>Ga0160464_100049_pt1 | contig 141356 bp, 125 predicted proteins | sample HID1971I_E11MG_FD_108275 | JGI IMG/M metagenome (GOLD analysis project Ga0160464, IMG submission 108275) | Enriched millipede-associated microbial communities from UW Madison campus, WI, USA - HID1971I_E11 MG | ecosystem: Host-associated > Arthropoda: Insects > Digestive system > Unclassified ...
CTACCGCTTCGGGTGAGCGGAAGAGATCAGTTTCCGCACACCTGGAATCAATATACAAGTAACCAAAGAAACAGCTTTCCCCAGCCTAAGCACTTCACACCGGCCGCGGCACAGGCGATTGGCTGAATGGCCCGGCAGTAGCGAGTGCCCTCGAAGGTCTCGCGGGGCTTGGACCGCGCACGGTCTGACTCATCGCATTACACAACAAACTGGTTCAGCACCAAAGAGCTCCGGCCTGCTTCGCGGCCGATCGGTCAATCGGGTCTGCACGTGCTTCTTCGACGGTTTCCTTTGCATACCCAACGGCAGCGCGTAGCGCTGTGCCGAAGCTCTTTCGTGCTGAACCAGCACGTCAAAACATTTGGGGCGGCAGACCGTGCGCGAGCCAAGCCCGGTTGGGCCTGTGAGGGCGACACTTAGGCGAGTGCCACCGGCGGCTGGCAAGCATGGCCAAACTGCGCGTGACTGCGGGCGGTGAGAAGCTGCTTTCTTTGGTTACTTTCTTTGCAGCAGCAAAGAAAGTGACTGCCGCCCCGCACAGGGGCAACGCTAATAAACCAAAAACAAAACGGGATCCGGCAAAGGCCTAAAATTCACGAGCATCCCCTCGCCCCACCCCATGCTCCCACCCGAACTCATCGAAACCGCTAGCCTTCCCTACCGCGCCGCAGGCCGCTTCGCATGGCACTTCGCGTCGGCGAAACTGCGTCACGATCCGTTCTTCGCCCACATCCTCGCGCACGGCCTGATCCCCGATGGCGCGCGCATCCTCGATCTCGGCAGCGGCCAAGGTTTGCTCGCCGCGTGCCTGGTCGGCGCGCACGCATGGCATCGCGATGACGCGGCTCACGCGTGGCCCGCGCGCTGGCCCGCCCCGCCCGTGCCGCAATCGATCCACGGCATCGACCTGACGACGCGCGACATCGATTGGGCGCGCATCGCGTTGAAGGCGCACGCGCCGCGCATTCGCTTCGTCTGCGACGACATTCGTGTCGCATCGTTTCCGCAGGCGGATATCGTCGTCGCGTGCGATGTGCTGCATTACGTCGATTCGAACGCCCAGGAAGCCGTGCTGCGCCGCGTGCGCGCAAGTCTCGCCGCGGATGGCGTGCTCCTGCTGCGCGTCAGCGATGCCGCCGCGGGCTGGCGCGCGAGCGTCGATCGCGCCGTCGATTTCGGCGTGCAACTCGCCCGGTCGGGACGCACGAACGGACTCACCGTGCGCAGCGAAGCGCAATGGCTCGCGCTGCTCGGCGATCTGCGCTTTCACGTGACCATCCGTCCGATGGGCAACGGCGCGCACACCGCCAATCGTCTGATTATTGCGCGGCCTGTGGACTGATGCGTGCGTGGCCCGAAAGGCCGTTTGTTACAATTCATCGTATTCGAACGCCATCGGACTTTGGGAATCTAGCCCGTAGTGAACCCTCTTCTGCTTACGCATTTCACCGCCACGAGCTGCGCGGGCCGCGGCCTCGACGCGACGCTCGACGCGCTCTCGGCGGCACGCAGCGGACTCGCGCCGTGCGATTTCGAAGGCGCCGCGTTGCACACGTTCACGGGCCGCGTCGCCGGCATCGAGGACGCGCCGGTACGCGCCGATTTCGCCGAATTCGACTGCCGCAACAATCGCCTCGCGCAACTGGCGATGACGCAGGACGGCTTCGACGAGCGCGTGCGCGAAGCGATCGGGCGTCATGGCGCGCAACGCGTCGGCGTGTTCATGGGCACGAGCACGGCGGGCATTCTCGAGACCGAACTCGCCTATCAGCGGCGCGATGCTCAAACCGGCGCGCTGCCCGCCGACTTCAATTACGCGACCACGCACAATCCCTATTCGCTCGCCGGCTTCGTGCGCGCGTACTTCGGGCTGCGCGGACCGGCGGTGTCGGTGTCGTCGGCGTGTTCGTCGGGGGCGAAGGTGTTCGGGTCGGCGCGGCGCATGCTGGAAACCGGTCTGATCGACGCGGCCGTGGTCGGCGGCGTCGATACGCTCTGTCTCACGACGCTCTACGGCTTCAACTCGCTCGAACTGCTCGCGCCGGGGCCGTGCAAGCCGTTCGATGTGAAGCGCAACGGCATTTCGATCGGCGAGGCGGCGGCGTTCGCGGTGCTCGAACGCGACTCGGCCAGCCACGCCGATGACGACGCGATCCGTCTGCTCGGCATCGGCGAATCGAGCGATGCGTATCACATGTCGTCGCCGCATCCCGAAGGACTCGGCGCGCGCATGGCGATGCAGCAGGCGCTCGCGAGCGCCGGACTCGACGCGCGCGATATCGGCTACGTGAATCTGCACGGCACGGCGACGCCCAGCAACGACGCCGCCGAAAGCCGCGCGCTCACGAGCCTGTTCGACCGCGTGCCGTGCAGTTCGACCAAGGGCGCGACGGGTCATACGCTGGGCGCGGCGGGCGCACTCGAAGCGGTGATCGCGGCGCTCGCCTTGCGGCACCAGATGATCCCGGCGGGCGCCAACACGAGCGAGCCGGACCCCGCGCTCGGCCTCGACTACGTGCTCGCATCGCGCGGCGCGCCGTTGCGCGCGGTGCTGTCCAACTCGTTCGGCTTCGGCGGGACGAATTGCAGTCTCGTGTTCGGACGCAAGGGAGCGGGCGCGGCATGACTCCATTGCGTGGTTTTATCGAAGGCGTCGGCGTGATCGGGCCGGGACTCGTTGGCTGGCCTCATACCGCCGACGTGCTGACGCGGCGCGCCTCGCGGACAGCCGCGCAGACCGTGCTGCCCGCGCCCGCCGGTTTGCCTTCCGCCGAACGCCGCCGCACCGGGCCGGTCGTGCGCGCGGCGCTCGCGGCTGCGCACGAAGCGGTCGCGCAAAGCGGCCGCGACGCCGCGACGCTCGCCGCCGTCTTCGCGGCATCCGGTGGCGATGGCGGGAATTTTCATGCGATCTGCGAAACCCTCGCGAGCGACGATCCGCAAATCTCACCGACGCGCTTCCACAACTCCGTCCACAACGCGCCCGCAGGCTACTGGAGCATCGCGACACGCGCGATGGCCGCATCGAATGTGCTCTGTGCATACGACGGCAGCTTCGCGGCGGGCCTGCTGGAAAGCCTCGCGCAAGTGAGCGTCGATGGCACGGCGACGCTGCTCGTCGCCTATGACACGGAATATCCGGAACCCTTGCACCACGCTCGCCCGATCGCGGATGCGTTCGGCGTCGCGCTGGTGCTCGCGCCGCAAAAGAGCGATCGCACGCTCGCGCGCATCGACGTGCATCTCACCGATGCGAACGCGTTCAGCTTCGCCGATGCCGATTTCGAAGCGCTGCGCCTGTCGAATCCCGCCGCGCGCGCGTTGCCGCTGCTCGAAGCGCTGGCGTGCGGGAAAGCATCGAATGTCGTGCTCGATTATCTCGATGGCACGCGTCTCGCCGTGGATATCGACCCGTCATGACCGCTGCGCAGATTCTCGATCGCGACTGGATCGCCGCGCGCATCCCGCACGGCGGCGCGATGTGTCTGCTGGACGCCGTCGTCGCGTGGGATGTGCAACGCATCCGCTGCGAAGCGACGAGCCATCTTCGCCCGGACAATCCGCTGCGATCGAAAGGCCGGCTCGCGTCGGTGTGCGGCATCGAATACGCCGCGCAGGCGATGGCGGTGCATGGCGCGCTCGTCGGCGAGGAAAGCAAACGTCCGCGCATCGGCATGCTGACGAGCGTGCGTGGCGTTCAGATCCACGTCGATAGTCTCGACACGCTCGACGCCCCGCTCGATATCGAAGCCGAGCGCATGGGCGGCGACGACATCACCGTGCTGTACCGCTTCACCGTTCACTGCGCGGAACGATTGCTGCTGAGCGGCCGCGCCGCGGTGATTCTCGACGCGGCTCAGGCCGCCGGTTTCGTCGCGCAATAAGCGGAGAAGATGCCGAGCTCGACATCGCGGCGCACGTTCACAAAGCCCGCGCGTTCGATGGCGGCGATCACGGCGTCGGGGGGCACGCAGGCCTCGATCGTGTCCCAGTAATAGCGCATCAGTTCGACGCTTTCCCCTTTCTTTCCGACGATGCGGGCGATCATCGGCACGACGCCGCGCATGTAGAACTTCAGCGCCGCGACGCCCATGCCATGCGCGGGCCGCGTGATCTCCAGCACGCAGAGCCGTCCGCCGGGCGCGAGTACACGGAAGTATTCATCGAAGGCTTTCGCGAGATCGCTCACATGGCGCAGCGCGAAACCCATGCTGAGGAAGTCGTAGGCGGCGCTGTCGCACGGCAGATTTTCCGCGGTGCCGATGCGCGTCTCCACGCCCACCGGCAGATGCGCCTCGCCGACCATGCCCGGACTCGGATCGACGCCGGTGACGAGCGTCGCATCGCCCGTGATCGCGACCGCTTCCTTCGTGACGAGCCCCGTGCCCATGCCGACGTCGAGCACGCGCATGCCGCGCGCGAGACCCGCCGAACGCAACGCGCGGTTGCGATACCACGAGCCGGAGCCGAAGGCCATCGCGCGCTCGATGGCGTCGTAATCGGAGGCGGTGCGATCGAAGATGCCGCGCAGCCAGAGACGCCTGGAGGGTTCGTCGGAGTAGTAGGAGGTGAGCGGCTCGTGCGGGGCTTTCTGGTCGATCGTGTCGATCTCGTCGCGCCGGGGGGAAGTCATCGCGTCTCCTGTGACTATTCGTGTGCCTGCAAGCCGCCGTGGCACGTTTTTATCACAGGGAGATCGATGACGTCACCCTCGCCCGCGCACGCGAAATCAGCTTATTTCGACGACGGCCTCTCGTGGCACGGCGGTCTCGGGCGCGGGCAACGCCAGGGTCATCGCCTTGCGCGCGCGCATCAGCGAGTTGCGCACGCGCCGCTCCGGGCGGCTGAACATGCCGCCGCCCACGAGTGCGACGAACGACGCGATGAGCGGCACCGCGAGCAGCATCGTCGCTAACTTGAAGAGACCGAGTTTCAGCGGGCTGCGCGACGCCCATGCGGACCACGCAAGCGCGAATCCCATATAGGCGATGCCCGCGGGCGCACCCGCCAGTTCGGGCATGCCGATACGTTGCGCGAGCGGCATCGGGAAAATCAGAACGAAGAGGACGATGCTCGACATCGCGTGAACGAGTAGCGCGCGCCGCTGCTTAAGGAGCCCCGTGACCGACCAGAACGCCAGCGCGAGCACGAACGGCGGACATGCGGCCACCACGGCCGCGAGCGCGAGATAGACCACGACGCCGCTCATCAGATTGCGCAGATAGCCTTCCGACGACACGTAATACACCATGTATCCCGCCGCGATCGCCGCCACGCACGCGACGAACGCGAACATGCCGCGCTGCCCGTCCGGCGAAACGAAGAGTCTCAGCATCAGGAGACTCGTGAAGCCGACCAGATAAACCAGGAACCGCACAACCGAAAAACGCTGTTTCATACCTCACCCCATTCCCCTGACGGTGCGAGCGGTCGCCGGTGCGGTCGCTCTGCCGCGCGCCGTGTGGTGGCGCGCCGCAGAAGACCTTATGGGACCTGTCCTCGCCCATCTATCGCCCGCGTCCGAATTCGAATGACGGATCGCGCGCTCAAAAAGCGCCGCCGCGAATAGCCTTTCGGTCTTTCGCGGTCGACGTCTCTTTATCGACGGGGAAACGGGAAATCTTTAGCCCTTGTGTGCGGGCCGGAGCGGAATGAACGTCAGCGCGTGAGCGGCTTCGCTTGTTCCATCGACGATGCGCGCACGAACTTGCCCGCGCCCAGATGGTGAATCGTGTGCAGCGGCTGATTCGATTCGTCGATGAACCAGTGCCCATCGACGAACACACGCTCATCGGCTGCGGCCGCGACGACTTCCGCAAAACAGGTGTCGTAGGCGTCTTCCGTGTGCTTCTCGTCGATGAGCTTGCATTCGAGCCACGCCGCACAGTTCGTCTCGATGAGCGGCAGGCCGAGCACCGGACCTTCGACTGTCTCGATGCCGAAGGCTTCGAACTTGTCGATCTCGCGCCCGCTCGTCGTGCCGACCGCGTAAGCGAGATCGATCATCGCCGCACCCGGCACGATGAGGCCGAACGTGCCGCTCGCGGCGGCCAGTTCGCGCGTATAGGTGTGCTTGTCGATCACGACGGCGATACGCGGCGGCGTGAACTCCACCGGCATCGACCATGCGGCGGCCATCACGTTGCGGCGTCCGCCATGCGCGCTGGTGACGAGGACGGTCGGACCGTGATTGATGAGACGGCTGGCGTGCTCCAGCCTGACGGGACGAAAGTGGCTCATGGTTTTATGGATGCAAAGGACAATTCGCGTGATTGTATGCGGTGTTCAAAATGCGCGTGCCGACGCACGGCAGCATTCACTATCCGATCGCCCGTGTCTCGCAGTCTGCGAATCGTGCTTGACAGACGCTCTTACGATATATATCTTTAGATATGTTTTACGACATATCTGGAGTGTTCCTATGAAATCCCGTTGCTTTCAACGCGCGCGTGAAGCCGGTTTCCGCGCATTCGGATCTGCATTTTCCTTCGACGCCCCCGAGTGGGCCGAGCGCTCGATCTTCGAACGCTGGGGCATGATCGGCCGTCATCGGCATGGTGGCGGCGGTCGCTTCGGCGGCGGTCCCGGTGGAATGGGCGGCATGGGTGGATTCGGCGGCGAAGACGGCATGCCGCGCGGCCGCAAGTTCTCGTCCGACGATCTGCAACTGCTGCTGCTCGCGATGCTCGCCGAAGCGCCGCGTCATGGTTATGAACTCATCAAGGCTCTGGAAGACCGCTCGAACGGTTTTTACGCGCCGAGCCCCGGCATGGTCTATCCGGCGCTCACGTATCTGGAAGAGCTGGGCTATGCGACCGTCGAACTGGAAGGCAATCGCAAGCGCTATGCGCTCTCGGATGCGGGCCGCGACTATCTCGCATCGAACCGCGAACGCGTGGACATCATGCTCGCTAAGCTCACGCATTTCGCACGCAAAATGGATCTCGTGCGCCGCGCCTATATGGGCGAGGAAGTCGATGACACCGCCGCCGACAGCGGCTGGGCGCCCGAACTGATCGCCGCGCGCCGTGCGCTGAAGAAAGCGCTGCTCTTGCGCACCGACGCATCGCAGGACGAGCAACGTCGCATCGCCGCGATCCTTGCGCGCGCGACGGCTGAAATCGAACAAAACCCCGCGCCGAAGCAGGCGTAAGAAGGAGCCATACACGATGACAGATCCCATTCTGCAAGACCGGCCCGATCTCGAAGTCACGCGCGTACGCCACCCGCTCAAGTTTCGCCTGGTGCAAGTCACGCGCGTAGAGGCGCTCAATCCGTATCTCGTGCGCGTGACCTTCACGGGCGACTCGCTCGAAGATTTCGTCAGCGCCTCTTTCGACGATCACGTGAAGCTGTTCTTCCCGCATCCCGGCGAGGCGATGCCCGCGCTTCCGCAAGCCGGTCCCGACGGTCCCACGTTCGATCCTTCGAAGCCGCGTCCTATCGCGCGCGATTTCACGCCACGTCGCTTCGACCGTGAAGCGCGCGAGCTCGATATCGAATTCGCGCTGCACGAAGCCGGCCCCGCGACGGCATGGGCCGCGCAAGCCGCGCCGGGTCAATATCTCGGCATCGGCGGACCGCGTGGATCGTTCGTGATTCCGACGCAGTTCGACTGGCATCTGATGATCGGCGATGAAACAGCGCTGCCTGCCATCGCGCGGCGTCTGGAAGAACTGCCCGAAGGCACGCGCGTCGCGACGCTCATCGAAGTCGCCGATCAATCCGCGCGCATCGAATTCAATACGCGCGCGGACCTCTACGCGCAATGGCGCTATCGCAACGAGAGCGAGCATCCCGGCGGCGCGCTGCTGCTCGCGTTGCGCGAAACCTATGTGCCCGATGGCGAAGGCTATGTGTGGGCCGCGGGCGAAGCCACGCTGATGCGCGCGGTCCGCAAGCTGCTATGCGATGAACGCGGCGTCGACAAGAAGCGCATTCGTGCATCCGCTTACTGGAAGCGCGGCGAGCAAGGCGTGCACGAGACGATCGACGGTTGATCTCAGGCGATGCGCGTCCATCGGCCATACTTCGCGACTTCTTTCTCGTCGAACGAGAAGCCGAGGCCGGGCGCATCGTGCAGCTTCACGCGGCCATCGCTATGCGATAACTGCCGGTCGATCAGCCTGCGGAAGTTCAGCACCTGATCGTCCCAGAAGAATTCGACATAGCGCGCATTCGGCGTCGCGGCAACGAGCGGCGCATGCAGATCGTGGAACCAGTGCGGGCACATCACGACGCCATGACTCGCAGCCGTCGCCGCGATCTTGCGCCATTCGGTAATGCCGCCGCACACGGCCGCATCCGTTTGCAGAATCGCGGCCGCGCCCTTGTCGAGCAGTTCCTTGTGATACCAGCGGCCATAGCCGATCTCGCCTGTCGCGATCGGAATGCGCGTCGCTTTGGCGAGACGCGCATGATTGTCGACATCGTCGGGCGAGAAAGGCTCTTCGATGAAGTACGGATCGTATTGCTCGAAGCGCCTCACGTGTTGCAGCGCCTGCGTGACATCGGTCCAGCCGTTGTTCATGTCGATCATGAGTTCGACGTCCGGCCCCACTGCTTCGCGCGCGGCCTTCACGCGACGTTCCTCTTCCTGCGGCGAGAGTCTGCCGCCCTTCATCTTCACCGCGCGAAAACCCTTCTCGACATAGCTTGCCATTTCCTCGCCGAGTTTCTCCGGCGTTTTGCCTTCGAGGTAATAACCGCCGCTCGCATAAGCGGGCACCGTGTCGAGCCGATGCGCGCCGAGATACTTGTGCAGCGCCAGTTCGTGCGTGCGCGCGTTCAGATCCCAGAGCGCGATATCGAGAATGCTCAGCGCGCGCATCACGGTGCCCGCGCGGCCTTGCAGAAGCGCTTCGTCGTACATCGCCTGCCACAGTCCTTCGACCGCATACGAGTCCTTGCCGATCAACACAGGCGCGAGCAATTGCTCGACGGCCACCGTCAGCAACTCGCCCGCCGCGCTGCCGATATAGCAAAAGCCGATGCCTTCGACGCCATCCGTCGAGCGGACCTTGACGAGACCATAGTGACGCGTCGAAACAGTGCGAGTGGAAAACGACGTGACGCGATCGAGCGGCACTACGGCCGCGCAAACCGTAATCGATTCGATGATGGGCATAACTTCGTCTCCGTGATTTTCAAGTCATTGCGAATGCAATCAGTTTGATGGCACGCATGCGCAAGAGGAAGTATCCTTTGGCTTCTTCAAACCCAAATATTTTTATCGATGGACTCGCGCTATCTGCAGAGTTTCGTGTTCGTCGTCGAGCTCGGCTCTATTGCCGAAGCGGCGCGCAGACTCGATCTCACGCCGGCCGCCGTCGCTCAACGGGTGAAGATGCTGGAAGCCGAACTCGGCACGACACTCGTGCGCCGCTCAGGCCGCACGGTCGGTGCGACGGAGGCTGGCGAGCGCATTCTGGCGCGTGCGCGAGCCGTGCTGCACGATATCCGCGACCTGCGCGCGGACATCGACAATACGGAACAACTGGGCGGTCAATTGCGTCTCGGCGGCATGGCGACGATGATGGCGGGCCTCATCCCCGATGCGCTCGCGGTGCTGCTGAATCGTCATCCGCAGATGGACTTTTATCTGGAGCCGGGCACGTCGCTCGACCTCTATCGCAAAGTGACGAGCGGCGATCTCGACGCCGCCGTGATCGCGCAGCCGCTTTTCAATCTGCCGAAGAGTTGCGACTGGCATACGTTCAGAAAGGAAGCGCTGGTTCTTCTAACGCCCGCTTCGATGCACGTTACCGATGTGCATGCCACGCTGCAAACAGAGCCGTTCGTGCGTTATGACCGCAATGTCGTCGGCGGACAGCTTGCGGATGCTTATCTGCGGCAACATGGCATCAAGCCACATCAACGTTGCGAGCTGGATGGCCTCGCCGCCATCGCGACGCTGGTCGATCGCGGGCTTGGCGTATCGCTGATACCGGATTGGGCATCGCACGAATCGGGCGGACTATCCTTGAAGAAGTGGGCGTTGCCGCATGCCGCACCGAAGCGTCTCGTCGGTTTGCTATGGGGACGATCATCCGCGCGATTGCGCCTCGTGCAAGCGTTTCTTGCTGCCGCCGAGTCTATCGGACGGAATTGAAAACGCGATGAACCATCAGCGCCGGTTGCTTCCGGAAACAAATATTTCTATGGTTTGAAGGAAGCGCCACACGCAATCAAAGCCCGCGTAAAGCCGCGATAATCGAAGCACGGATACATTCAACGCTCATCAAACGGTAGTGCGACCATGACCGACACGTTCAAGAAAAAAGCCAGCGTAGAAGCAGCGCAACCGAAGGGTCTGCGCAAATCGCTGACGAGCTATGGAGACAACGGCTTCTCGCTGTTCCTGCGCAAAGCGTTCATCAAGGGCGCGGGTTATACAGATAGTGCGCTCGATCGCCCGGTGATCGGCATCGTCAACACGGGCAGCGCGTATAACCCGTGTCACGGCAATGCGCCGCAACTGATCGAAGCTATAAAGCGCGGCGTGATGCTGGCTGGCGGCTTGCCGATGGATTTTCCGACGATATCGATCGCCGAATCGTTCTCGCAACCGACGAGCATGTACTTGCGCAATCTGATGTCGATCGACACGGAAGAGATGATCCGCGCCCAGCCGATGGACGCGGTCGTACTGATCGGCGGATGCGACAAGACCGTGCCCGCGCAGCTGATGGGCGCGGCATCGGCTGGCATTCCCGCGATTCAACTCATCACAGGCTCGATGCTCACGGGCGCGCATCGCGGTGAGCGCGTCGGCGCATGCACCGATTGCCGCCGCTACTGGGGCCGTTTTCGTGCGGAAGAAATAGACGAAGCGGAAATCGCGGCCGTGAACAATCAGCTCGTCGCAAGCGTGGGCACCTGCTCCGTGATGGGCACGGCGAGCACGATGGCGTGTATCGCCGAAGCGCTCGGCATGACGATGCCCGGCGGTGCATCGCCGCCCGCGGTCACATCGGATCGCATGCGCATCGCCGAACTCACGGGCACGCAAGCGGTGCAGATGGCGCGCGATAACCTCACCATCGACAAGATCCTCACGAACGAGGCATTCGAAAACGCGATGCGCGTGCTGCTCGCGATCGGCGGCTCGACGAACGGCATCGTGCATCTCACCGCGATCGCCGGACGCATGGGCTATGACGTCGATCTGAAGGCACTCGATCGCATGGGACGCGAGACGCCTGTGCTCGTCGATCTGAAGCCGTCCGGGTCGCATTACATGGAGGACTTTCACAAGGCCGGCGGCATGGCCACGCTTTTGCGCGAATTGAAACCGCTTCTGAATCTGAATACATTGACGGTAACCGGGCGCACGCTCGGGGAAGAAATCGAAGCGGCGGGTCCGGCATTCGAGCAGGACGTCGTGCGTGCCTTCGACAAGCCGATCTATCCGCAAGGCGGCATCGCGGTGCTCGAAGGCAATCTCGCGCCGGGTGGCGCGATCATCAAGCAATCCGCGGCGAATGCCGAGTTGATGGAGCATGAAGGCCGCGCGGTCGTGTTCGAGAATGGCGCGGATCTCGCGGCGCGCATCGATTCCGACGATCTCGACGTCACCCCCGACGATATCCTCGTGCTGAAGAACATCGGCCCCAAAGGCGCACCTGGCATGCCAGAAGCCGGCTATATCCCGATTCCGCGCAAGCTCGCGGTGAAGGGCGTGAAGGATATCGTGCGCATCTCCGATGGGCGCATGAGCGGCACCGCATTCGGCACCATCGTTCTGCATGTGACGCCTGAATCTGCGGTGGGCGGGCCGCTCGCGCACGTTCGAACCGGCGACCGCATTCGCCTGAGCGTATCGAAGCGCGAGATCACTCTGCTCGTCAGCGACGAAGAACTCGCCGCGCGTGCGAGCGCATCGCCGGTTAGCGTGCCGAGCGCGGATCGCGGTTATCAAAAGCTGTTTTACGACACGGTGACGCAAGCGGACAAGGGCGTCGATTTCGATTTCCTGCGCGCGACGACGACGCGTGGTGTGATTCCTCGGTCATGATCGTGCGCGTATGAATGAATTCAATATCACTCATGCAACATGCCGATGCGCGCGCTTCGCTTTAAGATAACCACTTCATCATGACCGGCCCTATGCGCCAGGAGCGGCAGGTGCTTTTATTGAAACGTGGACATGGCGCAGCGCTGTGCATGACCTGCGCGTTGTCGTTCGGACCGATATACGCTTTCGCGGCCGCGCCGCGCGCTGGCCATACGGCGAGTGCTGTCGAAACCGCGAGCGGTGCAGCGGCGCACGGCATCATGTCCGCCGATGCGCTTCCGCCGGACTTCGCTGGCGACGATCCCGAGCACGTCCGCGACGCGCTCGCGGGTCACCCTGCCCCAGGACAGCCGGTCTCGATCACGAACCGCGTCCGGGCATTTCTGTCGCGTCCATTTCGAAAAACGGAGCAAGGCGCCTCCGCGGCTGCGAGCGCGAGTCAAACTCGCGAGCAGGCCGATCGCACGTTCACGTTCGTCATTCCGGTTTCGTACGGGGTGCGCTACCTGTCGAAAAAGAAAGTGCTTTCGGTGAACGTCTCGCTGGCGGCGCCCGAAAGTCCCGACGCGATTCTGCTCAAGCAGACTGTGAAGGGACAAAGCGGCCGTAAGCTCGTCGTCGCGCCCGAGGCCAAGGCGAAGGGATTCGTTCAGAACTTCGACGTCATTCAGTTGAAGCCGGAAAACGGCATCAAGACGACCGTCAACGGTCGGATCATGCTCCCGAGTTTCGATCACGAGCATGGCAGCGGCGACTTCGCGATCGTGCTCATCTGCTCGCTCGCGCCGCCCTATCTGACCGATGATGTCGAGCACAGCGCGCCCACCGACGAAGAACCCACCGACATCACGCGCAGGACATCGACATTGAATGGAAGGGTCGACGCTGCGTGGCTCATCGATCGCAAGGAAGGCACGATCATCACGAAGCGGCTGCACCTCGTGAAATAGGCCGTCGTTTCGATCTTTCGAATGCGACGAAGTAGACAACCTCGTCTACTATCGCAGGCAAGGCTGCCCGATTCCCGGACGCCCGTGCGAAACCAATGCGGTCGGAACGACTACAATCGGTGTGCGAACACGCGCAGGGCTATTCATCAGATGCGCGTCATATGCGAATAAGCCCCTGAAACAGGGCGCTTTCCGACGCAAGGCGTGATCGCGCCGCACACGATGTCGTGCCGGGTCGTGCGGAAATGGCGTCACGCGGAGAACCTGAATGCCCGCCAGATTGAATGCGGTTCGCAAGACCGGACGCATGGTCAGTCGCCGGCTGATGCGACGCAACAGCACCGCCGCGATGCGCTTCGCCGATTCGTTTTCGCGCTTTCCGGCGCTCGCCGGCCTCATCGGCACAGCTATCGCCATTTCCATGGCCGTGTTGTCGTTTGCCGCGCTATGGCAGGGACGCGCGCAGGCGCTGCAAAACGCGCACCAGGCAGCGGCCAACCTCGTCGCCACGTTGAGCGCCGATATCGCACGCAATGTCGAATCGAGCGATCTGTCGCTGCGCACCATCGTCAGCGGCACGCAAAATCCCGCCGTGATGGCGCTGCCTCCCGATCTGCGCAAGCTCGTCCTCTTCGACGGCGCCACCGGCACGAACTTCGTCGGCGGCGCATTCGTGATGAATCGCGAAGGACGTATCGTCGTCGAACGAGAACCTTCAGAGCATGCCGACCTGCTCTTCGACGATCGTGACTACTTCAAGGTTCACGCCGAGCATCCCGACGCTGGCCTCTTCATTTCCGGACCGTACATATCCCGGCTGCGCAAAGGCACGGCTTCGCTCGCGCTGAGCAGGCGCATCGACGCACCGGATGGCTCGTTCGCAGGCGTCGCCGTGATCGCGTTGAACGTCGCGTATTTCAACAACCTGCTTTCGCGCGTGAACGTCGGCAAGTCGGGCTCGGTGTTCATCGTGCAGCAGGACGGCGTAATGATCGCCCGCAAGCCCGCATTGCCCTCTGACGTAGCCGGATACGTCGCCAGATCGCCAACCTTCGCTGCGATGCGGGACGCGCCGTCCGGCTCTTATCTCTCGCGATCGCCGATCGACGGTGTGCGGCGACTCTACACCTTCCAGCATGTGCCGGGCACCCAGCTTATCGCGGCGGTCGCGCCTGCCGAGGATGAAGTGCTCGCGGCCTGGCGCGAGCGCAGCATCGTCATCGGCGGATTGACCATGATGTTCGGCGGCGGCTTTGTCGTCATCTCCTGGCTGCTCGCAATCTCGCTGCGGTCGCGGGCGATCGCGCAAGAGAAGCTGCAACGGCTCGCAGGTACCGATTCGCTCACCGGCCTGTGCAACCGCCGCGCGCTGGACCGCCGGCTCGACGAGGAATGGCGACGTGCCCGCCGCGCCGATCAACCGTTATCCGCTTTGTTCGTCGACGTCGACTACTTCAAGCTCTATAACGACACCTACGGTCACGCGATGGGCGACGATGCGCTCGTCGCGGTGGCCGATTGCATACAGAATTCCGCGAAGCGGCCCGGCGATATCGTCGCGCGCTATGGCGGCGAGGAATTCGTGGTCGTGCTGCCGGGCGCCGAAGCGAGCGGCGCACTCACGTTCGCCGAGCGTCTTCGTGAGAGAGTCGAACAACTCGACATTGCCAACAGCGCCGCGCCCAAGGGCGTGCTGACGATCAGCATCGGCATCGCAACCGCCTCGCCGCGTCAGATCGCGGACGCGCTCAAGCTGCTCAACAGTGCCGACTCCGCGCTTTATCTCGCCAAACGCACCGGACGCAATCGCGCGATCCACGAAGACAGCGTCGCGGGCGGCGAGCCGTAGCGCGAGGCTCCGCATTGTCGCGCGTATGATGCATCGTGGATGCAATCGTGCGTTATGTATGCCGCATGCCAACCGCATTCGAGCGAATTCAGAACAGAAGGAGACAATCCGATGACCGCATCCACCGCCGTATTCGCGATTCTGTTCTCGCTGCTTTTGGGCGCGATGATTCCCGGCCCGAGTTTCGTGATCGTGGCCCGCAACTCGATCGGCATATCGCGCGCCGATGGTCTCGCGACCGCGCTCGGCATGGGCGTCGGCGGCATCTTCTTTGGCGGCATCGCTCTCGCGGGGCTCTATACGCTGCTCGTCGCCGTCGAGTGGCTCTACATCGCGCTCAAGATCGCGGGCGGCCTGTATCTGATCTACATTGCGTCGAAGATCTGGCGCGGCGCCGCGAAGCCCATGCAGATCCCGACGCAAGACGACGCGCCGACGCTCACGACGAGCGCGCGCAAATCGTTCTGGCTCGGCCTCACGACGCAACTGAGCAATCCAAAGACCGCCATCTGGTACGGAAGCATCTTCGCGGCGCTTCTGCCGCAACATCCTCCGCTGTGGTGCTACTTCGTGCTGCCGCCGATGGTCTTCGCGATCGAGACGGGCTGGTACACCGTCGTCGCTCTGGGTTTCTCCAGCAAGGGTCCGCGCGAGATGTATCTGCGCGCGAGGAAATGGATCGATCGCATCGCCGCGAGCGTGATCGCCATGCTCGGTCTGCGGCTCATACTCACCGCGGGCAGAACCGGTCTGTAATTCCGCATGCAAAAGACATAAGGCGAAAGACAAAAGGCCGGACGCGCCGCGAGGCACGTCCGGCCTTCTCACTGACAGGAGCGATGCTCCAGCATCACAGCGGATGCAGCTTGCCGTCGAGGTCCATCGTCCACTGTGATCCGTCCTTGAATGTCAGCACGCCGCTTTGAGCGTCGATATGAGTCGGCCTGCCGGCTGGCTCCTTCTTGTCGCCTCCGATGATCCGGGACATCTCGGCAGAGGACAGTTTCTGGGCATGTTGCAGATCGTCGAGCTTCAGGTTCGCCATGGCGTTTCTCCTTGCGGTGCGTAAGCGGGAGTTCATTAGAATCGAATCGAGCGTGGAGGCGCTCGCTCAGTCTTTTGCATTGTGTATGCCAACGCTCGGGCATAAGGCTTCGAAGCCTGCCGCGCCTTATGCCGTGGGCTTGCGGCATGCAAAACGCGTCAACCATCGACGCAGCAAGTCAGATGCTGACCAACACACGAGGCACGGCACTGTCGGCGTCGCGACGACATCTCACATCCTTTCGTTTCGCCAACACAAACGCCGCTCGCGGTCTTTGGCTCAGGACTTGCTTTTATCCGCGCTCACGCAACCGGCGATACGACCGGAACTTGCACAAGGAGGAGATGATGCAAGACGATGTCCGCGAGATCGCGGCGACCCCCGATGAACGAGAGAGCGGCTGGCTGATCCCGTCGATCCGCAAGGCCCACGAGCGGTCGGAGACATTCGGCCTGAACGCATCGACTCGTCCCGATTACGACGTGCTCACCGATGGCGACTTGCTGCTCAAGCTCGAGCAGAACCGTGTGCTATGCGCACACGCGACACCGGTGATGGAAACCCTGCGTGAACAAATCGTCAACACGCAGAGCATGATCGTGTTGACCGACGCTCAAGGCCTCATTCTCCATTCCACCGGCGACGACGACTTCCTGGCACGCGCAGAGAAAGTCGCGCTTATAGCCGGCGCGAACTGGGCCGAGGAACGACAAGGCACCAATGCGATCGGCACGGCGATCGCTGAATGCTCACCGACCGTCGTGCATGGCGATCAGCACTATCTCGCGGCCAATCGCTTTCTCACGTGCTCCAGCGTGCCGATCCTCGATCCTTATGGCGATCTGATCGGCGTGCTGGATGTCACCGGCGATCATCGAAGCTACCATCGCCACACGATGGCGCTCGCCCGCATGTCGGTACAGATGATCGAAAACCATCTGTTTTCCAGCACTTTTCAGGGCATGCTGCAGATCGCGTTCCATAGCCGCCCCGAGTTTCTCGGCACGCTGATGGAGGGCATCATGGCCTTCACCTGCGATGGCCGCTTTCTCTCCGCCAATCGCAGTGCGCAGTTTCAGTTCGGCCTGCCGCTCTCGGCGTTGCGCGCGCATACGCTTTCATCGCTCTTCGGACTGACGAGCGCGCAACTGATCGATCGTTCGCAGGCGAGCCGCGCGCCGCATATTCCGCTGGACCTGAACAACGGCGCCGTCGTGTGCGCGCGCGTGCGCCTGAACCGCGCTCCGATCGCCGGCATGGCGGCCACGCCCGTGGCGATCAAACCCGCGCCGCGCGCATCCGTTGCGATCGATACGTCATCGAAACTCGCGTCACTAGATACGGGCGATCCCAGAGTGGCCGCGGTGATCAGCAAGGTACGCAAGGTTATCGGCAAGGACATACCGATACTCGTCACAGGCGAAACGGGCACCGGCAAGGAGTTGCTCGCGCAGGCGATTCACAGCGATTCACCGCGTCGCGCGGGGCCATTCGTCGCGGTGAACTGCGCATCGATTCCGGAGAACCTGATCGAGTCGGAGCTCTTCGGTTATGAGGAAGGCGCGTTCACCGGCGCACGACGCAAGGGCGCGGCCGGCAAGCTGCTGCAGGCGAATGGCGGCACGCTGTTTCTCGACGAAATCGGCGACATGCCCTATCCATTGCAGGTGCGCCTGCTGCGCGTGCTGCAGGAGCGCGTCGTCGATCCACTCGGTTCCAGCAAGTCGATACCGGTCGATGTGGCCATCATCTGCGCGACGCACCGCAATTTACGAGAGATGATCGAGCAGAACAGCTTTCGCGAAGACTTGTACTACCGCCTGAATGGACTCGTCGTCAAGCTGCCGCCATTGCGCGAGCGCACCGACCTCGCGACCGTGATCACGAAGATGCTGCAGGCTGTGAGCACCGACGAAGCGTGCGGCATGCGCCTGTCCATCGACGATGAAGTGATGACGCTCTTCGAGCGTTACGCGTGGCCCGGCAACTTCCGGCAGCTGTGCAATCTGCTGCGCACCGCGGCCGCGATGGTGGACGACGATGGCTGCATTCGTCGGGAACATCTTCCGGAAGACTTCTTCGAAGAGCCCCTCGGCAATGTACAAACCATGTCTGAAGCGTACCCTTCATCGACGCTCGCTTCGGGACGACTACAGGAAGTCACGGCATCCGTGATCGCAGCCGCGCTCGCGCGCCATCGTGGCAACGTATCCGCCGCCGCGCGCGCGCTCGGCGTTTCGCGCAACACGATCTATCGCAAGATGCCCGCTTGTTCACCGATGGAGCAATGAGTTGTTCCATGCGGTGTTCCACTTCGATACACCCCTGTCACGAAGAGGCACAGCGCGGCACATCGGCCACGCATCTTCGAAATTGAACTGAAAGGCAGAAGCGTGCACATGCACTGTCTTTTCATCGAAGGCACAGAGCTTGCATTTTCGACGTCCGATTGCGAACGCTTCGCGATCCAACTCGAACATCACCCAAGGAGATGAACATGCAATGGACGACACCTGCCTTCACCGATCTTCGCTTCGGCTTCGAGATCACGATGTATATCGCCACACGCTGATGCTTCGATGATGCAAGCCCGGGTTGCATCGCACCCGGGCCTGCCCTTCTTTCTCCGTCCCACATGAATCCAACGACCGCGCATGCGGGCGCACCCACGCGCCCGCGTTTGCGTGCGCCTCTGAAGCTGCATTGGCATGCGGACATGAGCACGTGTGAAATCGTGCATCCGAGCGGCAGCGTCGAACTCAATCGCAGCGCCGGCGAAATACTCGCGCGCTGTGATGGCACGCGCGAACTCGACGACATCATCGGCGAGCTCGAAGTGCGCTTCGGCATGGAGGGGCTCGCAGTCGACGTGTATCGCTTCATCGATGAAGCGCGACGTCTCGGCTGGCTCGACTGAACTCGCGTTGTCACATCGGGCAACACGTCAAACGTCCCACTGCTCCACGATGCAACACCCAATCATCAACACCACATGCGTCCTCGCGCGCAGTGCTCGTGCATGAGATCCGCATGCAGCAAGGCACTCGCGTGCGTGAATGGTCAATGGCATATGACTTGCCTTGAAGATGCCGCAACCGTTTCGCATCGCTATCGAGATTCAAAAAGAAGTTGCATCGACAATACCCAGGAGACAACGATGAAGATTCGCTTCAGTCCGGCAATGCGCATCGCGGCCATTGCAGCAGGCGCCGTTGCCGCATTCAGCGTAGCGCAGCATCAGGCCATCGCGGCGAGCACCACGCCGACGCAGTATCCGGATGTCAGCTATGAGCGTCTCGCGAGTGCGCAGGAAGATCCAGGCTGGCTCACGTACTACCGCACGTATAACGGTCACGGGCATTCGCCGCTCAAGCAGATCGACACCAGCAATGTGAAGAACCTGAAGCAGGTATGGAGCTACAAGTTTCCGAAGGACTTGCAGCAGGGTTTCGAAGCGACGCCCATCGTCAACGGGCGCTTTCTTTTCGTGACGACGCCCAAGGACAACGTTTATGCATTCGATGCCGCGACGGGCAAGCAGCTCTGGAAATACGAGCCGAATCTCGATGCGAGATCATTCAAGACCGCATGTTGCGATGTGGTCAATCGCGGCGTCGCGTTATACGGAAAGAATGTCTATGTCGCGATGTTGAGCGGCGAAGTAGCGGCACTCGATGCGCAAACAGGCGCGCTCGTGTGGAAGAAGGCGATGTTCGATCCGGGCGTCGGCTATGCGTTCTCGCTTGCACCGCTCGCACTCGATGGCGCACTCGTCGTCGGCAGCTCGGGCGGCGAATATGGCGCGCGCGGCTTCATCGCGGCACTCGATCCCAATGACGGCAAGGTTCTCTGGAAGCGCTATACGGTGCCTGGCGCGAAGGAACCCGGCGGCAATACATGGCCCGACGGCATGCAGGAACATGGCGGCGCGCCCGCATGGCTCACCGGCACATACGACGCGGCGAGCAAGACGCTTTATTGGGGCGTCGGCAATCCGGGACCGTGGCTCGCCGATCTTCGTCCCGGCGACAATCTCTATTCCGATTCCCTGCTCGCGCTCGATCCGAAGACGGGCGACCTCAAGTGGCACTATCAATACACGGCCCATGACACGTGGGACTATGACGGCGTGAACACGCCTGTGCTCGCGAACATCAAGTATCAGGGCAAGGACTACGACGCGATCATTCATGCTGACCGCAACGGCTTTTTCCATGCGATCGATCGCAGCAACGGCAAGCTGATCTATGCGCGGCCCTTCGTCACCGCGACATCGGTCACGGGTTATACGGACGATGGCAAGCCGATTCAGGATGCAGCCAAGTATCCGAAGACTGGCACGACCATCGAAACATGTCCCAGCTTCCTGGGCGGCAAGAACTGGTGGTCCGTGTCATACGATCCGCAAACGCATCTCGCGATCGTGCCGGCCCTGCATGCGTGCATGTCCTTGTCGGGCAAGTCGGTGAATTACATGGAAGGTCTGCCTTATCTCGGCGAAGGCTTCGAGATCAAGCCCGAGCCGGGCAGCAAGGGTTATGGCGAATTGCAAGCCATCGATGTCGATACAGGCAAGAAGGTCTGGAGTCACTGGAGCAAGCTGCCCTGGAACGGCGGCGTCGCGACGACGGCGGGCGGTCTCGCATTCAGCGGCTCGCTCGATGGCCATCTCTATGCGTTCGATGAAAAGACCGGCAAGGTCTTGTGGCAAAGCCCCAAGCTCGCGAGCGGCATCATCGCGCAGCCTTCGGTGTATGAGATCGATGGCAAGGAATACGTCGCCATTCTCGCGGGCTATGGCGGCGCGAATCCGATCTGGGGCGGACCGATGGCGAAAGCCGCGGACAAGGTCCCGCGCGGCGGCACGCTCTATGTGTTCGCGCTGAATCGCACCTGACCCAATCTGATCGGACCGCAAGCTCGCGTCATCGCGCGCTTGCGGTGCTCACTGTCATCACCGGACGCATCGACATGAACCATCCTCTCAACTCCATTCGCGCGGCGGGCATGCTGGCCGCATGCATCGCGCTCGCGCCATCGGCCTCCGATGCCGCGGTGAAGATCTGCACGTTTCCCGGCAGCCCGTCGGCGGCGCTGGATCGCAGCGTCGCGCAGGCAGTCTTCGCCCGCGCCAACATCGCGGCGACGATCGTTTCAAACGGCATCGGCGAGGGCGACGACGACGGCGTGTCGCTCACGGAACTCGACAAGACACTCGCGCGCGATTGCGACGTGATTGCGGGCTTTCCACGTTCCACCGTCGCCGATGCATCCGGCGGCAAGATGCAATTCTCGCGCGGCTATCTGCGCGCGGGCTATGTCAGCATCGAAGCGCCCGGCGCGGAGCTTAAGGAAGCCGCGAAGCGCACGATCGCCGCGACCTATGCGAGCCCGGCACAACTGATCGCCGTGCAACAACACGACGTGACGCTCGATCTGGAGAACACGTCGGCGTCGACGGTGGAAGCTGTGGCGAACGGACGCGCGCAACGCGCGATCGTATGGTATCCCGCGGTCGTCGCGTATCGCGTGGCGCATCCCGAGCGCAGCTTCACGGTCGCAACCGCCGATTCACCGTATGCGGACTGGCAACTGACCTTCGCGTTCGGCGAAAGGACCGCCGCATTGCGCACGCGCATCGACGATGCGCTCACGTCGATGACCAACGACGGCCGCTTGCAGACGCTGACGAAACAATGGGCCTTGCCTTCGCAAACCGCGTCGGCAATGCGCTATCTCGACGAGCCATCGCACGCATCGTCCGCGCATGCGGGGATCATGCTCGCGGATGCCAACGCAACGCGCGCAGGCCGCTTCATCAAGGTCGCGAATGAGGGTGGCGTCGAGCCGCCGTCGTTCGAACAGGCGCAAACCACGCACGGCAAGACGCTTTATTCGAGTTCGTGCGCGAAGTGCCACGGCGCGCAGCTTCAGGGTGTGACCGCGCCCGCATTGCAAGGTCCTGCATTCGCGCCGCCGTCGAATTCGCACCTGACTGTCGGCGGCATTTTCACTTACATGACGACCAACATGCCCGCGGATCGTCCCGGCAAGATGAAAGACCAGGACTATGCCGACATCATGGCCTTCCTGTTGATGTCGAACGGCTACAAGCCCGGCGGAGCGAAAATGACGGCGGACAGCGCACGTGCGTCGAAACTGCCGCTCAACGCCGGGCCTGCCCGATGAGTTCGCCACGCACACGCCGGTCGCGCAACTTTAAATACGTCACAACGTGATATATACTTGAGTTGTCGCGCGGGCGGATCGACTTGGGGCCGCAGCGCGGCGCAATGCGCAAGTCAGCCGGTTCCAGCCGGCGGGAGGCCAGCGTCGTGCTTATCAATAACGAGTTTGAAATCGGCTATCTTGTCGTCGTTTTCGCTTTGCTCGGCGTCATCCTGATCGGCGCGCTGCTCACGGCGCTGCATCTGGATCGCTGGCATCCGAAGCTCATCAGCGCAGCCATCGGGGCGCTACTCGGGCTTGCGCTGATCGAAGCGGTGCCGATGCTTACCTGACGACACACCCTGACGCTTCGTCGAGACTTCGGTACGTCGCGGCACAAGGGCGGCAGCATGCTCGGCAACACGGAGCATGCGTGCCGCCTTGTTTCTTTTCATCCCTCACATCTTTCATCTCGCGCCGTGCGCATTGGCATAATGCAGCACGAGCACGCGCATGGGTCGCGTCTTCGCCGATCATTCCGCTTCATCACCGAACGAAACCGCATGACAGCGATCACTCGCACGCGACGACGCGTACGCGCCTTCTTCGGCGCACCGGAAGCAAGACGCCTCCTTCGTACGCTGATGAGTTGCGCGATCAGCTACGCCGCCGCGCGGCTCGCGGCGCTTCCGGAAGGCTATTGGGCGCTCATCACGACGCTCGTCATCGTCACGCAACCGAGCCTCACGCAAGCCGTCGATACCGCTCGCGATCAGATCATCGGCGCGTTTATCGGTGCGGTAACGGGCGTGCTCGGTATCGTCGCGATGGAACGCGGCGCGCCGCCGCTCGCGGTTTTCTCCGTCGCGCTCCTGCCGCTTGCTGCGCTGAGCGCCAAACGTCCCGCGTTCAGGCTTGCGTGTGTGACGCTCGTGATCGTCGTGCTGATTCCGGCAGGACCAGGCTCGCCTTTCGAACGGCCCATGCATCGCGTGCTGGAGATTCTGATCGGGGCGGCGTCGTCGTTCGTCGTGGCGGCGCTCTGGCCGAATCGCGCGCTCACGTCGGCACATGCCAGCGTCGCCGATACGTTGAAAAGCATCGGTCAGTTGATCGGGCTGTATCTATCGGGCGAACAGGACGAAGCGCGCGCGACGCGCCTCGAAAAGCAAAGCACGGACGCGCAAAAAGCGTTCGACGATGCGTTGAAGGAAGCCGAGCGCGAGCACATCATCGTGCTCGTGCAGAATCGCCGCTCGGATGCCATCGACAAGGCCGCGCCTTTTCTGCGGCGTCTGCATAGCGATGCGATCTTTCTCGCGAAGGCGGTGTCGCGTCTCGATCGCGATGTTTGCGCGGCGCGGCTCGGCGCTACGGGCCGCGAATTGCAATCGTTGTTCGAGACGCTCGCAAGCGTGCTTGCATCGAATCGTCAGGACGATACCAAACTCGCGCGCGCACGCTCCGCCGTGATCGAGCTCAAGAGCATGCTCGCGAAGCAGGAGGCGACGCATGGCGCGCAGGAAGTGGCGCAGTTTGTCGTCGGCCTGATCGTCGCGGATCTCGATGCGTTGATCGCGACGATCTATCCGCTCAAGGAGTCATCGGCCTAGCGTGAAAGACCCCGCGCATCGATCGGCCATATTTCCGTCACGCGGCCATTGCGATGGCACACGTACTCGTCATAGAGATTCACGGTCGGATCGCAATGTCCGGGCGGCAACAGAATGCGTTTGCCCACCAGTCCCGCGAAGTCGCCATCTGACTCGTGCTGTGCTTGCAGCATGCCGTGTTCGTCGTTAGCGGAGATATAGGTCAGCGCCGGCGCGCCCTTCGCGTCGAGCCAATGCACGCTGCGCGGCAAGCCTGAATCCACTGCGAGCCCTTTGAGGCCGACATCGCACACGGCCATGCCGGGCCGCGTCGCGCTCATGACGGTCGACAGTACGAACAGGCTGTGACGCCAGCCGGATTCGCCGCCCCAGCCAATGCTGCCGTAATCGCCGTCCATGAAAAGATATGAGCCCGGTTGCAGTTCGGTGAAGACGCCGCTCGCGGCATCGAACTCGACGGTGCCGGTGCCGCCGCCCGTCACGATGCCGCAACGCACGCCGCGTGCATCGAGCGCCTGCACGTAGCGTGCGGCAACGTCGGCGGCGCGGTTTGCTTCGTTCTTGCGCGCGGCCCAGTCGGCGACATGTTGTATGCCGCCGTGATACGCCTGTATGCCCGCGAAGCGTAACGCGCTCTGCGATGCGATGCCGTCGACGAGCGCGAGCAGCGCGTCCTCGCTCGTCACGCCGCAGCGATGTTGCCCTGCATCGACTTCAGGCAGCACATCGATCGTCACGCCCGCACGCTTTGCCGCGTCGCCGAGCGCATGCACTTGCGGCAACGCATCCACGCAAACCGAGAGGCGCACATGCGAGGCCAACTCGACCGCCATGACCAGTTTGTCCGCGCCGACGAACTCGTTGCTCACATGAATGCTCGCGATGCCGGCCGCCGCGAACGGATAGGCCTCCGACAACTTCTGACAGCACACACCGACCGCGCCCGCTTCGATCTGACGCCTGGCGATCTCGCTGGACTTGTGCGCCTTTGCATGCGGACGCAACGCGACGCCATGCCGTGCGGCGAACGCCGACATGGCCGCGAGATTGGCGTCGAAGGCATCGAGATCGATTATCAGGGAAGGCGTGGCGACGGATGCGAGCGAGTCGCCCACGCGGGCGGCGGGCGGAGGTGCGAGGGTCATGGCGGGTCGTGTCGATGAAACGGGATCAGGCATCGATCATAGCGCTGAATATTGCATGTCGAATGCAAAAAGCCGGTACGTCTGAAGTCGACGTCATGCTGGAACTTCCGTTTCGAGGATCGCGCCTTCATCCTTGAGCGCCTGAATGCGCGCATCGTCGAAGCCGTATTCGTTGAGCACCTCGGTGGTGTGCTGACCGAGAAGCGGCGCTGGACGCGAAGCCTGCGTCGATCCCTCGGAGAAATGGATCGGCAAACCGAGGCCGCGCATCGGACCCGCGAGCGGATGCTCCGTCTCGACGATCATGCCCCGCGCGATCGCCTGCTCGTGCGACGACGCCTCCGGCACGCCGAGCACCGCGCCGCTCGGCAGGCCGATTTCATCGAAAGCGACGAGCCACTCGTCGGTGGTCCGCTCGCCGAGGCGCGCGCTCAGGATCTCGACGAGCGCCTCACGATGCGTCAGGCGGCCCGCATTGGTCTGAAAACGCTCGTCTTCGGCGAGGCCGGGAATGTTCAACACGCCGACGAGCCGTTCGTAGTTGCGCTGGTTCGCCGCGCCGATGTTGATCCAGCCGTCGCGCGTGCGAAACGCCTGATACGGCGCGCTCGTCGGATTGGCGGAGCCCGCTTTCGGCAGCACCGTGCCATCCGCGAAGTAGTTGGCGAAGGCCCAGTACATCTGTTGCAGGCCGGCTTCGAAGAGCGACGTATCGACCATCTGGCCGAGGCCCGTCGTCTGCTTTCTGGCATAGGCCGCGCTGATGCCGAGCGCCGCCAGAATGCCCGCGTTGATGTCGGTGACAGGCGAGCCCGCCTTGATCGGCGCCTGTCCCGGCTCGCCGGTCATGCTCATCAGGCCGCTCATGCCCTGCGCGATGAGGTCGAAGCCGCCCTTGTCGGCCATCGGTCCGCTGCGGCCATAACCCGAAATCGCGCAGTAGATGATGCCGGGGTTCACCGACTTGAGCGTGTCGTAGCCCATGCCCAGCTTTTCCATCGTGCCGCGCCGGTAGTTCTCCGTCACCACATCCGCGCTTGCGAGCATCTTCCTGAGCACGTCCTTGCCGCCGTCCGTCTTCAGATTGAGGGCGATGCCGCGCTTGTTGCGGTTCACGATCAGAAACGACGCAGATTCGCCGCTCGGGAGAATCGGCGCGAAACGCCGGCAATCATCGCCGTTTGGAATTTTTTCGACCTTGATGACATCGGCGCCCATGTCCGCGAGCATCATCCCGCAGATCGGCCCCGACATGATGTGTGCAAGCTCGATCACGCGCATGCCTGCAAGCGGCCCCGCACCGGGTGCGGCCGCCGGTTTCGTGTCTGCGATGTCAACGTCCCTTGAATTGCGGTTTGATCTTGTCGAGGAAGGCCTGATAGCCGGTGCGGAAGTCCTCGGTTCCGAAGCACGCGAAGCCTTCGTCGCGCTCTTCGTCGGTGAGCGGCGCGGGGTCCATCACGCGGCGCACGAACCGCTTGTGCCAGCGCGCGACGAGCGGCGCGCCGTCCGCGATGCGCCGCGCGGTTTCATACGCGTGCGCGGTCACTTCCCCGTCCGCGACGACGCGCGTGACGAGTCCTTTCGCGAGCGCTTCCTTCGCATCGAAAATGCGTCCTTCGAGAAGAATTTCGAGCGCGACGGCGGAGCCAACGAGACGCACGAGCCCTTCCATTTCCGCATGCGCCATCACGAGGCCGAGGCTCTTGATGGGCACGCCGAAGCGGCTCGACTCGCCGCAAATGCGTAAATCGCACATCGCCGCGATCTCGAGGCCGCCACCGACGCAGATGCCATGAATCATCGCGACGATCGGATGCCGGCACTGGCGCAACGCATTCAAAGTGCGATGCATGATCGCGCCGTACTCGCGCGCCTGTTCGACATTCGATCGATCCGTGCGGAACTCGCCGATATCGTTGCCCGGCGAAAACGCTTTCTCGCCCGCGCCACGCAATACGATGCAGCGCACCGTATCGTCGCTGGAAAGGCTCTCGATGGACTCACCGAGCGCGCGCCACAAGGGCTTGGTCATCGCGTTGAGCTTCTCGGGCCGGTCGATCACGACCGTCGAGATATCACCATCGCGCTGGATCAGGATGGATGGTTCCGCCACACCGCCTCCTCGAATTGAATGCCGAATGCCGAATGCGTTATCCGATGCGGTTCAACGCATGCAAAATGCATTGAACCGCCGCCGTTGCCGCCGCCCGATCACACGAACTTGCGTGCGTCTGCCGCGTCCTTCTTTTCCTGGTCGGTTTCGAGCGTGCGGTCCGGGCGCATCGTGAACGACAGGATGATGCCGACCGCCATCAGGATCATCGATACCGTGAACGGCAAATTCCAGTTGCCCGTGCGGTCGATCAGCCAGCCGCCCACGACCGGACTGATGATGGCCGCCAGCGCCGAGCCGGAATTCATGATGCCGGATGCGGTGCCCGAGTGCTTCGGCGCGATGTCCATCGGCACGGACCACATCGGGCCGATCGTCATCTCATTGAAGAAGAAGCCGGCCGAGAGACACACCGCCGCGAGCGTGATCGAGATGTCGGAGATCAGCATGATCGGCGCGAGCGACAGAAGCGTCAGCAGCATGCACACACCGACCATCACGTTGCGCGCCAGGCGCACATTGCCACTCTTTCTCAGGATGCGGTCGGTGAGTGAACCGCCGAGCCAGTCGCCGAGCACCCCGGCGAAGAACACGCCCGACGCGAACAGCGCCGACTTGCCGAGCTGCATGTGATAGCTATGCAGGAAGTATTGCGGAATCCAGCCGAGAAAGAGCCACAGCACCCAGCCATAGCAGAAATACACGGCCGTGACGGGCGCCATGCGGCCGAGCAGCGTGCGCCACGGCACCGGCGCGCGTTGCTTCACGCCCGAATAAGTCGCGAGCGTCGCGCATTCGGTTTCCGTGATGCGCGGATGATCGCGCGGGTTGTCGCGGAAGTAGAAGACCCACGCCAGCGCCCACAGGAAACTGATGATCCCGGTGATGATGAACGCGCCGCGCCAGCTCGTCGCGACCATCAACCAGACGATGAGCGGCGGCGCTACCGCATTGCCGATACGTGATGCTGCATGCGTAATGCCTTGTGCAAAACCGCGCTGGTCGGAGGGCATCCAGTTGGACATCGCGCGCGTGGCGGTCGGAAAGGTCGCGCCTTCGCCGAGTCCGAGCAGCACGCGCGCCACGATCAGTGACACGAAGCCGCCCGCGAGACCGGTCAGCACGGTGGCGCCCGCCCAGATGATCGCGCATAGCGTGAGCGTGCGGCGTGGACCGAAACGGTCGCCCACCCATCCACCGATAATCTGGAACACAAGATACGGATACGCGAAGGCAGAAAACACAAAACCGACCTGCGTGTGCGAGAGGCCAAGCTCCGCGCCGAACTGGGCCGCCGCGGTACTGACATTGACCCGGTCGATATAGGTGATGAAATACATCGCGCATAGCAACAGCAGAACGCGCGTCGTGGCTCGACGGAACATCATCGTCTCCTTGTTGGCCGCGTGCGTGGGCGCGACGCCTTCGCTTTTCGAAAGGCGCCCCATGTCACGGCATGCGGAACTTCGCGTGGTACGTCGGATGAGGACAGCGGCTCGATATGAGCCCGCTTATTGCGTTCTGCGGCGCAGCTTGCGAATGCGTGGTTTGCGCGGTGATGTCATCGCTGGTCTCCTGGGTCGCGGCTCGTTTGCTGTCCGCTGTTTTGCTTCGGTGAATGAAACTCTGGTCCTGCCGTCGTCAATCCTTTGCGTCGAGCGCCATCGCCAGAATGCGTGCGACATGCAGCGCTTCTCTTTGCGCACCGTCCGCGATCTGATGACGGCAGCTCGTCCCGTCCGCCACGATGAGCGCGTCAGGCGCCGCACGCACGGTCGGCAATAGCGACAGTTCCGCCATCGCCTGCGACGCGGCATAGTGCTCCGCTTCATAGCCAAAGCTGCCCGCCATGCCGCAGCATGACGATTCGATCGTCTTCACTTCGAGCCCCGGAACCCAGCCGAGCACTTTCTCGATGGGGCGCACGGCATCGAATGCCTTCTGATGGCAATGGCCATGCAGCAACGCTTTCGATCGATCCAGCGCCTTCAGCTTCAGTCGCAAGCGCCCTGCTGCCTCTTCGCGCACGAGAAACTCCTCGAACAGAAACGACACGCGCGCGAGGTCGCGAGCGCTATCGCCATAGCCGTATCCGAGAAACTCGTCGCGCAACGAGAGCAGGCACGACGGTTCCAGTCCGATGATCGCCACGCCACGTTCGATATATGGCATGAGCGCATCGAGCGCGCGGCGCGCTTCGGCCTTCGCTTCATCGACGAGACCCGCCGAGAGGAACGTGCGTCCGCAACACAGCGGCCGCTCGCCCGCCTTGATGTTCAGATGAACCGTGTAGCCGGCCGATTCGAGCACGCGCTTTGCGGCCCGCGCGTTCTGCGGCTCCATGTAGTTGTTGAAGGTATCGACGAAGAGCAGAACTTCGTTAGTCGCAGATGCAACCGGTTTGCTGGCCGCATCGGTGAGGAAGGGCTTTGCAAAGCGCGGGAACGCCCGCTGCGGCGCGAGGCCGAGCCTGGACTTGAGCCAGCGTGCAACGCCCGGCATATTCGCTTCGAGCGCGTTCGACAGCGCCGGCATGCGGCTCGCATACGGCGCATAGCGCGGCAGGAACGCAATCAATCGCTCGCGCAAGCGCAGGCCATGACGTTCGGTCCATGCGGCGCGCGCCTCGATCTTGATGCGCGCCATATCGACGCCTGTCGGGCAATCACGCTTGCAACCCTTGCACGACACGCACAGGTCGAGCACGTCCTTCACATCCTGACTCGCGAGCCCGTCATCGCCCAACTGTCCCGACAGCGCGAGCCGCAACGTGTTCGCGCGGCCGCGCGTGAGATGCTGCTCATCCTTCGTGATGCGATAACTCGGGCACATCGTGCCCGCATCGAACTTGCGGCAATGACCGTTGTTGTTGCACATCTCGACCGCTTTCGCGAGTCCACCCGACAGATCGCCGCCCGATCCCGCCGCACCCTCTTCGCCCGTCGATGGATCGCGCGTCACGTTCCATGCGGACCAGTCGAGCCGCGGTGTCAACGCACGCTCGCGATAAGAAGGCGGAAAGCGGAAGTTGCGCGCATCGTCCATCTTCGGCGGAGCGACGATTCGATCCGGGCTCAAGCGGTTCTCCGGATCGAAGAGCTGCTTGATCTCGCGAAAGGCCTGGTTGATACGCGGACCGTATTGCCACGCAACCCATTCGCCGCGACACAGGCCGTCACCGTGTTCGCCCGAGAATGCGCCCTTGTATTCGCGCACCATCGCCGCGGCCTCTTCAGCGATGGCGCGCATCTTGAGAGCCCCGTCGCGGCGCATGTCGAGAATCGGCCTCACATGCAGCGTGCCGACGCTCGCATGCGCATACCACGTACCTTCGGTTCCGTGCTGCCTGAAGACTTCGGTCAGCCGGCTCGTGTATTCGGCGAGATGTTCGAGCGGCACCGCGCAATCCTCGATGAAGGACACCGGCTTGCCGTCGCCCTTCATGCTCATCATGATGTTGAGGCCCGCCTTGCGCACTTCCCACAGCGCTTTTTGCGGACCCGCATCGGGCATCTGCACGACCGAGCCGGGCAAGCCGAGATCGCTCATCAGTTCGACGAGTTGTGCGAGCTTCGCGACTTGCGCATCGTGATCCGCGCCGGCGAACTCGACGAGCAGAATCGCTTTCGGCTCGCCGACCAAGGCCTTTTCGATGACTGGGCGGAAGGCGGGATTCGACATCGCGAGATCGATCATCGTGCGATCGACGAGTTCCACTGCGACCGGTCCAAGCTTCACGATGTGATGCGTCATGTCCATCGCATCGTAGAAGCTCGGGAAGTTCACCACGCCGAGCGTCTTGTGTGCGGGCAGCGGCGCGAGCTTCAATGTCAGCTGGCGGCTGAACGCAAGCGTGCCTTCCGAGCCGACCAGCAGGTTGGCGAGATTCGGCTCGCCGTCGGCGCTGAAAGCGAGCGGGCTCTGGCAATCGAAGAGATCGAGGTTGTAGCCTGCGACGCGCCGGAGCACCTTGGGGATGTGCTCGCGCATTTCCTGCTGCTCGCGCAGCGCGATGCCACGCACGCCGTCGACGAGATCGCGCACACGCACATCGTTCGTCATGGTCGAGAGCTTGCCGAAACGCGCTTCGTGACCATCCGCTAGGATCGCGTCGATCGCATCGACGTTATGCACCATGATCCCGTATTCCATCGAGCGCGAGCCGCATGAGTTGTTGCCCGCCATGCCGCCGATCGTGCATTGCGCGCTCGTCGAAACGTCCACCGGGAACCACAGACCGTGCGGCTTCAGCCACGCGTTCAGATGATCGAGCACGACGCCCGGTTCGACCGTAACCGTGCGTGCATCCTTGTCGAAATGAACGATGTTGTTGAGCCACTTCGTCGTGTCGATGACGAGCGCCTCGCCGACCGTCTGCCCGCACTGGCTCGTGCCCGCGCCCCGCGCGAGCACGTTCGCGTGGCTGTCGCGTGCAATCTGCAATGCGAGGCGCAAATCGTCCTGATCCTTCGGCACGACGACGCCGAGCGGCATGATCTGATAGATCGACGCATCGGTGGCGTAGCGCCCGCGCGATGCGCGATCGAACATCACATCGCCTTTCAGCTCGCGTTGCAGTCGCGCCTGCAGCGGCGTCGGCGTGGACCCGGGCCGCGCACGCGCGGAAACGGGCATCAAATGAATCGGCTTGACGAGCCGGTCTGTTGGGGAATTGAGCATCGTCGCTGTCGGTGAGTGCCAGAGCGCTGTGCGGTTCGTGGCCTTATGAATGCGTTATGCGAAATGCAATTCGACGGCAGGCAAGCCCTCGATGCTGCCCACAGCCGTGCCGGGTGCATCGGGGAACGCGAGGCCGGTGTACGAGCCTGCCGTGAGCACGGTGCCGCGCTCGACGGCAAGCCCGCGCGACACACTGTGGTTCACCGTCCATGCAAGCAGGCGACGCGGGTCGCCCGCAGGGTTCGCGGGAGCGCTTTGGAAGAGCGGCGCGCCGTCGAAGGTGAACGTCATCGCGGGCGATACGAAGGGAAACGCCGCGTCGTAAGGCACGCCATCGCCCACGATCAACGCGCCATGATTCTGCAGGTCGGCGAGCTGCCAGGGCTTCTCGACATCGGGCCACGCAGCGAAACGGCTCGCCACGACTTCGATTGCGGCATGCACCGACTCGATCGCGGCAAACACGTCTTCATCGCCATAGGGACCGCTGCCCGGTTCGAAGCGCCGGCCGAGCCTGAACGCGACTTCGAGTTCCAGTCCGGCCTTGCCGAATGCATGCATCGAGAGACGCGCGCCTGAATCATGCATGCCATCGGCAGGAAGCGGCGCGCCCTGAATCGGGCCATCGTGCGATTTCGCGCCGACTTTCCATCCGCCGATGTCCGCGTTCAGCGCACGCAACGTCGCTTCCTGCGCGGCGTAGGCTTCATCGGCGTTCTGCGGACGCGCGCTTTCCGGCAACACCTCGAGCTTCGCCCGATGCGCGCGGGCCTCGACAAAGAGCCGTCCGAGCGCCTCGGCGTCGAACACGGCGCTCATGCTGCCGCCTTCAGCGCGGGCTTCGCGACGTGACTCGTCAGGTAGTCCATCGCCGCCGCGACACCGCTGCCCTTCAGTCCGATACCCGCGAGCCTCAATCCCATCTCGCAGCCGGAGAGCGCGGCCATCAGCGTTAGATCGTTGCAATCGCCGAGATGGCCGATCCGGAACATACGTCCCTTCACCTTGCCGAGCCCCGTGCCGAGCGACATGTCGAAGTGTTCGTAGATGAGCTTGCGCACCGCATCGGCATCGATGCCTTCGGGCGTCATCACGCCCGTCAGCACCGGCGAATACACGGCGGGATCGGCGCACTGAATCTCGAGTCCCCATGCGTTGACCGCCGAGCGGCACGCGGCCGCGAGCCGTTGATGGCGAGCGAACACGTTATCGAGCCCTTCGCCGAGGATCATGTCGAGCGCTTCCGAGAGCGCGTAAAGCAGGTTCGTGTTCGGCGTGTAAGGCCAGTAACCCTGCTTGTTCATCTCGATGATCTCGTTCCAGTCCCAGAACGCGCGCGGCAGCGTGGCGCGTTTCGACGCCTCGCGCGCCTTCTCCGATACCGCGTTGAAGCTGATTCCGGGCGGCAGCATCAGACCTTTCTGCGACCCGGAGACCGTGACGTCCACGCCCCATTCGTCGTGACGATAATCCGCCGACGCGAGACCCGAGATCGTGTCCACCATCAGCAACGCAGGATGCTTCGCGGCGTCGATGGCGCGCCGCACGGCGGCGATATCGGACGTCACGCCCGTCGACGTTTCGTTATGCACCACGCATACGGCCTTGATCACGCCCTGCGTGTCCTCACGCAAGCGCTTCTCGATCATGTCGGCCTGCACGCCGCGCCGCCATCCCTCGATACCGGGCAAACCCAGAAACTCCGGCTTGAGCCCGAGGTTCTCGGCCATCTTCTTCCACAGCGTCGCGAAGTGGCCCGTCTCGTACATCAGCACCGTGTCGCCGGAACTCAGCGTGTTGCAGAGCGCCGCCTCCCATGCGCCCGTGCCCGATGCCGGATAGATCACCACCGGCTGACTCGTCTTGAAGACCTTCTTGATGCCGTCGAGCACCTTCAATCCCAGCGCGCCGAACTCGGGGCCGCGATGATCGATCGTCGGATAGCTCATTGCACGCAGAATGCGATCGGGTACGGGACTCGGCCCCGGGATCTGCAGAAAGTGACGGCCAGCAGGATGGAGATCGAGCTTGAACATGAGTCCGCGTCCTCTTAGATGTAATTTTGCATGCAAAATACAATAACGCAGTGATCGAGACGCGTAAAGGAATACATAGGCCGAACGGCCTAGGGATAACCCGCTGGCGGTTTTTTCCGCTAGCACTGGGTTAAAATTGCCGTAAATGGAATCAGAGGTATTGAATGCAAAATCCAGATTTTCCGGAAACGCACGTTTCCTCGTCACTGCCGAAGGTCGAGCGGCAGCGCCTGCACGACACCGTCGTCGATCATTTGCGCGGCTTCATCGTCGAAGGCTTGCTCGCGCCGGGCGTGAAGCTCAACGAGCGCAAGCTATGCGAGACGCTCGGCATCTCGCGCACGCCGCTTCGCGAGGCGCTGAAGGTGCTGGCCGCCGAAGGCCTGATCGAGATTTCGCCGAACCGGGGCGCGTCGGTATCGCAGATGAGCGAGTTCGAGATTCGCGAGATGTTCGAGTTGATGAGCGGGCTGGAGGCGTTTTCAGGTGAACTGGCGTGCGAGCGCATCACGCCGCTGGAGATCGCGGAGATAAAAGCACTGCATTACGCGATGCTCGCGTGCCGCGCGCAAAACGATCTCTCGGGCTACTACAGCCGCAACCAGGCCATTCACGACAAGATCAACGAAGCCGCGCGCAATACCGCCTTGCGCCAGACCTATGTGTCGATCAACCGGCGTCTGATGGCGCTGCGTTTTCGTTCGAACTTCCAGACGCCGAAATGGGACAGCGCCATTCACGATCACGAAGAGATGATCGAGGCGCTCGAGACTCGTGACGGCAGGCGCATGGGCGAGATCCTGCGCAAGCATTTGCTGTCCAAGCGCGATGCGGTTCTCGCCGAGCGCACGCTGACGACGGTGAAACCCGCAACGCAGAAAAAGCGTGCGACGAACAAAGTCGATGGTGGATGAGCGCTAGAGAATAGAACGGTCACGCGATTTCTCGGAAGATGGGATACGATACCGGCCTACGGCCGCCAGAGCCTTCTACCGGGGAAAACCTTGACCAGAATTCGAGGGGTATGCATCGCGCTCGGCGCGGTGCTCGTCATCACGGGCTTCACGTTCTATCACTCTTCGGACTTCGACACTGCGCAGGCCGCAATGGACCGCCAGACTGTCGACTGCCTCACGCGCGGCCTCACGCGTGACGAGAAAGTCCGCATCGCCCAACTGACCGCAGTGCACGACCGCGAAGGGCTTCGTCCCGTCTACAGTGATGTCCTCACGCGCTGCGTGGTGCGTTCCGATCAATGGGACCGGCGTCCGCAACTGGTCACGAGCGCGCGCCAGGTCCTGTCTCAAGACCCCGAATTCAGGCAGATGCTGAACGCGAGCACGATGGAACTCGCGCGGCGTCCCTGATTCCGCGCATCGATCAAGCCGTCAGCCCGCTGCCCGCGCCGAGTTGAACCTCGGCGCGTGTGCTCGTCGCATGCGCACTGAGCACGGCGATTTCATGCTGCGTGTAATGCGTGACCGGCGCGATGGCCGCGAGCGCGGCAGTGATGACGATGGCGGCGATGCTGATCGAGATAGCGTTCATGTTCGGCTCCTTTGGCTGTTGTCGCTGAATCGTTGCTGTCGATGTGAGGCATTGTGGCCGCCTAAAGTTAGCGAAGAGTGAGCATCGGCGCGCGACGATCATGCAGGCTGCCGGAGTAAGATCGGCATGCAATCGACCATCGCGCATACGCATTCAAAATGCATTCGACCATTGATACATCGACCGCCACGCTCGAACTGCCCTTCAAGCGGCCTTTCGACTGGACGCGCATGCTGAAATTCATCGCGGGGCGGGCGTCCGCGGGCGTCGAATCGGTTGAAGATGGCGTCTATCGGCGTGCGATCGAATGGCAAGGCGACGACGGCACCGTCGAAGTGAAGCCGCACGAAAGCAGGCGTCGGCTCGTCGTGAAAGTGGAGGGCGCGGTGGCACGCCACGCCGATGCGCTCGCCGCGCCGCTCTCGCGCATGTTCGATCTGCATGTCGATCCACGCGAAATCGCCCGGTGCCTCGGCGATGACCCGGTGCTCGCGCCACTCGTCGCGGCCGCGCCGGGCTTGCGCGTGCCGGGCGCGTGGTCCGGCTTCGAGCTCGTGGTGCGAACGATCGTCGGACAACAGGTGAGCGTGAAGGGAGCATCGACGATTACGAATCGCATCGTGCAGCGCGCGGGGAAAAAGATCGCCGGCCATCCGCACGAAGGCACCGCGTGGCGCTTTCCCACACCCGCCGAGCTCGCCGCCGCCGACCTGGAAAAGATCGGCATGCCGACGAAGCGCATCGAGACCGTGCAACGCTTCGCACACGCGGTGGCGACCGGCGCGTTGCCGCTCGACGAACCGGGCGCCGACATCGAACTTCTGAAACGTGACATGCTCGCGATGCCGGGCATCGGGCCGTGGACCGTCGGCTATGTCGCGATGCGCGCGCTACGCGATCCCGACGCGTGGCCCGACGCCGATCTCGTTCTCATGCAGGCGATCGCGCGACGCGATCCGTCGCTTGCGAAGCCTGCCCAGCAGCGCGCGCGCACCGAGCGCTGGCGTCCGTGGCGCGCCTACGCGGCGATGCACCTGTGGAACGGCGTGGCGATGGAAACGGGACTTGCGCGCGGCGGCTGATATCGCATGCATTGACGGCGATCGCATGTTGCGTGCATTTCGTACGCATACAAAATGCCGGGAAGCGATGCCGCATTCATCCACGCAATACGAGCTTCTGCACTCGCCAGTTGAGCAGTTCCGCCACGAACAACGTGTTCTCCGCCGGACACGCCATTTCGTGAATCCATCCGAACTGCTTCGGTTGCTTGCCCGATCGCCCGAGCACGCCCAAGAGTTTTCCATCGAGCGATAGCTTGTAGATCCTGCCGGGAAACGCATCGGCGGAATACAGCACTTGAGTCGGACCCGGCGAAATGCAAATGGCCCACGGCGATCCCGGCGCGAACGTGCCCGCCGCGATCGCGGCTTCATCGGGCATGTTGCCGATAGCCGGGCGCGCATCGGGCGGCACGGGCACGTCGATCGTGAATTGCCGCTGAAAATTCCCTTCCCCGTCGAAGACCTGAATGCGCCGGTTGCTGCGATCGGCGACATAGACCAGGCCGCTTCTGTCGACGGCAATGCTATGAGGCGTATGGAATTGCCCCGGCTCCTTGCCGCGCTCGCCCCAGGACTTGAGCCAGTTGCCGTCCTTGTCGACCTTCGCGACGCGTGAATTGATGTATCCGTCGCTGATGTACGTGTTGCCCGCGGCATCCCACGCGACATCCGTTACTTGTCGGAAGCGGCCGGGTTCCGAAGGCAACGGCGGATTCGGATGCTTGAGCGGCGCGGTATCCTCATCCGATGCTTCCTGCTTGCGTCCGAACACCATCGCGACACGGCCTTCGGGCGTGAACTTGATGATCATGTCCGAGCCCTTGTCCGTGACCCACACGTTGTCCTGCCGATCCACCTTGACCGTATGCGCGAACGACCACGCATAAAGGTTATGGCCGATCTCGCGCACGAAACGTCCGTTGCGATCGAATTCGAGCAATTGCGCCGCGGCTGCGCCATATGCGGGGCCGATGCTATTGCCGCGCGAGAGCACGAAGATATGTCCCGCCGAATTGAGCGCGACGCCGGAGCATTCGCCGAAATACACGTCGCGCGGCAAACGCACCGGATCGGGAACCGAGTCGTAGGCAATGGCCGGCACGTCGTTGTCGGCGTAAGCGAGATGCGGAAAGAGCGCGAGCGCGGCGGCGCTCTGGCCCGCGAGCATCAGAAAGCGCCGGCGGCTTGCAGCGCCCGGCGTCATGTCGCAACATGGGCAGTACATCGAGTGTCGAAGACTCACTGTTACCCTCCTCTTGTTCGTCGCATGCAATGATGAACATCGATGGTCGGCTTGCTTCGCGATGCGAGAGGAAGTGTAGTGCATGAATCGCATTATTCACATGCACGTGCTTTTATGGCTTTCAACGCTGAAAGGACATCATGACCGAATCCTGGCAATATCAAGTTCGAATCCGGCTCGCGCCCGAATACGCGGCTCTGGCGCGTCAAGATCCTGCGAGCGAAAAGCTCGCGCCGATCAACGCAGTGCTCATCAGGCACGATGCCCAATTGAAATGCCAGTACGACGCCTTCGCCGACTACGTCGCGCAAGCGGAGCGAGATGGCATCGAGCACTATCCGCTCTATCGTTGGACGCGCGAAACCATCGAAAATCCCGCTAAAAAGGCTAAATATATCGAAGCGTTCACGCTTTATGTGAATGGCGACGAAGTCTATGACAAGGCGCTCGCCGATGCACTGGAGGAAGCCCTTCGATTACTCGCAAGCGATGCGATCGTCGATATCCGCAAGCTCGATACGAACCCCGCAAACAATCCGCAACCGCCTTCGTATAACAATTGACGAGGTTGACGTCGTGCATTGCCCGCGCTAAGGTTTGGTAAATCAACCAAAATCCGGAATGCGCCTCGTGCAGGATCGTCGTCAAACCATACTCGAAGCCGCGCTCGCCACTTTGCGCGAAGAAGGCTATTCGGGCTTCACGCAACCGCGCGTCGCCGCGCGCGCGGGCGTGCGTCAGAGTCATCTCACGTACTATTATCCGACGCGTCTCGCGTTGATCGAAGCCGTCGCGCGCACGGCGATCGACGGCCAGCTCGCCGCCGTCGACGCCTTCGCGGGCGAAGCGTCGCTCAAGGTCACGGCGGCATCGATCGCCAATGTCGCGATACGCCACGAGAACACGCGCGTGCTGATGGCGCTCGCGCAAGCCGCCGACGAAGAGCCGACCATACGCAGCCTCTTTCGCGAACTCGCGGAAGGCGTCGCGGTGCGCATCACGCGCATGCTCGAAGCAATGGGCCTCGCCGTGACGAAAGAGCATGTGGCGATGGTGCATGCGCTCGTCGTCGGGCTCGCGGTCATCGATCTCGCGATGGGCCGCTCGGACGGCAAGCGCCGCGCGAGCAGCGCAATCGAAACCTTGTTCTCGCTGCTGCCCGACGAATCGAAGCCTTCATAAGCAGGACGATCACGCCTTGCGCGCATCGAGCCATTCGACGATATTGCGCACCGTATCCCCGTAAAACGTGTGATACAGCTCCTCCGATACATAGCCGATATGCGGCGTCGCCAGCACGTTCGGCAGCGCGCGCAGCGGGTCGTTTGCAGCGAGCGGCTCTTCGTCGTACACGTCGATGGCCGCGCCCGCGAGCCTGCCCGTTTTCAACGCGTCAACGAGCGCAGCGCTATCGACGATAGGCCCGCGCGACGTGTTCACGATACGGCTCGTCGGCTTCATCTGCGCGAGTTCCTTCACGCCTACGAGATGATGCGTGCGCTCGCTCAGCCGCACGTGAACCGAGAGCACATCGGACGTCCTGAAGAGCGTGTCCTTGTCGACGAGTTGCACGCCCTTTTCTTCGGCGCGCTCGCGCGTGAGGTTCTGGCTCCACGCGATCACGTTCATGCGAAACGCGCGCCCGATCACACCGACCGCCGATCCCACGCGCCCGAGTCCGAGCAGGCCGAGCGTCTTGCCCGCCAGTTCGGTGCCGAGGCCCACCTGCCAGCCGCCTTCCTTCAGCGAGCGGTTTTCGGCGGGGATGTTGCGCATCATCGCGAGAATCAGCGCCCAGGTGAATTCGATCGTCGGAGTGGATGCGTAGCCCGTGTGACGCACTTCGATGCCGCGTTCGGCGGCGGCTTCGAGATCGATCGATGCATTGGCCGCGCCCGTCGACGCAATCAGCTTCAGGTTCGGCAGATGGTCGATGATGTCGCGCGAGAACGGCGTGCGCTCGCGCATTGCACACACGACGTCGAAGGGGCGCAGGCGTTCGAGCAGCGCGTCGCGATCGGCGATGTGATCGTTGAACACGGTGATCTTGGCGCGTCCGTCGAGCGGCGACCAGTCGGCCATGGAAAGCGAGACATGCTGATAGTCGTCGAGAACGGCGACCTTGATCGGATCGGATGTAGCCATGATGGTTTCGTCTGGTTTGTTATTACGAATGGATCGAGCAGCAGCCGCCAGTGTGACGCAATGCGCTAATTTATGTCGCGCGCGGCCTCGGCGAGCCTCCATGAAACCCCGCAAAGCCTTGCTGTGTAAGCCCGGACGCCATCGCCGACAGCGTGACATGGCGTGAAATAAGTTACCGCGGGACTTCGCGTGTGCCCTTCTCTATAGTCACTTCCGTCGCCACACGAAACGCAACGTGGCCTTGAGAACCGAGAAGGACATCCCGTGAAAAACAGATCGACTTTCGCTTCAAACGTCCGCGTTGCTTCCGCCTCCGACGCGAGTTCCGGCAAGAGCCGCATGCGCCAGTTGCTGGTCGTCGCGGCGACCGCCGCCCTCACGCTGTGCAGCAGTTCCGCCTTCGCTGGATGGGCGCGCGGCGGCACGGCCTACACCGGCCGCGGCGAATATCAGGGCGCGCACGTCGGTTCCTGCGGCGGCGGAAGCTGCTCGCATGCGGGCGCCGTCGAAAATCCGTGGGGCCGCGTCGGCACCAACTCCGGCACCGTGACGCGCACCTCGCCCGGCCAGTTCTCCAACTCCGGCACCGCCTACGGCCCGAACGGCCGCTCGGTGCAGCATGCGGGCGACACGAGCTGCGCCGGCGGCAGTTGCACGCACAACGGCAGCGCGACCGGCCCGAACGGCAAGACCGCGACCGGCAGCGATACCGTGACGCGCACGGCGCCCGGACAATACTCGTCGTCGGGCTCGGTGACGGGGCCGAACGGCAACACGTCGACGCACTCCGCATCGACGAACTGCGCGGGTTATACGTGCAACCGCTCCGGCACCGTGAACACAGCGAATGGCGGCACGGTGGCGCATTCAGGCAGCGCGACGAGCGTAGCGCCGGGCGTGGTCACGACCTCGGGCACCGCGACGGTCACGAACGGCTCGCACAGCACGACGGTCGTCGGCGGCGGCACGGTCACGTCCAGCACGACGGTGGTTGCCACGGCGCCCGTCGTCACCGGGACGACGGTCATTGCCGCTCCGGTGATCGTGCCGCCCCCGCCGTCTTCGACGACCGTGGTCGTCGCTCCGCCCCCGGCTTCATCGACGGTCGTGGTCACGCCGCCTCCGCTGCCGCCCGCCAAGACGGTGGTCGTCGCACCGGCCCCGGCTCCGGTCAAGACCGTGGTGGTCGCGCCGGCCCCCGCTCCGGTCAAGACGGTGTATGTCGCACCGCCGCCGCCCGCGAAGGTGGTTTATGTCGTGCCGCACCGCGCGGTCCTGATCCCGGGCCATTGGGTCGGCCGCTTCTGGATTCCCGCTCACTGGGCATAAGCGGGCATCGACGAAAACGAAGGCCGGCCGCATGCGCGCCGGCCTTCTCGTTTTGTGCGCACCTCGCGTTACACTGCGAAGCAACGCCGCTTCCGACACAGACACGACATGCTCCATGTCTTTCCCGGCCCACAAGCAGTCACGACCGCACGCTCATGACGAGGCATGGCATGAAACGCCCGCATCTGCCTCGCGATCATGCAAAAGGCGTCCTGCACGACATCACGTGGACGGCCGGTCCCGTCGTGCTGGTCATTGCGATCATCGTCGCGCTCGTCTACTGGCTCGTCGATCCCGCGCCGCCCAAAACCATCACGATGAGCGCGGGCCAGCCGGACAGCTCGTTCTACGTCATCTCGCAGGAATACGCGAAGCTGCTCGCGCGTAACGGCATCACGCTGAAAGTGCTGCCCTCGGACGGCTCCGTGCAGAACCTCGAACGTCTGCTCGATCCGAAGCAACACGTCGATCTCGCGCTCGTGCAAGGCGGTATCGCGACGAGGGAAGAAGCGTCGAAGCTGATGTCGCTCGGCAGCGTGTCGTATGTGCCGCTCGTCGTCTTCTATCGCGGCAAGGGGCTCACGCTGCTGTCGCAACTGGAAGGCAAGCGTATCGCGATCGGCCGCGAAGGTAGCGGCACACGCACGCTCTCACTGAAGCTGTTGGAAGCCAATGGCATCTATCCGGGCGGCGATACGAAGCTTCTGCCGACCGACGGCCTGCAAGCCGCCACGCAACTCGTCAGCAACGAAGCCGACGCGGTCTTTCTCTCCGGCGACTCCGCGACGCGCGGCCTGATGCTGCGCCTCTTGCGCGTGCCCGGCATCTCGGTGATGGACTTCAACGAAGCCCTCGCGTATACGCGCCTTTTCCCTTATCTCGACGATATCGAGCTACCCCCCGGCGTGCTCGACCTCGGCCGGCGCATCCCGCCGGAGTCCGTGCATCTGATCAGTCCGACAGTCGAGCTGGTCGCGCGGCCGACCTTGCATCCGGCGTTATCCGACTTGCTCATCGAAGCGGCGCAGGAAGTGCACGGCACGGCTGGCTTGCTGCAACGCGCGGGTCAGTTCCCGAGTCCCGTCGCGCACGAGTTTCCGATCAGCGAGGATGCCAGCCGCTATTACCGCTCGGGCAAGAGCTTCCTGTATCGAACGCTGCCGTTCTGGCTCGCGAATATCGCGGATCGCGCGCTCGTGCTGTTGCTGCCCGTTGCGGTGCTGATCTTTCCCGCGCTACGGCTCGTGCCCGCGCTGTATCGATGGCGTGTGCGCTCGCGCATCTATCGTTATTACGGCGCGCTGATCGCGGTGGAGCGCGGCGCGATGCGCGTCACCAGTGAAGAAGAGCGGCGCGCGCTACTGGTCGAACTCGATTACATCGAGGAATCGCTGGATACGATCAGGCTGCCGCTCGCTCACGCCGATGCGCTCTACGTCCTGCGCGAGCATGTCAGCTTCGTGCGCTCGCGCTTGACCGAAGCGTCGCGGCGAGACAAAAGCATGGCCTAACCGAGGATGCACGATGAAACTTCGTACATGGTTCGCTGTTACGGCGATGCTGCTGATGTCGGCATGCGCGAGCCTTCCGCCTCAAACCGGACGCGTGGAGACGCACGCCCTCACCGATACCGCGAACACGCGCCTCGGCACAGCCTTCGCCGCGAGCGAGGCCGCGCATCCCGGCGACAATGCGTTTCACTTGTTATCGGATGGCACGGATGCGCTCATCGCGCGGGTGATCCTGAGCGAGACCGCGGATCGCACGCTCGATCTCCAGTACTACATCTGGCACGACGATCTGACGGGCCGCGAAATGGCTGCATCGATCATGCGTGCCGCCGATCGCGGCGTGCGCGTGCGCCTGTTGCTCGACGACCTCGGCACCAACGCCGACGATCAGATCCTGCTCGCGCTCGCATCGCATCCGAACGTGCAGGTGCGGCTTTTCAATCCGGTGGCGAATCGCACGTTCAAAAAACTGGGCTCCGCGGCCGAGTTCTTTCGCGTGAATCGTCGCATGCATAACAAGGCGCTCATCGCCGATAACCAGGCCGCGATTCTCGGCGGCCGCAATATCGGCGACGAGTACTTCGGCGCATCGAGCACGGTCGCGTTCGGCGATCTCGACGTGCTCGTGCACGGGCCTGTCGTGCCCGAGGTATCGACTGCATTCGATCTTTACTGGAACTCGGATGCGGCCTATCCGATCGATAACCTGATGCGACGTACCGCCGATCCCGACGCGCTTGCGGGTTATCGCGAGAAGCTCAATGCCTATCTGTTGTCGGAGACGCATTCGCCTTATGTGGCGCAAGTGCGTGCGCGTCTCGCGAGCGTGATCCAGCAGCGCGACGCCTCGTTTTCGTGGGGCAAGGCGACGCTGCTCTACGACGATCCCGCGAAGATCACGCGCGCGCCCGGCGACACCGAAGGCCATCTGATGTCGCAATTCAAGGCATTGAATCTCGATCCCGACAAGGACATGCTGATCGTGTCGCCCTATTTCGTGCCCCGCGATGAAGGCGTGCGATGGCTGCGGTCGATGACATCGCGCGGCGTGCGCGTTACCGTGCTCACGAATTCGCTCGCTGCCACCGATGTCGCCGCAGTGCATGCGGGCTATCAGCGCTATCGCAAGGACATGCTCGAAGCGGGCGTTCGCCTGTATGAGCTCAAGCCCGTGGCATCGACGGATAACGACAAGACCGTGAAGAAGTCCACGTTCGGATCGTCGAAGGCGTCGCTGCATGCGAAGACCTATGTGTTCGACCGCAAGCGCATCTTCATCGGCTCGATGAACCTCGATCCGCGTTCCGTGGAGTTGAATACGGAGATCGGCGTCTATTGCGAAAGCGCGGAGGCGGCCGAAGAAGTGGCGGATGGCATCGGCGCGAATATCGATCGGATCGCGTGGCGTGTCGAATTGCTCGATGATGGCAACGGCGGCACGCGCATGGTGTGGATCGACACCGACGCCAACGGCAACACGACCCAGCTCGACAGCGAGCCGGGCGTGTCTGCGATGAAGCGCGCGGGCATCTGGATGCTCGGCATCCTGCCGATCGAATCGCAGTTGTGAGCCGCGCGCTTCCCGGCGTTCATCGCCGCTTCATTTGAAACCCGCGACCGCATGCGGCACATAGGGCGCTTCGAGTTGCGCGATCTCGTCGGACGTGAGATTGAGCGTCAACGCGGCGACTGCATCGCTCACGTGATTCGGCTTCGATGCCCCGATGATCGGCGCGCTCACCGGCGCCTTCTGCGCGACCCACGCCAGCGCCACTTGCGCACGCGGCACGCCGCGCGCCTTCGCCACCGCGGCCACGGCTTCGACCACCGCGCGATCGGCGTCGTCCGTGCGATAGAGCGTGCTGCCGAACGCATCCGATTCCTGACGCGCGCTCGTCGCGTCCCATTCGCGCGTAAGACGGCCGCGCGCGAGCGGACTCCACGGCAGCATGCCGATGCCCTGGTCCTTGCAAAGCGGGATCATCTCCCGCTCTTCCTCGCGATACAGCAGATTCAAATGATTCTGCATCGTCCTGAATTCGACCCAGCCGTTCGCGCGCGATGTGTAGAGCGCCTTGCTGAACTGCCACGCATACATCGATGACGCACCGATATAACGCGCCTTGCCTGCCTTCACGACATCGTGCAGCGCTTCGAGCGTTTCTTCGATCGGCGTACTGTAATCCCAGCGATGGATCTGATAGAGATCGACGTAGTCGGTGCCCAGGCGCCTGAGGCTGTTATCGATCTCGTTGAAGATCGCCTTGCGCGATAGCCCCATGCCATTCGGTCCGGGACGCATGCGATTGAAGACTTTCGTCGCAATCACGATGTCGTCGCGTTTCGTGAAATCGCGCAGCGCGCGTCCGACGATTTCTTCCGACGTGCCGTCCGAATAAGTGTTGGCCGTATCGAAGAAATTGATGCCCGCTTCGAGCGCCTCCTTGATGAGCGGACGACTCTTTTCCTCATCGAGCGTCCACGGATGCGTGCCGCGATCGGGCACGCCGTAGGTCATGCAACCAAGACAGAGCCGCGACACATCGAGGCCGGTCGAACCCAGTTTCACGTATTCCATCGTGCGAAATCTCCTTGCAAAGCGAAAGGGTAAGCGCAGGCGCGCTCGCGCATGAACGACGAAGCGTAAAACATTAACTCACTATCGCGCAGCCTGCTTTCCCGAACCCTTTCGGCTGTGCGCGAAGATCGATGCATCGCGAGCGTATCGACCATCAAAGCGCCAGCACATTCACCGCCACATCCACATGATGCGCGCCACCGCCGAGAATCATCCCGCGCAATAACGACACGTCACTGTAATCACGCCCCGTCGCAAGCGTGACATGATCGAGGTCCGCGAGCACGTCATTGGTCGGATCGAGATCGATCCAACCGCTTTGCGGACAATGCACCGATACCCACGCATGCGATGCATCCGCGCCGATCAGACGCGCATGTCCCGGCGGCGGATCGTTGCGCAAGTAGCCGCTCACGTAGCGCGCCGGCAGCCCGAGCGAACGCAGACAGCCGATCATCACTTGCGAGAAGTCCTGACACACGCCATGACGCAATTCGAACGCGCGCGATGCGGGCGTATCGAACGCGGTGGCCGATGGCTTGTATTCGAAGTCCTCGTGAATGCGATGCATCAGGTCGATGGCGCCCGCAACGAGCGGCGTGCCCGCATCGAAACTCGCTTGCGCATAGGCGCGCAATGCATGATCGAGCGAGATATTAGGCGACGCATAACAAAACTCGCTCTCCGGATAGAACGACTCACCGGCCCGATAGAGCATGCGTTGCGCAACGGTTTCCCACGGCGGCGTGGCCTCTGCATCGAGCGCATTCCAGCGCGGCGTGAGCCGCACCGTGGTTTCGCTCGTCATCGAAAGACGCTCGTGCGGCGCATCGAGCGAGAAGTACAGCACGTCATTGCCGAATGCATCGACGCGGCTATGCACATAAGACGGCACCGGCTCGATGCGCTCCGTATGCGAAATCACCTGCTGCCACGGGCAATGCAACGGACGAATGGTCGCGAGATGCTGCGCGATTTCGACCGGCGTCGAATAGCGATAGGTCGTGCGATGCGTGACCGCGAGCACGGTATCGTTCATGCCGAGACTCATGACGACACCTGCGCGGAAAGCGTGTTCGCATGACTGAAGTAGCGCGCGCTCACTTCATTCGATGCCGCGAAAACCGATGCCACGAGCCTGTCGCATAGCGCGATCAACGCATCATGTAGGCCGTTCTCATCCGTCTCGCACAGTGCGGTGAGATCCGGCAAAGCATCGGCGTGAACGAGCAGGTCCGCGAAACGCGTCGCTTGTGCGCGGCGTGCGCCGCCCGCAGCGGCTGCGATCTCGTCGAGCTTCGTGCGCAGGCGCGCGTACACGCCATAGAGTCCGCGCGGATTGGTTTGATCCACCACGATCAGATCGATCAGCGCCGGCACTTCGAGTCTGCCCGGATAGAGCGAACGATACGTGAGCGTGCTGTCGAAGAGTTGCAGGAGCAGATCGAAGCCGGCAGGCGATGCGAGCGTGCCGCGCTCGGCGACCACGCGCAGAATCGTTGCCATCGTCGAGACGCGTTCGATATGCCGCCCGATGAACAGTAGCCGCCACGCCTGATCGCGCGTCATGCGATCGCCCTGTGCGCCGCTGATCGCGGACAGTTGCGTCGCGAGTTGCTCGAGTGCGCTCGCAAGCATCAGACGATCATAGTCGCGACCGATGCGCACCGTGCTTTCGTCAGGGGGATCGCTGAACACGAGGCGCGCGAGCGCATCGCGAAAGTCGTTGCGCGAAGCGAGAATCGTGCGCCAGTGATCCGTCGATAGCCGGTCGCGTATCTCGCCGCATGCGCGGGCCTGATCCGCGAGATTGTTGCCGATGCTCGTCGCCCTGCCCGATTCCGGCAGCCCCGCGACGAGCACGCGCTCGAACGCTTGCGGCGTGCTGCGCGCGAGCGTATCGACCGATGGAATCAGCCCGCATTCCGACGCGAGTTCCACGAGTGTCGGGAAGAGTTCCTCGGCGACGCTGCCATCGAGCATCCCGAGCAAAAGGCGGCACACCCGCACGTTGTTTTCTGCGCGTTCGCCGTAACGCCCGGCCCAGAAGAGATTTTCCGCGGCGCGGCTCGACACGATGCGATGCTTGCGCAAATCGCCCGGCTTCATCGGCGTGGGCAGCAACGAAACCGACCCTCCGGGCTGGCTCGACATCACCCAGGTATCGACGCTGCTGCCGCCGAATTGCATGGACACTGTCGCGCGCTTGTCGGCCGCGAGTCGTGTGAAGCCGCCCGGCATCACGCTCCAGCTTCCGTCGATGTTGGCGATCGCGTAGGCGCGCAGCACGCAGGGACGCGATCCGATCGCACCATCGTGAAAGCGCGGCGCACTGGAGAACGGCAGATCCTCCTGCACCGTGAAGACATCGGGCGCGCGTTCGATGCGCTCGCGCCATGCCGCAATATCCTGGACGCCCGCATCGATGCCCGGCACGTGTTCGGCCTCAGGGCCCGGCCACGTCGGCGCAATGAGCGCGCTTTCCACGCGCTCGAAGACCTCGCGGCGCGCGGCCTGCTCGCCGCACCACCATGTCGGCACGGTCGGCAATTCGAGTTCCTCATCCAGCAATGCCTGCGCGATGCCCGGTAGAAATGCATTGAGCGCGGGCGATTCCGTGAAGCCCGCCCCCGGCATGTTCGACACCATCACGTTGCCCGCGCGCATCACCTGCAACAAGCCGGGCACGCCGATCGTGGAATCGGCGCGCAATTCGACGGGATCGCAAAACGCATCGTCCAGGCGCCGCAAGACAGCATGCACGCGCGACAGGCCGGCGAGCGTCTTGAGATAGAGCTTGTCATGGCGAACCGTGAGGTCCTTGCCTTCGACGAGCGTCACGCCGAGATAACGCGCGAGAAACACATGCTCGAAATAAGTTTCGCTGAACGGACCCGGACTCAGCAACGCGATATGCGGCGCGTCGTTCGATGCATCGCTGCGGCCGTCTTCGTCATCGCGCATCGTCGCGCGCGCGGCTTGCGCGATGGTCGCGATGAGTTGCGAATAGGTCGCCGCGAGACGGCTCACGCGCATTGCACGAAACGGTTCGGCAAAGAGGCTCGCGACGATCATGCGATTTTCCAGCGCATAGCCGAGCCCCGAAGGCACTTCCGTCCGATGCGCGACGACCGTCCACGCGCCCGATGGCGCACGCGCGAGATCCACCGCGACGATCTGCAGAAAGCGGCCGAAGGGCGGCACGAAACCCTTCACTGCGCGCAGATAGCCTGGGTGTCCGAACACGAGCGCGCTGGGCAATAGCCCGCGTTGCAGCAGCGTCTGCGGGCCGTAGACATCCGCGACGATCGCTTCCATCAAGCGTGCGCGTTGCGCGACGCCGCGCTCGATCAACGCCCATTCTTCTTCGTCGATGATGAGCGGCAAAAGATCCAGCGACCACGCGCGCGGCTTGCCGTTGTCGGCATAAACGTTGTACGTGATGTCGTTGTCGCGTACCTGCTGCGCGACGGCGCTTACACCATCGTCGAGCCGCGCGATGCCCTGCTCGCCGAGCAACTCGAAGAAGTGCCGCCACGGCTCGCGCAACTGGCCCGCCGTGTCGCGCAGTTCGTCCCAATGCCCTTCACGCGCGGGCAGCGTGCGCAGCAGCGCGAGCGCATCGATGCGCGCCGCGGCGGTATCGAAGGGCAAGGTCGATTGATAAGCCAAGGTCGTCAATGTTCTTTATTCGAATGATGAATGCATTTCAACGATAGCGCAGGTCGAGCGTGAACGGGAATTCGAGGCTGCGTTTGCGGGCTTCGACGTGCATCGCGCCGGGCGTATGACCCGTCGCGAAGAAACGTGCGCGCCTGCGGCTTTCCGCTTCATACGCGTTGATCGGGAAGGTCTGATAGTTGCGCCCGCCCGGATGCGCGACGTGATACTGGCACCCGCCGATCGAGCGTCCCGTCCATGTATCGACGATATCGAAAGTGAGCGGCGCATGCGCCTCGATCGTAGGATGCAGCGACGCCGCCTGCGACCAAGCGCGAAAGCGCACGCCCGCGACGTATTCGCTGACGCGCCCCGTCGGTTGGAGCGGCAACGTCTCGCCATTGACGGTCACGACATGTCGATTGCCATTCAGCCCGAGCACGCGCACTTCGAGACGTTCGACGGACGAGTCCACGAAGCGCACCGTGCCACCGATGGCGCCTTCCTCGCCCATCACATGCCACGGTTCGAGCGCATTGCGAATCGTGAGCGCGATGCCGTTCGTATCGTATCCGCCGACCAGCGGGAAACGGAATTCAAAGTGCGGTGCGAACCAGCTTTGCTCGAATGCGAAGCCTGCTTCGCGCAGTTCGGCGAGCACGTCATCGAAGTCCATCTGCACGAAGGTGCGGAGCATGAAGCGATCATGCAGTTCCGTGCCCCAGCGCGTGAGGCGCGCGGTATAGGGCGTGTCCCAGAATCGCGCGACGAGCGCGCGCAACAGCAATTGCTGCACGAGACTCATGCGTGCGTGCGGCGGCATCTCGAAGCCACGCAGTTCCAGCAAGCCGAGCCTTCCGGTCGGGCCATCGGGCGAATACAGCTTGTCGATGCAGAACTCCGCGCGATGCGTATTGCCCGTCACATCGATCAGGATATTGCGCAGGATGCGATCGATGAGCCAGGGCGGCACGGTCGCACTGTCGCGGCCGCCGAGCAGGTCGAGCTGACGCTGCAATTCGGCGAACGCGATCTCCAGTTCATAAACCTGATCGTTGCGCGCTTCGTCGACGCGCGGCGCCTGACTGGTCGGACCGATGAAAAGGCCCGAGAACAGCATCGACAACGAAGGATGGTTGTGCCAATAGCGGATCAGGCTCGCGAGCAGATCGGGACGGCGCAGAAAAGGACTGTCGGCAGGCGTCGCGCCACCGAGCACGAAGTGATTGCCGCCGCCGGTTCCGGTATGGCGGCCGTCGAGCATGAACTTCTCCGGGCTCAGATATGACTCGTGCGCCGCGTTATAGAGAAACTCCGTGTGTTCGACGAGATCGTTCCAGTTCGCCGCCGGATGAATATTCACCTCGATCACGCCAGGGTCGGGCGTCACCTGCAACATCTTGAGGCGCGCATCGCGCGGCGGCGGATAGCCTTCGACGATCACGGGAATCTTCAGATCGGCGGAGGTCGCTTCGACGGCAGTCAGAAGATCGAGATAGTCATCGAGCGAGGTAAGCGGCGGCATGAAGACATGCATGAGCTTGTTGCCGTTGCCGAGCTTCTTGAGGGCGTCGGCTTCCGCTTTGGGACCGGCCGCGCGCGATGGATCGCGTGCCTCCACGCACAGCGCGATGCGTGCGATCCAGCCAGCCGATTCGCCTCGTTGCGGCTTGCGATCGCGCGACTCACTCGATGCGAGCGTACCCGATTCACCAGATTTACCCGATGCTCCCGCGCGCCCCGCCACGCCCGCATCGGCATTTTGCATGCGCGATTCATTATCCAGATCCGCATATTGCATGCGTAATTCAGTCGCCGTGCGCAACGGCGTGGACGGCGCGAACGGGTCGTGCGTGTGCTGCCACGGGTAATCGCCTTCCGAGACCCACGGCAGCGAGTCGAGCGGCACGCGGTATCCCATCGGCGAGTCGCCCGGAACCAGGTACATGCGCTCGTCGCGGAAGAACCACGGCCCGCTCACCCAGCGCGCCGGCTGCGCCCCGGCGCCTTCTTCACGCGCGATCGGCAAAGCATAGCCCGTGACAGACGGCAAACCCGCGTCGAACACACGACGCAGACGGGCGCGCTCCAGTTCGTCGCCGAGGCGCGAGTCGAACGGATCGACGTTCACCGGCAAGCGGCGCTCGCGCCACAGGTAGTACAACGTGTCCTCGTACCCTGGTTGAATGTATTTTGAATCCAAAGAAAGCTTGCCCGCGAGATGGTGCATGAAGCGCGCGGCGTCATCCGACGTATACGAGGCAGGCTGACGTTCATCCGCGAAGAGCGCCGGATCGCGCCAGCACGGTTCGCCGTCCGCGCGCCAGAACAGCGACAGCGCCCAGCGCGGCAATTGCTCGCCCGGATACCACTTGCCCTGTCCGATATGCAGGAAGCCACGCGCGCCGTACTGCGCGCGCAGCTTGTCCATCAGCGAAACAGCGTAGGCGCGCTTGGTCGGGCCGAGCGCGTCGGTGTTCCATTCCGGCTCGTCGCGGTCGCGTACCGAGACGTAAGTCGGTTCGCCGCCCATCGTGAGCCGCACGTCCGATGCGCTCAATTGCGCATCGACCTGCTCGCCCATGCGCAGCACCGCGCTCCAGTCTTCCTCGCTGTACGGCTTCGTGACGCGCGGCGTTTCGCGCACACGCTCGATCGACATCGCGTGATCGAATTCGACTTCGCATTTTTCCACCGCGCCCGAGACCGGCGCAGCACTGTCCGGCTCCGGCGTGCACGCGACGGGAATATGTCCTTCACCCGCGAGCAGGCCGGACGTCGGATCGAAACCGATCCAGCCCGCGCCTGGCAGAAACACTTCGCACCATGCATGCAGATCGGTGAAGTCCACTTCGGTGCCGCTGGGACCATCGAGCGATTTGACATCTGGCGCGAGTTGCAGCAGATACCCCGACACGAAGCGCGCGGCCAGGCCGAGATGGCGCAGCGTCTCGACGAGCAGCCAGCCCGAATCGCGGCACGAGCCGGCCGCGCTTTCGAGCGTTTCCTCGGGCGTCTGCACGCCCGGCTCCATGCGGATCAGATAACGAATCTCATGGGAAAGCCGCTGATTGAGCGCGACGAGGTAATCCATCGTGGCGAGCGGAGAGCGATCGATACTTTCGACGAATGCCGCAAAGCGCGGCGTCAGCTCGCACTTGACCATGTAAGGCGCGAGATCGTGCAGCAACTCGGGCGCGTACGCAAACGGAAACTTCTCGGCGGTCGGTTCGAGAAAGAAATCGAACGGGTTATACACGGCCATTTCGGCGACGAGATCGACCGTCACCTTGAATTCGCGCGTTTTCTCGGGGAAAACAAGGCGCGCCTGATAGTTCGCGAACGCGTCCTGCTGCCAGTTGATGAAATGGTCCTCGGGCTCGACGCGCATCGAATACGACACGATCGGCGTACGGCAATGCGGCGCGGGCCGCAAACGGACAACCTGCGGCGACAGACCGACGAGCCGGTCATAACGATAATGTGTGACATGGTTCAGTGCGACACGAATGGACACGCCGGACTCCTTTGTTCAATTGACGCCGTGCACGCAACGCGCGCTGCAACGCTTTTTCTGCTTGTCATGGAAAAAGGCCTTTTCGCGGCATGATGATTGCGTCTACACCGCCTACAGCGCGCACCGCACATCGCGCGATAACACTTCCACCGACCACACGATGAAGACCTTTCACTGCAACCGTTGCAACCAACTCGTTTTCTTCGAAAACACGCATTGCGAAAACTGCGGCGCGCGGCTCGGTTACGTGCCCGAGATCAATCAGATCAGCGCCTTCGAGGACACCGAAGACGGCCGCTGGCGCAGCCTTCATCCTCTTGCGAGTGATCTCTTCTACCGGCCGTGCCATAACTACGCGGTCGAAAATGTCTGCAACTGGGTGGTCCCCGCGCCCGATGCCGATACGCCCGATACCCTTGATACGCTCTGCTGCTCGTGCCAGTTGACGAGCACCATTCCCAACCTGTCGAATCCGGAGAATCGCGTCTACTGGTATCGCATCGAAACCGCCAAGCGCCGCCTGCTGTACACCTTTTCGGAGCTGGGCCTGTCCGTGAAGTCGCGTCAGGAAGATCCTGAACGCGGCCTCGAATTTCAGTTTCTCGAAGGCGACGCGCAAGGCCACGGCGTGATGACAGGTCATAACAACGGCATCATCACGCTCAATATCGCCGAAGCCGACGACGCCCATCGAGAGAAAACACGCTCCGCGCTTCACGAGCCGTATCGCACATTGCTCGGTCATTTCCGCCATGAATCCGGGCATTACTTTTTCGATCGCCTGATCGGCGACACCGCGCGCATCGCGCCGTTTCGCACCGCATTCGGCGATGAACAAGCCGACTACGCCGCCGCGCTCGATCGTCATTACAAGGAAGGTCCGCCCGTTCAATGGGAAGACAACTTCATCAGCGCCTATGCCACGATGCATCCCTGGGAAGACTGGGCGGAAACGTGGGCGCATTACCTGCATATCGTCGATACGCTCGACACCGCCGTTTCCTGCGGCCTCGTGCTCGTGCCCGACAGTCCGCACGAGCCCACGCTCACCGACCAGACACCGGTCGAGGAAACTACGTTCGATAACCTGATGAAACGCTGGTTTCCGCTCACTTATGTCCTGAACAGTTTGAATCGCAGTCTCGGCATGCCGGACGGATATCCCTTCACGCTTGCGCCAGCCGTCATCGACAAACTGCGCTTCGTGCATCGCGTCGTCGCGGCGGCGGCCAAGCGCTGAAGGCACGCGCTCAACCTTTGCCTTGCGTCTGAGTTTGAGTCTGAGTTTGGGTCTGGGTCTGGGTCTGGGTCTGCGTGGGCGGCTCGGGCTCCGGCTCCGGCGCGATCGGCAGCAGAAACTCGCGGCTCACGCGGCCCGCGAGATCGTTCACGCGAGCGAGAAAGTCCACAAGGTAAGCGTGCAACCCGCCTCGGAGAATGTCGCGGATGCGCCCGTTCTTCAATTCCGCGCTCAATTGCGCGGCGAGTCGCGTCGCCTCGGTGTCGCGCCCTTTCGTCACCTGCCCGATAAGTTGCTCCGCTTCCGCGATGCTCGCTGCAAGCGAACGCGGCCAGTCGCCATAAAGAATGAGGAGGCCTGCGACGCGCTCCGGCGTAATGACATCGCGATAAACCCGCCGATACACCTCGAAGCCCGATACCGAGCCGAGTACCGCCACCCAATGGTGATAATCGAACGGTTGTGCCGAAGTATCGGCGCGCTGCTCCATCATTTCGAACTTGACGTCGAGAATGCGCGCCGTATTGTCCGCGCGTTCGATGAAAGTCCCGAGACGCATGAAATAAAACGCGTCGTCCTTCACGAGCGTGCCGAGCTGAACCCCGCGCGACAGATGCGAGCGAAACTTCACCCACTCGAAGAAGGTATAAGGCTCGCGCTCAAGAATGCCGTCAGCGAGCATGCGCTGGCAGTCGAGCCAGGTCGTGTTGAGCGATTCCCATAACTCGCTATTGGTGGAACTGCGCACGGCTCGCGCATTCTCGCGCGCGGCCCGCAAACAACTGACGATCGATGAAGGGTTCGATAAGTCGCGCGCCATGAAGTCGATCACTTCGCGGCTTTTCATGCCGTGGTGCGCAGCCGAATAGATGCCGCTCAATTCCGATATCGACAGCATCGCGCGCCAGCCGAGTTCCGCATATTCGTCGGACTGCGGCAAAAGCGAAAGCTGATAGTTCGCATCGAGCATCCGGGCAGTGTTTTCGGCGCGCTCGGTATAGCGCGCCATCCAGAAGAGATGATCCGCGGTACGGCTCAGCATGGGTGTTTCCGGTTGTTTGTCGTTGTCTTTAGTGGCGCCGCGTTTTCTTCAGAACTTTTCCTTAGCGCTCCAATACCCAAGTGTCCTTCGTGCCGCCGCCCTGCGATGAATTCACGACGAGCGAGCCTTCGCGCAACGCAACGCGCGTCAGACCGCCCGGGACCATGCGCACCTCGGTGCCCGACAGCACGAAGGGGCGCAGGTCGATATGGCGCGGCGCAATACCCGACTCGACATACGTCGGACACGTGGAGAGCGCGAGCGTCGGCTGCGCGATGTATTTTTCCGGATGCGCTTCGAGCACCGCACGAAACTCGGCGATTTGCGCCGTTGTGGATGCAGGCCCCACCAGCATTCCATAACCGCCCGCGCCATGCGTTTCCTTGACGACGAGTTCGGGCAAATGATCGAGGACGTACGCGAGATCGTCGGGCTTGCGGCACATCCACGTCGGGACGTTATTCAGGATCGGTTCTTCGCCGAGATAGAAACGCACCATGTCCGGCACGTAGGGATAGATCGATTTATCGTCCGCGATGCCGGTACCCACTGCATTGCACAATGAAACATTGCCCGCGCGATACGCGCCGATCAATCCCGGCACGCCGAGCGCGGAATCCGGGCGGAACACCAGCGGATCGAGAAAGTCATCATCGACGCGGCGATAGATCACATCGACACGCTGCGGCCCCTGCGTGGTGCGCATATACAGGTAGTCGTTCTCGACGAAGAGATCCTGTCCTTCGACAAGCTCGACGCCCATCTGCTGCGCGAGAAACGCGTGCTCGAAGTAGGCCGAGTTATACATGCCCGGCGTCATGACGACGATCGTCGGATTCTCGGCGGCGGCGGCTGGCGCGGACGCGCGCAAGGTGTCGAGCAGCAAGTCGGGGTAATGCGCGACCGGCGCAACGCGATTGCGCGCGAAGAGGTCGGGAAAGAGCCGCATCATCATCTTGCGGTTTTCCAGCATGTACGACACGCCCGACGGAACGCGCAGGTTATCCTCGAGCACATAGAACTCGCCCTGTCCCGCGCGCACGATATCGATGCCCGCGATATGCGCATAGATATCGCGCGCGACATCGACGCCGCGCATTTGAGGACGATATTGCGCGTTGCCGAGTATCTGCGCCTCGGGAATGATGCCCGCGCGGATGATGTCCTGATCGTGATAGATGTCGTGGATGAAACGGTTGAGCGCGTTGACGCGCTGTCGCAAGCCGCGCTCCAATGAGCGCCATTCGTCGGCCGGAAAGATGCGGGGAATGACATCGAAGGGAATCGTGCGCTCGGGAATGATGCCCGGCAGATCGCTCGTTCCATAGACTGCGAATGTGATGCCAACGCGTCTGAAGTTGAGATCCGCCTCCGCGCGCTTGATGTCGATCTGCTGCTCGCTTTGCGCGGCGAGCCAGTTCATGAAGTCGCGGTAGTGCGTGCGTGGATCGCCGACGCCGCGAAATGCCACTGCCGTCAGGCCGCGCGCCTCCAGATCGCTGCGCTCGAACATCTCGTTGAAGAATGCTTGCGTCATAGCCGGTCTTCCAAATGAAGTGCATGCCGGGGTGGCGGTTCCCGTCGCTCGTATTACTGGTTGCACTCGCGAAACGCTTGAAGAGCCAAAAGACGCGGCGTATCCGGCCTTCTGGATACGTCGATAGGCGACCTCGTAGCGCGATGCTCTCTTGATCTCTCACACCTTTTAGTGTGGAACATCGATTGCGCGGGCAGCCCAGTGCCGAATGAGAAAAAGCAACTTCAATGCCAATGATATGAGCGGTCCTCCTCCTTGAATAAAGTACGTTTGCGCCAGGCCTTTTTAACCGTTTGCACCAAAAAAGCGCATCGCGCAGGACGGTTGCACAGTCGAAGGTTGATTTTCATGCTGCATGACGGTGCGCGAAATACGGAAACCCTGTGCGGCGCCGGTATCATAGGCGTCTCATCGCACGTCAATCACGCCCATGAACACCCCTTCCGAAGCCGCACCCCGTCCCACTCTACGCGAACTTACGCCTCTCGAAGCACGCGTGCTCGGCGTGCTCGTCGAGAAACAGCATACCGTGCCGGACACATATCCTCTTTCGCTGAATTCCCTAACCTCGGGCTGCAATCAGAAGACCGCACGCGCGCCGGTGATGAACGTGAGCGAAGACGAGGTGTTGACGACCATCGATGGCCTGAAGCGCCTGAGCCTCGTTTTCGAAGGAAGCAGTAGCCGGGTGCCGCGCTTCGAACATAACGTGAATCGCGTGCTCGGCGTGCCGAGCCAGTCGGTTGCGCTGCTTGCAACCTTGTTCCTGCGCGGCCCGCAAACGGCAGCGGAACTGCGCGCGAACAGTGCGAGGCTGCATTCGTTTGCGGACATATCATCGGTCGAAAGCTTTCTCGATGAGCTTGCCGCCAACGATCCGCCGCGTGTCGTGAAGCTGTCACGCACACCCGGCGAGCGCGAAAGCCGCTGGATGCATCTGCTATGCGGCGAAGTGAGCCTGGCCGACATCCCTTTGCGCGAAACGCCGGGCGGCGAATCCTTTTCGCTTTCCGAATTCGAAGCATTGAAGTCTGAGCAAAAGCGCCTTACTCACGAAGTCGCGCAATTGCGTGCGATGGTTCAGCAAATGGCGAGTGAATTGGGTATTACGCTGAATCAATCGTCGTCCGGTGACTGAACGATGGATGAGCCGCTGAGCTCCGCGCCGCTCGTATTTCGCGACGACGGAACGCCGTACTCGCCGCGTCACGACGACATCTATCACAGCGCGGCTGGCGCGCTCGCTCAGGCGCGCCATGTTTTTCTCGACGGCAATGGCTTGCCCGCGCGCTGGCGCAAAAAGTCGCGCTTCACCGTGGTCGAGACGGGCTTCGGCATGGGCGTCAACTTCCTTGCGACATGGGCGGCATGGCGTGACGATCCACAACGCTCGCCGGCACTGGAATTCGTGTCGGTAGAGAAGCATCCATTCAGCGCAAACGATTTGCGCGCCGCGCATGCGGCGATCATCGACGACACCGCTGTCGCGCAGCTCGCCGATGCGCTTGCTTCAGCATGGCCGCCGCTCGAAGCCGGCGTGCATCGGCTGGCATTCCTCGCTGGCGCGGTCACGTTGACACTCGCTTTCGGCGATGCGGGCACGCTCTTGCCGCATCTCGCCGACCACGGCCTTGCAGCGGACGCCATCTATCTCGACGGTTTCGCGCCAGCCAGGAACCCCGACATGTGGACGCCCGCCATCTTCGCGTCGCTGGCACGCATCGCCAGAGAAGATGCGACATTCGCGACCTATACCAGCGCGGGCCTCGTCAAACGCGCGCTCAGGGATAACGGATTCGACTATCTCAAGGTCGCAGGCTTCGGCGGCAAGCGCGCAATGCTTGTCGGCAAGCGAGTTCAATCTCGATCGGTTATTGATTCGTAAGCGTTGATCGTGTTTTTGTGAAAGCACGATAACTTCTCCCTCCATTTATCGGTCGGGCAACAAAGCGGAATAAGTTGGATAATGCGCAGCCTTAGCGGCGCGGCCCTTGCTCGCATCCTGTCAGCGCTGATTCATGAGGAGATAGGCTTTGGAATCCAACAACGATAAGCCCGGCAGCCCGTGGCTCTGGGTCGTGCTATTGATACCCTACGTCGCCCTGCTCTGGCTGCCGTTCTATAACGACACGCGCCCTTCACTCGCAGGATTCCCGTTCTTTTACTGGTATCAGTTCTTGTGGGTGCCGCTCACGTCGCTCCTGCTTTATGTCGTGTACAGGGGCCTGAAATGAACGATCTCACACCGGTCGATCCGGTTGCGATGACGATCTTCATCGCGTTCTTTGCGCTCGTGACCGTCGTAGGCTTTTTTGCTGCGCGCTGGAAGCGCGGCGATCTCACGCAGCTTCACGAATGGGGCCTGGGCGGCCGTCAGTTCGGCGTGTTGATTTCATGGTTTCTCGTAGGCGGCGATTTCTATACCGCCTATACCGTGATTGCCGTGCCGGCGCTCGTCTATTCGGTGGGCGCGTATGGCTTTTTCGCGCTGCCTTACACGATCATCGTTTATCCGTTCGTATTCGCGGTGATGCCTAAGTTGTGGAAGATCGCGCATGCGAAGAACCACATCACCGGCGCCGATTACGTGCAGGGTGAATACGGCGGCAAGTGGTTTCCGGCGGCGGTGGCGGTCACGGGCATCGTTGCGACGATGCCTTATATCGCGCTGCAACTCGTCGGCATGCAAGTGGTGATCAAGGGCCTTGGCGTGACGGGCGAGCTGCCGCTTATCATCGCATTCGTGATTCTCGCGCTCTATACCTATACGAGCGGCCTGCGCGCGCCCGCGATGATAGCCTTCGTGAAAGACATCATGATCTATATCGTCGTGATCGCGGCGATATGGCTCATTCCTGTGAAGCTCGGCGGCTATGCGCACGTGTTCGACGCGGCCGATCAATACTTCAAGGCGAAAGGCGGTCCGACGGGCATCATCCTCCAGCCGGGTCAATTCACGGCGTATGCATCGCTTGCGCTGGGTTCAGCGCTCGCCGCCTTCATGTATCCGCATACGATGACCGCGGTGCTCTCGTCTTCGTCCGCGGCGACCGTGCGCAAGAACGCCATCTTTCTGCCCGCCTATACGCTGTTGCTCGGGCTGATCGCGCTGCTCGGCTATATGGCGATCGCGGCGGGCGTGCACGTGAAGTCGGCATCGGATATCGTGCCGGTCTTGTTCGGCACGTTGTTTCCATCGTGGTTCGTGGGCTTCGCGGCTGCTGCCATCGCGATCAGCGCGCTCGTGCCGGCGGCGATCATGTCGATCGGCGCGGCGAATCTGTTCACGCGCAACTTGTGGCGTCCGCTCGTTTCGCCCGACATGTCGTCGGCGGCCGAAGCATCGACTGCGAAGCTCGTGTCGCTCGTCGTCAAGTTCGGCGCGTTGCTATTCATCGTGTTCCTTCCGACGCAATATGCGATCGACCTGCAGTTGCTCGGCGGCGTGTGGATTCTGCAAATCTTCCCTGCCATCGTGTTCACGCTCTTCACGCGCAGGCTCACGACGCCCGGCCTTTTTCTCGGCTGGCTGTTCGGTATTGTTTTAGGCACGGGCCTCGCGATCTCGCAAGGACTCAAGCCGGTCTATGTCATGCATCTCGGTGACGCTTCATGGCCGGTCTACATCGGCCTGATTGCACTCGTCGTGAATATCGTCGTGACGTATGTCGTTTCGCTGGTTACACAACGCCGGTGATACCATCGGCGTCAAGACCTTTCCTTGACGCAATGCGTGTCATGACCGCAAGTGAAAACACTCTGGCCTCGTCTTCCATCGCGAATGCAGTATTCGCGCAAGACAAGCTTTCCATCGGCATAACATTGCCGATCACACGCGGCAACGAAAGCATCGTCGACTTCAACGAGCAGATGGCAATCGCGCGACTCGCCGATCAACTCGGCTTTCGCGCGCTCTGGGTTCGCGATGTTCCGCTTAATAGCATCGACTATCCGGACCCGGTCGGACATCTCGATCCGTGGGTCATGCTCGGCGCGCTTGCATCGAATACGGAACGCATCGCGCTGATCAGCGGCGCGATCGTGTTGACGCTCAGACATCCGCTTCATGTCGCGAAGGGCGCGATCTCCGTAAGCGAGCTCTCTCAGGGACGCTTCATTCTCGGCGTCGGTTCGGGCGATCGTCCGCCGGAATATGCGGCGTTCGGCCGCGATCCCGATGAAAGACGCGATCTGTACCGACAGCATTGGGCCACACTCGCCGCAGCCGTTACCGTGCCCTCTCGCGTCATTCCGGACCACGCACCCGAAGGCGCGCCCGAGTTCTATCTCCTGCCTCGACAGAACGCTTCCATTCCGATGCTGGCCGTCGGTTCCGGCGGTCAAAGCGTCGACTGGATCGCGCGTCATTCGCTTGGCTGGATGACTTATCATCGCGAACCGCAAGCGCAGCGCGGCCGATACAGCATGTGGCGCGCAGCAGTCGATCGCGCAGCGTCCGGCGCCTTTCGCGCGTTTGGCGTCGCAATGCGGCTCGATCTCGGCAACGATGCCAACGAGCCCGCAACCGATATTTCCCTCGGCTATCGCACCGGGCGTCGCGCGCTCGTGGCGCTTTTGCACGAGATGCGCGAGAGCGGTACACATCACGTGACGCTCAACATCGCATCGGAACGACGACCTGCACGCGGTATCATCGAAGAAGTCGCCGCCTATGTGCTTCCCGAGTTTCATCGCTGAATCCGTCCTCTCATTCACGACAAAACCATGACCGCCTCATCGCCCGACGACGATATCGTTTCACTCGACGCCATCGCGCTCTCGCAAGCGATTCAAACACGCGATGTCTCGTGCGTCGAAGTATTGAACGCATATCTCGCGCACATCGATCGCATCAATCCCGCGGTCAATGCGATCGTCGCGATGCAGGATCGTGCCGTCCTGCACACGCTCGCCACCGAACGCGATACGCAATTATCCAGAGGCGAAAGCCTCGGACCTCTGCACGGCTTTCCGCAGGCGCCCAAGGACATCCTGCCCGTCGCCGGAATGGTCACGACGAAGGGCTCGCCTATATTTGCAAACGAAATCACGCGGGTCGATGCGGTCGTATTCGAACGCATGCGCAAGGCAGGTGCGATATTCATCGGCCGCACGAATTCGCCGGAGTTCGGCCTGGGCGGACACACCTATAACCCGGTGTACGGCACCACGCGCAACGCGTTCGAACAATCGCGCTCCGCTGGCGGCAGCAGCGGCGGCGCGGCCGTCTCGGTCGCACTGCGCATGCTGCCGTGCGCGGATGGCTCCGACATGATGGGTTCTTTGCGCACGCCCGCCGCGTTCAATAACGTATTCGGCTTTCGCACGACACCGGGATGCGTGCCTTATGCGCCAAGCGACGACGTGTTCTTTCAGCAATTCAGCGTCGCGGGCCCGATCGCGAGAAACATTCCCGATCTTGGGTTGTTATTGTCGGTGCAGGCGGGCTTCGATGCGCGCGCGCCGCTGTCCCGCAGAAGCGACAAGCCCGCCGATTTCGCGAACGCGCTCGATCGCGATATGCGCGGAACGCGCATCGGCTGGCTAGGCGACCTGAACGGACATCTGCCGATGGAAGCAGGCTTGATGGACACGTATGCATCGGCGCTGCATCACTTCGAAACAGTGGGCTGCACCATCGAGACGGCCAGGATCGATTTCGATCTCGATCGTCTCTGGAATGCATGGCTCGATCTGCGCAGCCTCACGTTCTCCGGCACCAACGCGCCGCTCTATCGTGACGCCGCAAAGCGCAAGCTGCTCAAACCCGAAGCGGTATGGGAAATAGAACGAGGTCTGAAGTTATCGGGAGAAGATGTTTCGCGCGCAATTCGCGACCGTGCCGCATGGTATCAGGCGATCAACGCGCTATTCGATAACTTCGACTATCTGTTGATGCCATCGGCTCAGGTCTTTCCTTTCGACGCGGAACTGGACTGGCCGCATGCCATCGCTGGCCGCGAGATGGATAGCTATCACCGCTGGATGGAAGCTGTCGTTCCAGCGACGATGGCATCGCTGCCCGCGTTGAGCGCACCGGCCGGCTTTGGCCCCGGAGGCTTGCCGGCCGGATTGCAGATCATCGGTCCGACACAAGGCGATCTGGGCGTGCTGCAACTCGGGCTCGCTTACGATCGCGCAAGCGGATTCTCAAGCGCGCGCAGTCCCTTGCTTGGCTAAAGCACGTAACGCTCAGGCCGCAGTGCTCTGCGTGCTCTTGCGCGAAGTTCTCCTCCCGGCCGGTCGGCCCGGTCGCTTCGGGCTCGAAGTGCGCGATGTCGATGCCGCACGCCCCCGCCGCGCCCCTTTCTTCGCAGTGCCGTTCTTGCCTGATGCAGCATCGATCAGATAAGCGCTGCGGTCGGGCGCATCCTTGATCCATGCCGGCGGACGCGCATGACCGCTCCAGGTCGCGCCCGATGCCGGATCGCGATACTTCGGTGGAAGTTTGGATTTGACCGCGCCATTCTTTGAAGCAGCCGATTTCTTTGAATCAGCCGGACGGCCGCGCTGTTTCATCGTTCCCAGGCCGGCTTTGGCCAGATCTGCTGTGGTCAAGCCAAATTCATCCATCATTGCCCGGATCTTGGCGATCACTTCGACCGACTCTTTTGCCCGCAAAGCATCCGCGCGCTGCTGCAATTTCCGAATCTGGTTTTCCAATTGCGCCAATGTAGCCATGTCCCCTCCCGGATCGTTGCGTTGTGGATCACGAGGCGTTTGTCTAATAAGTACCCTTGACGCCCGATTTCCGTCACAAGCAGATCTTATATGGATAACGGCGATGCTAAGCACTCTTGTGAAAAGATTGCTTTTCAATACTTCTATTCTGATGCGCCGCATATCATAAGCGTGTCACTTGCACGCTTGCGGGACATGGTGGCCGATCGATTTCTCTGTCGCGCGCTCGTCATACGATTGGTGACTCGCGCGGACCATGCAAGCGACAAAAACGCGTGCGTTGCACACGCGTCATGTCGGGTTGAAATCGATCACTCGGAAACGACGCCCGATTCCTGTTCGGCTGGTGTCAGTGCAAGCGCCAGAATCATCGCGCCACTATTGAGCGGCACTGAACTGCCGACACGCCTCGGCCTATAAACCGGTTGTCCGCGCCTGATTGCCTGCCCGCTCAATGCACATGTTCCGCGCTTGCGGGCGGTGCAAAGCGCCCAGACCTGCTCCGAGTAGTTGAACGACGTGGGATCGTGCCATGAGAGCGCCAGCGTCGATTCGCTCAGACGCTCCAGCACGCGAATATTGACGCAATGCTCTTCGGCGGGCCCGAAGCATGCGCTCTTGCCCGGCACGTTGCGCACGAGCGACCGTGTCATCAGCGCGAGCTTCTCGTTTGCTTCCGTTGGGCGGCTCGCACGGCTGTCGAGCATTGCCAGAGTACGGCTCCAGGGATCCATCAACGATGGATGCTTCATGTTCCGCTCCTGCTGGCGGCAAGTCCGCCGCGACGAAAGTCGGGAGACGTTGCCGGTGGAGTTCCGGGGAATGCGCCGCACGACCCGCTTCCTGAGCCGGTATGCCGCGCCGCTTCGGATGATCGTTCCTAGAGTAGTACACCTGAGCATGCTTTTGTTTTCATTTTTCTTGGACATAGTTCGATATGCACGCCGGCTTTGACATTTGGGATTGGCGTGACATGGTGCGCCCGGGCGGGTGCAACCCGGACTACTCAGCGGCTATTTAACGTGAAATCGACATGAACGAACGTTCGCTTAAATCATCTGATGTTATCGATGACGCGTGCGCATTGCGCCTGCTTCTGGCCGTTTGCGCACGTTTCGCGCTGAATCGAGGATGCGCGAACTCGCAGATTTCTGACACAATAAAACCAGCGAACCGCATTTCTTCTGTCGGAACATGACAAGCAAGCTCTCGATCCATGCCACGATCTCGGCAGACCGCGCCTCGGTAAGCTTTGTCGCGTTCTCTCGCGAGCAGGCTATTCAGTGCAACATCACGCGCAAGGCATTGGAGCAGTGCTTCTGGGCGCCGGCCGGTGCCAGCGACGAGCGCCTGTTAAAGGCGCTCAGCGACGGCTACGAACGGATCAGCGCTCGCGTGCATCGAAAGTTTCTCGCTCATCCATCCAGTTCGATTCATCTGGATGTCATCGATTTTTCTTCTTAGCGCGCTGCCTGCGTCGCCTTGCGCATCTTCGCCACGTCCTCGGTTGGGACCGCCGCCGTGTTGTTGTTCCAGGCGCCGCGAATGAAGGTCAGCACATCGGCGACTTGCTGATCGCTCAGCACCGGCGCATAACGAGGCATCGGATACGGTGCAGGTACGCCATTCAGCACGAGATCGCCGGTGCCGTTCAGCGTGACGTTGATGAGCGAAGACGGGTCTTTTTCCAGTACGTTCGGATTGCCCGCAAGCGGTGCGAGCATCGGCGCAAAGCCGCGGCCGTCCACGCCATGACAATGCATGCAATAGGCCGTGTAGACGCGCGCACCCGAATCCGTCGCGGCCGGGCGTGTCAATGACACTTTGGTGGCTTTCGGATCATATGAATACTGCGCGCCGCCATTCCCGCCCGATGCCGGCAATGATTTCAGGTACCGCGCCATTGCGTTGACATCGGCGTCGCTTAGTCCTTGCGTGCTGTTATTGATCACGCTCGTCATCGAGCCGAATGCCGACGCATGAGCATTCGCGCCCGTCTTTAGAAACGTAGCAACGTCCTGTTCGGACCAGCGTCCGAGTCCCGTATTGTGTTCGCCCGTCAGATTGGAAGCGAACCAGTTATCGAGCAAGCCGCCCGTCAGATATGCGCTGCTGCTTTCGTCCAGTCCTTTTTCCTGAAACGCGATGCCGCGCGGGGTATGACACGATCCGCAATGTCCGAGGCCCTGAATCAGATAAGCGCCGCGATTCCACGCGACATCCTGGCCTGCCTTGCTTCGATAAACGCCTTTATCGAGAAACACCACGTTCCAGAGTTTCAACGGCCAGCGCATATTGAGCGGCCATTTGATATCCGGCTCGCGATTCACCTGCTTGACAGCCGTGACGCCATGCATGAAATAAGCGTAGAGGGCATGCATGTCCTCATCGTTGATCTTTGCATAAGACGGATAGGGCATCGCCGGATAAAGATTGTGGCCGTCCTTGGCCACGCCCTCACGCAATGCCCGCGCGAAATCCTCTTCCGTGTAGCGGCCGATTCCTGTGTCCGGATCGGGCGTGATATTGGTCGTGTAGATCGCGCCCAATGGCGTCGTCATCGGCAAGCCGCCCGCAAGGGGCTTCCCGCGCGGCGCCGAATGGCACGCGACGCAATCGCCCGCCCGGGCGAGATACGCGCCACGCGCGACCAGCGCATCGTCGGCCGCATGGGCCGAAGCCGTGAATGCGAACAACGCCGCAATCAGAGGCTTGTATGCATTTCTCATGACAGCCTCCTCAAGCGCTTTGCAATTGATTGCCTACCGGTAACTGCCTTATCCGCTTGCCTGTCGCTGCATGGATCGCATTGGTGATAGCCGGCGCGAGCGCCGCTGTGCCAGGTTCGCCAATGCCGCCCGGCGCTTCCGTGCTCTTTACGATATGCACTTCCACCGGCGGCGTTTCGTGAATGCGCAGCATTCGATAATCGGTGAAATTGCTTTGCTCGACGCGCCCGTCCTTGATCGTGATTTCGCTATAAAGCGCAGCCGTGATGCCGAAGATGATGCCGCCCTGCACTTGCGCTTCGACTGTATTGGGATTCACGACCATGCCGCAATCCACCGCGCACACGATACGGTTCACCTTCACCGCGCCGTCCTTGTCGACCGTGACATCCGCAACGATCGAGAAGAAGCTGCCGAACGCATGCATGACCGACACGCCGCGCCCTTGTCCTTGCGGAACCGATTGCTTTCCCCAGGCGGCCGCCTGTGTCGCGACGTCGAGCACGTTACGCGCACGCGGCGACTTGCCGAGCAGAGCACGTCTGTATTCGACGGGGTCCGCTTTCGCCTGAACCGCGAGTTCATCGATAAAGCTTTCGACGACGAACGTACCGCGCGTCGGTCCCACGCCGCGCCAGAATGCGGTGGGCACGTCATGCGGTTCGAGCCGCACGTAATCGACGAGCTGGTTGGGTAAATCATAGGGAAGATCGGATGCCACTTCGACCGCGTCGGGATCGACACCGTCCTTGACAGCCGGCGGCGCAAAACGCGCGAGCACCGATGACCCGACGATGCGATGCGTCCATGCGACTGGCTTGCCGTTCGCATCGAGTCCCGCGGATAGCTTGTCGTAGTAGCACGGCCGATACATGTCGTGCTGAATGTCTTCCTCACGCGACCATGTCACCTTGACAGGCACGCCGAGCGCCTTGCCGATCTTGAGCGCTTGCGTGGCCATGTCGAATTCGAGCCGCCTGCCGAAGCCGCCGCCAAGCAGATGGTTATGCACGACGATCTTGTCGGCGGGCAAGCCGGTCGCTTTCATACCGGCATCGCGAATACGCGTAGGCACTTGCGTGCCGAGCCAGATATCGCACCCATCGGGGCGTACATGCACGGTGCAGTTGATCGGCTCCATCGTCGCATGCGCGAGAAAAGGCTGGACGTAGACGGCGTCGACACGCGTCTTCGCCTTCGAAAACGCGTCGTTCACGTCGCCTTCCTTGCGCGCGACAGCGCCCGTACGTTGCGATGCATTCGCCATGTCATCGACGATCTGCTTCGTCGATACGCCGGCGCTCGGCCCCTCGTTCCATTGAATCCGCAATGCAGCGGCGCCTCGCTTGGCAGCCCACGTATGGTCGCCGATCACCGCGACGCCATTGTCGAATTTCACTACCTGACGCACGCCGGGAATCTTCTTCGCGTTGCTATCGTCGACCGATGCGAGCGTGCCGCCGAATACAGGGCAATTCACGATAGCCGCATAAAGCATGTCGGGCAATCGCACGTCGAGACCGAACATCGCGGTGCCATCGACTTTCTCCGGCGAATCGAGACGTCTGACCGGCGTGCCGATTATCTTGAAGTTATGCGCATCTTTTAACTTGATATCTTGTGGCACCGGCAATTTCGCGGCCGCTTCGGCGAGATCGGCATAACTCGCGCTACGATCGCCCGACGCATGCATCACCTTGCCGCCCTGCGCCACGCAAGACGACGGATCGCATTGCCATTGCTGCGCCGCAGCCGCGACAAGCATCATGCGCGCGGCCGCACCCGCACGGCGCAACGGCTCCCATGCATAGCGCACGGAAGTCGAGCCGCCCGTCAGTTGGCCGCCCAATAGCGGGTCTGTGAAGAGCTTTTCGTTGGGCGGTGCATGATCGATCGTGACGCTGTCGAGCGGCACGTCGAGTTCTTCGGCGATCAACATGGGCAACGCGGTATAAACGCCCTGACCCATTTCGACCTTCGGCATGATCAGCACGATCTTGCCGCTCTTGTCGATCTGCACGAAAGCATTCGGCGCGAATACGCCGTCTTGCGGAGACTCGACGCCATCGCCGCCTATCACCGACTTGCCTTTGTTCTGATCCTGGCTCGCGGCCGGCAGGCTGAAGCCGATCAGCAATCCGCCGCTTGCGGCGACACTCGCCGTCACACCGAACTTCAGAAACGCGCGACGCGAGAACCCCGCGCGCGCCGCATGACGTCCCGCTTCAATCAATCCTTGCGACATGTCACGCCTCCTTCGCGGCTTGCTTGATGGCCGCGCGGATGCGGTGATAGGTGCCGCAGCGGCAGATATTGCCCGCCATTGCGGCATCGATATCGGAATCGTTGGGATCGGGAACGGTCGTGAGCAATGCCGCCGCGGACATGACTTGTCCGGACTGGCAATAACCGCACTGCACGACATCGAGCCGACGCCATGCTTCTTGCACTTTTTTGCCGGCAGGCGTGTCGCCGACCGCTTCGATCGTCGTCACCTTGCGATCGCCGACCGCAGCGACCGGCAACACGCATGAACGAACGGCGACGCCATCGAGATGAACGGTGCACGCGCCGCATTGCGCGATACCGCAGCCGAATTTGGTGCCTGTCAGTCCCACGATGTCGCGCAATACCCAAAGTAGCGGCATGTCGGGCGGCGCATCGACCGTATGGTTCTGGCCGTTGATGGAAAGCGTAGTCATGAGCGGCTCCGGCTTATAAGGTTTTGGCGGATATCGCAGACGGCCGACTGTGTGGGGCGGCAGTCGGTTTTCAGGCATCCGGATTGTAGCGCCGACCAAAAAATCAGGCTTGGATGACGGCGCGCTTGCGGATAACTTTGTTCTCGCGCTTAAGATTGGTGCGCGCTGTTTTGATTGCCGTGATTGCCTGAAACTCCGGTAATAACGAGAGCCTTACGGATTTAAAGAATGCTGATGGAGAAGACAGTTAGTTGCAGCGTAGATCAATTTACTTTCCACCGAGGGCCGCCATGGTTTCGTCCAGCAAGACACGCAGCCGCGCGACGCGTTTGAGATCGCGGTGATAACCGAGCCATACGTCCCTCCCAGGCGGCGCTTCACCAAGATCGAAGCGCACAAGGCGCGCATCGGCATCGCCGAGAGGACATGGCAAAACCGCATAGCCCGCACCTTGGGCACACATATGCGCTTGCGCGTCGCGATTATTGCTGCCGAAAACGATCTTCGCCTTCGGCAACATCCGCTTTACCCAAAGCACGTCCGGCAACTGATCGAATGCGCTATCCATGCTGATGAGCGTCTGCCCTTTTCCATCGCCCGCTTTCGGTGATGCAAGATCGGCACGTCCATAAAGCGCGTAATCGATATGCATGAGCTTGCGCTGTACGACATCCGGTTCATCGAATGGCGTGATGCGAAACACGAGATCCGCCTCGCGCCGCGCAAGGTTATAGCGCCGCGCATCGGTGACGAGTTCGATCGATACCTCGGGATGTTTCGCGAGAAAGCGCGCGAATATCGGCGTAAGCACATGCACGCCGAACCAGTCCGACGATGAAACCCGCAGCAAGCCCGTGAGCTTCGCGTCCTGACCCGCGAGCGCACGCGTGAAGCCGAGCGCCTCTTCTTCCATGCGTTCGGCATACGAAAGCACGGCCGCGCCTTCGTCGGTCAATACGAAACCATCGCTCGTACGCTGGAAAAGCATATGGCCCAGCGATTCTTCGAGCGCACGCAGTCGCCGCCCCATCGTCGGCTGGGTTTGCCCGATCATCCTCGCGGCCGCGCCCAACGTACCGCTTCGCGCAATCGCGAGGAAGATGCGAACGTCACTCCATTCGAGATTCGCTCCATTCATTTTCGTATGAACGCCGTGCGGTTATGTCGATTTACATGCCAACGTGCATGGCGGAGTATGAGCGCATTGCAATCAACCTTCAATGTTTCCGGGAGCCCACGATGTCCACCATGCAAGCACTCGTACTCGATCGTCATAACGGCCCGCTCGAACTCGCCGAGCTCGATCGTCCCGAACCTGGGCCGGGGCAAGTACTCGTGCGCATCGCGGCGAGCGGGCTCAACCCGCTCGACACGAAGATTCGCGCGGGCGCCGCGGCCCATGCGAAACATCCGCTTCCGCTCGTGCTCGGTATCGATATGGCCGGTGTCGTCGAAGCAGTCGGTGCGGGCGTCGATGCGTTCAAGCCGGGCGATGCGGTCTATGGCATGACCGGTGGTGTCGGCGGTATTCAGGGTTCGCTCGCGCAATATGCCGCGGTCGATGCCGCGCTTCTCGCGCATAAGCCCGCGAATCTTTCGATGCGCCACGCGGCCGCGCTGCCGCTCGCTTTCATCACGTCTTATGCGGGCATCGTCGATCGCGCGCATCTACAGGCGGGACAAACCGTGCTCGTGCAAGGCGGCGCCGGCGGCGTAGGGCACGTGTCCGTGCAACTCGCGCGCGCACTCGGCGCGCATGTATTCGCGACCGCAAGCGAGCGCGATCACGCCTTCATTCATATCCTCGATGCGACGCCGATCGATTATCGCAAGACGAGCGTCGAGCAGTACGTCGCCGCGCATACGAATGGCGCGGGCTTTGATCTCGTCGTGGATACGGTCGGCGGCGCTTCACTCGATGCATCGTTTGCAGCGGTAAAGCACTTCGGTCATGTCGTCAGCGCGCTGGGATGGGGCACTCATGCGCTCGCGCCGCTTTCGTTTCGCGAGGCAAGTTATTCGGGCGTGTTTACGCTGCATCCGCTATTGACGGGACAGCATCGCGCGCATCACGGCGAAATGCTGTATGAAGCGAAGCGGCTTGCCGAAGCGGGCAAGCTCGCGCCCCACATCGATGCGAGACGCTTCGATTTGAACAGCGCCGAGCGTGCTTATGAAGCGCTGCTGGATGGCACGGCGCGCGGCAAGATCATCGTCGATGTGGATGCAGCGCTCGTCGGCTAGGCAATCAGCCGAACACGCCCGCGAGACCGAGGAGCGCGCTCGCCGCGACGAGATAGATCGGATTGAGCTTGCTGCGATAAGCGACCGCCGCGCAAACGACCGTGCATAGCGCGCGCGACACGTTCACATCCGTCTCGCGTGCAAACACATAAGCGGCCGATACGAGCAAGCCCACGGTCACGGGTGCGAGTCCCTTGCGAATCGCGGTAACGATGCGCGAGTCCTGCCTGCGCTCCACCCATGCGCTCACGAAGTAGGCCATCAAGGAAGAAGGCAGGATCTTCGCGACCGTCGAAACGAGCGCACCGGCAAGCCCTGCCGCCTGAAAGCCGATCAACGCGACCGCCATGCCGTTCGGACCCGGCGCGGCCTGCGTGATCGAGAAGAACGTGACGAACTGCTCGCCCGTGACCCAGTGACGCGTATCGACCGCATAGCGCTGGATATCGGCGAGCGTGGCATTCATGCCGCCCACGGCGAGCAATGACCAGATCGAGCCATGTACGAAAAGATCGGCGAGCGTGCTCCACATCGCGTCAATCCTTGCGCGCGCGGCGCAGCATCGCGATCGTGCCGAGCGGCCCGAGCACGGCAAGCACGATCAGAAGCGGAATCTTCATGAGCGCAATACCGATGAACGTCGCCGCCACGAGCACGATGCTCGCCACGCTGCGGGGCAGGCTCGTCACGAGTTTGAGCACGGTCGCGATCACGAGCCCCGTCGCGGCTGGCATGAGTCCCGCGAAGAGATGTTCGGTGATCGCCGCATGTCCCCATCGGGCATACGCGTAACCGACGCCGATCGTGATGATGGTCGGCGCGAGATACAGCCCGAACACCGCGATCGCCGCGCCCTTCGCGCCGCGATATTGCCGCCCGAGCACGGTCGCGATGTTCGCGACGTTCGGGCCCGGCAGCAATTGCGCGAGCGGCAACAACTCCGCGAACTCGCGATTCGTGAGCCAGCCCAGACGCTCCACCAGCATGCGCCGCGCCCACGGCAATACGCCGCCGAAACCCGTCAGTCCGATAAAAAAGAAAGCCTTGAAGAGCGCGAACGAAGTGGGCACGGGCGGTGCGCCGGACGTGTTCGTTTCGCTCAACGATGTGGCGGCGTGGATCGTATGGGCAGTCATCGTGATGCGTGTGGTCGGGAAGGAGCGTGGTCGCTGGGGGCACCTTTATGCCGCCAGCCCTGAAAGCCATACTATCTCAGTTGCCTGACCGATGAATCACGGAAAGCCGTGGCCCTAAGGCTCCGTTAAGCCTGTTCTCCGACAATTGCGGTCTCATCGGAGGATCGGCCCATGCGACTTGAATCCGCGTCTGCTTACAATACGCCCGCACGTCTCTTTCACTGGATTACCGCACTGCTCCTGCTCGTTCAGTACGTGCTCGCCTGGACGATGCCGGACGTACATCGCGACACGAAGCCCGTTGGTTTGATCGCGTGGCACCTGGGCGTCGGCGTCGCGATCGTTCTGCTCGTATTCGTGCGCCTTCTCTGGCGCAGCATGCATGCCGCGCCGCCCGAGCCCGCATCCTTGCCGGCCGCCTTGCGCGCGCTCGGGCGATACACGCACTGGCTGCTTTACCTCCTGCTGATCGCGGTGCCGTTGATGGGCTGGGCCAATGCGTCGTCGCGGGACTGGTCCGTCACGCTGTTCGCGTCGATCCCGATGCCGCCGCTTTCGCCCACCGGATCGCCGGTCGGCCACGCGCTCGGCGACTGGCATCGCGTGTTCGCGTGGGTGCTGCTCGCGCTCGTGGGCCTGCATGTCGGTGCGGCGCTGTTTCATCAGTTCGTCTTGCGCGATAACACGCTGGCGCGCATGCTGCCGTCTCATCGCAAGCAGGCTGCGACTAAACAATGACGACGATGAGACGCGATTCCATTCTCACTCAACGCGTATCTTAGGGATATTAGCGACGAGACACGTCGTTCGTCTTTACTCTTTAATCAACGAGACGAACGATAAAAGGTGACGTCATGGCGTCCCAGACCGAACTCAGGCGCTTTACCTCCAACCTCGCCGACGAACTCGACAGCGCCGCGCTGTACGACACGCTCGCGCAAGCCGAAAAGCAGGAAGACAAGCGGCGCGTCTATGCGGAACTGGCCGAGGCCGAGCGGCGTCACGCCGACATATGGGCCGCGAAATTGCGGGCGAACGGCGTATCGGTGCGAACGCATCGCATCGGCGCGAAAACGCGGATCATGCGCACGCTCGCCCGGACGTTCGGACCGGACTTCGTGTTGCGCTCGGTCGCCGCCGGCGAAATGGCCGATCGCGACAAATATGCGGGACAGCCCGATGCGGCGCAGATGTCGGCGGAGGAACGGCATCACGCGGATATCGTGCAGGACGTGGCGAATCGCAACAAGGGTTTGAGCAAAGGAGGCGCGATTGCAGCGGCGGAATCGTGGCATCGCGGCGTGGCCTCGGGCAATGATTTGCGGGCAGCCGTGCTTGGCGCGAACGATGGCCTCGTGTCGAACTTCTGCCTCATCATGGGCGTCGCGGGCGCGGGCAGCGACAGCAGAACCGTGCTGCTTACGGCATTCGCGGGTCTTGTTGCAGGCGCAGCGTCGATGGCGCTCGGCGAGTGGCTCTCCGTGACCAACGCACGCGAACTCGCGCGCACGCAAATCGCGAAGGAAAAGGACGAGCTGGACCACATGCCCGATGCGGAGCGCCACGAACTCGCGCTCATCTATCAGGCGAAAGGCATCGACGCCGCGGAAGCCAGACGCGTCGCTGCTCAGATCATGCGCGACAAGGACAAGGCTCTGGATACGTTGACGCGCGAAGAACTCGGCCTCGATCCGCGCGAGCTTGGCGGCAATCCCTGGACCGCCGCGCTCGCATCCTTCACGTTGTTCGCGGTGGGCGCGATTATTCCGGCCATCGCGTTTCTGTGGGCGAGCGGCGCCAGCGGCATCGCGCAATGTATCGTGTTGAGCGGACTCGGCCTGGCGGGCATCGGCGTGTTCACGTCGCTGTTCAATGGACGCGGCGCGATCTTTTCGGCAACGCGGCAAGTGCTGATCGGCATGGTCGCCGCGGGTTGCACCTTCGGACTCGGCAAGCTGCTGGGCGTGTCGCTTTCGTGACATGCTTGCGGCACTACACTACGCCTTCCATCTCACTCGATCCTTCCCGATGAGCCAACTTCTCTCGCTGCGCCCTTTTGTCCCCGCCAAAGACTTCGAACTGTCCAAGCGCTTCTATGAAGCATTAGGCTTTCGCATCACGCATCAGGACGACAACATCGCGATGCTGAAAGCCGAAAGCTTCAGCTTCATTCTGCAAAACTTCTACGTCAAAGAGTTCGCGGAAAACTGCATGCTGCAACTGCTCGTGCGCGATGTCGACGCGTGGTGGCGCGACGTGAATCCCGAGAGCCTGAGCGAGCGCTTCGCCGTCAATCCCGCGCGTGCGCCCGCGATGCAGAGCTGGGGAATGAAGGTCGGCTTCGTGTTCGATCCTTCCGGCGTGCTGTGGCATGTCGCCGAGGCCCCGTTCTGACGCGCCGATGCAGCATGTGGCGCGTCATATGAATCGCGATCTCATTCTTCCAGTACGATCTGCACCTTCACGTCGGTCGGCACGCCGCTCGCCGCTTCCTCGAATGCCTTGATGCCTTCCGCGAACGGGAACGTGCGCGAGATGAACGGCTTCACATCGAGCTTGCCCGATGCGATCAACTGAATCGCACGCGGGAAGATATTGGCGTAGCGAAACACCGATTCGATGCGCGCCTCCTTGATCTGCACCGCGACCACATCGAGCGGTATCGCGTGCTGCGGCATGCCAACGAGCACGAGGCAGCCACCGGGGCACAGCAGATCGACGATGCCGTCGAACGCCTTCTCGTTGCCGCTTGCCTCCAGCACGATGTCCGCGCCCCAACCGTCTGTCAGTTCGTTGACGACATCGAGTACGCGCCGGTCGCGAATGTTCACGGCGGTCACGCCTTGCACCGCGCCGATCAGATCGAGCTTCTCCTGCACGAGATCGCAGACGATCGCGCGGCTGCAGCCGCCGGCGAGCGCGGCGAGCGCGCACATCATGCCGATCGTGCCCGCGCCGAGCACGACGGCCACGTCGCCCGGCTTGATCGCGGCTTTCTTCGCGGCCTGCAGTCCGATCGACAATGGCTCGACAATCGCGCCTTCCGCGAAGCTCACGTTATCCGGCAGCTTGTACGTGAACGCGGCCGGATGCACGACATAAGGTGCGAGACAGCCGTTGACCGGCGGCGTCGCCCAGAAGCGCACTTTCGGATCGAGGTTGTACAGACCTTCGCGCGATGCGCGCGACTCCATGTCCGGCACGCCCGGCTCCATGCAAACCCTATCGCCGGCCTTCAGATGCTTCACTTCATCGCCCACTTCGACCACTGTGCCCGATGCCTCGTGCCCGAGCACCATCGGCTCGTTGACGACGAACGGACCGATACGTCCATGCTGATAGTAATGAATATCGCTGCCGCAAATGCCGACCGTATGAATCTTGATGCGCACGTCGCGCGGACCCACGACCTGCGGCAGGCTGAACGGACGCAAGCTGATGCGTCGTGCTTCCTCGAGAACCAGTGCTTCCATCGTCGTTCCTTTGATTAGAGAAATAGGCGGGTTCAACAGGACTGGAATCCGCCGTCGACCAACAGACTCACGCCGCTCACCATGCTCGAATCGTCGGAGAGCAGATAGGCGATCGTTCGCGCCACTTCGACCGGCTGCACGAAGCGGTTCATCGGGATGCGTGCGAGCATCGGTGCGGACTTGGCGGGATCGCTCCAGGCGCGCTCGCCCATGGGCGTCATCGTGACGGTCGGCAGCACGGCGTTCACGCGGATGCCATGCGGACCGAGTTCGTTCGCCATCACGCGCGTCATGGCGTCGAGTCCGCCTTTCGATGCGCAGTACGCGGCGTGCAGCGCAAAGCCCACGTTCGCCGAGAGACTCGACACGTTGACGATCGACCCGCCCACGCCGCGCGCGATCATGCTCTTCGCGCACTCCTGCGCGACGATCATCGTGGCGCGCAGATTCACGTTCATCGTCATGTCGAAGGCTTCGACGGTCGTGTCGAGAAACGGCTCCAGGATAGCGATACCCGCGTTGTTCACCAGCAGATCGACGGGCTGAACCGCACGCGCCGCTTCGCGTGCCGCGTGAGCATCGGCGAGATCGACGGCGATGGTTTCGCAGCCCGTCTCCTTCTTCAACGCATCGAGGTCGGTGGCGCTGCGGCTCAGTGCGATCACGCGCGCGCCGCGCTCGATCAGCAGATGCACCGTGGCGTGACCGATGCCCTTGCCCGCGCCCGTGACGAGCACGGTCTTGCCCGCGAACTCGCGGTTTCTGTCGATGGCTGTCATGGTGTCGTCTTCAAGGCTCGTCGCAGAGACGTCTTGCGGTGTCTTCGTCGGTCACGAGCACCGACGGATAACGCCCGCGCAACGCCGCGCGCGTCACATGGAATTTCTTCTTGCCGCCGCTCACGAGAATCACGCGCTTCACGCGGCGCAAGTCGTCCAGCGTGATCGCGACGGTGCGGCGGTTCAGCGGATGATCGATCAGCTCGCCGTCTTCATCCATGAAATGACCGAGCATGTCGCCGACCGCGCCCGCCTTTTGCAGCGTGCGCAGTTGCTCGGGATTGTCGATGCCGTAAGTCACGACGAGCGATTCCGTCAGATCGCCGCACGTGAGCAATGCGAGGTCGGCGTTGCGCGCGAGTTCGTATGTCTCGCGCACGGTTTCTTCCTGAAGGATCACGTCGCGCGCCTTCTGGCTGCTCACGTAGATCGGCGCGGCGAAGAGATAGCCATCGGCGCGGCAGATGTTCGCGAAGTCCGACACGATATCGAACGTATTGATGCTCGGGCAATGCGACAGCCCGCCCTGCAACGACACCGCCGACACCGCGCCATACGTGCGCTGCGGCATCGCGCGCAGCACGGCGCGAATCGTGCGGCCCCAGCCGAGACCGATGGTTTGCCCTGCCACTATCTGCTTCGCGAAGTACGACGCCGCGCCGATGCCGAGCGCCGCGTTGTTCGCTTCGTTGTTCGCGCCGGTCGGCACGACGACCGCGCATTCGAGGCCGAAGCGTTTCGCGAGCGCTTCTTCCAGCGCGACGCACGGCGCGATCTTGCTGTTGATCGTGATCTGCACGAGACCGGATTCGCGGCTCGCGGCGAGCAGCCGGTTCACGCGCACGCGGTTGCTGCCGATGCGTTGCGCGATCTCCTGCTGCGTCAGATTGCCGACGTAGTAATGCCACGCGACGCGCGCCTGCAGCTCTTCTTCCGAATCGATGGAATCGTCCGCTTCCGCGATGGCGATGGGCGGTGCGCTCTTGCTCATGCTTGTGGTCATGCTGTCCATTGTTTGATGAAAGGCCGCGGCATTCTATTTCACCGCGCCCATCGTCAGGCCTTGCACCAGTCGGCCCGAGACGAGCAGCGCGAACACGACCATCGGCAGCACGATCAGCGTGCCCGTCGCCATGATCTCGCCCCACGGCAATTCATAGCCGCTCATGTAGCTCGTCGCGGCGACGGGCGATGTGATCGCGTCGCTGCGCGTCAGCACGAGCGCATAGAGCAGGTCGTTCCACGAGAAGATGAACGCGAAGATCGCGGAGACGACGATGCCCGGCATCGCGAGCGGCAGATTGATGCGCCAGAACACCCGCCACGGCGATGCGCCGTCGAGACGCGCGGCTTCGTCGAGTTCCACCGGAATATTGCGGAACTGATCGGTGCAGATCCACACGACGATCGGCAAGGAGAACGTCAGATACAGCAGGATCAGCACGATATGCGTATCGACGAGATCGAGCTTCGTCGCGATCAGGAAGAACGGCACCGCGAGCACGACCGGGCTCACCATGCGGTTCGAGATGAACCAGAACCACAGGTCTTCCTTGCCGCGGAATTCGTAGCGTGCGAGCGCATATGCGGCGGGCGTGCCGAGCAGGATCGCGAGCACCGTCGTGCTGCTCGCGATGATGAGCGAGTTCAGCAGACTGCCCGCCACGTCATGCTCGAAGAGCGCCGCCGAGTAGTGGTGAAATGTCGGCGAGAAGAGCCACTTCGGTGGATATGCGAGCGCGTCGGCCTGGCTTTTCAGGCTCGTCGTGACCATCCAGTAGAACGGAAACACCGAGGACAGAAACACGACGACGAGACCGAGAAAATGCCATACAGTGGCGCGTTTTCTTGCGGCGCGTGCGCGCTTGGCGCGCTGCGTGACTGGCATGTCGATCGAACTCACGCGGCCTCCCGATACACGAAACGGATATAAAGACGCGACAGCACGATCGTCAGGATGAGCAGGATGATCGCCTGTGCGGACGCCATGCCCTGATCGAAGAGACGAAAGCCCACGCGCTGGATATAGACGCTGATGAATTCCGTCGCGGCTCCGGGTCCGCCGCGCGTCATGGTGAAGACGGCGTCGAACATCTTGAGCATGTCGGCGGAGCGAAGAATGAGAATGGCCGTGAGACCCGGAAGCAGATACGGACGCTGCAAGTGCCAGAGAATCATGCTCCACTTCGGCGTTTCGAGGCGCGCGGCTTCCTCGGCTTCCTTCGGCACCATCGACAGTCCGGCGAGCAGGATCAGCGCGCAGAACGGCGTCCATTGCCAGATATCCATGATCATCACGGAGACGAACGCGAGCGTCGGGTCCGCGAGCCAGTCCTGCGGCGGAATGCCGATGAGGCCGGTGAGATAGTTCGCCACGCCGAACTGACGATTGAAGATCAACCGCCCGATGAGGCCGACGACCGCATACGTCGTCGCCATCGGAATGACGAGGCTCACACGCGCCGCCGCGCGCATCCACGGCAATTCCATGCGATGAAGCATGAGCGCGGCGAAGAGCCCGAGCGCGATCTCGATCGGCAAGGTGAGGCACAGGAACAATGCCGTGCGTCCGAGCGCGCCCCAGAAGCTCGGATCGGTCAGCGTCGCAACATAGTTGTCGACGCCGATGAACGGCGTGCCCGAAGCCAGATCCGCGAGCTTGTATTGATGAAACGAGTTATAGAGCGCAAGCAGCAGCGGGTAGATGCCGATGATCGCGAGCGCGGCGATTGCGGGTATCAGGAACCAGAAGGCGGGCGAGCGCGGCACGATGCCGAAATAGCGCGCGGGCTTGCGCGGCCCTCGCGCACGTATTGCAGGTGATGCCATTCGTCGCCTCCCGTTCCTTGAATGAAATTACTTCAGCAAAGGCTTCTTGCCGTCGTAATAGCCCGCTTTCTTCAGGATGTCCTCGGTCTTCTGACCGATGGTCTGCGCGCCTTCCTTCACCGTCACCTGACCGAGCATCATCTTGCTGCCCCATTCGCCGATGACTTCAGACACGGCCGGCCATTCCGGGAAGCGCGGACGATAATCCGGCACGCCGCCCTGCCACGATTCGACCATCGGCTTCACGAACGGATACTTGTCCTGCACGGCCTTGTCCTGATAGATCGCCATGCGCGCCGGCACGCCGCCCGCTTCGAGATAAGGCTTCGCCATCGCTTCGGACGTGATCCACTGAATGAAGAGCCACGACGCCGCCTGCTTCTTCGCGTTCGACTTCGCGTTCACGGCAAGCGAGAAGCCGCCGAGCGCGGGCTTGAGGCCGGCCGGACCCTTCGGCTCGGTGGTGATCGCAAGACAGTTGCCGAGCTTCGACTTGCTCGGATCGGTCAGCGTCGGATAGAACGCGGACCACTCGGTGATCATCGCGACCTGGCCTTGCGCAAGCGCGTTCACCGCTTCCGCATGATCGAAGTCGACGATGCCCGGCGGCATGTACTTCATCAGCTTCTGCCGATATTCGAGGCCCGCCTGCGATTGCGGCGACATCAGATTCGACTTGAACTTCGCATCGAGCAGCGAGCCGCCGTTCGGCCACAGCACGCGCATGAAGCTATCCGCCGATTGCGTCTCGCCGCGCCGCGACTGCAACGCGAAGGCGAACTTGTCGCCCTTCGTGAGCTTCGGCGCATAGGTGTTGAGCAACTCGTCCCAGGTCTTCGGCGGCTCGTCGAAACCGGCGTCCTTCAACATGCACTTGTTGTAGAACATGAGACCGGAATAGTTATCGAACGGCAGACCGTAAGTAACCTTGTCCCACGTGCCGAACGAATCGAGCAGGATCGGGAAGAAGCCCTTGAGATTCAGGCTCGGGTCCGCGAGCTTCGGATCGTCGGTGAACTTCTTGATCGGCACGAGCCACTTGTTGCTCGCGAATTCGCCGATCCACACGACATCGACGAGCACGATGTCCTGATCGCCGCCGCCCACGAAGTTGAGCACTTCCTTCTCGCGCGTGTTTTCGTACGGAATCACTTCCCAGCGCACCTTGATGCCCGTCTCTTTCTCGAACTGCGGGATCAGTTGCTGCGCGGCCTTGTAGCCGGGGCGATCGAGAAAGATGGCCTTGATCGTAGTGCCCGAATACGGCTGCGCCGCTTCCTTCAGAGTCCAGGCTTGCGCGTTCGATGCGGCGAACGCCGCGCTCGCCGCCAGAAGAACGACTGCCGCGACGTGTTTGATCGGCCCGAGCTGCGTGGCCGGGATGAAGCGCTTCTTCATGCCTGTCTCCTTGGTTTTTATCGAGCGGGTGAGGCTTGCGGGTTCGGTTTTGTCCTGCGTCGTTTCACTTGTAATTTCGGTTTTACAATTGTATATTTTGGCGCGAACAGGTTGTCAAGAAGAAATTCGACGATGCGTCCGATGCTGCATTGCCGCAGCGGCACAGGGAGACAACGTATGAGCGCAGTTCATTTGCAGCAAATTCGCAAGGCCTTTGCGGGCGTGGATGTTCTGAAGGGCGTGGACATCGAAGTGACCGATCGCGAGTTCATGGTCTTCGTCGGTCCTTCGGGTTGCGGAAAATCCACCTTGCTTCGCACCATCGCCGGACTTGAGCGCAGCGACTCGGGGCAAGTGCTGATCGGCGGCGAAGACGTGACCGATCTCGAACCCTCGCAACGCGGCGTCGCGATGGTGTTTCAGTCGTATGCGCTCTATCCGCACATGTCGGTGTACGAGAACATCGCGTTCGGGCTGCGCATGCTCAAGTTGCCCGAAGCGCAGATCAAGGAGCGCGTGCATCGCGCGGCGGAAATCCTGCAGATCGGCCAGTTGCTCGAACGGCGTCCGCGCGCGTTGTCGGGCGGGCAGCGTCAGCGCGTGGCGATTGGCCGCTCGATCGTGCGCGAACCGAAGGTCTTTCTCTTCGACGAACCGCTATCCAATCTCGATGCCGCGTTGCGCGTGCAGATGCGCCTCGAACTCATCAAGCTGCACAAGCAGCTCAACGCGACGATGATCTACGTCACGCACGATCAGACCGAAGCCATGACGATGGCCGATCGCATCGTCGTGCTGAATCACGGCCGCGTCGAGCAGATCGGCTCGCCGCTCGAGCTGTATCGCACGCCGCACAATCGCTTCGTTGCGGGCTTCATCGGCTCGCCGAAGATGAATTTCATGGACGTGCGCGTGATGCGCGTCGATGCCGCGGGCGTCACCATCGAATTGCCCGGCGGCGAGCCGCTCACGCTGCCGTTCGCCGCTTCGACGGTTAGAGCGGGCGAAACGCTCACGCTCGGCATACGGCCCGAGCATTTCATCGAGGCATGCGGCGGCGATATCGACAGCGGCCTGTCCGGCGAGGTCATGGTGATCGAGCATCTCGGCGGCGAGACGCTGTTGCATGTGCGGCTGCCGAACGAGCTCGTGATTCAGGTGAAAGGCTCGGGCGAATCGACGGCCGTCGAAGGACAGCGGCTGAACGCGGGCTTCAGCATTCGCCACGTGCATCTGTTCCGCGAGGACGGCAGCGCGCTCGAACGGATGCGGCCAGTGGAGCAGACCGCGACCGCCTGACGGTCAAGTTCGCGGGAGATTGCTTTTTGATCGCGCGATGACCGGCACTCGCGGTCCATAGGTCGCTAGTCGGGATTGCAAATGTTCCAGGATCGTCCGGCACAAACTGCAAAATCGCTTCCCAATGCCGCTCGATGCAACTGCCGCTTATGTGCGGCACCCCACATAGCGCGTAACACGTCGCGAATTCGTTACGTAACCCTGAACGCAACGTAACGCTCTGTAGCGCAAGCGTGACGGTCTGAGACGGCGCGCAAACGTTGTCCTGCATGGAAGAACGGCGTGAACCGCTTGGTATCGCACACAGACGCCGTGGCTGGCATGAGTCGTGCAACCGCACCCACGACCAACTGGGAGGGGATGGCTCAAGCATGAACAGAACGACACACGGCTCGCCTGTCGCGAAAGCCGCGCCGAACTCGGATCATGCATTCAGGCATCGCATACTCGATGGCCTCAAGGCCGGAGAATTCTGCATCGCCTATCAGGGAATATACCGAGTCGACAGCGGCGAACTCGCGCAAATGGAAGCGTTGATTCGCTGGCGTCATCCGGAGTACGGCGTATTGCTGCCGGGCGCATTCAGCGACGCGTTCAAGGACGCGGAGATCATGCGCGAATTCACATGGTTCGTGCTGGACGCCGTTGCGTCGGAAATCGAGGCATGGCGAGCACGCGGCGGCGCGCATTATTCGGTCGCGGTGAACGTGCCGCCATCGGTCGCGGCGCTGCCCGGCTTCGCGGATCGCATGGACTCGATCTGCCGCGCGCACGGGCTCACGCCCGATTGCATCGAGCTCGAATTGCTGGAGAGCGAGGATCTGGCGCGCATGCCGTCGATGCCGAAGGTGGTGAGGCGTCTGAAGAACAAGGGCGTGAGCGTGGCGATGGACGATTTCGGCACGGGCTACTCGTGTCTCGCCGCACTCGGTCCGATCGACTTCGGCACTGTGAAGATCGCAAAGGAACTGCTGGCCGAAGCGCCGCGCTGCCCGAATGCGTGTCTGGTGTTCTCGTCGGTGCTTGCGCTACTGACGCGGCTCAAGGTGGCGATCGTCGTCGAGGGTGTCGAGACGGCGGCGCAGGCGCAGTGGATCGCACAGTGGCCGCATGTGCTCGCGCAGGGCTTCTTTCTGGCAAGGCCCGCATTCGGCATCGATAACGTGCCCGGCGCGCGTATCGGCCGCGCGATGACGCGGCGCAGGACGACGCGGCGTGACGAGTCCCGGAGCATGCGACTCGCCGATGCGGCGTGACGTATCGAAGCGTTTCTGGCAGCCCTCGTAAAGCCAGAACTTGGCCGACGCCTCGCGCGTCGGCGTCTTTTTTTGGCTTCAAATCCTCGTACGCGTCAAATCCATCGCAGGCGCCTTCAGCTTCAACCCACCGATCGCCGCGCGCGTGCCCGCATCGACCGGCAGTCCCCATCGCTCGAAGAACTCCCTCAAATCCAGATTCGCCGCGATACACGCGCGCAACACGAAGCTCTGCACTTCGCGCTTCTCGCCGCCTTCATCCTCCGTCAGCGGATGCAACCGATAATACTTGTGCAGCCGCGCATAGAAGCCGTCGCCGAGCGCGCGGCGCAACTGTTCGTACATCACGAGCCTGATCCAGAGCGCTTCGGCTGGCACCGGAAACGACGCATCGTCGAGAAAATTGCGCGACGGCTGCGCAAGATAAAGCGCCGCGAGATCGAGCCGATTCTTCCTGCCGCGCGCATCGACCACCTGCAGCAACGGCGACGCCATCGACGTACCGAGACGCTGCAGCGCATGCAGCGAGTAGAGGTTCACCGTCGTCTCCGTGACGCCCGGCCATGTCCAGTCCCATTGCTGATACATGTGGCCCATCTCGTGCCACACGCCCCATTCATCGGCCTTCGCGGGCTGAAGCAAAGTCTCGGCGGCGCTGTTCAAAGGCAGGCCGATCATGTAGTACGTCGCATACAGATACGTGTTCTGCAACTCCGCGTGCGTGGAAATTGCGTCCTGCACGAAATGCACGCGCAATGGCGAAGGCGCATCGAGCGCGCTCGATCCGTCGAGCCCGGCCAGTTCATCGTGATAGCCCATGATGCGCTCGACGTAGCCGAGCAGCGTGGCCGGGTCCGCCGCGCCCGCCTTGTCGTACATCGAACGCGCGACGGTGAACATCGTGCGCCTGCCGACCATCTCGACGAGCGGCGCATCGGCGTAGCGTTGCAGCATCGCGCGCCATTCGAGGAGCGTCGTCGTGCCTTCGACATAGAACGGCACGGCACGGCCGCCTTCGCGCACGAAGACATCGATCGAGGTACGCGGCCGCCCGTTGAATCCGCTATCGATATATTCGAAGTAAAGCAGGCCATCGCGCGACGCGACGAACTCATTGCGCCCTTCCGTCGCGAGGATCATCTGCGGATCGCCCGCGGGCTGACGCCGGTAGAAGCCGTTCTTGTTGCCGACCATGATGACGAGGCCATCGGGGCCGTCGTCGGCGAGACCGCTTACGTCGATCACGACGGATTCGCCCTTCGACACATACAGCCCCGACGGATGAGAGTCGGTCCAGCGAAAGCCGCCGAGCCGGTCCGCTTCGATCGCATCGGGCGCATACGCGCTCAGGTGATAGCGCTTCGCGGCGTTGTCATAGGTCGATTGCGGGGCTGCATCGAGCGTGCGATACGCGTGTTCGGCGTCTTCGTTGTGCACCTCGTACAGACGCCATTGCCCGGCCTGCGCGTTCGCTTCGACCAACGCGCCGTCGCGCAGCGCATGATGCGCGACGACGAGACCCGTCTTCGTGCCGGTCGCCGCAATCGTCACCGCGTTCGCATCGGCTTCGATGCTCCAGTTCTGCCGCGCTTCGCCCGATGGCGCTTCGAGATCCACGCGCGCGCCGAGCGTCAGGTATCGTCCGTAGAGCTTCGAATACAGGCGAAAGCCGCTGCCCTCTTTATCGACGGTCCATATCTGCGCCGCGGCCAGCTCGGGCGTCCACTTCGACTGGACGAGCGCGATCGTGCCGTCCGCTTGCTGGTGCGCCGTCAATGCCTTGAACGAAGCGTTCGAGACGATATAGAAGTCGCCTTCGCCGACTTTCGCGCCCGCGCCGTAGGGCACCTGCATTGCGCCGGGCGCCACTGCAAAGCGCGAGACGCGCACGGCATCGTGTGGATAGAACGTCATCGGCGCGTAATAGCGCGACGCGGCATGCGCGTCGCACAACGCCAGGATCAACAGCCACGCTCGCCATCGCATGCTCGTATCCTCCGCGCTACATCGGCCGTGTCTCCGGCTCTTCGTCGAAGATCTGGAACTTGCGCATCTTTTCCCACAGCACCTTGCGGCTGATGCCGAGATACTGCGCCGTATCCTGTCTTCTCCAGCCGTTCGCATCGAGCGCCGCGATCACGCGATTGCGCTCGTTCATGTCCCACTTGCTGCGATCGACCAGCAAGTCCGATCCGCCTTCGGGCGCGGCTCTCGCATTGCGTGCGAGCACGAGCAGGCGCTTCACGCGCGCTTCGTCCCACGCGCCGAGTTGCCGCACCGTCACGCCCACACGCTCCGCCAGATTGCGCAGCTCGCGCACGTTGCCGGGGAAATACACATCGGCGACGGCATCGGCGAGCCAGTACGGCAGCTCGGGCAACGCATCGAGCTTCTCCTTGCCGATGACTTCGCTGATGAACGCCTTGAAGAGCGCGATCTTGTCGGCCGCGCCGCGCTCTTCGAGCGAAGGGATTTTCAGCTCGATCACCGCGAGGCGGTAATACAGGTCCGCGCGAAACGCGCCATCCTTCACGAGTTGCGGCAGGCACTTGTTGCTCGCCGCGATGAGCCGGAATTCGAGCCGCACAGGCGTCGCCGAACCGATGCGCGTGACCGCCTGATCTTCCAGCACGCGCAAGAGCTTTACTTGCTGATAGAGCGGCAAGTCGCCGATCTCGTCGAGAAAAAGCGTGCCGCCGTTCGCCTGCTCGAAGTAGCCCTTGTGCGCGAGCACCGCGCCCGTGAACGAGCCTTTCGCATGTCCGAAGAAGAGCGATTCGAAGAGGCCATCGGGAATCGCGCCGCAGTTCACCGGCACGAACGGACCGTCGCGATAACGCGTGTGCTTCTCGTGCAGCAGTTGCGCGATACGCTCCTTGCCGACGCCCGTCTCGCCATGCAGCAGCACGCTCGTGTCGCAATCGGCGAAGGTATCGACTTCATGCAGCAGCGCCTCCATGCACTCCGCATGCGCGATCAATGCGTGCGACGCCTGCGTGTCCTCGCCGTGCGCGCGCAGTTGCCGCGCGAGCTTCGCGACCATCGCGCGCAATTCCGCGCCGGTGAAATCGAGCGGCAGGATATGCGAATAGTCCGGCGGAAACATCGACGGATCGCGCTCGCGCGGAGCCGCGCCGACCCAGACCACCGGCATCGAATGACGCGCTTCCCAGTCGCGCAACACGAACGCGCCGCCATCGATCACGCTCACGCTGATGATCGCGAGCGCGGGACGGTCGGACTCGCGCGGCGCGCTGATCGACGTGCCGTCCGCGCGCAGCACGTCCACGTCCTGACCCGACATCGCACGCACCACGCGCTCGACGACGTCGGCCTTGCCCTCCCATACGTGGATATCGAGACCATCGATTTTGCTGTTCTGTCTCATGTCGTTCAGTAAGCCAGTTGCGACTCGCCGCATGTGAGCGACAGGTCGTGAATCATGCTCGTTCCCACTTGCGCGCCGAGCAGTTGCAGGACAGGCACGAGCACCTGATCGAGGCCCGTGAGCACGGTCGCGAGCATCGGCACCAGAAGACCGAGCAACAGCGGCGCGACGGTGTTGAGCAGCAAGGGCGGCAGGATCGGCGACGTGACCGAGAGTCCGCCCGGGGCCGAGAGACTCGCGCCGAGGCCCGAGAGCGCATTGGCGAGCGACGCGCCCGGCGCCGAAGGAACCGCCTGATAGTCGTCGCCATTGCCGCTCACGCCGTCGAAGGACAGCGTCGCGGCGGACGCGGGCATGGTCGCCGGCAGGCTCGCGGCGAGGCTCACGGTCAGCAGATTCGGCACGGTGACGAGCGTGGCGGGCTGCGTGCAACTGAATGCGCCCATGTTCGCGGGCGTGTCGCCGACGCAGACGTTCGCAATGCCGGTCTGCACGCCGATCACCGAGCGGCGCGCCGACGCCGCGCCCTGGCATTGCGTCGACACGAGCCACGCGGCGCCGGGCGCCACTTCGATATAGAGCGGCAGATGCACCATCGGCTGGGCGCCGCCGAAGCCCACGGGCAAGGGCAATTGCAGCACGCTGACATCGACGAACGCACGCACCTGCGCCGTGCGCGCGAACGTGCGCCAGTTGCCGCTCGCGTCCTTGCCCGCCTCGCCGATGGCGAGCACCGGCGGCTGCACGATCTGCACCTTGAGCGCCGCCGAAATCAGCCCCGGCAGCGTGAGGCCCGCGCCGACGTTCGCGGCGGCCTTGCCCGCCTGCGCGATCTCCGCCGTCACGAGCAAGGCTTCGAGCGGGTTGATGGTCGCATCGAGCGCGCTTTGCGTATTCGCGAGCCCGACCGACAGCAGTCCCGGCGCGCCGTCGATGCTGCCGAACGAAATCGTCTGGTTGCCGGGGATATTCGCGTTGACGATCGCGCCCATCGCGCCGAGCGCGGTCGAGAGATTCGCGTTCGCCACGTTCGTCGTCTGCAGCGCGGTGAGCATCAGTCTGGCGATCTGCGCGGCGGTGAGCTTCGTCGCGAGCAGCTGATCGACCGTACCGGCGCCCGCCGCCGTGACGAGATCGCCGACACGCACGCGCGCATCCGCGAGCCCCTGATACGACACCAGCGACAGATTGAGATTCGTGCCGAGCAGCGCATCGAGCAGGCTATTCACCGTGCCCGCGCCGATGCTCGCGAGCGTCGTGCCGATCGAGAACGCGCCGACGTCCGTCGACTTGGCGATGGCCGTCGCCGTCACTTGCCGCGCGGGTCCGAGAAAGAAGTAAGGCACCATGCGCGAGGCCGTCACTTTCACCGCGTTGGCAGGCGTGCCGCTCGTCGAGAAGTAGTCGGGCGCGGCGTTCGCCTGCGCGTCCCAGCGCCCGCACGTGATGGTCAGGCCGTGACCCGCGGCCGATGGATCGAAGCCGTTGCTCGTCGCGCTGCCGTTCGCGCTGGCCTTCGCGCGCGTGCAGGCGGCATCGACGACTTGCGCGCCCGCGCTCGCCGAAAGATCGACGACGCTTTGCAGGCTGCGCCGCGCGAAAAAGAGATTGCCGATATCGATCGCACCGAGCGCGGCGACGGCGACGACGAGCCAGATCGCCGCGAGCGTGCCCGCCGCGCCACGCTGGCGCCGCCGGGCCGACACGATGTATCGATGCGTCGTCATGGATCGTCAGTTCATGTCGCGATAATTCACGTCGAGCGACGGCCGCCCGGCGTCTTCGAACGAAGAGCCGTAGCGCGCCGGAATCGGCGTGTCGAACGACTTGAGATAGCGCTCGTAGGCCGCGCCCGCCTGCGCGCCGGGCATCGGCTGCGCGGGCGCCGACTCCGCGTTGCTTGCCTGAAGCGTGAGCCAGGCCTGCGTCGCATGGCCGATCTCGCTTGCGCTCTGCGCGCGCGTCGTGTGCTGCAATGCGCCGCAAGCCATGCACAGCACGAGCATGCCGATTCGTTTCATCCGCCTCTCCTCATCGTCGATATCAGCGTGACGCGACGCTCGCGCGCGCCGCATCGGCGACGCGCTTCGCATCGCCGCGAATCGCCTGCTGCACGTCCGCCGAAAACTTCTGCTGCGTCATCAGGCCCTGCGCGTTCGCCGCCTGCCCGCTCGCGAGCAGAAACAGCGCGACGTTACTCAGGATCTTCGGATTGTTCGGCGCGAGTTCGGCGGCCTTCATGAGCGGCACGCGCGCGCCCGCGACATCGCCCATGCGCAGCCGCGCGTAACCGAGATCGGACAGCGTGAGCGCATCGGTCGGCGCGCGCTTCGATGCGGCCTCGAAGCGTTGCGCCGCGCCCGCGAAATCGCCCGCCTCGCCCGCGAGCAGGCCGAGACCGCGCAGGCCGCGCGCGGCGAGCGGCGTACCGGCGAGGCGCGCATAGGCGGCGGCGCTCGCGTCGGGCTGGCCGGTCTGACGCAGCGCATCGGCGCGCAAAAGAATCGTGTCGGGCGATTCGCCGTATTGCTGCTCGTATGCGTCGATATGCGCGAGCGACGCGAACCAGAGCCCCTGCGTCTGCATCCGGTCGATGAGCGCGAGATACATGCCGGGCGTGTCGGGCGCGGCGTCCTTTTGCTGCGCCTGATCGAGCGCGGCCTGACGCTCGGCCTGAATGCCGACGCCATAACCGTTTTCCTGCTTCGTCGCGCAGGCGGCGAGCGTCGCGCAGATCAAGGGCAGAACGAGTGCACGAATCATGAGCATCCCTTTATCGATGAAGCGCCGAGAGCGAACGCACCACCGCGATGAAGCCCGGCCCCGCCGTGACGATCAGCAACGCCGGCAGGAGCGTGACGACCATGACGCCCGTCATCTTCACGGTGAGCTTGCCGATGCGCTCGCGCAGCAGCGCGCGGCGCGTTTCGCGCAGGCGGTCGCCGAATTGCCTGAGCGGCTCCTGCACCGCGCCGCCATGCTTTTCGACCTGAACGATGAGCCGCACGATCGCGGCGAGATCCTCGTTGTCGTAACTCGTCGAGAGGCGCTTCATCGACTGCTCGCGGGTGCGGCCGGTGGCGAACTGCGCCTGCGCGAGCGCGAGTTCCATCGATAGCACGGGCAGCACGTTCCTGAAGTCCTGAATCATCACTTGCAGGCTCTGATCGAGCGACAGCCCGACGCCTTGCAGGAGCCGCAGCAGATCGACGAACATCGGCAGTTCACTGCTTACCGCGCTCTGCCGCGCATTCGCCCGGCGGCGCACGAACCACTTCGGCGCCATGAAGCCCGCCGACAACGCCATGAACAGCAGCAGCACGAAGCGCGCGCCGTGCGCCGCGCCGTGCCCGAACATGAGCAATGCGAGCGGCGCCGCGAGCGCGCCCGCGATGCGCGCCGCGAGGAAATGGCCGCGCGCGCCGGCGTCGAGATAGCCGCAGCGTTCGAGCAGCCGACGATCCTCCTCCGCGACCGCGACGCGCCCGAACGGCGTATCGAGCCACGCGGCGCTCGCGCGGCCGAGCGCGGCGAGCACGCCTTTTCGCGGCGTGGTCTCCTTCGCGGGCGGCGTCGTCGTGCGCTCCTTCAACGCGTGATCGAGCGTGCGCGCCGAACGCTGCATGCGCGCGTAGCGGCCGAGCGCGAGCACGCCGCACAGACCCGCTGCGAGCGCGGCGGCTGCGAGCGCGAAAGCGCCGAGCAAGGCGGGCGTCATGTTCATGTCCTGAGCCTCGCGAGCCGGTACAGCAGCCATGCGCCGAGCATCTGAAGCGCGACGGCGACATACACGAGGCGCTTGCCGAGCGCGTCGCTCCACATCGCATCGAAATAGGCGGGGTTGGTCACGATCACCATCGCGCCGAGCAGGATCGGCAGGAGTCCGAGGACCCACGACGACAGCCGCGTTTCCGTCGATAGCGCGACCAACTCGCGGCTCGCCTGCTCCAGATCGCGCATCATCGCGGCCATGCGGTCGAGCATGACATCGGAGCGGCCGCCGTATTTCACCGATACGCGCAGCACCGAGCCGACGAGCTCGAGCTCGCGCACGCGATACATGCGCGCGACCGCGCCGAGCGCGTGATCGATCTCCGCGCCGGTGCGCAACATCGGCAGCGCGCGCTGGAGGCATTCGGAGAGCGGCGCTTCGGCGCTCGCGAGCGCGGCCTGAAACGCGGCGGGCACGCTATGGCCGATGACGATCATGCGCACGATGCCATCGAGAAACGGCGGCAGTTGCCGCACGATGCGCTGCTGGCGCTTCTGCGCGCGCCACGCGAGCCATGCGTACACGGCGGCGAGCACGAGCGCGGCGACGCCCGCGCCGATCACCGGACCGGCGCGCAGCGCGCACCAGAGCCCGGCGCACGCGGCGATGCCGAGCGTCGTGCCCGCGAGCGCGCGCGGACGTTCGATGCCCGCGCGATGCATCAGATTCGCGAACGCCGCACGCCCACGCGCAATGCCCGCCCCGATGCCATTCGGCGCCGCCGTGGCCGGCGCGCTCGCGACGGGCCGCGGAGCGTGTTGCGGCCGAGGCGCCTGCACTTGCCGATCGACGAAGCGCTCGGTCAGCGCGCGCTCGCGCGTATGCGTGCCGCGCCGCCACAGCATGAGCGCGGCCGCCGCGCACAGCAGCGCGAGCATCGCGATGATGGCGACGGCTCTATACATTGAAGCCCCCGCCGAAACGCCCCGAATGTCCGAAACCTTCCGACAGCGCGACGCCGAGCGCCTGCCGGAACTTCGCGAGCTTCGTCGAACTCGGATGGATGCCGAGCCAGGTCCAGCGATCTTCTTCGTTGCCGCTGGCGTCGACGGAAGGCTCGTAGCGATACAACTCCTGCATCGCGATGATGTTGTCGGAGAGCCCGGTCACTTCGGTCACGGAGAGAATGCGCCGCCGCCCGTTCGAGAGCCGTCCGATCTGCACGATGAAATCGATCGCGTTGGCGATCTGTCTTCTGAGGCTCGCTTCGGTGCCCTGAAAACCCGCAAAGCCCGCGAGCATTTCCAGCCGATAGAGACATTCGCGCGGCGAGCTTGCGTGGACGGTGCCCATCGAACCGTCGTGGCCGGTGTTCATCGCCTGAAGCATTTCGAGCACTTCGCCGCCGCGCACTTCGCCGACGATGATCCGGTCCGGCCGCATCCGCAACGTATTGCGCAACAGATCGCGGATCGACACGACGCCCGCGCCATCGAAACCGCCGGGCCTGCTTTCGAGCCGCACCACATGCGGATGATTCAGCGAGAGTTCCGCCGTATCCTCGATCGTCACGACGCGCTCGTGCTTCGGAATGAAGAACGCGAGCGCGTTCAGCAGCGATGTCTTGCCCGAACTCGTTCCGCCCGACACGAGCACGTTGCAGCGCGCGTCCACCGCCGCCTGCAACAGCGATGCAATGTCCTGACTGAACGTGCCGTTGGCGAGCAGATCGTCGGGGCGCAGCGGATCGCGCCTGAACTTGCGGATCGATACGACAGGACCATCGATCGACAGCGGTTCGATCACGACGTTCACGCGGCCGCCGTCGGGCAGGCGCGCATCGACCATCGGATTGGACTCGTCGAGCCGCCGTCCGATCGGCGCGAGAATGCGACGCACGATGCGCAGCAGATGCGCGTTGTCCGCGAAACGCACCGGAATCTTTTCCAGCATGCCGTGACGCGACACATACACGTCGCTGTAGCCGTTGATGAGGATGTCTTCGACGGCGGCATCGGCGAGCAGGTCTTCCAGCGGACCGAAGCCCGCGAGTTCCTTCGTCAGCGCCGCCGCAACCAGCCGCACTTCGCTCTCGTTCAGCGGCACGCGCCGCAGACGCACGAAGCTGTCCATCTCAAGATCGACGAATTGCTGAATCGCCTGACGCGACCATCGGCCGAACTCCGCGCCCAGTTCCTCGATGCGCGTAAGCAGATGCTCGTGCGCCGCCGTCGCCACATCCTGAAACTGCTGCGAATGCGCGAACGCGACGGCGTCTTCGGCCAGATCGTTCGCGAACGCGATGTCCTTGCTGAAGTCCTGAGCCATCGTCTATGACCGTCTGAGAAAGTTGGGAAGGAGATGCGCGACGTTGATCGCCGCGCGTGCGCTCAGCCGCCCGCCGCGCGCCTTCGGCTCGTGCGCGGCTTCATCGGGAAGCTCGCCATGCAGACGTGCGAGACGCGCGACCAGCGGTGCGAGCGCGCGCACGTAGGGATCGCGTTCGGCGCAATCGGCGAGGAGGCGCCCCTGATTCACCGCGCGGCCCAGCGCCTGCGCGCGCTCCGGCAGCACGCCGACGAGCGGCAGATCGAGCCGCTGCGCCAGTTGATCCGCGCCAAAATTCAGCGCGGCGTCGAACTTGTTCACGACGAGACCGATCTTCGCGGGCGGCGCGTTTTCATCGGCGGGGCGCAAGGCGTCGAGCAGCGCCATCGCCGACACCGCCGACGCGACGTTCGCATCGCAGACGAGCCATGCTTCGTCCGCGGCCTGCAAGGTCTCTCCGACGAATTCCGTATTCGAGAAGCCGCACAGATCGACGATCTGATGATCGAAATACGCGCGCAGCCGATTCAACGTGCTCACCGCCGACGCGAACGAGATCGCGCGCATCTCCGCTAGATCGGCGGGCAGCGTCGTGAGCGCGAGGCCGCTCGCGTGACGCGCGAACGCGGTGTTCACGAAGGTGTCGTCGAAGCGGCGCAGGTTGCGCACGGCATCGACGAAATGCAGCTCGCAGCGCATGTCGAGCAGGAGCGCGCTGTCGGCGGCGGGCAGGCCGAGATCGAGCAGCGCCATCGCGCGGCCCGCCCGCGTGCCGCGCCTTTGCAGACTCACCGCGAGATTCGCGGCGAGCGTGCTCACGCCCACGCCGACGCGCGCGCCGAGCAGCACCGTCAGCTTGCCGTGACGGCTCGGCGGCTCGCCGCGCGCAAGCGGCCGCTCGTCGATGAGGCGCTGCGTGATCGCGAGAACATCGTCGCCGGGCCCGCCGATATCGATGAAATCGCGCACGCCCGCGCGCAATGCCGCGAGCGCCGGCGCGGGCGTCGCCAGCGTGCCGAGCGCGACGATCGGCACGCCGGGAAAGGCATCGCGGGCCGCGTGGGCGAGCGTGCTCGCGCCGGCGTTGCTGAAATCGACGAACACGATCGCCGGCGCGCTTTCACCGATGCGCGCGACGAATCCCGCGGCATCGCACGGCGCGGCTTCGACCGCGCCCGCGTCCGCCAGCGCGTGTTGCAGCCAGTCGCGGCGCGCGGCGTCGGGGCTCGCGCAGAGAAAGCGCGTCGGCGGCGCGGAGGCGGCGCTCATCGCGAGAACCCCGGCGCGGCATCGGACGACAGCGCCCCGCCGATGAACGAACGCCACACCGGACCGTCGCGCTGTTCGGATTGCTGGCCCGGCGTCGACGGCAAGGCCGCATTCTTCGCGATCGGCGCGACGAGATGCGGCGTCACGATGATCACCAGTTCGCGATCCTGCTGCGAGTACTGCAAGGTCTTGAAGAACGCGCCGATGATCGGCAGATCGCCGAGCAGCGGCACCTTGTTGACGTTGGAGGCCGTTTCGCGATCGACCAGCCCGCCGATCACGAAGCTCTCGCCGTCGCCGAGTTCGACGGCGGTTTCCGCGCGGCGCGTGGTGAGCGCGGGCACCGACACGCCATCGATGGTGATCGCGTGCGCGAAATCGAGCTGGCTCGCCTCGGGCGCGACCTTGAGCGCGATGCGCTCCGGCCCGAGCACCGTCGGCGTCAGCGCAAGTCCAATGCCGTAGGGCTTGTAGACGATGGTCGTCGTGCCGAGCGATTGCGGCACCGGCACCGGAATCTCGCCGCCCGCGAGAAAGCTCGCGCTTTGCCCCGACAGCGCGACGAGCGTCGGCTGCGCGAGCACGCGCGCGAGGTTGTTGCTTTCGAGCAGGCTCAGGTTCGCGAACAGCCCGCGCGAGGTCGAGTTGAGCAGCAGATTGAACGCGGAGCCGATCGGCGATGTCGCGGTCACGGCGAGCGGACTGGTCGCGCCGCCCGTGACGCTCGTGAGCGCGCTCGGCGCGAAGGTGCCGAACGCGAAGCCCGCGTGGTTCTGCGAGAACAGATTGAAGCCCGCTTCCTTGAGCACGGTCTTGCTGAACTCGACCACTTTCACATCGACCTGGACGACGCTTTTCGTCGCCACCGCCGATGCATCGACGAGCGCGCCGTCCTTGCCCACCGACGCGCGTGCCGCCGCCACCGCGCGCTGATGCTTGTCCATCGTCGGCGTCGTGCCGGTAAGCACGGCGGTCTTGCCCAGCACACGCACTTGCGGCGCTTCGGCGTCGGCGAGCGCGGCACTGGCCGCCGCCGCGACCTCGACCGTGTACGACAGGGGCGCATCGCGGCCGCGTTCCCACAGCATCAGGTTCGTCGTTCCGGCCGATTTGCCGACGAGCAGCACGCCGCCGCCCTTCAGCACGTTCACATCCGCGACCGACGGATCGCCGACCGCGACGCGCGTGATCGTCCGTCCGCGCGCGAGCGGTTTCTGCGCGCCCGTCGATAGCGCGATGACGCTCGCGTCGGCGGCTGAAACCGCTTCGGATTGCGAAGCATCGCGCGATGCCGCGTACACATCGACGGCGAGCGCGGCCGCCACGCATGCGGCGAGCGCCGCGCTCTTCCATCGATTCGATCCGGTGCTGCGTTGCCGTTTTCTTGTCATCGTTATATATGGCCTGCGGTTCGTTCAATACGCGACGCGTTCCGCGCGGCCGCCGCGAATCACTTCGACCTCGTCGCTCGCGGGCGGCCGTGCGCTGCGCGGCTTATCGACGGCGCGCGCCGCGACGCGCGCGCCCGCGAGCGTGCCGAGCGAAATGCCCGCGGCTGCGCGATCGGCGGCGCTGTCGGGCCGCGCCGATGCATGCAGCGGCGCGAACGCGGGCGGCGCGGGCGCTTCGTCATCGGTTGCATTGCGCAGCGCGAGCACGAGGCGGCCCGCGCTTTCCGCGAGCGTGAGCGCGTCGATATCGGCGGTGCGGACGGCGAGCACCGCCGTGCGCGGGCTCACCTGAGCCGCGCTTTTTCCCTTGGTCTCGCCCGATCCGAGCGACGCGTCGCCCATGCTCAGCACACGCACCTTCGACAACAGCAGCCGCGCCTGCGTCGCCGCGATCTCGGCATCGCCGTTCGCCGCGCCGCCCTCGCGCTTCAGCGTGAAAAACACGTCGACGTAATCGCCCGGACGCACGTAGTTGCCGACCGCATTCGTCTCGTCGATGCGCACGGCCACCGCGCGCTCGCCCGCCACGACGACATCGGCGAGGCCGCTCGACAGCACGTCGGCGGTCAGCGGCGCGCCCTTTTGCACCGCCGAGAGCGGCACGCGTCCGACCAGCGCGGCGCTGTCGCCGAACGCGCCCGGCGACGATTCCGCCTGCATGCGCACCGTGAGCGCGTCGGCGTCGATGGCCTTGCCCGCGGGCAGATCGCGCGCCGCGACGACAACCGGCACGAGGCGCTGCGGCGTCGCCATCGCCGATGCATGCGCGGGCGCGCGGTCATGCTCCGGCGCGGGCGCGGGTTCGCGTGCGAGCATCACCGCGAAGATGCCCAGGATGAGCGCGAGCCCGAATAGCAGGATGGCGAAGGTGCGGGTGAGATGGGCCATGACGTCATCAGAAGTGGATGCGAACGCGCGCGCTCATAGCACGTTGTCCGGATCGAGTTGAACCATCGCGCGCGCGACGAGCGCATCGGGCAGCGCCAGATCGAAGAGCGGCAGCGTCGGCACGAGCGGCCGTTGCGCGTAGCCGTAATCGAGCGTGATCTCGATGCAGCGCAGCGTCGCGTCATACGCGCACGGCGCGGGCGCGGCGGTGCATTGCGCGAAGCCCGCGAGCCAGTTCGTCAGGCCCTTCGCGGTCTCGCAGGCGGCGGCGCCACGGCGCGCGAGGGCGTCGTCGACGCTCTGTGCGTTCGCCTGAAAGCGCAGCGCGGCGCGGGCGCCTTCTTCGGCCGCGAGCGTCAGCGATTGCTGCGCGACGAAGATGAGGCTGTAGGTGACGATCGCGTAGAAGACGACGAAGAACAGCGGAAACACGATCGCGAATTCGATCGCCATGTTGCCGCGTTGAGCGTGACGGCCGGGCCGGCGCGTCATGCGTGCGCTCCGGTCGCGAAAAGCGCGAGATGACCGATCGCGGCGGCCGCCAGCAACGCACCGTACGGCGTGCTGTTGCGCCTGCGTTCTTCGAGCGTCGCGGTGTCGGGGAGATCGCGCAATGCGAACACGGCGCGGCGGCGCGCGAGCAGCACGAGTGCATGCACGAACGCCGCGAGGCTCGCCGCGACCCAAATCCCGACGAGCGCACGGGGCCCGCACCACGCGCCCAGCACGGCGAACGCCTTGACGTCGGCGGCGCCCATCATGCCGAGCACATGAAACGGCATCAGCGCGACGAATCCCGCGCCGAAGCCGATGAGCGCGACGCCGATGGACGTATCGAAAGGAGAGATATGCGCGGCGGCAAACGCGAGCGCGCACGATGCACCCACGATAATGAGCGCATTCGGAATCAGCCTGCGCCGCCAGTCGAATATAACGATCGCGAGCGCCCAGGCGATAAATATCGCGGATTCGATTGAAAGCATGGCAAAGCGAAACCCTCATCCGGTTTAATACGGATGCTTGATTAAGAGACGCCCGATAATAGGAATGCCGCGCCGGAATTAACCGGCGCGAATTTCCGCGATTAGCCGATCAGGCGCGCACCGAATAACGGCGAATGCCGCTCATCGCTTCAGGACGTGGTTTTCGACAGCTCCGTCTTGATCGCTTCGAACGTGCTTTTCAGTTGAGTGGCGACATCGCCGACCGCCGTCATGATCCCGAGTGCGAGAACACCGGCGATCAGTCCATATTCGATGGCGGTAATCCCGCGGCGGTCGCGAATGAATTGCAGGATGTTTGCGTTCATTTTTATGTCCTCGGTCTGGTGCTGCTTCTCTCTGGCCGCATATGTTTTTCGTCCGTGCGTCGGGCAGGCGCGTGCAACGGCCCCGCCCGGACCACACGTCGAATGTGCATTACAACTCTGATTTTCTTGTCGCCTTCGTCCCTCTCGATAACACCTCGCGAACGTTTGCCAGGGAAAGAGGTTTCGGTTAGCCGATTTATAACGCAAGCCTATCTCAAAATCAATTATTGTCTGACCGTTTATTTGGATGCGCCCTTTGCGAATGCTGCATTTTGGCAACCGTATCCGGAATATCAGTAGAAGCAACTGTTTCGCGCGATCACAGACAGCATTTATTTCCTGCTTATCGGCAGCACAGCGCGATTGCGTAACCCATCGCGGCGTAACACGGCCAGCCGTTCGTAACGTTACATAAAGCGCTTCGGAACCGATTCACAAACGACCGCTAAAGCCCGCGCTATTACCTAAGTCCTTGACGCGTGGGATCAAATCGCTCACCGATTCATCGATCGCCCTCTTTGTCCGTGCGATGGCACACCTAATGCAGTTAATCGCCCGCGGTTCGTTCAATACAAGACATCGAGGGCCAAATGAATACGAGGAATATCGGACGCGAAATTCTGGCGAAGACCGTCGTCGCGGCGGCGGTCGCCAGCTTGCTCGCACTCAGCGCATGCGGCGGGTCAGGAACGATGAGCAAGTCGGCGGGTTCGGGCGCGGGGTCCGGCGCGATCTCGACCGGCGATGGCGGCGGCTCGGGCTCGGCTGGCGGCAGCGGTTCGGGAGCGGGGACGGGAACGGGATCGGGAACGGGGTCGGGCGGCGGTTCGGGGACCAGCACCGGCAGCACCGGTGGCGGCAGCGGAGGGACCGGCGGCGGAAGCGGCGGCAGCGGCGGATCGGGCAGCGGCTCGCCCCCTCAGCCCGTCGCGGCCGTCGCGGACAAGACCGGCAACGTGGTGTCCGCCGCGGGCGGCGCGGTATCGGGCGTCGGCACGGCGATCGGCTCGACGGCCGCGCCCGGCGTCGGCGCGGGCACCACGAAAGCCGCGGGCGATGTCGTATCGAATCTCGGCGGGGCCGTGTCCACACTCGGCGATGGCGTCTCGGCCGGGCTCGGCACCATCGGCACGAGCGCGAATCCGTTGGGCACGACGGCGGCGAGCCTCGGCGGCGGCGTCGAAAAGACGGGCGCGACGGTATCGAGCGCCGGCACGCTCGTCTCGAGCATCGGCAGCGGCGCGCTGTCGCCGCTCGCGCCCGTGACGACGCCTGTCGGCAGCATCGTCGGAATCGCGGGGAACGCCGTCACGCAGACGGGCGGCGTGCTCGGCCAGACGCTCACGACTACGCCCGTGCAACAACTCACGCAGACGGTCAGTCAGGCAATCACGCCGATCACCGCGCTCGCCGGTTCGACGACGCAGACCGTCGGCGCGGCGACCGGACTCGGCACGCCCGTCAACAATCTGCTGACGACGCTCGGCGGCACGCTCAACAACGCGGGCAAGAACATCGCCGCGACGGGCGGCAATCCGGTCACGGCGGGCGTCGGCAATCTCGTGTCGACGACGGGGCAGACGGTGGCATCGGCGGGCGGGCTGGTGCACGGCGCGCCGGGTGCGAGTCCGCTCGCGCCGCTGACGGGCGTGCTCGGCGGAGTGAGCGGATCGGGTGCGGGCGGTGTGCTTGCGCCCGTCACTGGGGTCGTCGGCGGACTGACGGGCGCGACCGGCGCGACGGGCGCAGCGGGCGGCGTGCTCGCGCCTGTCACTGGCGTCGTCGGCGCATTGACCGGCTCGCCGGGCGCCGCGGGCTCCGTGCTCGGCACCGTGACATCGGTGACAGGCGTGGTCGGCGTGACCGTCGCGGCCAACCAGGGATCGGCGACGGCGGGTGCGGGCGCAGGCGCGGGTCTTTCGACGACCACCGGCAACAACACCGGCAGCGCGAACAACGGCGGCTTGCTCGGCGCAGTGGGATCGCTCGTCGGCGGCGCGTTGGGAGGCACGCGGCGCTAGTCATCACGCTCACCGGGGCGCGAGGTCGATGAACGGCCTCGCGCCCCGCATCGACGAAGAACGCGACGACGTTCTCGCAACCCTACGAGGGCATCACAATGAAGATCCGTGAATGGACACGGGCGCTCATGCTCGCCGCGCTTGCGGCGCCGATCGCATCGCATCACGCTTACGCTCAGACGCAGCCCGCGCCGCGCGCGAATCTCGGCGGCAATCCGCTCGACGCGCTGCCGCAGGTCAACGCCCCGCCCAAAGCGCCGGTCTCGGTGAACGTCGCGCCGCCCGCCCCCGCGCTCGATGCGCTGCTCGCGCGTCATCTCACGCCGACGAAGATCGAGATCGAAGGCGTGAAGGCCCTGCCCTTCGAGCGGATCGCCGCGCGCTTCACGTCTTTCGTCGGCAAGGACGTGACCATCGGTCAGTTGATCGAGGCCGCGAACGGCGTCACCGCGCTCTACAAGGAGCACGGCTACGCGCTATCGTTCGGGTTCGTGCCGGCGCAGACGTTTCAGGACGGCGTCGTGCGCGTGACCATCGTCGAGGGATATATCGCGAAGGTCGTCGTGAAGGGGAACGCGGGCGCGGCGGAGAAACGCATCCGCGCGGTCGCAGAGCGTCTGAAAGCAGACCGGCCGCTCACGCAGGCGAGCTTCGAGCGCTATATCAACGTGCTCGGGATGATTCCGGGCGTGAAGACCAAAGCGACCGTCGCGCCGCCGCAGAACACCGATGGCGCGACCGCGCTCGAACTCGATGTCGAACGCAAGCCGTTCAATGTCAGCACCGGTATCGACTTCAATCATCCGGGCGTGCAGGGCATTCTGAGCGCGACGGAAAACGGCATGCTCGGCCTCGGCGAATCGCTTACGGCTTCCGCGCTGCTACCCAAAGGCCGCGACGATCAGACGTATTACGCGGTGAACGGCGCGTTGCCCATCGGGACCGACGGCTTCACCGCGAAGATCGATGCCTCGCATTACCACGGCCATCCCGTCGACAATCCGGGCCTGCCCTCCTATATCGAGCGCACGGTCGTGAACGACAAGCTCGCGTTTTCCGGCGTGTATCCGTTCATGCTGAGCAATGCGCGCAGCGTCGTCGGCACGGCGACCGTGTATGCGTCGCACGACGAAGACCGGCTGAAGAACACGATCGCCGCGGGCAATCCTTATCTGTCGCAGCGCTCGCAGATTCGCGTCGCGCAAGTGCAGCTCGATTACACCGGCATCGGCACGGGCGTCGTGCGGCGCGCGAGCTTCAATGTCGCGAAGGCGTTCGACGTGCTCGGCGCATCGAAGAGCGCGCAAACCAATATCGCGGGCTATGCGCCGGTCAATCCTGTTTCACTGACGTTCGTGCGCACCGGCGCGACCTACTCGCAAAGCAACGAATGGCCGTGGAAAATCGGCACGGTCGTTTCGATGACCGGCCAGTATTCGCCCGATACGCTGCCGACCTCCGAGCAGATCTCGTTCGGCGCGCAGCGTTTCGCGCTGGGTTATCAGCCGGGCGAGGCGTCGGGGGATTCGGGCTGGGGCGCGTCGTTCGAAGTGAACCGTCCGGTCGCCGTCGACATGACGTATCTCAGGAGCTTCACGCCATACGTGATGGTCGATGCCGCGCGCGTGTTTCTGCACGGCGGAACGGCGAATCCGCGCAGGTTATCCTCGGTGGGCATCGGCTTTCGGGTGTCGGATGCGAAGCACTACAGCATCGATTTGTCGGTGGCGAAGGCCGTGGGCGACGCACCGGTCGAGAGTTCGTCGCGCAGCCCGAGGATCAACGCGACGCTGTCGTATCAGCTCGACTGAAAACGCGGGAAGCGTCCCGCGTCCTCACGCTACGAATCGACAGATCATGGCGCCGACGCCGGGGCCGGCTTGCCGGCCTTCTGCGCGTTGATCTTCGCCTGCGCGTTCTGCAGATTCTGCGGATAGTTCGTCTGTTCGCCCGCCGGGTTGTAGCCGTTTTGCTCCAGTTGCTTCAGCTCGGCATTCTTCTTCGCGCGCGCTTCCTTGCGCTGGGCCTTCTTGATCTGCTTCGGCGTGGATGCGGCCGTGTCCTGCGCGTGCGCGACGGGTATCGCGACGAATGCGGCGACGGACAGAGCGAGGACGGCGAACGGTGCGGTGCGTTTCTTCATGATCGATCTTCTCCGGATGGATGGCGACAGTTGACAACAGCGCTTGCGTGGATCGCGCAAGCAATCCGCGATCCACGCGCGGCACGTTAGCACGACGCGCCGAAACCGGCAGAGGCGCCCACGACCGCTCACCGGTCCACGATGCGGCTCAGATTCCCGCGCACCCGTTGCAGCAGCGCGATCAGTTGCTCGCTTTCCTGCCGGCTGAAACCCGCGAGCGCCTCCGACGTGATCTCGTCACCGACGCGCCGCGCCTTGTCGAGCGCCTTTTCCGCCTTCGCGGTCATGCGGACCTGGCGTTCGCGGCGGTCGTCGGGATTGAGGCGCCGCTCGATCCATCCGCCCTCTTCCATGCGGTCGAGCAGACGTCCGGCGGAGATCGGCGCGACTTCGAGCAGTTCCGCGAGCCGCGCCTGATTCACTTCGCCGTAATGCGAAAGATAGGCGAGCACGCGGCACTGCGCGCGCGTGAGATTGAGCGATGACTTGGCCAATACGTCGAAACGATTGCCGCAGAGGCGGTCCACGTCCGCGACGAGAAAGCCGAAGCGTTTGTCGAGTTGGGTTTCCATCGCGCGATTATATGGAAGAGCTTTCGATGCGTGCAGTCGGCGCGCACCCGGTAATTGACCGATTGCGCCGCGTCGCGCACGGCCTATAATAAGCCTGCTTATCATCACCCTACTTACAAACGCCGCCAGTTCGCGGTCACGTCCATGTCCTCCGAAGTCTCCACGGAAAGCGCCGCGGCGCCCCTGAACCGCGGCATGCTGACCGTCTCGATCATGCTCGCGACGCTGATCCAGACGCTCGACAGCACGATCGCGAACGTCGCGCTGCCGCATATGCAAGGCAGCCTGTCGGCGTCGCAGGACGAAATCACGTGGGTGCTGACGTCCTACATCGTCGCGGCGGCGATTGCGACGCCGCTCACCGGCTGGCTTTCCGACCGGCTGAGCGTGAAAAAGCTCCTGTGCATTTCGATTGCGGGCTTCACGGTGGCGTCGGCGTTTTGCGGGCTGTCGGAGACGCTCACGCAGATCGTCGCGTCGCGGCTGTTGCAGGGCGTTTTCGGGGCGTCGCTCGTGCCGCTGTCGCAATCGATCCTGCTCGACATCAATCCGCGCGAGAAACAGGGCCAGGCGATGGCCGTCTGGGGCATGGGCGTGATGGTCGGGCCGATTCTCGGTCCGACGCTCGGCGGCTGGCTCACCGACAGCTACAACTGGCGCTGGGTATTTTTCATCAACGTGCCGATCGGCGCGTTCGCGCTCTTCGGCGTGATGACGTTCCTGCCCGCGCAGGCCGCGCGGCGCGCGGTGAAGTTCGACGCGTTCGGCTTCGCGACGCTCGGCCTCGCGATTGGCGCGTTCCAGGCAATGCTCGATCGCGGCGAACAGCTCGACTGGTTCGGCTCGATGGAAATCCGCATCGAGGCGCTGCTCGCGGCGCTCAGTTCCGTCTTCTTCATCGCGCATACGGCGACGGCCGGCGCGCGCTCGTTCTTCAAATACCAGTTGCTGAAGGATCGCAACTTCGCGACCGGCACGTGCTTCATCTTCGTGATCGGCGCGGTCATGTACGCGACGCGCGCGCTGTTACCGCCGATGCTGCAGAACCTGATGAACTATCCCGTCGCGACGACGGGCCTGGTCACGGCGCCGAGCGGCGCGGGCACGATGATCGCGATGCTCGTCGCGGGGCGGCTCCTGAAGCACATCGATGCGCGTCTGCTGTTGCTGTCGGGCTTCCTGATTTCGGCGCTGGCGCTCTGGCAGATGATGCATTACACGATCGTGCTGTCGGCGTCGGATATCGTGTGGCCGGGCGTGATCCAGGGCTTCGGGCTGGGGCTCGTGTTCGTGCCGCTGTCGGCGCTGACGTTCTCGACGCTCACGCCCGAACTGCGCGCCGACGGCACCGCCACCTACAGCCTCATGCGCAATATCGGCAGCAGTATCGGCATTTCGATCGTGCAGACGCTGATGACGCGCAACACGCAGGTCGCCCACGCGGACCTCGCCGCGCAGGTGACGCCGTTCAATCCGGCGATGCAGTCGATCCTGTCCGGCGGCTCCATGCAGGACATGGCGATGCTCAATCAGACCATCACGCAGCAGGCGTCGATGATCGCGTATCTCAACGATTTCAAGCTGATGTTCGTCGCGACGTTACTGGTGGTGCCATTGTTGTTGCTGATCCGGCCGGCGGGCAAGGGTTCCGCGGATGAATCGGTTGCGCATGCGGCGATGGATTGAGGGCGTCAGTGCTTTTTCGATAACGCCCTACACACTCACCTCCCCCCGCTCCAGCATCACCCCGAACGCATCGGCCGAAAGCGGCATCGCCAGCAAAAAGCCCTGCATCTCGTCGCACATCATGTCCTGCAACCGGTCGAGCTGCGAGCCCGTCTCGACGCCTTCCGCGACCACGTCCATGTCGAGCGAATGCGCGAGCGCGATGATCGCCGAGACGATCGCGCGCCCTTCCTGCCCGTTCTCGTCGAGTCCGTTCGTGAAGAAGCGGTCGATCTTCAACTGCTTCGCGCGAAAACGCTGCAAGTAGGCGAGGCTCGAATACCCCGTGCCGAAATCGTCGATGGCGATCTCGAAACCATTCTCCTGAAACGCGCGGATCATCTCGATGGTGCGCGGCGCGTCCTGCATCGCCACCGTCTCGGTGATCTCGAACATGATCTGCTCGCTTTGCACGCCTTCCTTGCGCACGATCGTCATGATGTTCTCGACGAGATCCGCCTCGTGCAACTGCCGCGGCGACAGGTTGATCGCCACCTTCACCGACGGACGCCCTTCCGCGCGCCAGTGCGCCAGATGCCGGCAGGTCTCGCGCACGACCCAGTAGCCGATCTGCACGATCTGACCGGAACGCTCCGCGATCGGGATGAATTCGAGCGGCGTCAGCGTGCCGATCTCCGGATGATCCAGCCGGATCAGCGCCTCCGCGCCCGCCAGTTCGCCGCTCCTGCCGCGGAACTTCGGCTGGAACAGCAGATAGAAATGACCGCCGTTCAACGCCTCGTGCAGCGCCTGCTGTATCTGCAAGGTGCGTACCGCCGCCTCGTTCATGCTGGCCTCGAAGAAGCGGTACGTGCTGCGCCCGCCGCGCTTCGCCTCGTACATCGCCACGTCGGCGTGCTTGAGCAGCGATTCGACGCTGTCGCCGTCCTGCGGATAGAGCGCGATGCCGATGCTCGGCATCACCTGCAACGGATGATTCCCGACGAGCAGGCCTTGTTTCATCGCTTCGAGGATGCGTTCGGCCATCTTCTCGGCATCGGTCGGCGCGTGCAGGTTTTCCAGCATCACGACGAATTCGTCGCCGCCCAGGCGCGCCACCGTATCGCCGCCGCGCACGCATTCCTGCAGGCGGCGCGCGAACGCCTTCAGCACCTCGTCGCCGACCGTATGGCCGAGCGAATCGTTGATGGTCTTGAAGCCGTCGATATCCATGAAGAGAATCGCGAAGCGGCTGCCGCTATGCTTCGCGTGCCTGATCGCGCGATCGATGCGCTCGTTCATCGTCCGGCGGTTCGGCAGGTCGGTGAGCGTGTCGAAGGTCGCCATGCGCACGATCTGGCCATTCAGTCGCGACACCGAGCCGGCGAGCAGCGCCGTGCGCGCGTCGAAGCGCGACAGCACGAGCGTGATGATCAGAATCGCCAGCGTAAACAGCACGATGGTGGTCGCGAGCCAGTTCGCATCGACGTCGTTGGCCGCGCCGCAGATCGAGCCCGGCAGGAACTCCGCCGCTGCATTGCCCGTGTAGTGCATGCCGGTGATCGCGATGCCCATCACCAGCGCCGCGCCCGCGCGCTTCCCCAGCACGTTGGTCTGGTTCGCGTCCGAGAGCGTGTGCGCGATCCACAGCGCCGCGCCCGAAGCGATCACCGCGATCGCGATCGACGCGGCGAACAGGCGCGGGTCGTACACGATCGCCGGTTGCATGCGCATCGCGGCGTCGCCGGTGTAGTGCATCGCCGCGATGCCCGCGCCCATCAGCAGGCTGCTCGCGATGAGACGTCGCGCCGTCAGCCGTCTGCTCGTGATGACGAAGAGCGCGAAGAACGACACGAGCACCGCGATACCGAGCGACCCGGCCGTGATCTTGAAGTCGTAGCCGAGCGGAATCGGCAGTTCGAAGGCGAGCACGCCGATGAAATGCATCGACCAGATGCCGATGCCCATCGACGCCGCTCCGCCCGCGAGCCAGATGTGCCGAACGCGCGATTGCGCGAGCGAGGCGATCCGGCCCGAGATGTCGAGCGCGGTGTAGGAAGCGAGCGTCGCGACTACGAGCGATGTCGCGACCAGCCAGAGGTTGTATGTGCCGTGCATAGTTGCGAATAGCCCGAAGACTCGATTGCGTGAGCGTCTTATCGGCTTACGTCCGGCGATCTTTAGCCCCGGATGAGGAATATTCGCAATGCGCTTTCGGCGAACGTCAAAGCTGCGAATCGAGCAGCGCGGCGACGTGCTCCAGCAGCTTTTCGGCGAGCGGACGGCGGCGCCAGTCGTCGAGCGTGATGCGTTTCGCGCGGGCGACGTCTTCATCGAAAATCACCGTCTGTTGGCGCGCGAAATCGCGGTCGTAGATATTCAGGTTGGCCTCGTCGTTGAGCTTGAACGAACGGCTGTCGAAGTTGGTCGAGCCGACCGACACGAGATACTCATCGACGACGATGAGCTTGCAGTGGAACATCGTCGGCTGATATTCGTACATTTCGACGCCCGCCGCGAGCAGGTCGCCCCAGCACGCGCGCGACGCCTCGCGCACCGTGTGCGTGTCGATGCGCTTGCCCGGCGTGATGATGCGCACGCGCACCCCGCGCTTCGCCGCCTCGACGATCGCGTTGATGGTCAGCTTATCCGGCACGAAGTACGCGCTCGACAAATGGATGGAGCGCGTCGCGGCGGTGATCGCCATGAGATACATCAACTGCATGTCGTCGCTGCCGCCCGAGGGCGAGCTGCTGAACATATGAGCGCAGCCTTCGCCCACGGCCTCGATGTGCGGAAAATAGGTCGGGCCGTGCAGCACGTTGCCCGTCGCCTTGATCCAGTTGTCCATGAAGACCGCCTGCATCTGCCCGACCGCGGGGCCTTCGACGCGAAAATGCGTGTCGCGCCAGTGCTTCTCGTCTTGCGCGTGCCCGGTCCATTCCTCCGCGATGCCCACGCCGCCCGTGAACCCGATGTGCCCGTCGATAACGAGCAGCTTGCGGTGAGTCCGGTCGTTCATGCGCCCGAGCCCTGTCCAGTGCGGCTTGTGATACTGGATGACCTCCGCGCCCGCGTCGCGCAGCATCTTCAGGTAGCGCTTGTCCATCTTCGACGAACCGACCCAGTCGAGCAGCACGTGCACCGCGACGCCCGAGCGCGCCTTGTCGGACAGCGCGTGTGCGAAGTCCTCGCCGATCGCGCCCGACCAGTAGATGAAGGTCTCGAAGGTGATGGTTTCGCGCGCCGCGCGGATGCCTTCGAGCATCGACGGAAAGATCGCGTCGCCGTTCACGAGCACCTCGAAGCGGTTGCCGCCGATGACGGGCGGCCCGAGCAGCAGGCCCATCGAACGGATGAATTGCGGATCGTCGCTCGTGTAGAGCCGCTCGATCTTGTGCTCGATCTTCTTCTCGCCGCTCGTCAGATTCGCGATCACCAGCACGACGACGAGCGTCACGACCACGGTCAGGATAATCAGGGCAATCGTCAGCATGCGTGGGCCTCGCGAAGCGAACATTCGTCCGGAATCATAGTGCAAGCAGGTTCCGGACCGCGCATGTTTCGACTTCGCTGCGCTTAGATCGGCGCTTCGATCAGCCCTTCGCGGGCATCCAGCCCTGTTCCTGGCCGAGCTTGGCGATCTGCTTGGCGATGGTGTCGCCGAGACGCTTCTCGTCGGACGACACGCCCGCGTGCTTCGTCTCCGACACGGCATGCAGCCCGCCCGACACCGCCAGCGAACTCGCGACATGCCCCGCCGCCGCGCCGACGCCCGCCATTTCCGCGACGCCCGGCGCGTGGCCGCTGTCGGCTTTCGCGTCGAACTGTTCGAGCAGTTGCGGCGCGCCATGCGCCGGCTTGAAGACGAGCTGCACGGTCGCGCCGACCTTGCTTTCGCCCGCGCCCAGGCCGATCACCATGCGGCGGCGGCGATTGCCCGCGTCGATCGTGTTGATGCTGCCTTCCACCACCAGCACGTTCTGGTCTTGCGGCGGCGGCACGTCGGCGCGGATCGCGCGCAGACCCATCGACTGGAGCTTCGCGACGATCTCGTTCGCGACTTCCTCGCGTGCCGCGACTGCATCTTGCGCCTGCTTCTGCGCCTGCGAGTCACCGGACATCGAGGAGCTGATCTTCGAGATCAGGCCGTGGTTGTCGAGCTTGACCTCGCTTGCATCGCTCGCGAAGGTGTAGACGTAGATGTTGTCGGGACGCACGGCGGGCGTGGCCGCGACGGTCTGCACATACTGGCCGCCGTACTGGTTGTATTGGCCCGATGCCTGTGCGGGATTGCTCGCGCAGCCGGCGAGCAGCGCCGTGCCGACGACCAGGCCGGCGAGCGCCGCGCCACGCGCTTTCTTGAAGACCGCGTTGAGCGACGAGAATTTGATCGAGCTGGACATGTTGCGCCTCCGTACCGGCCGCGCCGGCAATTAATGTGTGGATTCGTGGATGCGTGACACGCCTCTCGGTTCTCGCTGCTGCTTTCGTTCTCGATCACGCAGACGCAACTATGGGCGATGGCCGCGGCGGAGGCTATCGAGCATTTATGTCGCGGGGTTTCACGAGCCGCTAACGCCCGTGGGACAAGGCTTACGCGGATTCTGGAACCTAGCGGATCGATCGGATTGACGCGCCCTATCCAGGCGTGTTGTGACCGGCTTCATTGCGCCTCGATTCGAACCAGCGGCCGAAGCTGCTTTCGAATTTCATGCTGCCCTGATGGATCAGACTGGAACGCGTGTCGATGACCGGCCGCACGCCGATTCGCGCCACGCGCCGGCAGAACGCGTAATCCTCGGACAGATAAAAGCCCGTTTCGGGATCGATCATGGTGTCGAAGAACGCATAGTGGAAATCAGTGGCTCCACGCGTGGCGGTTACACCCAGATCGCTTTCGTAGGGCGTGTAGCGCAACTCCGGAAAGTGCCGCATGAGAGCGACGAAAACCTCGCGTTTGATCAGCATGAAACCGGTAGGCGCATCGACGACTTCGAGGAAACCGTCAGCGTCCGGGGCATCGGCGGCCACGCGTGCGCTGACCGGAAACCGTCCATAGCGCGCACGAAAATCGGAATGCCGCGTGCCTGCTGGCAATGCCGCTTCGAGACCGCCTTGCGGCCAGCCTTCTGTTTTCTTCGGATAGACGCCCGCCGCGACCAGACGGTCCGCCCGCACGAGCCGCAGCACGTCTGCGGCCGTGAAGCCGATATCGCTGTCGATCCACATCAGGTGCGTGAACTCCTCATTCGCGAGAAAGTTCGCGACCATCACGTTACGCGCCCGCGTGATCAGACTTTCGAAGTTGTTGAACCCCACGGTGAAGGTAATTCCGCTGTGGAAACGGCTGTTCACCAGATCGAGCAGGCCGTTGATGTAGCACGTCGTGGCGGAGCCTCCGTAGCTCGGCGTCGCGATATAGATATGCGTCGGCTTGACAGGCGCGTTCATGGGCTTCCACGGAGGAGATCGATTACGCGCAGTATAGTTTTTTTATTCTGTGATCCTAACTAGAAAGCTCCTAAGTGGAGGTTATATCTTCAATGATGCGCACGGTTGCTGCAAACCGGTCCGCTTCTGGTTACCATCCTCGGAACCCGTCGCGCAGGCGCGTCGACGCAATCCGCAACTCGTTCGAAGGAGCAGAGATGGATCTCAAGATCGCCAACAGGCTCGCGCTGGTATCCGGATCGACTAAAGGCATCGGTCATGCGATCGCCGTGGCGCTGGCGCGCGAAGGTGCGCGCGTGATCGTCAACGGCCGTTCGCAGGCGTCCGTCGATGCGGCGCTCGCGAAACTGCGCGAACTCGTGCCGAACGCGCAGGCCGAAGGCTTCGCCGGCGACGTCTCGGACGCCGCGCAGGTCGCGGAACTCGTGAAGCGCTTTCCTCAGGTCGATATTCTCGTCAACAACATGGGCATCTTCGATCCGAAACCGTTCGAGGAAATCGCCGACGAGGAATGGCTGCGCTTCTTCAACGCCAATGTGATGTCGGGCGTGCGGCTCGCGCGCGCGTATCTGCCGAAGATGAAGGAGCAGAACTGGGGCCGCGTCGTGTTCATCAGCAGCGAAAGCGGCATCCAGATTCCCGTCGAGATGATTCACTACGGCATGACGAAATCGGCGCAAATTGCGATCGCGCGCGGCCTCGCGGAAACCTGCGAGGGCACGGGCGTCACGGTCAATTCGGTGCTGCCGGGGCCGACGAGTTCCGAGGGTGTCACCGATTTCGTCGAAAAGCTTTCGGGCGGCAAGAGCTTCCACGACTTCGAGACGCAGTTCTTCGAGGAAGCGCGTCCGACCTCGATTCTCAAGCGCTTCATCACGCCCGAGGAAATCGCGAACATGGTGGCGTATGTGTGCTCGGAACTGTCATCGGCGACGAACGGCGCGGCGTTGCGCGCGGACGGCGGCGTGATTCGCGCGGCGTTCTGAGCTTATCGGCCGCCGAGTTCGCGCGCCCTTTCGAGCGCCTCGACGATGGCCGCGACGGTTCGTTCGCGCGCGGCTTCGTCGTTCTGGCGTAGCGCATACGACGGGTGATACGTCGCGACGACCCATTTGTCCCGATACGGCACGACGCGCCCGATATGCGCCGATAACGTCGCGCGTCGTCCGAAGAGCGCCGCCAACGCCGTCGCGCCGAGCGTGACGATCACGCGCGCGCCGACCTCGTGCAACTCCTGTTCGAGCCAGTACGAGCACGCTTCGACTTCCTGCTGCGCGGGCGTCTTGTGAAGACGCCGCTTGCCGCGCGGCTCCCACTTGAAATGCTTCACGGCGTTGGTCAGATAGACCTGCTCGCGCGGCATGCCGGCACGCTGCATCGCGTCGTGAAGCAGTTGCCCCGCCGGGCCGACGAACGGCTCGCCCTTCAAATCCTCCTGATCCCCGGGCTGTTCGCCGAGCAGCATGATGCGCGCATCGGACGGACCCGCGCCGCGCACCGCCTGCGTCGCGTTGCGCCACAGATCGCAGCGGCGGCAGGTGTCGAGCGACGTGGGGGCGTCGCGTTCGGGCTGTGCGTCCTGCGCCTGCACCTGCACCGCCCTGCCGCCGAGCGCGCCGACGCTTTGCGCCTGCGCGACGCGTCGTGCGCCGCCGCGCGCATCGCTCACGAGTTTCGGAATCAGCGCGCCTTCCGGCAGCCCTTTCCAGAAACGCACCGGCATATGCTGTTCGAGCGCGGCTTCGTTCAGGCGCGCGGGGTTGAAAATGCTGCCGTAGTAGGTCATCCAGAGCGCTTCGGTGGCGTCGGGCGTATCGACGGCATGTTCCGATGCCAGCGCGCGGCGGCGTTCCAGTTGCAGGCGCTCGCCGTCGAACATCGCGGCACCGTCGGGCGTCGCGATCAGCCACGTCGAGCGTCCCATGCGCGCCGCGAAATGCTCCGCGCCCCAGGCGAGCACGTCGTGTCCGGGCTCGTACCACGCGACGTATTCGGGCGCGCCGAGCGACGCCTCGCGCTGCCGGAAGCGCACGTACGCGATCATGTCGTGCTGTGCGCGGCGCACTGCCTTCGCCATTTTGTAGAGGCGCGCGCCGTCTTCATCGGCGGGCGATGCAACCGCGCGGTCGCCCTGCGCCCAACGCCAGAGAACACGATAGAGAAAGCTCCAGCGATGCGAGTCGCGGAAATGCGCGGCGTCCTTCAAGAGCGACGCGAGTTCGCGTGAGACGCGAATTTGCGGTGCGTCCGCCGCGTTTACCCCACTTACCGATTGCGCCGGTTCGCTGAACAGCGCCGGTTCCCCTTGCGGCGTGCGCCAGTCGATCGATTCGGGCGTGAGTCCTCGCGCGAGCGCATCGAGCGCGGCGGCGCGCCAAGCGTCGAAATCGTCGTCGATGAGAAGGACATGCATCAGATCAGCGAAAGCTGCACGGGCTCCGTCGCGAGCGCGCGCCGGAGATTGTCCGAGGGCGCCTCGCCGAGCGGCGGCCGGTAATCCGCCGTGACGACGAAAGGCTTCACCTTGTCCATGGCGCAGCGCAATTTCACGAGATCCTGATAGCGCACGCGCCGCGCGCGCCGCAACTCGACAATCCGCTTCGCGTTGCGCATACCGATGCCCGGCACGCGCGCGATCATGCGCGCGGGCGCGGTGTTCAGATCGACGGGAAAGCGGTCGCGATGCGCAAGCGCCCAACCGAGCTTCGGATCGATATCGAGCGGCAGATTGCCGGCGTCGGCGAGCAACTCGGCGGCCGCGAACCCATAGCCGCGCATCAGAAAGTCGGCCTGATATAGCCGATGTTCGCGCAAAAGCGGCGGCGCTTTCGACGGCACGCCGGATGGGCTGTCGGGAATCGGACTGAAGGCCGAGTAATAGACGCGCTTCAACTGATATGAGCCGTACAGCGTTTCGGCGGTGCCGAGGATCGTGCGATCGTCGGTGTCATCCGCGCCGACGATCATCTGCGTGCTTTGCCCCGCCGGCGCGAAACGCGGTGCGCGCGGCTCCGCTTCCGACTCCTCGCGCGCGACGCGGATATTGCCCATCGCCAGCTTGATCGTGCGGCCGCTCTTTTCGGGCGCGAGACGTTCGAGACTGATTTCCGTCGGCAACTCGATATTCACGCTCAGGCGGTCAGCGTAACGTCCCGCTTGCGCGATGAGTCCGGGATCGGCATCGGGAATCGTCTTCAGATGGATATAGCCGCGAAAATGGTGCTTCTCGCGCAGCGTCTTCGCGACGAGGCCGAGCTGCTCCATCGTGTAGTTCGATGAACGAATTACACCTGAACTAAGAAAAAGTCCGTCGATGTAATTGCGGCGATAAAAGTCCAGCGTCAGGCTAACGACTTCATCCGGCGTGAAGCGGGCGCGCGGCACATTGCTGGAACGGCGGTTGATGCAGTAACGGCAGTCGTAGAGACAAAAGTTCGTCAACAAAATCTTGAGCAGCGAGACGCAGCGGCCATCCGGCGTGAAGCTGTGGCAAATGCCTGAGCCGGTGCTGGCGCCGAGGCCGTCGATGCCGCGCGACTCGCGTTTCGGCGCGCCGCCGCTCGCGCATGACGCGTCGTATTTTGCAGCGTCGGCGAGGATTTCGAGCTTTTCGGAGAGATCCATCTTGAATATAATACTGTATGTATATACAGTATCTCACGAGAGGTAAGGAGTCAAACGCAAATATGCTTGCGCACGCTTCGCGCCTGCCCGCGAGTCATCTTCCCGGAGCCCGTTTATGCGATTCGACTACAAGACGTTCCATATCGATTGCACCGCGCATCACGACCAGGACGGCAGCTACTACGCCCACGCGAAGATCACACATCTGCCGGACGAACACACGGCGCATGTGGAAGTTTTCGAATCCGGCGAACTGGATTCCTTTGCCAGCGAATCGGACGCTGTCCATTGCGCGCGGGCATGGGCCATCGAATGGTGTGACGAGGCGCTTGCGTAGTTATCGCGCGTCTTCCCGCAGCATGGTTTGACGCAACGCCGCCGCGCGCTTGCGCGCGGCACGGCGATTGCGCAAGTCAAACGGTGACACCGCAGCATTTTGCGAGGCGGTGCGCATCGAGACCATCGATCAACGGGAGGACACCATGAAAAACGCGAAGAGAACTCTGCTTGTATCGGCACTGATGCTGGGCTTGTCGGGCGCAGCGTTCGCGCAGGGCGCGGGCGGCGGTGCCGGTGGCGGTACGGCCGGCGGCAACGGCGCTGGCCAGGGCGGGACCGGCATGAGCACGCCAAACGCCAACGGTGTGACGGGCACGACGTCGGGCGCTTCGGGCGCAAGCACAATGGACTCGTCTCACAGCAACAAGATGCACAAGAACAAAAAGAGCAGCATGGACTCGGGTGCGTCGAGTGGCGGTGCCGGGAAGTCAAACTAAACTGCATTGAAGTCAGTTCCTAAGCGCGCTCGGGTCTCTTCGTGAGACCGAGCGCGCTTTTTCTTCAACTCCGCGGCACTCCCCACCAAAGCATCCCTACGAGATAGGGATTTCTCCCGCTCCCTCATCCCCGTAACTTAAGCCCTGAGCGCTATTCATTGCGCCGACGCGTCTTCTATCGTCGCGTCGGGGGAAGCATGTTGCGGCGAGTTAGCCATTGCGCTCGATCCCATCCATCGATAAAGCTGCAAGGAGTCCGAGAATCGTGTTTCCCGGCTGCTTGTGCATTCGTTTCAAGGAGCTGGAGCATGAAGGCAAAAGTCAATCCAAAACTTTTCGCGATGATGGCCGCGGGCGCGATCGTCGCCAATGTCGGCACGGCACACGCTCAGGGCATGCCCGCCGACGCGCAGCAACTCGTTCAGACGATGCGTCCGATGTACATGTCGCAAGCCACGCCCGAACAGGACCAGACCATCGCAACGCGCGCTGCTCAAACCGATGACGCCGCGTACGGCGGCATGGCCGCGGGCGCAAACGCATCCGCAAGCGGTCGCGCTCAGAGCGGCTGCCGCGACGCGGCCCGCTGCGACATCTTCTTCGGTCAGTAAGCGGACATCGTCCTACCCAAAGCGAGTCGTCCATGCGAATGACGCGATGACCGACTCGCCCGGTTTCAGCACCGCGCCGCCCTTCATCGCGCGGTCGGTATCGAGGTTCACCCAATCCGCCACGTTGCTCACCGGCTCGACGCAGAGCAAATCGGGATGCGACGCCGGCGCGTACACCACCATGTGATCGAACGGCGTCTCGGCGTCGAGCGTGATCGCGCGCCCTTCGTCCGGCCACGCGATCGTCGCCGTGCGCGACCAGCCGGCGAAGTTGTTATCGAGATCGAATGCATCGGCGGACATGCCTTCTTTCGACGCCATCGCATCGACGCACGGATGCGCTCCCGCATGCGTCGGCAACAGATCGGGCGTGCTATGCCACATTGCCGCGACGTGCGCGTGAACGCGTGTGTTTCGCGTGCGTGGATAGTATGGATGATGTCCCATGCCGAAGGGCATCGGCCGATCGGACAGGTTGCGCGCGGAGATCGTGACCGTTAGCGTGTGGGCATCGAGTGCGAATTCCTGCGTCGCTTCATACGCAAACGGCCAGTGATGCGCCGCTGCTTTCGAAGGCTCGTGCGAAAAATGCAGGCACGCGCGCGACTCCGACACCTCGCCCACGCGCCACGGCAAGCGCCATGCGTTGCCGTGAAGCGCATGCGCAAAGGCATTGCCATCGCCGGACAGATCGACGAGCGCATCGTCGAACCGAAAGCGCGCATCGCGGATGCGGTTGCAGTACGGCAGCAGCGGAAAGCTCGCCATGCCGAGCGGATCGCGGGCGGCGAGCGCGGTGGGCGTCGCGGGACGCAGCCAGTCGATCGAACGGCCATCGCGTATTTCGTCGAAGGCCGCGATCGAGCCGCCCACATGCGGCGCGAGTAGCACGCGCCGTGCGCCGTAACGCAGCTCGACGAGCGTGTCGGACAGTGCGGCGCTCAATATGCGAACTGCCGGTAGCTTTCGTCGAAGGTGCGCGCCGTCTTCTCGACCAGCGGATTGAAACGCAGGAGACGCCGCGCGCGCGCGGGCAATTCGGCGAACACGTCGCGCGGCACGTCGATATGCACCTCGGGCCGGAAGTACCACGCACGGCTGTAGCCGATCACCACCATCGGACGCGGCTCGCCGCTCAGATTCGGCGTGCCCCGATGCAGCCCGCGCACATCGCGAATCATCACGTCGCCGACTTTCATCGGCACCTGCTCGGCAGCGAAGCGCCCTGCCTCCAGACCGGCGAGCGCGTCGTCCCGCGACATGCAATGCGTGCCGCGCGTCGTTTCGAGCGGGCCGTTGCGCTCATCGACATCGACGAGCGGGAAATTCACCGCAAGCTGAAACGAAGGCGTCTCGGGCGCGTCTTCGAAAAGCGGCGGCGTATCGCGATGCCAGTCCTGGTACTCGGAGCCGGCCACGGGCGTATCGGTGGCGAGCTGACACATCACCGGATCGCGTCCGGCCACGCGCTCGACGATGCCGACGATGTCTTCATCGCAAAAGATCGACGGGTCCCCAAACACGCCTTCGAACGGCAGCGTGACGTAGTAGCGGCCCGGTCCGCGATTACCGCTCGTCGATGCTTCGCGTGCGGCTTCGATATGCGGTTGCAAAAGCGGCGCGAACGCATTGTTCCAGGCTTCGAGCGCGGCACGCGGGAAATGGTCGCGCAACAGCACGAAGCCGTCTCGTTCGAACGCTTCGGCGAACGCGTCTCGCGTGCTCTCGTCGTATTTGCCCATGCGCCCTCTCCTCGTTGCGAGTGCGAGGACAGAATCGCACGCGTGTAATCCGTTCGTCAATATTATTAGTAATAACCGGTGAAAACCCTGATCTGAAATGACCAATAAATCCGTGCTTTCCGCGGCATTCATCACTAATATTAGTGGCAAGTTCATTCGGCCCGCGCGACACGATTCGCGGAAGCTTCAGACGCCGCACGCGGCACGCACAATGAAAAAATCCACGCAACGCCGCCCGACGATGACCGACATCGCGAAGCTCACAGGAGTCTCGCAATCGACGGTCTCGCTCGTGCTGAACAACGCAAGCGGCGCGAAGTTTTCCGATACCACGCGCGACAAGGTGCTGCGTGCCGCGCAGGAACTTGGCTATCGCATGACGCAGCGCGAACCGGTCGCCGCACTGGAGAGTCAGGGCGAACGCAACCTGATCGTCTATCTCGCCGACGAAATTTCGACGAGTCCGCATCCGGTCGTCAGCATCGACGGCGCGCGCGATGCCGCGTTCGCCAACGGGCGCATGCTCGCGGTCTATTCGACGCACGGCAACGCGGAGATCGAGGCGCGCGTGCTCGACGCAACGCTCGGCAATCCGAACGTGCTCGGCGTGATCTACGCGACGGTCTACACGCGCCGGGTGACCCTGCCCGCGCTTCTCGCCAGAGTTCCGACCGTGCTGCTCAACTGCTATACGAGCGATGCGAGCGTTTCGTCGGTCGTGCCCGCCGAAGTCGCGGGCGGCCACAGCGCGACGGATCATCTGCTGGCCGCGGGCCACAAACGCATTGGTTATATCAATGGCGAGCCGTGGCAGGATGCGGCGCGCGATCGGCTGAAGGGTTACCGCACCGCGCTCGCGACGGCCGACTTGCCATACGCGCCGGAGCTCGTTCGCGAAGGCGACTGGAGCCCGGGCACCGGCTTCGAACAAACGCTCTCGCTGATGCGCGAGCCGAATCCGCCGACTGCGATCTTTTGCGCGAACGACCTGATGGCGCTCGGCGCGATCGAGGCGCTCAAACAGCTCGGCCTGCGCGTACCCGATGACGTCTCCGTGCTCGGCTACGACGATCAGGAAATCGCGCGGCACACGCATCCGCCGCTTTCCACCGTCGTCCTGCCGAACTATGAGCTCGGGCGCTGGGCGGTCGAAACGCTGCTTCAGGAAGAAGAAAACCGCGCTGCGGGCGCACCGGTGCGACGCCGCACCGTGAAGCTCGACGGTCCGCTGATCGAACGCGGCTCGGTCAGGGAAATCACCGTAGCAAAACAGCTCGCAATTAATAATATTAGCGATTGACCAGTAATAAAACGCGATGAAATAATCGCCGAAGTCGCAGTACGCATGACCACTCTCGCAGCAGGCAGACCGGGCAACACAAGCATCGGCACCACTAGAAAAAGGCAAACCATCCTATGGAGGAAGACATGCTGTCGCTAGAGAAGAAATCGCGCCTGGGCCTGCGCCCGCTCGCCGCCGCACTGACCGCCCTGACGCTCGCGGCCGGCTTCACCGCCGCGCACGCCGCCGATGACGGACTGCCGAAAATCCCGAACAAGAAGCCGTTGAAGGTCGGCTTCGCGCAGACGGAGAGCAACAACCCGTGGCGTCTCGCGGAAACGAAGAGCTTCAAGGATATCGCCGCGAAATGCGGCTGGCAGATGGTCATGACCGACGCCAACAGCTCGGCGGCCAAGCAGGTCTCGGACATCCAGAGCATGATCGCGCAGCACGTCGATCTGCTGGTGTTCCCGCCGCGTGAAGAGAAGCCGCTCGTGCCCGTCGTGATGCAGGCGAAGAAGGCGGGAATTCCGGTGATTCTCGTCGATCGCAACATCGACCAGTCGATGGCGAAGGCGGGCAAGGACTACATCACCTTCATCGGCTCGGACTTCATCGATCAGGGGCACCGCGCCGCCGACTGGCTCGTGAAGGCGACCAACGGCAAAGCGACCATCATCGAACTGGAAGGCTCTACGGGCGCTTCCGCCGCGAACGATCGCAAGAAGGGCTTCGACGAAGTCATCGCGAAGAATTCGGGCATGAAGATCGTCGCGTCGCAGAGCGGCGACTTCGCGCGCGACAAGGGCCGCCAGGTGATGGAGACGCTGCTCCAGGCGCATCCCGATGTGACCGCCGTCTATGCGCACAACGACGAAATGGCGCTCGGCGCGATCGCCGCGATCAAGGCGGCGGGCAAGCAGCCGGGCAAGGACATCGTCCTCGTGACGATCGACGGCACCAAGGGCGGGCTCGAAGCGATCAAGGCGGGCGAGCTCGGCGCGAGCGTGCAATCGAGCCCGTTCTTCGGGCCGCTCGCGTGCGATGTCGCGCAGAAGTACGCGAAGGGCGAGACGATTCCGCCGTGGGTGAAGGTTTCGGATCGCTTCTACGACAAGAGCAACGTCGACGCGAGCATGCAGTACGGGTACTGAGCGGAGTGTGTGTGTCTTGCGGGCGCCTGATCGAAGGCGCTCGCTTTTTCATTTCGACGGACTCACGGCATGGCTCAGACTCTCCTTCTCGACATGCAGGACATCGACATCGCGTTCGGCGGCGTCGCTGCGTTGAAGCGCGCGCGCCTTTCGGTCGCGGCGGGCGAAGTGCACGCGCTCATCGGCCAGAACGGCGCGGGCAAGTCCACGCTCATCAAGATTCTGACGGGCGCATATCGCAAGAGCGCGGGCACGATTCGCTTCGATGGCCGCGAAGTCGATTTCCGCACACCGAAGGACGCGCGCGAGGCAGGCATCAGCACGATCTATCAGGAGATCAACCTCGTGCCGTTCCGCTCGGTCGCGGAGAACATCTTTCTCGGGCGTGAGCCGCGCCGTCTCGGTCTCATCGACTGGAAGACGGTGCAGCGGCGCGCGGCTGAATTGCTCGAATCGTTCGGATTACGAATCGATGTGAAGAAGCCCGTGCGCGAATATTCCACCGCGATCCAGCAGATGGTCGCGCTCGCGCGGGCGGTGTCGTCGGATGCGAAGCTCGTCATCATGGACGAATCGACGTCCTCGCTCGACGAACGCGAGGTCGAACTGCTCTTCACCGTCGTGCGCCGTTTGCGCGACGACGGGCGCGCGGTGATCTTCGTGTCGCATCGGCTCGATGAACTGTATGCGCTGTGCGATCGCGTCACCGTGATGCGCGACGGTCAGACCGTCGCCGAAAACTCGATGCAGGAGATGGACAAGCTGAAGCTCGTCACGACGATGCTCGGCCGCACGCTCGCCGCCGTCGTGCACGAGGATAGCGCGGTGAAGGAAGCGAACCTCGCCAAGCGCGGACCTGTTGCGCTCTCGGCTCAAGGCCTCGCCGCGGGCACGAAAGTCACGGACGTATCGCTCGATGTGCACGCGGGCGAAGCCGTCGGTCTCGCGGGTTTGCTCGGCTCGGGACGCACGGAGACGATGCGCCTTCTCTTCGGCGCGGACCGCCCGGCGAAGGGCGCGCTCGCGGTCGGCGGCGAGAATGCCGCGTTCAAGTCACCGAAAGATGCGATCGCGCGCGGCATCGCTTATCTGACGGAAGATCGCAAGGCCGAAGGCATCGTGCCGGAGCTGTCCGTGCGCGACAACCTCACGCTCGTATGCCTGCCCGCGTTGACGAAGCGCGGCGTGGTCGATATCGCGAAACAGCGCGAGATCGTCGATGGTTTCGTCGAATCGCTCGGCATCAAGCTGCGCTCGCCGGATCAGCCGATACGCGAGCTCTCGGGTGGCAATCAACAGAAGGTGTTGCTCGCGCGCTGGCTCGCGACCCACCCTCGCCTTCTGCTGCTCGATGAACCCACGCGCGGCATCGATGTCGGCGCGAAAGCGGATGTCGCGAAGATCGTGCGCGAGTTGCGCGATGCGGGACTCGCGGTGCTGCTGTCCGCATCGGAACTGGAAGAACTCACGGCCGTGGCCGATCGCGCGGTCGTGATCCGCGATGGCGAAACGGTCGCGCAACTCGACGGCGCGCAGATGAACGAGGCATCCATCATGGACGCGATCGCGTACGGCGCGGGCGCGGAATCGACGCTCGCCGAAGCGGTGGAGGAAGCGAAACATGATCGATGACACGCAACGCGCCGCACCGATCGTGCAGGCGCCCGTGAAGAGGAAACGCGGCGTCGCGATCCAGCGCGAAGTCGCCGTGCTGCTCGCGATGATCGTCTTCAACCTGATCTTCACGCAGCACTTCCTTTCGTTGCAGACGTTCAACGTGAATCTCACGCAAGTGGTGACGATCGTGATCGTCGGCATCGGCATGACGCTGGTCGTCGCGACGGGCGGCATCGATTTGTCGGTCGGTGCTTCGATGGCGATTGCCGGTGCGCTCGCGCCGATGCTCTTCATGAATATCGACGGGCCGCTCGGCATCATTCTCGCGTTCACGTTGCCGGTCATCGCCGCTGCGTTATGCGGCGTGTTCAACGGCTTTCTCGTCACGCGTCTGAACGTGCAGCCGATCGTCGCGACGCTCGTGCTGTTCATCGCGGGTCGCGGCATCGCGCAGGTCGTCACCGATGGCAGCCTGCAAGCGTTCAACAATCCCGCGTTTCAGTGGATCGCGCTCGGCAAGGTGGCGGGCGTGCCCTTCCAGATCCTGCTGATGCTCGTGCTCGTCGCGCTCTTCACATGGATCGTGCGCAAGACGCTGTTCGGCAAATACCTGCTCGTGACGGGCGGCAACGAGGACGCCGCGTATCTCTCCGGCATTCCGACTGCGCGCGTCAAGATGATCGCGTACACGGTATGCGCGGCGCTCGCGGGACTCGCGGGGCTCATTTCGATCTCTGTGAATTCGTCGTCGGATGCGAACGTGGTGGGCCTCGGCGTCGAACTCGATGCAATCGCGGCGGTCGCGGTCGGCGGCACTGCATTGACCGGCGGCAAGGCGTATATCACGGGCACGCTGATCGGCGCGCTCATCATTCAGTTGTTGCGTTACACACTGCTCGCGCACGGCATTCCGGATGCCGCCGCGCTCGTGCTCAAGGCCGCGATCATCATTGCCGCGGTGTACGTGCAACGCAAGCGAGGCTGACTTTTCCATGAAGAAGAACCTGCCCATTCTGATCGCGCTCGTCGCGTTGCTCGTGCTGGGCGTCACGCGTTACGAGCATTTTCTGTCGGCGTATAACGTGACGTCGTTCTGGCGATACAACTCGATGTTCCTGTTGATATCGATCGGCATGGCGTTCGTGATCATCACGGGCGGCATTGATCTGTCGGTTGGTGCGGTGGCTGCGCTCGCGAGCGTCGTATCGGCGTTGGCGAGTCCGCATGGCGCGTGGGCCGGCGTGATGGCCGGGTCGTTCGCGGGACTTGCGGTCGGCGTGTTGAACGGGCTCGTCATCACGCATATGCGGATACTGCCGTTCATCGTCACGCTGGCGACGAGCCTCGGCGCGCATGGGCTCGCGCTTTTGCTCGGTCATAACGATGCGGTGGCGATATCCTCGGATACGAATTTCGCCGCATTCGGGCAAGGCGATTTTCTGGGCCTGCCGATTCCCGGAATCGTCTGCGCGGCGGCGGCGGTGATCGGGTGGATCGCGTTGCGCAGTTCACGGTTCGGGCGGCATGCGCTGGCGATCGGCGGCAGCGAAGAGGCTTCGCGTTTGATGGGACTGAACGTCGATCGCACGCTGGTCTTCGTTTATGCCGTTTCGGGTTTGCTTGCAGGCATCGCCGGCGCGATTCTCGCCGCGCAGTTCGGCGCGGGGCAGCCAAACGAGGGCGTCGGCTGGGAGCTGTTTGCGATTTCGGCCGTGGTGCTTGGGGGCACGCGATTGACTGGCGGCGAAGGTTCCATCGCGATGACGATTGCCGGTGTCGCGCTGCTTGGGCTCGTGTTCAATCTTTTGAACTTTGAAAACGGGTTGGGGTATATCTCGCTTTCGGCTTATTGGCAGTCGGTGATTCGCGGGTTGTTCTTGTTGCTGGTGATCGTGTTGCAGGCGCGGGTGTTGAGTGGAAAAAAAACGGTGAAGGTGGCGCGTTGAAAACCAACGCGGCCCGATCGCGTCGGGCCGCAGGTGGATTCGCTCACGCAATTCATCAAGCGTGCCGATGCTCCGGCAACCCCTCATGCGCAACATCCTCACGACGCGCCCCGCCGCTCACCTTCGCACCAGGAATCTCCCGCCCACGCAGCGAGCACCCCACCGTCTCGGTAACGAACAACAACGCAATCGCGCCCACCGCGCAAGCGCCCATCATGTAATACGCCGGCACCAGCGTGCTGCCCGTGCGGCCGATGAGCCAGTCGGTGACCATCGGCGCGGTGCCGCCGAAGATCGACGTCGAAATGTTATAGGCGATCGCCATCCCCGCATAACGCGCCTGCGTCGGAAACATCGCGGGGAACATCGCCGAGATGCTCGCGAGTTGCGGCACATAAAGCAGCCCCAGCACGCCAAGCCCGATCAGCGCGCCGGCAATGCCATGCGACATCAGCGTGAACATAGGCACGGCCGCGACGAAGATGCCGACGAGCGACAGCCACCACACCTTCTTGCGCCCGATGCGATCCGACAACGCGCCCGCGAACGGCAGCAGCACCATCATCGACAACATGCCGATCAGGGGCAGCAGCAGCGAAAGGTTGTCGCTCATGCCGAGTTCCTTCTTCATGAAGGTCGGCATGTACGCGAGCAGCACGTAGTTCACCACGTTCAGCGCGACCACCAGCCCGCCGAGCTGAAGCAGCGGCTTCCAGTAGCTCGCGAAAAGTTCGCGCAGCGGCAAGCCCGCGTGGTGCTCGCGTTCGGATGCTTCGGCGCACTCGCGGAACACCGGCGTGTCTTCCATCTTCGAGCGCAGATAAAGTCCGATCAGACCGAGCGGCGCCGCGACGAGGAACGGCAGACGCCAGCCCCATGCGTGCATCGCGTCGTTGCCGAGCAGGACCGAGCAGCCGAGCATCAGGAAGGCGCCAAGCGAGAAGCCCGCGAGCGTGCCGAACTCCAGGAAACTGCCACAGAAGCCGCGCTTGTGATCGGGCGCGTACTCGGCCATGAAGGTCGCCGCGCCGCCGTACTCGCCGCCCGTCGAGAAGCCCTGGACCATGCGCAACGCAACGAGCGATGCGGGCGCCCACAGGCCGATGCTCGCATACGATGGCAGGACGCCGACGAGCAGCGTCGCCATCGACATGATGATGATGGTCAGCGCGAGCACATGCTTGCGGCCGAGCCGGTCGCCGAGCGGTCCCCAGAAGAGTCCGCCGAGCGGCCGCACGAGGAAGGAAATCGCAAAGGTCGCGAGCGCGAAGAGCGTGGCCTGCGCCGTGCTGCCGGGAAAGAGCGCGGCTGAAATATAGGTGAGGCCGTAGCTGTAGATGCCGTAGTCGAACCACTCGGTCGCGTTGCCGATGGCCGAAGCCGCCATCGCGCGTCTGATGGGTGCGCGCGATTGCGCGTCTTGCGTCGTGGAGGGTTGCACGTAACTCATAGTCGTTGTCCGGGTGCGTCAGTGGCCCGGTGCTGCGCCCGAGTTCGCGCGCCACGCACCGCCTTGAGTTCAAGATACAGACGCATCCCGCATGCCTCGCATGTCCTAGGACGATCGGGACGCTGGGGTTTTCCCCGAAGCACGGGCGATTCTTGCCGATGAGTCGCCGATATCGCGGGGCTTTTTACCGCGTGTCACAGGACATTCGCGCCGGCACGCGATCAAGGCTCGGGATTGGCGATGTCCGCCGTGACGATGCGTCTGCCGAGCGCTTCGGCGGCATGTCGCGCGTCCTCGCTGGATTCGAACGGGCCGATGGTCTCGCAGCCGTCGAACGGATAGAGCACGCGCTTGTCGCGCCTGCGAACCACCTTGAGTGTGCCGATGTGCATGCCCGTCGCGTTGACCACATACGACGCGTAGATATCGAAGCCTTCGTACGTCCCTGCTTCGGAGGTGAGTGTGGTTCTGGGCATCGATCTGGACATGTTCTCGAACGTCGTGGCTGCGTGAGTACGCAATGTGCTTGGGTCGGCATCGTTTCAGCAAAATGCGTTCCGAACGTCCGGCGCGTTCCCGTCCGATGATCCGCGGACGCCGGAGCGCGTTTGCAGGCGGGCCTGCCGCGCGCAAAGCCGACACAAACCGAAGCCGTTTTCCGTGCGAGAATTCGAAAATCGCCTGCGTGCCATGAAGCGCGTCGCAAGCGATTCGAACCTTAATACGTGCATTGCCGGCACATGACGTCGCCGCATCGAGACCGGGCGAGGAGACCAAGCGTCGATGAAAGCTGACAATCTAATCGCGGATACGAGAATGAACGGGCTAGACCCGAGCTTTCTCCTGGGCGGCGGCGAAATGGGCGCGCTCATCCGCGAGGTCGATTGGACACAGACTGCGCTCGGCTCGCCCGAACACTGGCCGCAAAGTCTCAAGACGGCCATCCGCATCATGCTGACGTCGCGCCAGCCGATCTGGGTCGGCTGGGGGCCCGACCTGCTCTTCTTCTATAACGACGCGTACAAGCCGATCATCGGCGGCAAGCATCCGCAGGCGCTCGGCCGGCCGACGTCGGTGGTGTGGCGCGAAATCTGGAACGAGATCGGCCCGCTCCTCGACACCGCGCTCGTGGGCGTCGAAGGCACTTACGTCGAACAGAAGCTCCTCATCATGGAGCGCAACGGCTTCCCGGAGGAAACGTATTACACGTTCTCCTACAGCCCGATTCCCGACGACCGCGGCGGCGCGGGCGGCATCATCTGCGCGAACAGCGACGACACGCAACGCGTGCTCGGCGAGCGCCAGTTGAACGTGCTGCGCGAGCTGGCGGCATCGGCGGCCGACGCCCGCACCTGGCGCGAGGCGTGCGAACGTTCGATGAACGCGCTCGAAGGCGCATCGCGCGACATGCCCTTCGCGCTGCTCTATGCGGTCGAACCCGGCGGCGACACGGCTGCGCTCGTCGGCGCTTGCGGCATCGGGCCGGAGCATCGCGCCGCGCCCGCGGTCCTGCACGCGGCGCACCCGAACCCGTGGCCCTTCCACGAGGTGCTGCGCGACAACGAGGCGCGCATCGTCACGAATCTGGATCGCCTGATCGACGCGCCGCTGCCCACCGGCGCATGGAGCGTCGCGCCGGCGAGCGCGGTGATCGTGCCCATCGCGCCCTCGGGCGACACGGGCCGCTCGAGCGTGCTGATCGCCGCGCTCAATCCCTATCGCCTGTTCGACGAAGGGTATCGCGCGTTCGTCAATCTGGTCGCGGGCCAGATCGGCGCGGCGATCGGCTACGCGCACGCCTACGACGAAGAGCGCCGGCGCGCCGAAGCGCTCGCCGAAATCGACCGCGCGAAGACCACGTTCTTCTCCAACATCAGCCACGAGTTCAGGACGCCGCTCACGCTGATGCTCGGCCCGCTCGAAGAGCTGCTCGCGAGTCCCGACCGCGTGAGTCAGGAGGACATGCGGATCGTCGAGGTCATGCATCGCAACGGCTTGCGGCTTCTGAAGCTCGTCAACGCGCTGCTCGACTTCTCGCGCATCGAGGCCGGGCGCATCGAGATTCATCGGCAGCCGACGGACATCGCCGTGTTCACCGCCGAGCTCGCATCGCTCTTTCGCTCGGCGATCGAAACGGCCGGACTGCGCCTGGAAATCGACACCGGACCGGCGCCCGTGATCGCGGAAATCGACCGCGACATGTGGGAAAAGATCGTGATGAACCTGCTGTCGAACGCGTTCAAGTTCACGTTCGACGGCGTTATCCGGATTGCGCTCCATACGAACGCGGAGCACGGCATCGAACTCTGCGTGAGCGATACCGGCATCGGCATTCCGCAGCAGGAACTCGCGCGCGTGTTCGAGCGCTTTCATCGCGTCGCGGGCGCGGCGGGCCGTTCGATGGAAGGCAGCGGCATCGGGCTGGCGATGGTGCAGGAGCTCGTCAAGCTGCACGGCGGCACGATCCGTGTGGACAGCACGCCCGGCGATGGCGCGTGCTTCACCGTCACGTTGCCCGCGCCGCGCGAACCCGCCGCCGACGCAGAAGGCGCGCCGCATGCCGAAGCGAGCATTCGCGCGCGTTCGTACGTCGATGCCGCCATGCGCTGGATGCCCGACGCGAATGAGCGGCCCGTCGTCGAGAGCGATGACGACACGCCGCTCGGCGTGGACGCGACCGATGAGCCGACGCTCGCCGACGCGCTGCCGGGCCGCGTGCTCGTGGTCGACGACAACGCCGACCTGCGCGACTACATGCGCCGCATGCTGATCGCGGCGGGCCACGAGGTCAGCGTCGCCGCCGATGGCGAAGCCGCGCTCGAGATCGCGCGGCGTGTGCATCCCGGGGTGATCGTCTCCGACGTGATGATGCCGCGCCTCGACGGCTTCGGGCTTTTGCGCGCGCTGCGCGAGGACGAGGCGCTGCGCGAGACGCCGGTCGTGCTGCTGTCGGCGCGCGCGGGCGAGGAGGCGCGCGTCGGCGGACTCGAAGCGGGCGCGGACGATTATCTGACCAAACCTTTCCCGGCGCGCGAACTGCTCGCACGCGTGGCGAGCAATCTGCGCCTCGCGCGATTGCGTCACGCGACCGAACAGAAGCTGCGCGACGAATCGCGCACGCTGGAGATTCTGAATCGCGTCGGCACGACGGTCGCGGGCGAACTCGAACTGAGCCGCGCGGTGCAGGTCGTCGTCGATGCCGCGACCGAGCTGACGGGCGCCGCCTTCGGTTCGTTCTTCTACAACGTGCTCGACGACAAGGGCGCCCGCTATACGCTCTACACGCTGTCGGGCGTGCCGAAGGACACGTTCTCCCGATTCCCGATGCCGCGCAACACCGCCGTGTTCGGCCCGACGTTCGCGGGCGAAGGCATCGTGCGTTCGGACGACATCACGAAAGATCCGCGCTATGGTCACAACGCGCCCCATCACGGCATGCCGAAGGGCCATCTCGCCGTGTGCAGCTATCTCGCCGCGCCGGTCGTCTCGCGCAACGGCGAAGTGCTCGGCGGGCTCTTCTTCGGGCATCCCGAGCCGGGCGTCTTCACCGACCGCGCGGAGCGGATCCTGACCGGCATCGCGTCGCAGGCGGCAATCGCCATCGACAACGCGCGTCTCTATCGGGCCGCGCAGGACGAGATCGACGAGCGCACGAAGGCGCAGGACGCGCTGCGCGATCTGAACGAAACGCTGGAACGCCGCGTGGCCGATGCCGTCGCGGACCGCGATCGCTTATGGGAACTGAGCGAGGATCTGTTCTTCGTCGCGAGCTTCGAGGGTGCGCTGCTGCGCGTCAGTCCTTCATGGACGACGGTGCTCGGCTTCGACTCGCAGCGCCTGCATTCGCACACGGTGATGGACCTCGTGCATCCCGACGACGCGCACGCCGCCACGGCCGAACTCGGCAAGCTGCGCGCGAACGGCCTGCCGGTGCGCTACGAATGCCGTCTGAGCCGCTCGGACGGCGGCTGGCGCTGGATCGCGTGGACGGTATCGCTCGATCCGCGCACGCGGCGCATTCACGGCGTGGGCCGCGACGTCACGGCGGACCGCGAAACCGCCGACGCGCTGCGTCACGCCGAGGAAGCGCTGCGCATGGCGCAGAAGATGGAAGCCATCGGCAAGCTGACGGGCGGCGTCGCGCACGACTTCAACAACCTGCTACAGGTGATCGGCGGCAATCTGCAATTGCTCGCGAAGGACGTCGCCGGGAAGGACAAGCCTGAGCAGCGCGTGAGGAATGCGCTCGCGGGCGTCGCGCGCGGTGCGAATCTCGCGTCGCAGTTGCTCGCGTTCGGCAGACGTCAGCCGCTCGCGCCGAAGGTCGTGAATCTGGGGCGCTTCGTGCGCGGCCTCGACGACATGTTCCGCCGCGCGCTCGGCGACGGCATCGAGATCGAGACCATCGTGTCGGGCGGCTTGTGGAATACGCTCGTCGATCCGTTTCAGGTCGAGAACGCATTGCTCAATCTCGCGATCAACGCGCGCGATGCGATGAACGGTCACGGCAAGCTCACGATCGAAGCGGGCAACGCATCGCTCGACGAAGCCTACGCGATGCGCAACGCCGACGTTTCGCCCGGCCAGTACGTGATGGTCGCCGTGACGGACACGGGCTCGGGCATGTCGCCCGAAGTGCAGGAACGCGCGTTCGAGCCGTTCTTCACGACCAAGCGCGAAGGCCAGGGCACGGGCCTCGGGCTCTCGATGGTGTACGGCTTCGTCAAGCAGTCCGGCGGCCACGTGAAGGTGTACAGCGAGCAGGGACACGGCACGACGGTGCGCCTCTATCTGCCGCGCGCGCGTGCCGAAGAAGACCTCGAAATCAATATCGATGCCGGCCCGGCGAAGGGCGGCAGCGAAACCATTCTCGTCGTCGAGGACGATGAAGAAGTGCGCGCCACCGTCGTCGAACTGCTCGTCGATCTCGGCTATCGCGTGCTGCGGGCGAAGGACGCGCAGAGCGCGCTGGCGATCGTCGAGAGCGGCGTGCCGCTCGATCTGCTCTTCACCGATGTCGTGATGCCCGGACCGTTGCGCAGCACCGAACTCGCGCGCAAGGCGCGGGAACGCGTGCCGGGCATCGCGGTGCTGTTCACGTCGGGCTATACGGATAACGCGATCGTGCATGCGGGGCGGCTCGACGAAGGCATCGATCTGTTGAGCAAGCCTTATACGCACGAGGCGCTGGCGCGCAAGGTGCGGCATGTGCTCGGGCTGTCCTCGCAGGCGTCGGAAGCCGTTGTCGCGGACATCGACACCCATGTGCCGCGTGTCGCCGAGGACGATGCGCCGTCGCGCATGCGGGTGCTGTTCGTCGAAGACGACGAACTCGTGCGCACGAGCACCGCCGAGTTGCTGCGCACGTTCGGACTGGATCTGATCGATGCAGGCAGCGTCGATGAGGCGCTTGCGTTGCTGCGCGAGCATCGCTTCGAAGTGTTGCTGACGGATGTGGATCTCGCGGGGCAATCCGGTGTGGATCTCGCCATCGACGCGTGTCGCGAAGCGCCTGAGCTGGGCGTCGTGTTCGTGAGCGGCTACGATCTCGCGCTCGGCGATGACGAGCGGCGCGCGTTGCCGAGAGCGGTTCAGGTGCGCAAGCCGTTCGATCCGCTGGCGCTGGTCAACGCGTTGAATGCGGCGGTGGCGAGGTAGGGATGATCCGCGGACCTCGCGTTCAGTCGCAGCCCGTTTCGATCGCGTAGCGTTGGCAAACAGCGCCAGTTGCGGCAATCAATCCATTCTTGAGCTCGAACCACATCGAGATCATCCGACACGTCCCTCGCCTGGTCGAAATCCAGAGCCTCGTCCGGCTTTTCGTTGACAAAATACAATCTTTTGACTTTCAAGTTTGGTGTTTCGCTCTGCTACCATCGCCGTGCGTTAGCCGGCCGATGCTGAGTTCAGCATCGCACGCGATGTCGCTACGCTCGACGAATAAAACATCACTGACCATGCCCATATAATTATGCATAACGAATCAAATACGTTGGGGAACCTGGCGATCTTTCGCCGCATTGTCGCCGCATCGGTACTCCTCGCTACAGCGCTTCTCGCTGCGTGCAGCAGCGTCTATGTCGACACACAAACGAAACAAGTCCCGGTTGCACAAATGAAGAAGGTCGCCGATCCGAAACCAGTGCAACTCGTGTTCGAGTTCCAGACGAAGGGAGCGCCCAATGCACGGGCAACGGATAGGTTAAGCAGCGTGGTAAGCAAGGAAGTCAAGGATTCCGGCCTGTTTTCCACGGTTTCCTCAAACCCGCAGCCAAACGCGGGCATGCTCAGCGTCACCCTCAACAACGTCCCCATCACGGAAGACGCGGCTTCCAAGGGCTTTGTTACCGGCCTGACCTTCGGGCTCGCCGGCAATACCGTCACGGATGGATATATCTGCACCGTTCGCTATCTCGCTCCCAATCGGACGACACCGATCGTCAAAACGGCCCGCCACGCGATCCACACAACTGTGGGAAACACCAGTGCGCCACCGAACGCGCAGAAGTCGCCGTCGGCCGTCGATGCTGTCAATCAAATGACGCTCGATGTGCTGAGCAACGCGCTTGACGACTTGTCGCGCGATCCGGCGTTCGAGTGAGGTCGTCATGAGAGCAATCAACTGGATAGCACCGCTGTCGTTGGGCGCGGTCATGCTTTTGGCCGGATGCATGCAGATCCCGATGCATGCCCCGCAACCAAGCGTCGAAAATCTCGCCAAGCTGCGCCGCGCCGATCCTCCTCCCGGCAAGGTGGAGATCGGCAGGTTTTCGCTGGACCCATCGCAACCGGAAGGCATGGATCGCAGTGTCAGCGTCCGTGGCAGTACCGTGACCTCTCCCGTGAAGGACTCGATGGCTCAATATCTGGGTGAGGCATTGCGCGTCGAGTTGCAATCGGCAGGATTACTCGATCCGCAAGCCAACACGATAATCTCGGGCACGCTTCTCGACAGCACATTGAATGGACCTATTGGCACAGGCAATGCCTCGTTGACGGCGCGCTTTGTCGTCAAGCGCTCCGAGGCCGTACAGTACGATCGGACACTTCATGTGGATTCGACGTGGGACTCGCCGTTTGTGGGTGCCATCGCGATTCCTGAAGCTGCGAGGCAGTATGAAGGTTTGTACCGAAAGCTGATCGGCATGCTGCTCAATGACGAGTCGTTCATCAAGTCGCTTGCCGCGCGTTAATCAGCCGCATTCGGCAACTGGGTCAACGCGTTGAATGCGGCGGTGGCGAGGTAGCGTTCCATCGAAGACGCTACCTCGCCACCACATCGACCGCCCCGCTCAGCCCGCGCGGCGCTTTCTCACAGCCTGCGCAAGCAGTTCGAGCACCGGCTCGCTCTGCGTCCAGCCCAGGCACGCATCGGTGATCGACACGCCATGCTTGAGCGGTACGCCGGGCTTGAGATCCTGACGCCCCTCTTCCAGATGGCTCTCGATCATCACGCCGGTAATGCGCCGCTCGCCCGCTTCCAGTTGCCGCGCGATGTCCTGCGCGACGTCCACCTGACGCAGATGCGACTTGTTCGAGTTGGCATGCGAGCAGTCGATCATCACTTGCTCGCGCTGGCCGAGCTTGGCCAATGCACCGCACGCCGCCGCCACACTCTCCGCATCGTAGTTCGGCCCCTTCGTGCCGCCGCGCAGGATCACATGGCAGTCGTCGTTGCCGCGCGTTTCGAAGATCGCGGCCATGCCCATCTTCGTCATGCCCATGAACGCGTGGCTCGCGCGCGCCGCGACGATCGCATCCGCCGCGACCTGCACGCCGCCGTCGGTGCCGTTCTTGAAGCCGATCGGGCAACTCAGACCCGATGCAAGCTGCCGATGACTCTGGCTCTCCGTCGTGCGTGCGCCGATCGCGCCCCACGCGATCAGATCGGCGATGTATTGCGGGCTCAGCAGATCGAGAAACTCCGTCGCGGTCGGAAGACCCAGCGCACTGATGTCGAGCAGAAGTTCACGCGCGCGGCGCAGGCCTTCGTTGATGCGGAAGCTGCCGTCCAGACGCGGATCATTGATGTAGCCCTTCCAGCCCACTGTCGTGCGGGGTTTTTCGAAGTACACGCGCATCACGATGAAGAGATCGTCGCGCAACTGGTCCGCGATTTTCTTCAGACGCTGCGCGTATTCCATCGCCTGATCGTGATCGTGAATGGAGCACGGACCGACGACCACGACGAGCCTGTCATCGCGGCCATGCAGTATGTTCGCGATGGCGCCGCGGCTTTCCTCGACGAGCGTCTGCACGTCGGGCGTAACCGGCAGTTCGTCGAGCAGCAGGGCCGGCGAGATCAGCGGACGCACGGCGCCGATGCGCGTATCGTCGATACGGGTCGTGTCTTGCGTGGCGTCGGCCACGCCTGCTTCCTGATCGCGGGAGGGATTGTCGATGCGGGTCAAGATAGGCTCCGTCATGCGTAATTGATGCAAAATTCAAGGACTTTGTGCGTATTGTCCGCGAGATAACCGACTCGCGGCGCAATCATCCATTATCGCACTTGCAGCAGCCCGCTTGCCCGATCGTGCGTATCATGAAGTCGCTCGGACACACTCAAAGGGAGAAGATCATGCGTATCGAAACGTCATTCCTGTTCGACCTGGACGGCACGCTCGTCGATAGCGTCTATCAGCACGTGCTCGCGTGGAAGGAAGCGCTCGACGCCGAAGGAATCGAGTTGTCCGTGTGGCGCATCCATCGCAAGATCGGTATGAGCGGCGGGCTCTTCACCAATCAGTTGCTGCGCGAAACGCATGGCGAGATCGCCGCGGATCGCGTCGAACGGCTGCGTCTGTTGCATGCGGAAGCGTACAAGCGGCTGCGCGCGCAGGTCTGCCCGCTGCCGGGCGCGCGCGAGTTGCTCGACGCGCTGACGCAGGCCGGTACGAAATGGGCCATCGCGACGAGCGGACGCATGGAGACCGCGCAGGTCAATCTCGAAGCGCTGGGTGTCGATCCGTCGAAGCAGGTGGTCATCACGCGCGACATGGTGAAGTACGCGAAGCCCGATCCCGATCTCTTCCTCGCCGCGGCCGCGCGCCTGAACGTACCGATCGAGCATACCGTTGTCGTCGGCGACAGCATCTGGGACATGCTCGCCGCGCGCCGATGCCGCTCGCTCGGCGTCGGCCTGCTCTCGGGCGGTTATGGCAGCGACGAACTGGAGCGCTCGGGCGCCTTGCGCGTGTATGAAGATCCCGCGGATCTGCTGCTGCATCTCGATGAAGTCGCGGCGCGTCCGTGAGATGATCGCGCGCATGACCTCCTCTTCTCTCATCGACATTCGGCCCTGGGGCGACGCGCATCTCTATACGTTGCGCAATGCGTCGGGTATGCGCATCGAGATCAGCGATCTGGGCGCGACGCTCGTCTCATGGTTCGCGCCCGACCGCGACGGACATCTCGCCGACGTGCTGCTCGGCCACGACACGCCCGCCGACTATCTGAACGGCAGCGCATTCATGGGCGCGATCATCGGGCGCTGGGCCAATCGCATCCGCGATGGACGCTTCATGCTCGACGGCCTCGCGTATCAGGTCGAGCGCAACGAAGGCGCGAATCATCTGCACGGTGGTTCGGCGGGTTTTCATCGGCAGATGTGGCGCGTGGACGTGGCCGATGACGCGCTCGTCATGACGCTGCGTTCGCCCGCGGGCGCGGCGGGCTTTCCCGGCAATCTCGATGTGACCGTGCGCTACGCACTGAACGACGCGGGCACGTTATCGATCGATTACGAAGCGCGCACCGATGCACCGACGCCCGTCAGCCTGACGAACCATGCGTACTTCAATCTGAGCAATGACGCGAGCATTCGGGACCATGAAATATCGATTGCATCGGATACGTACCTTGCGATCGATGCGCAGTCGATTCCCGTTGCACGCGAAGCGGTAGCGAACGGCGTGTTCGATTTGCGCGAGCCCGCATCGATCGGGGCGCGTCTCGATGCATCGCATCCGCAATTCACGCTCGCGGGCGGCTTCGATCATTGCTATGTGCTGGGCGAAGACGCGCAAGAACCGCGCACGGTCGCCGTGCTGTTCGACCCGTCGAGCGGACGCGAATTGAGCGTCGCCACCGATGTGCGCGGCTTGCAGTTCTATTCGGGGAATTATCTGGAAGGCGTGAGCGCGCGCAATGGGTCGCGCTATCGCAAGCATGCGGGGCTGTGTCTCGAAGCAGGCGGCTTTCCGGACGAGATCAACATGGACGGCGAGCGCGCCGTCCTGCGTCCCGACGCGGTGTATCGTCAGCGCACGCGCTATACGTTGCGCGTGCGCTGACGCGCGATCAGAAGATGTTGCGCAAGCCGATCGATACGCCCGTCTGATTCGAGCGGCCCGGCAATTCGACATCGGCCGCGCCCGTCACCTTGTTGAAGTCGACGGTGCCATACACTTCGGTGCGCTTCGACAACGCATACTCCGCCAGCGCGACGCCCGTGTAGCGATTGCCGCTGCCCGTCGCGCCGCCGCCGATGGCCGCGTTCTTCATATGGTCGTAGTAGAACGCGCCCGTGAGCAACAGCGCCGGCGTGACCTGATACGTGATGCCCGCGAACGGACCGTCGTCGCGGCGGCCCGAGCCCTTCAGGATATCCGTGCCCGACACGAGCCCGCGCTGTTGCAGGATGCTGTCGACGAAGCCGGTGTCGTCGGTCGAATGCAGATAGCCCGCATAGAGCTTGGCCGCGCCGATCGTATAGACCGCGTTCGCGTTCCAGATCTTCTGCTTGTTCGACGAGTTGTCGCTGTTCTGCTGATAACCGCCGCCGATGGACAACGGACCCATCGCATACGACGCCGTGAAGCCGTACATGTTGCCCGCGCCCATATGGCCCGGCACCTGACCGGAGAAGCCGCCCGCGCCGGTCGCCGTGTAGTTCGTGCCGAACGAGTACATCGCGCCGAGCGTGAGGCCCGCGAACGTGCCGTTGTACTTCACCGCGTTATCGGCATAGAGACCCGCGCCCAGTGCAACCGGCAGCCATGCGTTCTCGAAGTAGTTGCCGACGGTGAGCGGATCATAAGTGTCGCCGAGCATATCGAAGAGCGGCGTCTTCTGGCGGCCAAGCGTCAGCGTGCCGTACTGGTTCGACAGACCGACGTAGGCCGCGCGGTTGAATGCGCGCGCGCTGTCGGAGTACTGGCCGTTCTCCAACTCCACACCGCTTTCCAGCCGGAAGATCGCCTTCAGGCCACCGCCGAGATCTTCCTCGCCCTTCAGGCCGATACGGCTATTGGTGATCGCGCCGTTGGTCATGAACAGCTTGCCGTCGTTATTGGCGTTGGCGTTCGTGAGATAACGCACGCTGACGTCGGCGACGCCATAGAGCGTGACCGAGCTTTGCGCGAATGCGGACTGACAGGCGAGCGCGATGACCGATGCACCCATCCCTGCGATGGCACGCGATGTGATTGTCTTCATGATGTGTTGGAGCGTCTATTTATTAGCGATTTTGTGGGGCTTCGATGCGTCGCCTTTCAGTTCACTGTCTAGATGAACGCGGCTTCGGCGTGACGCATGAAGGCACGCGTTTTTTAACACATCAATTGTCGCGATGCGTGGTTTCGTGCACTACGTGTGGTGTTTTTGCGCAACAGGCTTAGGCGTTCACGCTCTCGCCTGCATCGGCTCGGACGGCACCGCTTCGAGAAACCCGCGTCCCATCTCCTTTTCGAAACGAGACGGGCTGCCCTCCCACACGATGCGCGCATGTTCGAGCACATAGACGCGGTCCGCATGAGGCAGCGCGAACGTGACGTTCTGCTCGCCGAGCAACACGGTGATCGGCGTGGTCTTCTGCATCAGTTCCATCGCCTTCGACAATTGCTCAAGGATCACCGGCGCGAGGCCGAGCGTCGGCTCGTCGAGAATGAGGAGCTTCGGCTGCATCATCAGCGCGCGAGCGATGGCGAGCATCTGCTGCTCGCCGCCCGACAGCGTGCGCGCGGTCTGCTTCTCACGCGCTTGGAGAATCGGAAAGAGTTCGAAGAGCCACTTGAGCTGATCGGCGCGCGCCTTGTCGGAGAGATGATAGCCGCCGAGATCCAGGTTCTCGCGCACGGTCATATCGCCGAAAAGCTCGCGCGTTTCCGGACATTGCACGATGCCCCCGCGAGCGATCGCCGCGCCGCTCATGCCCTTCAGATCCTTCGATCCATAGCGGATGGTCCCTTCGTAAGGCACGAGCCCGGAGATCGCGTTGAAGAGCGTCGTCTTGCCTGCACCGTTCAATCCCACGACCGATACGAACTCGCCTTCGCGCACATGCATGTTCACGCCGTCGAGCGCGCGCGCCTTGCCGTAGAGCACGCCTACATTGTCGACCTGAAGGATCGAAGGCTTGCTGCTGACTACTTCCACGCCGCGCTCGCGCGCCTCGATCTTGCCGCCGAGATACACGCGGCGCACGGTTTCGTTTCGCATCACCTCGTCGGCGGAGCCTTGCGCGACATACTCGCCGAGATACATCGCGAGCACGCGATCCGCGAGCGCCGCGAGGCTCTTCACGTTGTGATCGACGAGCAGCACCGCGCGCCCTTCCGCACGAAAGCCGCGGATCAATTCGGAGAAGGTTTCCGACTCGGCCGCGGTGAGTCCCGCGAAGGGTTCGTCGACGAGCACGACGCGCGGATCGCGCGCGATCGCCTTCGCCATTTCCATGCGGCGCAGATCGGCGAAAGGCAGCGTCGCCGGATGACGATGCATCACCTTGGCGAGACCCACGCGCTCCGCGATCTCGCGCGCGCGGCGATTGACATGCGGATCGGCGGCGAGCTTCACGAGCGAATCGGGCAACAGCGCTAGCTTGATATGCTCCAGCACCGTTTGCCGATGCAGCGGCCGCGAATGCTGAAACACGATGCCCACGCCCGCGCGCGCGATGCGATGCGGCAGCCAGCCGGCCATCTCGACGCCATCGACCTTGATCGAACCCGCATTGGGCCGCTCGATGCCCATGATGAGCTTCATCACCGTCGACTTGCCCGAGCCGTTCGGGCCGATCAGGCCGAGTATCTCGCCGGGTTCGATATCGAAGCCGATATCCTTCACCGCGACGAGACCGCCGAAGCGCTTCGTCAGACCGCGCACGGAGAGCAGAGGTGAATCGTTCATTCGCGCTCCTTCACGCGCAGGATGTTGCCGAGCAAGCCATCCGGAAAGAACAGGATGACCGCGAGCGCGACGGCCGCGACCACGAACGTGTTGATCTGCCCGAGCGGACGCAGGAATTCGCCCGCGACGATGAGAAAGATCGAGCCGAGCACCGCGCCGAGTATCGTGCGCCGCCCGCCGAGCACGGCCGCGATGATGATCTGCACGCCGATGCCGATATCGACCACCGTGCTCACCGACGCCGTGCCCTGATAGAACACGAGCATCGCGCCCGCGACGCCGGAGAACACCGCGCTGATGCAGAACGCCGCGAGCTTGTGCTTCACGACGTTGAAGCCGAGCGCCTGCGCGCCAATGGTGTCCTGCCCGCTCGCCTGCAGAATGAGGCCGATCGCCGAGCGCGACAGGCCGAACAGGATGATCGCGCAGCCGATCAGGAACGCGAGCGCGATCCAGTAGTTGTTGCTTGCGTCGACGGACATCACGTCGGGCACCATCATGCCGATCTCGCCGCCCGTGACGCCCGCGAAGATCACGATCGCGTTCTGCAACAGCAACACGGCGACGAGCGTCACGAGGCCGAAGTACGGCCCGCGCAAACGCAGCGCGGGCACCGCGAGCAGCAGGCCGCCGACGAGCGCGACGAGTCCGCCTGCCATCACGCAAATGGGTATCGGCGCGGCGGCGTGCGCGTTCAGTATCGCGGCGGAATAGGCGCCGAGTCCGATCAGGAAGGTCGGACCGAAGTTGACCTCGCCGGCGAAGCCGAACAGCAAGTCCCACGACATCGCGAAGACGCCGAAGTAATACGCGACGGTCAGCACGCCGAGGATATAACCCGTGAGCCACCACGGCAGCGTCGCGGCGACGATCGCGAGCAAAATCGCGGACATTGTCAGACGCGAGCGAACGATGTCTTTCATGATCAGCGCCGTCCGAGAAAGCCTTGCGGCCGCACATACACGACGAGCACGAGCAGCAGCAGCGCGGGCAGCGGCCGCAGCGTCGGCGCGATGAGATACGCGGTGACGGTCTCCAGATAGCCCACCACATACGCGGCCATCAACGAACCCGAGACGCTCCCGAGACCGCCCAGCACGACGATGGAGAACGCGCTCGCCGTGAGTTGTCCCGTGTTGTTCGTGCTCACGCCGAGAAACGACGCGAGCAGCACGCCCGCGATGCCCGCGAGCACGCCGTATAGCGTCCACGCGAGCAGATAGATGCGCGACAGCTCGAAGCCGAGCAGCGTGAGGCCGCGCGGATTCATCGATGCCGCGAGCAGCGCCTTGCCCGCTTTCGTGCGATTCACGAAGAGCCACAACAGCCCGATCACGACCCAGCACACCACCGCGATCATGATCTCGTTGTACGGCACGCGCACGCCCGCGACGCTCGCGACGCCGGGAATCAGCGGGCGCATCGTGATGGGGTTGTCGGAGAAGAGATAGGCCATCCCCTGCTGGATCATGATGCCCCAGAGGAGCGTGCCCGTCAGCACGAAGATCTCCTTCTCTTCACGCGGAATCGCGGCGGAATTCTGAATGGGCCGCACCACCATGAAATAGGTGATGAAAGCGGCGATCATCCCGCAGATCACGCCGAGCGGCGTGGCGATGTACGTGCCCAGTCCCGCTTCGCCGGCGAGCGCCCAGCCGAGCAGCGCGGCGATCAGCATCACGCCGCCGTGCGAGAGATTGAGCACGCCGGAGACGCCGAAGATCAGCGTGAAGCCGATCGCACCGAGCGCGTAAAGCGAACTGATGGCGAAGCCATCGATGAGTATTTGCAGTGGCAGCATGGCGGCCTTTTTAGTCGATGTCTACGTGGAACCGGTCCCCGCAACATGCGCAAGGCGCACGCGCCTTGCGCGACGCAAAGGCGTTCAGTTCGCGGCCGCCTGCACCTTCACGAAGGCCGGAAACTTGACCTTCCCGTTCGCCACCGACTTCGGCCAGATCGCCACCTGCTTGCCGTTTTGCCATTGCAGGTTGATGCCGGTGATATAGCCTTCACCGTACTTCAACGCATGGGTGAACTGATCGTTCTTGCCGTAGAACTGCCAGCGCCCGATCGTGCCGACATAATCGGTCTTCTCCAGCGCATCGACCATCTTGTCGGGATCGGTCGAGCCCTGGTTGCGATGAATCGCATCGGCGAGGATGTACACGAGGTCATAGCTCGTGAAGCCGTCGTATGCGGGCGATACGCCGGCAAAGTGTTTCTGGTACGACTCGACGAAAGGCACGGTCTTCGGCGTCATCGCGACGCCGGGCGCCGCCGCCGATGCGGTGATGACGCCTTCGGTCGCGCCGTTGGTGTCTTTCCAGAAGCTCGTCGTCGTGGCCTGCGAGCTTTGGCCCGACATCGGAATCGGCACTTGCTGATCGTGCCATTGCACGGTCGGCTGCACACCGACATGGCTGATGCCCGTCGTGATCGTGTCCGGATGCTTCGCTTCGATCTGATTGAAGATCGGCGTGAAGTCGGATGTGTCCGGATTGAAGCGGATGTGATCCAGCACTTTCAGGCCCGCTTTCGGCAGGCATTCGAGGTAGCGTTCGTCGAGCGGCTTGGTCCACGCGGCGTCTTCGCTCATCACGACGGTCGTCTTCATCTTGAACTCGCCGACGAGCACGTCATGCGAGAAATCGCAGATCGACTGCGCGATGAACGCGGACGTCATCCAGCCGTGAAAGGTGTACTTGTAGTTGGCGTAATCGTCGTGGACGCGCTTCGATATTTCATTGCTCGCCGCGCCCGGCGTGATGAACGGCATCTTCAGGCGCGCGGACCAGGGCTCCATCGCGAGCGCCACTTCGCTGATATAGCTGCCGATGATCGCGACCACCTTGTCCTGGCTCGCCGCGCGCTGAAACGCACGCACGCCGTCCGATGCCGACGAGTGGTCGTCATAAGCGATGATCTGGATCTGCCGGCCATCGACGCCGCCCTTGGCATTGATCTCCTCCGCGGCGAGTTGCGCGGCCTTGCTGATCGACGCACCGGCCACGGCGGACTCTTCGCTGATGACGCCGATCTTGATCGGCTCCCCCGCTGCGTGCGCCGTGGCCGAGAGGCCCAGCCCCGCCATCACCGTACCCGTTGCAATGACGGTACTCATTCCCCGCCGCGACTTGCCCTTTGACATCATCAGTCTCCTCTTTGTAATCGCGAAACGATCGTGGAGCGACGCCAACCAGACACATGACACATGCAGCAATTAAGGATTTGCCGACAAACAGTAGCACTCGCGTTTCATGCGCTGAATCGGTACTAACGATAAAGACGGTCATGCGAAAACGTCATCAATGATGCGCGATGCTTTCAGACAGCTTGCGCGATGAAGTCGCGCAACCATCGATGCGCGGGATCGCGATGGACGCGTTCGTGCCAGTACATCGACATCTCGTAGCCGGGTACATCGACGGGCGGCGTGACACTGCGCAGCTCGGGCCAGTGTTTCGCTAGTCTGAGCGGTTGCATCGAAACGAGATCGGTCGTCGCGAGCACGGAACGCACGAACAGGAAGTGCGGCACCGAAAGCGCCACATGCCGTTGCATGCCGAGCGTCGCGAGCGCGGCGTCCGTGGGCCCGGCGAATCCGCCGCCATCGGGCGACACGATCACGTGTTCCAGCGCGCAGAACTGCGCGAGCGTAGGCCGCCGTTTCAACTTCGGATGATCCTTGCGTCCCACGAGCACATAGCTTTCCGTGTACAGCACCTGCTGATGAAAGCCGGCCGTTTCAGGCGATGTGATGTGAAACGCGAGATCGATCTCGCCGTTCTCCGCCTGCTTCGCGAGCCGCTGCGGCATGATCTCCAGCACCGCGATCCGCGTATGCGGCGCGGCCGCGCGCAAGCCGCTCAACGCGGGCAGCAGCACGGTCGATTCCGTGTAGTCGGTGGCAGCGATGCGCCATGTGTTGTCGGCGGTCGCGGGATCGAACGCGGCTTCCGGCGACACCGCGCGTTCGAGCGACGCGAGCGCCTCGCGTAATGGCTCGCGCAGACTTTCGGCGCGCGCCGTCGGCCGCATGCCGCGCGGTCCGGGCAACAGCAAGGGATCGCCGAAGATATCGCGCAGCTTGGCGAGATGCACGCTGACGGACGGCTGTGAGAAATGAAGACGCTCGGCCGCGCGCGTGACGTTCTGCTCGGCGAGCAGGACATCGAGCGTGACGAGCAGATTGAGATCGAGCCTTCTCAAGATATTAATCATGGCAATGCCTGCAATTTCAGATATTCATTTCCAATATACCCGCGCCGTCACTAAGCTGGCCATCATTCCTGAACCGATTTGGAGATTGCCTGATGAAAGTGTTGATCGTGTATGCCCATCCGGAACGCCGCTCGCTGAACGGCGCCATCAATGATTTCACCGTCGAGCGCCTGCGCGCCAATGGCCACGAGGTGCAGGTTTCCGACCTGTACGCGATGAACTGGAAAGCCTCGCTCGATGCGAACGACGTCCGCGAACGCAACGGCGATGCGCCGTTTCATGCGGCCCTCGACTCGAAGCACGCATTCGAGAACGGTCTGCAAAGCCGCGATATCGAAATCGAGCAGGACAAGCTGCGCTGGGCCGACGCCCTGATCCTGCAATTCCCGATGTGGTGGTTCTCGATGCCCGCGATCATGAAGGGCTGGGTCGAGCGCGTGTACGCGTATGGTTTCGGCTATGGGGTGGGCGAGCATTCGGACACGCACTGGGGCGACCGCTACGGGGAGGGTCTGATGGCGGGCAAGCGCGCGATGATCGTCGTCACGACGGGCGGGTGGGAATCGCATTACAGCCCGCGCGGCATCAACGGACCGATCGACGATATTCTGTTTCCGATTCAGCATGGGATGCTGTTTTATCCCGGGTTCGATGTGCTGCCGCCGTTCGTTCTCTATCACACGAGCATGATGGACGATGCGCGTCTTCGTGCGACTTACGATGCGCTCGGGCAGCGGCTCGATCGACTCTGGGATGACGCGCCTATCGCGTTTCGCAAGCAGAATCACGGGGATTATGCGATTCCTCTTCTCACGTTGCGTGAGGGACTGGCTGCGGGGAAGACGGGGTTCGCTGCGCACGTCGATTGAGGCAGGGCGCGGGAGAGGTCGATGGGGTTTTCGCCGGATCCCGTTAGCGTAGTGGTTTATTAGCACTGCCCCTCCCCGGGGCGGGGGTCACTTTCTTTGCTGCTGCAAAGAAAGTAACCAAAGAAAGCAGCTCGTTTAGGCCCGCGGTCACACGCACGTTGGCCATGCTTGCCAG
>Ga0160464_100050_pt1 | contig 141112 bp, 116 predicted proteins | sample HID1971I_E11MG_FD_108275 | JGI IMG/M metagenome (GOLD analysis project Ga0160464, IMG submission 108275) | Enriched millipede-associated microbial communities from UW Madison campus, WI, USA - HID1971I_E11 MG | ecosystem: Host-associated > Arthropoda: Insects > Digestive system > Unclassified ...
AATTACCAGAATCGTCATTTTTTCGCGTCTCCTTTACAGCACTTTGGCTTCGGTCTTGAGCTTCTCGACCAGCGTCTTCACGTCGGGCACCATGATGCCCGCGCTGCGCTTCGGCGGCTCGACAACTTTCAGCGTCTTCAGACGCGGCGTAACATCGATGCCCAGATCGGCGGGCTTCACCGTCGTCAGCGTCTTCTTCTTCGCCTTCATGATGTTCGGCAGCGTCACGTAGCGCGGCTCGTTCAGACGCAGATCAGTGGTGACCACTGCGGGGAGCTTCAAAGAAAGCGTCTCCGCACCGCCATCGACTTCACGCGAAACCGTGGCCTTGCCATCGGCGATCACGACCTTCGATGCAAACGTCGCCTGCGGCAGACCAGCGAGCGCTGCAAGCATCTGACCGGTCTGATTCGAGTCATCGTCGATAGCCTGCTTGCCGAGGATGATCAAATCAGGCTTCTCCTGATCGACGAGCGCCTTCAACAACTTCGCGACGGCCAAAGGCTGCAAGTCTTCCGATGTTTCCACCAACACAGCGCGATCCGCGCCGATGGCCAGCGCGGTACGCAACGTCTCCTGACACTGCGCCACGCCGCACGACACGGCGATAACTTCCGTGGCAACACCCGCTTCCTTCAATCGCACAGCTTCTTCAACAGCGATCTCGTCGAACGGATTCATCGACATCTTCACGTTGGCGATATCGACGCCCGTGTTATCCGACTTCACTCGGACCTTCACGTTGTAATCGACCACGCGCTTGACTGGGACAAGAATCTTCACTTGCGTCTCCGAATAATGACAAGCTCTCAGAAAGAGGCTTGACCTAACCTCAATTTGAATGCGTGTCCGGAAAGCGCGCAAATATCAGATAACTTTGCCGGTCATAGGCTCAACCTAGGGCCGCTCAGTGTCCCGGTCCGTTTTGCTCGACGCAGCTCAGCACGAGCGTGCTGTTCATGCCCGCTTCGGGGCTGAGCATCGCGGTGTGGAATTCGCTGTCCGTGCAGCGCCAGTCGGCCTGAAGATCCTTGCTGCAAGCACGCGTCGCATCGCCGATGCGCTTTTTGTCCGGCACGTACTGACACGTATCGAGGCCATCGCACTGAAGCGTCAGATCGTGCGTCGCGTTGCCGTTCGCGGCGCCACAATTCGCGCCATAAGTTCCGGATATGACCTTGATCGTCCTTGCCTCAGCGCCCGAAATGCCCGCCAGCATGACGATGCCCGCTATTGCGCAAGCAGCCGCCCTGTTTATTGTCATCAAGCACCGCCATCGCGTAGTTTCGATTGCACCCGCTCGACGATCCGATCGCACCGCGCCCCACCGAATTCGAACACGTCGCGTTCGGCGAGATCGAACGCCTGCGCCAGCGATTCCCGCAACATGCCGCGCGCGCGAAAATGCCGGCTGCGCACCGTCGCTTCGGGAATGTTCAGACACTGCGCCGTCTCCTCGACCGTCATCTCCTCGATCGAACGCAGCACGAACACGATGCGAAATAGCTCCGGCAATGCGTCGAGCTTGCGTTCGAGCAGTGCCCGAACCTGCGAACGCGCGAGCGCATCGTCGGGCGCGGAATTGTCGTGCGAGGTCATTGCTTCAGCCTGTTCGACCCAATCGGGCGCATCCACGATCGGAATCACATTCTGACGCCGCGCCGAACGCCGGATGCGCGCGAAACACTCGTTGAGCACGAGTCGCGATAGCCACGTGGAAAGTTGCGCGTCGCCGCGAAACTGGCTCATCGACCGATACGCGTGCAAATAAGCGTCCTGCAATGCATCCTCGGCTTCGGCATCGTTGCGCAAGGTCGCGCGCGCGAGGCGATACAGACGCCGGTTATGCCGGCGCATCAGCAATTCGAACGCCGCGCAATCGCCCGCGACGACGCGTCGTGCAATGCTCAGATCATCGTCGGCTACGAGGGTTTGTGCGGTGTCGCTCATCGTCGTCTCTATCGAACGTTCAGTGTCGCGTGCATCGTCGGATGCAGCCTGCACGAATACGCATAGCTTCCCGCCTCGCGCGCGACATAACTCCACGACGCATCGGGCGAAATATCGTGCGAATCGAAGGCCGCTTTATCGGCGGTCGCGGTGTGCGGAAACAAATCCTTGTTCACCCACACGATGCGATCGCCGGGCGCAACGGTCAACACAGGCGGCTCGAAACGCATTTGCTCGATCACGACGACATACGTCGCGGCGCTCGCCTCGCCACACAAAACGAGCGCGCCTACGCAAAGAAGCCAGCGCATCTCACGCTCCGCTCTTTTTCAGTTCCGCCTGCACATGCCGTGCATGTTCGAGATGTGCGACGAATGCGGGCCGCACCTTGACGAGCAGCGCCTTCAGTTCTTCGTTTTGCGCGCCTGGAATCAAGGTCTTGTCGAGCGCATCGAGCACGCTTTCATGATAGGCGACCTCGTGATCGATGTACGACCGGTCGAAGCTCCCGCCTGAAAGCGCTTTGAGCCTCGCGAGATTCGCGTCTCCGCCTTGCTTCAGGCTCTGGCTCGTCGGGTTGTCCTCGGGCGTGACGTTGAGCTTCTTCACGAGATCGGTCGCGGCCTTGTTGACGCCGCTATGGTCCGTGACCATTTGCTGCGCGAACGCCTTCACGTCGCTCGATTTCGTCTTCGATTCGGCGAGCTTGCCCGCGTCGATATCGACCTGATTGGCCGTCACGACGATAGCCGCGATCTGCGGATCGGTCGGTCCGGCATTTTGCGCATGAGCCGCGATGCCTGCGAATGCGACTATCGCGCTCAACGCGGCGTGGATGAGTTTCATGTGACGTCTCCCGGCATTCCGTTGTGGATACCGGCTTGGATGTCACGTCGAAAGACGGCGTTCCCGGATCGCGAAAGACGCGTTCAGCCCGGCGAGCGCTTGAGCCGCATCGACACGCAGAAGCGCTCCGCCGGATGCACCGTCACCGACACCTCGAACGTCGCGCCGCTCGCATCGAGATAGCGGCGCACGATCTCCAGCGCCGCCGTGCCCGCCTCCACGCGCAGACGCCTCGCCATTTCCGCCGACACGTTGATGGCGCGCACGTCCTGCTGAATCTCATCGATTCCGCGCCCATAGCGCGCTTCGATCAGCGAGCTGATGAGCGTATCCGGATTCTCCTTCGCGGCTTCGGCGACGTCGTCGTATGCCGGATCGATATACACGTCCGTCCAGCCGACGGGCCGGCTGTCCTTGTCGCCATCGATACGCAGGCTCGATACGCGCAGCCACGGCGTGCCCTGCGCGCAACGCAAGGTCTTCGCGAGTTTCGCCGATGCCTCGATGTGCTGCGTCGATTGCACGAGACGCAAGTGCTCGGAGCCGAACTGCACGAGATCGTCGACGGACGCGAGCGAGGGACGGAAGTCGTTGCGCGGCTGCATCGACTCGACACGCGTGCCCGCATTCTTGCGCCGCGACACGAGGCCCAGTTGCTGCAATTCGTGCAGCGCGGCCCGCACGGTATGCCGGCTCGTCTGATAGTGGTCGCGAAGTTCCAGTTCGGTCGGCAGATAGGAGCCGACAGGAAAGCGGCCCGACGCGATGCCTTCGGTCAACTCGCGCGCGATATCGGCGAAATGCGGTCTGTTCATTGCTGCTTTGGCGGTGTGTTTTCGGTGGTCAGGGTAAATCATAGCTTGCCCGATATGTTCGAACATATTAGTCTGAATATGTCCGGACATATTTGCCTGTCCTGCCCCGATCAATTTCGCTTCCGCAAGAGGTCAACATGACGAGTTCCGTTTCTCCCCTGGCCAGCACCGTGTTCGATTCCGTGCTGTTTCGCGACGCGTTCGGCACCGCGAAAATGCGCGCGCTGTTCTCGGATCACGCGCTGGTGCAGCGTTATATCGATGTCGAAGTGGCGCTCGCGAAGGCCGAGGCGCGCGCGGGCGTGATTCCGGCCGAAGCCGCCGAAGTGATCGCACGCGAATCGAAGATCGAGCGCATCGACTTCGATCACATGCGCGAGGAAACGGATATCGTCGGCTATCCGATCCTGCCGCTCGTGCATCAGATGGTCGCCATGTGCGGCGACGCCGGACGTTACGTTCATTGGGGCGCGACGACTCAGGACATCATGGATAGCGCCGTCGCGCTGCAAGTGCGCGATGCGCTCGAATCCATCGACGGCGACATACGCGAATTGCGGGCGATTCTCGCGAACCTGGCGAAGAAGCACCGCGATACGCCGATGGCCGGCCGCACCCATTTGCAGCAGGCGCTGCCCGTGACGTTCGGCTACAAGGTCGCGATCTGGCTCGCGATGTTCGATCGCCATCAGGAACGCATCGCGCAGATGCGCGAGCGCGTGGCCGTCGTCGAGTTCGCGGGCGCGGCCGGCACGCTGGCATCGCTCGGCGACAAGGGCTTCGCGGTGCAGAAGGCGCTCGCCGAAGAACTGAAGCTCGGCGTGCCGGCAACCACCTGGCATGTCGCGCGCGACGGATTTGCCGAAGCGGTCAACCTGCTTGCGCTCGTCACCGGCTCGCTCGGCAAGATCGCGATCGACATCATGATCATGGCGTCGACGGAATTCGCGGAAGTGTACGAGCCCTTCGTGAAAGGACGCGGCGCGAGCAGCACCATGCCGCAAAAGCGCAATCCGATTTCGAGCGAGCTCATGCTGGCCGCGGCAAAAGCGGTGCGCCAGCACGCGGGACTGATGGTCGACGCGATGATCCAGGACTTCGAACGCGCCACCGGCCCGTGGCACGCGGAATGGATCGCGATTCCCGAGAGTTTCATTCTCACGTCGGGTGCCCTGCATCAGGCGAAGTTCATGCTCGGCGGCCTGATCGTCGATGAAGCGCGCATGAAGCACAACCTCGGCATCAGCCGCGGCCTGATCGTCGCGGAAGCCGTGATGATGGGCATGGCCCCTTACACCGGACGTCAGCAGGCGCACGACATCGTGTACGACGCATGCCGCACGGTGAACGAACAAGGCGGCACGCTCGCGGAAGCGCTCGCGGCGTTGCCCGAAGTGACGAAGCACTTCGACCGCGCCGCGATCGAGCGCATGACCGATCCCGCGAACTATCTCGGTCTCGCGCCGCAGATGGTGGATCGCGCCATCGCGCTGTCGAGCGAAGTCTGAACGTAAAGAACATGGAGGAGCATGCGATGCATAACGAATCCGCATCACACGACGACACGACCGTCGCCCCGCCGAAGAAGCTGCCGTGGTATCGCAAGCTCGGCATGCAGGTGCTTTTGTCGCTCGCGATCGGCATTGCGGTCGGTCTCGTCTTTCCGAAGTTCGGCGCGCAACTGAAGGTGCTCGGCGATATCTTTCTCGCGCTCATCAAGGCCGGCGTCGCGCCGCTCGTGTTTCTCACGATCGTGCATGGCATCGCGTCGGCGGGCGATGTGAAGAGCGCGGGGCGCGTCGGCTGGAGAGCGATCGTCTACTTCGAAGTCGTATCGACGATCGCACTCGCGGTCGGCCTGCTCGCGGGCAATCTGCTGCAAACGGGCAAGGCGATGACCTCCGTCGCCGTCGGCGCCGTGCCCACGACGGCCGCAAAGGCCGCGCCACAAGGCTTCACCGAGTTCGTGATGCATGTCGTGCCGGACAACTTCATCGGCGCGTTCGCGAAGGGCGAGCTGTTGCAGGTGGTCGTGCTCGCGGTGATGGTCGGCATCGGCATTCTCGCCATTCCCGAGCGCCGCCGCGTGCGCATCAACGAAGGGCTCGATCTCGTTTCCGAGGTGCTGTTCTCGTTCATCAACCTCGTGATGAAGCTCGCGCCGCTCGGCACGTTGGGCGCGGTCGCGTATTCGGTGGGCAGCAACGGCACGGCCGTGCTGGTCGCGCTCGCACAACTCGTGGTGAGCTTCTATGCGGTGGTGGCGCTGTTCATCGTCGTGGTGATGGGCATCATCGCGAAGCTCGCGGGCTTCAGCCTGTGGCGCTTTCTGCGCTATATCAAGGACGAAATCTTCATCGTGCTCGGCACGGCGTCTTCGGAAAGCGCATTGCCGCGTCTCCTGATCAAGCTCGAACGGCTCGGCTGCGCGAAGCAGACCGTCGGGCTCGTGCTGCCTACGGGCTATGCGTTCAATCTCGACGGCACGTCGATCTTCATGTCGATGGGCGTGATGTTCATCGCGCACGCGTACGGCGTGCCGATCACGCTGGACCATCAGATCGGCATTCTGTTGCTGATGCTGCTGACGTCGAAGGGCGCGGCCACGGTCTCGGGCGGATCGTTCGTGGTGTTCGCCGCGACCGTCACGTCGACGGGCATCCTTCCGGTCGAAGGCCTCGCGCTGATCTTCGGCGTGTACCGCTTCATGTCGATGGCGATCGCGACCTGCAACACCATCGGCAACAGTCTCGCGACCGTCGTGATCGCCAAATGGTCGCGCACCTTCGATGCCGCCGTCAGCGAACGGCATCTCTATCCGGAGCGTTATCCGGAGATCGCGGAAGCGGACCGCCGGCTCGCGGACGGCAATCTCCTTCCGGAAGACATGAACGACGCGAATCCTCATCCGGACGGAATCTCGCTGAGAAGCGCGGGAACGCGATGAAATGAGCACGATGAGTTTTTGCAGCGCGGCAATCGCCGCGCTTTTTTTCACTTCGCTTATCATCGGAAAGCCGCGCATCGAACATATTGGATGGTCATCCGGACCGGAGGTCGCATGCCACCGCTACGCGCAATCCATTTGCTGCAAACCAGGGAAGGCTCTCGCCTGCATGGCGCCGAACTCGACCGGTGGCGACGCTGGGGACCGTACCTGAGCGAGCGTCAATGGGGCACGGTCCGCGAGGATTACAGCGAATGCGGAACCGCCTGGGATTACTTTCCGCACGACCATGCGCGCAGCCGCATGTATCGCTGGGGCGAGGACGGTATCGCCGGATTCGGCAACGACCCGCTCGACTGGTGTGTGTCGCTCGCGCTGTGGAACGGGCGCGATCCGATCATCAAGGAACGGCTCTTCGGCCTCACGAACGAGCAAGGCAATCACGGCGAGGATGTGAAGGAGCTGTACTTCTATCTCGACGGCACGCCGACGCATTCGTACATGAAGATGCTGTACAAGTATCCGCACGACGCGTATCCGTATCAGCAGCTCATCGACGAAAACAGGCGGCGCGGCCCCGAGCTTCCCGAATACGAAGTGCTCGATACCGGCGTGTTCGACAACGATCGATACTTCGATGTCTGCGTGGAGTATGCGAAGCACACAGCCGATGACGTCGTGATGCGCGTGACCGTCGAAAATCGCGCGGACGAGGCCGCGACGCTTCATGTGCTGCCGCAGTTCTGGGCGCGCAACCGCTGGTCGTGGTCGAGCAAATGGGGCAAGCCTTCGCTGACCCTGGAGCAGGATGCGCGGGAAGGCGCGCGCGTCGTCGCGCACAATCCGTCGCAGGGCGCGATGCTGGTGACGGCCTCGGCAGAGACGCCCGTCGAATGGCTCTTCTGCGAGAACGAAACGAACGTTCGTCGCATCTTCGGCATCGAGGGCGCGGGCCCCTTCAAGGACGGCTTCAACGACTATCTCGTCGAAGGCGACGATCACGCTATCCGGCGCGATCATGGCACGCGCAGCGCAGCGCATGCGTGTCTGCAACTCGGACCGCATGAACACTCCGTGATGTATCTGCGCTGGCGTCCGGCATCGGTTTCGGATGATCCGCCGCTCGACATGGCGCAGCTTTTCGCGCAACGCCTGGCGGAAGCCGACGAGTTCTACGCGACGCTGCAACACGATATCGATGAAGCCGATGCGCGTCTCGTGCAGCGTCAGGCGCTCGCGGGCATGTTATGGACGAAGCAGTATTACCAGTTCGACGTCACGCGCTGGCACGACGGCGATCCGGGCCAGCCCATTCCGCCTAAAGGACGCCGACAGGGCCGCAATGCGGACTGGCGGCACATGTGCAACGGCGACATCGTATCGATGCCCGACAAATGGGAGTACCCGTGGTACGCGTCGTGGGATCTCGCGTTCCATGCGGTCGCGTTCGCGACGATCGATCCGGACTTCGCGAAGAAGCAGTTATCGCTGCTCGTGAAAGAACGCTACATGCATCCGAACGGGCAATTGCCCGCCTACGAATGGGCCTTCGGCGACGCGAATCCGCCCGTTCACGCGTGGGCGACATGGCGCGTATTCGAGCTCGATCGCGAGATGACCGGCATCGGCGATCACGCTTTCCTCGAAGTGATGTTCCACAAGCTGCTGCTCAACTTCGCGTGGTGGGTCAACCGCAAGGACGCCGACGACCGCAACATCTTTCAGGGCGGTTTTCTCGGGCTCGACAACATCGGCATCTTCGACCGCTCGCAGCCGTTGCCGACGGGCGGACGCATCGATCAGGCCGATGGCACCGCGTGGATGGCCTCGTATGCGCTCGACCTCATGCAGATCGGTCTCGAACTCGCGATGGCCAACGAGTCGTATGTCGAGATCGCGGTGAAGTTCTTCGAGCACTTCCTGTATATCGCGGAAGCGGTGAGTTGCGGCGAAGGCTGCAACACGGGCTTGTGGGACCGCAGCGACGAATTCTTCTATGACGTGCTGCATTTGCCGGACGGCACGCGCGTTCCTATGCGCATTCGATCCATCGTCGGGCTGATACCGCTCTTCGCGGTGCATGTGCTCGAAGAGCGCGTGTACGGCGATTTGCCGGGACTGCGCGAAAGGCTTGCGTGGTTTCTCGATCATCGGCCGAATCTCGCGAAGCTCGTCTCGCGCTGGACGGAGCCGGGCAAGGGCAACACCACCCTGCTTTCGCTATTGCGCGGACATCGCATGAAAGCGCTTCTGCGGCGCACGCTCGATCAGTGCGAATTCCTTTCCGACTACGGCGTGCGCGCGTTGTCCCGCGTGCATTGCGAGAAACCTTATATCTTCGATCACGATGGCGTGAAGGTCTGCATCAGATACCTGCCCGCGGAATCGGATTCGCGTGTATTCGGCGGCAATTCCAATTGGCGTGGACCGATCTGGATGCCGGTCAACTATTTGCTGATCGAATCGCTGTACGAGTTTCATCGCTACTATGGCGATGAATTTCGCGTCGAACATCCGACGGGCTCGGGCAAGATGCATTCGCTGAGCGAGATAGCCGACGACCTCTCGCGGCGCATCAGCACGCTCTTCCTGAAAGACGCCGAGGGCAAGCGTCCCGTGATGGCCGCGTATCCGATGCTGCAAGCCGATCCGCGCTCGCAGGATCTCATCCTCTTTCACGAGTACTTTCATGGCGACAGCGGGCGCGGCGTCGGCGCTTCGCATCAGACGGGATGGAGCGGGCTCGTGGCGTTGCTGCTGCAGCCGCGTCTGATGAAGCTGTCGCACGTGGGGCCCGAAGCGCCCGTCATGTCCGTGCGTCTGGACGAGGAGGCTATCGCGGCGATGGGGCGCTAGAACTCGCCTATACTGGAATCGTCGATTCGACTCTCTCTTTCGTGTCCCCAGAGAACCGGAGGACGTCATCATGTTCAACCATTTGCTGGTTCCAACGGACGGGTCCGCGCTATCGGAGGCGGCGGTGCGCATGGCCGTTGCGCTCGCCAAGGAGAACAGCGCGCGCATCACCGGTCTTTATATGATGCGGCCGTTTCATATGACCGTTTATAGCGCCGAGATGGCGGGCGCGAATCAGGACGAGGTTCAGGCCGCCGATCAGGCGCGCGCTCGCGTATACCTCGAAAATCTCCGGAATATCGCGGTACAGGCGGGCGTGGAGTGCGATACCGAAGCGCCCACGGGATCGCATCCCTATGAAGTGATCCTCGATACGGCGAAGACGCGGCACTGCGATCTCATCGTGATGGCCTCGCACGGTCACGGCGGGATTCGCGGGCTATTGCTCGGAAGCGAGACGCAGAAGGTGCTGACACATAGTCATTTGCCGATTCTGGTGGTGAGGCCGCCGGAGTGATGGCGGGTCGAGACTTCAGCCCTCCAGATTCCCGAAACAAACATACTTCGCCTCCAGATACTCCTCCACACCCGACGACGCCCCCTCGCGCCCCATCCCCGATTCCTTGATGCCGCCGAACGGCGCGACCTCGTTGAACACGAGACTATCGTTCACGCCGACGACACCGCATTCGAGCGCCTCCATCACACGGAACGCGCGGCTGATATCCGCCGTGTAGAAGTAAGACGCGAGCCCGGTGCGCGTATCGTTCGCGAGCGTGATGACGTCGTCCTCGTCCCTGAACTGGAGCACGCTCGCTATCGGCCCGAGGACTTCGTCGCCGCACACGCTCATCGACGGATCGACGCCCGTCAGAACCGTCGGCCTGAAGAAGTTCGATCCGGGCGCGACACGCGATCCGCCCGCCGCGATCTTCGCGCCGAGCCTCACCGCTTCATCGACGAGACTTTCGATGCGCACCACCGCCGCGTCGTCGATGAGCGGACCGATCTGCGCGCCTTCGTCCAGTCCGTCGCTCACCTTGAGCAACGCGACCTTCGAAACCAGCTTCGCGACGAAGGTCTCGTACACGTCTTCATGCACGAAAAAGCGGTTCGCGCACATCGCCGCCTGACCTGAGTGACGGAAACGCGCATCGAGCGCGCCTTTCACAGCGAGGTCGATATCCGCATCGTCGAACACGATGAAAGGGCAGTTCGCGCCCAGTTCGAGCGACATCTTCTTCACGGTGGATGCGCACAGGGTCATCAGCCGCTTGCCTTCGTCGATGGAACCGGTGAACGATACTTTCCGCACACCGGGGCTCGCGAGCAGCGTGCTTCTGATCGGCTCGCCTTCGCCCGTCAGCACGGACAGCACGCCGCGCGGCAAGCCCGCGTTCTCGCCGAGCGCGCACAGCGCGAGCGCGGAGTACGGCGTCTGCGGATCCGGATGATGAATGACCGTGCAGCCCGCCGCGAGCGCGGCGCCGACGCGTCGCGCGACCATCGAAGAGGGAAACGTCCATGACGTGATCGCGCCGCACACGCCTACCGGCTGATGCAGCACGCGGATACGCTGATTGCGGCGCGGCGCGGGAATGTTGTCGCCGTAGATGCGGCGCGCTTCTTCGGCGAACCAGTCGAGATAGTTGGCGGCCTGCGTGATTTCGGAACGCGCTTCGTGCAGCGGCTTGCCTTGCTCGGTGGACAGGATGATGGCGAGATCGTCGCGATGATGTTCGACGAGCCGCGCCCATTCCCTCAGCACCGACGCCCGCTCGCGGCTGCTCCAGTTGCGCCAGTCCTGCAAGGCCGCGTTCGCGCAGTCGATGGCTTCGGTCACCTGCTCCGCCGTGACTTGCGGCACGGTGCCGATGATCTCGCCGGTGGAAGGATTGGTGACGGGCACGCGCGGCAGCGAAGTACTGTCGACCCACGCGCCGCCGATATACGCCGATTGCTCGAAAAGACTGGGGCACTGCAATTCCATGGCTCGCTCCAATGCGTAAGAAGCTTCGTGCATTCAGTTGCATCGAGCTTAACGCATTTTTTACTCGCCATTCGCGACGCGCCCGGCATCTCCGGTATACGAATCGCGCCGGCGGCGGCGCATCGGAGAACGCGCCGCCGCCAGGACTTCAGTGGCTCGCGCCCTCCACCGCGCCGATGCCCGTCTCCGAGCGCACCGTCTGCGCTTCGAAGCCGGCCTTGTCGATGCGCGAACGCGCGGATTTGTCGGTCACCGAGAAGAGCCAGATGCCGATGAAGCCGATCGCCATCGAGAACAGCGCGGGCGACGCATACGGGAACGGCGCGCTCGCGTAGTGGAACACATCGACCCACACGGCCTTCGAGAGCACCGTCATCGCGACCGCCGAGAACAGGCCGAGGAAGCCGCCGATCGCCGCGCCGCGCGTGGTGCATCCGCGCCACAGGACCGACATGAACAGCACCGGGAAGTTGGCCGACGCCGCCACCGCGAACGCAAGCGACACCATGAACGCGATGTTCTGCTTCTCGAACACGATGCCGAGCACCACCGCGACGATGCCGAGCACGATCGTCGTGATACGCGACACCTTCAGTTCGCTCTTGCTCGACGCCTGGCCTTTCTTGAACACGGTCGCATAGAGATCATGCGACACCGCCGACGCGCCCGCGAGCGTCAGCCCCGCGACGACCGCGAGAATGGTTGCGAACGCCACTGCCGAGATGAAGCCGAGGAACACGTTGCCGCCGACCGCGTTAGCAAGATGCACCGCCGCCATGTTCGTGCCGCCGAGCAGCTTGCCGCCCGCATCCTTGAACATCGGGTTGGTGCTCACCAGCACGATCGCGCCGAAGCCGATGATGAACGTGAGAATGTAGAAATAGCCGATCCACGTCGTCGCCCAGAACACCGACTTGCGCGCTTCCTTCGCGTTCGGCACGGTGAAGAAGCGCATCAGGATGTGCGGCAGACCGGCCGTGCCGAACATCAGCGCAATGCCGAAGGAGATCGCCGAGATCGGGTCCTTGATGAAGTTGCCCGGACCCATGATCGATTCCTTCTTCTCGTGCACCTCGACTGCCTTCGCAAAGAGCGCCTCGGGGCTGAAGTGGAATTGCCACAGCACCATGAACGCCATGAACGAAGCGCCCGCGAGCAGCAGACACGCCTTGATGATCTGCACCCACGTCGTCGCGGTCATGCCGCCGAAGAGCACGTACACCATCATCAGCGCGCCGACGATCACCACCGCGATCCAGTATTCGAGGCCGAACAACAGTTTGATGAGTTGTCCCGCGCCGACCATCTGCGCGATCAGATAGAACGCCACGACGACGAGCGTGCCCGACGCCGCGAACGCGCGAATCGGCGTCTGCTTGAAGCGGTATGCGGCGACATCGGCGAAGGTGAAGCGGCCGAGATTGCGCAAACGCTCGGCCATCAGGAACGTGATGATCGGCCAGCCGACGAGAAAGCCGATCGAATAGATGAGGCCGTCGTAACCATTGCTGTAGACCGCCGCCGAAATGCCGAGGAACGAGGCCGCCGACATGAAATCGCCTGCGATCGCAAGGCCGTTCTGAAAGCCCGTGATGCCGCCGCCCGCGGTATAGAACTCGGCGGCCGAACGCGTTTTCTTCGCGGCCCATTTGGTGATGAAGAGCGTCGCGATCACGAACGCGATGAACATGCAGATCGCGGTCCAGTTGGTCGCCTGCTTCACCGCCTGACCGAGATCGCCGCCCGCGGCGAAGGCGCTGGAGGAAGCCGCGACAAGCGCGCCCGATGCGAGGATATGTTGCGGCTTCATGCGGCCTCCCGCTTGATCTTGTCGGTGAGTTCGTCGTACGTGCTGTTGGCATGGCGCACGTAGAGACCCGTTATCACGACCGTGAAGACGATCACGAACAGGCCGATCGGCATGCCCCAGGTCATCACGCCCGCGCCCATCTTCGCGGCGAGCAGATCCTTGTCGAACGCGATCAGCAACACATAGCCGTAGTACACGACCAGCACGAGGGCCGTCAGCGTCCAGCCGAGCTTCGAGCGTTTTCGCACCAGTTCGCCGTATGCGGCGCTCGACTTGATTTTTTCTACGATCTTGAGATCCATTTCCGTCTCCTGCATGAATGTCTCTTTTCTGCGTGCGAAAACGCCCGCGTTCGGCGCGGCGCGCGAACGGTCAGCGATGCGTATGAATAAGGACATCCCCGGACGGGGACGTCATGCAATGCCCTCGCGCATACTTTTCAGGCGAGTTTTTGCTTTCGATGCGCTGGAGACTAAGGTAAAAGCGTCCGCTTACCCGTTTCTTACGCGAGGCACTTTCTTTCGACGGGGTTTACGCGAAGCATCGGGTGCGCAGTCATGCGCGCGACAGGCGATCGATCGTTCGCCCGGGCAGGGTTATCGCGCTGTCGTCCTTCAGAAGAACGCCCGTCAGCTTGCGAGAGCGCGCTTCGTTCAGCAGCCACGCGAGCTTGAACGCGGCTGCATCGTAGGGCAGTCCTTCGGGGCGCACGTTCGATATGCAGTTGCGCTCCGCATCGCTGCGACTCGGACGCGGATCGTAGGTGACATACACGCCGAGACTTGCCGGAGAACTGAGCCCCGGTCGTTCGCCGATCAGCACGGCAACGATGCGCGCCCTCAGGATCGACCCGATGCAATCGCCGAGCGCCACGCGTGCCTGCGTCGCGATGACGACAGGACCGATGCGCCAGCCGTCGAGCCGCGCGACGGTCCTTTCGATGAGCGCGATCGCGTGCGTCGATGCCGCGTTCGATGAAAGTCCATCGGCGATGACGAACACGAGGTCTGCGTCCTTCGTGTGCGATTCGAGTTGTGTCGCGCTCGTCTCGTTCAGGCGGCGCCCGAGATCGGGACGCCGCAGATAGACATCGCGCGAGGGCGCGGCGCTGCAAACCGTGGCGCTCTCGAATCCCTTCGACGTCAGTTCGTCCTGCAATGCCGGGACATCGAGCGGCCGATGCACCGCGTCGCGCGCCTGCGCATGTGCGAGATTGAACGCGAGCAGCGGCGCGGTCGGCACGCTGCTGCCCGCGCGTCCGAGCGCGATGCGCGCATCGGTGAACCGGCGCAACGCTTCCCACGGATTCGCGCTGACGTTCATCACGCCCTCATCCAGTCGATGAGCGCGGGCCATTGCGTCTGTTCCCTCAGCATGCCGCGCGCATTCGTGATCTGGATCGCCTGCAGCCATGCTTCGAACTCGGGCGCGCGTTTGAGGCCGAGCACATCGCGCACATAGAGCGCGTCATGAAACGAAGTGCTCTGATAGTTCAGCATCACGTCGTCGGCGCCGGGCACGCCCATGATGAAGTTCACGTTGGCCGCGCCGAGCAGCGTGAGCAGCGTGTCCATGTCGTCCTGATCGGCTTCCGCGTGATTCGTGTAGCACACGTCGCAGCCCATCGGCACGCCGAGCAGCTTCGCGCAGAAATGATCTTCGAGGCCCGCGCGAATGATCTGCTTGCCGTCGTAGAGATACTCCGGACCGATGAAGCCCACCACCGTATTCACGAGAAACGGATTGAACCTGCGCGCCACCGCATAGGCGCGCGCTTCGCACGTCTGCTGATCCACGCCGTGATGCGCGTTCGCGGACAGCGCGCTGCCCTGCCCCGTCTCGAAGTACATGAGATTCTCGCCGACGGTCCCGCGCTTCAACGACAATCCCGCCTCATACGCTTCCTGCAGCAACGCGATGGAGATGCCGAACGATGCGTTCGCCTTCTGCGTGCCCGCGATCGACTGAAACACGAGATCGACCGGCGCGCCCTGCTCCATCGCCGCGAGCGTGTTGGTCACGTGGGTCAGCACGCAGGTCTGCGTCGGCACGTCGTAGCGTTCGCGAAACGCGTCCATCATCGCGAGCAATTTGCCGATGGCCTGCGGCGAGTCCGATGCGGGATTGATGCCGATCATCGCGTCGCCGCAGCCGTACATGAGGCCGTCGATCATCGATGCGGCGATGCCCTGCACATCGTCGGTCGGATGATTCGGCTGAAGACGCACCGACATGTGTCCGGGCAAGCCGACCGTGTTCCTGAAGCGCGTGACGACCGGGCGCTTCTTCGCGGCGAGGATGAGGTCCTGATTGCGCATCAGCTTCGATACCGCCGCGACCATCTCCGGCGTGAGCCCCTGCGACACCGCGACGAGCGCGGCAGTATCGGTCGAATCGGCCAGCAGCCATTCGCGGAACTCGCCGACCGTGAGATGCGACACGGCGGCGAACGCATCCTTCGAATGTTCGTCGATGATGAGGCGCGTGACTTCGTCGTCTTCGTACGGGATCAACGCCTCTTCGATGAACGCGCGCAGCGGCACCGCCGACAACGCCAGCTTCGCCGCCGCGCGCTCTTCTTCCGTCGCCGCGGCGATGCCCGCGAGTTCATCGCCGGAACGTCGCGGACTCGCCTTCGCGAGGAGCGTCGCGAGATCGTCGAAACGATACGTGCGAACGCCTACGGTTTCGCTGAAGCTCATACGCCGCTTCCGCCGACTGTCTTCAAACTCTTCCATTGGCCCTGCTCGACCTGAAAGAGCGTATAGGGCGGCTTGATCAGATCGCCGTACGGATCGAACGATATCTTGCCGGTCACGCCCGTCACGTTGACCTTCGCGAGCGCCTCGACGATCTTGCCGCGATCGAGCGAATTCGCATCGTGGATGGCCTTGATCATCGCGAGCGCGGCATCGTAGGCGAAAGGCGCATACAGCTCCACATCCTGATTGAAGCGCGCTTTGTAGCGCTTGCCGAACTCCTGCGCGGACGGCAGCTTGTCGAGCGCGGGACCGGGTTCGAGATCCTGCGTGCCGTTGCCCGACGTGCCCGCGATTTGCAGGAACGCATTGCTTTTCAGCGCGCCCGCGCCGAAGAGTTGCGTCGTCATGCCGAGCGAGCGCATCTGCTTGACGAGCATCGCGCCTTGTTCATCGAGTCCGCCGAAGAAGATCAGATCGACGTTCTGGCTCTTCATCGTCGTGAGAATGGCGCGGAAGTCCACGGCCTTGTCGTTGGTGTATTCACGCGCGACGACCTTGCCGTTCGCCTCCTTCACGCCCTTCTCGAACGAATCGGCGAGACCTTGCCCGAACGCGGTGCGATCGTCGATGATGCCGATGCGCTTCGGCTTCATCTGCTCCACGACGAAGCGCCCCGCCACCACGCCGCCCACGCCGTCATGGCCCATCGTGCGGAACACGTTCTTGAAGCCCTGCTTCGTGAGTTGCGGGTTCGTCGAGCCGGGCGTGATCATCGCGACATTCGCCTGATGATAGACAGTCGACGCCGGAATGCTGCAACCGGAGTTGTAATGCCCGATCACGCCGACGATGCCGCTATCCACCGCTTTCTGCGCGACCTGAATCGCGACGCGTGGATCGGCCTGATCGTCGTACACCTCCAGTTCGAACTTGACGGGCTTGCCGCCGACGGTCGGATGCTTCGCGTTCTCTTCATCGATCGCGAGTTGCGCACCGTACTGCAAATCCTTGCCGACGCGCGCGACCGGCCCCGTCAACGGCCCGACGAAGCCGATCTTCACGACTTCGGGATCGGCGGCCCACGACATCGGCATATGCGCGGCAAGCACGCCTGCGGCAAGGCTCGAAAGCAAAAAGCGGCGGTTCATGTTCGTGCTCCACATGGTTGGACGTCGCGCCAGTTTTCATACGGCCCGCTCGCGGCGCGACACCGCGAACAGGTCTCATGCGAATGCGTGCCGCGCTCAGTGAAAGCGCGACGCGCGATAGCTCGCGAGATCGAGCGGCGGTGCGCGCCGCGCGATCAGATCGGCGACGATGCGTCCGCTCACGCCCGCGAGCGTCAACCCGAGATGCTGATGCCCGAACGCATACACGACGCGCTCGCTCGCCTTCGACGCGCCGATCACCGGCACGCCATCGGGCAATGTCGGACGAAAGCCGAGCCATTCGCGGTCCGGCGCGCCGAGCGCGGGCAACGCGCGCTTGGACGACACGGTCACGAGATCGAGCAGCGCGCGGTTGCGCGTCTCGGTGAAGCCCGCGAGCTCGACCGTGCCCGCTACGCGAATGCCATCGCTCATCGGCGTCATGTAGAAGCCGCGCTCCGCCCAGCCGCACGGCCGCGATATCAGGTTCGACGCCGACGCATAACGAACGTGATAACCGCGCTCGGTATCGAGCGGAACGTCGTCGCCGCATTGATGCGCGAACTCGCGCGAGCGCGCGCCCGTCGCGACGACGACATGATCGAAGCGGCGCGCATCGCCGTTCACACGCAATGAAACGCCTTGCGCGTCCGGTTCTATCGCGTCCACTTTCGCGCGCTCCAGTTGCGCTCCGCGCGCCGCAAGCCGTTCATACAAGGCCTCCAGAAAACCGGCGGGATCGGTGAAATGCCAGCTATCGCGGAACAGCACGCCGCGCGCGAAGATCGGGGCGAGCTGCGGTTCGAGTTCGCGGATCGCGCCGCTTTCGAGCACGTCGAAGCTCACGCCGAGCCGTTCGCGAAGGCTGAGCGAATCGCGCGATGCATCGAACGATGCGGCGCTCGAATAGAGATACAGACACTCGCGCGGCTTCACGAAACGCGCGAGACCGTCTTCTTCGAGCAAGGGCGCATAGCCTTCCTGCGCACGCGAGAGCAGCGCCGACAACGCCTTCGCGCTCGCTTCGAAGTTCGCGCGCCGCGAGCTCATCAGAAAGCGCGCGAGCCACGGCGCGAGTTGCGGCAGATAGCTCCAGCGCAATCTGAACGGGCTGTCGTTCGATAACAGAAAGCGCGGGATATCGCGGAACACGGACGGATTGTTCACCGGCACGCATCCGTACGGCGCGAAGGTGCCCGCATTGCCGAACGACGCGCCCTGCGCCACGCCCGACGGATCGAACAGCGTGACGCCGTGACCGTCGCGCATGAGCCAGGCGGCGCTCGCCATGCCGATGAACCCCGCGCCGATGATCGCCACATTCGACATCAGTCACGCCCCTTCCATGCAAGATTGCCTTCATGCGACAGAAATCCCGTCGCCGACTCGCTCTCTTCCTGACGACGATGATGCTTCGCCGCGAACAGGTAAGCCGCCGAGGCCACCGCGAGACTTGCGAGGCTCGCCATCAGTTGCGGACGCAGTTCGCGGTCCGCGCCCATCGCCGCGAGCACGCCGACGATCGCGATGACCACCGCATACGACAGCCACGGAAAGAGCCACATCTTGAGCGTGAGACGCTCGGGCGCTTCTTTCTGGATGCGCCGGCGGATGCGGATCTGCGCGAGTGCCGTCGCGAGATAGACGAACAGCATCACCGCGCCCGATGCGTTCACGAGGAACAGGAACACGCCCTGCGGCGACACGATCGCCGCGACGATCGCCACATAGCCGACCACGCTCGAGAGCAGCACCGCGAGACGCGGCACCTTCTGCGGCGTGAGCCTGAGCAGCGACTTCGGCGCATCGCCGCGTTCGGCGAGACGGAACAGAATGCGCGACGACACATACAGGCCCGAGTTCAGCGCGGACAACACGGCGACGAGCACGATCGCGTTCATGATGTCGGCGGCGTAGGGAATGCGCATCGTCTCCAGTGCGGCAACGAACGGCGAATGCCCCGTCACGATGCTGCCCCACGGCACGATGCACGCGATCAGGAACAGCGAGCCGACATAGAACGTGATGACGCGCAGGATCACCGAGCGCGTCATGGCGGCGACGCTCTTCGCGGGATCGTCGGATTCGGCGGCGGCGATGGTCGCGATTTCCGCGCCGCCGACCGCGAAGATCACCGTCGGCACGGCGGCGAACACGGACATCGCGCCGAACGGGAGAAAGCCGCGATTGCCGGTGAGATGGGTAACCGCGCCGCCCGTGTGCCCGAAGCCGAGCAGATAGCCCGCGCCGATCGCGATGAACACGATGATCGCCGCGACCTTGATCGACGCGAACCAGAACTCGAATTCGCCGTACGACTTGACCGAGAGCAGGTTGATCACGGTCATCACGGACAAGAGCACGAGGCCGATGACCCAGACCGGCGCCGGTATCCAGCGCTGCAATATCGCGGCGCCCGCGACGGCCTCCACCGCGACGACGATCACCCAGAAGTACCAATAGAGCCAGCCGCTCGTGAAGCCGGCCCAGTTGCCGAGGCCGATGCGCGCGTATTCGGTGAACGAGCCGACGCCGGGCACGGCGAGCGCCATTTCGCCGAGCATGCGCATGACCATCAGCACGACGATGCCGGCGACAAGATAGGACACGCACGCCGCCGGGCCGACTGTCGCGAGCGTCGCGCTGCTGCCGACGAACAGCCCGGCGCCGATGATGCCGCCGAGCGCGATCATCGTGACGTGACGCTGGCGCAACGCCGCGCCGAGCTTGGGTTGAGAGGTTTGAGGCAAGGACATCGGGGAAATCTCCTGCGAACAAAGATCGGATGAATCGGACGCGCGGCTGATGCAAAAACCCAGCGCACACCAGACAAACTCTGATACTAGAATCACACAAGATTTTTTTGTGTGCAATTAAAAACGCTATTGTGTGGTGATGGGATTTTCCCTGAGTGCGCCTGGAGCGCGTCTTGCAGAAGCGCTTCAACACGCTTTGGCGCTTACGCGAGCATTGCATCGCGGCCACTCTGGGTTAGAATCGCCTGACTTCCGCACAAATCGCGGACAAAGCATCGTTTGTATGGAGACAGAGATTCATGGCTTCCGACAAGGATCAGACGCTGACCGCGAACGGCGAAGGCGACGGCGCGACCAAGCGATCGACCTATATCGAGGTATCCAGCTCCATCGAGAAGGAAATCCGCAGCGGCATCTATCCGCCCGGCAGCCGTCTGCCGCCGCAACGGCAACTGGCGAGCGACCTGGGCATCAATGTGTCCACGGTGTCGCGCGCGTACAAGGAATTGCAGTTGCGCGGCCTCGTGATCGGCAGCAAGCGGCGCGGCTCGCTCGTGACCGGCGGCGCGATGCCGAGCGTGGAGACGCCGCCCGCGAGCTCGGGCAGCGCGGTCATCGACCTGACGGTGAACCGGCCCGCGACCGGCGAATTCCTCGCCTGCCTCGCGCGCACGCTGGGCGAGTTGCCGCGCGATCCGCGCTTCGCGCAGTTGCAGGAATATCAGCCGCCGCAGGGCCCTTCATGGGCGCGCGCCGCCGGCGCGCGCTGGATGAGCGCGCCGGGCTTCGCGCCCACCGCGGATCAGGTCGTCGTCACGAGCGGCGCGCAGCACGGCCTGTACGCGGTGCTCAACAGCCTGATCGGCACGGATGGCGTGATCCTCGCGGATCAGCTCACGTATTACGGGCTGAAAGCGCTCGCGCCGGTGTTCCAGTTCGAGATCGTGGGCATTCCGAGCGACCGCGACGGCCTGCTCATCGACGAGGTCGAGCGCGTGTGCAAGCGCGTGCCGGTGAAGGCGATCTTCACGGTGCCGAATCTGCAGAATCCCACCGTCACGACGATGAGCCTCAAACGGCGCATGGCGCTCGTCGATGTCGCGCGGCGGCATGGCGTGGCGATCATCGAGGACGATGTGTACGGCCCGCTCGTCGCGCAACGCCTGCCGACGCTCGCGAGCCTGTGCCCCGAGCTGACGTTCCATATCTCGGCGACCTCGAAGATACTCGCGCCCGGCTTGCGGCTCGGTTATCTGCTGAGCCCGCAGGACAATTCGGCGCTTTGTGCGGAGGCCGTGCGCACGACGGCATGGATGCCCGCTCCGCTATCGATGCTGATTGCCGCCGTCTGGATGGAGGATGGCACCGCGCAGCACATCATGAACGCGCAGCTCGCCGAGATTCGCGCGCGGCATGATCTCGCGCGCGAGTTGCTGCCGCAGGATCTCCTTCAGTCCGATCCGGCCTGCATGTTCGTCTGGCTGAAGCTGCCGCTGCCGTGGCGCGCCGACGATTTCGCGGCGAATGCAAAGGCGCGCGGCGTGGTGGTGATGCCGTCGTCGGCGTTCGCGGTGGACCGCTCGGAGATCGAGCATGGCGTGCGCATCAATCTCGCGTGCGCCGAAAGCCGCGATCAGCTCGTCAGCGGCCTGAGAATGCTCGCGGGTACGCTGAGGGACCGGCCGCGGGCGCTGTTCGGGCACCTGTGACAAGCAGCACGCCGGCCAAATTCCGGCACGCCCGTTCGACAGACTGCCAAGCAATCCATAGCTTCCCGCCGCAGCCGGCGATCCCGTCGGCCTGCAAACCAAAGCCAGCAGTAATTGCTGCGCGGCCCGATCCGCCGCCTCAGTCGAAATGGCATTAAACGCTATAGCGTTTTCATCCGTATTCGGCTATTAGTAGACACGTCACGCAACACAGTCGCGAAACAATCAGCATCTCTGGCTATAACTCGACCGCCAAAACCGGAGGCAGCTACGACACATCAAAAGCATCAGGCTCGCGCTCGCTGACGTCGCCAAAGATTCCTGTCCCGCGATTTCATCGCACGGCGAAGGCACGCCTTCGCTGAAACGCAGCCGCGAGCATGTCGTGGCGAGGCGCCTTCCAGGGCGCGCTCGCTCATCAACGATCGGCCATCCCAAGAGGGAGGCGCCTATGGCGTTCGTGTCGGAACAGATGCTGGACTGCTGCTCGTTCGCTCAACCGTCGCGCCCGATGCGCGCGTTGCGTCTCGTCGCTGTCGCCACGATGGCGTCGCTTGCGCTCGTGGCGTGCAAGAAGCCGCCGCCCGAAGCGCAGAAGCCCGCCGTCGATGTCACTGTCGTGACCGTCGCCGCGCAGTCGACGCCCGTCGAATTCGAATTCACCGCGCAGACGCAGAGCTCGCGCGAGGTCGAGATACGCGCACGCGTCGACGGCTTCCTGGAAAAGCGCATGTACACGGAAGGCTCGCTCGTCCAGGCCGGGCAGGTGATGTTCCTCATGGACAAACGCCCCTTCGAAGCCGCGCTGCAGACCGCGAAGGGCTCGCTCGCGCAGCAGGATGCGCGCCTCCTCGTCACCCAGCAGAATCTCTCGCGCGTGAAGCCGCTCGCTGCGATGAACGCGTTGAGCAAGAAAGATCTCGACGACGCCGTCGGCAACGAGAAGAGCGCGCAGGCCGCCGTCATCGCCGCGAAAGGCGAGGTGCAGACCGCGGAGCTCAATCTGAGCTACACGACGATCCGCTCGCCGCTCAAGGGCCTGTCCAGCTTCGCGCACGTGCAGGAAGGCAGCTACGTGACGCCGACGCAATCGGGCCTGCTCACCTCCGTCTATCAGCTCGACCCGATGTGGGTGAACTTCAGCATCTCGGAGAACGAGTTGCTGAAGTATCGCGAGCAGATCAAGACGGGCCAGCTGCACTTTCCGCCCGACAACAAGTTCGATGTCGTTGTCATTCAGGCCGATGGCTCGGTCTTTCCGCAGACCGGCCGTATCGACTTCACGAATCCGGCGTTCAGCACGGAGACGGGCACGTTCCTCGTGCGCGCGGTATTCGCGAATCCGCAGGGCACGCTGCGTCCCGGGCAGTTCGTGAAGGCGCGCGTTGTGGGCGCGGTGCGGCCCAACGCCATTCTCCTGCCGCAGCGCGCCGTGCTGCAGGGCGCGAAGAGCCACTTCGTGTGGGTGCTCGACGAGCAATCGAAGCCGCACCAGCGCGTGGTCGAAGTCGGCGAATGGCACGGCGACGACTGGTTCATCACGAGCGGCCTGAAGGCGGGCGAGCGCGTCATCGTCGATGGCGCGATCCGGGTCAGCGCGGATTCGCAGATTCGCGTTTCGGCCGCACCCGCGGCGCCGGCGTCGGGCGCGCAGGAGGCGTCGGCCGGGCAAACGAAGAGCGCAGGCGAAAAGTGATTTGATCTGACGTCTATCGGAAGCATGTCGCGCGGAAGAGGCCAATGAACATTTCACATTTCTGCATTGACCGTCCGATTTTCGCGTCGGTCATATCGATCGTCATCACGCTGGGCGGCGCGCTGTGCATGCTTGCGCTGCCCACCGCGCAGTATCCCGACATCACGCCGCCGCAGATCACGATCTCCGCGACCTATCCGGGCGCGAGCGCGGACGTGGTCGCGAACAACGTCGCCGCGCCGATCGAGCAGCAGGTCAACGGCGCGGACAACATGATCTACATGAGCTCGTCGAGTTCGTCGACGGGCAATCTGACGATCAACGCCTACTTCCAGATCGGCACCAACCCGGAGCTCGCGCAGGTCGACGTGCAGAACCGCGTGAATCTCGCGCTGCCGCAACTGCCGCAATCGGTGACCGCGCAGGGCGTGCAGGTGCAGAAGAAGTCGCAGGCTTTCATGATGGTCATCGCCATCTATTCGCCCGACGAGCGGTATGACGCGACGTACATCGCGAACTACGCGAACGTGTATGTCCTCGACGCACTCAAGCGCATTCCCGGCGCGAACCAGACGAGTATCTTCGGCACGCCCGATTACGCGATGCGCATCTGGCTCAAGCCCGATCGCATGGCGCAGCTCGGCATCACCGCCGCGGACGTGCAGCGCGCGGTGGCGAACCAGAACCAGCAGTTCGCCGTGGGCCGTCTCGGACAATCGCCGACGGGCGCGGCCGTCGAGCAGTCCTTCGCGGTGACGACGACCGGGCGGCTCACCGAGCCCTCCGAGTTCGAGAACATCATCATCCGTGCGCAATCGGGCGGCGCCGCGATCGTGCGCCTGAAGGACGTGGGCCGCGCGGAGCTCGGGCAGAAAGATTATTCGATCCGCAGCCGCTTCCAGGGCAAATCGGCGACGGTGCTCGCCGTCTATCAGCAGCCGGGCGCGAACGCGCTCGACGTGGCGAAGCAGGTGCGCGCGTCGCTCGCCGAGATGAAGAAGACGTTCCCGCAGGGCATCGACTACGAAGTCGCGATGGACACGACGGAGTTCACGCGCGCGTCCATCTCGGACGTGGTGCATACGTTCTTCGAAGCGGTCGTGCTGGTCGTGATCGTCGTGTTCGTGTTCCTGCAAAGCCTGCGCGCCACGCTGATTCCGGTGATCGCGGTGCCGGTGTCGATCGTCGGCACGTTCATGGGCATGGAGGCTCTCGGCTTCTCCATCAACATGCTGACCTTGTTCGGCATGGTGCTCGCGATCGGGATTGTCGTGGACGATGCGATCGTGGTGATCGAGAACGTCGAGCGCAACATGACCGTGCACAAGCTCGATCCGAAGACCGCCGCCAAGAAGGCGATGGACGAAGTGGCCGGGCCGGTCGTTGCCATCGTGCTCGTGCTGTGCGCGGTGTTCGTGCCGGTGGCGTTCCTCTCCGGCATCACGGGGCAGATGTACAAGCAGTTCGCCATCACGATAGCGATCTCGGTGGTGATCTCGGGCATCGTCGCGCTGACCTTGTCGCCCGCGCTCGCCGCGCTGCTGCTCAAACCGGGGCATCACGAGAAAAAAGGCTTTTTCCGCTGGTTCGATGCCCAGTTCCTGCGCATGACGCATGGCTACACGAGCGTCGTGCGGCTCATCATCAAGCGTTTCGCGATTGCGCTGCTGCTCTTCATCGGCATGATCGCGCTCGCCGTCGTCATGATGCGCGACATACCGACCGCGTTCCTGCCGCCGGAAGATCAGGGCTATCTGCTCGGCGCGGTGATCATGCCCGATGCCGCGTCGCTCGACCGCACCGGCGCGGTGTCCGACCGCGTGACCGAGTACTTCATGAAGCAGCCGGCGGTCGGCAGCATTACGACCGTCGATGGCTTCAGCATTCTCGATAGCCAGAACAAGAACAACTCGTCGACGTTCTTCGTCGGCTTCAAGAGTTTCGAGGAACGCTACAAGTCGGCCAATATCCGCACGCAGAACGCGCGCGCGGTGCTCGTCGATGCGTACAAGCATCTGTCGCAGATCAGGGAAGGCATCGTCGTGCCGCTGAATCCGCCGTCGATTCCGGGTCTCGGCACGACCGGCGGCACCGAGATGTGGATTCAGAGCAAGGGCGATGCGACCATCGGCCAGTTCGCCGCCATCGTGGACGATTTCGTCGCCAAGGCCAAGGCGCGCCCGGAACTGACGGGCGTTACCTCGACCTTCAACGCGTCGTCGCAGCAGATGCTCGCCAATGTCGATCGCGACAAGGCCGAAACGCTTGGCGTGCCCGTCGAGGACGTCTATAGCGCGATGCAGACGATGTTCGGCTCGCTCTACGTGTCGCAGTTCAACCGGTCGAGCCGGCTCTGGCAGGTGATCTTGCAGGCGGAGCCGCAATACCGGCTGAAGCCGGACGATCTCACGCAGATTTTCGTGAAGAGCAAGTCCGGCGAGATGGTGCCGCTCAAGGCGATGGTCACGACGCGCTATGTGACGGGCCCCGATCTCATCACGCGTTTCAACAACTTCCCGGCGGTGAAGATCACGGCGAACGCCGCGCCAGGGTATGCGTCCGGACAGGTCATAGACGCGCTGGAAGATATCGCAAGGGGCTTGCCAACGGACTACGGCGTCGGGTGGAGCGGCGAGGCCTACGAAGCGAAGCAGTCGGGCAGTTCGTCGGCGCTCGTCTTCGTGTTCGGCCTGATCATGGTGTTCCTGATTCTCGCGGCGCAATACGAGAAGTGGAGCCTGCCGTTCGGCGTGCTGATGGCGGTGCCGTTCGCGATCTTCGGCGCGCTGCTCGCGATTCTCCTGCGCGGCCTCAACAACGACGTGTACTTCCAGATCGGCCTGACGATGCTCGTCGCGCTCGCCGCGAAGAACGCGATTCTCATCTTCGAGTTCGCCGTGCTGAACCGCGAGGCGGGCGCGTCCGTCTACGACGCGGCGATGACCGCCGCCGAAGAGCGCCTGCGCCCGATTGTGATGACCTCGCTCGCGTTCATTCTCGGCTGCGTGCCGCTCGCGATCGCGACGGGCGCATCCGCGAACAGCCGGCATTCCATCGGCACGGGCGTGATCGGCGGGATGCTCGGCGCGACGGTCATCGCCGTATTCTTCATCCCGATGTTCTTCTGGGGACTGGAAACGATGTCCTCGCGCTCGAAGAAAAAGAAAGCCGACGAAGCGCCCGCCGCCACCGATGCGAAGCCGTCCCAGAACGCATCGGGAAGCGGTTCGAATGCCTCGCCGTCCGCCCCGGACAAGGGAGACTGACATGCGGCGCACTTTCGCCAGCTTCGCCGCCGCGCTAGCGCTCTCCGGCTGCCTGCTCGGTCCGAACTATTCGCGTCAGCCGGTCGATACGCCGGCGACGTTTCGTTTCGCCACGGCCGAAGTCGCCGATACCGCGAACACCGAATGGTGGCAGGAGTTCCAGGATCCGGTGCTCAACGAGCTGATCTCGACGGCGCTCGCGAACAACAAGGACGTGAAGATCGCGGCGGCGCGCGTCGATCAGTTCATGGGCCAGTTCGTGACGACCCGTGCCGCGCTGTTTCCGCAGATATCGGCGGGGGCGTCGGCGGCGAGGCAGCGCGCGTCGGCGGCGGGGCCGCAGCCGCTCAACGGCTTCGGGCCGGTCTACAACGACTTCCAGGCGTCGGTGTCGGCGTCGTGGGAACTCGATCTCTTCGGCCGCAACCGGCGCCTCACGGAGGCCGCGCGCGCCAACCTGCTGTCGAGCGAGGAAGGACGGCGCGCGACCATTCTGTCGCTGGTGGCGTCGGTGGCGTCGGCGTATCTGAATCTGCGCAGCTTCGACAAGCAGCTCGAAATCGCCAAGGCGACGACGCAGAGCCGCGCCGAATCGGTGCACGTGTTCACGTTGCGCTTCGAAGGCGGCGAAGTCTCGCAGATGGAACTCGCGCAAAGCCAGTCCGAATACGAAGCCTCGCTCGCGGTGATTCCGCAACTCGAAACCCAGATCGCGCAGCAGGAAGACGCGCTCTCGGTGCTGCTCGGCGCGAATCCGGGGCCGATCGTGCGCGGCCGGACGCTCAACGAACTCGCGACGCCAGTGATCCCGGCGGGCCTGCCATCGGACCTGCTGGAGCGGCGTCCCGACCTGCGTCAGGCGGAACAGGATCTGGTCGCGGCCAATGCGCTCATCGGCGCGGCGCGCGCACTCTACTTCCCGCAGATTTCGCTGACCGGCCTCTTTGGCACCGCGAGCGGCCAGTTCTCGTCGCTCTTCACGGGGCCGGCGCGCGTGTGGGCGTTCGCGGGGCAGATCACGCAGCCGATCTTCACGGCGGGCAATATCTCCGGCCAGGTGCAGTCGGCCGAAGCGCAGCAGCAGGCGGCGTTGCTCACGTATCAGAAGTCGATCCAGGTCGCGTTCCAGGAAGTCGATGATGCGCTGATCGCGTCGCAGAAACTGCACGAGCAGCTCGAAGTGCAGGGCCGCCAGGTCACCGCGCTCGCCACGTATTCGCGGCTCGCGCGGGCGCGCTACGAAGGCGGCTATACGAGCTATATCGAAGTCCTCGACGCCGAGCGCAGCCTCTTCAACGCCGAGCTTTCGCAGGCGCAGACGCAGGCCGCCGCGCTCGTGTCGTTCGTCACGCTCTACAAGGTGATGGGCGGCGGCTGGGTCGTCGCGGCCGACAAGATGACGACGCAGCAACAATCCGCGACGCCATCCGCCGATACGGCCAAGCCGGACCAGCCCGCTTCCCAGACAGTGCAATGAACACGGTCACATCCGACGATCGCGAAGCGCGCCCGCTCATTGCGTGCCACGAATGCGATCTGATGCAGCGCGAAGGCGTCGTGCCGCCCGGCGGCACGCTGCGCTGCTGCCGTTGCCGCGCGGTGCTCTATCGCCGGCGCGGGCGCGGTTTCGACCGCGCGCTCGCCTTCGCGCTCGCCGCCTTCGTGCTGTGGCTGATCTCGAACGCGTTTCCGATCGTCGGCCTCGCGGTGAACGGCGATGTCGTCGAGACGACGCTGATCGGCGCGGTGCGCGTGCTCTATCGCGACGGCATGTGGCCGCTCGCCGGCCTCATCTTCATCACGACGATCCTGATGCCCGCGCTGCAGGCGCTCGGCATGGTGTGGCTGCTGCTGCCGCTGTATCTGAACCGCAGGCCGTGGCACGCCGACGCCGTCTTCCGTCTGCTGCGCGTCGCGCGCAACTGGGGCATGACCGAAGTGCTGATGCTCGGCCTGCTGGTCGCGGTCGTGAAGCTCGCGCATATCGCTTCGGTGGTCACGGGGCCGGCGCTGTGGTCGCTCGCCGCGCTGATGCTGCTGCTCGTCGCGGCGACGTCCGCGTTCGACGAGCGCGCGATGTGGATGCGCATCGAAGGCGCGCCGCCCGGCATGCCCGCCGACACGCCGCTTCACGGGCGCACGGCGGCGGCGAGCGGCATCTGCGTCTGTCACGATTGCGGGCTCTCCACGCGCGGCACGCTGCGTCATGACCATCTGTGCTGCCCGCGCTGCGGCGCGCACCTGCATCTGCGCAAGCCCGCGAGCCTGTCGCGCACGTGGGCGTACCTGATTTCCGCGGCGATCCTCTACATCCCCGCGAACCTGCTGCCGGTGATGAACACGAGCTCGCTCTTCGGCGCGCAGAAGGACACGATCATGAGCGGCGTCGCGTATCTGTGGCATTCGGGATCGTGGCCGCTCGCGATCATCGTGTTCATCGCGAGCATCGCCGTGCCGATGCTCAAGATTCTCGCGATCGGCTATCTCGCCGCGACCGCGAATCTGCGCATGACGCAGCAAGGCCTGCGGCGCGCGCGCATCTACCGCATCGTCGAGCTGGTGGGCCGCTGGTCGATGCTCGATATCTACGTGATCGCCGTGCTCGTCGCGCTCGTGCAGTTCAGCGCGATGGCGACGATCGAGGCCGGTCCGGCGGCGATCGCGTTCGGCGCGGTCGTCGTGCTGACGATGTTCGCGGCGATGTCGTTCGATCCGCGCCTCATCTGGGACTTCGCGCCGCCTCGGGATGAACGACGATGAACACGCCCGGCGATATCCCCGATGCGGAAGTCGCGCCGAAAAAGCGCTGGCGCATTCCCTGGGTGTGGGTCGTGCCGGCCATCGCGGTGGTGATCGGCGTCTGGCTCGCCGCGAAAGCCGTGCTCGAACAGGGCCCGACTGTCACGATCACCTTCAAGACGGGCGAAGGCATCGAAGCCGGCAAGACCAAGATCAAGTTCAAGGACGTGGACATCGGCCTCGTGAAGTCGGTCGCGCTCTCGAAGGATTACAAGCACGTGGTCGCCACCGCCGAGCTGACGCGCGACGCGACCAACATGCTCGTCGACGACACGCGCTTCTGGGTCGTCCGGCCGCGCGTGGCGGGCGGCTCGGTGTCGGGCATCGGCACGCTGCTGTCGGGCGCGTATATCGGCATGGATATCGGGCACGCGAAGCAGGACCGGCGCGATTACACCGGCCTCGAAACGCCGCCGGTGTTCGCGAGCGACGTGCCCGGACGGCAGTTCGTCCTGAAAGCGACGGATTTGGGCTCGGTCGATGTCGGCACGCCGGTGTATTTCCGCCGCCTGCAGGTCGGCCAGGTGACGGCCTTCGAACTCGACAAGGACGGCAGCGGCGTCACGCTGCATATATTCGTCAATGCGCCCTACGACCGTTACGTGAACGCGGACTCGCGCTTCTGGCAGGCGGGCGGCATCGACGTGACGCTCGGCACCGACGGCCTCAAGGTCAACACGCAATCGCTCGTGTCGATCCTGATCGGCGGGCTCGCGTTCGAGACACCCGCGGTGTCGCTCAGCTGGTCCGAGGCGCCGCCCGACACGACCTTCAACCTGTTTCCGACGCGCGCCGAAGCGCTGCGCGTGCAGGAGCGCATCGTCGATACTTACGTCTTCAACTTCGAAGGCTCGGTGCGCGGGCTCGCCGTGGGCGCGCCGGTGGAATTCCGCGGCATCCAGATCGGCGAGGTGGCGGCCATCAACACGCGCTTCGATCCGGTCACGAAGCGCATCAGCATACCGGTCGAAATCAGGCTCTATCCGGAGCGCTTCACGTCGCGCTTCGCGGTCGAGCCGAAGAGCGGACGCGTCGTGTCCGACCGGCGCGCGCTCGCGGACGTGCTCGTGTCGCGCGGCCTGCGCGGGCAGTTGCGCACGGGCAGCCTGCTTACCGGCCAGTTGTATGTTTCGCTCGATTTCTTCCCGACCGCGAAGAAGGCGAGCATCGACTGGAACCGCACGCCGCCCGAATTGCCGACGACGCCGAGCGGCCTCGAATCGCTGCAGGATTCGATGAACCGCATCATGACGCGCATCGACAAGCTGCCGATCGAGGAACTCACCGCGAGCGCACGGCAGACGCTCAACAGCACGACCGCGCTGATGCAGGGCCTCAACACGCAAGTCGTGCCGCAAGCTGCGACCACGCTCGCCGCCGCGCGCGCCGCGCTCGATGCGGCGCATTCGACGCTCATGCCGGATTCGGGCCTGCAGCAGGACACGGCCGAAGCGGTTCGCGAACTGACCCGCACGGCGGCCTCGTTCCGCAGTCTCGCGGACTATCTGCAGCAGCATCCGGAAGCATTGCTGCGCGGCAAGCCGGAGGACAAAAAGTGATGCGGCCCGCTCTGCTCTCTCTCTTTCTCGCGGTTCTGCTCGCGGCATGCGCTTCGCCGCAAGCGAGCTTCTACCGGCTGAGCGCCGATCCCTCGCTCGCCGCGACGGCCGCGCGCACGAACTCGCGGCCCGTGATCGTCGGGCCGGTGACGGTGCCCGAGCTCGTCGACCGGCCGCAGATCGTCACGCGCAATACGAACAACGAAGTCGCGTTCAACGAATACGCGCGCTGGGGTGCGCCGCTCAACAGCGGCATCGCGGATGCCATCGCCGGCGATCTCACGTTGCTGCTCGGCTCCGATCGCGTGGCGCCGGCCTCGCGTGCGCTCGCGGACCCGCAGGCCTTGCGCGTGCGCGTCGATATCCAGCAGTTCGAGTCCGTTCCCGGCGATGCCGTCACGGTCGACGCGCACTGGTCCGTGCGCCGCTTCGGCGACGACAACGCGCTGACGGGCCGCTCGCTCGTGCGCGAGCCCGTCACCGGCGGCGACTGGAACGCGCTCGTTGCGGCGCACAGCCGCGCGCTCGCGAGCGTGAGCCGCGACATCGCGAAGGCGATTCAGGGCGGCATGCCTCAGTAAAGCCGGGGTGTCACAGCACGAAACGCGCGGCCTCGTCGAACGCGGCGCCGGCGGGCGGCACATCGCGCCGCGCGATGCGCACGATCTCGACCGCGCGCGTCTGCGGCGGCTGCGTCGGCAGGCGCGCGAGCATGATCGCGATATCCGCATGAGGTTCGTCGCAGCGCGCGTCCATCAGCAGATTCATCTGGTTCAGGCACAGCTCGCGGTGCGCGATGGAGATGAGCGCCGCCGGATCGGCGAGCAGATCGACGATCGTCTGAAGCTGCGTCTCGATGGAATCGGCGGGCGAGCCCAGCGCGGAGAGCGCGGCTTCGTTTTCCTCGAAATCGCGCTGGAGCCGCGTGGCGTCGCCGGAAACATCGGCGGCGGCGGTCAGGCGGCTCATGCCCGCGCCGCGCCGGCCGAGCATGTGCATGCGCGCGCTCAGCAGCGCGCGATGTTCCTGCAGCGCGTCGCGCCGCGCCTCCTGACCGGCGACGCGCGACATCGCTTCGAGCGCGAATTGCTCGACGATCCGCTGCACGAGTTCCTGCCTGAGCGATTCGTCGGTGTCGCTGCAAAAGCGCATGCGCTTGTCTTCGAAGCCTACCGCCGTGCGCGCGACATCCGAGCGCATCGCGCCGTTCTCGACGGCCGAGACGAGCACGCTTCGCTCGACGAGCGTCGCGCCCAGCACCGCGAAGGCGTAGTCGGCGGCGATGTTGCCGTCGAACCAGTCGCGCACGTCGCGGGACTCGCCGATGACTTTAGTGATGTCGTCGGGCGTCGCGAACTTCGCGCGCAGATAAGGATCGTCCGCCCATGCGCCGGGCGTCGCATCGCGCGGCGCGGGCAGCGCGCCGACGAGTTCATGCGCATGGTCGAGCGTCTTGCCGATGACCGATTTGATCCGCGCTTCGTAACGATTCGCGAGCTTCACCTGAGGCGCGACCGCGACGATGCGATCGAGCGCCTGCCGGACGTCCTCGCGCGATGTGGTGTCCTCGCGCCTGAACAGCCAGTTGAACATGCTTCATCCCATGATGTGCACGCCGCCGTCCACATAGAGCGTTTCGCCCGACATCCGCCGCGCGAAAGGCGTCGCGAGAAACGCGCAGGTGAAGCCGACGTCCATGATGTCCACCAGTTCGCCGAGCGGCGCGCGTTCCGCGGCTTCGGTCAGCAGCAGGTCGAAGTCCTTCAGCCCCGACGCCGCGCGCGTCTTGAGCGGGCCCGGCGAGATCGCATGCACGCGAATGCCCTGCGGCCCGAGCTCGTAGGCGAGATAGCGCGCGCACGCTTCGAGCGCGGCCTTCACCGGGCCCATCACGTTGTAATTGGGTACGACCTTGTTCGCGCCGTGATAGCTCATCGTGAACATCGCGCCGCCGTTTTTCATGAGCGGCGCCGCGAGCCGCGCCATGCGCACGAACGAATGGCAGGAGATGTCCATCGCCTTCGCGAAGCCGTCCGCCGAGCAGTTCAGCAAGCCGCCTTGCAAATCGTCCTTCGGCGCCCACGCGATCGAATGCACGAGGATATCGAGCGTGCCCCACTCGCTCGCGATGCGCTCGAACACCGCGTCGAGTTCGGCCTCGCTCGATGCGTTGAGCGGCATGAAGATCGGCGCTTCGAGATCCTTCGCGAGCGGCTCGACATACGGCCGCGCCTTGTCGTCGGCGTAGGTGATGGCGAGATCGGCGCCCAGTTCGCGGAACGCCTTCGCGCAGCCGTACGCGATGGAATGCTCGTTGGCGATGCCGGTGACGAGCGCCTTCGCGCCCTTCAGCACGGGCTGTGGCACGGTGAGCGTCATGCGGATGCTCCTTCGATCAACGTCAATGCGTGACGCGCGATCATCAGTTCCTCGTTGGTCGGAATCACCCACGCGCTCACCTTGCTCGACGCCGCGCTGATGCGCGGGCCGCCGCTCTCGTTGGCTTGCGCATCGAGTCCGATGCCCCACCATGCCGCCTGCTCGCACACGCGCTGTCGTATCTCTTTCGAATGCTCGCCGATGCCCGCCGTGAACACGATGGCATCGAGCCCTTGCAGCGCGGCGCTCATCGAGCCGATCTCGCGGGCGATGCGATACACGTAGAGATCGACGGCGAAACGCGCGCGTTCGTCGCTGCTCGCGAGGAGCGCACGCATGTCGCCCGAGATGCCGGACACGCCCAGCAAGCCCGAGCGGCGATACAGCAGGTCTTCGATCTCGCGTGCGTTCATGCCGAGCTCGTCGAGCAGATACAGGATCACGCCCGGATCGAGATTGCCGCAGCGCGTGCCCATCATGAGGCCGTCGACGGCGGTGAAGCCCATCGTGCTCGCGACGCTCTTGCCCGCGTGCATCGCGCACAGGCTCGCGCCGTTGCCCAGATGCGCGACGACCGTGCGTCCGCTCGCCGCCTCGGGCGCGATATCCGGCAACGCGTTCGCGATGTATTCGTACGAGAGGCCATGAAAGCCATAGCGCCGCACGCCGTTCTTCGTGATCGATTCGGGCAGCGCGAACGCCTGCGCGAGCGGCGCCTGCGTCGCGTGAAACGCCGTATCGAAGCAGGCGACTTGCGGCAGGCCCGGATTGCGCTCGGCGATGATGCGGATCGGCTTGATATTGTGCGGCTGATGCAGCGGCGCGAGCGGCGTGAGCTTGTCGAGTTCGTCGAGCACTTCGGGGCTCGTCAGCACGGGCTTCGTGAAATGCGCGCCGCCATGCACGACGCGATGCCCCACGCCGATCAGATGATGCCCCGCGCCATGCCCGCGCAGGAACGCGCCGAGATGCGCGATGGCTTCGGCATGTTCGAGCCTGACGCCTTCGCCCCATGCATGCTCGCCGGTCTTTTCGCCGCTCGCATTGAACGCGACGAAATGCGGCGAGCTGAAGAGCCCTTCCACTTGTCCGTGCATGACGAGTTCGAGCGCCTTGCCTTCGACATCGAACGCGCTGAACTTGATGCTCGATGAACCCGCGTTGAGAACCAGAATGACGTCGGCCATGATTTACCCCGCCACCTGCGCTTCTTCGCGGCGTTTCGACGCCACGAGCGATGCGATGGCGCACGACGCGAGCCGCGATTGCAGCGAATCGGCGCGGCTCGTCAGGATGATCGGTACACGCGCGCCGAGCACGATGCCCGCCGCATCCGCGCCCGCCAGAAACGAGAGGCTCTTCGCGAGCATGTTGCCCGCTTCGAGATCCGGCACGATCAGCACGTTCGCGCGCCCCGCGACGGGCGAATCGATCTTCTTCGTCTTCGCCGCTTCGAGATCGATCGCGTTGTCGAGCGCGAGCGGGCCATCGACGAGCGCGCCGGTGATCTGATGGCGATCCACCATCTTGCAGAGTGCGGCTGCCTCCAGCGTCGACGGCACTTTCGGGTTGACCGTTTCCATCGCCGAGAGGATCGCGACCCGGACCTCTTCGAGACGCAGCGCGTGGCCGAGATCGATCGCGTTCTGCACGATATCGACCTTGTCGGCGAGCGTCGGCGCGATATTGATCGCGGCGTCGCTGATGATGAGCACGTTCTCGTGGCCCGGCACATCCATGATGAAGCAGTGCGACACGCGACGCTGCGTGCGCAGGCCGCCTTCGCGTTTCACGACGGCGGCCATGACTTCGTCGGTGTGCAGGCTGCCTTTCATGAGCGCTTCGGCTTTCGCCTCGCGCACGAGTTCCACCGCCTTTTCCGCGGACGCGTGACTGTGCGGCGCATCGACGATCGGCAAGCCCGCGATGTTCAGCCCGCATTCCTCCGCGACCTCGCGGATGCGCTCGCGCGGCCCGACGAGAAGCGGCGAGATCAGGCCCATCTCGTGCGCCTTGACTGCGCTTTCCAGCGATGTCCGGTCGCACGGATGCACAACCGCCACCACGAGCGGCGGCAGCGTCCTGCAAACCTCGATGAGCCGTTCATACTTCTCGTGCGTATGATTCATACCGCCTCCGTGTGAACGTGCGATGCGCCGCCCAAGCCTCAGTGCGCGGGCGCGGAACGTCTCGGCGCGCGCGCGGCCTTGACGGGCAGCGCCGCGCGAATGCGCGCGAGCATCTCGTGCTGCGCCGCCGTCGGCTCGAAGCCTTGCATGCGGCTATCCGCGTGCAGCTTGTCGAACAGGGTGAGGAGCTTCTTGCGGTCGTCGTTATCGTCGAGCAGATCGGGCAAGGTCGAGAGCGCCTGTTCCGGCTCGTAGCGCACGACGATTTCCTGTTCGCCGCGAATACGCCGCCATTCATCGCGCGGCATCTGCGGCAGATATTCCGCGTAGTCGGCCGCGAGCGTCTGACGCAGGACCATGCGCGTGAGCGGCAGCGGCTCGTCATGCCGCATCAGCAGGCACGCGACGCGCGCGACGGCCTCCGCATATCCGCCGTGCCCGATCGATGCGAGCGCTTCCTGGACGAAAGGCAGCTCGCGCGGATCGGCGACATGCTCGCGGGGCTCGTGCTGTTGCGCGGGATGCGCCGAGAACATGTTGCCGTAGACGGAGAAGAACATCGCTTCGGTCGCCGCATCGCGCATCGCCCGATAGAAATCGAGGCTCGCACTGATCATGTCGGAGCCGCAATGCTCCGCACGGCGCAGCGGTTCGTCTGCGGCGGCGGGCTTGCGCGCGGCTCTGACCGCATCCGCCGCGGGGCCGAGCCATGCGAGCCACGGGTTGTAATCCGAGAACATCCAGCGTTGCGCGCGCAATGGATGAAACGCGCGCAGCATGCTCGCGGTGGTGTCGTTGGCCATCGCCTGCACGAAGGGCTGCGCGAACAGTTCATAGGCGCGCTGATTGAAATCCGATACCTGCTTCACCGCTTCGAACGGCAACTCGTCCACGCGTTCGAAGCGGTTGAAGCGCGCCGTCACGTCTTCCAGGCGGCGCTCGTGAAAGCTCACGTCGTATTCGGTCTTGCCGCCTTCGCCCTTGCGTTCCGCGATCTCCATGCCGTACAGACCCGGCGGAAACGACTCGATCGCCTCCAGCACCGATGCGATCTGCGTGTATTCCTTCTTCGCGACCTTGCCGCTCACGAAGATGCCCAAGTGCCCGATGCTCTTGTGCATCAGCCCGACGATCACCTGTCCGCGCGCCTTGATCTCGTCCGTGCTGCCGTAGATATCCGCGACCCAGTTGAACGCCTGTTGCGGCGGCGTGATGTTGTCGCCCATCGAAGCGAAGAGAATGATCGGCGACTTGATCGCGCGCAGATCGAAGGACGCGCCCGACACGCCGCTCACTTCACCCGACCATAGCTTGTTGCCGACGAAGAGATTGCGCGTGATCCATTCGATCTCTTCGCGGTTCATCAGGTAATAGCCGCCCCACCAGCGTTCGAAGTCGAGAAAGCGCGGAGGCTCGGTGTCGATGTTGGCGAACAGCGTGTAGTACTTGTCCCAGAAGCTGTTCGCGGGATTCAGGTTCTCGAAGTTCTCGACGAGATACGCGCCGTCGAACTTGCCGTTGCCGAGGTCCGCCGTCAGCGACGCGAGCCAGGTGCCGCCCAGCATGCCGCCCGAATAGCGCATCGGGTTGTCGCCCTCGCCTTCGCTCCATGCGCCGCTCCAGTACGACATCGGCGCGCCGTTGATGACGAGCGGGCCGGTATCGTCGGGCTGCGAGCTTGCGAGCATCATCGCGGCCCAGCCGCCCTGACAGTTGCCGACGATCGCGGGCTTCGCGCTGTCGGGATGCAGCTCGCGCACGTGCCTGACGAACTGCTGCTCGGCCGCGCACACGTCGAGCAGCGTCTGGCCCGGCTGCGGGTCGCGGAAGAACGTGACGAAGTACACCGGATGACCCGCGCGCAACGCGACGCCCACTTGCGAATCGTCCTTGAAACCGCCGATGCCGGGACCGTGCCCCGCGCGCGGATCGATGATGAGATAGGGACGCTTCAGCGGATCGATGATCACGCCCTCGGGCGGCACGATGCGCAAGAGCGCATAGTTCACGGGCCGCGCGAAGGTGCGGCCATCGATCAGCATTTCATGCGCGAAATGCAGCACCGGTTCGAGACCGCGCTTCGTCTGCTCGATGAAATTGTTGCCGCGCTGACGCAGCGTGTCCCAGAAGAGAATCGAGCGCTGCATGAGATCGAGCGCGTAACCGTAGCCGTTGAAATGATCCGCGTTGCCGTTGCCGACAAGACGCGTGCCCGCATCGTGTGCGCGCTCGCTGAACTGCTGTTGCGCCAGTTCAGCGCGCTTCTGGAACACGCGCGCGACTTTATCCGCGATTTCCTGGCTGCGCGCCAGTTGATCTGCATACGGCATGACGTGACCTCCGCGAAGAGAACGTGCAAGGGATGGCGCTGAAAGCGGATGCATCGGCCGGCGAGACGAAAGCATGGACCGAAGACTTGAATACCATCATTAAAATATATGCGCAATGTGCGACAGGGAAGTGGCAAATAGGGGCGGCTCAACGTCGCGCGCCGGCGTCGCCATCGGATGAAGCAATCTCCTGATACTTCATCACGACATGTTCGAGGTTGTAGAACATGCGTGTTTCGCCGAGCCGTTCACCGAGCGGCGAGCGCCGCACCGCCGCGAGCACGCCCGGATTCAGGCCCGCGAGCCACAGCGTGGTGCCGCTCGCGGCGAGGCGCTCGTCCGCTTCGATCATCATCTTGAGCGCGGTGTATTCGACATCGAAAACACGGCTCAGGTCCAGCACGACGATTTTCGCGCCGGACTCGCGCACGAGCGGCCGGATCTTTTCGGCGACACGTTGCGCATTGGCGAAGAATATCCGTCCCTCCGGACGCAGGAGCAACATGCCGGGAAACGCTTCGTCGTCGGGATGTTTCGACGAATCGCGGCGGAACACGTTCGTGCCCGGCATCCGCTTGAGCGCATACACCGGCGGATTCGACACCTGATGCGCGAGCGCGAAGAGCGACACGACGATCGCGACCACGATGCCCTCCAGCGTGCCCAGCAGCACGACGCCCGCGCATGCCGTCAGCGCCCAGACGAACTCGGTGCGGCGAATCTTCAGGATCGCGCGGAACTCGGCGGGGCTGAAAAGCCCGATGGAATAGAACACGACGACGGCGGCGAGCGTTGCGTGCGGCATCAACGCCATCAGCGGTGCGAACAGCAGCATCACGGCGAGCGCGATCAGCGCCGTCACGAGTCCCGCGAGTTGCGTGCGAGCGCCCGCCTGCCGGTTCACGGCCGTCTGGCTCGTGCCGCCACCCGCGACCATCGCGCCGAGCAATGCGCCGCCCGCGTTCGCGAGGCCGGTCGCGAGCAGTTCGCGGTTGGCGTCGGGCACCGGCTCGTCGTTGCGCGCGAATGCGCGTGCCGCCGCGATGCTTTCGGTGAAGCTCATCAGCGCGATGCCGAGCGCGTCCGGCCACAGCTTCAGCGCGAGCGCCAGATCCGGCTTTGTCCACGACGGCAAGCCCGCGGGCACCGCGCCGACCGTTTCGACGCCATGCGCGCGCAGATCGAGGACGGCCACCGCGATGATCGCCGCCGCGACGACGAACAGCGGCGCCGGCGCGCGCGGCACGAAGCGTTCGAGCAGCACCAGCGCGGCGAGCGTCAGCACCGCGAGCGCGAGCGTGCTCGCCGAGAAATGCGGCAAACTCGCGACGAACGCGCCCGCGTTATGAAAGAACGAGCCTTTCGGATAGTGGATGCCGAACAGCTTCGGCAACTGATCCATGACAATGACGATCGCCACGCCCGCCTTGAAGCCGACGAGCACCGGCTCGGAAATGAAGTTCGCGACGAAGCCGAGGCGCAGGCACGCCGCCGCGACGAGCATCGCGCCGACGAGCATCGTAAGCGTGGCGCTGGCGACGGCGAGCGCGTGCGCGTCGTCGCTCCCGACCGTCATGCTCAGCGCGTTCGCGGCGAGAATCGCGAGCGTGGTCGTCGTGCTGACGGAAAGCGCGCGCGACGATCCGGTGAACGCGTAGACAATCATCGGCACGCATGCCGTATAGAGACCGACCTGAACCGGGAGGCCGGCGATCGTCGCGTAGGCGAGCGCCTTCGGGATGACGACGGCCGCCGCCGTCAGGCCCGCGAGCGTATCGGCGCGCGCCCATCGTTTCTCGTAATGAAACAGCCATTCGGCAGCGATGGGCGCGCGTGGCGGCATGTCGATATCCGTGCGCCGATATCGCGCTCAGAAGCGCTCGGGCACGTAACGCAGCGGCCGGTCGCTCTCGCGATAGCCTTCCGCCTTCTGGCGCTTGGGCAGCTTCACCTTTTCCCGCGGCACCGTCGTGTAGGGAATGCTCGCCAGCAAATGGCTGATCAGGTTGAGGCGCGCACGGCGCTTGTCGTCGGAGCGCACGACGTACCACGGCGCGAGATCGGTGTCGGTCGCTTCGAACATGTCGTCGCGGGCGCGCGAATAGTCGTACCAGCGGCTGTACGAGCGCAGGTCCATCGGCGAAAGCTTCCAGATCTTGCGCTCGTCGTGGATGCGCTCTTCGAGACGCCGCGTCTGTTCGTCCTGGCCGACTTCGAGCCAGTATTTGAGCAGGATGATGCCCGAGTCGATGATCGCGCGCTCCACGAGCGGCACACCTTTCAGGAAGGTGGTCGCCTGCTCGTCGGTGCAGAAGCCCATCACGCGTTCGACGCCCGCGCGGTTGTACCAGCTCCGGTCGAACAGCGTGATTTCACCCGCGGCGGGCAGATGCGGCAGATAGCGCTGCACGTACATCTGCGACTTCTCGCGCTCGGTGGGCGCGGGCAGCGCGATCACGCGGAAGATGCGCGGACTCACGCGCTCGGTGATCGCCTTGATCGTGCCGCCCTTACCCGCGCCGTCGCGCCCTTCGAACACGATACAGACCTTCGCGCCCGTATAGACGGCCCATTCCTGCAGCCTGACGAGCTCGGCGTGCAGACGCGCAAGCTCCTTCTCGTACTGTTTCCGGCTCAGGCGCTCATGCACGCTCGCGCCTTCGCGCACGCCCCGCGTTTCGCTGACAGCCTTGTCTTCTTTCAATGCTGGCTCCCCATGTGGTCCATCAGGTTTCGTTGCGCTCGGGCACAACCTGCACCATGAGCGTGCGATTTTTCCAGAACATGTTGTGGATGCGCGGCTGAAACGTGCGCAGCACGTGCGGCTCGACCTTATCGAAAGTCACGACCGCGGCCGGATGTTCCCCGGTGCCGGGCACGCGCTGAATCGAATCGTACGGAGGAAAGCCGTAATTGCAGAGAAACTGCCGAATTTCGTCGTCGGTCGTGGACTCGTCTACATTGCCTATCCAGAGGTCACCCATTGCAAAGTTCTCCGTTGAGTTCTGTGATGCTTCTATAGCCTAGTACACGAACGGCCGGTCAGGTCGATCGATCGCGCTTTCCCGATCTGCGCTGCGCGAGCGGATTCAACGCGACAACGAAGATCACAATGCCGATGCCGAGCGCCCACATGCCGTAGCGGAATTCGGGCTTGATGTCATACAGCACGCCGTGCATCGTGAAGTAAAGGCCGGCGAGCCAGATGAACACGCCGATCGAGGCAACCACCATGCGCGGCTCGTTCAGTCTCATCGATGTCTCCCGATACATTGCGCGGAATGATTTCAGTTTAGGACGTATGTACGCGCGCGTATGCATCGGGCTTGGCGCGCGGCCATCGTTAGACTACATTCTCTGCTTGTGACCGTGGGATCGGTCAACGGCTCCGCGCATGCAATGACGCATCGGCGGAGCGGCCGAATGCAACGTACGACCAACCAGCCGTTCAACGTCCGGGCGCTGCGCACATGCGAAAGCCGATCCTGTCTTCGAGCCGGTTGCGCAACTTTGCGGCGCTCGTCCTGCTCGCCGTCGCGCCTGCCATCGCGCACGCGCAGGCCGCGCCGGAAAGAGCCGTCGTCGGCACCAACGTCAAGAACTACGCGAACGCCGTGCTCGCGATCATGTCGTACACCGCGGTGCCGGACGTCACGACGAGTTCGCTCTCCATCAACAGCGGCGCGAGCGGCAATCCGGGCTTCGGCCAGACGCAGCTCGGCGGCGGCTTTACCCTCAGCCGGTCGTTTCCGCTCTATCTCGAAGGCACCGTCGCGTACAGCCGTTACGATCCGACCTTCATCGCGACCGACGGCAATCAGCAACGCCCGGTGCCGGCGAAATGGAACACGCTCAGCACGACCATCGGCATCGGCTGGGATTTCCCGATCACCGACGAGCTTCGCCTGCGGCCGATCCTCAACGGCATGGTCGGCCGCGTGGCAAGCGATCTGCGTGTCGCACAGACCGTGTTCAACCATGTCGCCAACACCAATCTCCAGTTCCTCGAAGACGGCGCGCTTAACGCGTACGGCCTCGGCGGCTCGCTGATGCTCGATCTGGAGCATTACCGCGAACACTACGAGATCGATGTCGAACTCCGCGCAACCGATATCTATCTGCGCAGTTTCGGCAGTTCGTCCGACGCGGTGCAGGGATCGGCGACCGCGCAGCAATTCAGCCTGTGGGCGCGCTGGCGTGCGCCCACAGGCTTTGCCGCGCTCGACCGGCCGGTGCGCTACGTGCTCGAAACCGCGTACTCGCATTACTTCGGCGACAGCGCCGGCGTGCTCGGCTTCAACGATCTGACGTCGCTCGGCGTGGGCCTCGAACTCGACAGCAGCAGATATCCCGTCGTCATCACGCGCACGCGGGCGATGGTGCGCTACGTGTTCGGCCACAACGTGCACGGCGTGTCGTTCGGCTTCGCCGTCAGCTTCTAGCGCGCCGGGTCAGAGCACGTTGCGCTGGCTCGGATCGTATTTCGGGTCCGGCTGCTTCTGCGTCTGCCTGAGGACGCCCTGAGCGTCGAAATAAAAATGAAACAGCATGTGGTCGATGTTGTTCTGCGTGTACCGATACGACCACACCTCCCGATCCATGCGCTTGAAATACGCCGTCTCGAACGGACGGCCGAATGCGATCAGCACGTCGTTGCGCGTCCATTTGTTGACTTCGGCCCGATAGAACTCGTTTTCCTGAAGCACTTGCCGGACACTGACCGTATTGCCTGCCGCATCGAGATCCACGGCGGTGGTCGTCGATCCCATCGGCTGCGTGGGCCACATGAGGCGCTTGCCGCCGTTGGGCAGGTCGTAGGTTTCCTTGGGCGGTCCGAGCTTCGCGACGATCGCCTGCTGGTCCATGCCGGGCTGCACGCGCTGTTCGGGCTGCGCGCAGCCGGCGAGCGCGACGGCGACGATGCACACGCCCTGCGTCAACGTAAATGCGACGCGTCTTTTCATTGGGTCTCTCCCGCGTTTGCGCTTATTTCGTCGTGGCGGGCTCCACGGAGATCGCGAGCGCTTCCGTATAGACCGCCTTCACCTGATCGCCCTTTTTCACGCGCTTCAGGCGTTCCGGGTCCTGCACGTGCAAGTCCACGATCTGGCCGCGCGGCCCGCGCAACGTGACGATCTTCGCTTGACGATCGACGCCGATCACATCCGCGATGACCGTCACCTCGCGGCCTAACTCGCCACCCGGCTTCGCACGGCGCGGCGCCCGTTCGGCGGTATCGTTCTCCGAGCGCGACGGCTGTGTTTTCTTGTCGACGAGACTCAGCGTCAGGGATTCGCGATACTGCGTCGTCACGACATCGCCGAGCGCGAGCTGATCGAAGTTGCGCGCCTCGTTCGTCACTTCGAGCTCGATCACCTTGCCCGCCTGCGTTTTCAGCGTGACGGTGCGCGTCGCCGGATCGATGCCGACGATCGTCGCCGTGACCTTCACGACGCCCTGCACCGTGGCGCTGTTCGCATCGCGCGTGACGGTCACGTCGTTTTCGGGCTCGGCGGATAGCGCGCTTGCGGAGATCGCAAGGCACGACAAGACAACGAAGCTCATGCGCTTCATGATCGCGCTCCTTGTTCTAGTTGCGCCCCACGACGTTACTGGATCGAGTAACCGCGTCCCTGCATGCACGCCGCCCACGCACGATAGTACGTGGACATCGCGCCCTGGCTCTGCGCTTGCGCATTCGACTGCTGCGCGCGTTTCTCCTGTCGCGCACGCGCGCCGCCCGCCATCGTGCCCGTTACCGCGCCGATGGCCGCGCCCTTGCCCGCATCGCCCGCGATCGCGCCGATCGCCGCACCGCCCGCCGCGCCGCGCGCCGCGCCGCCCACGCGCTGGCCGCCACCCACGGCGGCGCCGCCTTGCGGTGGCGGCGCCGCCGATGCGGTCGCCGGGTCGATGCCCGTGTTGCTCTTCGCCCAGCTATAGCACGCGCCGTCGTCGTTTTGCTGTTGCTGCGCACTCTGACCTTTGGACGGGTAAGCGATCGGCTTGGTCTGCGCAACGGCATCGAGCGCCATCACGGCGATCGCGATGGCGCAACCCGCACGCAATCTGTTTGCATTCATGGCGACTCCTTGCTTTGGTTCGGGCGATTCGAGAGCATGCGTCGGATCGGATTCGCGAGCGGTTGCGCGGACGCACCGCAATTCTTTTGATACACGACACCGTGGTTGTTCGCAATGAATGTCATCGCGAAAGCGGCTCTCGCATGCTTTCCGTGTTTCGTGAGGATGTGAAATACGCCTGTCGACAGGCTGTGCTGCGGTGTGGATGACTTCGGGATTCGGTGGCGGCGATTCCGGCCTTGGGAACCGATTGACTTCTCGAAGATATGCGAACCTTTCATCGATTGCAAGAATGGTGGCGTAGGTGTTTATTTCGATCATTCGTCGCACACTTCGCGCTATTAACTACCCGCCTAAAGCGATGATCGCCATCGTCAGGAGCACGCCCAGCGCCATCATCGAAACCCCTGCTTTCCAGCCCTTCCAGCCCGCATAGCCGCCCAGCGCGAAGCCGCAGAAGAACAGCATCGCGAGCGTCAGCACGCGCGAAATCAGCAAGGCCGTAGGCACATGCCTGACGAGCACAAAAGGCGCGGCGACAGGAAAGGTCGACAGCACGATGATGATGAAAATGCCCAGCGCCGCGAGAAAGTCGTCGCGCACGAAACGCGCATGCTCGGGCAGGCTGCCGCTTGCGGCGATGCGCCTGCGGATGGATTCGAGATCGGCGTCGGAGACGAACGGGTCGAGTGCCGCGGACAGGCGCTCGCGCAACGCGCGCACGCCCGCCGCCGCATCGGGCTCGCGATGTATGGCGAGCGCGAGCGCATGCCTGCGCGCGCGGTTCGCGATCGTGCGCACGAGATACATGACGGCATCGGCGAGACCCCACGCGAGATTGCAGCCGATGGCCGTGTACAGCATCTTGTGCCCCGCGGCCTCGCCGCCCGTCGCCGCCGATACCGTGCCGACGAACGTCAACGCCATGAACAGGCCGAAGCATAGTTCCGACACGCGATCCACAGTGTCGAGCACGGGCTCGCGCGCGCGTTCTTTCGGCGACTCTCCGGTGGTCATCGGCACGCGCCGCTATTTGACCTTCACCTCGTTTTCCAGAGGCGCGTTCTTTTCGAAAGCCGTAATGCTCTGCAGCGTGGTTTCGCAGATCGTCGTCAATGCTTCGCGGGTCAGATAAGCCTGATGTCCCGTCACGATGACATTCGGGAACGAGACGAGCCGCTGGAAAATGTCGTCGGTGATGATTTCGCTCGACAGATCGCGGAAGAAGAGATCCGCTTCCTGTTCGTACACATCGATCGCGAGACCGCCGAGCTGGCCGGTTTTGAGCGCCTCGATGACGGCTTCCGTGTCGATCAGCGCGCCGCGGCTCGTGTTGACGAGCAGCGCGCCGCGCTTTGCACGCCTGAGCGACTCGGAATTGATGATGTGATGCGTCTGCGGCGTCAGCGGACAGAACAGCGCGACGATATCCGCGCGCTCGCCGATCTCGCCGGGCGTCGCATAGTGCAGCCCCAGCGCCTCGAATTGTTTCGACGGATACGGATCGTAGCCGATCACATTGCAGCCGAAGCCCTGCATGATCTTCGCGAAGACGCAGCCGATCTTGCCCGTGCCCACGACAGCCACCGTCTTGCCGTACAGATCGAAGCCGATGAGGCCGTCGAGCGAGAAGTTCGAATCGCGCGTGCGGTTGTACGCGCGATGCACCTTGCGATTGATCGCGAGCAAGAGCGCAACCGCGTGTTCCGCCACCGAGTTCGGCGAGTAATTGACGACGCGAACGACCCTGATGCCGAGCTTCGCGGCGGCCGCGAGATCGACATTATTGAAGCCCGTGCAGCGCAGCGCGACCAGACGCGTGCCGCCCTTGTGCAGCGCTTCGAGCACCTCGGCGTCCGCCTTGTCATTGACAAAGATGCAGACGGCGCCATAGCCCGCCGCGAGTTCGACCGTGTCCATATCGAGCGACATGTCGTGGTATCTGAGCTTATGCTTCTCGATCTTGTTTGCTTCGTCGAGATACTCACGCTCGTAGGGCGTCGAGCTGTAGATCGCCACTTCCATGATGCGCTCCTTCAGATTTTGATGGCATGGTGACGCAAGGTCTAACCCGCGGCAAGCGATATGGCAATCTGCACGAAAAGCACTTTGACGATGGTCATCGACGGGAAAATCATCGCGTACATGATGTCGGGCTGATCCGTCGGCGCGACGCGATTGGCGAACGCGAGGATCGCCGGATTGCCGGTCGCGCCGCAGATCACGCCGATCGACGTATCGAAGGGCAGCTTGAAGATCCACAGGCAGCACGCCGCCGTGACGCTCACGAGAACCAGCAGCGTGATCACACCGTAGACCAGCAGGATCGGCCCGGCCGTGGCCACGGTCGCGACGAACTTCGGCCCGCAGGAGATGCCCACTTGCGCGAGGAAGATCGTGAGGCCGAGGTTGCGCAGCACGAGATTCGCCGACAGCGGCATCACCCAGACGAACGGCCCGTTGCGCCGCGCCTTGCCGAGACACAGCGCGACCAGCAGCAATGCGGCGAGCCCGAGGCTGAACGCGCCGATGCCGGGAACCGGCAGCGGAATCGCGCCGACGAGCAGGCCGAGCGCCGCGCCGATCCCGAGGCAGATGAAGCTCAGGTCGGCCGTGCCCTTGATCGAATCGCCGAAGAACGTGCGCATCGTCGCCTGATGCGCACGATTGACGAGCAGGCCGACCCGGTCGCCCGCTTCGAGGATCAGATCGGGCGTCGAGACCATGTCGGCGTCGCCGCGGCGCACGTGCGCGACCGCGCAGTTCACGCCGTCGGGGAAGCGGATATCGCCGAGCGCCATGCCGACGACCGCCGGATTCGACGCGAACACGCGCATGTAGTCGAGGTCTTCGCGATGGCTCGCCATGCGTCCCGGCTGCAATTCGCCGCACAGCGCGGTGGCTTCGTCGAGCAGACGCCGGTCGGTGGCGGTCGCGAGGAGCACGTCGTCGGCGCGCAGCGTGAAGTCGGCCGTGGGCAACTGATTGTGATGCGCGCGCCGCACCGCGGCGATCACCACGCCGGAAGGCAGGCGGCTCGCAAGCTCCGAGAGCTTCAGACCGAAGAGGCTCGCGTTTCTCAGCGCGATCTCCGCCGTTTCGATCAGCTTCGCCGGCGGTTTCTGGATCTTTACCTTCAGCGTGACGTTGAGCAGGTAAATGAAGAGGATCGGACCGGCGACGCCGAACGGATACGAGATGCTGTAGGCCACGGCGGCATCGTTGCTTTTCATCGATGCGATCGCGACCTGCAAACTCGCCGTGCTGGTGCCGCTGCCGGCGAACATGCCGAGCGCATCGGCGAGCGAGATGCCGAAGTGAATGAGGCCGCAGGCGACCAGCCCCGAGACGACCACGCCGATGCATGCGGCCAGGTTCGCCTTCACGCCATCGCGGCTGGTGAGCCCGCGAAAGAACTGCGCGCCGTATTGAATGCCGATGCCATAGAGAAACAGCAGCAGCCCGAGTGTGCCGAGCAAGGGCGGCGGCGCGGACTTCGGCGCAAATGCGCCGATCGCGAGCCCGACGAACAGCACCGCGCCGGAACCGAGCGCCACGCCCTTGATATTGATCTCGCCGATCAGATACCCCAGCGCGATCGTCAGGAAGAGCGCGAACAGCGACTGATTCTCGAGAAAGGCCCTGACTGCATCCATGCCGCCTCCTGTGGGTGGACAAAGCAACTCAGCAGTACACGAACATTAAAGGCGCTTTACTCCGCGCAGTCCAGCAACACCTTACATCAACGCGATTCGAGCACGACGACGCTGCGCGCGCCGACACGGCATGCAGCGCGTTCGATCGATGCCCTTTCGACATCGGCAACGATATCCCCCGGTGCTTGCGCTGCCGTGTCCACGATACGCCGCCAGCTTCCGCTATCGACCACAGGAAGAGCAATATCACGGGCGTCGTCGTTCATGTTGAAGACGATGTGCAGCATCGGCTCGCCCGCCGTCTGGCCCGCGAGCGTGAACGCCACGAGGCGCGCGCCGGGATCGTGCCACGCGGGCGCATCGAGCCGTTCGCCATGCCATGCTACATCGGCGTGCGTCTGCCCGTTCGACGGCTGCCCCGTCAGAAAACGCCGGCGGCGCAGACTCGCGTGACGCTTGCGCAGCGCGATCATCTCGCGCACGAAGCGCAGCATGTCGAGGGCGTCGCCGGAGAGTTGCCAGTCGATCCACGAGAGCGCGTTGTCCTGACAGAACGCGTTGTTGTTGCCGCGCTGGGTGCGCAGGATTTCGTCGCCGGCGAGGAGCATCGGCACGCCCTGGCTCAGGAGCAGAATCGCCATGAAGTTGCGCGCCTGTCGAAGCCGCATGCCGATGATCGCCGGGTCGTCGGTCTCGCCTTCCGCGCCGCAATTCCACGACAGATTGTCGTTGCTGCCGTCGCGGTTGTCCTCGCCATTCGCCTCGTTATGCTTCGCCTCGTAGCTGACGAGATCGCTCAGCGTGAAGCCATCGTGACAGGTCACGAAGTTGATGCTGTTCGCAGGCAGCCGGCCATCGTTCTGATAGAGGTCCGCGCTGCCCGCGATGCACGTGCACACCTCGCCCACGATGCCCGGATCGCCGCGCACGAAACGCCGGATCACATCGCGGTAACGCCCGTTCCATTCGGCCCACGTCATGCCCGGAAACGAGCCGACGTGATAGAGACCGCCCGCGTCCCATGCTTCCGCGATCAACGGCACGCGCGCGAGCACCGGCGATGCCTCCATCGCCCACGGTAAAGGTGGCGTGCGCAACAATTCGCCGTGCTCGCCGCGCACGAATACGCTCGCGAGATCGAAGCGGAATCCATCGACATCGAGCTCGCGAACCCAGTATTCGAGGCAGCGCATGATGAACGCCGACACCAGCGGATGATTGCAGTTGAGCGTATTGCCGCAGCCGGTGTAGTCGCGATAAAGCCGCGCATCGTTCGAATCGATCTGATAGAACGCCTCGTTGGCGAAGACCTTGAAATGGATCACCGGTCCGTTCTTGCCCGCCTCGGACGTGTGATTGAACACGACATCGAGCAATACGCGAATGCCCGCCGCGTGCAAGGCATCGACGAATTCGCGGAACTCCTGCGGCGCTCGCGCGGGCTCCACGCAATAGCGCGGATGCGGGCTGTAGAAGCTGTGCGTGCTGTAGCCCCAGTAGTTGGAAAGGCCACGGGCCGCGGCGAACGGCGGAATGTCCTGTTCATCGAAGGCCATCACCGGCAACAGTTCGACGTGCGTGACGCCGAGCGCCTTCAGATAAGGGATTTTCTCAATGAGACCCGCGAACGTGCCGGGATGGCGCACGCCGCTCGACGGATGCCGCGTGAAGCCGCCCACATGCAGCTCGTAGATGATCGCGTCGTCGAGCGTGCGGATCTCGATGTCGTCGTCGGCGCGGTCGAGCGGCGCCGTGACGATGCCCCTGAGCGATGCGTGACCGGCCGCGTGCGCATCGGCGGCATGCTGACGGCGATAGAAGCGGTCGCTCACGCCGCGCGCGTGCGGATCGAGCAGTTCCTTGCGGCTCGCGTGTTCGTCGCTCATCTGCGGCACGCCGAGCGGGCCATATGCGCGCCACGTATAGCAGCAGCGCAACGGAAGATCCTCGACGAACACATGCCAGAAGAGATACGTGCGGTTCGCCTCGCTCGTCAGCGCGACGACCTGAAACGGCTCGGCGCTCTCCTCCGATGCGTACAGCAGCAGTTCCACACGCGTCGCGCGCCGGCAGAACGCGCAGAAGTTCACGCCGCCCGGCACGACCGTGGCGCCGAGCGGAAAGCGCGAGCCCGGCTGCGTGCGATAGCTTTCCTGGGCGTGCGCGTCAGGACTGGGCAAGATCGATCCTCACGGGACGCGTCTTCCAGATGCGCTCGCAATACTCGCCGATCGCGCGGTCCGACGAGAACTTGCCCGAGCGCGCCGTATTCATGATCGACATGCGTGTCCATTGCCGCGCGTCGCGCCATGCTTCGCTCACGCGGTCCTGACACGCGACGTAATCGGCGAAATCGGGGAGCACGAGGAAGGGATCGTGTTGCAGCAGGTTATCGAGCAGCGGGCGGAACATCTCCCTGTCGCCGCGCGAGAAGCGGCCTTGCGCGATCTGATCGAGCGCATCGCGCAAGTCGTCGTTCTGTTGCGCGTAATCCGTGGGGCGATATCCGGTGCGTTTCAACTCGTCCACTTGTTGCGCGGTGAGGCCGAAGAGGAAGAAGTTCTCCGCGCCCGCTTCCTCGCGAATCTCCACGTTCGCGCCGTCCAATGTGCCGATCGTCAGCGCGCCGTTGATCATGAACTTCATGTTGCCGGTGCCCGATGCTTCCTTGCCCGCCGTCGATATCTGCTCGGAGAGGTCCGCGGCGGGATAGATCCAGTGCCCGTTCTTCACGTTGAAGTCCGGATAAAAGACCACTTTCATGCGGCCTCTGATGCTCGCATCGTTGTTCACGACTTCCGCGATGCCGTTGATCAAGCGGATGATGAGCTTCGCCATCGCATAGCCCGGCGCGGCCTTTCCGCCGAAGATGAAGCAGCGCGAGGCCGCATCGGAATCCGGATTACGGCACAGGCGTCTATACAGCGTGATGATGTACAGCGCATTCAGATGCTGACGCTTGTATTCGTGAATGCGTTTCACCTGGATATCGAAAAGCGCAGCCGGATCGACGTCGATGCCGGTCGAGGTCCGGATGCGCGCCGCGAGCGCGGTCTTGTTGTCGCGCCGTATCGCGCGCCATGCTTCCTGGAAGGCGGCATCGTCGGCGTGGGCCGCGAGCGCATCGAGACGTGCGAGATCGCTGCGCCAGCCATCGCCGATGGTCTTGTCGAGCAGACGCGCGAGCCCCGGATTGCTCAGCATCAGAAAGCGGCGCGGCGTGACGCCGTTCGTCACGTTAAGGAAATGCTCCGGGAACATGTCGGCGAAATCGCGCAGCACGGTCTGCTTCAGCAAGTCCGAATGCAGCGCCGCGACACCGTTGACCGCATGACTGCCGACCGTCGCGAGATTCGCCATGCGCACTTTCTTGTCGCCGGTTTCGTCGATCAGCGACATGCGCTTGACGCGCGCATCGTCGCCGGGATACTTGCGGCGCACATCGTCGAGAAAGCGGCGATTGATTTCGTAGATGATTTCGAGCGGACGCGGCAACAGGCTCTGAAAGAGCGGCAAGCCCCATGTTTCGAGCGCTTCGGGAAGAAGCGTGTGATTCGTATAAGCAAGCGTGCGCCGCGTGATGTCCCACGCGGCATCCCATGAAAGTCCACGCTCGTCGATGAGCAGACGCATCAGCTCCGCCACCGCGACGGAAGGATGTGTATCGTTGAGCTGCGCGGCGAAAAGGTCCGCGAAACGGTCGATCGACGTGCCCTTCGCATCCATCATGCGCAGCATGTCCTGAAGCGAGCATGAGACGAAAAAGTACTGCTGGGCGAGACGCAGGCGCTTGCCGGCTTCGGGCTCATCGTTCGGATAAAGCACTTTCGAGAGCGTCTCCGAGATGACCTTTTCCTCCACGGCCTCGTAGTATTCGCCCGCGTTGAAGTCCTGAAAGTCGAACGACTCGACCGCCTCGCTCTTCCACAGGCGCAGGATGTTGCAGGTATCGACGCGATAACCCTGCATCGGCATGTCGCACGCGACGCCCTTTACCTGCCGCCTCGGAATCCAGCGCACGCGCAGCCGGCCATCGGCATCCGTTTCGCTTTCCGTGTGTCCGGCGAAGGAAACGTAGTAGCTGACATCGGGGCGCACGATTTCCCACGGATTGCCTTTTTGCAGCCACTTGTCGGTGGTTTCGGCCTGCCAGCCGTCGCGGATCTCCTGATCGAAGATGCCGAACTCGTAGCGTATGCCGTAGCCGATTGCGGGAATCTGCAGCGTCGCGAGCGAGTCCAGATAGCACGCGGCAAGCCGTCCGAGGCCGCCGTTGCCGAGCCCCGGTTCTTCTTCGATGGCGAGCAGACTGTCGAGATCGTGGCCGAGCGCGTGCATCGCTTCGCGCGCTTCGGCTTCCATGTCGAGATTGAGCAGGTTATTGCCGAGTTGCGGGCCGATCAGGAATTCCGCCGAAAGATAGCAGGCGACCTTGATGTCCTTCGCCGCATAGGTCTTCATCGACGCGGCCCAGCGCGCGAGCATCCGGTCCCGCACGCTGTAGGCGAGCGCCATGTACCAGTCCTGCTGCGTCGCGATGTCGGGATAGCGCGCCTGACGGCAGATGAGATTCCTCACGACGTCATGCTGGAACGCATAGCCGGGTACGTCGCTCGCGGCGGCTCTGACGTTCGCGCCTGCATCGAATGCGGGTACATCGCTCATGGTCGCTCCCCGGTTCGGGTCATCACACTGAGCAAGAATATGTTAGGCGGCGGGGATTACAAGCGGCGCACGTCCGTTGCATCCTCAGGCGTCGAACGTCCCATTGTTTCCATTTGCGCAATCGACGCGCCGCGCAAGCGCTACTGCACGCCTTCCAGCAGCCCGAGCGCGAGGGCGCGACGCACCGCATGCTTGCGCGAACTCGCGTCGAGCTTGCCAAAGAGATTCTTCAGATGCCACTTGACGGTGCCTTCGCCGACCGCCGCCGCCAGCGCGATTTCCTTGTTGCTCAGATTGCGCGCGAGCAGTTCGAGTATCTCGCGCTCTTTCGGCGTGAGGATCACGCTCGGCAACGCGCGCGGGCCGCCCTCCCCGGAGCGCGGCGGCACGCGCACGACATGCGGCGGCACGACCGGCCGCTCGCCCGGATTCATGTCGCCGGCTTCGCTCAGGCGGCGCGCCCAGTCGGCGAGCGCCGGGTGCGCGTCGATCAGCACGCGCCCGAGGTGATACGTGCGCGCGAGGTTCAACGCTTCGAGAAACGGCGCGTGTCCGTCGCCGCTCGCGCGTTCCTGCGCGAACGCGCGCAAGGCCATCAGTTCGATGCGCTGGCGGCCGAGCTTCATCGTCGCGGCGATCTGCTCGGCCTGCGCGAGCGGTTCGAGCGCGGCCTGCCAGTCCTGACGCGCGAGCGCCGCGCCGCCGTGCGCCATCGACTGGAGCATGTGCATCGAGCGGCGCCAGATCGGTCCGCGCGCGGGCGCATGTTCATCGACGATCGCATCGATGCGCTCGACCAGCGCGTCGCAGGTCTGTGCGCGGTAGCGGCCCGCATGCGCGCTCACCTGCTCGGCAAGGCTCGTCGCGCACAAACGCGGCAGGTTGCGCGCGACGCCCATCGCGTGAAGCATTTCGAGCAGATCGAGCGCGCGATGCTCGTCGCCGCGCAAGGCCGCGATGCGCGCCGCCGTGCGATACGCGAGCATCACCGTCTCCGGCATCGCCGCGTGTTCGAGCACGTCGAGGCGATTGGCGAGCAGCGCGCCGGCCTCGTCGATGCGGTCGTCCTCGTAGGCGATCGACGCGCACGTCGCCGCGAACATGCACGTCAGCGGATGACGCCGGCCGAGATCCTCTTCGGCGCTCGCGAGCGCGGGCAGCAGCACGCTTTCGGCGAGCTTCACCTGCCCTTCCTGCAGCCACGTCAGGCCGACCATGTGATCGCCCCAGCGCACGACATAGCCGAGTCCCTTGCCGATCTGCGCGCGCGTCACGGCCTGCTGGAGCCTGCGCGCCTGCGCGGGTTCGCCGAGCAGCATCGCGCGCGCGGCGAGTCGGTTCGCGTGCGCCTGCGAGAGCCACGAATCCTTGGCGGGCGGCCTTTGCGCCCACGGCTCGAAGATCGCCACGAAACGGTCGGGATCGTCGGCGTACCAGGCGGCCGCGCTCGTGATCAGCGCGCATTCGTAGCGCAGGGCATCGTCGGCGCCGGGCGATGCGAGCACGCGCTGCACCTGCCGCTCCGCCTCGCGATGACGTTCGCCCAGCGCGAGCGCCCACGCGACGGCGAGGCACAGGCGCGGGCGCTGTTCCAGCTCGTCTTCCGGCAGGCGCTCCAGCCAGTCGAGCACGGTGCCGAGCTGGCCCTGCTTCACGGCATCGTGCAGCGAGCGCTCCGCGAGTTCGTAGGCGTGCTCGCGCTCGCCCGCCGCATGCGCGTGACGCGCCGCCTGTTCGAGCATGCCGCGCGCGCCGAGCCAGCGCGCCGCGCGCCGGTGCAGCGCCGCGCGCTCGTCGTCCGCGAGCGCGCCGAGCCGTGTCTGAAGCACATCGCGCGCGAGCGGATGCAGACGGCACCAGTCGCTTTCCTCCGCCGTGACGAAGACGGGCGTATCGCGCACGAGGCGCGCGAGGCGCTGCGGCGCATCGGCGGCGTCGGTCAGTTCGGCGCACAGCTCGGGATGCAGCACGTCCACGATGCTGATCTCGACCAGAAAGCGCTCGTCGTCCGATGACAGTTCGCTGAGCAGCGCCGCGACAAGCGGCTCGCGCAAGCCGCGCGGCCCCGCCGCGAGGTTGTCGAGCGCCGCGCGCGGGTCCTGGGCGCGCGCCATCGCGGTGAGCGCGAGTTGCAGGCCGAGCGGCCAGCCATCGGTGATTTCGAAGAGGCGCGCGCAGGCATCGGCATCCACGCGCGCGCCGAAACGCTGCGTGACGAGCGCGATGGTGTCGTCGACGCGAAAGCGCAGCGCCTCCGGACCGATGAGTTCCGCCTGCCCGTATGCGAGCAATTCCGCCGCCGGTTTGTCGAGCCCCTGCCGCCCCGCCGCCACGATGCGCAGATTCTGCGGCGCGTTGTGCATCACGTAATCGAGCATGCGCGCGCCCGAGGCGGGCAGCCGGTCCGCTTCATCGACGATCAGCACGACATCGAGCGACAACTGTGCGAGCTCGGCGAGCCAGGCGGTGGCGAGATCGAACGGGCCGGGCGCGCCCGCGCCTTCGGCGATGAGCCGCCCGAAGCCGGGACGCGCGCAGCCCGTGCGGATCGCGTGGACGAGCGCGCGCAGAAAGCGTTCGGCGTCGTCGCGGTCGTCGGCGAGCAGCCATGCGACGGCCGCGCCGCGCGCCAGAAACTCGCGCCGCCATTGCGCGAGCAGCGAGGTCTTGCCGTACCCCGCGCCCGCCTGCACGAGCACGATCTGGCTGCGGGCGCTTTCCGCGTTCAGGCGCGCACGCGCGAGCAGGCCCGACGGCGCGCGCGGCGCCATGGTCTTCAATACGAGTTCGGTGGATGGGGAGTCGGTGGGCATCGGATAATTTTTGTGATCAGCCTAGCATGGTTCGGATGGCGCACACGCGTCAAGCCCCCTCCCGACACGGGAGGGGCGCGCGAGCGATGCCCGCACTACGATGCATTCATCAGTGCAACCGCAAGCCGAAGGATTCACCATGTACCGACATCTGCTCGTGCCCATCGAACGCAGCGACGCGTGCGTCGAGGCGATCGGCCATGCGGCCGAGCTCGCGCGATCGCTCGGCGCCCGCATCACGTTCTTTTGCCCGCAGGCGGGCGCAAACGACGATGCGGCGCAGCATCGGCAAGCTGCTTCGCTGCTGGCCCGCGCCGAAGCCGCGGCCCGCGCGCAGGGCGTGCCGGCGTCGGTGCTGGCGGCGCTCGGCGGCGCGACGTCCGAAGGCGGCGGCGGGCAATCTGCACGCGAATACGACCTCGTGTGTATCGCGCACGGCGGCGCGGTGCCGCCCGTGCCCGGCGTCGCCGTGCTCGTGTGCCCGCGCGACGCGCGCCCGATGGTCGCGAAAGCGCTCGGCGCATTGCTCGACGTGCATCGCACGCGCTCGGATGCTTACGACGATGCGCTGCGCACGGCGCGGCCCGATGCACGCATCATCGAACGTCTTCGCGAAGCACATGGCGAAGAGCACGCGCTCACGATGGCATTGCGCGAGCGGACATCGTCGCTCGATGCCGAACTGGACGAACTCACACGCCTCGCCGGGCGCGAAGCCGACATGCTCGCGCGCGTCGCGAAATCCATCATGAACGACGAGCCCGTCGACCACACCCTGCATGCGTGCGCGCAGTTCGCGTGGGAACGCATGGGACGCATCGAAGGCGTCGTGCTGCCCGCTGCGCGCCGTTATCTGCGCGACGAAGACTGGAGCGCGCTCGCAGAAAACGCGCGCTGAAACGCAGCACCACTTTCGTGACCGACAAGGATATTCATCGCATGAACGCATCACCGAACGCGCCGACGATTCTCATGGTTCCCGGCCTGCGCGATCACGTCGAGGATCACTGGCAGACGCATTTCGCGAAGGCGCATCCGAACGTGCGCACCGTGCCGCCGCTGCAACGCGACAAGCTCGATCGCAGCGCGCGCGTCGCCGCGCTCGACGCGGAGTTGTCGCATATCACGGGGCCGGTCGTGCTCGTCGCGCACAGCGCAGGCGTGATGATCACGGTGCACTGGGCGCAGCGCCAGCGGCGCGAGATTCAGGGCGCGCTCTTCGTCACGCCGCCCGATTTCGATGCGCCGCTGCCCGAAGGCTATCCGACGCTCGATGAGCTTCGTGCGAACGGATGGCTTCCGAGTCCGCGCGAGCGCCTGCCGTTTCCGTGCGTCGTCGCGGCGAGCCAGGACGATCCTCTGGCGCGTTTCGAGCGCGTCGAAGGCATGGCGCGCGACTGGGGCGCGCGGCTCGTCGATCTCGGCAAGGTCGGGCACATGAACCCGGCGTCGGGATTCGGCGTATGGCGCGATGCCGAGCGGTTCATCGCGGAGATCGGCTGAGCAGGTCCCGCAGAATGTCCGCCGCGGCCCGCGCCGCCACTTCGCAACCGAGCACGATATGCGCCTCGGCCGTATCTTCGATGAAGTCGTGACTGACGCCGCCGATGCTCGGCACGAACAGCATGCACGCCGGCACATGATGCGCGATGACCTGCGCATCGTGTGACGCGCCGCTCGGCATGCGCTCCCACTGGCCCGGCGCGAGCGCTTCGGCCGCGTTCGCGAGATGCGTCTGCAATGCGGTGTCCATCGTCACCGGTTCTTCGGGCGGCTCGCTGTCCGTCGTGACGACGCTCGCCCGGCCTTCGACGTTGAAGTCGCGGATCAGCGCGGCGAGCGCGGCTTCCATCGCGTGCAGACGCGCGGCGCTGGCGTCGCGGAATTGCAGATAGAGGTCCGCCGCGCCCGGCACCACGCTGAACGAACCCGGATCGAGCTCGATGCGCCCGACCGTCCACACGGTATCGGCATCGGCGAGCTGGCGGAACGCTTCGTCCATGCGCGCGATGAACGCGACGAGCGCCGCGCCCGCATCGCGGCGAATCGACATCGGCGTCGTGCCGGCGTGATTGCGCTGGCCGGTGAAATGCAGCTTCAGCTCACGTATGCCGACGATCGTCGTCACCACGCCTATCGACTTGCCGTGCGCCTCCAGGCGCCCGCCCTGCTCGATATGCGGCTCCAGATACGCCTTGTGCCGAGTCTTATCGATGCGCACGCGCGCGGCTTGCGCGAGTCCCGCTTGCTCGAGCGCATCGCCGAGCAGCAGGCCATCGCGATTGCGCGCGCCGCGCACGGCTTCATCGACGTTTTCGCCGACGAAACTGCGGCTGCCGAGAAAGCCCGAGAACGTGCCTTCCTCGTCGATCCACGATGCGACGTCCACCGCGAAATGGCGCGTCTCGTCACATTCGGCGAGCCCGCGTGCGATCTCCAGACCGTAGACGACGCCGAGCGCGCCGTCGAGCCAGCCGCCCGTCGGCTGCGTGTCGGTGTGCGAGCCGATCAGCAGCGCCGGACCCGCGTTGCGCGAGCGGCCGAACACGGTGCCGACGCCGTCGATCGATGCGTCGAGGCCCGCGTCGCTCATGCGGCCGGCGAGCCAGCGGCGCGCAGTCATATCGACCGGCGACAGCGACAGGCGCACGACGCCCGGTCCCGTCGCGCCGAACGTGCGCAGATGTTTGAGGTCGCCTAGCAGGCGCTCGGGGTCGATCTTCAACACGGTTTGTCCTCGACGTTGCAGTGCCTGTAAAAGCGGCGCATCAGCCCTCCGTCCGCGCCTCGCGCCGCACTTCCTGCGGCGGCACGCCGAAGCCGCGCATGAACGCCTCGCGCATGTGCCGCCGGTCCCTGAAACCCGTTTCCTGCGCAATCGTTTCGAGCGAATGGCGGCTCTTTTCGATCAGGAGGCGCGCCGCTTCCAGCCGTAAGCCCTCGACCGCCTTCGCCGGCGACTGCCCCGTCTCCAGCGCGAACACGCGGCTGAACTGACGCGGGCTCAAATGCGCCTCGCCAGCCAGTTCCTCGACCGTCAAAGGCCGGTTGAGGTTCTTGCGGGCGAAGTTCAGCGCGTTCTGGATTCGATCCGACTTCGGCGCGAGATCCAGCATCTCCGAATGCTGCGACTGGCCACCCGCGCGCCGCTGATGCATCACGAGCTTGTGCGCGACCGAGCGCGCGATCTCCGCGCCGAGATCCTTTTCGACCATCGCGAGCGCGAGATCGAGGCCGGCCGTCATGCCCGCCGAGGTCCAGACCGGACCATCGACGATGAAGATGCGATCTTCCTCCACGCGCACATCCGGAAAACGCTGCTGCATCTCGCGCGCGTAGGCCCAGTGCGTGGTCGCGCGCCGGTTCGCGAGCAGACCCGCTTCCGCCAGCACGAAGCCGCCCGTGCAGATGCCCGCGATGCGCCGCGCGCGCCCGGCCGACCGGCGCAGGAACGCGAGCATGTCGGCGGGCGTCGGCGTGTCGAGCGGGTCGTTGACGCCCGCCGCGATCCACGTGTCCACGGCGATGCGCGGGCTGACCGGCCTTGTGTCGATCTTCATGCCGAGCGACGAGCGCACTTCGCCGCCTGTGATCGAATGATTTTCGATGCGGTAGAACGCTTCGCCCGCGGTGATGTTCGCGTACTCGAACACCGATTGCGACGCGAGCGCCATCACCTGAAAGCCTTCGCTCAACAAATAGCCGACGCGATGCATGTCCGTTGTCCGTCCGATGTCCTGAATCCATACCTTATACGTCATTTGCGCCACCGTCAAACGGGCTCAGAATTCACCCACGCAATCCAACCAGTTTTCTGACGGAGTGAAATCATGACGCAGACACACCTCGGCACGGCCCTCGTCACGGGCGCGTCTTCCGGCATCGGCGCGGTTTATGCGGAACGCCTCGCGCGGCGCGGCTACGACCTCATTCTGGTCGCCCGCAATCGCGATCGCCTCGCGACGCTCGCCGGGCGAATCACGAACGAGACGCGCCGCAGCGTCGAGATTCTCGATGCCGATCTGAACGACCGCAACGCCCTCGCCGCCGTCGAAGCGAAGCTGAAGGAAGACGCGAGCATCACGCTGCTCGTGAACAACGCGGGCATCGGCACGCATACGCCTTTGCTCGACAGCGACGTCGACGCGATGACGCGCATGATCGATCTGAACGTGACCGCGCTCACGCGCCTCACTTATGCGGCGGTGCCCGGCTTCGTTGCGCGCGGCAAGGGCGCGGTCATCAATATCGCGTCGATCGTCAGCATTGCGCCGGAGATTCTCAACGGCGTGTACGGCGGCACCAAGGCTTTCGTGCTCGCGTTCAGCCAGTCGCTGAAGCGCGAACTGGCGGACAAGGGCGTGCACGTTCAGGCGGTGCTGCCGGGCGCGACGGCCACCGACTTCTGGGAAACGGGCGGCCTGCCGCTGGAGAATCTCGACAAGGCGATCGTCATGTCCGCGGGCGATATGGTCGATGCGGCGCTCGTCGGCTTCGATCGCGGCGAGTTCGTGACGATTCCATCGCTGCACGACGGCGCGAAGTGGGATGCGTATGAAGCCGCGCGGCAGGCGATGGCGCCCGAGTTGTCCACGGACACACCGGCTGCGCGTTACGCCGCCTGACGCGTCATTCCGAGCGCGGCGCGAGCACGCACATGACGAGCGGTATCACGGCGATGGCGGCGCCGGCGAAGAACGTCGCCGGCGCGCCGCTGCGATCCCAGAGCCAGCCCGCGATCGCGCTCGACAGCAGCATGCAGACGCCGCTCGCGAGATTGAACACGCCGAATGCGGTGCCGCGCAGCGACGGCGGCGCGGATTCGGCGACCATCGCCGCGAGAATGCCCTGCGTGAAGCCCATGTGAAGTCCCCACACGGCGACGCCCGCGAACAGCGTGAGCATCGATGATCCCGCGCCGAGCAGCACATCGGCTGCGATCAGGAGAACGAGGCCGCACGCGAGCAGCGCGCGCCGGTCCCAGCGGTCCGACAACACGCCTGCGGGATACGCGCTCAGCGAATAGGTGAGGCTCATCACCACCATCACGCCGGGAATCCAGGCGATGTCGAGTCCGGTTTGCTGGGCGCGCAGCACCAGAAACGCTTCGCTGAAACGCGCGAGCGTGAACGTCGCGCCGATGCCGACGACATACCAGTAGCGCCCGGAAAATTCGCGCATCGACCGCCAGTGCAGCGGCGTGCGGAATGCGCCTTTCACGTGCGTACTGTCAGGCTCGCGAACACCGAACAGAATGATGACGATGGCGATGAACGCCGGCACCGTCGCGAACCACAGCACCGTGCGGATGTGATCGGAGAACGCCAGCATCAGCACGATGGCGGCGAGCGGTCCGGCGAACGCGCCGATCGTGTCCATCGATTGCCGCAGACCGAAGCACGCGCCGCGAATCTCCGGCGGCGCGATATCCGCGACGAGCGCATCGCGCGGCGCGCCACGTATGCCCTTGCCGAAACGGTCGATGAGACGTGCCGTCACGACCATCGCGGGGGTATCGGCGAGCGGGAACAGCGGCTTCGTCAATGCGGCGAGACCGTAGCCGAAAAGCAGCAGTTCCTTGCGGCGTCCGAGCCAGTCGCTCAACGATCCGGAGAAGACCTTGACGATCATCGCGGTCGCTTCGGCTGCGCCTTCGAGCGCGCCGAGCGCGGCGACGCTCATCCCCATGGTCGTGACGAGGTAGATCGGCAGCAAAGCGTGCACAAGTTCGGACGACAGATCCATGAACAGGCTGACGAAGCCGAGCGCCCAGATTGTGCGAGGGATGGGGGATGGTCGGGACGAGGTGGGGCGGGATGTCATTGGCTGGATCGGCTCCATCGTGCCATGCGGCGAGATGCATCCTGATTCACGGACAGAGGGAAGCGGCGCAACACTGAATTTCGGATGCATTGCGGCTGTTTACCACACTTACTTCGTGAATATTGCCTAAAATTCGCGGTACCCGGCGCGCGATGTCGCGACTCCAGATCACCCCCGCGACTTGTCAATGTATGAGCGTTCTAGATCGTTTCAATGAACATAGTCGTATGCACTACACACGCTCCGTCGAGGCATACCAGAAAAAAGCGTGGGATTCTGCGATGGCGCACGTGGAAGCGTGCCTTTCGCACTGCATCGAAATTGAAGAGCGCTGTCAGGCCTTATTGCTCAAGGGAATCATCGCGCGGGAGATGAAGCGCAACGCGGAAGCGGCGGTATGCTTCGAGGAAGCCACGCAGATCCTCCCAAGTCCCACGTCTTATTCACTCTTGTCCGAAGCACTCAGACGCTGTGGCGAATTCGAACGCGCCGCGACGCAGGCGCGTGCGGGCCTCGCATTGTCGACCGGGCAGATATCCCCTGCGGAAGCAACATTGCTGTTCAATAACTTGGGCGACGCGCTGCGGCACGATCGAAAGTATGAAGAAGCGGCCGAGGCGTATCGGCAGGTGATCAGCTTGATGCCCGGGCATAGCGCCGCGCACCACAACCTTGGATACATCCTGCACTTTCACGATCAGATTGACGCGGCAATCGAACACTATGAGCAAGCGCTGAACCTTAATCCAAATGATCTCATGAAGCGGTCGAATCTGGCCTATGCGTTATTGTCGGCAAGTCGATTCGTAGAAGCGTGGCCTCATTTCGAGCATCGTTGGGTAAGCTTGCTATCCACGTCAAGGCAGCGCATGACATCAAGACCGGCTCTGCCCATTCGACGGTGGGAGGGAACGTTCGACAATACCAGCGATCAGCACTTGCTCGTGGTTGCCGAGCAAGGTCTCGGCGACACATTGCAGTTTTGTCGCTACCTTCCAATGGTATTGAAACGGTTCGCCAAGGTAGGCTTCGTATGCCCGAAGCCATTGCGGCGGTTGCTCGCACACTCGCTGGGTAGACACTGGCCTAACCTCATCTTGCTCGACGACGAACCGAAGGAATTCTGGGAGTGGGATTCGTATATTCTGCTGATGTCGATGCCCATGGCGTTCCGGACCAACCTGGAAACCATACCCGCGACGCTTCCCTATTTGTCGGCGGAGCCACGCGCCACGCAGCGATTCATACCTCGTTTGAAAAAGCTCGGATGCCCATCGTTGCCTCGGATCGGACTGGTATGGGCGGGCGGACACGCGGGCCTGGGTGTCGATCAATGGAGAAGTATTCCCCCGGAGCAACTGAATCCGCTCATCGACTGGCCTCACGCGTGCTGGGTGAGCCTGCAAAAGCCGGAGAACGACGAGAAGCGTCTCAAGCCTGAGCAACGCGCAAAGGTCATCGACTGGATGGACGAAATGAAGGACTTCGCCGACACGGCCGCGCTCATCGCAAGTCTCGATCTCGTCATCTCGGTCGACACATCCGTCGCTCATCTCGCCGCTGCGATGGGCAAACCGGTGTGGCTCCTGAATCGCTTCGCCGGCTGCTGGCGATGGCTGCGCAACCGCGACGACAGTCCGTGGTATCCGACGATGCGTATTTTCACGCAAAAGGAACGCGGGAACTGGAGTGAGGTTCTTGAGCAAGTCTTAAATGAGTTGAAGCGCCGGGATTTTCGGGGAGGTCTCGACAGTTAAACCATCGCAAGCTTCAGCAAGTCGGGCAGTTCTTTCTTTCGCCGCGATTCCCCGCCAGATGACGCGGAACCGCGGCGAACGGCTTTACAACCGCTGAACTTCTATGTCGAAGCCAGAGCGCCGAGGATAGTTCGGACGAGGTGGGGCGGGATGTCATTGGCTGGATCGGCTCCATCGTGCCAAGCGGCGAGCTGCAACTTGGTTCACTGACAGAGGGAAGCGGCGCAACACTGAATTTCGGATGCATTGCGGCTGTTTACCACACTTACTTCGTGAATATTGCCTAAAATTCGCGGTATCCGGCGCGCGATGTCGCGACTCCATATCACCCCGCGACTTGTCAATGTATGAGCGTTTTAGATTGTTTCAGTGAAGATAGTCGCGGCCACTACATGCGGTCTGTTGACGCGGTTCAGAAGAAATCGTGGCAAGTGGCAATGGCGCACGTCGACTTGTGCGTCGCACAGTGCATCGGTATCGAGGAGCGCGGCCTCGCACTACTGCTTAAAGGGATGATCGCGCACGAGTTGAAGCGCGACGGAGAAGCCAAGACATGTTTTGAGGAACTCACGCACATCCTCCCCAGTCCTGAGTCTTATATGGCCCTGTCTTTCGCACTCTTAAGCTGCGGCGAATTCGAACGCGCCGCAACGGAGGCGCGCGCGGGGTTTGCTTTGTCCACCGAAGAAACGACGCCGATGACAGTATCGGCGCTGTTCGATTCTCTGGGACAAGCGCTGCGGCACACTCAAGACTACGAAGAAGCGGCGGAAGCGTTTCGGAACGTGATCAGCATGACGCCCGATCATGGCGCCGCGCACCAACACCTCGCATGCATCCTGCGAATTCTGGATCAGGTCGACGCGGCAATCGAACATCTTGAACATGCTGTAAGGCTCGATCCAAATATTCCCGCAAGGGGCGCAGCTCTGGGCTACGGCTTGCTGGTTGCGGGTCGCTTCGAAGAAGCGTGGCCTCACTTCGAGCATCGCTGGTCACTCACGATGCTTCCGTCGGGGCAGTATATGACCTCGAAACCGGCGATACCCATTCGACAGTGGGAAGGAACGTTCGAGAATAGCAGCGGTCAGCATCTGCTCGTGACTCCCGAGCAAGGGTTAGGCGACACATTGCAGTTCTGTCGCTACCTTCCGATGGTCCTGGAGCGATTCGCCAGAGTCGGATTCGCCTGTCCTCGGCCGTTGCACCGGTTGCTCGCTCAGTCGCTGGGTACGCGCTGGTCAAATCTGGTTTTGTACGAAGAGGTACCGAAGGACTTCTGGGAGTGGGATCGGCACATCCCGCTTATGTCGATGCCCATGGCTTTCCGAACTGATCTCAAAACCATACCCGCGACGATTCCCTATTTGTCGGCGGAGCCACGCGCCACGCAGCGATTCATACCTCGTTTGAAAAAGCTCGGATGCCCATCGTTGCCCCGCATCGGACTCGTATGGGCGGGCGGACACTCGGAGCTGGCTTACGATCAATGGAGAAGCATTCCCCCGGACCAACTGAGTCCACTCATCGACTGGCCTCATGCGTGCTGGGTGAGCCTGCAAAAGCCGGAGAACGACGAGAAGCGCCTCAAGCCTGAGCAACGCGCAAAGGTCATCGACTGGATGGACGAAATGAAGGACTTTGCCGACACGGCCGCGCTCATCGCAAGTCTCGATCTCGTCATCTCGGTCGACACATCCGTCGTTCATCTCGCCGCTGCGATGGGCAAGCCGGTGTGGCTGCTAAATCGCTTCGCCGGCTGCTGGCGATGGCTGCGCAACCGCGACGACAGTCCGTGGTATCCGAGCGTGCGCATCTTCACGCAGAAGGAACGCGGGAACTGGAATGAGGTTCTTGAGCGCGTTGTTAACGAGTTGGAGCGCATGCGGTGAATCGGCCTCGACGGGACGCCAGGCCGACCATCGCTGCGACGCGTGCTCCGATAATCACGTCACCGGCGCCGGATTGAACAGCACGAGCGCGTTATGCAGCTTGAGCGCCTCGGCCTTCGTCTGCTTCTTCCCGCTCGCGACATCCAGCATCAACCTGAACAACTCCCAGCCCACATCGGCGATGGTCGCTTCGCCCGTCGCGATGGTGCCCGCGTTCACGTCCATCAGATCGTGCCAGCGGCGCGCGAGATCCGAACGCGTCGCGACCTTGAGCACCGGCACTTCCGCGAGGCTATAAGGTGTGCCGCGCCCCGTCGTGAACACATGCAGATTGATGCCCGACGCCAGTTGCAGCGTGCCGCAGATGAAATCGCTCGCGGGCGTCGACGCGTAAATCAAACCCTTCTGCTTCACCTTCTCGCCCGGCGACAGCACGCCTGAAATGGCCGAGCTGCCCGACTTGACGATGGACCCCATCGCCTTCTCGACGATGTTCGACAGCCCACCCTTCTTGTTGCCCGGCGTCGTGTTCGCGCTGCGGTCCGCGCCGCCGCGCTTCAGATAATCGTCGTACCACTGCATCTCGCGAATGATCGCCTGCGCCACTTCGCCGTTCGCCGCGCGCGCCGTGAGTTGCGCGACGCCATCGCGCACTTCCGTGACTTCCGAGAACATCACCGTCCCGCCCGCGCGCACGATGAGATCGGTCGCGAAGCCGACAGCCGGATTCGCCGTCAGACCGGAGAACGCATCGCTGCCGCCGCACTGCACGCCAACGACGAGATCCGCAGCCGGACACGTCTCGCGACGGCGATTGTTCAGCCGCCTCAGATGCGTGTCGGCCATGCGCATGATCGAATCGATCATCGAGCCGAAGCCGACGTGCGCCTCGTCCTGCAGCACGACCGCGCCGCCGTTGTCGTCATGCGTGTTGTCGCCGATATCGGCCACGTCTTCAATCTGCGCCGATGCAGCCGCGATCGGAATGGTGCCCGGCGGCATCAGGCGCTCGGGCTGCAGTTTCTCGCAGCCGAGACTCACCATCATCACTTCGCCGCCGAAGTTCGGGTTCAGCGCGATGTTGCGCACGGTGCGGATCGGCACCATCGCGTCGGGGGCGTCGATCGCCACGCCGCAACCGTAGGTATGGCCGAGGCTCACGACATCATCGACATTCGGATATTGCGGCAGCAATTCGGCCTTGATGCGCGTGACCGCATGCTGCACGACATCGGCGACGCACTGCACAGTCGTCGTGATCGCGAGGATATTGCGCGTGCCGACCGAGCCGTCCGCGTTGCGATAACCCTCGAACGTGAAGCCTTCCAGTGGCGACTCGTCGGGCGCCTTGATCGTCGCGATAGGCAGGTCGTGCAGTTCGGGCGACGCCGGCATGCGCGTCACGTGCTCGTTCACCCAGCTTCCCTTCGGCAGCGCTTTGGTCGCGTAGCCGATCACCACGTTGTAGCGCATCACCGCGTCGCCTTCCGCGAGATCCTTCAGCGCGACCTTGTGGCCCTGCGGCACGCGCTCGCGCAGCACGAGGCCATCGGAGAAAGTGGCGCCTTCGCCGAGCCCGCCGTCATTGACGACGATCGCGACGTTGTCGTCCGGGTGGACGCGAATATAAAGAGGGGACTGGTTCATTCTGACGAATCCTTGAGCGTACGCACCGCGTAGCTGTGGCTGGAGTTATGTCATCCTACAACATAGCCGTTCACATTTGGCTAGTATTTACCCGTATCCGTTGATTCTACTGGCTTAAAACAGTTGTCCGATGTCATCTCATGTTGTACGATGACCTATAAGCTCGGCAATCGCCGGTCGCTGACCAACGAGACACTCACATCATGACGACACCGCAAGAACTGAAGCAAATCGTTTCCGAAGGCCTGCTCTCCTTCCCCGTGACGGACTTCGACCAGCAAGGCAACTTCCGCGCGGACACCTACGCGGAACGCCTCGAATGGCTCGCTCCGTACGGTGCTTCAGCCTTGTTCGTCGCGGGCGGCACGGGCGAGTTCTTCTCGCTGACGCAACCCGAATATTCGCAGATCGTGAAGACGGCCACCGAAGTGTGCCGCGGCAAGGTGCCGATCCTCGCGGGCGCGGGCGGCCCGACCCGCACGGCCATCGCGTTCGCGCAGGAAGCCGAGAAGCAAGGCGCGCAAGGCGTGCTGCTGATGCCGCACTATCTGACCGAAGCGTCGCAGGACGGCATCCGCGCGCACGCCGAGGAAGTGTGCAAGGCCGTGCCGAACATGGGCGTGATCATCTATAACCGCGCGAACTCGAAGCTCAACGCCGACATGCTGGAGCAACTGGCGGATAGCTGCCCGAACCTGATCGGCTTCAAGGACGGCGTCGGCGAAATCGAGAACATGGTGACGATCCGCCGCCGTCTCGGCGAGCGTTTCTCGTACCTCGGCGGCCTGCCGACGGCCGAAGTCTACGCAGCCGCCTACAAGGCGCTGGGCGTGCCGGTGTACTCGTCGGCGGTGTTCAACTTCATCCCGAAGACGGCGATGGAGTTCTACCGCGCGATCGCCGCCGAAGACCACGCGACCACCGGCCGTCTGATCGACGATTTCTTCCTGCCGTACCTGAAGATCCGCAACCGCAAGGCGGGTTATGCCGTGTCGATCGTCAAGGCGGGCGCGAAGCTCGTCGGCCACGACGCGGGTCCGGTGCGCGCGCCGCTGACCGATCTGACCGAAGAAGAGCTCGAACAGCTCGACGCGCTGATCAAGAAGCTCGGCGCGCAGTAAGCGGCATGCAGGAGACACGCGAAGCGCGGAAACCGCTTCGCACATGAGGGCCGCACACGCGGCCCTCCGTGCATCGGCACGATCGAAATGAAGGGGAAGTCCATGTCGCTGAGCCGCACCGCGAATCCCGCGGACGTCATGAAGCGCACCCGCGTGCGCTATCTCATTCTGTTGCTGATCTTCGTGATCACGACGTTCAACTACGCGGACCGCGCGACGCTGTCCGTGACCGGCTCGGCGATGCGCGCCGAATTCGGTTTCGATGCGATCCGCATGGGTTACATCTTCTCGGCCTTCAGTTGGGCGTATGTACTCTCGCAAATGCCCGCGGGCTGGCTGCTCGATCGCTTCGGCGCGCGGCGCGTGTACGCGGCGAGCATCTTCCTGTGGTCGCTCTTCACCTTGCTGCAAAGCTCCATCGGCCTGCTCGGCAGCGCGGCGACCGCCGTGACGGCGCTGTTCGTGCTGCGTTTCGCGATGGGCGCGGCGGAAGCGCCCGCGTTCCCGGCCAATGCGAAGGTCGTCGCGAGCTGGTTCCCGACGAAGGAACGCGGCACGGCATCGGCGATCTTCAACTCCGCGCAGTATTTCGCGGCGGTCATCTTCACGCCGCTGATGGCGTGGCTCACGCACGCGTTCGGCTGGCATCAGGTGTATATCGTGATGGGCATCGCGGGTCTGGTGCTCGCGCTCACGTGGCTCTCCGTGATGAAGAACCCGGCGGACCATCCGCGCGTGAACAGGCAGGAACTGGAGTACATCGAGGAAGGCGGCGGTCTCGTGCGCGGCCATCAGCGCGCGGGCGGCGCATCGACGGCGGCATCGAACAGCGTGGGCTGGCCGGTCGTGAAGCAGTTGCTCACGAACCGCATGCTGCTCGGCGTGTATCTCGCGCAGTACTGCATCAACGTGCTCACGTACTTCTTCCTGACGTGGTTCCCGATCTATCTCGTGCAGGCGCGCCACATGACGATCCTGCAGGCGGGCTTCGTCGCCTCGCTGCCGGCCATCTGCGGCTTCACGGGCGGCGTGCTCGGCGGCGTCATCTCCGATGGCCTCATCCGGCGCGGATGCTCGCTCACGCTAGCTCGCAAGGCGCCGATCGTCGGCGGCATGCTGCTGTCGTCGTGCATCATCGGCTGCAATTACGTCGATACGGACTGGGTCGTGGTCGCGTTGATGTCGCTCGCGTTCTTCGGCAAGGGCATCGGCGCGCTGGGCTGGGCGGTGGTCGCGGATACGTCGCCGAAGGAAGCCATCGGGCTTTCGGGATCGATCTTCAATATGTTCGGCAATGTCGCGGGCATCGTGACGCCGATCGTGATCGGCTATCTCGTCGCGCAGTCGGGTTCGTTCAACGGCGCGCTGGCGTTCGTCGGCATCAATGCGCTGATCACGGTGTTCAGTTATCTCGTGATCGTGAAGGACATCAAGCGCGTCGAGTTGCGCGTCTGATTCGCGTGACGGCCCGCTCCGTCGATGACGGAACGGGCCTGATTTTTACTTCGCCTGAACCACGTCGATACGCAGCGCTTCGCCGCCATCGGCGACCGCGAGCAGGCGATCGACATTCGGATGCGCGCCCGGACGATTGCGCGCATCGGCGGTATGTTCGGCGAACACCGCGAGACCGTGCTCCGCGGCCTTCGCGTCGAGCGTGCCGAACGTCTGCTTCAGATAGTTGTAGACCGCGAGCGAGCCCTGCTTGCCCGGCTTGTTTTCGATGCTCGCGGCCACTTCGCCCTTGCCGTCGACCAGATCGATACGCTCGATGCCATCGATGGCGGGCATCTGGGCCAGGTTGTCCTTGAATACGCTGCTCGGCTGGATCACGGAAAGCACTCCACGTTGTGAATTGATGATGCGGGGCGCAGTATCTTAGCCGATCGGTCGCAGTCGTCGTCAGTCGGGAATCTCGGGCTCGACGAGCCTTGCCAGTTGCACCAGCGACTCCTGCCAGCCGAGATAGCACATCTCCACCGGAATGACTTCGGGCACGCCCTCCTGCACGATGCTCAGTTCCGTTCCGCACGACACCTGCCGCAACGAGACGGTGACCTGCATCTCTCCGGGCAGATTCGGGTCGTCGAAGCGGTCCGTGTAGCGGATCTTTTCGAAGGGCACCAGTTCGAGATACTCGCCGCCGAACGAATGAGCGTTGCCCGTGCCGAAATTGCGGAACGACATCTTGTGGGTTCCGCCCTGACGTGCATCCATATGATGGACCTGACAGGTGAAGCCATAAGGCGGAAGCCACCTTGCGATCGCATCGGGTTCCAGGAACGCGCGATAGAGGCGTTCGGGCGTCGAGCGCAAGACACGGTGAAGTCGGATGGTGCCGGTAGTCATGTTGGGTTCTCCTTTGACCTGGGAAACTGGACACATCTCTACGACGATGCATCGCAGTGTTAATCGACACGCGCGGGCATCGGGGAAAACCCTCGATGCCTGTCGTCGCGCGGAATGATACTTGCTCGCGGATCACATCTTCCGCTCCGGCGGACTGCCCGCACAAGGAGATATATCCCATGCCCATCATCGATCGCCGTGGCTTTCTCGTGACGAGCGCCGCGGGTGCATTCGCGTCGGCGGCGGCCGGCAACGCGGCGTTTGCGCAGGCGAGCAACGCCGCCGCCTCGCCCGCATCATCCGGCGGCGGCGCGAATGCGCGGCCACCCAGAGTCACGCGCATCCTCGCGGAGTTCATCGTCAAAACCGGTTATCGGGACCTGCCCGCGCCGGTGCGCAAGGAAGGCGTGCGGACCTTGATGAACTGGGTCGGCGTCGCTGTCGGCGGATCGCATGACGAAACCGTGAATCGCGCGGTCGCCGCGCTCACGCCGTTCTCCGGGCCGCCGCAGGCGAATCTGCTGGGCCGCACCGAGCGCTTCGACATCATGAACGCGGCGTTCATCAACGGCGTGAGCAGTCATATCTTCGACTACGACGACACGCATCTGAAGACCATCATCCATCCGGCGGGGCCGGTCGCATCGGCGATTCTGGCGTACTCGCAATATCGCCCGGTCACGGGAAAGGACTTTCTGAACGCGCTCGTGCTGGGCGTCGAAACGGAACTGCGCATCGGCAACGCGGTGTATCCGAATCATTACGATGTCGGCTGGCATATCACCGGCACATGCGGCGTGTTCGGCTCCGCTGCGGCGACGGGCAAACTGATGGGACTGAGCGTCGAACAGATGGTGTGGGCGCTCGGCCTCGCCGCGTCGCAGCCGGTGGGCCTGCGCGAGTCCTTCGGTTCGATGAACAAGAGCTTCAATCCGGGGCGCGCCGCCGCGAACGGCATCTTCGCGGCGCTGCTCGCGGCCCAGAACTACACGAGCTCGGACGGCATGATCGAAGCGAAACGCGGCTGGGCCAACACCATCAGCACGAAGCAGGACTACCGCGAGATCACAGACTCTCTCGGCTCGCACTGGGAATCGACGCTGAACACGTACAAGCCCTTCGCGTGCGGCATCGTCATTCATCCTTCGATCGATGCTGCGATCCAGCTACGCAATCAGGAGCATCTGAGCGCCGATCAGATCGAGCGCATCGATCTTCGCGTGCATCCGCTCGTCATCGAGTTGACGGGCAAGAAGACGCCGCAGATCGGGCTCGAAGGCAAATTCAGCATCTATCACGCGGTGGCGATCGCCATCATCGACGGCGCCGCCGGCGAGAAGCAGTTCAGCGACGCCAAAATCCGCGACCCGAAGACCGTCGAGCTGCGCGACAAGGTGAATGCGATCGTCGATCCGAACATCAAGCCGGAACAGGTCGACATGACCATCACGTTGAAGGACGGGCGCAAGCTGCATAAATACATCGAGCACGCGATCGGCAGCACGCAGGTGCCGATGACCGATCAGCAGCTCGAAACGAAGTTCTCGGATCTGGCGGACGGCATCCTCACGCAGCAGCAGACGCGCGCGCTGATCGACACGTGCTGGCATGTCGAGCAACTGGACAGCGCGAGCGAGATCGCAACGGCCGCGCTGCCGAATCGCTGATTCATACGCTCCGGCTACAGCGGCCGGTAAGCCGGCGCATACGCGGCCGACTTGATATGCGCGGCGAGATCGGCGGGCCGCTCGACCCGCGCGAAGCCATGATCGAAGATGTACGCCGCCACCGAAGCGGCGACATGCATCGACGCCTCCAGGATGCGGCTTTGCGGCGGATAGATGAGGCCCTTGTCGAGGCTCTCGTCGCTGACCTGCTCGGCCACCGCCTTCGCCGCGACGATGAACATGTCCTCCGTCACGCGCGTGGCCTCCGTGGCGAAGACCGCCATGCCCATGGCGGGAAAGATATAGACGTTGTTGCCCTGCCCCGGCACGAACTGCTGGCCTTCTATCTGCACGGGTTCGAACGGGCTGCCGCTCGCGAAGATCGCGCGGCCGTTGGACCATCGGTACGCCTCTTCCGCCGTGCATTCGGAACGCGACGTCGGATTGGAATAGGGAAAGATGATCGGGCGCTCGTTGATTTCGCTCATCGCTTCGATCACCGCCTGACTGAAGAGCTTCGGCACCGTGCTCACGCCGATGATGCCCGTCGGCTTCAGCGTCCGGACCGCATCGACGAAGCTGTCGATCGGCGCGTGATCGATCGCGAAGACCTTCTGAAAATCGGCGAGATCGGTGCGTGACTGCACCATCAGCCCGTTGATGTCGAAGAGACTGTTGCGCTTGCGAGCCGAGTCGATATCCAGACCCTCCAGCGCCATGGCCGCGCTGATCAGTTCGGCGATACCCGTCGCCGCCGATCCTCCGCCGAGAAACAGAAAGCGCTGGTCGGTCAGCTTCTGCTTCGAGATGCGCAGCGCGCCGTAGATGCCCGCGAGCGCCACGGCGGCGGTGCCCTGAATATCGTCGTTATAGGTGCACACCTTGTCCTTGAAGCGCGCGAGCAGAGGCACCGCATTGAAGTTGGCGAAGTCTTCCCACTGGATGCAGCACTTCGGATAGAGCGCCTGCACCGCCTCCACGAACTCATCGACGAAAGCGGTGTAGCCCTCGCCGCGCACGCGTTCGTGCCGCAGGCCGAGATAGAGCGGATCGTCGAGCAGGGATGCGTTGTTCGTGCCGACATCCAGCGTGACGGGCAGGCACACCGATGGCGGCACGCCCGCGCAGGCGGTGTACAGCGCGAGCTTGCCGATAGGAATGCCCATGCCGCCGACGCCGAGATCGCCCAGTCCGAGAATGCGCTCGCCGTCCGTCACGACGATGAACCGGACATCCTGTTCCGGCCAGTTGCGCAACAATTCCTTCACGCGGCCGCGCGCGTCGATCGGAACATAAAGGCCGCGCGTGGCCCTGAACACATGATCGAACTTCTGGCACGCTTCGCCGACCGTCGGCGTATAGACGATCGGCATGAAGGCCGCCGGGTCGGACATGAGCAGCGCATAGAAGAGCGTCTCGTTGCGCGCCTGCAGGTCGGACAGGAACAGGTATCGTTGCAGGTCGTTGTCGAGATTCGACAGTTGCGCATGCGTGCGCGCGATCTGAATCTCCAGCGAAGTCACGCCGGGCGGCAGCAATCCTTCGAGGCGGTATTTCCGGCGCTCCTCCTGCGAGAAAGCGGAACCCTGATTGAGCCGGGGATTGTGCAGAATATCGTAGCCAAAAGCCTGCGTGGACATGATCGTTTCCTTCTTGACGTGAGCTGGGAATGCCACGAAAACGTCGGGGGAGATGCATCGCTAAGCATAGTCGTTCGCGCCGATACCGCAACACGATCCCGGATCAGGGACGTATCGATGATCCGTCGGAAGAAACGGCATGACCGGGAGATCTCGATGATGATTCCGTCCGCACGTTATGCGCTCGCGTTCGTCGTGAACGTGGCATTGCCGGCGCTCGCCTACCGGATCACGATCGGCCGTTACGGCGTGGTGGACGCGCTCATCGCCTCGGCCGCGCCGCTCGTCGTGTGGATGATCATCGATGTCGTGCGATACCGGCACTTCGATGCGCTGAGCGCTCTGGTGCTGGCGGGGGTCGCCATGTCGCTGATGGTGCTGCTGTCCGGCGCGTCGCGCTGGATGGGCGAAGCGCGCGACCCCGCCGTGAGCGGGATCATCGGCGTGCTGTTTCTGCTTTCGCTCTTTCTGGAGCGGCCGCTCGTGTTCTATCTGGCGCGCTCGACGATGTCGCGCGAAAAGCAGGGCGGCGAGGCGGAATTCGACGCGCGATGGCAATCGCGCCCGGCGCTCGCCAGATCCATCCGGCTGATGACCGTCGTGTGGGGCATCGGGCTCGTCGGGGAGAATCTGGCCCGTCTGTGGATCACGCTCGCGCTGACCGAGCCGGATGCGGGCCGGCTCTCCACGTGGGTCCGGTACGTCATGTATGGCGGACTGACGGTCTGGACGATCATCTACCGCCGCATATACATCAAACGTCAGCAGCAGTAGACGCCCGCGTATCAGTACGCTTCAGAACACGAGCATGAATATCGCCAGTTCGATGATATAGAGCGCGAGCATGGTGCAGGCGCCGAGCGCTTCGCGACGCCAGCGCCGCACAGGCGAAGGGCGCAGCCACCAGCCCATGCAAAGGACTGCGATCTTCATGAGCGGCCAGGACACGAGCGACACGCTGATCGCATTGGCGATGAACGTGGCGATCGCCACATGCCGCCCCGCGAGCAACGGGCTCAGGAACTTGATTTCGAGCATCACGACGGGAAACAGCACGAGCAGCACGAGCGCCGACTGTTTCCAGGCCGCCGGCGACCGTTTTCCCGTCTCCGGAAACCAGCCGGCAAAAGGGCTTTCCATCCGGTAGCTTTTCCACCTGGCGATATGCGGTTCGACCTGTTCGAGCAACTGCTTGCGCGCGGGACAGCCGAGCCATGCATCGAGTTGCGCGGGCGTGGAGAAGCGCACGAGCGTCGTCCAGTACTGCATCTCGTCCGATACCGGCGCCTGAACCAGCGTTCCCATGTAGCCGGGGAAGTTCGACTGGTTCGCCTGGATGGTTTCCGCCCACGCCCGAAAAACCCCTTCCTTGCCCGGTTCCACGACGGTCATGATGACTTCAGTGACGCAGGAGAGCGGATCGAGCGAGTGCACGGTTTCGTCGTCGAATGCGGCGGCCGCGGGATCGCGCATCGGTGCGAGTTCGGCGAACAGATGCGCGCGCAGCACGGACGTGCGCCAGCCTTCGAGCGCCTCGGGCGAGCGGAATCGCTGGATGATCCGCCAGTCGTATGAACCCGCGAAGGCAGGCGCGATGTCGAGCGCGAGAAATCCCGCTGCCTTCGTGGCCGTATGCGTGAAGCGGGATTGCCAGGCGGCGAACGGTTCTTCCATGCCCGCGCGCAACGTGATGTTCGTCGTGATCGCGGTCGCCGGCGGGCGGGTCGAATCGTTCATCGCGTTTTTTTCCACCGAAGGTGATGACTTGTTCGAACGCATGTGCCGCTTTCAATTCGTTAGCGCGGGATGTTTCGACCACGCGATGCGGCGCTGTTTTCCGACTCGCCCGGGCGGTCCTGACCGAAGGCGCTGGTGACGTTATCCGACGGTCGGGTGAATTGCAAGCATCGCCGGCGCGGTAACTACCCATTCAAGTTCCCCCTGTTTCTGCCGAAATAATCACGGAGGAATCGTCATTCGATGAAGCCTGCATCGACGTAAAACATCGCCCCTGCCCGCTCGTTCACTGCTCATGTCACTCTCCATCCGGCAGAACTTTCTAGCGAATCTCTTTCGCGGAACCAGCGGGCGCGATCCGCACATGCCTCGTCCGATACCGGCTCCCGCTCCGTCGACGAGCACGCTGCGCGCGTTCGCCGATCCCGTCGTGCTCGGCATACTCTGCTATCTGCTCGCGCGGCCCGTCGCGCATCTGGAAAGCGCGGGCACGCTCGCCGCGATCGCGTGGCCCGCGCCCGCCATCGCCATCGCGATACTCTGGCCGATGGCTCCGCGACGCTGGCCCATCCATCTGCTTGCGGTGTTCATCGCGATCGCTGCGACGGGCGATTTCAGCAGCACGTCATGGCGCAGCGATCTCGGCTTCTGCGTGCTGAACGTGCTCGAAGTGGCGCTGTGCGCGTGGCTCGGCCGGCGTTATGTCGATGCCGGCGGCACGATCGTCACCACCACGAGCCTGATGCGCTTCCTGCTGCTGCTTCCGCTCGCGGGCATCGGCGTCACGTCGATGCTCGGCGCGACCCTCGCCAGCGACCTCGGTCACGACGGCTGGTGGCGCGAATGGCGCACGCTCTTCGTCGGCAACGGCGTCGCGGTGCTGGTGCTCGTGCCGGCGGTGCTCGCGTGGCGCGCGCGCTCGCCGGCGGGCGCGGGCAACGCGCGACATGCCGAGCCGCTCTTCGCGCTCGCGTGCAGCGTCGCGGTCGTCGCGTTGCTGCTCGGCGCGGCGGCGCTGCATGTGTCGGAACAGGTGCAGCGCGCGGTCGTCTCGCTGCTGCTCGCCGGCACCGCCCTCTACGGCGGACTGGCCGCCGCCGCGACGACGCTCGGCACGGCCGCGGTGCTCGGCGTCGGACTGACGTTGATGAAGCTCGGCCCGTATCACTACGAGAACGCCGAAAGCGCGTGGAATCTCCAAATCGACATGGCCGGGCTCGCGATTCTGACGTTCTTCGTGGCCGTCACCGTGCGCGAACGCAGGCAGCTCGCGCTTCGGCTGGAGCGCGGACGACGGATGGAATCGCTCGGGCTGCTCGCGGGCGGCGTCGCGCACGACTTCAAGAACATCCTCGCGGCCGTCGACGGTTACGCGGAAATCGCCCGCGACCGTCTCGCCCACGACTCCGCCGCGCGCAAGCCGCTGCGCGAGGTGCAGGCCGCATCGGCACGCGGCTACGAACTCACCGAGGAAATCCTGCTGGCGGCGCGGCGCGGGGATCGCGTGCGCGAATCGCTCGATCTGATGACGATCGTGCGGGAAAGCGTCACGCTTGCGCGGCCGCTGTGCCGCAATGGCGTCGTCATCGAGTTCGAGGGCGCCGATTCGCGCCTGTTCGTCGCGGCGCACGGCGGCCAGCTCGTGCGAGCCGTGCTGAACCTCGCGAGCAACGCCAGCCTCGCGGCGCGCTCGCGCGTGGTGCTGCGCGTCGGCAGCGCACTCGCGATGGACGAGCCGCTCGCCATCGGCGATGCGCCGCCGGGGGCCATCGCGTGGGTGGACGTCGCAGACGACGGCCCCGGCATTCCCGCCGAACATCTCCAGCATCTCTTCGAACCGTTCTTTTCGGTGCGCGCGAAAGGCGGCGGCTCGGGCCTCGGCCTCGCGATCGTCGCGGGCGTCGCGTGCGAGCATCAGGGCGGCGTCGCCATCGCGACGGGACCGGACGGCACGCGCTTTCGGCTCGTGCTGCCGTTGTTGACGAAGGCGCCCGTGCCCTCGTCCCCGCACGAACGTCACGAAACCCCCGAACCGCTCGGCAATGGCGAACGCGTCATGCTGATCGACGCCGATCCCGCCTCGCGCGAACGCTGCGAGGACTGGCTTGCTGAAATGGGCTTCGAGCCGATCGGTTACGCCGACGCGCAGGAAGCGCGCGACGCAGACGCCCACGCCGACGACGAGCTCGCGCTCGTGATCGCCGCCGCCGACAGCCTGCCCGCGAACGACATCGGATTCGCCGCGCGTGTCGTCGTCCTGAGCCGGCCCATCGACCGCGAGTCGCTCGCACGCGCCGCCGCATCAGCCCTGAAGGACTTCTCATGACCCTGCAGCCGCAACACAGCATCCTCGTCGTCGATGACGATCATTCGATGCGTATCCTGCTGATCGAATATCTCTCCGGACACGGCTACAAGGCCGATGGCGCCGCGAGCGCGCAGGAGGCGATCGGCATGTACGCCGCGAAGCGCTACGACCTCGTGCTGCTCGATCTCGGCCTGCCCGATGGCGACGGCACCGACCTCGCGCGCCGCTGGCGCGAGCAGATGCAAACGCAGGGGCAAGTGCCGATCATGTACATCACGGGCCGCAAGGACGAAGCCGATCTCGTGATGGGCCTCGAACTCGGCGCGGATGACTACATCGTGAAACCGTTCTCGCTGCGCGAAGTGCTCGCACGTATGCGCGCGGTGATGCGCCGCGCGGGCGCGACGACCGCCGCGCCGCTCACGCGCGGCAAGCTGCCGAACGCGTATCGCTTCGCGGGCTGGACGCTGAATCTGAACACGCGCCGCCTGAGCGCCTCGGATCAATCGACGGTGCCGCTCACCAATTCCGAGTTCAATCTGCTGGTCACGTTTCTGAACGCGCCGGGCCGCATCATCACGCGCGAAAAGCTGCTCGAAAGCACGCGCGCCTTCGATGACATCTATGATCGCGCCATCGATGTGCAGATTCTGCGGCTGCGGCGCAAGATCGAGACCGATCCGAAGAAGCCGGCGCTGTTGCGCACCGAGCGCGGCGCGGGCTATATCTTCGATACCGATATCGAACATCTGTGGACCTGAACGCGTCCCTTCACTCTCATCAGCCTGCAATGAACGCCGTGACCGACTTCAAGAGCCTTGGCTTGCAACCCATCAGCGACGCGCAGCCCTGCGGCGTCGACGTGCGCGACGATCCGGACTTCGATCTGCTGCAAAACGAAATCGCCAAACTGACCAATCCGGCCGCGAGCGGCGCGCCGGACTGGGAGCAGGTGGTGAAGCTGTCGTCGGGGCTGCTGGCGGGCAAGGGCAAGGACATTCTCGTCGCGAGCTATCTGACGGGCGCGCTTCTGATCACGCGCGGATTGCCCGGTCTGAACGACGGCGCGCAGATGCTCGAAGGACTGCTCGCCACGCATTGGGAGCAGCTCTATCCGCCGGTCGCGCGGCTGCGCGCGCGGCGTAACGCGATTCAATGGCTGATCGACCGCGTACGCGCGCATGGCGAGGAGCATGACTGGTCAAGCTGGCCGCCGCAGGATGCCGCGCTCGTCGATGCTCTGCGCGCGGCGCTCACGGGCATCGACAGCGTGCTCGCCGACAAGGACGCCGACGCGCCTTCGATGCAGCCGCTGCGGGCGCTGCTCGGCACCGTGCAGGTTGCCGAGCCGGAGCCTGTGGCTGTCGTCGAGCCTGTGGTCGAGCCGGAGCCTGTCGTTGCGGCTTCTGCTTCTGCTCCCGCTCCTGCGCCCCGGCCAGCGCCCGCTGCCGCGCCCGCGATCCAAGCCGATCCGCTCGCGCCGCTCGCCGTCGATTCATCCGACAGCGCCGTCCACGCCACCGACGAAACGCTCGAGCGGCTCGCGGCCATCGGCAACTGGTATGCGCAGAACGAGCCGTCGAGCGCGCTCGGCTTCAGGTTGCGGCGCGTGGGCGTGTGGGCCGGCGTCGAGCACGCGCCGAACGCCCAGGGCTCGGAGACGCGGCTTCCCGGCCCGATCGCGCCGTTGCAGGATGCTCTGCGCAATCTGCAGTCGCGTGCGGCGCACATGGATATCGTCGGTTTTGCGGAAACGCAGGTGCTGACCTATCCGTTCTGGCTCGATCTGAACCATGCCGCCGCGATGGCCCTCGCCCAGCTCGGCGATGCGTGGAGTGCCGCGCGCCGCGAAGTCTGCAACGAGACCGCGAAATTCGTCTCGCGGATGGAAGGCATCGAGCGTCTGAAATTCGCCAACGGCGTGCCGTTCGCAAACGCCGACACGGTGCAATGGCTCGGCTCGCTGGCGTCGTCAGGTGGCGATGCGGGCGCGGCCGCCGCGCCGGATCCGCTCGTCGCGGTGCTCTCGCGTGCGCGTGCGCTCGCCGCGGACAATGATCTCGGCGCCGCCGCGCAATGTCTGCAGGACGCCATCGACAAAACCGCCGCGGTCGGCACGCGCCTGCGTCTGCGCACGGCCTTGTGCGATCTGCTGCTGGAGCATCGTCCGGGCGCGCGCCTCGATGCATTCGCGCGCGCGCTCGTGGCGGAAGTGGATCGATACGGCGTCGCGTCGTGGGATCCGGAACTCACCGCCGACGCATTGCGCGCCGCCTTCGCGATCCTGAGCCGCAACGATCAGAACGAAGCGGAGACGGCGGCGCTGCTCGCGCGTATCGCACCGCTGGATGTGGCGATCGCGGTGCGGTTGATTACGTGATCCGCCCCGCGCGCCGCCCTCAAAGCCCCGTCATCATCATCGACGGCGTCTGACCGCGCCAGCACGCGCCGATCGTCGCCGGCAATCCCAGTTCCGCCAGCGTCACCGGCGTGCTCGCCACCGTCGGCACGATGGCCGGCAGCGGCGGCATGCCGGGACTCATCACCGCGAGCTGATCGACGATGTTCATCTGCTGACGCTGCGTCTGCGCGTCCTGGATCTGCTGCTTCTGTTGCGCCGTCGTCTTCTGCAAGGTCTCGTAGAGCTCGATCCTGTGCGCGGCATCGGTCACCTGATCGCCGCCCGTCACCGAGAAGCTCACCGTCAGCGACTGCACGTTGAGCGCTTTGAGCGCCGACTCGCTCGCCGGAAAATCGGCGGGCGTGAACTGACGCTGGCCGTCCGCGAAATCCTTCAGGAACGCCGCGACGCCCAGCGGCCCCGCATAGTTTCGATTCAAGGTCAGATTGCCGATCTTGATCTGCAGACGCGCATCGCCGCATTGTCCCGCCGTCCAAGCAAAGCTCGTCCTGACCGGAAAGTTGTAGTTGTTCAGCGTCTGCACGCCCGACGCGCATTGCACGGTGAGAATCGTCGCGTAGGGCTTCGCTTGCGCATCGGCGTTGACGTTGGTCGGCTGCGCCGTGAGCGTGAGCGGCACCGACAGCGCGCGGGCCGCATCGGCCTGCTGCTTCGCCGTCGCGAGCGTGCGGTCGAGCTGATCGAGCGCCTGTTGCGCGTCCAGTTGCGCCTTCTGCGCCTGAAGCTGCTGTGCCTCTTTGTCTGCGGCGCTGCGCGCGGCGGATTGCTGTTGCGCGAGCTGACGTCCGAACGCGCCATTGAGCATCGGCACGAATCCCGACGTGAACGGCACGCTGAAACCCTGCGTCTCGACGATGCCGTAGCGGCTCGCATTGCGCGTCAGAAACGGCTTGGCCGCGCCGTCCGCGAACGCCCAGACCGCGCCCTTCGCGCCGAAGAGCTGATCGATCGCGGCGCTCTTGTCGGTCGCGCCCTGCAGCGGAAACACCACGCCCGATTCCCAGCCGCGCTGCAATTCGCACGACGCCTGCTGCTCGATATACGCCGCGAGAAAATCGAACGGACCGCGAATGAGACGCCACGTCAGCATGTCTGAGCCATCGCCGGTGCCGATGAGCGTGCGCAACTGCGTGAGCGGCTGCAGCGCGTTCATCATCTCGGACGGCTGCGGCTGTGCGCTCGTCGCCAGTTGAGCGAAGTCCGCCGCGAGCTGATAGCTCTTGCCGCTGCCCGCGCTGCTGTCCATCGCGAGCTTGTTCAGTCCCGACAGATACTGCGTCAGCGCATCGACCGCGCCGAGGTTGTTGGCAACAGTCTGGCTGCCGCGTTGCGGCGCGCCCGCGAGCACGTCCTTGATCGCCGATGCCCCGACCGCGTTGATCGCGCCCGCCATCCTGACCGCCTGATTCGCCGCGCCCGTGCGGGTCGCCTGTTCGCGCAACTGCTGGAATTGCCGCGCGAGGACGATCCAGCCGGGCAGCGGCGCATCGGCGCGTTCGCCGTCGAATTCCTCGTTGAGCCGCGCGACGAGGCGGAAGTACGGGCTCGCCGGCCCGCTCACGATGCCGAGCGCTGAGCGCCAGCCCGCTTCGCCCGAATACGGCGTCGCGTTGCTCGTGAATGCCTCGACGAAGTTCTGCCACGCCATCACGCGCTGGGTGCGATACCAGTCGTCGAAAGCCGCGCGCTGCCTGTCGAATTGCGCGGGATCGACGAGCGCCGCGCGAATCTGCTTCGCGAGATCGTCGAGCGATTTGCGGCCCGCGACGGTGTACACGGCGGGCACGGTCGCGCCGGTCATGTTCGTGGCGCTCGCACCCGCGCTGGCACCGATCACGCTGCCGTTCGCCGTTTGCATGCTCGTGGTCGCGGCTTGCGCGCTGCCGCCCCAGAAATCGGCGGCACGCACGGACGCGACATCGCCGCCGTCCGGCACGAGACCGACGAGCCAGGACATCTGCGGATCGGCGGCGATGGCCTGATCGAGCAGCGCGCGTTGATCCTTCAGCCGATCGCGCAGATAGCCCGCGTCCTTCGGCGACCAGACGAGATACGAGATCGTGAGCGGATTGAGCTGCGCGTTCAGTTGCGCCGGATAGAGCGGCGAGGCGACCGGCTGCGGCATCGCTTCGAGCGTCGCGCGATCCGCGCCGTCGAGCCGCGCGCGCAACAGCGCGATCGAGCGCGCCAGATTCAGCACCTGCCGCGCCGCCTCGACCGGCTGCTCCGCCTGGCCTCCCGATGCCGCGAGCGAGGTCTGCTGGCTCTGGTCGGCCGCGGGCTGGATCGCCTGCCGATACTGCTGCACGAACACGTCATGCAGACGCGCTTCGAGCGCGGCGAGCCCCGCGCCGTTGCCGAGCAAGCCCGACATCCAGCGCCGGTCGTTCTGCGCAACTTGCGTCAGCACGTCGTTGGAATAGGTGAGCGCGGCGGCGTCGTGGAACAGGTTGCCATTGAGCGAAACCTTGTCGGGCCGCGCGCTCTGCACCAGTGCGAGCGTCTGCCTGTTGCCGGCGAAGGACACCGACAGCAGAATGCCGAACATCGCGAGCAGGAGCACCCACGCGACGACGCCCACGCTCTGCGTGACGCGCCGCCAGTGATGGACGAGCAAGGTCGGCTTCGCGGCGTTCCGATCCTGCGGCAGGATGCGGCCGAAGAAGTCGTGCAGGAACACGCCCGCCGTGTCGCCCGCATGCGACGGCGACGCCGGCAACAGCGAGCCCATCAGCGCGGACATCGCGCCGCCTTCCTGCTGGCCGCTGCTGAAGAAGATGCCGCGCAACAGCGGCCGTTCGAGATACGGGCTATCGGCGAGGCAGGTGCCGAGGAACATCGTGAGGCCGTTTCGCAACTGCGCGAGTTCGTTCGGGAACATCAGCAGTTCGGGCGACGCCTGCGCTTCGCGCGATACCAGCGCGAGACGCAGCGCCTGCAGCCGCGCGCCGATCGAATCGAACGCCCGCGCGACGAACGCGCTTTCACCCGATGCGCCCGCCACGCCCGCCTCGCTCTCTTCGGCGAGATACCCCATCGCCTGATCGAGGGCATCGGCGGGCAGCGTCTTCGCCCATTCCTCGAAGCCGTAGAGACGGTCGCACTTGGTGACCAGCACATACACCGGAAAGCGCTTGCCGAACATGCGTATCAACTGCTCGATGCGCGCCCGCACGATGCGTCCTTCATCGGCGAAGGTATCGGCGTCGGGCACCATCAGCCGGTCCGCGCTGACCGCGAGCACGAGCCCGTCGAGGCCTTCGCGCGGCCGGTAGCGTCCGAGCAGATCGAGACCGACTTCCCATTCGCGCCGATCCTGCTCGACGTCCTCCGCCTGCACGTAACGGCCCGCGCAATCGATCACGACAGCGCGATCGAAATACCACCAGTCGCAATTGGCCGTCTGGCCGATGTTCGCCTGCTGGCTGATCTTCTGGATCGGCGACGAAAGCCGCGCGCGCGTGAGCGCGGTGGTCTTGCCGGTGCCCGATTGCCCCACGACCATGAACCACGGCAGCGCGTAAAGCGGATCGCCCTTGCTGCGCAAATTCGACCGGCGCAGCGTGGCGACGGCCGTCTTCCACTTGCGCCGCAAGAGCGCTTCGGGCGACGCGGCCGGCGCTTCGACATGGATGGCGGCGCTCTGAGCCGCGAGCCGGCTGCGCGAACGCATCATCACGATCATGCGGCGCGCGAACGCGATGAAGAAGTACAGCGCGAACACGCCGACGAAGATCGCGAGCGCGACCCACAGCGGCCAGCCGAAATAGAGGACGACGCCCCAGCCGACCAGCGCCACGACGATCAGCGTCAACAGCCACAGCAATGCGATGCCCAGCGTTTTCATAGATGGATCTGCGCGAGAAGCGTATCGACGGACTGCGCGACGACGGTGTGATACACGCCATACAGCAGCGCCAGCAGGAAGAGCGGTAACAGGATGGCGGTCACCTTGCCGCGCGTGAGGCGCGTGGCGAAACGCGCGCGCGCGGTCGGCTTGCGGGCCGCGGCGTCATCGCCCGCGACGTGATAGCCGTCCGGAAACAGGAACGCGCGCGCCGATGCGCCGAGCTGTTCGGCGTCGGGCAGCAGCATCGCGAGATTGGTGCGGCGAATGTCGGTCAGCGTCTTCTGGTTGCGGTCGTACGCATAGCGCCCGCCGAAGCCGAGCGCGAGACACAGGTAGAACACTTCGCGCACCGCCAACTGTGAAGGCGTGAGTTGCGCGAGGCGCTCGTAGAACACCACGCCTGCATTGCTCACATTCGAGTAGCGACGTTGCAGCAGATGACGCTGCCACTGCGCCGCGCCGTCCCAGCGCGTGGTGAGCAGCAGTTCGTCGGCCCACGCGTTGAAGGCGAACAGCGCCTCGTCGATGTCGGCCTGCGGGAAGCCCGCGTCATGCGCGCGCAACCGCGCGGCCGCGATCGCGCCGTCGAGTTGCGCGGTCAGGCTCGCGGCATCGCCCATCGGCGAGCGCGAGAACGCGCGGACCTGCGCGAAAAGGGGGATGAGGGTATCGGCGAGCGTCATGCTATCTCCGCAGCACGACGATTTCGGCGCGCAGATCCTGCGGCGCGTCCGGCCATTGCAGCGCGATGTTCTCGTCGCGCTCGACGGCGTCCCAAAGCTCGCTCACCTGCTCGATCCGGAAGTAGTTCGACGACGCGCGGCGCGGCATGCCCTGCGGCGCGTTCGGCAGATGGATCAGCTCCAGCCCCGGCAGCGCGTGCGCGACGAGCCGCGTGACATCGGCGGCATTGGCGAGACGCGCATCGTAGAGCGCGCCGTCGACGACCTGCGCCGCCGCCTGCTCCGTGCGCAGCACGAGATAGAAGCGGTTGCGCCGGTCGAAGAACGCGCGCGGCAGATCGCCTGCGAACATGCCGTCGCGATAGTCGAGCACGGCGAGATGCTCCGGCCCGATCGCGATCTCGCCGAGCAGGAAACCGATCAGCGCCTGCGCGCGCGAGAAGCAGTTGTAGAGATCGGCGTGATCGTAGGCGGGCAGGCCCGGCGTGCCGTCCTGCGCCTCGCCGAGCATGTCGAAGCGCTCGGAAAACGCGCTCAGCTCGCCGACGAGATTGCGCAGCTCGCCGTACAGATGCCACGGATGCAGCGTCTGCGTCTGCGTCAGATGCACGAGGTTCGGCGCGGCGCGCGACAGCGTGCGCATCGCGAGCAGCAGCATCATGTAGCCGGGATCGAACTCGGCTTTCTGCAACTCGCGCGGATTCTTGAATTCCTGAAGATGATGCGCGCGGCCGACGACATCGTCGCGAATCTCGCGCACGATGCGCAGCAGCGCGTCGGAGCCGGAGAGCGCGTAGGCGGGCGGGATGAAGCGCTCCGACAGCGTCACCGTATCGCCGATGCGGGCGAGCTGCGCAATCGGAATCAGGTCGTACTGGCCGAGATTGGCGGTCTCGCCCTCGAAGAACACCTTCAGCACGTGCAGCAGCGTATGCACCGGCGCGGCCGGTCCGTTCGAATGCAGGTCGGGCACGTCGGCGGGGCGTTCGAGGCTCGCGTAGCGGGTCGGCGCGGCGGCGGCGTCATCGGGCGATGCGCACATCGTCACGTTGTTGCCTTCGGCGGCGAACTTGCGCACGCCGAGATAGACCGTCAGCGCGCGTCCCTCGCCGATCGTGCTCGCGTCGAACGAACGCGGCGCGAGCACCGCGTTGCCGGGAAACTCGACATACGTGCGATCCGGAAAGATCAGCCTGGCCGCCCGCACTTCGATGGTCTGGCTCGCGATGGCGCCCGTCGCGATATCGAGCGCGCCCGCGCCCCAGAAATGCGGCAGACCCGTCTCGACGACCGGCTTGTTGCGGAACTGCTCGTGCAGCGACGCCAGCTGAAAGTGCTGGGGCTGCATGAACATGCCCTGATGCCAGTAGATGCCCTTGTTATGGTCCATGCGATGGGTTCGATGTCTAGTTGCTGAGCTTGCGCAAGGGCGTGTCCTGCGAACTGGCCGCGCCTACGACGCCGGTCGTGGCGCCGGAGCCGTCCTGGCCCGCCGGTTTGTCGCTCAAACGGATTTCCTTGCCGCCGCCTTCGAGCTGCTGCGCGCGCTGCAGCGTCGCGGCATCCGGGCCGCCGGGCTGCACTTCGGCGTTGAGAATGCCTTGCGCGCCGAGGTTGAGGCGCACGACGAGCGGCCCCGGCAGCTTGGTATGCGTGCGGAAGATGAAGCCCGAGGTCTTCGTGACGACGGGAACGTCGAACTGGCGCGCCGCGTTGGCCACGCCGAACTGCGCGTAGCCCGCGACGAGGCCGATCGAGCGCGTGCTCTGCGCCCGGTCGAGAATCAGATACGAATGCTGGCCCGGCGCGACCACATAGCGCGAGAACTGCGAGAAGGTCTGCGGCACCTTGCCCGTCGCCATCGTTTCGGCGAGCGCGTTCGGGTCGGCGGAAAGATTGCGGAACGCCTGCGCATCGCCGGTCTCGTAGACGCCCAGCAAGAGCGTGTGCGACTGGCTGTCGTACTGGTTGAGGCCCGGATCGGCGGTGATCTCGAACATCACCGCGTCGGTCGCGTAGCTCCAGGTGACGTCGGCGAGCGGGTCTTTCGGCGGCGCGCTGCCGCATCCCGTCAGCGCGAGCACGGCCGCCGCGCATGCCAGCGACGCCATCCGCCGCATTGCGCGCCCGCGATTTTTGCCGCGCGTCGCGGCATCGTTTGTCATAACAGCCACAGCCATTGCCGGTGCCTCTTTCATGTGCCGTCGAGCATTACCCACTGCCACCCATTCTCCGGATATTGCGTCGCGCTCATGCGGCGAAAAAAGGCGGTTTTCCGGCCTTATTCGAAGCCTGCCGGGAAAACGGCGTCAGACGAGCGGCAGGATCGTCGCGCTGGCTTCGCTGTCTTCGGTGTACGGCATGAAGAGGATCGATTCGGGCGTGCCCTTTACGCGGGCGTAATAGACATCGTCCGCGCCGAGGCGGTTGCGCACCGCCCACGCCGTGAATTCGCGCTCGCCCACCTGCAGCGTCAGCCCTTCCTGCGCGAACTCCAGCACGGTTTTCTCCGGCAGCTTGCCGCGCGGGCCGACCGCCTGAAAATCGATCGTCGCGCCGCCGCCATGAACGCCGAACACGACGCCCTGCCATTCGCCCTCGCGCGGCCCGATCGCGAACCACTGACCGAGCTGCTCCTCGCCAACCACCTCAAAGCGGTGATCCTGCGGATCGCCCGCCTTCGCGAGATTCGCGCGCGCGACGATCTTCGCCGGCCATGACGGATGGTTCTCGACCAGCACGGTCGCGCCGCCGAGCAGCGCCGGCATGCTCTCGATGCCCGCCGCGCCCGACAGCACCATCGGAAAGCCGGGCCCGCGCGCCTCGCGCAGGCTCGCGGCGAACACCGACAGGCCATAGCGGATCGACGGCTTCGCAAGCGCCGCATCGTCGGCGAGGATCAGCCAGAGATCGGCGCGCGCGGCGTTCAGCGCGTCGAGGCCGGCGCGCCATGCGAGCTTCGCGGGTTCATCGACCCAGAAGTGGCCTTGCGTCGCGAGGCCGTAACGTTTCAGCAACTGCGACACGGCGGCGACGCGCGCGGCGTCCTTTTCCTTGTCGAACGCGGTGATCCAGACGGTTTTCATGATGGTTTTTTCCTCTCGTTCAACTCATGACCATCACGACGGACTGGCTCGGCGCGAGCACCGCGCCGACCATGTTGCCTTCGTTGTGCTGGGTCGGATCGCTGAGCCGCACGGCGGGCGAGCCTTCGAACTTCACGGTGACGCTGCCCATCATGAACTGGACCTTGCCCATCATCTTGCCCGACACGACGCCGCCCGCGACGCCCGCCTCGTCGCCCGAGCTCAGCGGAATCTCCGACGACTTGGTGAGCGCCGGCATGCCGCCGACGAGCACCTTGACGGTCGCCGGATTGCCCATCGGCGGCATGCCGATGTTCGGATACGGAATCGGGATCGGCGGCGCGGGCGGCGCGGGCGTCTTGCATACATCGGGCATCGCCATGCACTGGCCGCCCGCTTTGGTGACTGCGAACATGTCGGCTCCTATCCGAGATCGATCTTGTCGGCGTCGATCTTCACCTGGCCTTCGGCCAGAATCGTCGCGTGGCGGGCGGAAACGTGCATGCGCTCCTCGACATGCATGCGCACGCGGCCGGCGTGCGTCTCGTCGGCGTTGTCGATCCGGCGAACGCTGTCGCGCGCGCGCTGGATCAGGCGTCCGACCGTGCTCGTGATCTGCTGCGCGACCGTGCTTACCGCGCCGAAGCGGCCCTGCAACTGCTGGATCGCCGCCTCCATGCGATGGAACGTGATCTCGCCGCGCACGCCCGTCATCGCGATCTCAGGCGCCTGCATCGTCAGGCTGCGCGCGGCTTTCATGTCGACGCTATCGGCTTCCACGCGCAGCGCGCCGCGATCCGTGTGCAGCGCGACATCGCCGGGCAGCACGAGCGCCGCGCTCGATGGCTGCGCCCGCGCGAGCACCGCGAGCACGTACGAAATCGCGTTCGCGCCGCTCGCGGCGACGAGCACGGTGTCGCCGCACTCCGGTTCGACGAGACAGCTTTCCGCGCGCAACGCGCGCAGCGGCGCGCGGCCGGCGGCGTCGAACAGAAACCAGCGGTCGGCGCGGCCGGTCACGGTCGCGTAGGTGAGCTGGACGGCGGGATCGTCGCCGGGCCGGGCGATCGTGACGAGCGTACGGTTCATGGCCGTGTTTCCTTGAATGAGGTTCATGTCAGACGCGCGGCTGCCATTGCTCGGCGCGCGCGAGAGCGGGATCGGTGCGGCGCGCGCCGTCGAACGACGCGCCGTGCAATTGCGCGCCCTGATCGACGAGCGCATGCAGATTGGCGCCGCCGAAGTCCGCGCGCGTGCAATCCGCGCCGGACAGGTCCGCGTGCGAGAGATCGCAGTACACAAAGCGCGCGGCTTTCAGCGATGCCCGCTGCCACACGCTCGCGCTCAGCACCGACTGATTCCAGCGCGACGCATCGGCGCGCGCGGCGGCGAAGTTCGCCTCGCTCGCGTTGACCATCTCGCAGACCGCGTCGGTGAGATCGGCGCGTTCGAAGACGGCGTTCAGCAGCGCCGCGAAGCTCGCGCGCACGCCGCGTAGCGTCGCGTCCTGCAACTGCGCGCCGACGAAGCTCGTGCGATCGAGCGCGACGCCGGACAGGTCGGCCTTTCGCAGCGATGCGCCGTCGAGGATCGTCATCGTCAGATCGCAGTTGCGCAAATCCTGGCCGCTCAGGTCGGTGCCGCGCAGATACGCCTGCGCAAGCGATGCGCCGGTCAGACGCGCGCTCGTGAGGTCCGCGTCCATCGCGGTGAAGCGATGCAGGTTCGCGCCGGTGAAGTCGGTCTGGGCGTAGCGGCAGCCGTGCGCATCGGCGCGCACGAAGCTCGCGCCCGCGAACGATGCGCCGCCGAAGTCGCAGCGATCGAAAGCGGCGAACGCGCAATCCGCGTCGCGCAAGCTCGCGCCGCTGAAGTCGGCGTTCTCGAAGCGCGTCTGCTGCGCGCGCAGGCCATCGAGCTTTGCGCGCGCGAACGACACGTCCTGGAAATCGGCATCGGCGAACACGGCGTTCGTCAGATCGGCTTCTGCGAGCGCGACGTTTTGCAGCCGGCAGCCGGACAGATCGATGCCCGAAAGATCGGCGCCGGACAGATCGGCGTCGGCGAGCAGACGCTGCGCGGCGAGCGTCGCGCGGGCTTCGTCGGCGCTCATGCGCGTGCGGGTGGCGGGAGTCGTCGTGCTCATATCGGCGGCCTGAATTGAAGAATGGTGCGATCGATGTTCGAGCCTTCGAGGCTCGCGATAGTCGGCTGCGCGCCGTCGAAGTCCACGCCGTACAAATTCGCGTGGCGCAGCAGCGTGCCCTTGAGGTTCGATTTGCGCAGCGAGCCGCCGAACAGGTTGACGGCATCGAGATCGGCGCCGCTCAGGTCGGCCTTGTCGAAGCGCGCGCCCTTCGCCGACGACGCGCCGAAGCGTGCCGCCTGCGCCTGCGCACTGCCGAGATCGGCGTGATCGATGACGGCGCGCTCGAAGCTCGCGCGGCGAAGCTGCACGCCGTCCCATGCGGCGCGGACGAGGCGCGCGCGCGTGAAGCGTGCGTCGTCGAAACAGGTCTTTGCGTCGGCGCGAGACTGGCTCAGGTCGGCATCGGTGAAGACGGCTTGCTGGGCCTGCGCGCCGTAGAACTCCGCCTGACGGCACGCCGCTGCCGAGAAATCGCTGCCCGCAAGACGGCTGCCGCTGAAGCTCGCCGCGACGAGATCGGCGCCGATGAACTTCGCGCCGCTCAGGTCGGCATCGGTGAAGCTCGCGTGCTGCGCGCGGCACGCCGATAGATCGGCGCCGGCGAGCTTCGATCGATCGAAGATCGCGCCGCGCAGATCGGCCTCGTTCAGCTTCGACGCGGAGCAATCCGCGCCCGTGAAATCGGCGTCGGCGAGTTGCGCGCCGCGCAGGTCCGCTTTGGCGAACGTGCTCGCCGCCGCGCTCGATTGCGTGAATCGCGCGCGTTGCAGATCGGTTTCGCTCAGGTCGGCGCCGTGCAGCAGCGCTCGCGTGAAATCGGCGTCGGCGAGACGGCTGCCCGCGAACGAGGTCTTGTCGAGCACCGCGCCGGAGAAATCCGCGCCGGACAGATCGAGCTTCGAGAGATCGACGCCGCTCAGGTCGTAATTCGCGAGGCTCGCGCGCGCAGCGTGCCGCGCGATCACGTCTTCGCGCGTCAATTGGACGACGGCGGGCGCTTCGGCCTCGGGCATGTCGATGGCGGGCAAGTCGATGGCGGGCGCGGGCGGCTTCGCGGCCAGCGCGGCGAGCGCGGCGAAATCGGCTGCGGACACGACGCCCGGCGGCGCGAGATGCGGCAGCGTTTCGGCCAGTTCGGGACGGCTCGCCAGTTGACGACGCACATCCGCTTCCGACAACCCGGCGTCGCGCAGGCGCTGCTGCGTTTCAGCCTGAAGCCGCGCGAGCATACCGGGCAGATCGGCGGCGCTGGCGTCGGCTTCCGGCTGGTTCAGATAGCGCGCCGCGTCGGCATCTTTCACGCCGTACTTCTGCATCAGCGCGCGGGTTTCCGCGTTCAGTTCGGCGACACTCGCCTTGACTTCGGCCAGCGTCGGCACGCGTTCGGGCGCGGCGTCCTTCAGGTACGGCGCGATATCGGCGTCGGTCTTGCCGAACTTCGCCATCAGCGCGCGGCTTTCGTTGTTCAATGCCGCGGTCTGCGTCTGTACGGCCGACAGCCCGGAGGTGTCGAACGAAACCGCCGCTGCCTGCGGTGCCACCGCGACGGGCATCGCGACGGGCGCGGCAGCCTCGGCCGGTTCGACAGCAGCCGCCGCGCGCGCCGGCACCGCCACGGCGATCCGCTCGCGGAACACATCGCGGTAATGCTCGAACGGCAGCGGCGCATCGCCCTGACGCTCCCATCCGGCCATCACGTGAGTTACTTGGCTCGCGTCGGTATCGGCGATATTGGCGAGCGCGCGATACAGCACCACGCCGCATTCCAGCTCGGGAAAGAGCCAGAGCGTCTCCGCATGGGCGGCCACTTCGGTCAGCGTATCGTTCGCGTTGACGAAGCAGCGCGCCCGCAAGCGCGGCAGCACGCCCTGAAGCACGCTCGCACGCGGATGCATGTTGACGATCTCGAAGCGCTCGTCGCCGATGAAATAGCCGGGCAGACGCTGATCGGACGGCGCGCTCAGAAAGAACTCGGGCCGTGTGTCCGACGGCAGATGCGGCCACTCGCTCTTGAGCCAGCGCTCGTCGCACGCGCCCAGATGCTGCCGGCGCAACGGCGCGTCGCTGCCAAAACCCCAGAAACCCGCGGGCGCCGCGCGGTCGCCACGGCTCGCGATGCGCCGCGTTTCGCTCTCGACGTTCGGCAGCGGCCAGACGCGCGTGCCGTCTGCGTTGTCGATTTCCGCGTAACCCTTGCCGGCCGGATTGTCGGCGCAGCCCGTGCCGCCGAATGCGGTCGCGGGTTCGATCGGCATCTGCGTATAAGGCGTGGCCGCCGAGATCAGGCCGAGCGCATTGAACCGACGCTCGCCGCTGACCACGAGCGACTTGCCGAGCGCGCCGATCCGCGCGCTGACCCGCTGCTGCACGACCTGCGTGCCCGCCGGCGCATGCGCCGCGCCGTGGATGAGATATTCGCCGACGGGCTTCGGATAGCCTTCGTCGAGGATCGCGTTCTTGCCGAGCGCGCCAGCGACAGCGGCCCACACGTCGGGTTCGGGCATCAGTCCATCGAGACCGGCGTCGTCGAAGCGAAAGCCGGCGATCATGCCGATCGAGAGCACGTCGCGCCGCGCGAGCCGCAGGCCGCGATAGACGAGCGCGAGATTGTCGGGCTTGAGGATCTTCATGCCGTCATCCCAACTGGATCAGCGCGCTGTTGAACTTCACCGTCGAGCCGTTGAACTTCACCTGCGAGGCCGTCACGCTGAATGCGTTGGCGGCTTCAACGTTCACGTTCGTGGAGATGGTCGCGACCTTGTCCAGTCCGTCGATGGTCACCTGCGCGCCCTTGATCGATACGTTGCCGGCCGCCTGCGCCGAGAGCGCGCCGGTCGCCTTCAGGCCGAGGTCCGCGCCGGCGGTGGCCGTCAGGTTCGACACCGCCGTCATCTTGATGGTCGCGGCGCGCGTGCCGGCGCCGTCGCCATCGACCCAAGTCGTATTGGCGCCGCCGGCCTTGAGCACCACTTGCAGGCTGTCGACCTCCACGCTCGACGACACCCCCGGCCCGCTCGCCACGGACAGCTCGCTGCCGAACTGCGACATGTTCAGCGTCGAGCCGATGCCGGGCAACGGCAGGACGGTAGCCTTGATGCCGGAAATACCGAGCTCGATGTTGCTGGCGTAGAGCGGCTTGGCCTCGCTCGCGGCGGCGATCGCCTTCGCGCCGTCGAACAGCACCTTGTGCGCGAGGATCGACGTGAGCGCGCCGCCCAATGCGGTCTGCGCCGCCGTGACGCCGTAGCTGCCCGGCGTCCACGGCGCGACCTTGCCCGAGCCGCCGCCGGCGTCGTCGGCCGCGCTGATCGCGAGGCCCGCTTCCGCCGCGATCACCGCGTTCACCGCGAGACTCAGCGCGACGGCTCCCTTGATCGAGTCCTTCACGCCATCGACCGTCGTCTTGATGATCGGGTCCTGGCCGCCCGAGATCAGCACCGTTTCCGCGCCCTGCAGCTTGCCGGAGGTCTTGAGCGAGACCGTGTCGGAATCGTCGACGGTGATGCTCTTGCCTTTGTTCCAGCTCACGTTGGTGCTGAGACCAAACGATACGTTCGCGCCGAACGACGCCTTCGTGGTCATCGACGCCGACAGCGAGCCTTCGTAGGACAGCGTGAGCGAATTCTTCGTCCCCGCGAACAGCGAGTTGCTGACGCCGACCGTCACGCTTTCCGAGCTGCCCGCCGTGCTGGTCCACAGGCTGCCGCCGCCGTTCACGTCGGTCGAGCCGATGCCGATCGTGCTGTTATGAAACGGCGAATGCAGCCACACGGCTTCCTTGCCCTTGCTGTCGGTCATGTGCAACTGATTGCCGCCCGCCGTCGCGATGCGGTTCGCCTGCGCGTTCTGCTGCGTGACGACGTTGCTGTTCTCCGAATTCGCCAGGCTGCCGACGATGACCGGCTGATCCGGATCGCCGTCGATGAAGGACAGCAGCACTTCCGCATCCTTGTGCAGCGGGAAATGCATGCCGTGGTCCGTGCCCGCGTACGGCGACGCCATGCGCAGCCGCGCGGAACTCTTGTTGGCGTTCTTGTCGGTCTTGTCGAACGGCAGTTGCACCTTGTACTGGCCGTACTCGTCGAGCTCGGCGTACTCGCCGCTGCCTTCGCTGTCGATCGTCGCGTTCATCGTGCCGGCCACGCGCGGCTTGGCCGTCGTGCGCTCGGGGCGGAACTGCGTCGCGGCCGGGATTGCACGGAAGCTGTTGCGGTAGACGATCTCGCCGCCGCGCGCGCCCTCGCTGTACGGGCTCGCCACGCCGTTGAGCAGCGCGCCCGCCTGCGAGCCCTGATGATGCACTTCGGTGACGAGATAGCGCCCGTTGAAGTCGTCGCGATAGTGAAACCCGAGCGTGAAGAAGAAGCCGCTGCGCAAGCCGAGCGCGGTGCCTTCGCCCGAATACACCTTGCCACCGCAGACGAGCTCCTGCGCGCGCAGCTTCGCGTAGCGGTCGCCTTCCTGCTGGTCGCGGAAGTTCTCGCCGTACAGCATGACTTCGCCGATACCCGCATCGGACACGGTCGCGCGAGCCTTCAACTGCACCGTGGCCTTGCGATAGTTGTAGTCCTGCAAAACCACTTCATGCGGCAGCGGTTTTTGCCGGCACACGAAGTCGCGCACCGAATCGGCGGCGAGGCCGGTGTCGAGCGAATCGTCCGGACGATACGCGACGGGAAGCGCGTCCGCCGCGTGCATGATCTTGTCGTCGATCACGACGAGCTTGTCCGCGCCGCCTGCATGGTCGAAGTAGTAGTAGACGCCCTCCTTCTCCAGCCAGCGCGACACGAAGTCGAGATACGTCTCCTGATACTGGCAGACGAAGGTGCGCGGCCGGTAGTCGCCGGTGAGCCGGAATTCATAATCGGCGGAATTCAGGCGGCCGGTTTCGAGCACGCCGCGCACGGTATCGGTGATCGGGCGCTCGTCGAGATACACCTCGGAGATGCGAAAGAGCGACAGCCGCCACAGGCGCGGCACCAGCACGGCGCGATAGAACACATAACCGTCCGCGCGATGCAGTTGCTCGAACTCGGCGAGGATGCCGTGATACGGCGCGCGGATGCCGCCTTCCGGGCCGTAGATCACGAACGACGCGCGATGGCTCAGCATCGTGTCGAAATCGATCGATGCATCGTCCGACACCAGCGTGAGGACAAAGCGAAACGGCTGCGAGATCGCCTCGAAGCCTTCCATTTCGACGACCGCGAACTTGTCCGCGCCGAACGCTTCGGACGTGAAATCGAAGCGCTTGTTGGCGAGAATCCGGTCGGACAGTGCGTTCATGTTTGAATCTCCGTACAGGTGATGCTCGTTATTCTTGCGGCGCTCGGTCACCGCATGGTTTCAGCCGCGTTACGTTTGAAACTTCAGGCCGGCGCGCCGGGAAACGTCACGGCGAAATCGCCGCTCTCGTTCACGTCGAGCGCCACTTCCGGCAGCGCGACGCCCTCGCCCATGCGCGTGAGAATTTCCTGCGACATCAGCGGCAGCACCGTGCCGCGCAGAATGAAATCGATGTTGCGCGCGCCCGTTTCCACTTCCGTGCAGCGCGCCGCGATCTGCGCGACCACCGCATCGGTATAGGTGAAACGCATCTTGTTGTTGTGCGCGACGCGACGCACGATCTTGTCGAGCTTCAGGCGCACGATGCCAGCGAGCGCGTCGGTGGCCAGCGCGAAGTACGGAATCACGGTCATGCGCGCGAGCAGCGCGGGCTTGAAGTGATTCGACAGGATCGGCCGCACCGCGGAAAGCAGCGTCGCCGCGTCGGGCTTGTCATCGCCCGCGGTCATTTCGGTGATGACATCGGTCGCGAGATTCGACGTGAGGAAGATCACCGTGTTCGAGAAGTCGATCTCCTTGCCCTCGCCGTCCGACAGCATGCCCTTGTCGAACACCTGATAGAACAGGTTCATCACGTCGAGATGCGCCTTTTCCACTTCGTCGAGCAGCACGACCGAATACGGGCGCTGGCGCACCGCTTCGGTCAGCACGCCGCCCTCGCCGTAACCGACGTATCCCGGGGGCGAGCCGATCAGCCGGCTCACGTTGTGCTTCTCCTGGAACTCGCTCATGTTGATGACGGTGGTCGATTTCTCGTCGCCGAACATGATGTCCGCCACCGACAGCGCCGTCTCCGTCTTGCCGACGCCCGACGGACCCGCGAGCAGGAACACGCCCATCGGCTGATCCGGGTCCTTCAGGCCCGACTTGGCGGTCTTCAGCACTTCGGCGATCTGCTCCATCGCGTGGTCCTGGCCGCGGATGCGCGCCTTCAGCGTGTCGGCCATGCGCATCACGCTCTGCGCCTGATCGCGCAGCATCTTGCCCGCCGGAATGCCGGTCCAGTCCGAGATCACGCGCGCGACCACGTCCGGATCGACATCGATATGAACCAGCGGCTGATCGCCCTGCGCCCCCTTGAACGCGTCGGCCGCCGAAGCGATGTCGCGCGACAGCGCCTCGAGCGTGTCGGCGGGCGCACCGGCCGCCTTCGCCTCGTGACGCGCCGCGCGCGCATCGAGCAGCGCGCGGGCGGCGTCGCGTTGGCGTTGCCAGAAGGCGCGGAGTTCTTCGGCTTGCGCGCCGAGCTTCGGCAGTTCCTCGTCGATCTCGCGAAGACGCGCGAGGTCGACGGGCTGCTGGTTGTCCGCATCGCGCTCCAGTCCGTTCTTCTCGCGCTGCAATGCCTGGATGCGGCGCTCCGTGTTCTCCAGCACGTCGGGCTTCGCGCTTTGCAGCACCTTCACCCGCGCGCAGGCGGTATCGAGCAGATCGACGGCCTTGTCCGGCAGTTGACGGCCCATGATGTAGCGGCTCGACAACTCGGCCGCCGCGACGATCGCGTCGTCGCGCAGCACGACCTTGTGCACGTCCTCGTACTTCTCCTTCAGGCCGCGCAGGATCAGCACGGCGGTATCGAGATCGGGTTCGTCGAGCTTGACGAGCTGGAAGCGCCGCGCGAGCGCCGCGTCCTTTTCGAAGTACTTCTTGTATTCGGCCCACGTCGTCGCGGCGATCGTGCGCAGTTCGCCGCGTGCGAGCGCCGGTTTCAGCAGATTGGCCGCGTCCGAGGTGCCCGCCTGACCGCCCGCGCCGATCAGCGTGTGCGCTTCGTCGATGAACAGAATGATCGGTTTCGCCGACGCCTTCACTTCGGTGATGACACCCTTCAGGCGATTCTCGAACTCGCCCTTCACGCTCGCGCCTGCTTGCAGCAGGCCCATGTCGAGACCGAGGATCGTCACGTCCCTGAGCGAATCGGGCACGTCGCCTTCAACCACGCGCAGCGCCAGCCCTTCGACGACCGCCGTCTTGCCGACGCCCGGATCGCCGACGCAGATCGGGTTGTTCTTGCGGCGTCGCGCGAGAATATCGACCATCTGGCGAATCTCGGCATCGCGGCCGAACACCGGATCGAGCTTGCCCGCGCGCGCCTTCTCGGTGAAGTTTTCGCAGAAGCGCGCGATCGCGCTGCCGTCGCCGCCGGCGGGCGCGGACGCATCGCTTGCGCTGTCACCGAGCGTCTCGCGCGTGCCCGCTTCGACCGAACCGCCGCACACCGCGTCGAACGAACGGATCAGCGTTTCGCGATTCAGCGCGCGCAACGGCGCGGCGTAGTCGCCGGTCGCGTAATAGGTCGGACGCGCGAGGAACGCGAGCAGCACCGCGCCCGAGCGGATGCGCGGCTCCTGCAGGTCCACCGATGCGATCAGCCACGCGTCCTGGAGCAATTCGAGCAGCAGCGGCGAGAACGCGGGACGCCCCGCGTTGCCCGTCCTCATCTGTTCGAGCGACAGGTTGATCGAGCGTTGCACCAGCGCCGCCTCGACGTCGTGCTGACGCAGCAGGAGCGCGATATCGGCCTGTTGATCGTCGAACAGCTTGACGAGCAGATGCTCGACCGTGATCTCGTAATGACCGCGCGACACGCACAGCCCGACGCCATCTTCGAGCGCCTGTTTGCAAAAGCCGTTGAGGCGGCCCACCAGGGGCTTCAGTTCGACCAGCAGCATGTTAGTTTTCCTCTTAGTCTTTCCAGCAACGGCCAGCAGTGGGTTTAAAGAGCGTAGTGAACCCGCGTCGGCAGCTTCGCCTCGCCGGGGTTGAGCCATGTATCGAAACCGAGCCGCGACCACGCGCCGCGACCCGTGCGCGCCGCGCCTGCTTCGTCATGGCGCAGTTGCAGCCCGACTTCCACGTCGAGCGGATCGGTCAGATAGAAACGCGTAAAAAAGCGCAGGCGCGCATGCGCGGTCCCGCCCGGCAGCATCTGATGGAAAAGCGCTTGCGGCACGTTCGCGAATTCGATGCGGATCGCGCTTTCGTAATCGTCGATCTCCGAGCCGAGCCATGCGTCCTCGCCCAGACAGCTCTGCTGACGCCCGAGTTGCCAGCGCTGATCGGCGGGAATCGGCACCACGCGCAGCACGCCGCACACCACGTTCACATCGGCGGGGGCGAAGGCATCGGCGAGCAGGGTTTTCAGGCCGAGCGCCGAGCGCGGCCGCTGGTTGAACAGGCCCGCGTAACGCAGCAGTTCGGCGCTGCCCGGCAACAGATCGACGCGCAGATCGGGATCGTGCAGACCGACGAACGCATACAACTGATTGAGCGACGCCTCGTGCCGATCCTCGACGATGCGCTGCTCGACGCGATACTTCGCCCATCCGTCGAAGAGCAGCGGATACAACGCGTGATGCACGATATCGAGGAAATCGCGCGTGACGTGATGCCCTTCGCGCTCTTCCTCGAAGAGGTCTTCGGTGTAATACGTCGGCAGCGGCGACGCCACGCCGTACAGGCCGAAGAAGTTCGCCGTGATGCGATAACCGCCTTCGGGCATCGCCTCGATGCGGTCGATATCGTTCTCGGGAAAGCCGAGCCCGAGCCGCGGCCGCACCCGCAGGTTCTCCTGGTTCAGACCCGTGTGACGGTCGTAGAGCCGCAGCAGCCGGATCGCCTGGAAGTAGGAATACTTCTCGCCGTTGGTGAGAAGCAGCGCCTTCACAGCATCGGTTGTTGTCCGAGTCTCGGCGGCCATTTGAAAACTTTCCCTGAGAGCGTGTCTTCGAGCTCGACGCGCGTATAGGAATTGATGCCGGCGTAATCGCCGAGAAATCGCTCGAGCATGCAACCGAACAGATACAGATCGCCGATCCCGGCGTAATGGTCCTCACGGCAACGAATGCGGATCAACTGGCCGCGCTGCATGCCGCCACGGCCGACGAGCCGCGTTTCGCGCGTGACCGTCACATCGACGATGCCTTCGATGCGACGCCGGTTCGACAGCTCCTGGCCCTGCCGCCCGGCGAACACGTAAAGACCGAGCAGCTTGCGCAGGTTGTCGGCGCTGGCGAGCGACAGCAGATTCAGCGACACGTGCGACAGCAGGCACCACAGCAGTTCCTCGCCCGCGGGCGGGTCCTGCGCGGGCGTGATCGCGCGGATATTGGTGAAGCTCATCTGATCGGGCGACGAGCTGGTCGGCACGTTGATATCGCCCGGTTTCAGGCCTTCCGGCAACGCGCGGTTCGTGCAGGTGACGCGGATCGACAGCGTCTCCGGCAGCGGCGTCTCCGACGGCGGATAGTTGAGCGACAGATACACGTCGCTGCCGCGCTCGACGTTCGCGCTTTTGAGCGTCGTGCGGTAGCTCAATTGCGCGCCGCGCCCGTCGTGACGAAACATGCTGAACGGCTGATACACGCGCTCCTGCGCGCGGCCCTGCTGATAGCCCAGCACCTGATCGACCGAATACACCTGATAGTGACGGCGATCGCGGCCTTCGGGAATCACGCGATATTCCGTCGCCCGGTGATCGTGCGTGATCGGGTCCGCGACATGCGCGAACACGTTGATCGCCGGAACCACGTTGAGCATGAAGCTTTCGGCGTCGATCTCGGGCATCCAGTCGTGCAGCGCATCGAGCGTCATCACGATGCTGAAGCTCGTGCCGTTCGCGTTCGCGGTCCAGCGCCTGATGCCCGTGATGTCGATGAAGAGAAACTTTTCCGGCTGCGCGAAGAATTCCTGGATCGTGCGATAGCCGCTCGACGCGTGGCCCGGATAAGTCAGCAAGCCCGCGTCGAAGCCGCTCGTGCGCAGGCTTTTCGCGCCGAGCGAAAGGCGCTCGCCGCCGCTTGCGATGCGCACGTCGGTGACGTGGTTCATCAACAGCAAGAGCAGCTTGGAAGCATCGACATGGCCGCCGTTCAGGAAGAGACGAATCGAATCGCCATTCCATTGCGCGATGCTCGCGCCGCCGTCCATTTCGAAGTCGATCATCAGCACGGGCGCCGCGCCCGCGTGGCTCAGCAAATTGACTTCGGCGATGCGCAACGGCTCGACATCGAGATCCCAGGCGGTGCGAAAGCGGCACGACGTGCCATCCACCGGGACGGACGCGAGCTCGGTGCCCGCGGCCACGCGCGACGCCTGCGTGCGCGGACCTTTGGCCGCAAAGCCGATCAGCGTCGAGGCCGGAACGGGCCGCAGATAATGCGGAAACAGCAGATTGGTGAGTTCCTGAACGAACTCGGGAAACTGGTCGTCGAGCTTCTGGCGCGTGAGGCCCGTGAGAAACGCGACGCCTTCGAGCAGGCGCTCGACATCCGGATCGGCGGACGTGCCCGAGAGCATCGGCGCGATCGCCGGATTCGCGCGGGCGAATTCGGCGGCCAGGCCTTTCAGCTTGTTCAGCTCATCCTGATAGTATCGATTGAACATGCGTGACCGACTCGGCTGAATCCGGATAAGAAAGAGAGTGACGGCGTGAAATCAGTCGACGCTGACGCGCCCATTCGCGCCCACGGTCGTCGAGATGCGCAGCGGAATCTCGCGGTCGTCCACTTCGAGCGAACCTTCGAGCGCGAAGCGGATCGACAGCACATCGGTTTCCTCGCGATTGAGCGTGACGCGCGGCGACTTGATGCGGGGCTCGTAGCGCAGGACCATGCGGCGAATCTCCTCTTCGATCTCGCGCGTGGAGCCCATCGCGGTGGTGCCGGCAAGGTTCGTGAAATCGGGCACGCCGAATTGCGGATCGATCTGCACGCTGCCTTGCCGCGTGTTGAGCAGCCGGCTCAGATGGCCCATCACGGAATCGACGAGCACATCCACCTGGGTCTCGTTGGTGCGCGCTTCACCCGCGCTCCAGCTCGCGATCCGTTCCAGCAGCCGGCGCTCTCTCACCATTGCCCCCGCTCAGATGCGAATCAGGACTTCGGCGCGAGCCACGAATCTTCGGCTTCGATGCCGTCCGGATCGAAGGTCCACGTGATCTTCTCGTACGTGAACGAGATATCTTCCATGTGACCCATCTGCTTGTTTTCCGGCGAGAGGCAGTTCGGCGTCCACGACTTCATGTTAGTCAGAATCGCGTTCGACAGCTTCACGGTGTAGTACTTCTCTTCCGTGCCCTTCGGCGAGATGCGGTAGAACTCGAGCGTGACGTTCTTCATCTGCTCGCCCGAGGTCAGCGCCTGGAACAGCTTCGGCGACGACTTGTCGATTTCCTTGGTGAGCGTCATCGGCAGATGCACGCGCTTGCCGGTCGGCAGACCCGTTTGCGGGCTCTTCGGAATTTCGATGGTGTGATCGACGGCCTGGACGAGAATCTTTCCTTCGTGACCCTGAACCTTGGTCGAGCCTTCGATCTTGCCCTGGTTCTGGCCTTCGAGAGTGAGGTAGCACGGCATCGGCATGATAATTCCCCTGTTGGGTAGCAAACTGTGTTTGGGTTTCGGTTGTTTCGCCGAGACCTTGCGGCCCCGGCGTTTCGCTCAGCTCTTGTGTGCTGCGCATGTTTCACATGTTGCAGGAGGCCCGTTACTGGTCGGTTTCAGTTCTCCCGCGTTGCGTTACAGATGAAGCACGGCGCGCTTTCCGGCGATGTGCCGCTTACTTCTTGTCCAGCTTGCCAACCAGGGACAACGTGAACGACGCGCCCATGTACTTGAAGTGCGGGCGCACCTTCAGATCCACGCGATACCAGCCCGGATCGCCTTCGACATCGGCCACGACGATTTCCGCCTGACGCAGCGGACGACGGCTGCGCACGCCTTCGGCGGGGTTGTCCATGTCCGCGACGTACTGGCGAATCCACGTGTTGAGTTCGCTTTCAAGATCGACGCGCTCTTTCCACGTGCCGATGTTCTCGCGCTGGATCACCTTGATGTAATGCGCGAGACGGCTCACGACGAACATGTACGGCAGCTGCGTGCTGAGCTTGTAGTTGAGCTCGGCTTCCTTGCCTTCCTTGGTGTTGCCGAAGAACTTCGGCTTTTGCGCCGAGTTCGCCGAGAAGAACGCGGCGTTGTCGCTGTTCTTGCGCATCGTCAGCGCGATGAAGCCCTGCTCCGCGAGCTCGAACTCGCGGCGCTCGGAGATGAGCACCTCGGTCGGGATCTTGTTCTGCAACTCGCCCATCGACTCGTACGTGTACACCGGCAGGTCGCCCACCGTGCCGCCGCCCTGCGGTCCGATCACGTTGGCGCACCAGCGGTAATCGGCGAAGCTCGACGTCAGGCGCGAGGCGAATGCGAACGCCGCGTTGCCCCACAGGAACTGGCTGTTGCCCCCCGACACGTCTTCCTTGTAGTTGAACTTCTTGGCCGGCACGGTATCCGCGCCGTACGGCACGCGCAGCAGGAAGTGCGGCAGCGTGAGACCGACGTAACGCGCGTCTTCCGATTCGCGGAACGCATTCCACTTGACGAATTGCGGGCCTTCGAAAATCGACGAGAGATCCTTCAGGTTCGGCAACTGATCGTAGGTATCGACGCCGAAGAAATGCGGACCCGCCGCGGCGATGAACGGCGCATGGCTCATCGCCGATACGCTCGCCACGTTCTGCAGCAGCTTCACGTCCTGCGTGCCCGGACCGAACTCGTAGTTCGCGACGATCGCGCCGAACGGCTGGCCGCCGAACTGGCCGTATTCAGCCGTGTAGAGATTCTTGTAGAGACCCGACTTGGTGATATCCGCCGCGTCCTCGAAGTCTTCGAGCAGCTTGCCCTTGCTTACGCTCAGCAACTGAATCTTGACGTTCTCGCGGAAATTCGTGCGGTCCACGAGGAACTTGAGCGAGCGCCATGCCGACTCCATCTTCTGGAAGTCGGCGTGATGCAGGATCGCATCGACCTGCGCGCACAGCTTCTGGTCGAGGTCGGCGATCATGCTGTCGACCGTCGCCTGCGTGATGCGCTCGACTGCGTTCTGCGGCTCCAGCAACTGCGAGATGAACGCCTGGATGCCCTGACGCGTGATCGAATAGGCTTCGTCGCCCGGCTTGATGCGCGCCGACTCGATCAGCGAGTCGAGCAGTGAGAGATTTGCGTCGGACTCGGGTGCGGCTGTCGCTGTCTGTTGCTTTTCCATGTCGCTCATGTCACTTTTCCTCGATGCCGAGTTCGCTCATCAGACGCGCGCGCACGCCTTCGTCTTCGATCAGTTCCTGAACGCGCTTGCGGAAATCCGGAATGTTGCCGAGCGGGCCCTTCAGCGCCTTGAGCGCGTCGCGCAAGGCGATCATCTGGCGCAACTCGGGGACTTTCTCGACGATCGCATCCGGCGAGAAATCGTCGACGGACTCGAACTTCAGGTTCATCGCGATCTGCGCTTCCGGATCGGCATTCGCGTCGAGGCGGTTCGGCACCGCGAGATCGAGCGAGAGCTTCTGCCCCTTGAGCACTTCGTTGAAGTTGTCCTTGTCGACGTTGACCGGCTTCATGTCTTCGATCGGCGTGTCGTCGTCGCGCAAAGTGAAGTCGCCGAGCACGAGCAATTTCAGCGGCAATTCGACTTCCGCCTTGGCATCTCCGGTGGCCGGACGATACACAATATTGACCCGCTCCTTAGGAGCGACTGAACCGTCAGATGCCATGCCTACCCCCTAACCCAATACCAAAAGTGTTGATGAAATATTCAAGCCGCTTTGAACAGCGTCAGCACGATCGTGCGCGAATGCCGTCGCCGCTCATTCATTGCATGCTGCTGGCGACATGGAACGATCTCACGGCGTATAGCGGGTCATTGCCGCAAAGAGAACCGGATTCCGGGCTCTTTTCGCGCATTGGGCGCATCGCCTGCGTGCTACGCTGAACTTCCTGTCGCTCAGGGCATTAACGACCGCGCTTTCGAATTCTTGAAGCTGTTTTTAGGGCGGCCGAAATGCGGCAATGCGCTTCACCGATCCATAAGGTTCTTTTGATTTCTGCCGTTAATGCTTCGAGAACTCCTGAAGCCAGGCGGACAGCGGCATCGCCATTGCGTGAGAGACCATTGTGGCAAACCAGTATGAAGTCCAGGGCGACGTGCTCATCGTGAGCCTCGAAGGCGCGCTGAACAGCACGAACTCGGCGCAGGTCGAGGCCGAAATCCAGCGCCGTCTCGATCAGGGCACCAATCAGGTCTTGTTCGATCTGAGCGCGCTCGGCTATATCTCCAGCGCGGGATTGCGCGTCGTGCTCATCGCCGCGAAGCGCCTCAAACAATCCGCGGGACGGCTCGTCCTGTGCGGCATGCACGACCAGATCCGCGAAGTGTTCGAAGTCAGCGGATTTCTCAACATTCTCAACGTCACCGACACCCGCGCGTCCGCGCTCGGGCGCTTCAACGAGGTGGCGTAAGCCTCATGTTTCGTTTGTAACCTGAGCCCGTTTTTATGAAACGCGGCCGTAACGGCGCGCGCCGAGAATTCATCCCATGCGCAGAACGAACTGCGCCAAACAACCGGAGAAAAAAATCATGCCGATGCCGTGCTACCTCTCACTCGAAGGCCAGAACCAAGGCAAGATCGAAGGCTCGACCAAGGTTCAGGGTCACGAAGGAAAGATCCTCGTTCAGGCTGTCGATCACACCATCGAAATTCCGAAGAGCCCGCAAACGGGTCTGCCGACCGGCAAGCGCGTGCACCAGGCGATGACGCTCACGAAGGAAATCGACAAGTCGTCGCCGAAGCTGTATCAGGCGCTGACTTCCGGCGAGCAGATGAAGGACGTGTCGCTGGAGTTCTATCGCATTTCGCCGAAGGGCACGGAAGAGAAGTACTACACCGTGAAGCTGTCGAATGCGATTCTGACCAACATGAAGTCGTGGACGCCGAACTGCCTGTCGCCGGACAACAAGCAGATGGGCCACATGGAAGACGTGTCGTTCACGTACGAGAAGATCACGTGGACGTATGAGCCGGACGGCATCGAAGCCGAAGATTCGTGGCTCGCGCCGAAGTCCTGACGCGCTGCGGCGCTCGTCGGCTTATCAAGGAATGAGGCTCCGGATGTAGTTTATCGGCGCATGGTCAGCGAGATCCCTGATCATGACGGTGCCCTTCTTCCACGCATACTCGCGAAGATAAGCGATGCGCGCCGCCTCGCGGTCGGCCTGCACGAACGACGGCTCGGGCGCAGCGTGCAGCGTGCCGTCGGCGTCGATGAACGTCATGGACCCCGCATGAATGTATCCGCCCAGTTCGGGAGGCAATTCGGTGACGAGGTCGCAGCAATCGACGAAACGCGTGATGGCGACCTCGGCCAGCGTCGCGGCGAAGTCCGCATTCCCGACTCGCGGCGATCCGAACGTAATGAGCTCATCCGGGCGGCATACGCTCGCAGCCAGCGTCGCAATCGCGGCGCCGAGACTATGGCCTGTGAGTACGAGCCGCTTTCTCGCGTTCTTCGTCTCATCCAGCCATTGCATCACGGCGGGAAGAATACTTCTCGTGGCAGCAGCGAAGCCATCGTGAACCCGCCCGGCGGTTTCGTTCCAGGGCGTCAGGCTCGCTACGAGATCGACCGCGATATCCGTGAGTTCCGCGGGTTCGGTTCCGCGAAACGATACGATCGTCAGACCGTCTGCTTCGCGGAGTGCCCCGAAACCCTGAGTACCGGTGTCCGGATTATCGAACAGCTTGGGTTCGCCGAATCGCACCTTCGAGAGTGCCTGCCGTAGCCGGTCGAGTTGAGGTTGGGCGTCTTCGGCATGGACATAGGCGAGTCGTGCGGATTCCGCGGCGAGCGCCGAAACCTTGTACTCGGCACGATCATCGAAGATCGTGTCATCGTCTTGCGGCGAGTACAGGGCAACACGTCTTGCATCGTAGGCAATCGTCGGCATGTGCATCTCCCGCGGCTTCGGAACGCTTCAGAATAGGTGGCGCTCACACGATACGAAACCAGAACCGGCGCGGTTGTGTGGCATAGCAGACAGAGATCGCCGATTGCTTCGGATGGCTTATCGCAATGCAACACCGAATCGTCACGCCGCCAGCGCGGCCATCGCGGCGGCGCGATCGGGAAGAATGCGAAACAGCGAATCGAAGCCGATCACCTGAAACACTTCATGAACCTGCGGCAAGAGTCCAGTCAGCACCAGATCATGCCCCGTGCTGCGCGCGCTCTTCGCCGCCTTCAGCAAGACGCGCAGGCCGGCCGAACTGACGTATTGCACGTCGCTCATATCGAGCAGCACGCGCGGCGTCGCCTGCACACGCTCGGGCAGCACGTCTTCGAGTTGCCGGGACGTCGTGCTGTCGATGCGTCCATCCACGGCGATGACCAGTACTTCGCCTTCATGCGTTTCGTTGATATTCATCGGTTTCCTCGGTAGATCTTCAAGCGTCCGGCTTCGCGGCGATGCGCTTGTGAAAGCTCAGGCAGTTCAATTCTTCACGACGCTCATAAGCCACGCGATCCATCATCTTGCGCACGAGATAGACGCCGAGCCCGCCGATCGCGCGATCGTCGAGTTCGCTCGTCACATCGGGATCGGGCAGCTTCAATGGATCGAAAGCCACGCCGTCGTCGATGACTTCGGCATGCACTTCGTCCGTGCCGATCGTCACGTGAACGCGGATCGCGCCGTGCGCCGAACCGTACGCCGCGATGTTCGAGATGACTTCGTCGAAGGCCATCGCGAAGCTCTGGAACAGCGCGGGCGGCAGGCCGCGCGCATCGAAGAGCGTCTGCAAGCGATTCACCAGCGCATCGATGTCGGGCGCTTTCGGATCCAGTTGCGTGTCGAGCGTGTCGGTCGCGTTCATGCTGTCTTCGACCCGGAAGCCCCGTAGTGAACCGCGAGGCAGGTGATGTCGTCGGATTGCGGCGCACCGTCGGCGAACTGATTGACGCTGTCGAAGAGACGCTTGAGCAGCACTTCGACATCCGCACCGTTGGACCCGGCGAGATGCCGCGCGAGACGCAGTTCGCCGTATTCCTCGTCGGCGGGATTGAACGCCTCGGTGACGCCATCGGTATAGAGCAGCAGCGTCGAACCGGCTTCGAGATGCGCGCGCCCTTCCTTGAACGGCGTGCCTTCGATGACGCCCAGCGCCATGCCGCCCGTGCCCGGCAATTGCGACACCTCGCCGTCCGGACCGATCAGATAAGGCGGATTATGCCCGCCGTTCGCGTATTCGAGTTCGCCTGTCGCCGTATCGAGGATGCCGTAGAACAGCGTCACGAACATCGTGGCTTCATTGTCCTGCGCGAGCAGATCGTTGGCGAGCGCGAGACACGCGCCCGGGCTCGCGGCGCTCGGCGCGATCGCGCGCAGCAGCGTGCGCGCCACCGCCATGAACAATGCGGCGGGCACGCCCTTGCCCGACACATCGGCGATCACCATGCCGATCTTCTGATCGGACAGCCAGAAGTAATCGTAGAAGTCGCCGCCGACTTCCCGCGCGGGAATCATGCGCGCGAACATCTGCAAGTCGGGCCGCGATGGAAAGCGCGTCGGCACGATCGATTGCTGCATGCGGCGCGCGACGTCGAGTTCCTGCTGGATCGACACGAGCTTCGTATGCGCGTTGAACACGTTCTGGATCGTGAGGAACCACGGACGCCATGCCTGCGGAATATCCGGAATCGACTTGACGGAGCCGCGGTCTTCGTCCTGGATATAGCGCACCAGCTTCTGCGCGGGCACGATCGCATCCCGATACGTCATCCGGCTCGCGATCATGAGCATCAGCGTCAGGCTCAGCACGAGCACCAGCACGCTCGGCACGCCGGTCTCCAGCGCCACGCGCTGAAGGTTCCAGCGCGGCAGCAGCAGCACGAGGCGAAACGGCGCATGCCGGATGCCGACCGCTTCGATGTAATAGCCGTCGCGAATCGAAAGACGCCCGTCCGCATCGTTCAGCACGCTTTGCAGGTCGCTGCGCAATGAAGGCGGAAAGGCTTCGTCGGCCGATCGCACCTGCTGTGCGCCGTCGCGCACCAGTTCCGGGTCCGCGAGCAACTGCCCGCGATCGTTGACGATGAACATGCGGCCCAGTCCCGGCGGCCAGGTGCGCACGAACTGGTTGAGCCAGCCGAGCGTCAGATCGAGCGACACCGAGCCGCGAAACTGGCCCGCATCGAACACGCCCGCCGATGCGGTGACCATCACGCCCTTGCCGGCTTCATCGACATAAACGGGCGTCCACACGACGGCGTGATCGGGATCGGCCGCCGTTTGCACTTCCGTGAAAAATTCCTTTTGCTTGAGCGAATCTGCGTAGAAGAAGTCTTTCGACGCGACCCACGGATAGATATTGATGAAGCGTTGCGCGGACGTGTAGTAGACCCACGTCGCGCCCGGCAGGTTGGCCATGATCGTCTTGAACGTGCCGTTCAGGCTCAGCGCCATCTCTAGCTCGCGATCGAGCGCGGGCGTGCGCGGACCGACGAGGCCCGTGAGATTGCCGGCATCGGCGGCGGTCCACGGCGCAGGCAACGCGTCGAGCTGGATGCTGTCCGGCTCCTTGCCCGGCCGCAGCGCGGCGAGCAAGGGCGAATCGGCCGCGCCTTGCGGATGCAGGCGCAACCATGTCTCGCCCTGAATGCGCATCGAGTTGACGGCGTCGGTGCTGCTTCGCACGAGCGCATCGAGCGCGATCGCCTGTTCCTGCATGCGCTGACTGACGCTCGACGTTTGCGCCGCGAGCGTCATCGTGTATTGCAGATAAACGAGCGCGCACGCGACGATGAGCACGCCCACGAACGCGATGCGCATCACACGGTTGTAGCGGGCGAACAAGGCCGCCGTCAGATCGGACATACGCTCTTTCGTTTAACGTTGATGCGGATTGTGGTCATGTCGAATCACCCGCTCAGGCCGCGACGCTGCCCGCGCGTGCCTCGCGCGTGCCGGCGTAGCCGAGCTGTTCGAGGCGCTTTTGCAGCACGCCGGAACTCGTCAACTGAAGGATTTCGGAGAAGACCATGCGGGTCATCGATTTCGGATCGACGATGCGCGCGCCCTGCTCCGCCTTCAATACGCCGATGACCTCGCGATAATCCTCGATGCCTGCGACCATGATGTCGAACCAGCTCAGCCACGCGGCGGAGATCGTCGGGTTCTGCTGCAGCTCCTTGCACAGCCGTCCGATGCGCGTCGCCTGATCGAGCAGGATCACGTCGATCTCGTGCTCGTCCGAGCCGAGCCGATCACGCAAATCGACGTCCCAGCGAATGCTGATTTCGGGGAGAAAGATATAGCGCAGCCCCTGCACGATGCCGATCCGGCTGTGCACCGACGGGATCATCGTGAAGCCGTCGATAGCCCAGCCTTCGCCGGGAAACTCGACGATCTGGCGCACCAGTTCGACCGTATCCGCGATGCGCCGCGGCTCGCGGAACATCACGGTGAGACCGGGCCGCGCGTTGTCGGTCCATTCGCCGGGCGGCAGCACGCGTCCGACGAAGGCATCGGTCTGCGCGGCGGCATCGGCGAGCGAGAACACGGCAGCGGCGAGCGCGGCCGCATCGAAGCCGATTGCCGCCTTCACTTCGAGACCGACCGACAGTTCCTGGCTCGATCCATAACGCCCGAGCACGGGACGCAGCACGATGTCCCGCACGCGCTCGTCGTCGCTCAGCAACGTGACGAGCGGATGCACGAAGGCCTTGAAGCGCGCGCCGACCGGATACACGCGCGATGCCGGAATCGTCGTCGCGCCATGACCGCGCAGACGCGCGAGCCCGCCGGCCGAGGCCTGCTGCGTGAGGCCCACGAAGTAATGATCCACAGCGTCGGCCATCGCCGTTCCTTGTTTTTGCTTTGAGTTCGAAATTACGTCGGAAAGTGTATCGATGGCCGGCGCGGACAAAAGCCCGAGAAGAACGCCAAAGAGGCGACTATTCGTGGCTTTGCCGCGACCAACGCGAGCGTGGCCGATCAGCCTTGCAAATGGCCGGCTTTTCGAGGGATCTGGAACGCTGATGAAATCTCGCGGGAAGGCGCGGGAAAGGTCGGCACACGATTGCGCGCGACGCATGCATTCGGAAGCCGGGCGGTCGCAGCCCCGTTCAATCCGCGCGTACTGATTCGTTCTTCCGGATGAGTCTGTCGTTCCGGGTGAGCGCGATGGGTCACGATCTTTACATGAACATCCTGACGGGCATGTTCCTTTTCTGGAACGGCGCTCGCGTGCTGACCTACGTTCCCACGATCGTCAGACTCGTCTGCGCGCCGACCGACGCGCGAAGTCATAGCCTTCTGACCTGGTTATGCTGGGTGCTGAGCAACGGGACATTCGCGCTGATGCTGCTCGAACGAAACGACGGCGTACCTGAAGCGATGTTCTGGCTCAACGTCGGCAATACGACGATGTGTCTGATCGTTTGCGCGATCATCTTTTGCAAGCAGCACAGCGTGGATGCGCGCTGACATATCCCCTCGCTGCTTAGCAAAACATCGACCCGCTTTCCTACATGTAAACCCTCTCGCACATCTCCCCGTGCACGTGTGATTCGATGCGCCCGGCGAGTCGAAGAGCATTGACGGCGGGTTAATGCGCCCGAATACTGCCGACTGGAGGGCGTCGCTTGCAGCGATGCGTATTCGTCAGGAGACTTTAGCGCACCCGGTCTTCATCAAACCCACCCGATACAAGGAACGTAGAATGAAGAATGCCTTGTCCGTACGCTTCGTCATGAAGGCTGCCGCCGCCGTGTCCGCGGTCACGTTCGCCATGTCCGCGCATTCCGCGGACCCGCTCAAGATCACGCTAACCAACTGGGCCGATACCCAGGCGGTCGTCTACACCGCGAAGTACGTTCTGGAAACCAAGCTGCAACAGCCCGTTACGCTGGTCAACGCGGATATCGGCATTCAGTTTCAGGGCCTCGCCCGCGGCGATGTGGATCTGATGCTGGGCGCCTGGCTTCCGGTCACGCACGCGGCTTACTTCGCTCGCTACAAGAACGACATCGAGGATCTGGGCACCATCTACTCGGGGGCGAAGATCGGATGGGCGGTTCCGGACTACGTGCCCGAGAGCGAGGTCGCCTCGATCGCCGATCTCAACAAGCCCGACGTCAAGACGAAGCTGAACAGCACGATTCAGGGCATCGAGCCGGGTGCGGGCGAGATGGTCGCCTCGGAGAAAGCGCTCAAGGAGTATGACCTCGCCGGCTATAACCTTGTCCGTGCAAGCGAGGCCGGCATGCTGACGGCGGTCTCGCGTGCTTATCCGGCGAAGAACTGGATCGTCGCGACGGTCTGGAGCCCGCACTGGCTGTGGCAGAAGTACAAGATGCGGTATCTGAAGGATCCCAAAGGCGTACTCGGCGGCGACGAGCAGATTCACGGTTTCGGGTCGAAGCAGTTCGCGCAGAAATTTCCTCGCGCCAACGTCTTCGTCCGGCACTTCAAGCTGACGCTCGCGGATGTCGAAGCGATCGAACTCGACGGCAATGCCACGAACGACTGGAACGTGGCGGCGAAGAAGTTCGTCGATGCGCATCCCGAGAAAGTGCAGGCATGGCTCCAGCAGTGAAGCGTCCGGCCGCGCCGACCGTGGCGCGGCTGACCGATTACCTAGGTAATTGACACGTATGGACCTAAGTAATTTGAGCGCTTACGCTCTTTTTCAACTCGGAAGGAATCCGACAAGAGAAAGGGGTCAAGCGCCATGCCGAATCAAGCAGCCCAAGAGGTCGATACCAGAACGCTCAGACGCGTCATAGCCGCGGCTTCCATCGGCAACTTCGTCGAATGGTTCGACTTCGCCGCGTATGGATTTCTCGCGACCATCCTGACTCGCGAGTTCTTTCCGAGCGGCGACCCGACGGTCGGGCTTCTGAAGACGTTCGCGGTCTTTGCGGTGGCCTTCGCGTTCCGGCCGCTGGGCGGCCTCTTCTTCGGCGTCGTCGGGGACCGGATCGGCCGCAAGCGAACCCTCGCTTTCACCATCCTGATGATGGCGGGCGCCACCACGCTGATCGGGCTGCTGCCGACGTACGCAAGCATCGGCTACTGGGCGCCGCTGCTGCTCACGATCATCCGCTGCGTGCAAGGCTTCTCCGCGGGCGGCGAGTATGCGGGCGCCTGCGCGTACGTGATGGAACATGCGCCGCGCCGCCGTCGCGCATTTTTCGGCAGCTTCGTTCCGGTTTCGACGTTCTCGTCGTTCGCGTGCGCGGCGGTCGTCGCTTATGCGCTCGAATCTTCGCTGTCGCCCGCGGCGATGGTCGACTGGGGCTGGCGCATCCCGTTTCTGATCGCGGCTCCGGTCGGTCTCATCGGCGTCTATCTGCGCGTGAATCTGCATGAGACGCCCGCATTCAAGGCGCTCGAAGGCAACAAGGAAGTCGCTCATGCGCCCTTGATAGAAACCCTGCATTCGCAGTCCGGGAACATCCTGAGACTCGGCGCGTTCGTCTCGGTGACAGCGCTGTCCTTCTATACGTTCACCACGTATTTCGCGACCTATATGCAGGTGGCGGGGCACTTGTCTCGCGGAACCTCGCTGCTCGTGACCGTGCTCGCACTCTTCTTCGCCGCCGCGCTGTGCCCGCTGGCCGGCCTTTTCTCCGACCGCGTCGGCCGACGCACGACGATCGCCAGCACCTGCATCTTCATCATCGTCTCGGTCTATCCTGCCTTCACGCTCGGCGGATCGGGCGAACTGTCGCGCTCACTGCTCGGCGTCGCGCTGCTCGCCGTGGGCGCCGTGCTCTCGGGCGTCGTGACGGCTCCGCTGCTGTCGGAAGTGTTCGCCACCAAGACCCGATACACCGCATCCGCCATCACCTACAACCTCGCGTACACGATCTTCGGCGGCACCGCGCCGCTCGTCGCGACGTGGCTGATCTCCGCGACGGGAACGAATCTCTCGCCGGCGTATTACCTGATCGCCGTGTCGATCTTCGCGATGATCGGCGGCCTCTCGTTGCGCGAGACATCGAAGACCGCGCTCGAGGAAGCAGGCCATGCAAGCGCGGGCGCAAGCGCCGCGGCGCGCTCAACCACGATACCGAAAGGATCGACGCAATGAGTAGCCTTCACGATTCGAGCATCATCATCGACGGACTGAACATCTCGAAGTTCGAGCGCTCCGTATTCGAGGACATGAGAAAGGGCGGCGTCACGGCGGTCAACTGCACCGTGTCGGTGTGGGACGACTTCCAGAAGACCATCGACAACATCGCGGAAATGAAGCAGCAGATCCGCGAGTACAGCGAGATTCTCACGCTCGTGCGCACCACCGACGATATCCTGCGCGCGAAGAAAGAGAACAAAACCGGCATCATCTTCGGCTTTCAGAACTCGTATGCGTTCGAGGATAACCTCGGTGACATCGAGGTATTCAAGGAACTCGGCGTCAACGTGGTTCAGCTTTGCTACAACACGCAGAATCTCGTGGGCACCGGCTCTTATGAACCCGATGGCGGCTTGTCCGGATATGGCCGCGAAGTGATTCAGGAGATGAATCGCGTGGGCATCATGGTGGATCTTTCGCATGTCGGCGCGAAGACTTCTTCCGATGCGATCGCCTGCTCGAAAAAGCCTGTCACGTACTCGCACTGCTGCCCTTCTGGTTTGAAAGAGCATCCGCGCAACAAGACGGACGAGCAGTTGAAAGAGATTGCCGATGCGAACGGCTTCGTCGGCGTGACGATGTTCATGCCGTTCCTGAGAAGAGGCGCGGACGCGACCGTCGACGATTATCTCGAAGCGATCGAGTACACGATCGATCTGATCGGCGAAGACAAGGTCGGCATCGGCACCGACTTCACGCAAGGTTACAGCACCGAATTCTTCGACTGGATCACGCACGACAAGGGCCGCTATCGCCGTCTGACGGACTTCGGCAAGGTCGTGAATCCGGAAGGCATCCGCACGATCGGCGAATTCCCGAATCTCACCGCCGCGATGGAGAAGGCGGGCTGGAGCGAATCGCGCATAAAGAAAGTGATGGGCGAGAACTGGCTGCGTGTATTCGGCGAAGTGTGGAACGTGTGATTTGCGTCGGCATCGATCCTGTGCGAAAAGTTATCTGACCTCGGTGTTACGATAACTTTTCGCCAGACGCGGCAAGCTTCCCGACATGACCGATCCGACGCCCAAGCTCGACTACGAGGATTTGTTCAGGCATTTGCCCGTTGCCGTCATCGTTGCAAGAGAGCGGGTCATGGTGGATTGCAATTCGAGAGCGCTGGAACTCTTCAGGGCGACACGCGACGACATCATCGATCAATCGTTCTCGAAGCTTTATCCGCAGCGCAAGGACTTTTCCACCACCGGCCGCCGTCTCGCACCGCTGCTCGCCAAGCATGAATTTTTCAGCGATGACCGCATCATGCGGCGCATCGACGGCACGCATTTCTGGGTCACCGTCTGCGGCTTCGGATATAACCCGAAGCGGCCTTTCGAACTGGCGGTCTGGACTTTCACGGACTTGTCGCAGGGCACGAAGCAATCCGATAACGCCAACATGTTGACCGAACGTGAGCGCGACGTCGCCGCACTGCTCGTTCACGGCATGACGAGCAAGGAGATCGGCAAGGAGCTGAACATCAGTCCGCGTACGGTCGATATCCATCGCGCGAGCCTGCTGCGCAAATACGGCGCGCGAGCGACGCAAGACCTGATCGCGCGGCTGCTGGCGTAAATGGATGGCCTGGTCGAAAGAACGTTTCTTGGCCCTTCAGCCTGGGTCATCGCGCGGATATCGTAGGTGTCATGCAACGTGGAGAACACGCATGGACACCTCGATCGCCTTTCGGCATCTCGACACGCCCGACGACTGGACGCGCGCCTTCGACGTCATGAAGGAACTGCGCCCGCATCTCACCGACGCGCACGCGTTCGCCGCGCAAATGCGCCGTCAACGCGAGGAAAGCTATCGTTTGCTCGCCGCGTGCGACGAAGATGGCGCGATCCTCGGTCTCGCCGGCTATCGAACGCAAACGAACACGCTGTATGGGCGTTTCGTCTATCTCGACGATCTCGTCGTCACGGCGCGGCTGCAACGCAGCGGCATCGGCGAGCAATTGCTCGGCAAAGTGCGCGAGATCGCGCTTCATTCGCGCTGCGCGCATTTCGTGCTCGATACCGGCCTGCACATGGCGCTCGCGCAGCGCTTCTACTATCGCAATGGCCTGCTCGCGAAGGGCATGCACTTCGTCGAGACGCTCGCCGGCAATGCCAAGGAGGCCGCGCGATGAAAGTGCTATTCGTCAACGCGAGCCCGCACGGCGATGCGAGCAACGGCTACCGGCTCGCGCTGGAGATGATCGAGATGTTGCAGAAGACCGCGCGCGTGGAAGTCGTCGAACGCGATCTCGCCGCGAAGGCGTTGCCGCCCATCACGCGGGACTATGCGCGCGCGGTCACCTCGCGTCATCCGGATACGAGCGCGTTCGACATATCCGAGCAACTGGTCCGCGAGATCGAAACGACTGATGCGCTCATCATCAACACGCCGATGCACAACTTCACCGTGCCCGCCGCGCTGAAGCTGTGGATCGACTACGTGCTGCGCATTCATCGCACATTCGCGGCCACGCCCGAAGGCAAGGTCGGCCTGATGCGCGACCGGCCCGCGTTCGTGATCGTCGGATCGGGCGGCTTTCATAGCGGCGAGCACGCGCGCCAGCCGGATTTCCTCACGCCGTATCTGCGTTACGCGCTCGGTTCGATCGGCTTGCGAAGCCTGCACTTTCTCTTGCTGCAAGGACTCGTGCGCGGCGATGAAGCCGTGGCCGAAGCGCTGCAATGCGCGCGCGATGAGATCGCGCGGCACGCGCTTTTTGCTTCTGACGACGCCATCACGCTCTAACCGTCGTAGGCTCGTCGAAGCATGCGCGCGAGCCGCGTTGCTTCGGCGGCATCGGCGACATTCGCAAAGCCGACGACGATCCCGCGCCACGTATGCTTCGTGCGCCCGTTCAGATACCACGCCGACAGCGCCAGCACCGCGAGCCCGGCTTCGCGCGCGCGTGCGGCCATCGCCAAGTCGTCGATGGGACCAGCGCGACCCTTGCTGAAGATCGCGACGAGATGCATGCCGCCGGTCGGCAGGTCGATGGTCACGTCATCGCCGAACGCCTTCAGAATCGCATTCGCGAGCAGCATCCGCCGCTCGGCGTACAGCGCGCGCATGCGCTTCAGATGCCGCGCGAAATGCCCTTGCGCGATGAAGTCCGCCACCGCCGCCTGCAACAGATAAGGCGATCCCGCATTCATGCTCTTCGTGAGCTGCCCGAAGCGCGCGACGGCCCGCTCGGGCGCCACCACATAAGAGAGACGCAGGCCCGGAAACAGCACCTTGCTGAACGTGCCGCAATAGATCACGCGATCGTCGCGATCGAGGCTTTTCAGCGCGGGCAGCGGACGGCCGACATAGCGAAACTCGCTGTCGTAATCGTCCTCGACGATCCAGCTCCCCGCACGGCTCGCCCAGTCGAGCAGCTTCATGCGTCGGGAAAGCGCCAGCGTGACCCCGAGCGGACTGTGATGCGATGGCGTGACGAACGCGAAGCGCGCATCGGCATCGAGCGCGATGCCCGCATCGACGTCGAGCCCTTCGTGATCGATCGGCACCGGCACGAGCTGCACGCCCGCTTCGACGAGAAAGTTACGCGCGAGCAGATAGCCCGGCTCTTCGAACCACGCGCGGTCTTCGGGCTTCGCGAGACTGCGCAGGATGAGTTCGAGCGTCGAGCGATAGCCGTTCGTCACGAACACCTGCTCCGGTACGCACTCCACGCCGCGCGAGAGGCCGAGATACGTCGCGATGCGCTCGCGCAACGGCCGATAACCGGAAGGATCGGGATACGTGAGTGCGGCGAGATCGCCGCTGCGTGCCCGATACGCGACGAGCCGGCTCCATACCTTGCGCGGAAACGCATCGAGCGCGGGCAGGCCGGGGCGCAAGGGCTTCGCATCGTTGCCGATATCGGCGGCGGGCTCGACGCGTCTCGCGCGCGGCGCATCCGCGCGTTCGCGGCTCTTGCGCGTGGCGGACCGCGTCACCGCACCCGGCAGTGACGACGACACGAACGTGCCCGCCGCGCCGCGCATCTGCAAGTAGCCTTCATCGACGAGAATGTTATAGGCCATCTCGACGGTGCCGCGTGCCGTATTCAGTTGCGTCGCGAGGCCGCGCAACGCGGGCACCCGATCTCCCGGCTTCAGATGACCCGCCGCGATCGCGGCCTTGAAGCGCTCGCAAATCTGCAGATAAATTGGCGATGCTTCCTGCCGGTCGATTGCTATCGTCAGTGCATTTCTGGTTTGCGGCATGGACTAGTCCAATCGATGATTCTTGTCCCTTTCTGCTAAGCCATCATTGTCACACAATGACTTCACTTTCACTTGACCGAGAGGTGCATCATGAAGATCGTCGTCATTGGCGGTTCGGGTTTGATCGGCGCGAAAACCGTCGCGATTCTGCGTGCGAAGGGTCACGAGGCGATCGCCGCGTCGCCGCGCAACGGCGTGGATTCGGTGACCGGCGCAGGATTGAATGAAGCGCTTCGCGGCGCGCAAGTCGTGATCGATGTATCGAACGCGCCTTCATGGGCGCCCGACGACGTGATGGCGTTCTTCCGCACGTCCACCACGAATCTCGTGAAGGCCGAAGCCGCGGCGGGCGTGCAGCATCATGTCGCGCTGTCGGTCGTCGGCACGGACCGCATGCCGGACAACGGCTATTTCCGCGCCAAGGTCGCACAGGAGCAGTTGATCTCGGAATCGGGCGTGCCGTATTCCATCATTCGCGCGACGCAGTTCATGGAGTTCCTCGGCGGCATCGCCGATGCGGGCACGCAGGACGGCCGCGTGCATCTCTCGACAGGACAGTTCCAGCCGATCGCGGCGGATGACGTCGCGGCCATCGTCGCCGATGTCGCGCTCGCTGCGCCGTCGAATGGCATCGTCGATATCGCGGGGCCGGAGCGTGCGCCGCTGCATCGGATCGTCGGCCAGTATCTGAAGGCGCGGGGCGATGCGCGCGAGATCGTCGTCGATCCGAAAGCGACGTACTTCGGCGGCACCATCGTCGAGGACTCGCTCGTGCCGACCGGCGTTGCGCGCCGTGGAAACATCGCGCTCGCGGACTGGCTGAAGCAGGCGCGGGCGTAAACGGCGCAACGCGTTTCAAAAGACGTGCATCATCCCGATGTACGCGCCGGTCTGCGACTCGCCTGCTATCGGACTCGTACTGGGTTCGGCGTCGCGCGGCGTCGCGAAGACCGAGAACGTGCCGTTCGCGCTGTTGCGCACGTATGCCACCGTGCCGTACAGGAAGGTGCGCTTGGTGAAGTTGTAGGTCGTGCCGAGCGCGTAGAGCATCGCGTGGCTCGCGGGATCGTGCGCCGCATCGCCCGCGCCCTGACCCACGTGGATATAGAAGCCCGCCGCGGTGACGGCCCAGGCGGGCGTGGCCTGATACGTCGCGCCGAGCCAGTAGTGATCGGCGCTGTCGGCCACGCCCGCGGGAGAATCCGGCGCGGCGTAATGCGTGTAGGCGGCCTGCACCTTCCACTTGTCCACCTTCAGGTTCGCGCCGACGAAGTACTCGCGCGACGCCTGAAAAATGTTGTCGAGCTTGCCGTCCTGGCTGCGCAGTTCGTCGTAGATGCCGCGCACGTCGAGCACCGGCGAATGATAGGTCAGCATGATGCCTTCTGAGCGGCCGAACTCGCCCTGCGCGCCCGAATTGAACGCGCCCGCCTGATTGCCGAACGCATACTGCCCCTGCACGTCGAAGCCATGAAACACGGGGCTGTGGTACTCGACGTTATTGCTCGTTTGCTGCCAGTTGCGCCCACGCACCAGCGACGCCGACGACACCGCCTGCTGCACGAAGGGATCGAATTCCCACACGCCGTCGCTGTCGATGAAGAGGTTGCGGCCCGCCTGCAACTGGCCCCACGTCTTCGAGTTCAGTCCGACATAGGCGCGGCGCGACCACAGGCGTCCGCCGCCGGTGGTGCCGTTCATGATCTGGATGGCTGTTTCGAGGTCGAAGACCGCGCTCAGGCCGGCGCCGAGATCTTCGTTGCCCTTGAGGCCCCACATGCTGGTGCCCCAGTCGCCGCCTTCGGCGCTCCATCGCGAAGCGCTGCCGCCCGTGCCGTTCGCGATGTGATTCAGATATTCGATGCCGCCATCGATACGCCCGTACATCGTGACGGTCGTTTGCGCCCATGCGCCCGAGGTGACGAGAAGAAGGCCTGCCGCTTTCCAGAGACGAACTTTCATGGCCGACTGAACTCCATGTTGGCCCTGCCCGGTTGAGAGAAAACGATTGGCTGCACCTTAGCACCATCCGATGAAGTCGGCAAAAATCAGTGCCGCATCGGTTGTCGAAATGGCTTAAGGGCGAACACCAAGTATCGGCATTTTCATTCGGATGCCTAATATTCGAACGATGTCATACGACATCGATGATTCGATCGCTTTCAAGAGGCTGACTAATTGAACAAGAACCCCGCTCTTTCCGCGCTGGCCCGAGCCGGCGTCGCCTGGCTCACCGCCGCTTCGATCGCGTTGACGCTCAACGCTTGCGGCGGCGACGGCGCCGATGCGTCACCCGCCTCGGTACAGAAATCCGATGCGCCCTCGGGATTTCCGGTCGGTACGACGACCTATGACGCCGCGCTGCCGCCCGAACCTGCGCTGCCGCTCGCGCCGCAGATCTGCGCGACCTTGCCCGCCGCGCTGACGGCGCAAGCGAACGGCCTTCTGCCCGATAGCGCCGACGCCACCGACACGGCCCCGGACACCGCGCGCATCCAGACGGCGCTCGACGCGTGCAAGAATCCGTCGAGCACCGGTCTCGCGACGAACAAGGCCGTGCGGCTCGTGACCGGCCCGAACGGCGCGAACGCGTTCATCGCCGGAGCGCTGAATCTGCCCGGCGGCGTGACGCTCTGGATCGACACGGGCGTCACGCTGTTCGCCTCGCGCGATCCGCGCCAGTACGACAAGGTCAAGGGCACCGCGAGCTGCGGCATCATCACGCCGAGCGACAACGGCTGTCTCGCGCTCATCAACGCGAACAAGATCGCGAACGGCGCGGTGGTCGGCGATGGCGTCATCGATGGACGCGGCGGCAGTCCGCTGATCAGCAGCGTCGCCAACGATCCGAATCTGATGAAGCGCCCCGACGGCAACGGCACAATGAGCTGGTGGGATATCGGCTGGATGGCGAACAAGGTGCTGAACCAGGCGCAGAACAATCCGCGCCTCATCCAGATCAGTAATGGCCGCAACTTCACGCTGTATCGCGTGACGCTGCAGAACGCGCCCAAGTTTCACGTCGTGTCGAGCGGCGTCGAAGGTTTCACGGCGTGGGGCGTCAGGATCTACACGCCGACCGCCGCCTATGAAGCGATGACAAACTATCTCGGCATGCCCTACAGCCCGGATACGGCGAAGAACACCGACGGCATCGATCCCGGCAGCTCCGGCCCGATCACGAGCAATCCCGGCAATCCGGGCAAGCTGACGGGCGATGCGAGCAACATGCTGATCGCGTACACGTCGATCCGCACGGGCGACGACAACATGGCGATCAAGGGCGGCACCGGCACGACAAACGGCCGCACTTACGACATCACCGTCGCGCATAGCCGCTTCTATTCCGGGCACGGCATGTCGATCGGCAGCGAGACGGCGGGCACGGACAATGGCGCGGCGAATCCGGACGTCGCGCCGGTGAACGGCGTCCTGCCGAGCCTGAGCAATGTCAACGTCTACGATCTGGTAATCGATGGCGCCGACAACGGTCTGCGCATCAAGTCGGACTGGAGCCGCGGCGGGCTGGTGTCGAACATCCGTTATTCGAACGTATGCATCCGCATGCCGCAGTCGTCGTCGGACGGTGCGCCGCAAGCGCTGATCTTCTCGCCGTACTACAGCGCGACGAAGAACGGCGCGCTTTATCCGAGCTTCCAGAATATCGCGCTCGATGGCGTGCGCATCGTCAATGCGTCGAGTTTTACGTTTCAGGGCTTCAATTCCGCGAGTCCGGTTTTGCAGGGTGCGGCCGGCTGGCCGAATCCGCCCGTCGTCAATCCGTTGACGATCTCGCTGAACAACGTCGTTACGGATGTCGCGCCGTCGAGCTTCACGGTCGCGGATGCGCTCGTCAGCATCGGCGATGGCGGCACGTCGCTGCCCTTCGCGGCAGGCGGCGGCGTGAGCGTCACGCGCGCCGCCGCGGGCCCGGCGAGCGCCGCGCCGGTCGATTGCGGCCGGGCGTTCGCGCCGTTCCCCGGACAACAGGTCAGCGGTTCGAGGCCTTCCTCCAGCGAGTCTTGAACGCTCCCTGTAAAGAAACGTTTACCCGTGCCGATAACCTGTAACAGAAGGAGCCGGACGATCGTTCGGGCCTTTCGACATTTAAGACGAGTGTCCCGCAGCCGCACTGCGCGGGCCGACAACATCGGGCAGAGAGAGAATGGTCTTCAGCTACAGGGACATGATGGTCACGCCGGCAGCGGTTCGGCAGGGCAATGTGTTTGCCGCGACGGCGCGCATCCAGGATTTGAACGGAATGGAGCGTTCCGTGCGCCTGCCGGGCGAGTTTCCCAACGTGGAAGAAGCGATCCGCTTCGCGATCGCGGCGGGCTTCGAATATATCGACTGCGATCAGCGCTGCTGATTTCACGCGAAGCGCGCGCCCGCGCGCTTTCGCTCGGCCAAAACGACGCCGCGATCACCGATCGCGGCGTTTGCTTTTTATCAGCTCAGCTTGATCGACGCCGGATCGGCAGTCAGATAACCGACCGCCGCGCCGAAGCGATCCTTGTAGTTCGCGCGGATGAGCGGATCGAGCGTCGCCTGAACCTTGCCGTGCAGCGCCGCTTCCCAGTCGCCCGCGTGCTGGAAGTTGCTCATGATGTAGGTCCAGCCGTTGATCTCGTCGACCGCGTGCAGGCCCGTCGATTCCGCTCCCGAAGGCGCGGACAGAATCCGCGACAGCGTTTTCGTATCGACGTTGTACGCCCACAGGAAATTGTTGACGTGCGCGCCGCTGTCCTCGCCGATGAAAAGCGTGCGCAGCTTCTCCGAGAACTTGACGTTGTCCGGATTCGCGACGCGCTCCGGGTTCGCGAGATTGCCGAGCGTATCAGACGAAATATCCTCGCCGACGAGCGCAGCGGGCGCGGCCATATCGACCGGCACCCATTCGCTGTCGATCGCGGCGCCGCCGAGATCGCGCTGCCCGCCCTTCAGGTTGAACGCGTAGACGGCGCCGGCGGTGATGGCGCGATCGACGGCGATGTCCGTCGAATGCGCGTCGCCCTTCACCATCGACTTGACGATCTGCGACATCGCCGAATAGACGATCTTGTCCTTTGCGTTGACCGTCGTGCCTTCGAGCTTCGTGAAGCACATGCTCGCACCGCGCAATGCGGCGTAGCGGTGCGTCTCCAGGAACGCCGCCGCCTTCTCCATGCCGGGCTTGATGCGAATCCAGTTGAACTTGCCGCCGAAGTGGATACGCGTGTAGCTCGCATCCAGCGTCGGGCCGACCTTTTCGTCGTTGACGACGTCCATGATGTCGGCGATCGTCAGCGTGTTGGCGAGATTCTCGATCTCGTCGCTGGTTGCGTGACCGAGGTTGAGCCACGTGAGCGTGGCCGAGCCCGCGCCCGCCGACGACGTCTGCGCGCACTTCGCGACGTACAGCGTGCCCGCGGAAAGATCGGCCTCCTTGTCGGCGACGAACATGAAGACGCCGCCGTTGGTGGCGTCGTCGCCCATCATCACGGTGCGCTTGTCGGGGAGCACCTGAATCAGTTCGTGCGAGATGCGGCCGAGGCAATAGTGCTTCCTGATCGTGCCGGTGCCGTCGGGATGCACGGTCACTTCGGGCACATGGCCGTAGTGATACGGGCGCGCCTTCGTTTCGTCGCCGTAGAGATTCTTGCTGTAGGCCTTGAGCTGCGCATCCGTCGATGAAATCGCCGCATCCGGCTCGTACTCTTCGCTCGACAGATGCGTGTTCCACGGCGACAGGCTCGCGCCGCACGTGATCCACAGACCATTCGTCTTCGACGTATCGACGTTCGCGTAGCTCACGAGCGAGAGCTTGCCGGTTGCCGGGTCCTGATCGAGCGTGAGCACGGCAATCGGCGACGGCAGGCGGCCGTACATGCTGGCCGCGCTCTGATCGCGCGTCGTGTATTCGAACTGGACGACCGCGAACACGGCGTTGCCCTTCACGCCCTTCACCGTCGGATTGTCGATTTTGATGAGCGACGTGCCGTCCGGGCAATCCGAGAAGAACTGGCGTTCCTTGCCCGGCGTCGAGCGGTCGATGATCGGCTGATTCGCGATATCGAAGTAGCCGCCCGCGACGATCGTCCCGCCGGTCGTGTTCGGCACGACATCGCCCGTCATGAAGAACGGCTGATACGCGAGCTTGTAGGCGCGGTTGCTGCCGTCGCTGAAGTTCACGGTCATCGTCGAGGCAACCGTGGTCTTGGCCATCGCGCCGGGATCGGCGAGCGTCGGCGCGGCCATGCCGGTGAACGTCGCCGTGGTGAAGGCGGCTGTCGGCGCGGGTGCGGTCGCGGGCGTGGCTGCGTTGCTGTCGCTGCCGCCGCATGCGGTGGCGAGCAGCGAAGCGGTGGCCGCGCCGCCGAGCGGCAGCATCGGCGCGCCGGCGAGAATCTTGAGGGCTTTGCGGCGGGAAAGGTCGAGTCGCTGCGCCATGTGTGGTTTCAAGTCCTTGATTGTGGGTTGTGTACCGGCGATGAAAGTCCCTGCTTCAGGCCATTGCGGCCTGATGCGCCGGTTGACGCGCTACTTTAGGAAATGAATGTGAAATGCGTTTGACAGGCTGATGTAATTGTTTGGTTTATTGCCTGAAAGCGTGAGATGGGTCGATTCGAGGTCGCGGCGGGCGCGCCGCGCCCGCCCGCACAGTCAGAAACGCGGCGCCGCGTTCACATCCGGTCGGCTTCGATCACCGCATCCGCGAAAGCCTTGGGCGCTTCCTGCGGCAGATTGTGGCCGATGCCGCCCGCGACATTCCGATGCTTGTACTTGCCGGTGAACTTCTTCGCATACGCCGACGGATCGGGATGCGGTGCTCCGTTGGCGTCGCCTTCCATCGTGATCGTCGGCACGCCGATGGTCGGCGCGGTCGCGAGACGCTGCTCCAGCGCGTCGTATTGCGCCTCGCCCTGCACGAGCCCGAGACGCCAGCGATAGTTGTGAATCACCACCGCGACGTGATCCGGATTCTCGAACGATTTCGCCGAGCGGTCATAGGTCGCGTCATCGAATTTCCATTTCGGCGATGCGAGTTGCCAGATGAGCTTGTTGAAATCGTGACGGTTCGCTTCGTAACCCGCCTGGCCGCGATCCGTCGCGAAGTAGAACTGATACCACCACGCGAACTCGGCCTTCGGCGGCAGCGGCGCGCGATTCGCCTGCTGACTGCCGATCAGATAGCCGCTCACGGAGACCATCGCCTTGACGCGCTCGGGCCACAGCGCCGCGATGATATTCGCGGTGCGCGCGCCCCAGTCGAACGCGCCGAACGTCGCTTGCTGAATCTTGAGCGCGTCCATCAGCGCGATGATATCCACCGCGATCACCGCTTGCTGGCCGTTGCGCGGCGTGTCGGCGGAGAGAAAACGCGTCGATCCGTAGCCGCGCAGATACGGCACGATCACGCGATAACCCTGCGCGGCGAGCAACTGCGTGACTTCGGCGAAGCTGTAGATATCGTACGGCCAGCCGTGCACGAGGATCACCGCGGGACCGTTCGCCGGGCCCGCTTCCGCATAGCCGACGTTGAGCGATCCCGCATCGATCTGGCGGATCTGGGCAAAGCCGGCAGCCGGCTTCGCGGGCGCGGCGGTCTGGGCATGAACGAGGTCGCTCAACCCGAGCTGCATGACGCCGACGCTCGCGATCGTCGTGCCGAGAAAACGGCGGCGCCATGTGTTGATCTGATCATCCGGCATGATGGGATTCTCCTTTCTTCGACGTATTCAATGAGCGGAAATTAGCGCGATCGATCATGCGGCCGATGCGCGCAACGCGGCAAGCGTCGGTCCGAGCGGGCGCACGCGCATGCGCGCATCGAGATTGCGCCACGGCAGATCGGCGGGATCGGCGGCCATCGGACCGGGCGACTTCGCGACGAGTATGCGCGCCGCGATCGGTTCGAAATCGGCGCGAAAATGCACCGAGCTCTTGTTCACCAGAATCTTCATGCGTTCCGGCTCGATGCCCGCGACGCGAAAGAGATTGCGGTCGAACACCTGCATCTTGATGCTGCTCACCGCGATGCGCACGCCGCCGATGCGCAGGCAAGCGGTCGGCCCGAGTTCGCCCGACATGCCGTTGAGCATCGGGCCATCGAAGCGAAAGCGCCCATCCGACAGATACTCGACTTCGAACTCGCCTTCAAGCGGCGCGTCGCCCGGCACGTTCGAGCCGCCGCCGAGCGCGAGCGCGATACGCGCGCCGACGCCCGCGCGATGCGCAGCCCGCGCCGCCTGCTCGTCCCAGATCACGCCCACCGCCGCGTCGCGCGCGTCGTTGCGCAGCAGCGCGCGGACCATGCCCATCGTGTTCGAGTCGCCGCCGACGCCGGGGTTGTCCTGCGTATCCGCGATGATCACGGGCTTCGTCGCGTCGCGGCTCGCATCGATCGCTTCGCGCGCGGCTTCGTCGGGCGAAAGAAACGGCACGTCCCAGCGCGCCTCGTCGTTCACGAGCGTCGTGTAGAGCGTATCGACGGCTGCGTCGGCGGCTTGCTGATCGTGCGCGTAGCCCCAGAACACCGGGCCGCACTCGTCGAAGTCCGACGCGGGGAAACCCGGCGCGAACGACAGCGACACGACATCATCCTTTTCGAGCGATTCGAGCGTGCCGTACATGCCGCGCGCCGGCTCGACGAGCGTGCACATGCCGTTCACCGGAATCAGGAACGGGACGCGGCGCATCGCGCGCTTGAACGGCCCGGCATGTTCGATACGCTTCGCCAGAAGATGCGCCGCGCGCAGGCCGGTTTCCGCCATATCGACGTGCGGATACGTGCGATACGCGACGAGCGCATCCGCGAGTTCGACCATGCGCGCGGTGACGTTCGCATGCAGATCGAGCGACACGACGAGCGGCATGTCATCGCCGACGATGCCGCGCACGCGCGCCAGCAATTCGCCTTCGCCGTCGTCGAGATGCTCGGTGACCATCGCGCCGTGCAGATCGAGATAGATCGCGTCGAAGCCGCCCGCGCGAATTCGATCGACGATCGCGCCCGCGATGCGCTCGTACGCATCTTCCGTCACATGCGCCGATGCGCTCGCGCCCGCCCAGATCACCGGAATCAGTTCGTGCCCATTCGCCTCGGCCCACTGAATGAAACCGCCGATCGGCACGTTCACGTCGCGCAGCTTCAGCACATCGTCGCCGTGGGCCATCGGCGGAAATCCTTCGCCCTGGATGAAGCTCTGATAGCTCGCCTTCGTTGGCGCAAAGGTGTTCGTTTCGTGCTGGAATCCTGCGATCAAAATCTTCATGATCGTTGTCCTTGAGAGTGTCGGTTGATGTTCAGGCAGTGCGCGCCTCGGCCGCTGCGACCGTGCGCCTGTTCGAGAGAATCAGCACGCATGAGAGCGCCGCCATGCACGCCATCACGACGAGGCCGCCGTTCGTGCTGCCGGTCGCCGACTTCACCCAGCCGATCACCGCCGGGCCCCAGAAGCCGCCCGACAGGCCGATCGTGTTGATGAGCGCGATGCCGCCCGCCGCGGCCGGGCCGGAAATCGTTTCGGACGGAATCGCCCAGAAGACCGTATAGGCCATCCACATGCAGGCCGTGGCGAGCGTGAGCAGCGTGAGCGTGGCGACGAGATTGCCCGATGCATACGGCGTCATCACCAGCAGCGCGGCGGCGGCGAGCGCGGGCAGCGCGCTGTGATAGCGGCGCTCGCCGACCTTGTCGGAGCGTCGTGCTGCCGCGTACATCGCGATCGCGGCGGCGACATAGGGAATCGCGGCGTACCAGCCGAGATGCATCGTGTCGCTCACGCCTTGCTCCTTGATGAGCGTCGGCAGCCAGAAGCTGATCGCGTAGATCGGGAAGATGATGCAGAAGTACGCGATCGCCAGCAGATAGATGCGCGGATTCTTCGCGATTTCCCTGAACGAATCGATACGATGCGACGCGCCGCCATGACCGCCGACTTCCGCCTCGACGAGACGCCGCTCGTCCTCTGTGAGCCAGCGCGCATCGGCGGGACGATTGGCGAGCACGCGCCACACGAGCGCACCCAGCGCGATGCACGGCAGGCCTTCGACCAGAAACATCCACTGCCAGCCGGCCAGTCCGCCGACGCCCGCCAGCGACGAGATCAGCCACGCCGAGAGCGGCCCGCCGACGACGCCGCCAAGCGGCCCCGCGACGAACACGAGCGCGATCGCCCGCGCCATGCGCTTCGGTCCGTACCAGCACGAGAGGTAATAGATCATGCCCGGCGCGAAACCCGCTTCGAAGACGCCGAGCAGGAAGCGCATCGCGTAGAACGCGGGCACGTTGCGCACGAAGAGCATGCACGCCGACGTGATGCCCCACAGCACGAGAATGCGGCTGAACGTGCGGCGCGCGCCGATCTTCGGCAGCATCAGGTTGCTCGGAATTTCGAACAGCACGTAGCCGATGAAAAAGATCCCGGCGCCGACGCCGTACGCCGCATCGGAGAAGCCGAGATCGCTTTGCATCTGAAGTTTCGCGAAGCCCACGTTCACGCGGTCCAGATACGCGAACATGTAGCACGCGATGAGCAGCGGCAGGAGCCGCCAGTTGATTCTGCTGTAGAGCGCCGAAACGGCATCGCCGCCTCGCAGGGTCTGTATCGTCGACATCCGCGTCTCCTGGTTTGTCTCCCCCTTATCGGGTAAGGCGATGTTGAGCGCGTGCAACTGTGCTGGCAAGAGCAACTAAGTTCACGTATCGTTGCTCTGTGAGCAACACGGAGCCGATGACGATGCGCGAGATCAATCAGCAGCGCCTGCGCTACTTTCATGAAGTGCTGTCGCACGGCACGATTCGCGGGGCGGCGGATCATCTGAATACGTCGCCGTCGGTGATCGCGCGGCAGATCAAGCTGCTCGAAGACGAACTCGACACGAGGCTCTTCGAGCGCGAGCCGCGCGGCGTGCGGCCGACCGAGGCGGCGTTTCATCTGCTCGAATTCTGGCGCGGCTATCGTTCGCAGCAGGAGAAGCTCGAAGACCAGTTGCATGCGTTGAAGGGATTGCAGCAAGGCCAGATCCGGCTCGCGGTGAGCGAGGGTTATGTCGATACGCTCGTTGACGACGTGCTCGCGCCGTTCTGCGCGCGCTATCCGCGCCTCGAAATCGACATGCAGATGCTCGCCGTCGACGATCTGCTGGAGGAAGTCGCGCAAAGCCGCGCGCATATCGGCCTTGCGTACAATCCGCCGCCGCACGAGCGCATCGAGAGTCGCGCGAGCTCGCCGCAGCCGGTCGTGCTGCTCGCGCGCCGCGATCATCCGCTCGCGCTGCGCGGCGGCGTCGCGCGCATTCGCGATCTGCTCGACTATCCGCTCGCGCTGATGCCGCCCAGTTTCGGCATCGGCCATGTCGTGAAGATGCTGGAGACGACCGACAACCTCGCGATCCGCCCGACGCTCACGACGAACTCGCTCGGCGCGCTGAAGCGCTTCGTCGCCGCGGAGAATTTCATGACGCTGATCGGCGAGTTCGCCGCGTATCGGGAACTGGCGAGCGGCGAGCTGACGACGATCCCGATCGCGCATCCGCTCTTCGAAAGCGCGCAGGCGAAACTGCTCGTGAAGACAGGGCGGCCGCTCGCGGCGGGACCGCAGGAATTGCTCGACTGGATTCTCAGGCGGATGCCGATGTTCGCTCATCCGCCCACGGCGGGCGTCAAACGAGCGCGCCCTCGGGCACGTCGGAAAGACGCGCCGCCGGCGAAACCGCGATGATCCACGCCTGCACGACGAAGCCCGCCGCCGCCGCGACAAGGCACGGCCCCATGCCGAAGCGCGCGCTGATCGCCGCGCCGAGCAGCGCGCCCAGCGGACGCGCGCCGTAAGTCGCCGTGCTGTTGAGCGCCGAGACGCGGCCCATCATGTTCGCGGGCGTGATGGCCTGGCGCAGCGTCGTCGAGCCGACGGTCCATAAAATCGGCCCCGCGCCCAGCAGGAAGAAGCTCGATGCCGCGAGCCAGAACGACGGCACCGCGAGCGTTCCGACCATCACGAGCGATGCGGCCAGCCCGCAAAACGGCCCGACGAGCAACATGCGCCCGAACGCGATGCGCCGCGCCACGGCGGGCGCCGCGAGCGCGCCGCACACCATGCCGACGCCGTACGCGCCGAGCGTGACGCCTACCGCCGATGCGCTCAGGCCGAGCCGCTGCACCGCATACGGCACATAGACCGACTGCAAGGTGAAGAAGCCGATGTTGAAGAACACGGCGGTGGCGAGCATCGGGCGCAGCAGCGCATCGTGGCCGACGAAACGCGCGCCTTCGCGCAATTCGATCAGGAAATGACGCGCGGCGGCGTTGTGGCGCGGCGGTTCGCGCAATCTCGCGAGCAGCATCGCTGCTGCCGCCGACAAGCCCGCCGCGCAGCCATACGCCCAGCCCGCGCCGATCCATCCGACGATCAGCCCGCCCAGCGCCGGCCCCGCCGAATACGCGACGCTGCGCGCCAGCTCGATGCGCCCGTTCGCGGCGGGCAGCGCGGCGCGCTCGACCAGCGCCGGCACGAGCGCGGGCGCGGCGACGTTGTAGGCGACCGTGCCCGTCGCGCCGAGAAAGCCCAGCAGCGCGAGCAGCGGCAGCGTCAATGCGTGCGAGAACACGAGCAGCAGCACGCAGGCCATCGCGAGCGCGCGGGCGCATTCGGCGGTGGCCATCAACGTGCGGCGCGAGCGGCGGTCCGCGATCACGCCGAGCGGAATCGACAGCAGCAGAAACGGCAGCGTCTGCGCACTCTGCAACAGACCGATATCGACGGCCGACGCGCCGAGCGCGAACACGGCGGCGAGCGGCGCGGCGGCAAGGCCGATCTGCTCCGCCGATTGCGCGAGCAGGTTCGACCAGGCGAGGCGTTGGAAGGAAGCGGGGAAGCGCATCGACGTGGCTCCGTGACGGGGATGAGATAGCTCATCGTCACGGATGCGGCGCGCGCCGGCACTCCAGTTCTTGCGCTGTGATTCGCGTTACTGCGGCGTGGCGTCGAGCTTCGCCTTCTCCGTCGCGATCTGATCGGCGATCTTTGCCGCGAGATCGTCGAGCGAGGAGATGGATTCGGCCGTGTTGATCACGAAGCGCGCCGCCGCGCCGTAGGGCTTGGGCGCCGCCGCCGATTTCTGCCCCTTCAGCTCGCTGCTCGTGTCGATCTGCGTGAGCGGCGCGTCGGGGCTCGCGGCGAGATTGGCGAGCTGCACGGTGACATGCGTGTTGGGCTTCTTGTCCGACGAACCCATCGACGGCAATGCGGAGCCGAATCCCGACGTCAGCGTTTCGTCGAATTCGCCGGTCACGAGCCAGCCCGAAGTCGGCGGCGGCGAATCCGCCGTCATATGACACGCGCCGATGCCCTTCGCGGCGAGCTTGCTGACGATGCCTTCGGCCAGCGCCGATGCGTTCTGATCCACCTTCATCGTGTTGCGCGCGGAACGCAGCCGCGAGCCGAGAAAACGCGACGAGCCGCCTTCCTTGCTGACCGGCGTGAAGTCGCGAACCTGAACCAGCTTGCCTGCGTTCGCGTCGTTCGCGCCCGGACACGGCGGCGCGGCATCGGCGAGCGCGAGCGTGCTGATCGAAAAGCCGAGCACGGCCAGCGAAACGCGTAAGGATGAAGTGTTCATCGGTGGTCTCCGGCTCGCATGCGCGAGTGTCGCGATGATAACGCCGGTGTCAGCGCAGCGCCGCGGCTTCTTCCGCGCCGGCCTGCGCCATCAGATTCGCGAGCGGCACGGGACGGCTGAGCAGGAAGCCCTGCACCTTGTCGCAGTGCATTTCGCGCAGCGTATCGAGTTGCTCCTGCGTCTCGACGCCTTCCGCGACCACCGTCACGCCGAGCTTGTGCGCGAGATCGATCACGCCTTCGACGACCGTGCGCACCATCGCGTCGGTCGCGATGTTGTCGACGAAGGATTTGTCCAGCTTCAGCACGTCCGGCCGGAAGCGCGCGAAGTAGCTGAGGCTCGAATAGCCCGTGCCGAAATCGTCGATGGCGATGCGCACGCCCATCGCGCGCACGTTCGAGAGCACTTCCTGCGCGTCGTCGACATTGTCGATCAGCGCGGATTCGGTGATCTCCAGCGTGATGCGGTTCGAATCGATGCAGCCGCGCCGGATCGCGTGTCTGAGCACGGAGACGAGGCGCGGATCGCGGAACTGTTTCGGCGACACGTTGAGCGCGACCGAACACGCCTGCGGCAGCGCGAGCGCCAGTTGCGACGCGGCCTGCACGGCCTCGCGGATGACCCAGTGCCCCGCTTCGACGATGAGCGCGCTCTCTTCCAGCACCGGCACGAACGCGCCGGGCGCGAGCAGCCCGAGCTGCGGATGATCCCAGCGCAAGAGCGCCTCGACCCCGACGAGCTCGCCCGAATCCACGCGATACTGCGGCTGATAATGCAGCACGAACTGATTCTCGCGGATCGCGCCGTGCAGTTCGGCTTCGAGATGCGCGCGCGCGAGATCGTCCTTCTCGCGATCGCCGAACACGCGGAACGTGTTGCGGCCCGCGCGCTTCGCGGCGTACATCGCCATGTCGGCGCTGATGAAGAGCGCTTCGGGCGTGCGTCCGTGCTCCGGATACAGCGCGACGCCGATCGAGCAGGTCATCGTCAGGCTCTTGCATTCGATCTTGATCGGACGATGGCAGGCGAGCGAGAGCTTGCGGCACGCACGCGCGATGCTTTCCTGTTCGAAGACGCCCGGCAGGATCACCGTGAACTCGTCGCCGCCCGGACGCGCGGCCACGGCGCCTTCGGGCAGCGTCTCCTGAATGCGTCGCGCGATCGTGCGCAACACGGCATCGCCGGCGATATGGCCCGCCGTGTCGTTGATGGACTTGAAGCGGTCGATATCGATGAAGAGATACGCGAACGGCGCGCCCGCTTCGCAGCGTTTCAGGAGCGCGTCCATCATCGCGTTGCGGTTGGCGAGGCCGGTGAGGCTGTCGGTGTTCGCGAGCCGATGCAGTTCCTGCAGACGTTGACGCTCGTCGGTGGCATCGACGCACACGCTCACGACGCGCGACACCACGCCGTCCTCGGTCACCGGATAGATATCCGCGCGAACCCAGCGCGTGCGGTCGTGCGGCAGACACAGACGGAAATAGCTCTGCGTCGCGGCGCCCGTGTTCAGGGCCGTGCGCATTTCCTCGCGCAGCGCGGGCAAATCGTCGGGATGCACGCGCTGCGACCACGCGGTCTGATCGGCTTCGAGCGCGGACATCGGCATTTCCCACATGCGTTCGAACGCGGAACTCACGTGCAGCAGTTCGCGGAAATCGCGCGTCGCGGTCCAGAAGACGGCATCGACGTGATCTTCCATGTCCTTCTGCACGCGCGCGTTGCCGCGCAGTTCGTCGATGAGATTCACTTCCGCGGTGATGTCGCGCGATTTGCACAGCACGGCCGTGACCTTGCCATGCTCGCCGTAGACCGGCGCAAACGTCGACGTCCACCATTTCAGCTTGCCGTTCATCGTGCGGCAGGTGCCGGAAAACGACGTCGATTCGCCCGCTTTCGCGCGCTCGAACGCTTGCCGCGCATCGGGACCGTCCCAGAGCGCGAGCCAGTCGATGCCGACGAGCTCTTCGGCGCAGTCCGCTTCGATGAGACGCCTGCCGACATCGGAAATGCACATGATGCGGCCTTCGAGCGAGAGCAGCTTGAGGCAGTCCTCGGCGATGGAAAGCAGCCCATGCGCGACTTGCCGCGCGACGAAGATCTGACGATTCGTCGCCTGCATGCGATGCACGACGATCGTCGCGGCGAAGACGAGCGCGGCGAGCAGCACGTTCCACGGCAGCGGCACGAAGAAGGTGCCGCATGCCGCGATGAGCACGCCGAGCGGAGCGAGACCGAGCCCATCGAAACGGCGTGCATGTTCGATGTACGGCAGGTTCCTGGCGACGTTCTCGCCGATGGTCCCGAGGAAATCGTTGGCGCCTCTCTGCACCTTTCTGGCCCTGTTCTAATGATGGCTTTGATCGGTGTTTATCGGCGTGAGGGAGGAAGTCTTTAGTAAGGAACGCGGCGGCGAGGATCGCCGCGCCGTGTCGCAACATCAGACGAAAGCCGCGTTCAGCCGCGCTTCGGTTTGCGCACGGCCCGCACCTTGCCCGTGCGCCCGCCGCCGCAGAAAAAGCGCTCATGTCCGTCCGATTCCAGCCCGGACACGCCCATTCCTTCGGGCATCTCCAGCCGCTCGATGACCTCGCCCGATTGCGGATCGATATGGCGCAGCTCGCTCTCGTCGCCTTCCCAGGTGGCGTGCCAGAGTTCGCCGTCGATCCACGTCACGCCCGTGACGAAGCGATTCGACTCGATGGTGCGCAGGATCGCGCCGTTGTCCGGATCGATCTGATGGATCTTGCGTTCGTTGTATTGCCCGACCCAGAGCGTGCCCTCGGCCCACGCGAGGCCGGAGTCCGCGCCGCCGCCCGGCGCGGGAATCGTCGAGAGTACGCGCCCTGTCTTCGGATCGATCTTCTGGATGCGGTCCTCGGCGATCTGAAACAGATGCTCGCCATCGAAGGCAGTGCCCGCATGCGCCGCGATGTTCAGCGAGCGCTCTTTCCTGCCGCTGTCCGGATCGAAGGCATTGAGCGTGTCGCCCGCTGCGAACCACACGCGCTCGCCGTCCCAGGTGACGCCGTGCACCCCTTCGACATCCGGAAAAGGCCCGTATTCACGGATGATTTCAGCCTTTGCGCGCTTCATTTCACCGTCCTCCTGATGATTGATCGTGCGTTCATGCTAATCACTCGCGAGCCCGACGGGGAGTAACAAGGTCGTCGTGAATCCGGGCATCGGCGGCGTGGTCCAGCGGCGCGCGCGACCGCGTCCGAACGATTGCACCTTGCCGCTCGCGGCGAGCGCATCGAGCGAGCGCTGCACCGTGCGCTGGCTCGCGCCGAGCGCGATCGCGAGCGCCGAGCTCGACCACGATTCGCCATCGGCGAGAAACGCGAGCAGCGGCGCGTACTCGTCCTCGACCGGCAGCGCGAGCACGGCCACCTCGCGCGCATGACGCGGCTTCAGCACGAAGCCGCGCGAAGTGGCATCGATGCCCGCGTGCGCGCGCAGCATCGTGCGCAGCCTGCCCATCTCGACGCGCAGCCGCGCGCGATGCGTCTCGTCCGCTTCCCTGATGCGAAACGCCCGCAGGATCAGCGCATCGCGCGGCGCGTCGTGGGGCCATGCCTGCGCGAGCATCCGCGCGAGCGTGAAAAGCACGGGACGCGTCGCGAGCGATATCGACGTGCCGTTCTCGCGCACGCACAGACGGCACGCATCGACGACGAAGGTATTCGATGCAAACAGCGCCTCGACCTCTTCGAGCCGGAGCAGCCGCTCGTTGCCGTGTGCGATGAGACGCGCGACGGGCGTGCTGAGGATGCGCCAGGCGCTCTCGACTTCGGCGGCGAGCGCCGGAATGCCCGCTTGCCGCGTGGCTTGTGTCGCACGTTCGAGCGCGGCGTGCGCCGCTTGCGTGTGCAGACGCCGCATCGCGATGCCTGCCGCGATGAGCTCATGCGCGGCCCGCGACGCGGCCGGAAGCGATGCGGGATTCAACCCGGCGAGCACGCGCTCCGCATCGTCGGTCCGTCCGATGAGCAGCGCGCGGCGCACTTCCAGATAGCGCGCATGTGCTGCGTTCACGTGGTCGCCATGCGCTTCGAGAATCGCGCGGGCGTGATCGAGCGCCTTCGCGGGCCACGTGAGATCACGCGATGCGAGCGCGATTTCCGCTTCCGCGACGATGCAGCGCGAACGCGCCAGCGCCTCTTTCGTACCGAACGCACGCGCCGCGCTTTTCACGAGCGCGCGCGCACGCACGAAGTCGCCGAGCTGCGCCATCGCGATGCCGCGCAACGCGAGCGCACTCGCGTCCTCGCGCAGCGCGATCCGGTTCAGCGCGCCGAGCGGATCACCCGCCGCGAGCGCGCGCGCCGCCGCCGTGATCAGTGAATCCATGCGAATCCCGACACACTTGTCACTCCTTTGCCGTGCATGCCCGCGACTAATCTAACACCGTACTCGACGCGCACCGGACGAACGCAAGGGGATGACATCATGAACGTGCTGACCGCGATGATCGAACGAGAGAGCATGTGCGTTTCGCGCCGCCGGATTGTGGTCGTGGCCGCGCTGGTCTTGCTGGCGGGCGTGATCGTGACCTGCTCGACGCACGCGCCGATATCATCGATGAGCGAGTTGCCGATGCCCGGCGGCTCGATGCTCTTGCCTGCGTTCACGCCGATGTGCGGGCGCACGTGGCTGCGCGCGGCGGCGGGGTTCGTCGGCATTTGGATCGCGACGATGCTGCCGTCGTTCGCAATAAGCGACTATCGACGCGACAAGCGCCGCGCCACGGCATGTGCGCCGAACACGCACACAATGCCGATCACGCCGCCTGCGAGCACGTGCGTGAGCCGCTCGAACGCGTCGGCGGCGGACTGGTTCGCCAGCATGATCGCGAGCGCCACGAACACGCATCGGAAGAAATATCCGACGACGTAGCGCTGAAACGCGACGAGCGTGAGGAAGGCCGCGAGCGTCGCGAGCGTGACGGCGATGTCCGAATGCGGTACGACGAACCGCCCGAGCACGATGCCGATTGGCACGCCCACAATCACGCCGAACGCGCGGTTCGCGAGCTTCGTGCGCGCCGTATCGACCGAACCCGTCACGATGCTGGCCGCGCCCCAGATCACCCATTGCGCACGGTCCATGTGCCAGAGCACCACCATCACCGCCGCAATGCCCACGCTCGCGAGCATCGCCGCGAGATCTTCGCCGAAGGGCGCGCGCTCGCCGAAATCATCGAGATTCGACCAGCGCGCGGCGGGCTTGCCGCGCGAGCGGATATGCGCCGACACGAGCGCCGGAACGAGCGCGACGAGCAGATAAGGCAATGAGGCGGGCACTTCGCGCAACAGCGCATCGATGCTGCGGCCGCCCTGAAGTTCGTTCGCGAGAATGAGCACGGGAACGAAGGTCCAGTTGCCGAGCGCGCGCAATTCCTTGCCTCGCGACACGAGCAGGATCACGCCGGCCGCGAGCAACATGCACGCGACGACGAAGAACACCGGAACCCGTTCGGCAAGCAGCAGAAGATACGTCCCGGCGATGATCGCGAGCCCATGCGCGAGGACACCGAGCGGCCTCAGCGCGAGCCTGTCCTCCCCGATCACGGTGCCGATCGCGAGCAGCGAGGCCTTCATCCACAAGTCGTTGCCCGTTGCGAGCGCGAGCACGACGAACGGCAACAGCGCGATGGTCGCGCGCAGGAGCGGCCAGACCTTGATTTCATCGGCGAGACGAAGATGCGGTGCGTCGGCAGACATGCTCGGCGATTCCCCTCGTGAGCCCGCATGAAGTTTAGGACGGTTTTCGGGCGGCGGTTGCTTCGCGGTTACCTAAGCGCGCACTAAGTATCGGCGCACACAGTTCGCGATGACGACGCGCGGTGTTCGCGCGCTCGCACCGATACGAGGAGGCGACACATGCCCGCGATGCTCAACAAGGTACCCGAAGTCACGCTCGCATTCTGGATCATCAAGATCATGTCGACGACGGTCGGCGAAACGGGTGCCGACTATCTCGCGGTGAACGCGGGACTCGGCGTCATCGTGACCGATGCGATCACGGCCGCGCTGCTCGCCACGGTCCTATTCATGCAGATGCGCACGCGCCGCATGGTGCCGTGGCTCTACTGGCTCACGGTGGTGCTGATCAGCATTGCGGGAACGCAGATCACCGATGCGCTGACCGACAGCGCGGGCGTGAGTCTCTATGCGAGCACCGCGTGCTTCGCCGTGCTGCTCGCCTTCATCTTCGCGATCTGGCATCGCACGGAGCATTCGCTCTCCATACGTTCGATCGACACGCGGCGGCGCGAACTCTTCTACTGGTGCGCGATTCTCTGCACCTTCGCGCTGGGCACCGCCGCCGGCGATCTCGCCACCGAAGCGCTCGGTCTCGGCTTCCCGCTCGGCGTGCTGATCTTCGCCGCGCTCATTGCGATCACGGGCGCGGCGGCGTTTCTGGGCATGAATCGCGTCGCCGCGTTCTGGATCGCGTACATCCTGACGCGCCCGCTCGGCGCATCGCTCGGCGATCTCATGTCGCAGCCGCGTACTTACGGCGGCATGGGATTCGGCACGATCTACACCAGCGCCCTCTTTCTCGCGATCATCGTCGCGCTCGTCGCCTATGTGACTTATCTCGATCACACGAGCCAGGCACGGCGCCGGCGCGGCGGTTCGCATCCTGCCTGACCTCATCCAAGGAGAAGACCATGAAATCCCGTCATATCGCGGGCGCGGCGCTTTGCGCGGCCGTCGCCATCAGCGCCTTCACAGGCTCGATCACGTCGGCCGGATTCGAAGCGATCGGCACGGCGCATGCTGCATCGAAGCTCGGGGACCTGACGCCGTTTCGCACGATCGCCGCCGATACCGCGACGCTCGTCGACAAGGGCGATCTCGCCGGCGCGAAGGCGCGCATCAAGGACCTCGAAGTCTCGTGGGACGAAGCGGAGCCGTCGCTCAAGCCGCGTGCCGCGAGCGACTGGCATGTCGTAGACAAGGCGATCGATCGTGCGCTGGAAGCGCTGCGCGCGAAGACGCCGCAGCAAGCAGCCTGTAAACAATCACTCGCCGATTTGCTGACGACATTCGACCGGATCGGCGGCAAACCCTGACCCACAGCGAAAAGGCCCTGTAAACAGGGCTTTTTCTGCGTAAGCGTTTTGAAAAACGTTTTACTTGCTCACTAAATGCTCACTAAAGGACCTTGTCCTGCTGTCGTTATACAGGCCAGCCGATGGATTCCAGCGGCCGCGCAGCAGGCGAAGCATCGCCGCCCGCGCGCTTGCGCCTTCGCGATGCAGCCACCTTGAGAGAGCTATGTTTTCGACAATCAAAGGCCGACTGGCCTTGGCCATGACGCTTCTGAGCGCGCTGCTGATCGCGATCGGCATGGTCGGAGTGATCGGCATGAGCCGGTCCAACGCGGTCACGTATGACCTCTTCACGAATGAAATGCCGAGCGCGGTGTCGGTCGGCGAGGCGGAAATGTTCATGGCGCGCGAGCGCCTCTCGTTCGATCGCGCGGCGCTGAATGTCGGCACGCCCGCTGCGGAAGATGCGATCGGACGCGGCTCGCTGATGCGCAAAACCTCCGACGACTCATGGACGAAGTATTCCGGCCTGCCGCAAGGCCCCGAAGAAAAGGCGCTCGCCGACAAGTTCAACGAGCAGCGTCTCGCGCTGCAAAAGCTGATCGACGCGGGCTATGCCGATGTCCGCGCGAAAGATCAGGCGAAGATCGTCGACGACGCGAGCGCGATGCAGGCCGCCTTCACCGAATTCGCGAAGACGGGCGTGCTGCTGCGCAAGCTGCAATTCGAACAGGCGAAGGCTTCGTATGATCACGGCCAGGAAGTCTTCGGCACGTTTCGCCTCGGCTGCATCGTTGCGATTCTGCTGGGCGTCGCCGCGGCCTTCTATACGTGGATCTCGCTGCGCCGCCGTATTTCGCGTCCGCTCGATGCCGCACTCGCGCAATTCGATGCGATCGCGACCGGCGATCTGCGCCGCAACGTGACGGTGACATCGAACGACGAAATGGGCCAGTTGTTGCGCGGACTTGCGACGATGCAGTCGAGCCTCATCGATACGGTTCGCACGGTGCGCGGCGGCAGCGAATCGATTGCATCCGCGACCAAGCAGATCGCGGCGGGCAACGTGGATCTGTCCTCGCGCACTGAGCAGCAGGCGTCGGCGCTTCAGGAAACGGCGTCGAGCATGGATGAGCTGACGGGCACGGTCAAGCAGAACGCCGACAATGCCCGTCAGGCGAGCGTGCTCGCGGCGAACGCATCGGAGATCGCGGGCAAGGGCAGCCATGTCGTGTCGCAGGTCGTGACGACGATGGGCGAGATCAACCAGAGCTCCTCGAAGATCGCGGACATCATCACGATCATCGAAGGCATTGCGTTCCAGACCAACATTCTCGCGTTGAACGCGGCGGTCGAAGCGGCGCGTGCCGGCGAGGAAGGACGCGGCTTCGCGGTCGTGGCGGGCGAAGTGCGCTCGCTCGCGCAACGTTCGTCGGCGGCGGCGAAGGAGATCAAGGAACTGATCGATAACTCGGTCGAACGCGTGCAATCGGGCACTGCGCTCGTCGACGAAGCGGGCCGCACGATGACCGAGATCAGCACGGCGGTGCAGCGCGTGACGGACATCATGGGCGAGATCGCGGCGGCTTCGGAAGAGCAAAGCAGCGGCATCGAGCAAGTGGCGCGCGCCGTCACGCAGATGGACGAAGTGACGCAGCAGAACGCGGCGCTCGTCGAGGAAGCGGCGGCGGCGGCGCAGTCGCTGGAAGATCAGGCGGGCGCGTTGCGCACGGCGGTGGAGACCTTCCGTCTTCACGATGAAGGCATGCGCGCGGCGGCCTGAAGCAGCTTCGCGGTTGACGATGCGCGGCTCGCGATCCTTCGGGACGCGAGCCGCGTGCTTTTGCGCGAGCCATAACCGCCGGTAATCACCTCATGAGGCGAATTCAATAGACGGCTATCGCTGTTTTCGCGAGACTGCGATGCGTCGGATCGACATGCGGTCCGTCCTCGAACAAGAGCGCAACAAGCCTCGGAGGAGACACAAGAGATGCTGCATCGCCCCAGAGTCACACGTTCCGTTCTCGCGCTGATGTGCGCGATGTCGTTCATCATGTATCTCGATCGCGTCAACCTGTCCGCTGCGGCAGGCCTGATACGCGACGACCTTCATCTCACCAATACCGACATCGGTCTCGTGTTCGGTGCTTTCGCTTACACGTATGCGATCTGCCAGGTCATCGGCGGATGGTTCAGCGACCGCTTCGGCGCGAAGACGACGCTCGTGCTGTGCGCATCGATCTGGATCGTCGCGACGATCGCAACGGGATTCGCGGGCGGTGTCGTGTCGCTGTTCTGTGCGCGCATGTTGCTCGGCGTCGGCGAAGGCGCGGCGCTGCCTGCGCAGGCGCGCGCGCTCGTCAACTGGTATCCGGCGAGCAAGCGCGGTTTCGTGCAGGGCCTCACGCATTCGTTCTCGCGACTCGGCAATGCGCTCACGCCGCCTTTGATCGCGTTGCTCGTCGCGTTCGCTTCGTGGCGTGCGTCGTTCGTGCTCGTCGGCGCGCTGACGGCCGTGTGGGTCGGCGTGTATGCGTGGTACTTCGCGGATAACCCGCGCAAGCATCGGCATATGACGGCCGAGGAAGAGGCCGAGTTGCCGCCTGAAGACAAGGTCGCCGTCGACAAGACGCGCGAGCCGACGCCCTGGGGCCGCCTGCTCAAACGGATATCACCGACGATGATCGTCTACTTCTGTTATGGCTGGACGGGCTGGCTGTTCTTCACGTGGCTGCCGACGTTCTTCATGCATGGACGCGGGCTCGATCTGAAGAGTTCGGCGCTCTTTTCGGCGGGTGTGTTTCTGTCGGGCGTCGTCGGCAATACGGCGGGCGGGGTGATTTCGGATCGCATTCTGAAGCGCACGGGCAGCGTGGTTTCGGCGCGTCGCAATATGATCATCGTCGCGTTCCTCGGTGCGCTCGTGTTTCTCGCGCCGGTGATGGTCGTTAAGTCGCTGCCGGTCATGGCGGCGTCGTTGAGTTTGTCGTTCTTCTTTCTGGAGATGACGATCGGGCCGATCTGGGCCGTGCCGATGGACATTACGCCGAAGCACGTCGGGATCGCGAGTGGGCTCGTGAATGCGGGATCTGCTATCGCTGGGATTTTTTCGCCGATCGTGTTCGGGTTTGTCGTCGATCGGACCGGGAGTTGGACGTTGCCTTTTGCAGGGTCGCTTGGGTTGCTCGCTGTTGGGATCGTGATGACGTTTTTTATGCGGCCGGATATCGCGTTGGATCGGGGGGCGGGTTCTGCTTCGGATGATGATGCTGCGCGGGAGGAGTTGAAGTTTGGGAGGTAGGGGTTGATTTGGGGCGGGGGCGGGTTTCTTCGCGTTGGGTGCCGGATCCCGGGTTCGTGTCGGTTTATTAGCACTGCCCCTCCCCGGGGCGGGGGTCACTTTCTTTGCTGCTGCAAAGAAAGTAACCAAAGAAACAGCTTCTCACCGCCCGCGGTCACACGCACGTTGGCCATGCTTGCCAGCCCGCGGTGGCCCTCGCCTAAGTGTCGCCCTCGAAGGAACAATCGGGCTTGGCTCGCGCACGGTCTGACGCACCAAATGTTTTAGCGAGCTGGTTCAGCACGAAATAGCTTCGGCACAGCGCTACGCGCTGCCGTTGGGTCTGCAAGGGAAACCATCGAAGCAGAAGCGTACGCACACCCGATTAACCCGTCGGCCGCGTAGCGGGCCGGAGCTATTTGGTGCTGAGCCAGTTTGTCATGCGGCGCGAGGTGACAGACCGTGCGCGGTCCAAGCCCTTGTCTGCTTGTGGGGGCACTCGCTACTGCCGGGCCATTAGGCCAATCGCCTGTGCCGCGGCCGGCGTGAAGTGCTTAGGCTGGGGATAGCTGTTTCTTTGGTTACTTTCTTTGCAGCAGCAAAGAAAGTGACCCCC
>Ga0160464_100051_pt1 | contig 140838 bp, 124 predicted proteins | sample HID1971I_E11MG_FD_108275 | JGI IMG/M metagenome (GOLD analysis project Ga0160464, IMG submission 108275) | Enriched millipede-associated microbial communities from UW Madison campus, WI, USA - HID1971I_E11 MG | ecosystem: Host-associated > Arthropoda: Insects > Digestive system > Unclassified ...
GATCAGGTACGTGAGGTGGTTGGCAAGCATCGCACCGAGAAGTTAACAGCCCGGCGCTTCGTTTACAACCCATTCTCGCTGCACAAACAAAAACGCCGTCCAGTCTTAACTGAACGGCATTACGCTCTCATGCGGGGTTTTTGCTTTTGAGGATGAACGAACGCGCTGATCTAAAATAGCCAGACCGCGTTTCTCTGCATCGACATCCGCCATGCTCGCCCGTCTTCCGCTCTACATGCGCCTCGTGCGCCTCGACAAGCCCATCGGCAGCCTGTTGCTGCTATGGCCGACGCTCAACGCATTGTGGATCGCATCCGATGGCCGTCCGTCGCCGATGCTGCTCGTCATCTTCACGATCGGCACGATTCTGATGCGCTCGGCGGGCTGCGCGATCAACGACTACGCCGACCGCGACTTCGACCGCCACGTGAAGCGCACCGCCGAGCGGCCGATCACGTCGGGCAAGATCAAGGCATGGGAAGCGGTGGCGCTCGCGACCGCGCTGGCGCTCGTCGCGTTCCTGCTGATCCTGCCGCTCAACACGCTCACCAAGGAGTTGTCGGTGTTCGCGCTGTTCGTCGCGGGCACGTATCCGTTCACCAAGCGCTTCTTCGCGATCCCGCAGGCGTATCTCGGCATCGCGTTCGGCTTCGGCATTCCGATGGCCTTCGCCGCCGTGCAAAACCATGTGCCGATGCTCGCGTGGATCATGCTCGCGGCGAACGTGTTCTGGTCGGTCGCGTACGACACCGAATACGCGATGGTCGATCGCGACGACGACATCAAGATCGGCATCCGCACATCCGCGCTCACGTTCGGCCGATACGACGTGCTGGCCGTCATGCTGTGCTACGCGGTGACGCTCGCGATCTATGTGGGTATCGGCATCGCGCTGGGATATGGCTGGCTCTACTGGCTCGGCTGGCTCGCGGCAGCGGGCTGCGCGGTTTATCACTACGGGCTGATCCGCAATCGCGAGCGGATGGCGTGCTTCGCCGCGTTCAAGCACAACAACTGGCTCGGGGGAATGTTGTTCGCGGGGATTGCGCTGCATTACGCGTTCTCGAATTGATCCCTTTTGCTGGATCGTGTGTCGCAACGTGTGCAAGGCGCGTTGCTCAAAGCGGCAGCTCGCCGCTTTATGCCAGTCCGCGAAACCGTCTGAGAACGACAAAAGTGTTCACATCGCGGCTTCGCGGCCTTATGTTTTGATAGGGTCGTAAGTCAGGCAAACGATTAATTCCTGGGAACGCTGAAAGAGACGCCTCCCATGGTGCCCGGTGATTCATATCGAAAGCACCGATCCTTCCTTCGACAAGCCGATCACACGCCCAGGGCTTTCCGCGCGGCGACGATAGCGCGCAGGCACGCGCCCCGCGCACGAATGCCGGTTCCGCACGATTCCTCATTTCCTTAAAGATAGATACCTGCCATGTCCTTACCCGAGCGTCCTATTGCTTTCGTCCTTGCCGCGTCGAATCACGGCACCATGATCATCAATCGAAACGATGTCGCCGTTCAGGATGATTTCGCTTATGGCGTGGGGCATCAATTACTCAGTACATCCAGTTTCGACGCCAGCGAAGTCTCGTTCGTGCTCGAGTTGCTGGCGCAGCGCCGCAAGTATTTCGGCGATGGCGTCTTTGCGATCGACGGCGGCGCCAATATCGGCGTGCATTCGATCGAATGGGCGCGTCGGATGTACGGCTGGGGCAGCGTGCTGAGCTTCGAGGCGCAGGAAATGGTGTACTACGCGCTGGCCGGCAATCTCGCGATCAACAATTGCCTGAATGCGCGCGCGAAACTCACGGCGCTCGGCGAATCGGTCGGACGAATCATCATCCCGCAGCCGGATTATTATTCGCCGGGAAGTTTCGGAAGTCTGGAACTGCGCGAGTTGGAAAATACGCTGAGTGTCGGACAAGACATTTCGTACGATCCGCGAAAAGGCGTTGCGGTGCCGATGATCAGCATCGATTCACTGGAGCTCGAACGCGTCGATTTCATCAAGATCGACGTCGAGGGCATGGAAATGGATGTGTTGAAAGGCGCAACCAAAACATTGAAACGCTGCGCGCCGGTCGTGCTGGTGGAAACGCTCAAAAGCGATGCGAAGTCGATCCGCGCGTTTCTGGCCAGCATGGGTTATGCGGATTTTTACACGGTGAATCCCAACCTGCTGGCCATCAGCGAGCGCGATCCCGTGCGCCAGAACATCGTGGAACGCGATAACGTCGTCTATATCGGCTGAAGCGGACAATCGCAACGAGCCGCGCCGCCGCTCAAGCCCCGCCCAACTCATCCCCCATCTCTTTCGCCCGCGCTTGCGCCGCCAGCGCGCCGCGCACGATCGCGTCCTTCACGCCCTGCGCATCGAACGATGCGAGCGCCGCCGCCGTCGTGCCGCCCTTCGATGTCACGCGCTCGCGCAGCACGCTCGCCGGCTCGCCCGATTGCGCCGCCAGTTGCGCCGCGCCCGTGAACGTGGCGACCGCGAGCGCTCGGCCTTGCTCCTCGTCCATGCCGAGCTGGCGCGCCGCTTCCTGCATCGCTTCGATGAAATAGAACACGTAGGCCGGGCCGCTGCCGGAGATCGCGGTGACGGCGTCCAGTTTCGCTTCGTCGTCGAACCAGACGGCCGTCCCGACCGCTTCCAGCACCTCGCTGCTGAGCGCCTTCGCCGCATCGCTCACGCCGGGCAGCGCGGCCAGACCCGTCACGCCCATGCCGATCAGCGCGGGCGTGTTCGGCATCGTGCGCACGATTTGCGTGTAGCCGTTCAGCCAGCGCGAGAGATCCGTCGCGCGGATGCCCGCCGCGATGCTGATGATCGTCTGCTTCGACAGATGCGGCGCGAGCGCTTCGGCCACGCTCTTGAGCACTTGCGGCTTCACGGCGAGCACGATCGCGTCGTAATCGGCGAGCGTCGCGTCGACAGCCGCGCCGGTCGCGATGCCGAATTGCCTCGCGGTGCGCGCGCGCGCTTCGTCGTTGATGTCGACGGCGTAGATGTCGGACGGCGCGACGCCGCGCTTGACGAGACCGCCGATGAGCGCCGCGGCCATGTTGCCGCCGCCGATGAATGCAATTTTCATGGTTGAGGTGAGGTCAGGTGGTGTAAGTGCGCGCGCCGAAAATCGCGCTGCCGATGCGCACCATCGTCGCGCCTTCGAGCACGGCGGCTTCGAGATCGGCGGACATGCCCATCGAGAGCGTGTCGAGATCGAGGCCATCGGCGCGCAGCGTGTTCATCAGATCGCGCAGGCGGGCGTGCGGCACGCGTTGCGCGTCGAGGGTATCGGCGGGCTCGGGTATCGCCATCAGGCCGCGCAGACGGAGACCGGGCAGGGCGGCGACAGCATGCGCGAGCGCGGCGGCTTCCTCCGGCTCGACGCCGCTCTTCGACGCCTCGCCGCTCACGTTCACCTGAATGCAGACGTTGAGCGCGGGCGTGCCGTCGGGACGTTGCGCGGAAAGCCGCTCCGCGATCTTCAGCCGGTCGATGGAATGCACCCAGTCGAACTGCTCGGCGACGAGCTTCGTCTTGTTCGATTGCAGCGGCCCGATGAAATGCCATTCGATATCGCCGCGCAGATCGGCCAGCTCCGCGATCTTCGCGACGCCTTCCTGCACGTAGTTCTCGCCGAACGCGCGCTGGCCGGCGTCGAAGGCGGCGCGCACGTCGTTCGCGGGAAAGGTCTTGGACACGGCGAGCAGCGTGACGGAGGCCGCATCGCGCGACGCGCTTTGCGCGGCCTTCGCGATGCGTTGATGGACTTCTTCGAGATGTTGAGCGATGGACATACCTGAGCCAGCCTAAAGAACCATCCGGCCATTATACGAAGCGCTCAACCGTACAGCAGATGCTCCAGCAGTTGAATCCAGTGCGTGACGGGCGTCGACGTGCCGCTTTGCAGATGCGCGATGCAGCCGACATTCGCCGACACGATCATTTGCGGCTCCAGCTTCTCCAGCCGATCGAGCTTCTGATTGCGCAGCGTGTACGAGAGCTTCGGCTGGAGGACCGAATACGTTCCCGCCGATCCGCAGCACAGGTGGCTATCGGCGGGCAGGCGCACTTCGAGCCCGAGCGCGGTCAGCAGATGCTCGACGTGTCCGCGAATCTGCTGTCCATGCTGCAACGTGCACGGCGGATGGAACGCCACGGTATGCACGCCGCGCCGGCGCGAAAGCGCGACGAGTTCCTCTTCGTACATCGGCAGGATTTCGGCGAGATCGCGCGTCAGATCGACGATCTTCTGCGCCTTCTCCGCGTACGCGGGATCGTTGCGCAGCAGATGCGCGTATTCCTTCACCGTCGCGCCGCAGCCCGACGCGTTCATCACGATCGCCTCGACGCCGCTTTCCACATACGGCCACCATGCGTCGATGTTGTTGCGCACGTCGTCGAGCGCGTCTTCGTTGTAGCCGAGATGCAGGCGGATCGCGCCGCAACAGCCCGCCGACGGCGCCGTGACGATCTCGATGCCGAGCGCATCGAACACGCGCGCCGTCGCGGTGTTGACGTTCGGCATCATCGCCGGTTGCACGCAGCCCGCGAGCATCAGCATCTTGCGTTCGTGCTTGTTCGTGGGCGGCGCGAGCGGCCGCTCGGGCACGGGAATCTTCGCGCGCAACTTGCGAGGGAGGATGCCGCGGAACTGCTGGCCGAGCTTCATCGCGGGGGTGAAGAGCGTGCTGTTTGGCAGGAAGCTTGCGAGCAGGCGCCGTTGCAGGCGATGGCGCATCGGTCGCTCGACCTTCTCTTCGACGATCTTGCGCCCGATCTCGACGAGCCGCCCATACTGCACGCCCGATGGGCAGGTGCTCTCGCAATTGCGGCACGTGAGACAGCGATCCAGATGCAGTTGCGTGCTGCGCGACACCGGCGCGCCTTCGAGCATCTGCTTCATCAGATAGATGCGCCCGCGCGGCCCGTCGAGTTCGTCGCCGAGTATCTGATACGTCGGGCAAGTCGCCGTGCAGAAGCCGCAGTGCACGCACTTGCGCAGGATGGCGTCGGCTTCGTCGCCATCGGCCGTGCCGCGGATGAAATCGGCGAGATTGGTTTGCATCGAAGCGCCTAGAAGTCGGGATACAAACGCGCGCGGTTGAAGATGCGCGCCGGATCGAATGCGGCTTTCAATCCACGATGAATCTTCATCAGCGGCGCGGGCAGCGGCGTGAAAACGCCTGCATTGCGATCGTAGGCGGAACCCGCGCGGAAGATCGTCGCGTGTCCGCCCGCCTGCTTCGCGCTGATACGCACGGTCTGCGGATCGGTATCGGTGATCCACCAGCGCTGCGCGCCGCCCCATTCCATCAGTTGCGCGCCCGGCAGATGCAGCGGCTCCGCGATCGACGGCAACGCGAGCCGCCACAACGCCGAGCGCGGTTCGATCACTGCGAAGAACGGGTCCGTCTGTTCGCGCATGCCGATCCAGAAACGGTCCGCTTCGACCGCATCGACGACCTCGCCACCGAGCGTATTGCGCGCCGTCTTCACAGCCGCTTCCGCGCCCGCGAGACGCAGCGCGAGCGTGCCGTCGCGCCACGCGCTGCCGCAGATCGGCAACGGATGGCCGCCCCATTCGTTGAGCTTGCGCACGCCGTCGGTCGCGTGCATGTCGAACTTCAGCGTGGCTTCGGCGACGGGGCGCGGCAACACCTTGATCGACAGTTCGAGGATCAGCCCGAGCGTGCCGAGCGATCCCGCGAGCAGGCGCGATACGTCATACCCGGCGACGTTCTTCACCACCTGACCGCCGAAATGCAGCACTTGCCCGTGCCCGTTCATGACGACCGCGCCGAGCACGAAATCGCGCGGCGCTCCGGTCCATGCGCGGCGCGGGCCCGCGAGCCCCGCGGCGATGCAGCCGCCCAGCGTCGCGTTGCGCCCGAAGTGCGGCGGCTCGAACGGCAGCATCTGGTTGTGCGCTCTGAGCGCCGCTTCGATTTCGGCCAGCGGCGTGCCGCTGCGCGCGGTTATGACGAGTTCCGCCGGGTCATACTCGATGATGCCGCGATGCGCCCGCGTGTCGAGGATTTCTCCCTGGAGCGTCTGGCCGTACCAGTCCTTCGTCCCGCCGCCGCGGATGCGCAGCAGCGTGCCGGATTCCGTGGCCCGGGCGATTCTCTCCGACCAGCCGGCGACGATGTCGTCCTGTTCCATGGGTGTTCCGCTAGTTCGTCGATTTCGGGCTTCGACTTCTGTGTCAGCTTTCTGACGGCTGTCCGGTCGATTGTACCGGCCGCTTAACGCCGCCGCACTCGGAGAAACATGGATAGCGGAACGCGCGCCGCGCCTCGTGAGAAATCAGAAGCGCGGCAATTCGGGATGCGGCAACAGCCCGCCGCGCACATGCATCTTGCCGTACTCCGCGCAGCGCGCGCGCGTCGGGATGCCCTTGTCGGGGTTGAGCAGACCGGGCGGATCGAACGCGCGCTTGACCGCGAAGAACGCGTCTCGCTCTTCCGGCGAGAACTGCACGCACATCGAATTGATCTTCTCGATGCCCACGCCATGCTCGCCCGTCACCGTGCCGCCGAGTTCGACGCAACATTCCAGGATGTCGCAGCCGAACGCTTCGGCGCGATGCCATTCGTCGAGATCGTTGCCGTTGAAAAGAATCAGCGGATGCATGTTGCCGTCGCCGGCGTGGAACACGTTGATGCAGCGCAGCGCGTACTTCTTCTCCATCTCTTCGATACGCGCGAGCAGCGGCCCGATCGCCCGGCGCGGCACGGTGCCGTCCATGCAGTAATAGTCCGGCGAGATGCGGCCCGCCGCCGGAAACGCGTTCTTGCGGCCGGACCAGAACTTGAGGCGCTCGGCTTCGGAACGCGAGATCTGGATGCGCGACGCGCCGTGCTCGCGCAGGACAGCCGTCATGCGGACGATTTCCTCGGCGACTTCATCGTGCGTGCCGTCGGATTCGCATAGCAGGATCGCGGCGGCGTCGAGGTCGTAGCCCGCGTTGACGAACTCTTCGACGGCGCGCGTCGCGGGCTTGTCCATCATTTCGAGGCCGGCCGGGATGATGCCCGCGGCGATGATCGCGGCGACGGCGTTGCCGCCTTTCACGACGTCGTCGAAGCTCGCCATGATGACCTGCGCCGTCTGCGGCTTCGGGATCAGCTTGACGGTGATCTCGGTGACGATCGCGAACATGCCTTCGCTGCCGATGAGGACCGCGAGCAGATCGAGACCCGGTGCATCGGGGCCGAGCGAGCCGAACTCGACGACATCGCCGTCCATCGTCACCGCGCGCACGCGCAGGACGTTGTGTACCGTGAGGCCGTATTTCAGGCAGTGCACGCCGCCGGAGTTCTCGGAGACATTTCCGCCGATCGTGCACGCGATCTGCGACGAAGGATCGGGCGCGTAATACAGACCGTAGGGCGCGGCCGCTTCGGAAATCGCGAGGTTGCGTACGCCAGGCTGCACGGTGGCGGTGCGCGCGTAGGGATCGACTTCGACGATCTTGCGAAAGCGCGCAAGCGACAGCACGATGCCGTGGCGGATCGGCATTGCGCCGCCGGAAAGGCCGGTGCCCGCGCCGCGCGGAACGATCGGAATGGAAAGGCGCGCGCAGATCTGCACGACGCGCTGCACCTGCGCCTCGGTTTCAGGCAGCGCCACCGCGAGCGGCAGCCGCCGATACGCGGCGAGGCCATCGCATTCATACGCGGCGGTGTCTTCGTCGCGAAAGAGCAGACAGTGCGTGGGCAGCACGGCCATCAGCGCCTGCACGACCTCGCGTTGACGCGCGGCGAGCTGATCTTCGGTCAGCGCGGGCGCGTCCTCGTACGGCAGGTTGGGCGGCATCTGCTCGGCTTTGAGCTCGTCGGGTGCGTTCATGTCTCCTCCTTTTGATGCCTGCGCAGACAGTCGCGCTTATTTGATGCTTGCATCTTGCGCGACTTCGTCAGCCTTCGAAAGTGAAGATTTTCCCCGGGTTCATCAGGTTTTTCGGATCGAGCGCCTGTTTGATGGCGCGCATGGTCGCGATGGCGTCTTCGCCATGCTCATCGATCAGGAAGCCCATCTTGTGCAGCCCGACGCCGTGTTCGCCGGTGCAGGTGCCGCCCATCGCGAGCGCGCGTCCGACGATGAGTCGATTGATGCGCTCCGCTTCTTCCAGCTCTTCGGGCTTCTCGGGATCGAGCAGCATCGCGACGTGAAAGTTGCCGTCGCCGACGTGCCCGACGATCGGGCTCGGCAAGTACGAGCCTCGCAGATCCTTTTCCGTTTCCTCGACACATTCGGCGAGACGCGAGATCGGCACGCAGACGTCGGTGGTGACGGCGCGGCAGCCGGGCTTCAGTTGCAGCATCGCGAAGTAGGCCGAATGACGCGCGTTCCAGAGACGGCTGCGGTCTTCGGGGCGCGTCGCCCATTCGAAGTCCTCGCCCTTGTTCTCCGCGACGATGTCCTGCACGGTCTGCGCCTGTTCCTTCACGCCGGATTCGGTGCCGTGAAATTCGAAGAACAGCATCGGCGATTCGCGCAACGTCAGATTCGAGTGACGGTTGATCGCGCGCACGGCGAGCTTGTCGACGAACTCGACGCGCGCGATCGGCACGCCCATCTGAATGGTTTCGATGACGGCGCGCACGGCGTCTCCCATCGACGGAAATGCGCACACGGCCGCCGATATCGCCTCGGGTTGCGGATAGAGACGCACCGTGATTTCGGTGATGACGCCGAGCGTGCCTTCCGAGCCTACGAAAAGACGCGTGAGGTCATAGCCCGCCGACGATTTGCGCGCGCGCGTTCCGGTCTTGATGACGCGGCCATCGGCGAGCACGACGGTGAGCCCGAGGACGTTCTCGCGCATCGTGCCGTAGCGCACGGCGTTGGTGCCGGAGGCGCGCGTCGCGGACATGCCGCCGATGCTTGCATCCGCGCCCGGATCGATCGGGAAAAAGAGGCCGGTGTCCTTGAGCGCTTCGTTCAGTTGCTTGCGGGAGATGCCGGGTTGCACCGTCACCGTGAGGTCTTCGGCGTTGATCGCGACGATCTGGTTCATCTCGGACAGATCGATGGAGACGCCGCCCTGGACCGCGAGCAAGTGACCTTCGAGCGAGGAGCCGTTGCCATAGGGGATGATCGGGACGCCGTGTTCGGCGCAAAGCTTCACGATGGCCTGCACTTCCTCGGTGCTGCGGGCGAAGACGACGGCGTCGGGGAGTTGCGGATCGAACGGCGATTCGTCGCGGCCGTGGTGTTCTCTTACTGCTTGCGCGGTTGAGATGCGATCGGCGAATTTTTGCTTCAGGGCTTCGAGCAGCGCGGCGGGGAAGGGGCGTTTTTCGAGCGCCTGGTGTTCGGTGGGGTGGTTCACAAGGTGTCTCCGGGCGGTGCGGATTTGCGTTCTTGATTGCGCGCTTGGTATGAGCGTTGCGGCTTTCCGCGTGATGCCTTTGCGACCGGGCCGTTTTGTCCAGGCTTGCGATCGGCGCGAAAGCCGTACGGTGTTTATCTCATTTTACGCCGTCGGGGGGAAGGCCGGCGGGGCGGGGTTTTTGGGGCGTTTTGGGCGCGTGGGCCTGCCTATAATGGGTCGGGTTTTTGTCTGCTTATCAGGGAGTCAGCGATGGGTAACCGCTTGAGCAAGATCACCACGCGTACCGGCGACGATGGAACGACAGGATTGGGCGATGGAAGCCGCGTTTCGAAAGACGATGCGCGGATTGCCGCGATCGGGGATGTGGATGAGTTGAATTCGTGTATCGGCGTGCTTTTGTGTGAACCGATGCCTTCGGATGTGCGGGACGCGCTGACGCAGATTCAGAATGATTTGTTTGATCTTGGTGGCGAACTCTCGATTCCCGGGCATACGATGATTCAGGAGTCGCATCTTGCACGGCTCGATGCGTGGCTCGCAGAGTACAACGCGACGTTGCCGCCGCTCAAAGAGTTTATTTTGCCGGGTGGGTCGAGGGGGGCTGCGCTGGCGCATGTGGCAAGGACGGTTTGTCGGAGGGCGGAAAGGGCGATTGTGGCGTTGGGGCGTGTAGAGACCGCGGGGGTTAATGAGGCGCCACGGAGGTATGTGAATCGGCTGGGTGACCTATTGTTCGTTTTCGCGCGAGTTCTCAATCAAACAGATGGCGGAGCCGATGTTATGTGGCAGCGGGACGTCGAATAGCAACAAATGCAAGGTGACCTTTGCTTTGTATTTTCGAAGAAAATTTTATCGTGAGTAAATCAGTTGAACAGAGACTCAATAAACAAAATTAAAAAAAAGAAAGAGCGTTCGATAAGAACAGGAAAACCCGGTCTTGCGGAAATGTGGGATATTGAACGTCTTCTGTCGGGTCACGCATACGGAAGTGAGATTGAGAATTCGCTGAGCATCGCGGAAATGGCAGCGTGCCTTGAGGTCTCCGTAAGGAATTCAATCAGAAAATTGATTGACCACGGAGAACCCTACCTTGATAGGATCGGTGATTTCAGCGAACAAATGAAATTCGATTTCAGGTTGACAAGGGCGTTAAGCGAGCGCGAGATTAGTTTCGGAGAGTATGTTTCTCACTTGCTTCCAATTAGCAGTGTTTCCCAAATTGTCTCGTACCTCAATGTTTTGCTAGGAGGGAGCAAGAAATCAGGCGCTATAAAAAGCGCACTTTCGAATATCAAGGGATTTGAAGAAATCGACACGGACGACCTGTCTCAATACGACAGTTTCGAGGAGGACACCTACTCTGGATTCGGTCTGAACGATTTTAGCTTTTGGCCCGTCACGCTACCGATCTTAAATCTGAACGATCTCCTCCGCGATATTGAGAAGATCTTTCAGCTTCGTCACATCGTTGTGCATGAGGCAAACTTCAGTTTGGTTAGCTCCAAGCAGCTTGATCCTCTAATTCTCAGTGCCCGGACATTTATGCTTGCTCTTTACGAAATTACAGAGCAACTAATCAACCCGGGAGTGCCTCGATCGCCGGTTCGCTTATCGTTTTTCGAGGCAAGGCGAGCGGAGGAAATGCACTCTGAGATTATTTCAAGCCAGAGTGAAATACTGCGAATACTTGCTTCAAAGGGCAGCGAAAGTTTTTCAAAAATCGCTTTGTTTCTACTCGCTCAGAATGCCTTTTCAGCCTTTGTGTCGGCGGAAGCAGAGTTTCGCGCTTTATCATGCCTGGATTTCCGCAGAGCCACACGTCGGAGTATCGACGCGCGACTCAAGAGTGAATTTTACGAGCGACGCCTCGCATACCTACGAGAACTTAAGGGTGCGATAACCGCTCCAGACGACTTATTGCTTTAGCGCGTCGTAAGGGCGAGGTGCCGCGAAATGGCCGCTATACACCTCGCAAGAACGATCTCGCTTTCTAGTTTCCGCCACCTCGAACGACTCGTCGTTGTTTGACTGCATCCGCCAAGCCTTCCAGCACTTTCACGCTTTCATCCCACCCAATACAAGCATCGGTCACGCTCTGCCCGTAGGTCAACTCGCATCCTTCCTTCAAATCCTGCCGCCCAGCAACAAGATGCGATTCCACCATCACCCCCACGATCCGCTCATCGCCGGCGGCGAGCTGCTTGCCGATATCCTCACAAACCGGAATCTGATTCTCATGCTTCTTCGAGCTATTGGCGTGACTCGCATCGATCATCAGCCGCGCAGCAAGACCAGCCTTCCCGATATCACTACAAGCAGCATCCACACTCGCCGCATCGTAATTAGGCGCTTTACCCCCGCGCAAAATGATATGGCAATCCTCATTGCCAGCGGTCGAAACGATCGCCGAATGCCCGCCTTTGGTCACGGAGAGAAAATGATGCGGCTGCGACGCCGCCTTGATCGCATCGACAGCGATCTTCACATTCCCATCCGTACCGTTCTTGAACCCGACAGGGCACGACAAACCGGAAGCAAGCTCGCGGTGTACTTGCGATTCTGTAGTCCGCGCCCCAATCGCCCCCCACGAAATCAGATCGGCGATGTACTGCGGACTGATCATGTCGAGATACTCGGTGCCAGCGGGAAGCCCAAGCTCATTGATATGCATGAGCAACTCGCGCGCGGCCCTCAACCCGTCGTTGATCTTGAAGCTGTTATCCATATACGGATCGTTGATGAGCCCCTTCCATCCAACGGTGGTACGCGGCTTTTCGAAATACACCCGCATCACGATCTCCAGCTCGCCCGCGAACCGTTTGCGCTGCTCGATCAGCTTCCCGGCATATTCAAGCGCCGCGCGAGGATCATGAATCGAGCAAGGCCCGATGATCACGATCAACCGGTCATCCATCCCGTGAAGAATGCGATGCATCGACTGTCGCGCGTTGTAGATCAGCTCCGAAACCGGCTCGGCGCAAGGGAATTCGCGGATCAGATGCGCGGGCGGCGTCAGCTCTTTCAACTCGCGGATACGAACATCATCGGTATTGTGCGGGGGCATGTCGGTTCTCCAACGGCAGCGTTCTAATCAAACTATGAGACGAAAAAAAACCGCCAGGCTTGCTGGCGGTTTTTTCGGGAATTCGGTCTGTTCAACCCGTGTACGACTCACCCCTCTCGATCCGCCAGCGGCTTGAGATGCCAAAAGAAATAAAAATAAAACTTGGCGGACATGATGGATCGAAGGTGTGTCGAAAAAGTTGTGACTGCTTTTATAACCGCAAACGCACGGCGCTGACAACCCTGCAACTACAAAAACGCGGACAATCCGCATCGGGCAGCGCGGCCACGCCGCAAATAAAGCCGCCCGATGCGGAAAACCCGCATGACTATCACACGGTCCCGCCGACCGTCATCTTCTCGATGCGCAACGTCGGCTGACCGACGCCCACCGGCACGCTCTGGCCTTCCTTGCCGCACACGCCCACGCCGCTATCGAGCGACATGTCGTTGCCGATCATCGTCACGTACTTGAGCGATTCCGGCCCGCTGCCGATCAGCGTCGCGCCCTTCACCGGATACGTGATCTTGCCGTTCTCGATCATGTACGCCTCGGAAGCCGAGAACACGAACTTGCCGTTGGTGATATCGACCTGACCGCCGCCGAAATTCACCGCGTACAAGCCGTTCTTCACCGACGCGAGAATCTCCTGCGGATCCTTGTCGCCGTTGAGCATGTACGTGTTCGTCATGCGCGGCATCGGCAGCGCGGCGTACGATTCGCGGCGCGCGTTGCCCGTCACCGGCATCTTCATCAGACGCGCGTTGAGCGAATCCTGGATGTAGCCCTTCAGGATGCCGTCCTCGATCAGCGTCGTGCACTGCGTCGGGTTGCCTTCGTCGTCGATATTGAGCGAGCCGCGCCGATTCGGCAGCGTGCCGTCATCGACCACCGTGACGCCCTTCGCCGCCACCTGCTCGCCGATCATCCCCGCGAACGCCGACGATCCCTTGCGGTTGAAATCGCCCTCGAGCCCGTGTCCGACCGCCTCGTGCAGCAGCACGCCCGGCCAGCCCGGCCCGAGCACGACGGTCATCGCGCCTGCCGGGGCAGGGCGCGCTTCGAGATTGACGAGCGCGGCGTGCACGGCATCGTCGACGTATTTGTTCAGGATGGCATCGGTGAAATAGCCATAGTCGAAACGTCCGCCGCCGCCGCCCGAGCCGATTTCGCGCCGGCCGTTCTGCTCGGCGATCACCGTCACCGAAACGCGCACGAGCGGTCGCACGTCCGCCGCGAGCGCGCCGTCGCTGCGCGCGACCAGCACGACGTCATACTCGCCGGCGAGACCGGCCATCACCTGCGTGATGCGCGGGTCCTTGCCGCGCGCCATCTGCTCGACGCGCTCCAGCAATTTGACCTTGGCGTTCGCGTCGAGCGAATGCAAGGGATCGGCGGGCAGATACAGATCGCGCCCCGACACGCCCGTGAGCGTGCTCGCCGGCTTGATCTTGTGTTTGCCGCCGCCCGCTTTCGCAATCGCGCGCGTCGCGATCGCGGCCTGACGGATCGATTCGGGCGACAGGTCGTCCGAATACGCGAACGCCGTGCGCTCGCCCGACACGGCGCGCACGCCGACGCCCTGGTCGATGCTGAAGCTGCCCGATTTGACGATACCTTCTTCGAGACTCCACGCTTCGCTGCGCGTGGACTGGAAATAGAGGTCCGCGTAATCGACACGATGCGTGAAGATTTCCGCGAGCGTGCGGGTGATCAGTCCTTCGTCGAGGCCGTAGGGCGTGAGCAAAACGTCCTTCGCCGTGACCAGATTCCGAATGCCGGGTTCGATGATGTTCATGCGGTGCCTATTGCGTGTTCTGTGACGAGTTCGATGATATTTCAGACGAATTGCAGACTATTCTACGGTCTGATCCAGTCGTTTCATGTGCGGGGAGAAACCCGCGTCTTCAAGTCATCAGTCGAGTTGATCCGAGTAAGCCGCGCGATCACCCGATCACGCGATGTCGATAAGCCGGCAAGCTCTGCCGCACGGCCGCGATGCGTTGCAAATCGATGCCGCCGATCACGACGCCCGGCCCTTCGTCCCGAACGCCGACGATTTCGCCCCACGGATCGATCAGCATGCTGTGACCCCACGTGCGGCGTCCGTTCTCGTGATTGCCGCCCTGCGCCGCGGCGAGCACATAGCATTGATTCTCGACGGCGCGCGCCTTGAGCAGCGTCTCCCAGTGCGCACGGCCGGTCGTGTAAGTGAACGCGGAAGGCACGACCATCAGCGCGCAGTCGCCGAGCTTTCGGTACAGCTCCGGAAAGCGCAGGTCGTAGCACACCGACAATCCCACGCGTCCGAACGGCGCGTCGAAGGTCTGCACTTCGCTGCCCGGACAGATGGTGCGCGCTTCGTCGAACGATTCCTCGCCCTTTTCGAAATTGAACAGATGAATCTTGTCGTAGCGCGCGACCTGCGTGCCGCTCGGATCGAAGACGAGCGTCGTGTTCAGCACGCGGTTCTCTTCGGGCGAGCGCAGCGGCAGCGTCCCGCCGATGATCCACACGCGATGCTCGCGCGCCGCATCGGACAGAAATTGCTGGATCGGGCCCGAGCCGGGTGTTTCGCGGATCGCGAGCTTGTCGGTGTCCTTGAAGCCCATGTAGCAGAAATATTCGGGCAGCAGCACCAGTTGCGCGCCGCCTCGCGCGGCTTCGGCGATCAGGCGGCCGGCGTCGGCAAGATTGCGGTCACGGTCCGGCGTGCTGACCATCTGGAGCGCGGCGACCTGAAACGGGGCCGCGCTTTCGCTCGATCTTTCGCTCATGTCTCTTTGCGCTGGTAGAAAAAAGGGGACGAAAACGGCGTCGCCGGGGCGGATGCAAACGCCCGTTTTCAGCGGGCAGCGGACGGAACCACGGCGGCGGCGGGTGTTTCGATCTTACCCTGATCGCCATTGAGCCGCTTAACGACGGGTTTGCTCCACGAGCCGGTGATCGAATAGTCGAGCGCAAAAGCCTTCTGAATCGATGCCGACAGCGCGATGTCCGCCGCGAGCACGCCGAGGCCGAGCAGCGGATTGATCACCGCCGCGCCGATCGCCGCCGCGCCCGCGCCGACTGTCGGCACCACCTTCACGTGAAGATCCTGCGTCTGCTTCGGCATATCGACGACGCCCTGCATCTGCACGCGCGCGGGCGACGTGACCATGAGGAAGTCGTCCGTGCGGCTGATGCCGTCGACGATCTTCGCATTGCCCGTGATCTTCTCGAACGGCAGGCCCTTGCCGACGACATCCTCGAAGTGCAGCGTCAGCAGGTTGGCGAGACTGCGCAGGCTGAAGATGCCGAGCCACTTCGCCGCGCCCGGCGCACGCAGGATCTGGCCGTGACGCAGATCGACGTCGACGTTGCCATCGAGCGTATTCACATCGACGGCAGTCGGACCGCCGTTCCAGCCCGCGTGGCCCGAGACCGTGCCGCTGCCCGAATTGACGACATGCGGCGCGCCGAAGCGATCGATCAACTGTCCGCCGTTCTTTACGTCGAGCTTGAAATCGAGCGACGTGCGGCGCGGGATCGCGTCTTCCGTGTCTGCCTTTAAGACGCCCCCCGGCAGCGTGCGCCACGTCGCGTTCGCGGTGAGCGTCGCGTCGGGGTTGATGAGTTCGAGCTTGTCGAGCGTCCAGATCGGCTCGTCGGCGATGACCTCGTTGTGCGCGTCGACTTCGAGCCGCCCGAGGCTGTGACCGCGAAACACGAGTTCGTTCACGATGAGATCGATCGTCGGCACATTGCGCGGCGGCTTCCTGATGACCGGGCCGACCGTATCGCCCGCCATCTTCTCCGGAATCACGACCTTCGCAAAACGCCCTTGCAGGGTGCCGGAGCTGTCTCTCGTCGCGCCCGGCGTCCAGGCGACATCGCCCGACACCTGATCCGACGCGATGTTCGCCTGCCACTTGCGATCCGCTCCGCTCGCGCCGATCGCGATGTTCTCCCAGCGCCGGTCGAGCAGCTTGAGCGTCGTGAAGTGGATCGCGGCGCGCGTCGGAATGAACTGCTTGACGTTCTCGCTCATCGGCGGGCGCGGCGCGTTCGCGGCTGCTGCTGCTTCCGGCGTGGCGGTGCTGGCGGCGCTGATGTCGGCGAAGGTTTTGCGCCATGCGTCGGCATCGAGCTCGTTCAGATCGGCGTCCACGCTGACGCCCTCGGCCGGCAAATCGGCGGGCTTGTTCACGCCGATCGCGCCGCGCACGACTTTCAGACGCGCGCGCATGTTCATCGGCTCGGCGGCGTTCTGCGGATCGATCTTGACCTGCGCGCGGCCGATCTGCTGGAGCACGTAATGCGCCGCCACCGGCCCGAAGCTCAACTTCGCGTCGTGCAGATCCGACGCGCCGCCCGGCGCGGGCTGGAAGGTGAAGGAGAAGGGCATCGGCGTGCCCTGCGCCTTGCCGAACGGCGCGGGCAGATCGATGCCGAGACCCGTCAGATCCGAGTTTGCCTGCACGTTCGGCAGCGCGTTCTTCACGCCGTGCACGTGCAGTTCATAGGGCGCGGCGCCGTTGATGCGCTTCATGAATTCCGCGACCTGCGGCGTGATCCGCCGGTTGAGCCGCGTGGCGGCATCCGCGCCGATGCGCCCGTTCACATCGATCGCATAGCTGCCGTCGGGCTGCACGCCGCCTTTCGCGCGCACGTCGCCGCCGAGCAGTTGCGCAGTGAGGCCGTCGAGCGTCACGGTCTTGGCGGCGAAGTCGGCGCGGCCGCGCAGATGCGTGAGCGGCGGCAGATTGCCGTACGTGACTTCGTTGTCGGCGAAGGTGATCGAGCCTTTGTAATCGGGCTTGAGCGGCGGCAGCGGCGCGGGCGGACGGAAGCGCGGAATGCCGAGCGTGAGCGCGAGCGACGCGTCTCCTTTGGCGTCGATCTTGCGCGTCGCGTGCTTCGCCATCAGGCCGAGCGAGCTGTCGTCGACGTATTGCAGCATGTCGGCGAGCGGGCCGCGCGCGCGGCCGTCGATCCACAGCTTCGTCTCGCGATTGCCCGTATCGTCGATGCGCCCGACGACCTTCGAGACCTTCACGCCGCGGTAATGCCCCTTGTCGATATCGAAGCCGAGCTTGTTCTGCGCGAGCGTGAACGTGCCGTCGATGCCCTCGAACGCCGGCCAGAAGTTCGGCAGGCCGTTGGCCATCTTGCGCGGCGGAAACGGCGTCGGGTCGAACTTGCCGCCGGTGAACGGCGCGTTGATGCGGAAGATGCCCGCGTCGGGAAATTTCGCGTAGGGAAAGCGCGTGAGATCGCCGTGCACTTCGATTGTCCCGTTCTTCGCGACGCCCGCCTGCAGCGCATGGCCGAGATAGACGCGCACGCGCTCGTTCAGGCTCGTCGGCAGATAGCGCACGAGGCTCGTCACCTTCAGATGCGCGACCTTCGCCTTCAGATCGAGATTGCCGCGTCCGTGGCCCTGGTTCCAGTAATCGGCGGTGGCTTCGCCTTCGGCGTCCGCGTTCTTGACGCGCAGCCGGTCGATATGGATCGTGAAGGCGCGGCGCAGTTCGCCCGGCGCGATGGCATCCGCGACGGTCCAGTGCGCGTTGCCCTGCAGCGAGTCGAAGGTGAGACGCGGATCGTCGAACGCGCCGGGAATGATGACGGCCGCGTTCTTCGTGTCGATCGCGATCCTGCCTTCCTTCTCGTTGGCGTCGACGGTGCCCCACAGATTCTCGACGCCCGGAATGCCCGCACGCGGATGGTTGTTGATCGTGAGGCCGGGCGGCGGCTCCTGCGCCTGCACGCTCAGGCCTTCGAGATCGCCCTTGAACGCGTAATGCAGCAGCGGCGCATCGCCCTTCGTGCGCTGTTGCTGCGCTTCTTCCTCGTTCTTCGGCGCGGCGCGCTCGGTGAAGATCGTGTAGTTCGCCACCTGGCCGCGCGGATTGAAGCGCACGAGTTCGTTGAGCACCCTCGCCGGCACGGGCAGCGCGCGCACGAATTCCGCGAGGATGCCGATATCGACGGAATCGCCCGTCAGCCGCACCAGTTGCCCCTTGCCGGCACTTGGCGGGCGGAACGTGCCCGTCAGCGAGCGCGACACGAGCAGGCGCGCGACCGGCGTGCCGTCATCGAGCGGCGGCTGGCCGAGCTCCGCATGCAGGTCGCGCAGATTCAGCGTGTACTCGGTGTCGTTCTTCTCGATGCTCCAGCCGAAGCGCGCGATCGGCAGATCGAGACGCGGCTGCGTCGCGCGCACGCGCAGCGCCACGTTCGCGCCGGTCAGTTCGCCGGTTGCATTCTGCAACTGGCCGCCCGCGAAGTTCAGCCAGATCTGGTTGTTGATGCGCCCGTCGTACATCTGAAATGGCAGCTTCACGTAGCGCGCGAGCATCGGCAGATCGACGGGGCCGGTCGACATGTAGAGACGGCCGGTCCAGTTCGCGGGCGCGCCCATCGCGGAAAAAGGCTGATGACGGAAGTCCGCGCGAAAGTCGAGCGGGCCGTGCAGCACGTCGCCGTCGGCGGGCGCCTTGAGCGCGAGCCGATGGCGCGTGCCGTCGTTGATGATCGCGAGATTCAGGCGCTTGAACGCGATCTCGGGCGCTGAGCGTTGGGCGTCGCGCCAGCGCAGCGTGCCGTCGCGCAGAAGGATGCGGTCCTGGCCGAGCAGCCAGGTCGTGAACGCGTTCGAGCCGGTGCGATGCGTGGGCAGCGGCACGCCCGCGACGGACACCGCGCCGTCCCCATTGCGCGCGATGATCACGTCGGGACCATCGACGGTCAGGTCCGCGAGCTTGGGCCGCAGATGCAGCAGCGACGCCCACGCGATGCTCGCGCTCGCGTGCGGCACGGCGAGACCCGGCGAGCCATCGGCGGCATCGATGCTCAGATTGTCGATATCGAGTGTCGGCGAAAGCCCGGACCATCGCGCGGAAATCCTGCCGATATGCAACTGCGCGTGGATCTTCGACGAGACGAGCTGCTCGATGCGCGGCCGGAACGAATCGACCTGCGGCATGACGACATAGCGCAGGCCGACATACACGCCCGCGACCACGAAATACGCGATGGCCGCGACGACGAGAATGATTTTGAAGACGCGTGAAAGCACGCGCTCGGCGTTGCCGCTGGGCTTGGCTTGTCCAACTTCGTTCGGGTCGACGGATCGTCTGCTGTCGGACATGCTGCGGCTGTCGGGCGATATGGTAGTTTTGCGTGTTTGACGCTGAAATGTAACACGGGCATCGCGGGGATGGCCGCGGCCCGTGCACTCGTGGATGCTCGCAAAGCCGCGCCCGGCAAGACTCGCGGCGCGTTGCGTGAAGTGCGATGTCTTACCGGAAGCAATGAGCGAACCCAACCTTTCATGACCGACGCCACTCTTCTCAGTTCCGACTATTCCAACTATGCGGCGCGCGCGTATGCGGCGCGGCCCGAACTGGCGTCGAATGTCGCGCAGTGGGCGCGCTCGCGCATCACGCGCGAATGGATCGAAGCGCGCCTCGATGCGCACTGCACGCCATGCACCGAAAACGGCGTGCTCGACGAAGCCGCGCTCAAGACCGCGCTGCGGCGTCTGCGAACCGACGTGTTCTGCACGGTGATGGAGCGCGATCTCGCCGGCGCGGCCGACGTCGCCGAAGTCACCGGCGCGATGACCGATCTCGCCGAAGTCACGGTGCAGCGCGCGCTCGCGGTGTTGTCGGCGGACCTCGAAGCGCTCTTCGGCGAGCCGCGCGGACCGGACGGCGAGCGGCTGACGCTCGGCGTCGTCGGCATGGGCAAGCTCGGCGGGCGCGAGCTGAACGCATCGTCGGACATCGACCTGATCTTCGTTTATGAAGAGGATGGCGAGACCTCGGGCGGCACGCGCTCCGCACTCCCGACGCAGGAATTCTTCACACGGCTCGGCAAACGTCTGATCGGCGCGCTCGCGGAGATCACGCAGGACGGCTACGTGTTCCGCGTCGATATGCGGCTGCGGCCCAACGGCGATTCCGGCCCGCTCGTGTGCAGCCTCGGCATGCTCGAAGAGTATTTCTACGTGCAGGGCCGCGAGTGGGAGCGCTACGCGTGGATCAAGGGACGGCTCGTTTCGGAGACGCAGAGCGATTCCGCGAAGCGCCTCGCGAAGCAGCTCGAAGCGATCGCGACGCCGTTTATCTACCGGCGCTATCTCGACTACGGCGTGATCGCGGCGATCCGTTCGCTGCATCAGCAGATTCGGCAGGAAGCGCGGCGGCGCGCGTCGATGCGTCCCGACAAGGCCGACGACATCAAGCTCGGACGCGGCGGTATCCGCGAGATCGAGTTCAGCGCGCAGGTGTTTCAGTTGATTCGCGGCGGTCAGGCAGCTGATTTCCGCATTCGTCCGACGCTCGCGGTCCTCGAACGCGCCGCCGCCAATGGCCTGCTCGCGCCCAATGTGTGCGAGGCGCTGTCCGACGCGTATCTGTTCCTGCGCACGGTCGAGCATCGACTGCAATATCGCAACGACGCGCAGACGCACGCGATGCCCGTCGCGGACGACGAGCGCACGTTGCTCGCGAAGTCGCTCGGCTTTGCTGACTATGCCGCGCTGATGGACAAGCTCGACGCGCATCGCGAGCTCGTCGAGCAGCAGTTCGACGCGATCTTCGCCGACAAGGTGAGCGGGCAGGGCGGCTGCGGCGTCTCGGAGGATTCGGCGGCGTCGTGGATCTGGAGCAGCGCGCTCGCCGACGACTCCGCGCAGGAAGAACTCGCCGCGCGTCTCGCGGAACTCGGCTTCGCGGATCCCGCGCCGGTGCTTTCGCGTCTGACAGGCGTGTGGAATTCGGCGCGTTATGCAGGCTTGCCGTCGCAGAGCCGGGAGCGCTTCGACATCGTCGCGCAGCGGGCGCTCGAAGCCGTGCAGTCGATCGATGCGGGCAAGCGCGGCGACATCATCGTGCGTCTGTTCGATCTGCTCGAAGCCATCGGCAAGCGCGGCGCGTATCTCGCGCTGCTGACCGAATATCCGGCGGCGCTGGAGCGCGTGCTGTCGGTGCTATCGGGTTCGCGCTGGGCGGCGGGCTATCTGATCCGCCATCCGCAGTTGCTCGACGAATTGCTCGACGACGAAGCCATCGCCAGCCCGTTCGACTGGTCCGAGTTCAAGCGCTCGCTGATCGCGCGGCTCGACGCCGCCGAGGACGTCGAACATCAGATGGATCTGCTGCGTCATGCGCATCAGGCCGAAGTTTTTCGCATTCTGCTGATCGATCTCGCCGGTCATCTGAGCGTCGAGCATGTGAGCGACCGTCTTTCCGAACTCGCCGACGCCGTGCTCGACGTGACCGTGCGCACCGTGTGGAAGCAGTTCCCGAAGCGGCATCGCGAGACGCCGCGCTTTTCGGTCATCGCGTACGGGAAGCTGGGCGGCAAGGAACTGGGCTACGCGTCGGACCTCGATCTCATCTTCCTTTACGACGATGACGACGACGCCGCCTCCGACATCTACGCGATGTTCACGCGCCGCCTCATCACGTGGCTCACCGCGGCGACGGGCGCGGGCACGCTGTTCGATGTCGATTTGCGCCTGCGCCCGAACGGCGAATCCGGCCTGCTCGTGACCGACCTCGCAACGTTTCGGCGCTATCAGATTCGCGAGGGCGACGCGGCGAACACCGCGTGGGTCTGGGAGCATCAGGCGCTTTCGCGCGCACGTTACAGCGCGGGCGACGCGGAAATCGGCGCGGAGTTCGAGAAGATTCGCGCCGACGTGCTCGTCATGGAGCGCGACGCCGCCGCACTGGCACGCGAGATCGCGTCGATGCGCCAGCGCGTCGCCGACGGCCATCCGAATCGCAGCGAGCTGTTCGACCTGAAGCACGATCGCGGCGGCATGGTCGATATCGAGTTCATCGTGCAGTACTGGGTGCTGCTGCATACGCGTGAGCATCGCGCGTTTCTGCGCAACGCGGGCAACATCACGCTGCTCAAGATCGCCGCGCAAAGCGGATTGATCGCCGAAGATCAGGCCGATGTGATCGGCGCGGCCTACCGGCACTACCGCAAGCTTCAGCACACGCTGCGGCTCGACGGCATGGAGAAAGCGCGCGTCGATCCGGCCGAGGTTCAGGCCGAACGCGACGCGGTGACGGCGTTGTGGAATCGGGTGTTCGCCGTGGCGGGCTGAGCCCGGCGTTCAGGCGGCCAGCATTTCCTTTGCGTGCTTGCGCGTGGTCGCGGTGATTTCGAGGCCACCGAGCATGCGCGCCACTTCCTCCACGCGCCTGCTCTTGTCGAGCGGCGTTACCGTGCTCACGGTGCCGCCGGCATCGTCGGGCGACTTCGCGACCTGGAAATGCTGATCGCCGCGTGCGGCCACTTGCGGCAAATGCGTGACGCACAGCACCTGACGGTCGCGCCCGAGTTGATGCAACAGACGCCCGACCACTTCCGCGACACCGCCGCCGATGCCCGTGTCCACTTCGTCGAAGATGAGCGTGGGCGTCGGGCTCGCGGTGCTCGCGATCACGGCGAGCGCGAGGCTGATGCGCGCCAGTTCGCCGCCCGACGCGACTTTCGCGAGCGGCCTCAACGCGACGCCCGCGTGACCGGCGACGCGGAACTCGATCTGCTCCAGCCCGTTCGCACCGCCTTCCGCGAGCGGCACGAGCGCGACGTCGAAGCTGCCGCCCGCCATCGACAATTCCTGCATGCCGGCAGTGACCGCGTTCGACAGATGCTTCGCGGCCTTTGCGCGCGCCTTCGACAGCACTTTGGCCTGCGCCAGATATTCGGCTTTCGCTTTCTCCGCTGCGGCGTTGAGCGCGTCGAGATCGGCAGCGGCGTCGAGATCGGCGAGCTGTTGGCGGCGCGCGTCGTGTTCTTCGGGCAGCGTCTCGGGCTGAAGGCGGAACTTGCGCGCCGTCGAGTGCAGTTGATCCATGCGCCTTTCGACTTGTGCGAGCCGGTCGGGATCGAGTTCGAGCCGCTGCGCGTAGTGCGACAGCGAATACGACGCCTCCTGCAACTGGATTTCCGCCGGTTCGAGCGACGCGAGCACGTCGTTCAGCGCGGGATCGATATCGGCGAGACCGCGCACCTTCGAGATGATCGCGCCGAGCTGCGAGATCATCGCTTCGTCGGATTCGGAGAGCGCGCCGAGTGCGCCCTGCACGCCGTCGATGAGACTCGCCGAATGCGACAGCCGATGATGTTCCGCGCTCACTTCCTCCCATTCACCGGGCTGCGGCGCGAGTTTGTCGAACTCGCTCAGTTGCCACGCGAGACGCTCGCGTTCCAGTTGCAGTTCGCGGTCGCGGCTTTGCGCGGTCTCGACGGCCTGCTGCGCATCGCGCATGGCGCGCCACGCGCGATTCACCGCGCCGGCGGTATCGAGCAACTGCGCGTGCGTGTCGAAGAGTTCGCGTTGCGCGTCGGGACGCATCAGCAACTGATGCGCGTGCTGCCCATGAATGTCGACGAGCATTTCGCCCACTTCGCGAAGCTGCGCGAGCGTCGCTGGCGTGCCGTTGATGAACGCGCGCGAACGGCCGCCCGAATCGATCACCCGGCGCAGCATGACCGAGTCGCTGTCTTGCGACAACGCGTGCTCGTCCAGCCAGCGCGTGACTTGCGGATGCGTGCCGAATTCCGCGGTGATATCCGCGCGGGCCTGGCCCGTGCGCACGACGCTCGCGTCACCGCGGGCGCCGAGCGTGAGTGCGAGGGCATCGATCAGGATCGACTTGCCCGCGCCGGTTTCTCCCGAAAAGACCGTGAAACCTGGATCGAAATCGATGTCCAGCGTGGCGACGATGACGAAATCTCGAATGGAAAGATGACGGAGCATGGACGCTTCGGGGAAGGGGAATTCGGGAAGTTCAGAGAGAAGAGGCGTCCTGCGACGGATGCTCGTTCCAGTGCAGCTTCTTGCGCAACGTGGCGTACGAGCTGTAGCCGACCGGATGCAGCACCGGCACCGTGTGCTTCGAGCGCCGCACTTCGATCGCGTCGTTCAGTTCGACGGCGGTGAACGACTGCATGTCGAAATTCACGTTGACGTCCCGCCCGCCGATGATCTGGATGGTCACCTTCGAATCGTCGGGCAGCACGATCGGACGGTTCGACAGCGAGTGCGGCGCGATCGGCACCAGCACGAAGCCCTGCAACTGCGGATGAAGAATCGGCCCCGCCGACGACAGCGCGTAAGCGGTCGAGCCGGTTGGCGTCGCGACGATCAGGCCGTCCGAGCGCTGGTTGTACATGAAGTGGCCATCGACCGACACGCGCAACTCCGCCATGCCGGAAAAGCCGCTGCGATTCACCACGACGTCGTTGAACGCCAGTGCGTGATAGATCGGCTTGTCGTCGCGCATGATGCGCGCTTCGAGCAGGCTGCGCTCCTCGCGCTCGAACTGGCCGGCGAGCATCTGCGGGATGATCTCCTGCATCGCCTTCAACGGAATATCCGTGATGAAGCCGAGCCGCCCGTGATTCACGCCGATGAGCGGCGTCTTGTACGGCGCGAGCTGCCGGCCGATACCAAGCATGGTGCCGTCGCCGCCGAGCACGATCGCGACGTCCGCACGCGCGCCCATCTCCGCGATGGAGAGCGCCGGAAACTCCGTCACCTCGACATCTTTCGCGGTGCCCGCCTCGAACACGACCTCGAAGCCTTGCTGCGCCAGAAGACCGGCGAGCGATCTCAGCGGCGCCTCGATGCCTGGCGTGTTGGTGCGCCCCACGAGGGCGACGGTCTTGAATTGGCCAATTTCCATGCCGGCATTACACCATAGTCAGAGAGCGAAAAGAACCGCGGGCGATGGCGGACGAGCGTGCTGCGACGGGACCGCGCGACGCCGCACGGCACGCCCGTCGTTTATCGCTAGAATGGAGCGGACGTTGAACGCAGCGCACACGGCGCGGCTCGCCGCCCTCCGACTCGTTGAGCTAAAATTTCCCCATGCTAGACCCACGTGCACAAACCCTCCTGAAAACGTTGATCGAGCGCTACATCGCCGAAGGTCAGCCGGTCGGTTCGCGCACGTTATCACGCCATTCCGGTCTCGAACTGAGCCCCGCGACGATCCGCAACGTGATGTCGGATCTCGAGGAGCTCGGCCTCGTCTCGAGCCCGCATACGTCGGCGGGACGCATCCCCACGCCGCGCGGCTACCGGCTCTTCGTCGACACGATGCTGACTGTAGAAGCGCCGCAAGACGAAGCCATGACCACCGCGGTCAAGACCCGCCTGCAGGGCGAGGAGCCGCAGAAAATCGTCGCGGCGGCGGCGAGCGTGCTGTCCAGTCTTTCTTCGTTCGCGGGCGTCGTGCTCACGCCGCGCCGCAGCCACATGTTCAAGCAGATCGAGTTCATGCGGCTGTCGGACAAGCGCATCCTGCTCATCATCGTGACGCCCGAAGGCGACGTCCAGAACCGCATGATGGCGACGCAGCGCGACTACTCGCCCTCGCAGCTCGTCGAAGCGTCCAATTACATTAACGCGCATTTCGCGGGCCTGTCCTTCGACGAAGTGCGCCGCCGTCTGCGCGAGGAAATCGACCAGTTGCGCGGCGACATGACCGCGCTCATGCAGGCGGCCGTGGTCGCGAGCACCGCCGAGACGGATCCCATGGACACCGTGCTCATTTCCGGCGAGCGCAATCTGCTCGAAGTGGCGGACCTTTCGTCCGACATGGCGCGGCTGCGCAAGCTTTTCGATTTGTTCGACCAAAAGACGAGCCTCCTTCAACTGCTGGATGTATCGAGCCACGCACAAGGCGTGCAGATCTTCATCGGCGGCGAGAGCAATCTCGTGCCGATCGAGGAAATGAGCGTCGTGACGGCGCCATACGAGGTCAACGGGAAGATCGTCGGCACGCTCGGCGTGATCGGCCCGACGCGCATGGCGTATAACCGCGTGATTCCGATCGTGGACATCACCGCGCGCCTGCTCTCGATGTCACTCAGTCATCAGTGACGCCATCTTGGCGCGGCACGCAAGGCTGCGCCACTAGGCCGTTCGGCCAATGATGCCCGCGTGAGGCCGCCGCTATAATGGTCTTCAACTTTTAGACGACCACCCTTCCGGCCCGCTTGCCCTATGCGTTTCGACCTCGAGTTGCCCTCGCAGCCCAGCGCTTCGCATCGCGTCGCGGTGCTGCTGATCAATCTCGGCACGCCGGACGCGCCCACGCCGCGGGCGGTGCGCAAGTATCTGGCGCAGTTTCTGTCCGATCCGCGCGTCGTGGAAATTCCGTCGCTCGTGTGGCAGGTCATTCTGCGCGGGCTGATCCTGCCGTTTCGCGGACGCGCGTCGGCCAAGAAATATGCGCAAGTGTGGATGCACGAAGGATCGCCGTTGCGCGTGCATACGGAAAAGCAGGTCGAGGGTCTGCGGCGGCTGTTCGCGGCGAACGACTATCACGTGATCGTCGACTATGCGATGCGCTACGGGTCGCCCAGCATCGGCGCGATGCTGAATCAGCTGAAGCTCGAAGGTGCCGATCGCATTCTTCTCTTGCCGATGTATCCGCAATACTCGTCGTCCACGACAGCCACCGCGTTCGACGATGCCTTCGCCGCGCTCAAGCGCGTGCGCAATCAGCCGGAAATCCGCACGATCCGCCATTACGCGGATCATCCCGCGTATATCGGCGCGCTTGCCGAACAAGTGCGCGACTATTGGCGGCATCACGGCCAGCCGGATTTCGCCGCGGGCGACAAGCTCGTCCTGAGCTTTCACGGCGTGCCGAAGCGCACGATGGATCTCGGCGATCCGTATCACGACCAGTGCCAGTCGACCGGCGCGCTGCTCACGGCCGCGCTCGGACTCACGCCGGTGGAATGCCGCGTCACGTTCCAGTCGCGCTTCGGCCGCGCGGAGTGGCTTCAGCCGTACACCGCGCCGACGGTCACGGAACTCGGCGCGGGCGGCGTCGCGCGCGTGGATGTGTTCTGTCCCGGCTTCACGGCGGATTGTCTGGAAACGATCGAGGAAATCGGCATCGAGGTGCGCGACGAATTTCTGAAGGCCGGCGGCAGGCATTTCCACCGGATTCCCTGTCTGAACGCGACGCCCGCGTGGATCAAGGGGCTCGGCGAAATCGCCGCGCAGCATCTGCAAGGATGGCCCGTGCAGACCGTGCAGCCGCTTTCCGCGGTCGCCTGAGCACGGCTTTTTCAAGCATTCACCCATGAACTACAAGATTTCGACGGAACCTGGCGCGCGTTTGCGCATCGATAAGTGGCTCTGGGCGGCGCGTTTCTTCAAGACGCGTTCGCTCGCGAGCGATGCGGTGGAAAAGGGCCGTGTGAAGATCGGCGGGGCGAACGTGAAGCCGTCGAAGGACGTGCGTGTCGGCGATATCGTCGAGATCGATATCGAGCGGCTTGTCTGGCAGGTCGAAGTACGCGGGCTATGCGACGTGCGCGGCCCGGCGACGGTCGCGCAGACGCTCTATGCCGAAACCGAAGAAGGCCGGGCCAAGCGCACGGCCGAAGCCGAGCGTCGCAAGACGTTCCACGAACCCGCAGCCGGCTTGCAGGGCAGGCCGACGAAGCGCGACCGCCGGACTATCGACAAATTTTCTCGTTCGGATTGAAGTAACTTTCGATGGTCGCGTGAACGCCACCGTACTCGGTGTTACGGTCCGTCACGACGCCGGACATGCAGATGGTGGTCGTTCCCGCGACGAGTACCAGGGCGACCACCGCGATAGCAAAGGTCAGTTTCATGGTATCCCCGGAGAACGGGTTGCCCGGTCAGAAAGCGGCCGGTTCAGGAAACGGGCAAGGGCTGAAAGCGGATTGAAGCATTTCGTAGGATTAGGGTAAACGTGCGTCCTGCGGTGCTTGATTGAAGTGTAGGCGAGTCAGGGCTTTCCCTCAATCTGAAATTGCGCGCCGCGGCGAAGTGTGAGTTACGGGCCATTTCGGTGCCATCGGAGCGCTCGAATTGGTCCGAAAAATTCGCGCAAAACCCTTGAAAATATCTTCGACGCCCCAATTTCCGCCGCTAGTGCGAAAAACGCGATCCGGACTGCGCTCCGCCGCTTTCGCAACCGATTCAACTCAACAGCAATAGATATTGAGCGACATGGAAAACACGCAAGAGAATTCAGCGAGCCAGAACCCGACGCCCGCCGACGAGAACGCGCGCCAGGCCGCAGATACCACCAGCACGGCGCAGGCCGCACCGGCAGAAGCGGCTGCCACGCCGCAAGCTGCGCCGAACGAGGCCGAGGCCGCGCTGGCCGAAGCGCAGGCCACCATCGCGGCGCTCAAGGAAGACTTCCTGCGCGCCAAGGCCGAGACGGAAAACGTCCGCCGCCGCAGCCAGGAAGATGTCGCGAAGGCGCATAAATTCGCCATCGAAAATTTCGCGGAGAACCTGCTGCCGGTGCTCGACAGCCTCGAAGCCGCGCTCGCCGACCAGTCGTCGGATCTCGCCAAGGTTCGCGAAGGCGTCGAACTGACGCTGCGTCAGCTCACCGGCGCGTTGGAGAAGGGCCGCGTCATCGCGTTGAATCCTGTCGGCGAGAAATTCGATCCGCATCGCCATCAGGCCATCTCGATGGTGCCGGCCGAGCAGGATCCCAATACCGTCGTCACGGTGCTGCAAAAGGGTTACGTGATCGCGGATCGCGTGCTGCGTCCGGCGCTCGTGACCGTCGCCGCGCCGAAATAACGCGTCTGCGGCGATCACGGCCAGTGTGCCGCCGTTCCGGCCGCATTCGCGGTCTTCCGCGGCGCACGAAAAGATTGGCTCCGCACAAAAAAACTTATAGACCGCATCGCGTTCAGGGTCTTGAAATCGAAACTGGCGCTCTTATCTTGCGTACAGGTATGAATTTTGGGCGTTCGGCCCGGTAAATCGGCAAAAGCCGGCGTCAGGCACGACACACCGCCGCCGCAACGCCACTGCGATCAAAGCTAGGAGAGGATAAAAAATGGGCAGAATCATCGGCATCGACCTCGGCACCACGAACTCATGCGTGGCGCTGATGGAAGGCAATCAGGTCAAGGTCATCGAGAATTCGGAAGGCGCGCGCACCACGCCGTCGATCATCGCTTACATGGATGACAACGAAATTCTCGTCGGCGCGCCTGCCAAGCGTCAGTCGGTCACCAATCCGCGCAACACGCTGTACGCGGTCAAGCGCCTGATCGGCCGCCGCTTCGAAGAGAAGGAAGTGCAGAAGGACATCAATCTGATGCCCTACAAGATCGTCAAGCATGATAACGGCGACGCATGGGTCGAGGCGCATGGCAAGAACCTCGCGCCGTCGCAGGTTTCCGCCGAAGTGCTGCGCAAGATGAAGAAGACCGCCGAGGACTACCTCGGCGAGCCGGTCACGGAAGCCGTCATCACGGTGCCGGCGTACTTCAACGACAGCCAGCGTCAGGCAACGAAGGATGCGGGCCGCATCGCCGGTCTGGAAGTGAAGCGCATCATCAACGAGCCGACGGCAGCCGCGCTCGCGTTCGGTCTGGACAAGGCCGAAAAGGGCGACCGCAAGATCGCCGTGTTCGACCTGGGCGGCGGCACGTTCGATATCTCGATCATCGAAATCGCGGACGTGGACGGCGAAATGCAGTTCGAAGTGCTGTCGACGAACGGCGACACGTTCCTCGGCGGTGAAGATTTCGACCAGCGCATCATCGATTACATCATCGGCGAGTTCAAGAAGGAACAGGGCGTCGATCTGAGCAAGGACGTGCTCGCGCTGCAGCGCCTGAAGGAAGCCGCTGAAAAGGCGAAGATCGAACTGTCGTCGACGGCGCAGACCGACATCAACCTGCCGTACATCACGGCCGACGCGTCGGGTCCGAAGCACTTGAACCTCAAGTTCACGCGCGCGAAGCTCGAAGCGCTCGTCGAAGAGCTGATCGAGCGCACGATCGAACCGTGCCGCATCGCGATCAAGGATGCGGGCGTGAAGGTCGGCGACATCGACGACGTGATTCTCGTCGGCGGCATGACGCGTATGCCGAAGGTGCAGGAAAAGGTGAAGGAGTTCTTCGGCAAGGATCCGCGCCGTGACGTGAACCCGGACGAAGCCGTGGCCGTTGGCGCCGCGATTCAGGGTCAGGTTCTGTCGGGCGACCGCAAGGACGTTTTGCTGCTCGACGTGACGCCTTTGTCGCTCGGCATCGAGACGCTCGGCGGCGTGATGACGAAGATGATCAACAAGAACACGACGATCCCGACGAAGCACTCGCAAGTGTATTCGACGGCCGACGACAACCAGGGCGCCGTGACGATCAAGGTGTTCCAGGGCGAGCGCGAAATGGCCGTGGGCAACAAGCTGCTCGGCGAGTTCAACCTCGAAGGCATTCCGCCCGCACCGCGCGGCACGCCGCAGATCGAAGTGACCTTCGACATCGACGCAAACGGCATTCTGCACGTGGGCGCGAAGGACAAGGCGACGGGCAAGGAAAACAAGATCACCATCAAGGCGAACTCGGGTCTGACGGACGCGGAAATCGACAAGATGGTGAAGGACGCCGAAGCCAACGCCGAGGAAGATCACAAGCTGCGCGAACTGGCCGATGCCCGCAACCAGGGCGACGCGCTGGTCCACAGCACGAAGAAGGCCGTCGCCGAATACGGTGACAAGGTCGACGCTTCGGAGAAGGAAAAGATCGAAGCGGCGCTTAAGGACCTCGAAGAAGCGCTGAAGAGCAATTCGAGCGACAAGGCCACGATCGAAGCGAAGGTCGAGGCGCTGGCTCAAGCCTCGCAGAAGCTCGGCGAAAAGATGTACGCCGACATGCAGGCGCAGCAAGGCGCGGCGAGCGCGGCGGCTGGTGCGGCAGGCGCGGGCGCGTCGGCGGATGCGGGCGCGAGCCAGCACCACGACGATGTCGTCGACGCCGACTTCAAGGAAGTGAAGAAGGACTAAGCCGCAAGGGCGCGGGAGTGGCAACGCTCACGCGCTTTTCGGTGGCAACACCGGGACGCGTGACGCGTCTTACGTGTAACGCGCCTGGCGAGCCTCACGGCTCTCCGGGCACGTTGTTTTTTCAGAGGCGCCTTGATTTAGGCGAGGCGCGCGAAGTTTTACGCGCGAGTCGAAGCAACGGACTCGCAGCATCTGACAGGAACCGTCGCGGGTAAGCGCGGCGGCATCGAACCGACATGGCGAAACGGGATTACTACGACGTTCTGGGCGTCGCGAAAAACGCGAGCGACGACGAGATCAAGAAGGCGTATCGCAAGCTCGCGATGAAGTATCACCCTGACCGCAATCCGGACAACAAGAAGGCGGAAGAGAATTTCAAGGAGGCGAAGGAAGCCTACGAAATGCTCTCCGACCAGCAGAAGCGGGCCGCGTACGATCAGTACGGCCACGCGGGCGTCGATCCGAACATGGCGGGCGCGGGCGCGCAAGGTTTCGGCGGTTTCGCCGATGCCTTCGGCGATATCTTCGGCGACATCTTCGGACAGGCCGCGGGCGGCGCTGCTCGCGGCGGACGCGGCGGACCGCAGGTGTATCGCGGCGCGGACTTGCGCTACAGCATGGAGATCACGCTCGAGCAGGCGGCGCACGGTTACGACACGCAGATCCGCGTGCCGAGCTGGGTGAACTGCAACGCCTGTCACGGCTCGGGCGCGAAGCCGGGCACCAAGCCGGAAACCTGCCCGACCTGTCACGGCCAGGGCCAGGTGCGCATGTCGCAGGGCTTCTTCAGCATTCAGCAGACGTGCCCGAAGTGTCACGGCAGCGGCAGCTACATCCCCGATCCGTGCGCGAACTGCCACGGCGCGGGCAAGGTGAAGGAAACGAAGACGCTGGAAGTGAAGATTCCGGCGGGCATCGATGACGGCATGCGCATCCGCTCGGCCGGCAACGGCGAGCCGGGCATCAACGGCGGCCCGAACGGCGACTTGTACGTGGAAATCCACATCAAGCAGCACACGGTGTTCGAGCGCGACGGCGACGATCTGCACTGCCAGATGCCGATCCAGTTCACGACCGCGGCATTGGGTGGCGAGATCGAAGTGCCTACGTTGGCGGGCCGCGCGAGCTTCACGGTCCCGGAAGGCACGCAGTCGGGCAAGACGTTCCGTCTGCGCGGCAAGGGCATCAAGGGCTTGCGTTCGAGCATCGCCGGCGATCTCTACGTGCATGTGCAGGTGGAAACGCCGGTCAAGCTCACGGAGCAGCAGCGCGATCTGCTAAAGCAGTTCGAAAAGTCGCTGGAGCAGGGCGGCGCGCGGCATAGTCCGCAAAGCAAGAGCTGGTTCGACCGCGTGAAGAGCTTCTTCGACTGATGCGGTTGAGTGCGGTGTACGTCGTGCGAGCATGACGATGAAAACCGAAGAGCGCAGCGCGGTGTTCGCGCTGCTCGACGATTGCGATGCGACCGCCGAAAGGCGGTCGAGTCGTTTGTACACGGACTTCGCGCATGAACGCGTGTGTGTGGATGCGCGTGAGCTCGACGCGGTTTGCGGCGACATCGAACGCGATCTGCGAGGCGGTCTTCATGCGGTCGTCGTCGCGGATTACGAATTCGGGCGCAATCTCCAGTTCGGCAGCATCGGACGCGGCGACGATCATGCGCTGCGCGTGCTCATGTTCCGCGAGTGCGCGCGTCTGTCGCGCGATGAAGTCGACGCGTGGCTCGCGTCCGAAGGCGATGACCTGACGGCAGGCGTCGCGGGCATCGAAGCGAGCGTCACGCGCGATGAATTCGATGCGTCGATCGCCGCTGTGCAGGACGCGCTGCGCGAAGGCGAGTCGTATCAGATCAACTACACGTTCCGGCTGAACTTCGATGTGTTCGGCGCGCCGCTCGCGCTGTATCGGCGTTTGCGCGAGCGGCAGGCCGTGCATTACGGCGCGTTGATCGCGCTGCCGAATGGCAGAACGGTCGTATCGTGTTCGCCGGAATTGTTCGTCGAAAAACAAGGCGATCTGCTGCGCGCCCGGCCGATGAAAGGCACCGCGCCGCGCGACGCCGATCCCGAGGCGCTGCGCCACGATCCGAAGAATCGCGCGGAGAACGTGATGATCGTCGATCTGCTGCGCAACGACATGTCGCGCGTGGCGGTCACGGGTTCGGTGAATGTGCCCGTGCTGTTTTCGGTCGAGCCTTACGCGTCGGTGTGGCAGATGACATCGACGATCGAAGCGCGGGTGATTCCCGGCACGTCGTTCGCCGCCATCGTACGCGCGCTCTTTCCATGCGGTTCGATCACCGGCGCGCCGAAGTATCGGACGATGCAGCTGATCGACGAAATCGAGAGCACGCCGCGCGGTCTTTATACGGGCGCGATCGGCTGGCTGGATGCGAGCGGCGATTTCTGCATGTCGGTGGCGATCCGCACGATCGTCGTCGATGCCGCGGGCAGGCGTGGCGTGCTCGGCATCGGCGCGGGCATCGTGCTCGATAGCGTCGCCGCCGACGAATACGAGGAGTGTCTGTTGAAAGCACGCTTCCTGACCGGCGCGGACCCCGGCTTCGAGCTTTTCGAGACTATCTATGCGACGCGCGATGAAGGCGTTCGCCACTACGCGCGCCACGTCGCGCGATTGAAGGCCAGCGCCGCGTATCTCGGCTTTGCGTTCGACGAGCGCGCGCTCTCGGCTCAAATCGAGCAGCAGTGCGCGGGATTCGACGCGGGCAAGCCGTATCGTATGCGCATCGCGCTGGACAAGAGCGGACGTATCGCGATGACGAGCGCGCCGCTCGCACCGTTGCCGTCGGATACCGTGGATGTGTTGCTCGCGTCCGATCGCGGCTTTGCGCCGCAGTCGTCCGGCGATCCGCTGCTGCGTCACAAGACGACGCGCCGCGCCGACTACGATCGCGCATGGAAAGCCGCCGAAGCCGAAGGGGCCTTCGACATGTTGTTCGTCAACGAACGCGGCGAGCTGACCGAAGGCGGCCGTTCCAGCGTCTTCGTGCAGCTCGGCGGCCAGTGGTTCACGCCGCCCATCGACGCTGGCGTGTTGCCGGGCGTGATGCGCGCGGTGCTCATCGAAGAACTCCACGCCGCCGAACGCACGCTGACGATAGACGACTTGCAGACAGCCGAAGACCTGCTCATCAGCAACGCATTACGCGGCGGCGTGAAGGCAAGGCTTCGGCGCTGAACGCATCACCACTCGGCGACGCTGCCGTCTGCATGACGCCACACCGGATTGCGCCAGCGATGCCCGACCTTCGCCATCTCGCGCACCTTCTCCTCGTTCACCTCGATGCCTAATCCCGGCCCTTGCGGGATCGTCACCATGCCGTCTTCGTACTTGAAGACTTCCGGATTCCTGATGTAATCGAGCAGGTCGTTGCCCTTGTTGTAGTGGATGCCGAGGCTCTGCTCCTGAATGAACGCGTTGTAGCTCACCGCGTCGATCTGCAGGCAGGTCGCGAGCGCGATCGGGCCGAGCGGGCAGTGCAGCGCGAGCGCGACATCGTAGGCTTCGGCCATTGTCGCGATCTTGCGGCATTCGGTCAGGCCGCCCGCATGGGACGCATCCGGTTGAATGATGTCGACATACCCGCCCGCCAGAATGTGCTTGAAGTCCCAGCGCGAGTAGAGCCGCTCGCCGAGCGCGATCGGCGTGCTCGTCTGGTTGACGATATCGCGCAGCGCCTCGACGTTCTCCGACAGCACCGGCTCTTCGATGAACATCAGCTTGAACGGATCGAGTTCCTTCGCGAGCACCTTCGCCATCGGCTTGTGCACGCGTCCGTGAAAGTCGACGCCGATGCCCACGTTCGGACCAACCGCTTCACGCACGGCGCGCACGTTGTCGATGACGCCTTGCACCTTGTCGAAGGTATCGATGATCTGCAACTCTTCCGAGCCGTTCATCTTCACGGCCTTGAAGCCGCGATCGACCACCGCGCGCGCGTTGTTCGCGACATCGCTCGGACGGTCGCCGCCGATCCACGAATACACCTTGATCTTGTCGCGCACCTGGCCGCCGAGCAGCGCGTGAACCGGCACGCCGTGATACTTGCCGAGAATGTCCCACAGCGCCTGATCGACGCCCGCGATCGCGCTCATGCCGATAGGACCGCCGCGATAGAAGCCGGAGCGATACATGACCTGCCAGAGGTCTTCGATATGACGCGGGTCGCGGCCGACGAGGTAATCGGCGAGTTCATCGACGGCGGCGGCGACCGTATGCGCGCGGCCTTCGACGACCGGCTCGCCCCAGCCGGTGATGCCTTCGTCCGTTTCAATCTTGAGGAAGCACCAGCGTGGCGGAACGATGAAGGTCTCGAGTTTCGTGATTTTCATTGAGCGTCTCCTGAAGGGATTTACATGTTAGCAAAAAGCCGCCGTCTAGGCATATTAATAGTATTATTCAATTCTGACCGGACCTTTCGAAACATCAGTCGAATACTCCATAATCGTGGCCACACCTAAAGGAGACCATCATTCACCGGGATCTACATGGCCGCGTGGCGCATGAACTGGGCATGGCGATTCTGCGTGGCGACGTCGCGCCCGGATCGCCCTTGCCGCGCGAAGCGGAGTTGATGGAGCGTTTCGGCGTGAGCCGCACGGTGCTGCGCGAGGCGTTGCGCACGCTCACGTCGAAAGGGCTGATCGAGTCGCGGCCGAAAGTCGGCACGCGCGTGCGCGCGAAGGATGCCTGGAATCTGCTCGATTCCGACATGCTCGACTGGTATTCGCGCGTCGCGCCGCCGCTGCAATTCGCGCTCAAGCTTCAGGAAATGCGCGAGATGATCGAGCCGTACGCCGCCGCGCTCGCCGCCGATAACCACGAGGAACGCACGCGCGAGCGTCTCACACGCGCGCATCAGGCGATGGTCGGCGCACAGAATGTCGAAGAATGGGTGCGCGCGGACCTCGATTTCCATCTGTGCGTGCTCGCCGCGTGCAGCAACGAATTGCTGATACCGCTCGGCGCGTTGATCGAGCGCACGTTGGAAGGCCAACTCCGCTTGAACGCCAAGCGCGCCGATGTCTACAATGCGTCGCTCGCGGAACATACGGCTGTGTTTCAGGCGATCGTCGCGCGCGATTCGGCCGGTGCGCGCCGCGCGATGGCCGATTTGCTCGGCGTGACGCGCGGCAGGATCGAAGGCTAAAACGCGTTCAGCGGAATCTTCAGATAGGTCGTGCCGTTGCCGGCCGCGTCAGGAAAGTGGCCCGCGCGAATGTTCACCTGGATCGCGGGCAAGATGAGCGTCGGCATGCCGAGGGTCGCGTCGCGTGCCTCGCGCATCGCGACGAATTCGTCCTCGGTCTTGCCGCCGCCGACGTGAATGTTCTTCTCGCGCTGCTCGCGCACCGTGCATTGCCACTGCGGGTCGCGCGTGTCGGGCGGATAGTCGTGGCAGACGAAGAGGCGCGTTTCCGGATCGAGCGCGAGCAGGCGCTGGATCGATCGATACAGCCTGCGTGCGCTGCCACCGGGAAAATCGCAGCGCGCGGTGCCGACGTCCGGCATGAAGAGCGTGTCGCCGACGAACACCGCATCGCCGATCCGATACGCCATGTCAGCGGGCGTGTGGCCCGGCACGAACAGCGCCGTCGCCTCGATCTCGCCGATCATGAAGCGCTCGCCGTCCGAAAACAGATGATCGAATTGCGAGCCGTCGAGCTGAAACTCCGGTTCGAGATCGAAAATCTTCTTGAACACGCCCTGCACGGCGCGTATGGATTCGCCGATGGCGATCTTTCCGCCCAGCGTGCGCTTCAGATACGGCGCCGCCGAAAGATGGTCGGCATGCGCGTGCGTCTCCAGAATCCATTCGACGGAGAGCCGCTTTTCGCGCACGAACGCGACGACCGCATCGGCTGATTGCGTCGAGGTGCGCGCGGCTTTCGGATCGTAGTCGAGCACGGGATCGACGATCGCCGCTGCCGAACCGGCCTCCTTGTAGACGACATACGTCATCGTGCCGGTGTTGATGTCGAAGAAAGGCTGAGTGATGGCTTGCACGCTGACTCCCCCGGTTGTTGCCTCGCGTCCTGCTCTCGTCGCCCGGATCGATTGGGCGTGTTTGTCGGGATCGCGATACAGTGTAACCCTTTGCGCCGGACCCCAACGCACCGGCGCTCACCTCCACGAAAGCTCGATCAAAAGGTTCGAATGCCGCACGTCCCGACTTCGCTCGCGTCGTCGTGGGGCGCGTGGGCCGTCTTCGTCAGCGTCCTCGCGACGCAACTCGGCGTGCCCGTCCCCGCCGCGCCGATGCTGATTCTCGCCGGCACGATCGTCGCCGCCGGCAACGCGCCGTTCTGGCAGATGCTCGCGGCCGCGGTGCTCGCCGTGCTCATCGCGGATTCACTCTGGTTCGCCGCGGGCCGCCTCTACGGCCGCCGCTTTCTCAATTCGCTCGTGCGCTTCTCGCTGTCCATTGATTCGACGCTGCGCACCGCGCGCCGCTGGTTCGAGCGCTTCGGCGTGCCGCTGCTCGCGCTGTCGAAGTTCGTGCCGGGGCTCGGGCTCGTGTCGGCGCCGCTGCTCGGCACCACGCAGATCGAAGTGCGCGTGTTCCTGTTGTGGGATCTGATCGGCGCGACCGCGTGGGCGAGTTTCTGGATGCTCGGCGGCGCGGCGCTGCAGGAACAGATCGCGCGACTCGTCGTGCTGGTGCGCGCCAACGGCACGACGGTGATCGATATTCTCGTGATGGTCGCGCTCGGTTTCCTGCTGTATCGATGGATCCGGCGCGAGCAGTTTCGTCAGTGGCTCGCGAAGTATCACATCACGCCGGATCAGCTCGACTCGATGATGCGTTCCGACACGCCGCCCGTGATCTACGATGCGCGCCCGGCGGAGATTCGTCGCCGCGAGCCGTATCGCATCGCGGGCGCGATCGCGCTGGATCTCGATTCGCCGGATCGCGTCGATCAGTTGTATTCGGAGCACGAGGTGGTCGTGTATTGCGTGTGCCCGAACGAGGCCACCGCGAAGATCATCGCGCGGCAGTTGCGCGCGAAGGGTTTCAGCCATGTGCGGCCGCTGAAGGGTGGGCTGGATGCGTGGGAGAAGCACGGCTATCCGGTCGAACCGATGCCGGCTGAGCACCTCCGTGCCGCGTCCGGTCACGACGACGACATCGATCACGACATGGTCACGATTCGCGCGACCGCGCCGGAATGAGCTACGTCCGGCGCGCGGGACGGTTCACCAGCGCGATGCCCGCGAGCACCATCGCCGCGGCGACCATGAAACGCGCGGTGAACTGCTCGCCGAGCAGCAGCACGCCGAAGGTGACGCCGAAGATCGGCGTGAGAAACGAGAACACCGAGAGCCGCGACGCCATATAGCGCGTGAGCAGCCAGAACCACGTCAGATAGCTGATGAACGCGACGACGATCGCCTGATACGCGAGGCTCGCGATCGCGAGCGGCGAGACGGCGCCGACGTGTGTCTGTCCGATGCCCGCCGCGAGCACGAGCAGCAGCACCGCCGACACCGCCAGCTGATAGAACAGCGTCTTGCTCGCGCTAGCATGCGAAAGCGACGACGCGCGCACGACGACCGTCGTCGCGGCCCAGAAGATGCCGGCCATGATGCCGAGCGCATCGCCCGCGATACCCCGCATCGTCGATGTGCTGTTCGGATTGCCGTGCAGAAAGCCGTCGGCGAATGCGAGCGCGATGCCGCAGAACGCGAGCACGATGCCGCACCACTGCGTGCGCGAAAGCCGCTCGCCCGCGACGAACCAGTGCAGGCCGAGCGCGGTGAAGCAGGGCGCGGTGTAGAGAAACACGGCCATGCGCGTCGCCGTGGTGAGACTCAGGCCGAAGAAAATGCAGACGAACTCGCCGCCGAATAGCAGACCCGCGAGCAGGCCGGCGGGCAGCGTGTCGTCGCGCTGGAAAAGCGGCACGCCGCGCGTGCGCGTCCAGATCCATACGAGGCATGTCGCGATCAGCGAGCGGATGCCGGCCTGCAGCATCGGCGGAATCGATGCGTTCGCTTCCTTGATCGCGACTTGCTGGAATCCCCACGCACCGCACAGCGCGATCATCACGATGATGGCGGTGGCGTCGGGGGCGCGGCGAAGGGAGACGGACGGCGTGCTCATCGGCTGGCTCGGTAAGCGTGGCCGGAGAGGCCATGCACTGATTTGGAGCGTCGATTGTGCCAGCGAACGGCCTTCGATGAGCGAAAGGTCGTGATGAGCCCGTGGAGATTGCGCGCCGCGACGAATGCGCGGCGCGCGACGTGTTGCGTGCGTTACGAATGCTTTTCGATCAGTTCGACCTTGTAGCCGTCCGGATCTTCGACGAACGCGATCACCGTCGTGCCGCCTTTCACCGGACCGGCTTCGCGCGTGACCTTGCCGCCTGCCTGGCGAATGCGCTCGCATGCGCCGGCGGCGTCGTCGACTTCGAGCGCGATATGGCCGTAAGCCGTGCCGAGATCGTACTTGTCGGTGCCCCAGTTATAGGTCAGCTCGAGCACGCTGTTCTCGCTTTCCGGGCCGTAGCCGACGAACGCGAGCGTGTACTTGTACTCGGTGTTCTCGCTTTGACGCAGCACTTTCATGCCGAGAATGCGCGTATAGAAATCGATGGAACGCTGCAGGTCGCCGACGCGCAGCATCGTATGGAGGAGTCGCATGGTGGGGTTCCTGTTGTGTGTCGTTTGCGGGGGACAGGAAGGAAATTGTACCGTCGGCGCCCGCCGCACGCTGACGACACCTCAGAGCGCCGGCAGCAGATCCGGCGGATGATGCTTGAGCGTATGCCGCGCTTCGCGGAACTCGGGGAAGATGGACTCGACCGTCTGCCAGAAACGCGGGCTGTGGTTCATCTCGCGCAGATGCGCGAGCTCGTGCGCGACGACGTAATCGATGATCGACATCGGGAAATGAATGAGCCGCCAGTTCAGGCGGATCTTGCCGTCGCTGGAACAACTGCCCCAGCGCGTCGCCGCCGATGACAACGCATACGCGCGATACTCGACGCCGAGCTTCGCCGCATACACCGCGAGCCGCTCGCCGAAGATGCGCTTCGCTTCCGATTGCAGCCAGCCCTGCACGCGATCCTTGATCTGCTGCGCGTCGGCGAGTGCGGGCAGCGCGAGCGAAAGCACGTTGGTCTTGTCGTCGAAAGACAGCGCGCTTGCCGACGAGCCGAGCGACACGCTGATCGTCTTGCCGAGATACGGAAACTGCGCGCCATCCTTCCAGTCGATGCGCGGCAGCGCGCGCTGCTCGACGCGCGTCTGCCATTCGGTGAGCTTCTTGACGATCCAGTTCTGCTTGTCGAGGATCGCGCTTTCAATGTCCGCGATCGTCACCCAGCGCGGCGCGGTGATCGCGAGCCCGGTGCCGTCGATGCAAAAGCCGATCGTGCGCCGCGCCGAACGCCTCAACCGATACTCCAGCGCGCCTGCCTTCAACGCGATGCGGCGCAGGCGCACGCCATCGGGCAGCGGTGTTGCCGGAGCGGGGGGCGTGAGGACGGGAACGGGATCGGCGGCGGGGACATCGCCGCGCAGCGGAGCGGGTCCGTTCGCGGGCGGCGCGCCGGAGTATGCCGGCGCATGCTCGAACGGCAGATCGAGTTGCAGGGTATCGAGCGCGACGGCGGGGCGCTGTCGCGATGGGGCTTTCTGCATCGGCTCGGCTTTGCGCTCACGGCGCAGGAATGACGAGAAGAATGAGTAAGGCACGCCGCGGCTCGATTCGAACGCTGCCGCTTCAGCGGCCCGCGCCCGCGGCGCCGGCTTCACCCGGCTGCGCGTTCGGCGCGGCGTAAGCGTGCGGATCGATGCGGCGCATTTCCGCCTCGATCCAGCTTTCGACGCGCGTGTTCACTTCCTCGGGCGTGAGGCCGGCTGTATCGATCGGCCTGCCGATCGACACCGTGACTATACCCGGATATTTGATGAAGGAATTGCGTGGCCAGACGTGACCGGCGTTGTGCGCGATCGGCACGACCGGCGCGCCGGTCACGACGGCGAAGCGCGCGCCGCCGGTCTTGTACTTGCCCTGGCTGCCGACGCGCGTTCGCGTACCTTCAGGAAACATGATGACCCACGCGCCTTCGTCCATGCGCGCGCGGCCCTGGCTCGTGACGGACGCGAACGCATCGCGTCCCTGCTTGCGATCGATATGGACCATCTTGAGCAGCCCGAGCGCCCAGCCGAAGAACGGCACGTAGAGCAACTCGCGCTTGAACACGTAGCAGAGCGGCCGCGGCATCAACGCGGGAAACGCGAGCGTCTCCCATGCGGACTGATGCTTCGACAACAGCACGGCGGGACCGTCCGGCAGATTCTCCATGCCTTCGATCTTGTAGCGAATCCCGATCAGATGCCGCAGCACGACGATGGTCGATTTGCACCAGCCGGCCGCCATCCAGTAGCGCTTGTCGGCGCGCATGAACGGAAACGCAATGAAACAGGCGATCGCGTACGGCGTCGTGTACACGATGAAGTAAAGCATCAACAGCAGCGAACGGATGAAGCGCATGACGTCTCGGTGTTACTGGGCCGCGGAGCGGTCCTGATGCCGTGCGAGGAACTCGAGCGCGAACGCGCGCAAGTCCTTGTGAACCACGGTGCCTTCGGGCAACTGGCCTTCCTTGAGCGTCTTTTCGCCCTTGCCGGTGAGCACGAGATGCACGGGAAAGCCGAGCGCCGCGCCCGCTTGCAGATCGCGCAGCGAATCGCCGACGACGGGCGTGTCTTCAGGATCGATCTCGAAGCGGTCGATGATCTGCTGCAACATGCCGGGCCTCGGCTTTCTGCAATCGCATTGATCTTCCGCCGTGTGCGGGCAGAAGAACACCGCGTCGATACGTCCGCCGACGGCCGCGACCGCGCGATTCATCTTCTGATGCATCGCGTTCAGCGCGGCCATGTCGAAGAGACCGCGCCCGATGCCCGACTGATTCGATGCGATCGCCACGCGATAGCCCGACTGATTCAGGCGCGCGATGGCTTCGAGGCTGCCGGGAATGGCGACCCATTCGTCCGGCGACTTGATGAACGCATCGGAATCGGCGTTGATCACGCCGTCGCGATCGAGGATGACCAGTTTTCGGTTCATGACCATGGCGGCGCGTCAGGCAGCGAGCTTCGAAATATCGGCGACGCAGTTCATCTGCTGATGCAATGCGTTGAGCAATGCGAGCCGATTGTTGCGCAGCGCGGGATCTTCCGCATTCACCATCACGTCGTTGAAGAACGTGTCGACGCTCTCGCGCAACGCGGCGAGCGCGGTCAACGCTTCCGTATAGTTGCGCGCCGCGAGCTGGCTCTGCACGCGCGGCGTCACCTGTTCGATCTGCGCGTAGAGATTCTTCTCCGCCGCTTCGACGAGCAGTTCCTTGTTCACCGACGAAGGCGCGCCTTGCTCCGACTTCTTCAGGATGTTCGAGATGCGCTTGTTGGCGGCCGCGAGCGCCGCCGCTTCGGGCAACGCGGCGAACTCGCGCACGGCATCGAGGCGCGCGACGATGTCGTCGAGACGCGTCGGGTTCAGGCTCAGCACCGCTTCGATATCGTTCGCTTCGAAGCCGCGTTCGCGCAACAGACCACGCAGGCGATCGAGGAAGAACGCGTAGATGGCTTCGGTCGAATCGGCGACTTGCGGCATGCCCGCGAACTGGCGTTGGGCGCTGCCGACGAGATCGCGAAGATCGATCGGCAGCTTCTTTTCCAGCAGGATGCGCAGCACGCCGAGCGCGTGACGGCGCAGCGCGAACGGATCTTTTTCGCCGGTCGGCGCGAGGCCGATGCCCCAGATGCCGACGATCGTTTCCAGCTTGTCCGCGAGCGCAACCGCGGCGCCGACACCCGTCGACGGCGTTTCATCGCCCGAGAAGCGCGGCTGATAGTGCTCCGAGCACGCGAGCGCGACTTCTTCCGGCTCGCCGTCGTGACGCGCGTAGTACGTGCCCATCGTGCCTTGCAGCTCGGGGAATTCGCCGACCATGTCGGTCAGCAAATCGGCCTTCGCGAGACGCGCGGCGCGGCGCGTCAACGTGGCATCGACGCCGACCATCGGCGCGATTTCGCCTGCGAGCGCCTCGACACGCTCGACGCGTTGCAGCGTCGAACCGAGCTTGTTGTGATAGACGACGTTCGCGAGCAGCGGCACGCGGTCTTCGAGACGCTTCTTCTTGTCCTGCGTGAAGAAGAACTTCGCATCGGCGAGACGCGGGCGCACGACGCGCTCGTTGCCTTCGACGATCTCGTCGGGCGTCTTCGTATCGATGTTCGACACGATCAGGAAGCGCGAGCGCAGCTTGCCGTGCTGGTCCGTGAGTGCGAAGTACTTCTGGTTCGTCTGCATCGTGAGGATGAGACATTCCTGCGGCACCTGCAGGAATTCCTCGTCGAAGCGGCATTCGTAGACGACCGGCCATTCGACGAGCGCGTTCACTTCGTCGAGCAGCGCTTCGGGCATCACGACGCGGTCGTCGCCGGCGAACGCAAGAAGCTGCGTGCGAATCGATTCGCGGCGATCGTCGAAATTGGCGACGACATGCCCTTTGCTGCGCAGCGTGTTGGCGTATTCGTCGGCGTTCGGAATCGCGACGAAGCCTTCCGACATGAATCGATGACCGACGGTCGTATCGCCCGAATCGACGCCGAGCGCGCTCACCGGCACGACGTCGCGCCCGTGCATGGCGACAAGGCGCTGCACCGGACGCACGAACTGCACGCTGGTGCCGTCCGGACGCTGATAGGTCATGACCTTCGGAATCGGCAGCTTGCCGAGGGTTTCATCGAGCGCGGCTTGCAGACCGTCGGCGAGTGTCGCGCCGGGCGCGGCGTAGCGCAGGAAGAACGCTTCCGCCTTGCCGTCCTGCGCGCGTTCGAGTTCGGCGAGCGGGAAGTCGGGGAAGCCGAGCGCGGCGAGCTTCTTTGCGAGCGGCGGCGTTGGGTTGCCTTCCTTGTCGAGCGCGACCGTCACAGGCAGCACTTTCTCGCGCACCTGCTTTTCCGGCGCGACATCGCGCACGTTCCTGATGAGCACGGCGAGGCGGCGCGGCGTCGCGTACTTTTCGAACACGGGCGCGCCGTCGATCAGATCGCGCGCGGCGAGACGCTCGACGATGCCATCGGCAAAAGCGGTGCCGAGACGCGCGAGCGCTTTCGGCGGCAGTTCTTCGGTGAGCAGTTCGACGAGCAGGGAAGCGTGGTTGGATTGCGTCATTGTTCTGTCGAGCCTCGTCAAACCTGTTCGTTGTTGCTGCGTTCGCCCGGCGGCGTGCTTTCCGGTTTCAGCGGCGGCGCCCATGCGGGACGCTGGGCTTCCTGCTCGTCGGTGACGAGATCGCGATCGCCTCGCACCGGATTGCCGAGCATCGGGAAGCCGAGCGCCTCGCGCGAATCGTAGTAAGCCTGCGCGACGAGGCGCGACAACGCACGAATGCGGCCGATGTACGCCGCGCGCTCCGTCACGGAAATGGCGCCGCGCGCATCGAGCAGATTGAACGTGTGACCTGCCTTCAGCACGAGTTCATACGCGGGCAGCGCGAGCTTCGCATCGATCATCTTCTTCGCTTCTTCTTCGTAGCTCTTGAAGAACGTGAAGAGCAGATCGACGTTCGCGTGCTCGAAGTTATACGTGGACTGCTCGACTTCGTTCTGGTGATACACATCGCCATAAGTCAGTTGACGCAGCACGCGGCCGTTCGGGCCGTCTTCTTCCCATTCGGTCCAGATGAGGTCGTACACGTTCTCGACCTTCTGCAGATACATCGCGAGACGTTCGAGACCGTAGGTGATTTCGCCGAGCACCGGCTTGCAATCGATACCGCCCGCCTGCTGGAAGTAGGTGAACTGCGTCACTTCCATGCCGTTGAGCCACACTTCCCAGCCGAGACCCCACGCGCCGAGCGTCGGATTCTCCCAGTCGTCCTCGACGAAGCGCACGTCGTTCTGCTTCAGATCGAAGCCGAGCGCTTCGAGCGAGCCCAGGTACAGATCGAGGATGTCTTCAGGCGCGGGCTTCAGCACGACCTGATACTGATAGTAGTGCTGCAGGCGGTTCGGGTTCTCGCCGTAGCGGCCGTCCTTCGGGCGGCGCGACGGTTGAACGTAGGCCGCGCGCCACGGCTCGGGGCCGATCGCGCGCAGGAACGTGTGGACGTGCGAGGTGCCCGCGCCGACTTCCATGTCGATCGGCTGGAGGAGCGCGCAGCCCTTTTCGTTCCAGTAGGACTGCAGCGTCAGAATGATTTGCTGGAATGTGAGCATGATTGCCTTGTGCGGGGCGGACGCGGCGCGGCCATCGTCGTGACGACGCGACTCGGAGGCTCGGCCAAAGTGCTGAAACGGAGAATTTTAGCCGAACGGCAGGGCGGGTGCGGCTTTTTGGGAGAAGGGCGGGCCGCGCGAGCCGCGTCGCCCGGTGCGACGCGGCCGCGTTTCAGTCGATGTTCAGCGCGCGCCCGGACGTTTCCGGTTCGGCGCGAACGCGAACCCGAACGCGAGCAACAACAGCGATACCGCGATCACCGTCATGTTCCCGCTCGTCACATATGGCGTGCTGCCCGAGGTTCCTTGCACGTGCGCTTCGAGCACGCCGGTCGTGAAGGTCGGCAGCTTCGACACGACATCGCCGTTCGACGCGATCACCGCCGTCATGCCGGTGTTGGTGGCGCGCAGCATTGGCCGGCCGGTTTCGATCGAGCGCATGCGCGCGATTTGAAGATGCTGATCGAGCGCGATCGTATTGCCGAACCACGCGAGATTCGTCGAGTTGACGAGAATGCCCGCGGGCGTTTCCTGCTCGCGGATCGTGCGCGCGATCTCTTCGCCGAAGATGTCCTCGTAGCAGATATCGACGGCGACCGGCTGGTTGTGCACGATGAACGCCTTCTGCGCGATCGGCCCGCGTGCGAGATCGCCGAGCGGAATGCCCATCAGGCGCACGAACCAGTGAAAGCCGAGCGGCACGAATTCGCCGAAGGGTACGAGATGATGCTTGTCGTAGCGGTACACGCCGTTCACGTGCGGCGTGACGCCGAAGAGGCTGTTGGTGAAATCGGTTGCGCGGCCGTCCGGGAGAATCGTGACGCCGATCGCGCCGAAGAGAATCGACGAATTCGTGTTGTCCGCGAAGTTTCGGATCGCGACGGCGAAGTCCTGAGGAATTTGCACGGACAAAACAGGCAGCGCAGTTTCCGGCGTGACGATCAGATCGGCCGGCTTCTCGGTGATGAGCCGCTGGTAGAGCGCGAGCGATTCATCGACGCCGGCCTGTTCGAACTTCATCTCCTGCTTCACGTTGCCTTGCAGGAGACGCACGTCGAGCGGCGCATTGGCGGGCGTCGTCCATTGGACGAACGACAGCAACATGCCCGCGACGATCAGCGCGATGGCCGCGATGCCCGGCGCGTAGGCGAGCCGCCGCGATTTGCGAAAGTGATAGACCGCCTGCACGATCAGCGCGGCGACGAGCGCGAGCACCCAGCCGACACCATACACGCCGACGATCGAGCCGAAGCCCTTGAGCGGTCCGTCGACTTGCGCATAACCGCTCGCGAGCCAGGGAAAGCCCGTGAACACGAGACCGCGCAGCCATTCGCCGAGCGCCCACGCGCTCGCGAACGCAAACGCGCCGTGCCACGTCGGCGCGAAGCGCTGCGATGCATCGATGTCGCGTGCGGTCGCGATGTCTTCATCGCCGAAGCGCGCGCGGCCCGCAACGAACGACCAGACCACGCTCGACAGCGCCGGATAAATCGCGAGATACAGCGAAAACAGCGCGACGGCGGCCGCGGCGAGCGGCGCGGCCATGCCGCCGTAGACATGCATGCTCACGTAGAGCCACCACACGCCGGTCACGAAGTTGCCGAAGCCGAATGCCCAGCCGGTCGCGGCGGCGCTGCGCCAGTTGTCGGTGCGCGTGAGCCACGCGAAAAACAGCGCGAAGATGACGAGCTCGATCCAGCCGCCGTGCGGCGTCGGTGCGAAGGAGAGCGTATTGACGGCGCCGAGCACGGCGGCGACGAGGTAATGCCAGAAGGGCAATGCGCGCGGCGACTCGGCGATGACGGATGCGTCGCGTTGACGGGAGATGGAGCGAAACGATGAATCGGCCATTGATGACGGTCGAGATGAAACGAAAGCGTGCGAAGAGAAGATGGCGGGCGCGGATTTTTTCCGACGCCCGCGACGCGCTTAGTCGCGCAATTCGTCTTCGTCGTCGCCTGCGTGATGATGTTGCTGCGCGAGATTCGGCACGCGCCGCACGAGAAGAACGTGAATCTGCCGGGCGTCGCCGCGCAGGATCTCGAACGCGAAATCGTCGATGCGCACCTTCTCGCCGCGATGCGGCACGCGCCCGAAGCGATGCGTGACGAGGCCGCCGATGGTATCGACTTCATCGTCGGAGTAATCGGTGCCGAATTCCTCGTTGAATTGTTCGATGCCGGTCAGCGCGCGCACGCGATACTTGCCGTCCGGCGTCGCGATGATATTGCCCGCTTCTTCGTCGAAGTCGTATTCGTCCTCGATGTCGCCGACGATCTGCTCCAGCACGTCTTCGATCGTGATGAGGCCCGCCACGCCGCCGTATTCGTCGACGACGATCGCGATGTGATTGCGGTTCACGCGAAAGTCGTGCAGCAGCACGTTCAGGCGTTTCGACTCGGGGATGAAAACGGCGGGGCGCAGCATGCCGCGCACGTCGAATTCTTCTTCGGCGTAGTAGCGCAGCAGATCTTTGGCGAGCAGCACGCCGATGATGTTGTCGCGATTGCCTTCGTACACGGGATAGCGCGAGTGCGCCTTGTCGAGCACGAAGGGGATGAATTCGGCGGGCGTTTCCGCGATGTTGATGGCGTCCATCTGGGCGCGCGGGACCATGATGTCGCGCGCGCAGAGATCGGACACCTGAAAGACGCCTTCGATCATCGAGAGCGAATCGGCGTCGAGCAGGTTGCGCTCGTGCGCGTCCTGGAGCACTTCAAGAAGTTCGTCGCGCGATTCAGGCTCGTGCGAGATGAAATCGGTCAGGCGTTCGAGAAGAGAGCGCTTTTCCACGGGTTTGTCGGTGTGGCGTCGACTGGGATAGGGTTCGTTCATAGCGGAGCGCCCGGGAGTTCCCGGGCGCAGGTTAGCGGAAGTTTAAGCATACACCAAGGAAAAACGCGGGCTGGGTGGCGCGGCGGGCATGTCATGAGCCATGCTAGCCGATAAATATGCGAGAAGTATGTCCGACCGCGAGCGTTAGCCAAACGGACGATGCGCAACGAGAAAGTCATACGGATGCAAAAAGCACGCGCGTCATTTATTCCCCTGCGCCTGACACCGCTTCAACAGCGCTTCGAGCGCCCGGTCCGGCATCCCGCTTTCGCGCAGCGCCTCGACGGTCCGGCTGACGTAATCCAGCGTCGTGCCGTAGCGGCCGCTCGCACAGCCGAGCACGGTGCGCACGATCGGATCGGCGAGTTTGCCGGTATAGGAAGTCGCATCGCGGCGCATCACGAACGCAAGCGCCTCGACGCGCCGTCCGTCCGCGAGCGTGCAGGGCAGCCAGGCCGGCCGATACGAAGCCATCGCCATTTCGCGCCGCCACAGCACCTGAAGATGCTCGATCGCATCGGCGCCCGCGAGCCTGAACGCCATGCCGGTGCACGAGCCGCCACGATCGAGCGCCAGCACGAGGCCAGGCTGTTCCGGCGTGCCGCGATTCACGCGCGACCACAGATAAAGCCCGCGATGGTAGCCATGCACCTTGCCGCGCACGGCTTCGAGCGTCGGCAAGCCGGGGTTCCAGATCAGCGAGCCGTAACCGAAGAGCCATAAATCCGACGTCCGGTCCCAATGAACGAGCGCCGCGTCGCGCGACGCGGCCAGTTCCTCGTCCGTCAGCAGCGCGGATTCGCCGAGCGCGGGCGGATAGTCCGGGCAGGGCGCGGGCGTCGGATCGACTTCGGAAAGTCCGGGTTGCGCGGGTTCGGGCGTCTTGTCGTTCACGGCGCGTTCAAAACATCGAGGACATCGACCGGCTTCAGGTCAAAGGCACGTAAGGATCGGAAAATCCCAGAGACTGCATGATATCCGTCTCGATGGATTCCATCTCTTGCGCTTCGCTTTCGACTTCGTGGTCGTAGCCCTGCGCATGCAGCGTGCCGTGGACGATCAGATGCGCATAATGCGCGGCAAGCGGCTTGCCCTGTTCCTCCGCCTCGCGCTCGACGACCGGGCAGCACAGAATCAGATCGCCCGCGACGGGATCGTCCTCGGATTCCGCGTAGGCGAAAGTGAGCACGTTCGTCGCGTAATCCTTCTGCCGATACGTGCGATTGAGCATCCGGCCTTCTTCCTCATCGACGAAGCGCACGGTCAGTTCCGCATCGGCGAAAAGCGCGGCCTTGATCCAGCGGGCGACCGTCGCGCGCGGCAGGATCGCCTTGTGCGACGGATACGCTTTCGCAGCCGGGAACTGCATCGTCAAAGCGAGGCGTGGCTTCATTCGGGTTTTTGCTGCAGCGACTGCGCGACGCGCGCAGCCTCGGCGATCGCCGCATCTTTCTGCGATTGCGCGTCATAAGCCTCGACAATGCGCGCGACGAGCGGATGCCGCACCACATCCGCCGACGTGAAGTGCGTGATCGCAATGCCGCGCACTTCCGACAGCACGTGCTGCGCCTCGATCAACCCGCTCTTGTGGCCGCGCGGCAGATCGACCTGCGTGGTGTCGCCGGTGACGACCGCCTTCGAGCCGAAGCCGATACGCGTGAGGAACATCTTCATCTGTTCGGGCGTGGTGTTCTGCGCCTCGTCGAGAATGATGAACGCGTGATTCAGCGTGCGCCCGCGCATGTACGCGAGCGGCGCGATCTCGATCATCTGGCGCTCGAACATCTTCGCCGTCTTGTCGAAGCCGAGCAGGTCGTAAAGCGCGTCATACAGAGGACGCAGATACGGATCAACCTTCTGCGCGAGATCGCCCGGCAGGAAGCCGAGCCGCTCGCCCGCTTCGACGGCCGGCCGCGTCAGCACGATGCGCTTCACCTGATCGCGTTCGAGCGCATCGACCGCGCAAGCGACCGCGAGATACGTCTTGCCCGTGCCCGCCGGCCCGATGCCGAAGGTCACGTCGTGCGCGATGATCTGCTTCAGATACTCGCGCTGCGCCGGCGTGCGTCCGCGCAGATCGGCGCGTCGCGTGTAGAGCTTCGGACCGTGGTCTTCGTCTTCGCCGAGATCGATCGTCGCGCTCGGTTCATCGAAAGGATGATCCGGATCGCCACGAAAACGCGGGTCGATTTCGCCTTCTTCGCCGTTGGCTTCACGCACATCCCTCGCGCGGCGCGTCGCATGGCGAGCCTCGACGAGCGCAAGCTGAATGTCGTCGACGGAAATCGGATCGCGCGCGCGGTTGTAGAAGTTCTCGAGCGCCGCGAGCGCGACTTTCGCGCCACGGCCACGAATCGCGATCTTGTGGCCGCGCCGCGAAAGCGTCACATCGAGCGCCTGCTCGATCTGCCGCAGGTTTTCGTCGAGCGGGCCGCAAAGGTTGGCGAGCCGCGCGTTGTCCTCGCGCGGTGCGGTGAATTCCAGATGCTGCGTAGGAGCGTTCTTCAAGGTGAACTTGAGTTCCTTTCTTTAGTGCGTCAGCTCGGGCGCCATGACCAGTTCGCCGCGCAGCGAATGCGGATACGCGTGCACGATCTTCACGTCGATCATCTGGCCGATCAGCCGCGCGTGCGACTCGGCCGGCGCGGGGAAATTGACGACGCGGTTGTTCTGCGTGCGCCCCGCCAGCTCGTTCGGGTCCTTGCGCGCGGGCCGCTCGACCAGAATACGCTCGACTTTACCAACCATCGACGCGCTGATGCGCTGCACGTTTTCCTCGATGGTCGCCTGCAAATGTTGCAGACGCTTGAGCTTCACTTCGCGCGGGGTGTCGTCGTGCAGGTTTGCTGCGGGCGTGCCGGGGCGCGGGCTGTAGATGAACGAAAAGCTCGTGTCGTAGCTCATCTCGTCGACGAGCGCCATCATCTTGTTGAAATCGTCCTCGGTCTCGCCGGGGAAACCGACGATGAAGTCCGTCGACAGCGACAAATCCGGACGAATCGCGCGGAGCTTGCGGATGACCGACTTGTACTCGATCACGCTATAGCCGCGCTTCATCGCCATCAGAATGCGGTCCGAGCCGTGCTGCACCGGCAAATGCAGATGCGAGACGAGCTTCGGCACTTTCGCGTAGGTGTCGATGAGGCGCTGCGTGAATTCCTTCGGATGCGAGGTCGTATAGCGAATGCGTTCGATGCCCGGCACCTCCGCGACGTACTCGATGAGCGTCGCGAAATCCGCGATGTCGTGCGAGCCCAGGGTCAGCGCGCCGCGATACGCGTTCACGTTCTGGCCGAGCAGCGTGACTTCGCGCACGCCCTGATCGGCGAGGCCGGCGATCTCGGTGAGCACGTCGTCGAGCGGGCGCGAGACTTCCTCGCCGCGCGTGTAGGGCACGACACAATAGCTGCAATATTTCGAGCAGCCTTCCATGATCGACACGAACGCGCTCGGTCCATCGACTCGCGCGGGCGGAAGATGATCGAACTTCTCGATTTCCGGGAACGTGATGTCGACCTGCGCGCGGCCGGTGGCGCGGCGCTGATCGATCATCGCGGGCAGGCGATGCAGCGTCTGCGGACCGAACACGAGATCGACATACGGCGCGCGCGCGACGATCGACGCGCCTTCCTGGCTCGCGACACAACCGCCGACGCCGATCAGCAGATTCGGGTTCGCTTCCTTCAGCTCGCGCACGCGGCCGAGATCGGAGAACACTTTCTCCTGGGCCTTTTCGCGCACCGAGCACGTGTTGAAGAGAATGACGTCCGCGTCTTCGGGCGTGTCCGTCTTGACGAGTCCTTCTGCCGCGCCGAGCACGTCGACCATCTTGTCGGAGTCGTACTCGTTCATCTGGCAGCCGAAGGTCTTTACATAAACTTTTTTGGTCATGAATCGTCGCCGGTCACAGTGGTTGATCTGGGGGCGCTGGTAAAGGGGATTGAAGGAGTTTCGCGGACTTCTACCGTGATCTGCCCGCTTTTTGCTGTAATTTAGCCCGATATTATAGCGCCGACGGCAATTCCTGACGCGATGGGCGCGGCTCGGGCGGATACGCCAGATCGCCGAGCAATTCGTGCGTCGTTTTCTCGAAACGCTCGACCAGAAAATCCAGCAGCACGCGCACGCGCGGCGCCATGTAGCGGTTCGCGTGGAAGAGGGCGTGAACGGCGGCCTCGTGCGTGCACCAGTCGGGCAGCACCATCTTCAGCGTACCGGCGCGTACGTCGGCGGCGATATCCCAGATCGATTTATGCGCGATGCCGTGACCCGCGAGCGCCCACGCGCGAGTCATCGCGCCGTCGTTGGTTTCCCAGGCGTCCGCGAGCGGGATCGTGTACGCGTAGCGCTCGTCGCCGCGCACGAAATCGAGCTCGTTGAGCGGCCCGCTCGCCGTGACCACGACGACGAAATCGTGACCCATCAACTCGGCGGGCGTCCTGGGCACGCCCTTGCGCGCGAGATACTCGGGCGATGCGCACAGCACGCGTCGATTTGGCGCGAGCGCGCGGGCGGCGAGTCCGCTGTCGGGCGGTGCGCCGAAGCGAATCGCCAGATCGATCTCCTCGAGCAACAGATTCGACACCGAATCCGACAGCGTGAGCGCGAATCTCACGTCCGGATGCAGCGCGCTGAATTCGTCGATCCAGCCGCGCAGCATCGAGCGCCCGAAATTCGACGTCGCCGAGATGCGCACCTTGCCGCGCACGACATTCTGGCCGGCCTGCAGCGCGGCTTCGGCGTCGTCGATCGCCTGCAGCGCGATCCGGCAGTGCTGAAGATACAGGCGGCCTTCGTCGGTGACGCGCAACTGGCGCGTCGTGCGCTCGAAAAGCCGCGTGTGCAGCGCTTTTTCCAGCTTGATGAGCCGCGCACTCGCCGCAGCCGGCGACAGTCCGAGCTTGCGCCCCGCCGCCGACAGACTACCCGCCGCGGCCGCTTCCACGAAAAGGCGCATGTCGCCGAGCCGATCCATCGTCATTTTCAACTCCAGTTTGATAATGATTCAAAGGGTAGACCAATTCTCAAAGCAACGTGCAGCCCGCAAAATGCCGCCTAAGCGTTAACCCTTTGAGGAGCATTCGCGTCATGCAACTCGATCACGTCACTCTCGTCGCGCCCGACTGCGATGCGTTCATGCGCTTCTTCGTCGATATCGCCGGGATGCGAGTCGGGCCACGGCCGCCTTTCGGCGTCGGCGGCTACTGGCTTTATCTCGGCGCGCGGCCGGCGGTGCATCTGGTCGCCTCGGGCGTCGTGGATTCGCATCCCGCTGAACGGCCGGGCGCGACGCGCATCGACCATCTGGCGCTGCGCATCGACGACGAAGCCGAGTGGCGCGCATTGCTCGAACGTCTCGATTGCCACGGCTATGCCTACCAGTTCGCCGAAGTGCCGCTCGCTCGCGAGCTTCAGCTCTTCGTGCGGCTGGGCCCAGGCGTGGTCGTCGAATTCGTGACCGCCCAATTCTGATCCGGAGCCACCATGCCTCTTCCTCTTCTCGCGCTGGCGATCAGCGCCTTCGCCATCGGCACGACGGAGTTCGTCATCATGGGCCTGCTGCCCAACGTCGCGCACGATCTGTCCGTGTCGATTCCGTCGGCGGGCTTGCTCGTCACCGGTTACGCGCTCGGCGTCGCAGTCGGCGCACCGTTGCTCGCCGTGCTGACGAGCAAGCTGCCGCGCAAGCTCGCGCTCCAAGGGCTCATGCTCGTGTTCATCGTCGGCAACGTGCTGTGCGCGGTCGCGCCGGACTATGGCCTGCTGATGGCCGCGCGCGTCGTGACGTCGTTCGCGCACGGCTCGTTCTTCGGCATCGGCGCGGTCGTGGCCGCGTCGCTCGTGCCGGCGGACAAGCGCGCGAGCGCCATCGCGCTGATGTTCACCGGGCTCACGCTCGCGAACGTGCTGGGCGTGCCGTTCGGGACGTTCATCGGTCAGGAGCTGGGATGGCGCGCGACGTTCTGGATCGTCGCGGGCCTGGGCGTGCTTTCCGCGCTCGGCGTGACCGCGCTCGTGCCGAATCGTCACGATGCGGCGCCGAGCGGACTCGGACGCGAAGTGCGTGTACTGCGCGACGGCCAGGTCTGGCTCGCGCTCTCGATGACCGTGCTCGGTTTCGGCGGCGTGTTCGTCGTGTTCACGTATATCGCGCCGATTCTCGAACAGGTCGGCGGATTCTCGCCGCGCGCCGTCACGCTGATTCTGGTGTTGTTCGGCGTCGGGCTGACGATCGGCAATACGATCGGCGGCAAGCTGGCCGATCGCGCGCTGATGCCTTCGCTGATGGGCATTCTGTTCGCGCTCGCGATCATCATGGCCGTGTTCGCGAAGACGAGCCACAGTCAGATCGGCGCGATCGTCACGATTTTCGTGTGGGGTATCGCTGCGTTCGCGACCGTGCCGCCGTTGCAGGCGCGCGTCGTCGAGAAGGCGAAGGACGCGCCGAATCTCGCATCGACGCTCAATATCGGCGCGTTCAACGTCGGTAATGCAGGCGGCGCGTGGCTCGGCGGCGCGGTGCTCACGCACGGTCACGGCCTCGATGCGCTCCCGTGGGCAGCAGCGGTGGTCGCGCTCGCGGCCCTCGCGGTGACATGGTTCGCCGCGCGGCTGGACGCGCCGCGCATTACATCCGAAGTAAAAGCAGCCGACGCTTGCTGAACGCTTATCATGTTGGCTCAACGTAATTCGAGCCAACATGATCGATCATCTCATCTGCGATTGCGACGGCGTGCTCGTCGATAGCGAAGTCATCGCGGATCGCGTGATGCTGGACGTCCTGACCGAGACGTTTCCCGGCATCGACTTCAAACCGGCCGTCAAGACGGCTTTCGGGCAGCAGACTTCGCGCTTCCTGACCTATCTGGAGACGAAGTTCGGCATCGTGATGCCGCCGGATTTCGTCAACACGATCGAGGCGCGCGTCGCGGTCGAACTCGCGCGCTCGGTCGGACCGATCGCCGGCGTGCGCGCGGCGCTCGAAGCTTGCGGCTTGCCGGTCGCGGTGGTGTCGAACAGCCGTCTTGAGCGCGTGCGCGCGTCGGTGCGGCGCGCGGGCCTGGACGAAGTCGTCGGCGCGCGCGTGTTCAGTGCGCAGCAGGTCGAACGGCCGAAGCCTTATCCCGATGTCTATCTGCTCGCGGCGCGCACGCTCGATGTCGCGCCCGAGCGCTGTCTCGTCGTGGAAGACAGCGTCGCCGGGCTGACGGCGGCGCGCGCGGCGGGCATGAAGACCATCGCGTTCGTCGGTGCGAGCCATATTCCGTCCGGCTACGCGCAGGTGCTGCGCGAAACTGGCATTACACGGATCATGGAGCACATGGACGAACTCCCCGGGCTCGTTGCCGCGGGCGTGCGCGGGGATTTCGGCGACGTGCTGTCCTGAGCGCTTAGCGAGTCAGGCCGCTTCTTCCACGGTCTCGCGCGCGGCTGCGAGCGCCGCGCGGAATTCGACCAGTTCCGCGATGGTCAGCATCGGCAGGCGGTGCTCCTGCGCGAAGCGCTCGACTTGCTCGCCACGCGTCATCGTGCCGTCCGGGTTCATCAGTTCGCACAGCACGCCGGCGGGCTTGAGTCCCGCGAGAATGGCCAGATCGACGGTGCCTTCCGTGTGGCCGCGCCGCGCGAGCACGCCGCCCGGCATCGCGCGCAGCGGGAAGACGTGGCCGGGCCGGACGATATCGCCAGGCTTCGCATGATCGGCGATGGCCGCGCGAATCGTCGTCACGCGATCCGCCGCCGACACACCCGTGGTCACACCTTCGCGCGCTTCGATCGACACCGTGAACGCGGTGCCGTAGCGGCTGCCGTTGGCGGCGGCCATCGGCGGGAGTTCGAGCGCGCGCACTCGCTCGTCAGGAAGGCACAGGCACACGATGCCGCTGCATTCGCGGATCAGAAGGGCCATGGTGGCATCGGTGAGTTTCTCGGCGGCGACGATCAGATCGGCTTCGTTTTCGCGATCGTCATCGTCCTGCAAGACGACGGGGCGGCCTTCGCGCATGGCGTCGAGCGCTGCGGCGATACGCGGCGGAACATCGAACGAAGCGAGCTGGGAGAGATCGGCAAAGGCGTCGTCAGCGATGACGGCGGGTGCGGCGAACGACAGGCTGTTGCTGGTTTGGGTCGGGGACATGTGAAACGCTCTCGCGAGAAAATTAAGCGAAAAACGTTTCAGGGCATTGCAAACAGACAGAACGACACCCCACGGCGACACGCCCGAAGGCGCGGCGTCGTCCGGTTCGGCGCGATGCAAGACTCGCCTAGGGGAACGGACATGACCATCTGCACATCTTCTCTCATCCGGACTGTGACCGTCGGCTCTGGCATCTCACCAGATCTGCTGACCCCGCGCATGTTGCCGGCGCGGGCGCTCGCGGGCTCATGGTCCGGCCGCAAGGCCTCGCCACATACCGCCGGTGGGGAATTACACCCCGCCCTGAAGACGTACTGAATGCTGCGGGGCCGAAGCCTCGACAGCTTTTTTAGGATACCGCACGCCGACGATTTTTGCACCGCCGCATGGCGCGGCGTTCCGGAAAACGACATGAGCGGCTGGGGTTCGCTAGCTGTCGGCCCAGACCTTCGCCGCGTGGACCGCGCGTTGCCATCCGGCGAGACAGGACTCGATCTCCGGTTCCGGCATCGACGGACTGAACCGGCGCTCCAGTTGCCATTGCGCCTTGAGTTCGTCGACATCCTTCCAGTAGCCGACCGCGAGCCCTGCGAGATATGCCGCGCCGAGCGCCGTCGTTTCCGCGATACGCGGGCGTGCGACTTCGACGCCGAGGATGTCGGCCTGAAACTGCATCAGCAGATTGTTCGCGCACGCGCCGCCATCGACCCGCAATTCGCCGATGCGCATGCCCGAGTCCGCTTCCATTGCCTTGAGCACGTCGAGCGACTGATAGGCGATCGAGTCGAGCGCCGCGCGCGCGATATGAGCCGATGTCGTGCCGCGCGTGACGCCGAAGAGCGTGCCGCGTGCGCGCGCGTTCCAATGCGGCGCGCCGAGCCCGGCGAACGCGGGCACGAGATAGACGCCGTCGCTATGCGGCACGCCGCGCGCGAGCGTTTCGATTTCGCTTGCGTGGCGAATCAGGCCGAGCCCGTCGCGCAGCCATTGCACGACCGCGCCCGCGATGAAGATGCTGCCTTCGAGCGCGTAATTGACCTGATCGCCGATCTGCCAGGCGATTGTCGTGACGAGGTTGTTGCGCGACTCGATCGGCTTGTCGCCCGTATTCATGACGAGAAAGCAGCCGGTGCCGTAGGTGTTCTTCACCATGCCGGAATCCGTGCACATCTGTCCGAAGAGGGCCGCGTGCTGATCGCCGGCAAGCGACGCGAGCGGGACGTCCGCGGCGAACACCGTGCCTCGCGTCGTGCCGTACACCTCGGACGACGGGCGCACTTCGGGCAGCATGCTGCGCGGTATGTCGAGCGCGTCGAGAAGCTCGTCGTCCCAGCGTCGCTCATGAATGTTGAAGAGCATGGTGCGCGATGCGTTCGTGATGTCCGTGACATGCAGACCCTGCCGCGTGAAATTCCATACGAGCCAGCTATCGACGGTGCCGAACGCGAGTCGTCCTTGTTTCGCTTTGTCGCGGGCGCCCTCGATGTTGTCGAGAATCCAGCGGATCTTCGTCGCCGAGAAATACGCGTCGATGGGCAGGCCCGTTTTCGCGCGCACCATTGCTTCGAGGCCGCGCGATTTGAGCTCGTCGCAGAGGCCGGCCGTGCGACGATCCTGCCAGACGATTGCGTTGTAGATCGGCTTGCCTGTCTCGCGGTCCCAGACGATCGTGGTTTCGCGCTGATTCGTGATGCCGACTGCCGCGATCGACGAAGCGCTCTCGCCCGCGCGTGTGACGGCTTCGGCGGCGACGCCGGCCTGCGTCGACCAAATCTCCTGCGGATCGTGCTCGACCCAGCCAGCTTGCGGATAAATCTGCTGGAATTCTTTCTGCGCCACGGACACGACGTTGCCGTTTCTGTCGAACAGCATGGCGCGCGAACTGGTCGTGCCCTGGTCGAGCGCGAGAATGTACTGATCCTGCATGGTCTCCTCCGATTTGAGCCGACATCGACGCGTCGTGTCGCGCCAGCCGATGTCCGTTTGCGCAATCTATCGGAGCGAGGCCACGTGGACAACCTGGCCGAATGGCATAGGCCGCGTAACACATCTCGCTCGAACGTCATTTGGCCTATGCCATTCGGCCGAGTGGCGCGACGGTTCCGTTCGTCCGATACTGGCGGCACGAAATTCGATCGAAGGTGAGTGCCATGCGAATGCTGTGGGTTTCAGGCGCGCTGAGTGCGGCGTTGCTGGCGGGCTGCGTGGGAACACCCAGTCTGGACGGAACGATGGGCGCGCCCTCGTTCAGTGCGCTGCAGGGCATGTGCGGGACGTCCCCAGTCGATTACGGCGCGGATGCGCAATCGGTCTACTCGACCTTTTACGACGCCTATGTGGCCGAGCGACGCGGTGGTCTGTCCAGGGAGCGCTTCTGTGCGTTCCAGACGGCGATCGCCGAGCGATATCGCTCCTATCAGGCGAATCCCGGTCTCGAGGCGCAAAGCGCGTGGGCGAGTTTCTTCCTGGATCAGCGAGCACAGGCGCTGAGCTGGCGTGCCGCGGTCGACCCGACCCTGCGTGCCGGCTGAAGTGATCCGTTGAGAGATATCAGAGGAGGTGAAGCGGACGCGGCCGAGGGCCGCGTCCCGAGCCCTGCTACGCGTGCTACGAGTAACGCTTGAAAGCCTTGACGGTCGAATCGCCGGTGGCGGTGAGGCGCCATTGCTGGCGTCCGGATGCGAGATTTTCGAGTTGAACGAGCTGACGTTCGAGCAGAGCGTCGAGCTCCTGGCGTTCCATGTCGACCTGATTGGGTGCTTCCTGAACCAGTAGCAGCGTGGCAAATTCGTGCGGACTCAGCATTGTGTTCTCCATGACGACCGAACGGCATAAGCAGCCGGCTTTGTAAGCCGGATCTTTTTGCTTCGAAACGTTGTACGGGAAAACTGAAAAAACGCCGGGCACACGCATTGAATTCTTGTACTGCGGATGCCGGGAATTGGGATTGTAGGCAAGTGTCTGACAAGTGCCAAATTCGCGTTGAAAATTTTCGCTTTGACTTTTTCCGGCTGCGGAAGCGGTTCATCGCTTACGCAAATTCGGAGAATCAACTTGAAGTTCGTGCGGCGGCGCACACAAGCAAGGTGCTCTGGAAGCGCACCGGCCGGTGCGAAGGCCCACAAGGAATTCATGCGCCAATTTCATTAATTTATACGATAAATGAATTTGTTTCGGATTAAGCGGACAATGCAATATTCCTCTTTTGCCCGGCTGGCTCAAAAGATCGCCCGCCGTGTTCTGCCCGCAGGAATTTTGGACTTCATTCAATGACTCGCTTCAACTGGCAAAACCCCTATCCCACGCCGCGCCTGCCGGTGTTCGCCCGCAATATCGTTTCGACGTCGCATCCGCTGGCCGCGCAGGCCGGCCTGCGCATGTTGTGGAAAGGCGGCAATGCCGTCGACGCAGCGATCGCCGCAGCGGCGGCCATCACCGTGGTCGAACCCGTGTCATGCGGGCTGGGCGGCGACGCATTCGCGCTCGTCTGGGACGGCCAGAAGCTGCACGGTCTGAACGCGTCGGGCGTGTCCCCGGCGGCGTGGAACGTCGACTACTTCCGCCGCAAGTACGGCGAGGAGAACGGACTCGCCCGGCAACCCAAGCGCGGCTGGGATGCGGTGACGGTGCCGGGCGTCATCGCCGGATGGGAGGCGCTGCATTCGAAGTTCGGCTCGCTGCCCTTCGCGGACCTGATGGAGCCGGCCATCGAGATCGCCGAGCGCGGTCATGCGGTGGCGAGCATCGTCGCGTACAAGTGGGCGGCGGCGGTGCCGGAGCTCAAGGATCAGCCGGGCTTCGCGGACGTGTTCATGCCGCGCGGTCGCGCGCCCGAAGTGAGCGAACTCGTGCGCTTTCCTGGCCACGCGAAAACGCTGCGCCTGCTCGCGCAGCATGGTCCACGCGCGTTCTACGAAGACGAGAGCGCCGAGCGCATCGCCGCGTTCGCACGGGAGGGCGGCGCCGCGCTGACGATGGACGACCTGCGCAACTATCGCGCGGACTGGGTCGAGCCCATCAGCAAGGACTATCGCGGCTACACCGTGCATGAGATTCCGCCGAATGGGCAGGGTATCGCGGCGCTCATCGCGCTCGGTATTCTCGACAAGTTCGATGTGAGCGCGCTGAACGTGGATCGCATCGAGTCGCAGCATTTGCAGATCGAGGCGATGAAGCTCGCCTTTGCCGATGTCTATCGCTATGTCGCCGATCCGCGTTCCATGGAAGTGACGCCCGAGCAGATGCTCGACGACGCGTATCTGACGGAGCGCGCGAAGCTCATCGACCCGTCGAAGGCGACGCAGTTTGACTTCGGCATGCCGAAGGCGGGCGGCACCATCTACATGTCGGTCGCCGACGAGCGCGGCATGATGGTGAGCTTCATCCAGTCTAACTACATGGGCTTCGGCTCGGGCGTGGTCGTGCCCGATACGGGTATCGCGCTGCAGAACCGTGGTTGCGGTTTCTCCATGGACCCGAAGTCCGCGAACGTCGTGGAAGGCGGCAAGCGCCCGTTCCACACGATCATCCCGGCGTTCCTCACGCAGGAAGTCGATGGCAAGCGCGAAGCCGTCATGAGCTTCGGCGTGATGGGCGGCGACATGCAGCCGCAAGGGCACCTGCAATCGGTCGTGCGCATGCTCGACTACGGCCAGCAGCCGCAGGCCGCGTGCGACGCGTCGCGCTGGAAGGTGAATCGCGATTTCACGATCGACATCGAAGCCACGCTCGATCTCGAAACCGCGCGTGCGCTCGAAGGCCTCGGCCACACGATCAAGTCCGTCGACGATCCGTACATGGATTTCGGCTCGGGCCAATACATCTGGAAGCTCGATCGCAATGATCCCGAGCGCGGATATGTCGCGGCAAGCGACAGCCGTCGCGACGGACTCGCGGCGGGGTTCTAAAGCCATCATCGGAGACCGCACATTGAGCGGTCTCCGTTCATAAAAAAACCGCATCGATCGCTGCGACTTTGCAGGCGACAGGGATACGCACGCCCGTATCCACGATGCGGATGCAGGGGGAGGAGAAATCATGAACCAACAAACGTATGGAGCGCGCGATACACAGGGCGCAGCGCCGCCGAATGGCGAAACATCCGCGCCGAAAGCGGCGCCATCGAAGGCGATGATCCGCCGCATCGTGTTCTCGTCGTCAATCGGCAATGCACTGGAGTGGTTCGACTTTCTCGTCTACGGCTATTTCGCGACAGTTATCGCGAAGGCGTTCTTTCCGTCGAACGACGAATGGCTGTCGACCATGCTGGCTATCGGCACGTTCGGCATCTCGTTCCTGATGCGGCCGCTGGGCGCGATCGTGCTCGGCGTCTACGGCGATCGCAAGGGACGCAAGGCCGCGCTCACGCTCGCCATTCTGCTGATGATGGTCGGCACATTCACGATGGCCGTGATGCCTTCGTATCAACACATCGGTATCGCGGCGCCGCTGCTGATCCTGCTCGCCCGACTTGTGCAAGGCTTCGCGGTCGGCGGCGAGTTCGGCAGCGCGACCGCGTTCATGGTCGAGCATAGCGAAGCGCGGCGCGGCTATTACGCGAGCTGGCAGTTCGCGAGCCAGGGGCTCGCCGCGATCATGGCTGCGGCGTTCGGCTCGGTTCTGAGCGCCTGGCTGCCGCAGCCGCAACTCGAAAGCTGGGGCTGGCGCATTCCTTTCGTCTTCGGACTGCTCGTCGGGCCGGTCGGCTACTACATCCGCTCGCACCTGGACGAAACGCCGGAGTTTCTCGCGACGCGTTCCGAAAGGAAGGACAACGCCCCGGGCGTCTCGTTCTCGAACCAATGGCTGAACCTGCTGCTCGCCGTGGGCATCGTGGCGCAATCGACAGTCGGCGTGTATGTGTTGCAGCTCTATATGCCGATGTACGCGGTCAAGCAGCTGCATCTTCCGGCGACGGCATCGTTCGCCGTCGTGGTGCTCAATGGCGGACTTCAGTTCATTTTTTCGCCGTTGATGGGCGCGCTCTCCGATCGGCTCGGGCGCATCCGCATCATGCTCGCCACGTCGATCTTCATGGGCGTAACGATTTATCCGATGTTTGCGTGGCTGCAGGCGCATCCGACGATTGCATCGCTCGTCATGCTGCAATCGGTAGCCGGCATTCTGAAGGCCGCGTATTCCGGTCCAATGCCCGCGCTTATGTCCGAGATCTTTCCGACGCGGGTGCGCTCGACCGGCCTGTCGATCGGCTATGCGCTCGGTGTCACGCTGTTCGGAGGATTCGCGCCGACGATCGTCGAAGCATTCATCCACGTCACCGGCGACAAGCTCGCGCCAAGCTACTACGTGTTGCTGGCCGCTGTGTTATCGGGTGTATCGCTGACTATCGTCGCGTGGCGCATGCGCGTAACACGTAGTTCTCGCGCGTAGTCGAAGCAATTGCCTTGGCTTAGTCGGCACGTTTCATGCTCTAGCGCATCCACAACTACTCGTCAGACGTTGTAAGAATTCGGCACGCACGGAACCGGCGCGCCGCGCGTGAGTCTGTCCCCAAGTCTGCAAACTCATTGCAGGGCGGCTAAGATGGAAAAACTAGCCGCTGACACTTGAAGTTGAGGACGCCAGGACTGAATCGTTCACGGCGTCGCCTGAACCTCGGCCGGCTCTTGTCGGCCGATGGCGCGTTCAGTCCAGCCTGGGAGCGCGATACATGCATACAGACAGTACACACGTGATGCCTTGGCGCATCGAAGATATCGATCTCTCGCGGATCGATCGTCAGAAGGCTGCATCCAACGAGCATCTTCTCTTGTTGTTGTGTGCCTGCTCGTTCATCGAGAGCGGCACCGATCTTTATACGAGCAATCTCAGCAAGTATTTTCACGACGATCCCGAGATCTCGGCGTGGCTGAACGATGAATGGGAGCCCGAAGAGATGCAGCATGGAAGGGCGCTCAAGACTTACATCCACCACGTGTGGCCGGAGTTCGACTGGGACACCGCGTTCAGGAATTTCTTCGACGAATACTCGCTCACCTGTTCCTACGAGGAGTTCGAGAAGAAGCGAGCGCTCGAAATGGTGGCGCGTTGCGTCGTCGAGACGGGAACCGCCACGCTTTATCGCGCAATCAACGATTGTTCGGACGAGCCGGTGCTGAAGGAAATCACCGACAACATCCGTACGGACGAAGTGCGGCACTACAAGCACTTTTTTCACTTCTTCAAGAAGTGGAACAAGATCGAAGGCAATGGCCGCCTCGCCGTGCTCGGCGCGCTCGTGCGACGCGTGATGGAGTTGAAGAGCGAGGATTCGGAAATCGCGCTGCGGCACGTGTTCGCCGTTCGTTATCCTGAGCGTGCGCAGGATGCCGAGTACAACCGCGAACTTTCCGCGCGCGTGAATGCGCTCGTGCGGCGCAATCTGTCCGCGGATCAGGCCATCAAGATGCTGCTCAAGCCGCTCGATTTGCCCGCGCGCATTCAGCCCGGCGTGCACTATCCGCTCTCGAAGATGACGCAGTTGTTCTTCCGCTAACCTTGCTCGACGATGCCGGTTCAAAGCCGGCATCTTTCCATGTCCGATTCCAACGCTCCGCAGCCGTCGCTCTCTTCACATACCGTTTTCGACGAGTGGCCGCCCGAGTTGCGTGCGCTCTTCGACGGTACGCTCACCGGCGTCGATACGGGTTTCACCGCGTCGCTATGCACGGCCGATCGCGCCCATCGCGTGCGAACCGCGCTGCTCGGCGCCGGCGAACTGCTTGCGCCCGATGCGCGCACGCTTGCCTTCGCGCTATGGCCGTCGTCGCGGACGGCGCAAGCCATTACCGCGACCGGACGCGCCACGCTCGCCTTCGTATTCGACGAGGCGTTTTATCAGGTGCATCTGGATACGCGCCGCGTGCCGCTCGACGACGTGCCGCTGGCGTGCTTCGTCGGCACGATCGAGAGTGGTGAAGTTCAGCGGGTGGGATATGCGCGACTCACGAACGGAATCGTCTTCGAACTGACTGATGCGCAATCGGCGCTCGCGCGCTGGCGCGAGCAACTCGAATGGCTGAAGCGGGCGGCGAGCGCCGCCGCCTGAAACATCGCTTTAACGACTGCGATCGCCCGATCGCAACGCATCGCGTCGGCCGCTGAGCAGCGCGCCGGGATTGCCCGACGGCTTGCGCGAATTCGCGGCGTGACCGGTCTGCACCGGCTCCTGACGTCGCGGAGCTGGGCCCGCGTTTGCGCCCGCCTTGCTTTGCTTACTTTGATTGCGCGCTTCGCGTGAAGGCTGAGCGCTGCCATTGTTTGCCTTCGCCGGCCGCGCGCCGCGGGCCTCTCCGGTCGGACGGCCGCCTTCGCGGCGCGGCTCGCCATTGCGTCGCGCTTCACCGTTCGGACGTGCCTCGCCGTTACGCGGATTCTGACGTCCCTGACCCTGACCTTGTCCCTGGCCGCGGCCCTGACTACGGCGCTGGATCGGCTCCGGCTTCGCGTTCGGATCGGGTTCGAAGCCGGGGATCACCTCGCTCGGGATCGGCCGCTTGATGAGGCGCTCGATGTCCTTCAGCAACTGATGCTCGTCCACGCACACCAGCGATACCGCTTCGCCTTCCGCGCCCGCGCGACCCGTGCGGCCGATGCGGTGCACGTAGTCTTCCGGCACGTTCGGCAGATCGAAGTTGACGACATGCGGCAGTTGATCGATGTCGATGCCGCGCGCCGCGATATCGGTCGCGACCAGCACCTGCAGCGTCTGATCCTTGAATTCGGCGAGCGCGCGCGTACGTGCCGACTGGCTCTTGTTGCCGTGAATCGCGAGCGCGCTGATGCCGTCGCGCGTCAATTGCTCGGCGAGGCGGTTCGCGCCGTGCTTCGTGCGCGTGAAGACGAGCACCTGAAACCAGTTGTTGCCGCGAATCAGATGCGTGAGCAGTTCGCGCTTGCGATCACGATCGACCGGATAAATCTTCTGCTCGACCTTTTCGGCCGTCGTATTGCGCCGCGCGACTTCGATGAGCGCGGGCGAATCGAGCAGGCTGTCGGCGAGCGCCTTGATCTCGTCGGAGAACGTGGCCGAGAACAGCAGATTCTGACGCTTCGCCGGCAGACGCGCGAGCACGCGCTTGATGTCGTGGATGAAGCCCATGTCGAGCATGCGATCGGCTTCGTCGAGCACGAGAATTTCGAGTTGCGAAACGTCGATCGTCTTTTGCTGCATGTGATCGAGCAGACGTCCCGGCGTCGCGACGACGATATCGACGCCACGACGCAGCGCGTCGATCTGCGGATTGATGCCGACGCCGCCGAACATCACAGTGGACTTGAGCTTCAGATACTTGCCGTACGCGCGGACGCTTTCCTCGACCTGCGCGGCGAGTTCGCGCGTCGGCGTGAGGATCAGCGCGCGCACCGGGCGTTTCGCGCCGCCCGAGGCGGGCGCAAGTTGCGACAGGCGTTGCAGGATCGGCAGCGTGAAGCCGGCGGTCTTGCCCGTGCCGGTTTGCGCGCCCGCGAGCAGGTCGCCGCCTTTCAGAACGGCGGGAATCGCCTGGAGCTGGATGGGAGTGGGACTGGAATAGCCGAGTTCGTTGACGGCGCGAAGCAGAGGTTCCGACAGACCGAGTGAATCAAAAGACATAAATTGGATACTTATTCGTTGTGTCGAGCGACGCGCATGCGAATCAGGCTGCGGCGAATCATGGTTCGGCCGGCAGAGCGCATGTGCATCGCTCGAAGAAAAATCGGGCGGCGGGCCATGGGCGATCAGCGATCGCCGGACGTTGCCGCGAGGTTCGACGTGCTATCAAGACACATCATCTGGCGCTAAGTTGCATCGATGGATACTTCGACGCGGCGGCGCCCGTTTCAGCCGATGCTCACGCGACGTAGCGCGCAACGCTCACGAACTGACACAGGCTGCCTGCGAGCACGAACAGATGCCAGATTCCGTGTCCGTGCCGAATGCGCTCGTCGTTGATGAAAAACCAGATGCCCGCGGTGTACACGACCCCGCCCGCCACCAGCCACGCGGTCCCCGCGGGCGGCAGCGCCGTCACGAGCGGATGAATGGCTACGAGCGCGAGCCATCCCATCAGCACGTACAGCACCATCGATACGCTGCGGGTTCGGCGCCCGAGCGTCAGTTCCTGCGTGATGCCGAGCACCGCAAGTCCCCAGCTCACGCCGAAGAGGGACCAGCCCCAGGGACCACGCAAGGTCACTAGTGTATACGGCGTGTAGCTGCCGGCTATCAACAAGTAGATGGCCGAGTGATCGCACTTTTGCAGTATCGCTTTCATGCGCGGCGTGCGCACGCAGTGATACAGCGTCGAGATGATGTAGAGCGCGCAGAGCATCGCGCCGTACACCGCGAAACTGACGACCTTGTAGGCGTCGCCGTCCAGTGCGCCCATTGTCACGAGCGTCGCCAGACCCGCCACCGACAGCAGCGCGCCGATCAGATGGCTGATGCTGTTGAAACGCTCGCCTGCGTGCATGAATTGGATCCGCCAAAAGACAAGGGGCGCGGCCCCAACTACGAAGGCTGCGCCCCAAATGCGTATTGTACGCTCTATTGGCGAATGGCCGCCGCGGACCTCAGTCGAGCGGTGCCGAACGCAGGTTGCTCACCTGCTGCGGCGACACCGGCGTGCCGTGGTTGCCCCACGACATACGGATGTACGTCACGACCGCGGCCACTTCCGTATCCGACAGCGACTGCGCGAAAGGCGGCATGCCGTGCGGCATCGGATTGCCTTCCGTGCTCGGCGGATAGCCGCCGTTCAGCGTCATGCGGATCGGGTTGACTGCCGACGGCATCTGGATCGACTGGTTGTTGGCGAGCGGCGGATACGCCGGCGGCTTGCCAAGACCGGTTTCCTGATGGCACTTCGCGCAGTTCTCGGTGTAGACCTTCTTGCCCAGCGTGAGCAACTCGCCGCCGAACTTCTCGGACGTCTCGAGCTGCATGACTTCCGGCGCTTCCTTCTTCTGCGGGATCGACTTGAGATAGGTCGAGATCGCGTTGACGTCCGCGTCGGTCATGTACTGCAGGCTGTTGTGAACCACTTCGGCCATCGGGCCGAACACCGCGCCGCGTTGCGACACACCAGTCTTCAGCAGATCGTTGATGTCCTTCAGGTCCCAGTCGCCGAGGCCCGCTTCCTTGTTCGACGTGAGCGACGGCGCATACCAGTTCTGCAGCGGGATCAGGCCGCCGGCGAAGGCCGCCGAGCTGACCGGGCCGCCCATCGCGTTGATCGACGTGTGGCACATCGCGCAATGGCCGAGGCCTTCGACCAGATACGCGCCGCGGTTCCATTCGACCGATTTGGTCGGATCCGGCTTGTACTCGCCTTCGCTGAAGAAGAGGGTGCGCCAGCCGATCAGCAGGTTGCGGTTATTGAACGGGAAGCGCAGTTCATGCGGACGGCTCGGCTCGGAAACGGGCGTCACGGAACGCAGGTACGCATAGATCGCGTCGGAATCGGCGCGCGTGACCTTCGTGTAGCTCGTGAACGGGAAGCCGGGATAGAGCAGGCTGCCGTCCTTCGAACGGCCCGTGTGCATCGCGCGATAGAAGTCGTCGGAGGTCCACTTGCCGATGCCGTACTGGTCGTCAGGCGTGATGTTCGGCGTGAACATCGTGCCGAACGGCGTGGCCATCGGCAGGCCGCCCGCGAATTGCTTGCCGCCGCGCACCGTGTGGCACGCGATACAGTCGCCGGCGCGCGCGAGGTATTCACCTTGCTTGATGAGCGCGGCCTTGTCGGCCGGCGTCGCCGCGATGGCGCCGCCCGAATGCAGATTGTCGCCGCCCGACCAGAGAACGGCGGCGGCTGCGACGGCTGCCACCACGACAGCCGAGGAAAGTGCGAACAGGGACTTGCGTTTCATTATGTTGTCGCTCCAGACGCCTTATTGCAGTTCGCTGCCGCACTTGAGCGGCATCTTCAACGAGCCAGCAGGCGCGGGCACCGGGTTGGCGGGTGCGGTTTGCGTGGACAGCCATGCGGCGACGGCGGTCACGTCGTCATCCGTCAGGCGCGAGGCGATCTGCTGCATGCAATCGGGCGCCTTCGCGTGACGCGTGCCCGACTTCCATGCGCCGACTTGCGCGCTGATGTAGTCCGAATGCAGGCCGACGAGACCCGGAATGGCCGGCTGCATGCCGGTCAGGCCCTTGCCGTGGCAAGCCGCGCACGCGGGAATGTTTTTCGATGCATCGCCGTTCAGCACGATCTGCTGGCCGCGCGCGAGCGTCGTCGAGGAGACGTTCGTCTTGGCGGGCGGCGGATACGGCGGACGCTGATTCGAGAAGTACGTCGCGATCTGATGAAGGTAATCGTCCGAGAGATACGTGACGAGGTAGTTCATCGGCGGGTACTTGCGCCGGCCTTCGCGGAAATTCTGGAGCTGGTTGTACAGATAGTCGGCAGGCTTGCCGGCAAGACGCGGGAAGTAGTCGTTGTCCGTGCCTTCACCATGAACGCCGTGGCACGCCGTACAGCCTTGCACGCGCGCGGCCATCGTGTCCGGTGCGATCGGCTGGTTCTGCGCCTGCGCGGCGGAGCTGAAAACGCCAGCGCTGCCTACCAGAGCCGAGGCAAAAGCCATAGCGAGCAGCGGACGAAAAATGCGTCTTGAAAACACGCGACACTCCATGAAATTCGGGGACCTGCCGAGCTTCGTGCGGCTCGGTGCGAAGGTGGCGAACCACGGCCACGCAGGGGGCGGTGGGTGGCGGACCACGGCCACAGCGGCTCGACGAGCCTCTGATGCGACGCGGAATTCTATCATCGATGCATGATGATGACTATTTGACACAATCTCGCTCTAAGTCCCGCTGCAGCGCATTCGCGACAATATGCCGCGCGGCTCTTGACCGCCCGCGACGAACTTAATAGGCACGAATCGTCCATTGCGTTTCGACAAATATTCGACTCGACGCGGGAGCCGCCTGATCGATGTGCTTCATGCAGTTTCGGAAGCCCCCGGCAAAAATTCAAGGCGTTTCGACGACGTTCGATGCTGTGCTGCACCGTGGACGTTCGTTTAGACTCCGCAGACTTCCTTCGATGAGCTTCCTTTCGGCGATGCCCGCTCGCACCGCGACCGCTTCCGCATGATGAACGACGATCCTCTCTGGCTTGCTCAGACGGCCTTCGCGGCGCTCGCCGATCTCGCCTTTGCCTGCGCGCTGGGCGCATTGCTGCTGAGCGGCTGGCTGTCGCGCGAACAGGCGTTCGCAGCCGTGTCGCCTGCGCGGCATGGCTGGCGGCGTGCCGCGCGCGGCGGTCCGATCGCCGCGATCGTGCTGATTTTGTGCAGCTTCGTCTCGCTATGGCTGCAATCGGCGGCGATGAGCGGCGCACCGATCCCGCAAGCGGGCGCGTCCTTGTGGCTCGTCGCGACGGGCACGCATGCGGGCATCGGCTGGTCGGTCGCGCTCGTGGGCAGCGTGCTTTTGTTGCTCGCGGCGAGCGGCGCTTCGCTGTCGATGGCGCGGATCGGAACGGCAGTGCTTGCAGCGCTGATCGTCGCGGCGGGCAAGTCGGCGATCGGCCACGCCGCCGATGCAGGCGCGTTCTCCCTCGCGGAAGGCGTGCAAACGCTGCATCTGCTCGCGACGGCGGCGTGGGGCGGCATCGTCATCGCTGGAGCGTTCGTGTTGCCGGCGCTCGATACGTCGGTGGCGCGCGCGGTCCTGATCCGCACGGTCGCGCGCATGTCGAAAGCGGCGTCGGTCGCGGTCGCGCTCGTCGTCCTGACGGGCGTGTTCAACGGCTGGCGCGGCGTCGGCGGCTCGCTCGCGGCGCTCACTGGGAGCGCCTGGGGTCACGTGTTGATTGTCAAACTCGCGCTGGTCGCGGCGGCGCTCGCGTTCGGCGCGCTGAATCGATGGTCGGCGCTGCCGCGTCTGCAACGCTCGGCATCGACGATGGACGCCCACACGGTCATCAACGTGATGCGCATCGAAGCCGTGATGATGGCCGGGGTTTTCGTGGCAGCGGCCGTGCTGTCGCACAGCGTGCCGGGATCGGCGCTCGCGGGCTGAAAGCGCGCGCGCTTATTCGTAGCCGAGTTTGTGAGAGACGATCGGCGCGCAAAAGAGCGCCACCGCGCAGCCGATGATCTTGCCTTGCAGCTCGACCAACGCCGTATGCGAGTCCGCGACGAAGATCACTTCGAGCAACTGCGGCAGGCAGAACACGACCGCCGCGCCGATGAACCAGCGCGTCACCGCCGCGATGCGCCAGTTATGCTGCGCCCCGATTCCCGCCGCCACCACACGCGCCACGCCCAGCGCGACGAGTGAGCCCACGGCTAGTTGGGCTCGGACGTATTCATCGGGAAGGACGTGCCACATGATCGTTCTCGCTCTTTTTAGTGACTATTGGCAAGGGTACGCGCAGGAAGCTTGGCAGTATGTACGAAAAAACGCAGATCGTGGGCGCGCGGCATCGCTCAGAACGTATGCTCGGGGCCCGGGAAGGTGCCGTCCTTCACGGCGCGCACATACGCTTCGACCGCCGCGAAAATGCTCGACTGGCCTTGCATGAAATCCTTGACGAAGCGCGGCCGTTTGCCGTGGAAGATGCCGAGCATGTCGTGCAGCACGAGCACTTGTCCCGAGCAGTCGATACCCGCGCCGATGCCGATGGTCGGAATCGCGAGCGCCTCCGTGACATCGCGCGCGAGCAGCGTAGGCACCGCTTCGATCACGATCAGTTGCGCGCCCGCGTCCTGCAGCGCGATCGCGTCGCGCTTCATCTGCTCGGCGGCCGCTTCGGACTTGCCCTGCACCTTGAAGCCGCCGAACGCGTGCACCGATTGCGGCGTAAGCCCGACGTGCCCGCACACCGGAATCGACCGCTCGACCAGAAAGCGCACGGTGTCCGCGAGCCACTCGCCGCCTTCGATCTTCACCATCTGCGCGCCCGCGCGCATCAGTTGCACGGCGTTCGCGTAGGCATCTTCCTTCGAGCCGATCGTGCCGAACGGCATATCCGCGACGATGAGCGCGCTCCGGTTGCCGCGCGCGACCGATGCCGTGTGATACGCGATGTCGGCGAGCGTGACGGGCAGCGTCGTGCTGTGCCCTTGCAGCACGTTGCCGAGCGAATCGCCGATCAACATGACGTCGACGCCCGCGCGTTCGAGCAGCGCGCCGAAGCTCGCGTCGTAGCACGTGAGCATCGCGATGCGTTCGCCGGTCTCGCGCATGGTTTGAAGCTTGGGTACGGTGATCGTCGAGCGATTCGTTTCCTGCAGATACGTCATGATCGTTTCACTATAGAGTCGCTAAAGAGGGTGGCTGCGCGACGCGCTCAGACCGATACGCCTTTGACAAAGGATTCCTTGCGTCCGCGCATCGATTCGATGCGCTCGACGAGAAGCGCGAGATCGTCATCCGATGCAAGCGGGTTCAGATGCTCCGCGTTCACCGTGAGCAACGGCGTCGCGTCATAGTGATAGAAGAAGTCGTTATACGCATCGCAGAGCGCGCGCAGATACGAATCGGAGATTTGCAGCTCCATCGGCAGCGCGCGTTTCTGGATGCGCGAGAAGAGCACTTCCGGGCTCGCCTGCAGATAGACGACGAGATCGGGCGCGGGCCCGCTCGAATGTATGCGCGAGGCAACGTCCCTGTATAGCTGAAACTCGTCGTCGGGCAACGTGAGACGCGCGAAGAGCTCGCTCTTCTGCGTGAGAAAGTCGGTCATCAACGCGGCGCCGCTCGTCACGATATCGGCGGCTTCCTGTGTCTGCGATGCGCGCTGCAACGCGAAGCTCAACTGCGTGGCGAGCGCGTGACGCGTGGTGTCGCGATAGAAGCGTTCGAGAAACGGATTGTCCTGCGGGCGCTCGAAGAGCGTGCGCATCGACCAGCGTTCGGCGAGCAGCGTCGCGAGCGTCGTCTTGCCGACGCCGATCGGCCCTTCTATCGCGATATAACGATGCGGCGGCCGCAGTTGCGGCGCGGTCACGGTGAGTGGCGGAACGCTCATCGGCAGTCTGTCTTGTCGTTGGAAGGGGTGGCGGTTGCGTCGGTGTCACGCGGATTCGCACCGACGATGCACTGGCACGTCGCGACTTTTTCGATGCGCTGATCGGTGACGCCCGCGATGAACGCATCGGCGCGGCCGCGCTGGGGAAGAATGAGATCGGGCTCGAGCTCGACGAGCGGCACGAGCACGAAGGCGCGCTCGGTCATGCGCGGATGCGGCACGACGAGATCCGCTTCGTCGATGCTCGATGCGCCGTACAGCAGGATGTCCAGATCGAGCGTGCGCGGCGCATTGCGATACGGACGCTCGCGCCCGAACTGCTCCTCGATGTGATGACACAGACGCAGAAGCGATCGCGCGGCGAGGCTCGTTTCGAGTTTGACGACGCAATTGAAGTAGTCGTCGCCCGATGCATCGACCGGCGCGGTGCGATAGACGCTCGATTTCGCGAGCACGGTGATCGTGTGCTGCTGGGCGAGACACACGACTGCGTCTTTCAGGGTCTGGCGCGCATCGCCGAGATTCGCCCCCAGGCCCAGATAAGCAATCGTCATGGCAGAAGTCCTACGCGTGGGTCACAGCGAAAAGCGGGAAAGCAGGATCGCTCTTCGCTACTGTAACCAAAACCGGCGTTACTCGTTGTCGGCGCCTTCGTGCTTGTTGGCCGCACTCGGGATCGCGTCGCCATCGTTTCCTTGTGCGGCCTGATCATCGGGCGCACCCGGCTCGCCCGGGCGACGTTTCGCGTTGCTGCGACGACGCCGCTTCTTCGGGCCGCTGCTGCGCTCCTTGCCGCCTTGCGACAGCAGCGTTTCGCGCTCGGCATGATCGGCGTCGATGAAGTCGCTCCACCACTGGCCGATGGCCGCATCGAGCTCGCCCGATTCGCATCGCAGTAGCAGGAAATCATACCCCGCTCTGAATCTTTGGTGTTCCAGCAGCTTGAGCGCGCTGCGGCCGCGCTTTTCCAGCCGATGCTGAAGACTCCAGATCTCGCGCATGTCCGACGAGTAGCGCTTGTGAATCGCGAGTTTCTCGGTCTGCATGTCGAGGACATCGTCCATCGCGCGATGCAATGCGGGCACCGGATATTCACCGTTCGCGGTGTATTGCTGCCAGCGCGTCTGCACGTCGTGCCACAAGAGCGTGGCGAAGAGAAAGCCCGGCGAAACGGGCTTGCCCGCCCGCACGCGCTCGTCGGTGCTCGTGAGCGCGAGCGTCACGAACTTCTCGCCGTGCGGCTGTTCGAGCACGACGTCGAGCAGCGGCAGCACGCCATGATGCAGGCCTTCCTGACGCAGACGCGTGAGACACGCGAGCGCATGACCGGAGAGCAGCAGCTTCAGCATCTCGTCGAAGAGACGCGCGGCCGGCACGTTGTTCATCAGGTCGGCGAGGTCCTTGATCGGCGCGCGCGTGGCTTCGTCGATCTCGAAGCCGAGCTTCGCCGCGAAACGCACGACGCGCAGCATGCGCACCGGATCTTCGCGATAACGCGTGGCCGGATCGCCGATCATGCGCAACAGGCGCGCGCGGATGTCGGCCATGCCGTCGTGATAGTCCAGCACGGTTTGCGTCGCCGGATCGTAGTACATCGCGTTGATGGTGAAGTCGCGGCGCGTGGCGTCTTCGTGCTGCTCGCCCCAGACGTTGTCGCGCAACACGCGGCCGCTCGCATCGACGGCATGCGTGCGGCCATCGAGCTCGCCGCGCCTGAGCCGCCGCGGCGGTTCGGAAGCCGGCTCGGGCGGGACGTCCATCAGCGCGCGAAACGTCGATGTCTCGATGATCTCCTGGCCGAACTGCACGTGCACGATCTGAAAACGCCGCCCGATGATGCGCGCGCGGCGAAAGAGCTTCTGCACCTGATCGGGCGTGGCATCGGTGGCGACGTCGAAGTCTTTCGGCGCGACGCCGAGCAGCAGATCGCGCACCGCGCCGCCGACGATGAACGCACGATGTCCCGCGTGCTGCAGGCCATCGGTCACGCGGACCGCGTTCTTCGAGATCAGCGACGGATCGATGCCGTGAATGTCCGACGACAGGATGACCGGCACGTTCGGGTCGCGCTTCACGGGCGCGGCGGCCTTCTTGCGCGTGCTCTTGCGAGCGGGCTTGGCGTCGGGCGAATCAGCCGGGATGTCGTTCGCTGCGCTTTCGTTGGAGTCGGCGCTATCTTGCCCGAACAGCTTGCGGATAAGTTTTTTAATCACGTGTGTCGAACAGGTTCAGGATGCGCCAGCCTTTGGCTTGCGCATGCGCGCGCAGGGTGTCGTCGGGATTGGTCGCGACAGGATCGGTGACGCGTTCCAGCAGCGGGATGTCGTTGTGCGAATCGCTGTAGAAATAGCTGTGCTTGAAATCGGAAAGCTTCTTGCCGATGGATTCGAGCCATTGCTCGACCCGCACGATCTTGCCTTCGCGATAACTCGGCGTGCCGGTGGGCCGGCCGGTGAGCGCGCCGTGCGGATGGTCGTCCACGGTTTCCACTTCGCATGCGATCAACGTTTCGATGCCGAAGGCTTCCGCGATCGGCGCGGTGATGAACGCGTTGGTCGCCGTGACGAGGCAGCAGAGATCGCCGTTGTCCTGATGCTCGCGCACCAGCGTGACGGCGGCCGGCACGATGCGCGGATTGATCACCTCGCGCATGAACTGCGCGTGCCAGTCGGTGAGTTGCTCGCGCGAGTACTTGGAGAGCGGTGCGAGCATCGCGTGCAGATATGCATTGATGTCGAGCACGCCCGCCTTGTAATCGGCGTAGAAGGCATCGTTCTGACGCGCGAAGGATTCCGCTTCGACGATGCCCAGTTTCACCATGAAGCGGCCCCATTCGTGGTCGCTGTCGGTGGGGATGAGCGTGTGGTCGAGATCAAAGAGGGCGAGGTTCATGGGTGCGCATTTTACTTGAAGCGGGTCGGGGCGTTGTCCGGCGCGGCCGGGCCGGAATCGGGGGCGGCCGGATCGCCTGCCGCCCGTTCTTGCGCGGACACGGGAACGAGCGGCGCGGCGCGGCCGGTTTGCTGGAGCATCGTGCGCAGGAGCGGGCGCGTCACCGCGCGCTTTTGCTCAAGAGAGAAGCGGTCGAGTTCGTCGAGCAGGGCCATGAGGCTCGGCATGTCGCGCCGGAAGTGCGTGAGCAGATAGCCGGGCACGTCCTCGGCAAGCACGATGCCGCGTTCGCGCGCCGCATGCTTCAGCACGGAGACCTTTGCTTCGTCGGAAAGCGGCTGCAGATGGAACACGAGACCCCAGCCGAGCCGCGTGCGCAGGTCTTCGCGCACGGTGAGCGCGAGCGGCGCGTCGTTGCCGGTCGCGACGAGCGCGCTCGTCGGATGCGCGCGCACTTCGTTGAAGAGATTGAAGAGCGCGATCTGCTGCGCGGCCGACAGGCGGTCGCAATCGTCGACGGCGTAGAGCGTGACTTGCGGATCGAAACCGAATGCGTTGAGCGCGCTTTGCGGGCCCAGATAGCGCGCGAGGCCGTTCGCTTCGTAGGTCAGCGCCTGCAGCAGGTGGCTGCGGCCGCTGCCCGGCTCGCCCCACACGTAGAACGTGCGGTCGGCGACCGGTCCGGCCGCGAGTGCGCCTTCGAGCTCACGCAGCCGCGCGATCAGTTCGTGATTGCCGGCGGCGAAAAAATTGTCGAAGGTGGCGGGCGGCGGCGTGCCCAGATCGAGCGTCAGTTGGCGTTGCACGGGAGATCGGTGTCGTCGGGCCTTGAGTCGGGCATATCTTGAAAACGGCCGGATGAGCTGCGGGTATACGCGCAAAGCCGCAGCGGAGCGCCCTGTGCGCCAATGGTTCGGGCGCCTTGGAGACCGCGTTCGATCTCGAAAAGAGCGCCTTCGCGATTTCTGGCGAACGCGGGAAAATCCAGTCTGCCGACCGTCGTCGGGTCATCATCGGGTAAAATCGCATTTTACCGACCTTCTCGCTTCCTCCCCATGAATCAACCGAAATCCGCTGCGGACGCCCAGGGTTTGTCGTATCGCGACGCGGGCGTGGACATCGACGCGGGCGACGCGCTCGTCGACCGGATCAAGCCGTTTGCCAAGAAAACATTGCGTGACGGCGTGCTGGGCGGCATCGGCGGATTCGGCGCGCTCTTCGAAGTGCCGAAGAAGTACAAGGAGCCGGTGCTCGTGTCGGGCACGGACGGCGTCGGCACGAAGCTGCGCCTCGCGTTCACGCTGAACCGGCATGACACGGTCGGCCAGGATCTCGTCGCGATGAGCGTGAACGACATCCTCGTGCAGGGCGCCGAGCCACTCTTCTTCCTCGATTACTTCGCGTGCGGCAAGCTCGACGTCGACACCGCTGCGGACGTCGTGAAGGGCATCGCAACCGGTTGCGAGCTGGCGGGCTGCGCGCTGATCGGCGGCGAGACGGCGGAAATGCCGGGCATGTATCCCGACGGCGAATACGACCTCGCGGGCTTCGCGGTCGGCGCGGTGGAAAAGAGCAAGATCATCGACGGCAGCACGATCAAGCCGGGCGACGTCGTGCTCGGGCTGGCTTCGAGCGGGATTCATTCGAACGGTTATTCGCTCGTGCGCAAGATTATCGAGCGCGCGAATCCCGATCTGAACGCCGACTTCGACGGCCGCTCGCTCGCCGACGCGCTGATGGCGCCCACGCGCATCTACGTGAAGCCGCTGCTTTCGGCGATGCAAAGCGTGACCGTGAAGGGCATGGCGCATATCACGGGCGGCGGACTGGTCGAGAACATTCCGCGCGTGCTGCGTGAAGGGCTCACGGCGGAGCTGGATCATCGCGCGTGGCCGTTGCCGCCGCTGTTCGCGTGGCTGCAGAAGCACGGCGGCGTCGCGGATGCGGAGATGCATCGCGTGTTCAACTGCGGTATCGGGATGGCTGTGATCGTCGCGGCGGAAGATGCGCAGGCGGCGACCGGTTTGCTTTCCGCCGCGGGTGAGCAGGTGTGGCAGATCGGCGTCGTGCGCGAGAGCAAGGAAGGGGAGGCGCAGACGGTGGTGGTGTGATATCGCCGGGTTGGGCTGACAAAAACCCTCGCCATGTGCGAGGGTTTTTGTTTTTTTGGCGGGTCGATTACGGTTGTCTCGGCCTTTTTGCTCGAGCCAAGCGTTTTTGCACGGCGTTTCAGATCGAACTGATGCGCCTTATTCAGCATGGCCAGGCAATTGATTTCAAGCTCCCCGCCACCTTATGGAAAGCAGTTTGGTTTAATAACCGCACCGACTTTCGTATGTCGAATTGCCACCTATATACATCAAATGATAACAACTACCAGGAACATACATAACGTCATGGGTCTGCTCGGGAGTAGAACCAAGTTGTCCCGTGAGGAACGCGGCGGCGATTTTGTTGAAGGCCGGGCGCGGAGCCGTCACGTGATATTTGTTCGTTGTCGATGTTTCGGAAACCGGTGCGGTCAAACGCGTTCCGGAAGAGATCAGTTCGCCTAGATAAACTTTGCCTTGATACTCGACATATTTGTCATCGGCAGTCAGGAATCGACCGCTGTCAGCTCCTGTACCCGCTGGCGCCGAGATTTGGTAGCTACCGAGCGTCTTGATATCGCTTATTGGAATGGCGGTACTCTTTTTTAAGTCTTGCATGGTTCCGTCGAATAGCACTTTCGAAAGATCGACGCGAAGGAATTCGGTTTGAGCCGTGTAGGTCGGCACGAACAACTTTGAGCCTGCAGGCATGAGTGTCGTGTCTGACGACGGAAAGACCAAACGGGGCATGTTTACGGTAAGCGGATTTGCAACATAGTCCACCGTGGGTTGCTTGGGCTGGAGCAAAATTGAAGGAGGCTTGACCACCGGATCACCTCCCTGGAAAAGCTTGACAACCGACTTCACCGACTGTCCGGCCACGTTCTGGACGTCCAGCGTCACATGATAAAGCGGCGTCGACATGCCCTTTACGCCGAAATCGAATCCGTCCGGCGAGCGCTGAAAGATTTTCGTCTGCGGGCCGAGATCGTCGTAAGGCAAACTGTCCGCGGGGAACGCGCCTTCAGCCGTGATGTAGACCATCTTGCTGTATTGCAGCGTGTCGTTCCCGGTAAGCGGAACATAAGATTGACGCAGCGTGGTATCGGAACCGTCGACCACGCCGAACCGGGTACGCGTGATTCCAGTTTCGCGAGGCGCTGGTTCCGTCGTGGAGCCCGCAGGAGGACTCACTGGATCCTTTAAGAGCGCTCCGCCCGTCGCAGGGCTTTGAATGGAGTTCCAGCCAAAAATGTAGTAGCCGGCGCCGGAAGTCGTATTGAAGATTCCATCGAAGAAACTCGACGCATCGCTTGTCTGGCTCACGGCGTCCGAAGCGCCCGCAGGCGAATCAGCGCTCTTTGCCACGCTGGCGATATCTCCGCTTGCCGCTCCATCCGAACCTCCGCACGCGCTCAGCGTTACCGCTATGAGGAAGCTTGCGGCGGGCACCAAACACATGCGCACCGCGCGCGTTGCAACGTGCTGCTTTCTCGACAACATAATTTTCCTCGTTTGATTGGAATCGGTTCCACCTTCGCTGAGAAATGACTGCTTGCACGCAATTAATTCGTAATGCGAAATAAATATGGAACAGCGCCTCCGCCTGGGCGGATTGAAAGATGCTAGCCGCTTGAAACGATTACATGCAATATATCAGTCTGCTTTTTCAGACTTCCGGACTGCGAACGAGTGCCTCCAACGCCCTTTCCGTCGCATCCTCCGCGCAGCAATCCACGACGAAACGTTCCGGCATCGCCCTCAACCACGTCAACTGACGCTTGCACAACTGCCGCGTCGCGAAGATGCCCTTGTCGCGCATCTCGTCGTAGCCCGTCGCGCCGTCGAGGTACTCCCACGCTTGCCGATAACCGACGCAGCGCATCGATGGCATCGACAGATCGAGATCGCCGCGCGCACGCAACCGTCTCACTTCGTCGATGAAACCTCGCGCGAGCATCGCATCGAAGCGCGCGGCGATACGCGCATGCAGCACCGCGCGATCGGACGGCTCCAGCGCGATCGGTACGAAGCGATACGGCGCATCCACATGCTGGGTGCGTGGTGCGGCGAGGAGCGTGGACATCGGCTGTCCGGTCAGCATGAAGATTTCGAGCGCGCGCTGGATGCGCTGCGAGTCGTTCGGCGCGAGCCGCGCGGCCGTTTGCGGATCGACGGTTGCGAGCCGCGCATGCAGCGCGGGCCAGCCGTCGCGTGCGGCATCGGCGTCGAGCGTGGCGCGCACGTCGGCATCGGCGGTGGGAAGATCGTTGAGGCCTTGTGTCAGCGCCTTGTAGTACAGCATCGTGCCGCCGACCAGCAACGGCACATTCCCCCGCGCGACGATCTCGCCGACGAGCCGCAACGCATCCGCGCGAAACTGCGCGGCGGAATAAGTCTCGGCGGGATCGATGATGTCGATCAGATGATGCGGCGCCGCCGCGCGCTCCACCGCGTCGGGCTTGGCCGTGCCGATATCCATCTCGCGATAGACGAGCGCCGAATCCACACTGACGATCTCGACCGGATGCCGCGCCGCGAAAGCGAGCGCCGCCGCCGTTTTTCCCGATGCAGTCGGCCCGAGCAGACAGGCCACACGCAAAGCGGTATCGCTCATTGTCCGCGCATGAAAAGGCGGTCGAGATCGGCGAGCGTGAGCTGAAACCACGTCGGCCGGCCGTGATTGCACTGATCGGCGCGCTCGGTCGCTTCCATCTGGCGCAGGAGCGCGTTCATCTCGTCGAGCGTGAGCCGGCGATTCGCGCGCACCGCGTTGTGGCACGCGAGCGTGCCCAGCAATTCGTGTTGACGCTCGGTGAGCACGCGCGATCCGCCGTAGGCCTGCAGGTCGGCGAGCACGGCGCGCGCGAGCGATTGCAGGTCGGCGTCCTTCAGCAACGCGGGCACCGCGCGGATCGCGATCGATGTCGGCGACAGCACCGCGAGATCGAAGCCGAGCGCATCGAGCGTGTCGCGCTCTTCCTCGACGATGCCGATTTCGACCGGTTCCGCCGTCATCGACACCGGAATCAGGAGCGGCTGCACGGCGATCGCGCGATCGGCGAGCGCGTGCTTGAACTGCTCATAGAGAATGCGCTCGTGCGCCGCGTGCATATCGACGATCACGAGACCGCGCGCGTTTTGCGCCAGCACGTAGATGCCGTGAATCTGGCCGACGGCGAATCCGAGCGGCTGTTCGCCGGCGTGATCGAGCGCGCTGTCGTTTGCGATGACCGGCGCCGATGGCCGCTCGTCCACGCTCGGATAAGGCGTGTCGATGGCAGTCGTCGCGTTCGGCGTGCCCGCGCCGATGTCCTTGCGCCCGAAGAGCGCGTCATACAGCGCGAGCGGCTGCGCGACCGGCAACGTGCCCTGCGTCATGCGCGACTGGCGCATCCAGTTCGTGCCGTTCTCGCTCTTCAGATTCAGCGTGTCCGGCGCGCCCGCGAATGGCTTCGCGCTGAACGACGCTGGGCCGGTTGGCTGCAACTGCGCCGCGTGGCCGCCGGAAGTGGTCTCCGGCGAAGCGCCCGCGTGCCGCGCAAGTGCGCGCTGCACGGCGTGAAAGACGTACTGGTGAATCGAGCGCGAATCGCGAAAGCGCACTTCGATCTTCGACGGATGCACGTTCACATCGACGGATTCGGGCGGAAGATCGAGGAACAGCACGTACGCCGGATAGCGATTGCCGTGCAACACGTCCTCATACGCGGCGCGCACCGCGTGCGTGAGCAGCTTGTCGCGCACGAAGCGGCCGTTCACGAAGAAATACTGCTGGTCGGCGCGGCCGCGGCTCGCGGTCGGCAGGCCCGCGCAGCCGTAGACGGCGAGCGGCCCGGCGCGCTCGTCGAGCGGCAGATGCGCGGTTTCGAACACCTCGCCGAGAATCTTCGCGACGCGCGTGTGCGGATCGCTCGCATTCCAGTGCTCGACGGCCTTGCCGTTATGCATCACCGAAATCGCGACGTCGGGCCGCGCGAGCGCCGTGCGGCGGATCACATCGAGACAATGCCCGAGTTCGGTCTGCTCGCTCTTCAGGAACTTGCGGCGCGCGGGCGTGTTGAAGTACAGCTCGCGCACTTCCATCGTCGTGCCGACGGTGCCGGCAGCCGGCGAGATCGCGCCCGTCTGCGCGTCGATGCGCGTGGCGTGCGGGCAGCTATCGGTGCGGCTCGTGATGAACAGTTCGGCAACCGATGCGATCGACGCGATCGCTTCCCCGCGAAACCCCAGCGTCGCGACGGCTTCCAGTTCGGCGAGCGAGCGGATCTTGCTCGTCGCGTGGCGCATCAGCGCGAGCGGAAGCTCGTTCGGCGGAATGCCGCTACCGTCGTCGGCGATCATGATGCGTTTCACGCCGCCTTCGTCGAGCGTGATGCGCAATGTCTTCGCGCCCGCGTCGAGCGCGTTTTCCAGCAATTCCTTGACGACCGACGCCGGCCGTTCCACCACCTCGCCTGCGGCGATCTGGCTGATGAGCTGGTCGGGCAGCGGGGCGATGGCACGCGAACGGCGCGCGCCGTCGGCGGTCAAATCGCCAGCGGAAGTTTCGTTGAGCTCGGACATGGCGAAATTATAACGATTCGCATCGTTTCGGCCGTTTCGTCCGTTTCGCGCCGGACTGGCCGTCCATGCCCGCCAACGCACCGCACGATCACGCCTCGATACGGTTTTTTAACCGGCCCGACGTACCGGTTGGGTATCATGGCGCGACTCCCGCTTTCGATGCCGATGCGCCGCTTTTTCAGCGCCGGCTCAACTTTTTGAGGAAAGATTTTTGGATACGTTGCTGCAATTCCTGGGACTCATCCTTCACATCGACAAGTCGCTTGGTGTCTTCATCCAGAATTACGGCGCCTGGGTCTACGCGGTGCTGTTTCTGATCGTGTTCTGCGAAACCGGGCTCGTCGTGTTTCCGTTCCTGCCGGGCGATTCGCTGCTGTTTATCGGCGGAGCGTTCGCAGCGTCGCACGAGATGGATCTGGTCGCGCTGATCGTGCTGCTGCTCATCGCGGCGGTGACGGGCAACACGGTGAATTACTGGATCGGCCGCGCCATCGGGCCGAAAGTCTTCGACACGAACATTCCCGTTCTGGAGCGCTTCCTCGACCGGGCCGCGCTGCAGAAAACGCATAACTTCTATGAGAAGCACGGCGGCAAGACGATCGTGATTGCGCGTTTCGTGCCGGTCGTGCGGACTTTTGCGCCATTCGTCGCGGGCGTTTCGTCGATGAGTCACGCGCGCTTTCAGTTTTTCAATATTCTGGGCGCGCTCATCTGGGTGCTGCTGCTGGTGCTGCTCGGCTATTTCTTCGGCAACATTCCGTTCATCAAGCAGTATCTGAACGTGATCGTGCTGGTGGGGATCGGTGCAGCCGTCGTGCCGGTCGCGATCGGCGCGCTCTGGAAGATGAGCCGCCGCAATTCCAAGGCTTGAGCTTGAGGGAGTTCCGCGAGACCGGCGAATGCCGGCCTCGCGGGCGCTGCGCAGCCGCGTCAGGCGCGGCGGAACAGGCGGATGATGAAAAGCAGCACCACCGCGCCGACCACGCCCGTGATCAGCGTACCGAGGATGCCGCCGCCGAACGAGAGGCCGAGCTTGTCGAAGATCCATCCGCCGATCACGCCGCCGACGATGCCGACGAGAATATCCACGATCACGCCGAAGCCCGTGCCGTTCATGATGAGACCGGCGAGCCAGCCAGCGACGCCGCCGATGATCAGACTAAGGATGATTCCGTGTTGCATGATTTGCATGAGTTGAGACTCCTGTCGAATTGATGGTTGCGGGATGCAGTCGAAACCCGCATCCGGGCGCGGGCAATGTAGCGGAAATGTCCGTGACAGTGGCCCGTCAAATGTCAAGGATTGTCAATCTGGGAGAGCGTCGATGAACCGGACAACCGGCGACGCATGAACGCGGCCATTTACGTCAAAAATTTAGAATGCCAAAGCGTTTGGTCGGCCATTTTGCTGGGTGTGTCGTTTAGGTCACTGTGGCGAATTTGCTTCTGTAATGTTTTATGCTGGCGGGATCGTGTTTCTACGGTATTTGAGAGGTGTGTGTGATGAGCGGATGCGCGCGATGTCCGGACTGTGGATCGCGCTTGCATTCATGGCGCTGGCGTCCGGCTGTGGCATTCTCCGATGCGGCGGAACGGCGGTGTACGGGGTGGCGATAAGCGTCTGCGCGTAATGAAAACGCCGCGCCGACGAGCGCAACCGGCAAGTTGAAATAGTTCAAGACGACAAGCATGAGAAAGCTGGTGGTGATGCACAAGGAAGGTTTCGTGGCCGATTCGCGCGGGGCGATCGCGGGCCTGGCCCTCGTGGCGGGGGTGGCGGCGGGATTGGCGGGCTGCACGTCGACGCCGCGCACGCCCGCGCCGATCATCGAAAATTCGGCGTTGAGCGCGCCGCCGGTCGTGCAGGGCACTTCGCCCGGCGTGACACCCGCACCGGTCGTGCCGCTCGGGCCCACGGTTGCCGCGCCGGTCGAGCCGGGCTTTTATCGCGTGAAACCGGGCGACACGCTCTATGGCATTTCGCGCAACTTCAAGCAGAAGCCCGCCGATCTCGCCAAGTGGAACACGCTGCCGGAAAGCAGGCAGGTGAACGTCGGGCAGGTGTTGCGTGTCGCGCCGCCGGGCGCATCGACGACGGCTTCGGCGACGGCGGGCGCATCTGCCGCCACGTCGAAGACGGCGCAGCCGCCGCTTTTGCCGACTCCGGAGAAATCGACACCGGAGAAATCGGCCGCGCAGAAGCCCGCTGCCGAAAAGCCCGCTGCGGCGAACGAAGAGCGTTCATTCGCTGTCACCGCGACCGCGCCGAAGGGCACCTTTGTGTGGCCCGTCCACGGCGACGTCGTGCGCAAGTTCGGCGCGAGCGGCAACAAGGGCATCGATATCGAGGGCAAGGTCGGACAGCCGGTCAAGGCGGCGGCGTCGGGCAAGGTGGTGTACGCGGGCAGCGGCTTGCGTTCGTATGGGCGCATGATCATCGTCAAGCATGGCAACGACTATCTGACCGCCTACGCATACAACGAGAAATTGCTCGTGAAGGAAGGCGACACCGTGAAGCAGGGCGCCACCATCGCGGACATGGGCACGGGACCGAGCGGCACGCCGTCGTTGCACTTCGAAGTGAGAAAGTCGGGTGCGGCCGTCGATCCGATGCCGCTGCTCGGCGCGGCGGGTGGCTGATCCGGCGCGGCAGGGAGGGGATAGAAGGTGAAGAAGATCGTAATCGCCGCGCTGGCCGCGGCTTCGTTGACATCGCTTCTTTCGGGATGCGATCAGCAGCAGAGCGAGGAAGGGTTGAACAAGCTCAAGGCATTCTTCAATGCAGTGAAGCCGGATAACCTGCTGCTCAAGAACCTGCAGCCCGGCGTCACGACCGAGGCGCAGATCCGCGATCAGATGGGCGAGCCCGAAACCGAGCGCGCCTTCACCGACGGCAGCAAGCGCCTGGAATATCCGCGCGGTCCGGCGGGAACCAGCACCTATATGGTCGATATCGATTCGGACGGCCTCTTCGTCTCCGTGACGCAGGTGCTGACCGCGGAAAACTTCGCGAAGGTGCGGCCCGGCATGACGATGGACGAAGCGCGCAGACTGCTCGGCAAGCCGACCGAGATCGCGGAATATCGCCTGAAGAAGGAGCGCGTCTGGAGCTGGCACTGGCTCGAAGACGGCGTGAATCAGGACGCGATGTTCAACGCGCACTTCGGTCCTGACGGCATCGTCGTGACGACCTCACGCTCCGAAGCGATCCGCGGCGGCCAGCGCTGACACCAAGCACGAGAACGATGAGCGATTACGTCATCTGCAACACGCGCCTTCGTCTGATGGACGAGGCGTCGCGTTATCGCGATCAGATGCTGCGCGATTCCGGCGAAAAAGCGCTCACTCGCTGGGAGTGCGACCGCGGGCATCGCTGGGACAGGACGGTCGGCGTCGCGCAGAACGTGCGCTGCATGAATTGCACGGCCGAGCGGCTCGAACGGGAGACGAAGCGTCTGCGCGAAGTGGCGCAGGTGCGCGGCGGCGCGTTGCTCTCGCGCCGCTATGTCGATGCCGCGACGCCATTGCGCTGGACATGCGCATACGGTCACGTGTGGGACGCGCTCCCCGACAAGGCGTCGCGTCACTGGTGCGTCGAATGCGCCGAAAGCCTTTTCGCGGACTTCCGCTGAGCGCTTCTCAGACGCCGTTCAGCGCCGCCACCAGTTCATCCGTCGTCAGCAGTGCGTGCGCATAGGTGCGCGCGTTGATCTCATGAGCGGCATGCAGCGCTTCGTCGGAGAAGGCGGCGGTCGCGTCGCGCACGAGCGTCACGTGATAGCCGAGCTCGGCGGCGAAACGTCCGGTCGCTTCGATGCACGTGTTCGCGACCAGCCCGATCAGAATCAAGTGCGACACGCCGCGCTGCTTCAGCAGGAAATCGAGGTCGGTGTTGGCGAAGCCGCTGCTCATCCAGTGCTCCTTGACGATCGTGTCGCCCGGATGCGGCGCGAAGTCGGGAAACCATTCGCCGCCCCATGTGCCTTTGCCGAAGATGAGCGACTTCGCCGCCGTCTGCAGATACGGCGTCGGATGCGTCCACGTATCGATGTCGCCCGGCTCGAAACGGCGATGCGGCACGATGAACACGGGCAGCCCGAGCGCGCGCACCGCCGACGTCACGCGCTTCAGGTTTTCATGCAGATGCGCCGCATTGCGCGTCTGCGCGACGCGTGGCCAGAGCTTGCCGCCATCGGCGAGAAAGTCGTTATAGGGGTCTACGAACAGCAGAGCCGTGCGGTCCTTCGGATAGGCGCTCATCGTCTGTCTCCGCTCGCAACAGTGAGAAGCGCGCGAACGCGCGCCGTCTCATGTTACGCGCGCATCGCGACGAAATCCGAAACCGTGCGACACCACGGATACCGCAAAAGAAAAAGCCGGCGGCTGCCGGCTTTTGAGCTTCTTTGTTGGGGCGCTGGCCTCTTTCGCCTGCTACTCGCCGCGTCGTCGATAAAAACTCGCGCTTTGGTTTTTTTTCTCGCGCTTCGCTTTTACCCGTCACCCGGTCGAGTGCCGCCCATCCTGTTCGTCGGTCTCTCAGCGCGTTTTGCTGCTTCCCCCCGTGCGCTGGAATAAGTATTGCCAAGCGCCATTCCTAAGAATGTACGGTTGCAAACACATCCGCAATTGATAAGCACATTGAGGGAAAGTACTGATCCCGCCGCGATATTCAGCCTGCCGACGACACCGCCTGCGCGTGCCCGATGTCCGAACGCATGTTCGCCGCGACGAGCGATTGCGTGACCATGCGCGCTTCGGCCTGAGCGATGTGCTCGAGCGTCGCGACTTCGAGTTGCTCCGCCAAGACGTCGAGCGCGGCGCACAGGCGCGCGTGCTCATCGGCATCGAGCGTCCAGGCGCCGTCGGCGGAATGACGCGCATCCAGTTCGACCAGCGCCTCGTGCGCGAGCGTGATGTCGTCTTCGAATTCCGGCGCGTGGCCGAGCTGGCACAGCTCTTCCGCGACCAGCATATGACGGCACAACGTCATGAAGAGCGGCTGCGAGCCGTGTCCGCGATCGAACGCGTCGAGCGCCGCATAGCAACGCAGCAGCATCGCATCGATCATCGGTTCGCGCGCCGCGCGGCTGTACGTGAGCGCGCGCAAGAGCGGCGACACAGCGGGACGGGCGGATTTCATGTTCGTCGATTTCTTCTTCACGGCAGGGCTCCCGAAAGAGGTGTTCGCGCGGGCCGGCACAGTCTGCTGCGCCGGGACGCTGTATTTGCTGGATGCGTTTGGCGTGGAAAGCATCATCGCACCGGAAAATTAGCTCTGTCTTAAGGCGCGCGACCGCTCGCTCAGGCGGGCGTCAGCGTTTCGCCGGACACGTGCACCTTCTGGCCGACCGCGACGCCCGGCGCGGCTTCGTAGTTGAAGCTGCGCACGCTGCCGTCGTTCATGCGGACCTGCACCTGATAGGTCGTCGCCTTGTGAACCACGTGTTCGATCTGGTTCCCCGCGAGCCCGCCGCCGATCGCGCCGATGATCGTCGCCGCCGTGCGTCCGCGGCCATTGCCGATCTGTGTGCCCGCGAGCCCGCCGACCACCGCGCCGCCGATCGCGCCGATGCCGGTCGTCGGTTGCGCGGCCTGCACGGCGTTGACGGCGGTCACTTCGCCGGCATACGGGTCGTAGGCGGGCGCGGGACTCGGCGTGTAGGACGTGTTTTCCTGAACCGGCGCGGGCCGGTGCACCGGCGTCGGATGATGTCCGCGCACGGCGCGCGGCAGCGACGCAGGTTGCTGAGCCGCGGCCGGCGAAGCCTGCGTGACAGGCACGGCCTTGGCCGTCTGGGCATCGACGAGCGGTGAAGCCGTGACTGTCGTCGCGGTCGCCTTCGACGACGGCAGGAGGCCTGTCATCGCGGCGACGCCGGTGCCGCACGCGAGGATGATCGACACGGCGGCTGCCGCGACGAGCGGATGAATGCGGGACGGCTTCGTTTGAATCTCGGGAACGGCGTTCATGGCAAGCGACTCCTGTGGCTGCCTGCCAGCTATAACGCCGCCCGACGCAGGCGGTGCACGCGATTGCTGTGACATTTGTAAGCAAACGTCGCAGCGCGCACGGTTTCGAATCGGCCTAGGGCGAATACATATGTTGCAATAATTTTGTTAATGGCAACATATGTATCACTTCACAAGGAACGAGGTCGTCATGAAATCCACGCCGCTGCTCGCATCGTCTGTCGCGTTCGCCGCGCTATCGCTCGTCACGGGCGCGAGCTACGGCCAGGACGGACAGTCGACGCTCGCGAAGATCCAGAGCGTCAACCTGATCGCTATCGGCCACCGCGAAACGTCGGTGCCGTTCTCTTATGTCGATGCGAACAACAGCGTCGTCGGCTTTTCGCAGGACTTGTGCAACAAGGTGATCGATGCGGTCAAGGCGAAGACGAAGCACCCTGATTTACGCGTGCGCTTCATTCCGGTGACGTCGCAGAACCGCATCTCGCTCGTGCAGAACGGCACGGTCGATCTCGAATGCGGCGTGACGACCAATCTCGTGTCGCGGCAGAATCAGGTCGCGTTTTCCGACACGTTCTTTGTCGCTACGACGCGCCTGCTCACGAAGAAGGATTCGGGCATCAAGGATTTCCCCGATCTCGCGGGCAAGACCGTCGTGACGAATCAGGGCACGACGTCCGAGCGCATTCTTCGCAAGATGAACGAAGAGAAGAAGATGAACATGAGCGTCATCAGCGCGAAGGACTACGGCGAGGGACGCGCGACGCTCGAAACCGGGCGCGCGGTCGCCTACATGATGGACGACGTGCTGCTCGCGGGCACGCGCTCGCTGACCGCGAAGCCGTCGGACTGGGTGCTCGTCGGCACGCCGCAGTCGTCGGAGGCGTACGGCTTCATGATGCGCAAGGATGATCCGGAATTCAAAAAGCTCGTCGATGATGCGATGAGCCAGGTGATGAAGGGCCCCGAGATCAAAACGATGTACGACAAGTGGTTCATGAAGCCCGTCCCGCCGAAGAACATCAACTTCGATTTTCCGATGAGCGAGACGATGCAGAAGCTCTACGCCGAGCCGAACGACAAGGCGTTCGAGTAACGATGCTTACTCGCCGAAGGGCAGATCGGTCTGCCCTTCGGCGCGCATGCCGAAGGTATTGAGCGTCATCGCGACGAGCGCGTAGTAGCCCAGCAAGCCGACGAGATTCACCACGACCGTATGACCGAAGCGCGCGACGGCGGCGTCGTAGGTCGCATCGCTCACGCGCTTCGTTTCGTAGAGTTCGGTCGCGAAATCGAAGATGAGTTTGTCGTCGGCATCGGCGAAAGCGGGCGTCTGGCCGCAGCGCAGGCCTTCGGCGATATCGGCGGGGAGGCCGGCATCGAGCGCGATCGGATGATGGATGTGCCATTCCGCCTGCGAGCGCCAGCGCGCCGCGGTCACGAGAATCGCGAGTTCGGAAAGCCGTAGCGGCAGGCCCGTCTTGTAGCGGCAGAATGCGCCGAGTTTCTGCGCGTTTTGCGCGAGTTCCGGACTGAAGATCCACCCGAGAAACGGGCCGTTGAGATTGCCGCGCGGGCCGCTCAGGATGTCCTGCAGCACAGCCTTTTGTTCGTCGGATGCGGCGGCGGGCTGGAAGTCGGGGAGTCGTTTGCTCATGATCGTACTCATGCGATAGCGGAAAGCGCGCCGTCGATGGCATCGGAAAGCCGCTCGACGATCGTCTCGATCTGTTCGGCCGTCGTGATGAACGGCGGCGCGATGAGCACATGATCGCCGATCCGGCCATCGACGGTGCCGCCCATCGGATAGACCATGAGGCCGCGCTTCATCGCCTCGCTCTTGATGACGGCGTGCAGCTTGTGCTTCGGATCGAACGGCGTCTTGCTCTCGCGATCCCGCACCAGTTCGACGCCGGTGAAGAGTCCGCGCCCGCGCACATCGCCGATGAACGGATGATTCGCCTGCCGCTCGCGTAGCAGCATGCGCAACTGCTCGCCGCGCGCCTTCACGTTGTCGAGAAGCTTGTCTTCGGCGATGACGTGTTGCACTTCGAGTGCCGCCGCGCACGCCGTCGCGTGACCGATATACGTGTGCCCGTGCTGGAAGAAGCCCGAGCCGCCGACGATCGTGTCGAATATCTCGTTGCTGACGAGCGTCGCGCCGATCGGCTGATAGCCCGCGCCGAGACCCTTCGCGATCGCGAGGATATCGGGCGATACGCCGTCTTCCTCGCACGCGAACAGATAACCGGTGCGGCCCATGCCGGACATCACTTCGTCCAGGATCAGCAGCACGCCGTACTTGTCGCAGACCGCGCGGATCTTGCGGAAGTACTCGCGCACCGGAGGCACCGCGCCCGCCGTCGCACCGACGACCGTTTCCGCGACGAACGCCGCCACCGATTCCGCGCCGAGTTCGAGAATCTTCGCTTCGAGCTCGTCGGCGAGACGTTGCGCGAAGGCTTCGTCGGTTTCGCCCGCTCGTTGCTCGCGATACGCGAAGCACGGTGTGACGTGATGCGCCTCGATCAGGATCGGCAGGAACGGCTCGCGACGCCATGCGTTTCCCCCGATAGCGAGCGCGCCGAGCGTGTTGCCGTGATAGCTCTGCCGCCGGGCGATGAAATGCCGCCGTTCGGACTGGCCTTTCTCGACGAAATACTGGCGCGCGAGTTTGAGCGCGGCTTCCATTGCCTCCGACCCGCCGGACACGAAATAGACGTGACCGAGATTCTTCGGCGCGGCTTCGACGAGCAGGTCCGCGAGCGCTTCAGCGGGTTCCGTCGTGAAGAAGGATGTGTGCGCGTAGGGCAATTGCTGCACCTGGCGCTGGATCGCATCGATCACGCGCGGATGACTGTGACCGAGACACGAGACGGCCGCGCCGCCGCATGCGTCGATATAGCGCTTGCCCGTCGAATCGACGATCTCGATGCCGTCGCCGCGCACGGCGACGGGAAGCCTGGCGCGCGGCGCGCGATGAAATACGGTGGACATGATCCCTGCCTTTTGAATGCGCTCGCAACACGCGATGTGTGATTTTAACGCTTTAACAACATTTGTTGTCAAGTGCGCGTGCATCGGCAACGTGTTGCGCGCCCGGTCAGCTCGCTGCGTAGGCGCCTTGCGAGTGCAGCGCGGCTTCGGCCTGCTCCAGATTGGCGACCGCATCCTTGCCTTCGAGCGCGAGCAGATGCGCGACGAGCATTTCCGCCAGCGCCGACGCCGCGACGAGCGACGGAAAGAACGATGGCGATTCGTGCGAGAAGATCAGCGTTTGATCCGCATTCAGCGCGATGGGCGACACGGCGCTGTCCGTGAGCGCGATGAGTTTCGCGCCGCGTTCGATCGCCGCCTGCGCGACGCGCACGGCTTCGACGGAATACGGCGCGAAGCTGACGACGACCACGGCGTGCCGCTTTTCAATGCCGCGCAACTGCATTTCGAGCGTGCCGGCCTCGCCGTTGACAAGGCTCACTGACGGCCGGAACAGCCGATAGCCGTAGAGCAGACTGAATGCGACGGGATAACACGAACGAAAGCCCGCGACGTGGACATGCGGCGCCTTCTTCAGCGTCTTCGCCGCATCGACGACGCTCGCAGCGTTTTGCGCGAGCGTCAGATCGAGGTTGTGCGATTGGGCTTGCGCGAGATCGCGGCTCAGGTGATTGTCGGCGCCGCTTTTTACGAGCGAGCGGGCGCGCGTCGTCAGCGGTTCGGGACGTGTGCGGACGCGACTCACGAAGATTTCGCGCAGCTCGTTCCAGCCGGGAAAGCCGAGTTGTTGCGACAGACGGACCATCGCGGCGGGTTGGACCTTTGCGCGTTCGGCGACCTTGCGCATCGAGAGGACGGCGACCTCGTCGGGATAGTCGAGAAGGAACGCGGCGCCGGCTTGAAATTGCGGGCTCAGGTCGGGGAAACGATCGCGGATGGTCGCGGCGAGTTGGTCGAAGGTGGGCACGTTCTAGATGCTTGAGGAAGCGGATGCGCTATTTAAGCATGAGGGCGATGGGGAACGCGCGCGTAAGGAAGAAAGCAAAAAGCCGCTGTCCTTGTGGGACAGCGGCTTTTTCTTGAAGCTGGTGGCGAATCAGGGACTCGAACCCCGGACCTGCGGATTATGATTCCGTCGCTCTAACCGACTGAGCTAATTCGCCGAAAGAAGACGAGATTATGGCGAGCGTCGTACAGGCTGTCAACCCCTTCCACGCGAATTCTTAAGAACCGCGTGGAAGGGCAGGCGAAGCCCGCATCAATCTTCGTGATAGACATTCGACTTGCGCGTGTCCTTCACGAACAGCATGCCGATCACGAACGTCGCCAGCGCAATCACGATCGGATACCACAGGCCAGAGTAGATATCGCCCCTGGCCGCGACGATCGCGAAGGCCGTCGCAGGCAGGAAGCCGCCGAACCAGCCATTGCCGATGTGATACGGCAGCGACATCGACGTATAGCGGATCCGCGCCGGGAACATCTCGACCAGCATCGCCGCGATCGGTCCGTACACCATCGTCACGAAGATCACGAGGATCGTCAGCACCACGATCGCCATCGGCCAGTTGATCAGCGCCGGATCCGCTTTCGCCGGATAGCCCGCGCTCTTCAGCGTGCCGGCGAGCGTCTTGTCGAAGGCTGCGCCTTGAACCTTGGCGTCGGCGGCCTTGCCGTCGTACGTGTTCACCACCGTCTCGCCGACCTTGATCTGCGCCTGCGTGCCCGCGGGCGCCGCCACATTCTCGTAGTTCAGACCCGCCTTCGACAGCGCGCTCTTCGCGATATCGCAGGAGCTCGTGAACTTCGCCGTGCCCACCGGATTGAACTGGAACGAGCACTCGTCCGGATTGGCGATCACGACGATCGGCGACTTCTGCGTCGCGGCTTCGAGCGTCGGATTCGTGTAGTGAGCGAGCGCCTTGAAGAGCGGGAAGAAGCTCAACGCGGCGATCAGACAGCCCGCCATGATGATCGGCTTGCGCCCGATGCGGTCCGACAGCGAACCGAAGAACACGAAGAACGGCGTGCCGATCAGCAGCGCCACCGCGACCATGATGTTCGCGCTGGTGCCATCGACCTTCAGCGTCTGCGTCAGGAAGAACAGCGAATAGAACTGGCCCGTGTACCACACGACCGCCTGGCCCGCCGTCAGACCGAAGAGCGCGAGCAGCACGATCTTCAGGTTCTTCCACTCGCCGAACGCTTCCGTAAGCGGCGCCTTCGAGGTCTTGCCTTCCGCCTTGATGCGCTCGAACACCGGCGACTCGTGCAGCTTCATGCGAATCCACACGGACACGGCGAGCAGCAGGATCGACACGAGGAACGGAATGCGCCAGCCCCACGCGCCGAACTGCTCTTCGCCCATGATCGTGCGCACCGCGAGAATCACGATCAGCGAGATGAACAGGCCGAGCGTCGCGGTGGTCTGGATCCACGCCGTCCACGCGCCGCGCTTGTTCGAAGGCGCGTGCTCCGCGACGTACGTCGCCGCGCCGCCGTATTCCCCGCCGAGCGCGAGACCTTGCAACAGCCGCATCGCGATGAAGATGACCGGCGCCGCGATGCCGATCGTCGCGTATCCCGGCAGGAAGCCGATCAGGAACGTCGACAGACCCATGATCACGATGGTCACGAGGAACGTGTACTTGCGCCCGACCATATCGCCGAGTCGGCCGAACACGATCGCGCCGAACGGACGCACCGCGAAGCCCGCGGCGAAGCCCAGCAAGGTGAAGATGAAGCCGGCCGTCGGATTGACGCCTGAAAAGAAAGTCTTGCTGATATAGACGGCGAGCGAGCCCGCCAGATAGAAGTCATACCATTCGAACACCGTGCCGAGCGACGAGGCGAAGATGACTTTCTTCTCCTCCGCCGTCATCGGTGCGTGTGACACGCGCCCCTCAACCGTAGCCATGTATCGTCTCCTGATTTGAATTTTCGAATACATCGGTCCGCGACTAGGCGGCTCCGGTGCAAAGATTATTGGAACGAAAACTTACGGCGTTCTGACGCGGTGACTGACGGCAACATCGAGGCCATAACGCTGATGTTCGCGGAATTGGCAGGCATGTGATTCGAACGATCGTTTAAATTCTTTTAAGCTCGTTCTTCTCGCGCGAGCAGAACGGCTGCGTGAGACTTACGCTCAGGGTTTGTCCCGGGCAGGAAAAACCCGCTGGAGGCTGACCCGTACAAGGGTTCCGGCGAGTCTCGGGCTCTCCTGATACACATGATCCTCGATGGCGAGCGAGCCGCCGTGCATCGTCGCGATCTCCTTAACGATCGCAAGGCCGAGTCCGCTGCCATCGCCCTCGCGCCCGAGTATGCGATAGAAGCGTTCGACCACGCGCGTGCGCTCGGTGGCCGGAATGCCGAGGCCCGTGTCTTCCACTTCGAGATGCACGAGATCGAGATCGTTATCGTCGGTCCGCACGCGCACGGTGATGCGCCCGCCCGCCGGCGTGTAGCGGATCGCGTTGTCGATCAGGTTCGACAGCATCTCCCGCAACATCACGACGTTGCCTTCCACTTCGACCGGAAACGGCGGCTCTTCATAACCGAGGTCCATGCGCTTCGCGAGCGCGGCCTGCACCCAGTCGCGCACGGCGAGCCGCGCGAGGTCGGTCAGCACGATGGGCGTGAATATCTGCCCCGTCGCACGATTCTCGGCGCGTGCGAGCGCGAGCAGTTGCGTCACGAGGCGCGCGGCATGCTCGGAACTCATCGCGATCTGTTCGAGCGAGTGCTGCACTTCCGTCGATACATCCTGGCGCATCGCCAGTTCCGCCTGCATGCGCAGGCCCGCGAGCGGCGTCTTCATCTGATGCGCGGCATCGGCGATGAAGCGTTTCTGGAACTCCATGTTCTGTTCGAGACGCGTGAGCAGGTCGTTGAACGACGCGACGAGCGGCGCGATCTCCGGCGGCGCGCTGCCCGCCTGGAGCGGCGAGAGATCGTCGGGGCGGCGCGCGCGGATGTTCGATTGCAGCGCATGCAGCGGCGCGAGCCCGCGCGACAGCCCGAACCATACGAGGATGATCGCGAGCGGCAGGATCACGAACTGCGGCAGGATCACGCCCTTGATGATGTCGTTGGCGAGCTGGCTGCGCTTGTCGAGCGTCTCGGCCACCTGCACGAGCACCGGTTGCGCGCTGTCCGGATCGCGGCCGGGCGCGAGGCCGGGCAGATCGACGGTCGTATACGCGACGCGGATGTCGTTGCCGCGCAGCACATCGTCGCGAAACTCGACGATGCCCGGCTGCGGACGATCGTCGTCGTGCGGCAAGGGCATGTCGCGGTCGCCGCCGACCAGCTCGCCGCGCGTGCCGAGCACCTGGAAGAACACGCTGTCGACGTTGTCGGCGCGCAGGAAATCGCGCGTCGCGTCCGGAAGCCGCAATTCGGCGACGCCGTTGACCGGCTGAATCTGGCGCGCGAGCACGTAGGCGTCGGCTTCGAGCGCGCGGTCGAACGGCCCGTTCGCGATCGACTTCGCGACGAGATACGTCACCGCGATGCTCATCGGCCAGAGCAGCAGCAGCGGCGCGAGCATCCAGTCGAGAATCTCGCCGAAGAGCGAGCGCGGATGCGTCTCGTCGTCGGGCTCGAGTTCGTCGGGCGGCGCGAAAGGGTTGGCATAGCGCGCGTCGCGCTGGGCGTCGGAATCGTCGGCGCTCGCTTTTGCGTGATTATTTGACTTTCGCGACTCGGGCGATTCGGTGGAAGCGGGCGACGCCATGCAGGCTACTTATAGTGTTGGCCGGCGGCGACGCCCGACGGTTGCGGGCCCGCGCCGTTCGTGCCGGGCGCCGTGACGCCCGCTTTCTCGAGCGTGTAACCCAGGCCGCGTACCGTGATGATCTTCGCGCCGCTCGGCTCGATCTTTTTGCGCAACCGATGCACGTAGACCTCGATCGCGTTATTGCTGACTTCCTCGCCCCATTCGCACAGATGATTGACGAGCTGTTCCTTCGACACGAGCCGGCCGGTTCTTTGCAACAGCACTTCGAGCACGCCGAGCTCGCGCGCGGACAGATCGATGACCTGATCGCCGATCGTCGCAATCCGCCCGACCTGATCGAAGGAGAGCGAGCCGTGCTTCACGACCGTCGGGCCGCCGCCCGCGCCACGCCGTGTGAGCGCCCGCACGCGTGCTTCGAGCTCGTTCAGCGCGAAGGGTTTGGCCATGTAGTCATCCGCGCCGAGATCGAGGCCTTTGACGCGTTCATCGACGCTGTCGGCGGCGGTCAGGATCAGCACGGGCATCTGCGAGTTGCGCGCGCGCAGGCGGCGCAGGACTTCGAGACCGGACATGAGCGGCAGGCCGAGATCGAGTATCAGCAGGTCGAAAGTTTGAAGGGAAAGCGCGGTGTCCGCCTCGACGCCATGCTTCACATGGTCGACGGCGTATCCCGATTGGCGGAGTGATCGGACGAGGCCGTCCGCGAGTATGCTGTCGTCTTCGGCAATGAGGATTCGCATCGTCGTGTGCGCCTTATATTGCCGGCACCGTTTGTCGCCCGGCGCGGCGGTCTCCAGGTGTTTCGTAGTTTTAGCGCGTCTCGCGCGGCGTGGAAAAAAAGCTGCGCCACGCCGTTGCATGCTTGCAAAAACTACTGTTTTTTTATACAGTGTCTGCGTGAGTGTGAAGCGTGGTTTCGTATGCTCGATCGAGCAACGGAAAAGCCCGTGAACACTGCCTCAGACGCCGTTCATCATAGCAAAGGACGATTCATGGAAGAAAGCAAGAAAGGCCCGGCTGGAATGACTGCGGAAAAGAGCAAGGCCCTGGCCGCCGCGCTCTCGCAGATCGAAAAGCAATTCGGCAAAGGGTCGATCATGCGGCTCGGCGCAGGTGAGGCGGTCGAAGACATTCAGGTGGTTTCCACCGGTTCGCTCGGACTGGACATCGCGCTCGGCGTCGGCGGCTTGCCGCGCGGCCGTGTCGTGGAAATCTACGGTCCGGAGTCCTCGGGCAAGACCACGCTTACGCTGCAAGTGATCGCGGAGATGCAGAAGCTCGGCGGCACGGCGGCGTTCATCGACGCAGAACACGCGCTCGACGTGCAATACGCGCAAAAGCTCGGCGTGAACGCGCAGGATCTGCTGATCTCGCAGCCGGACACGGGCGAGCAGGCGCTGGAAATCGCGGATGCGCTGGTGCGCTCCGGCTCCATCGACATGATCGTCATCGACTCGGTCGCGGCGCTCGTGCCGAAGGCGGAAATCGAAGGCGAAATGGGCGATTCGCTGCCGGGTCTGCAAGCGCGTCTGATGTCGCAGGCGCTGCGCAAGCTCACCGGTACGATCAAGCGCACGAACTGCCTCGTGATCTTCATCAACCAGATTCGCATGAAGATCGGCGTGATGTTCGGCAACCCGGAAACCACCACGGGCGGTAATGCGCTCAAGTTCTATTCGTCGGTGCGTCTGGATATCCGCCGTATCGGCTCGATCAAGAAGAACGACGAAGTCATCGGCAACGAGACGCGCGTGAAGGTCGTGAAGAACAAGGTGTCGCCGCCGTTCCGCGAAGCCATCTTCGACATCCTGTACGGCGAAGGCATCTCGCGTCAGGGCGAAATCATCGATCTCGGCGTGCAGGCGAAGCTGGTCGACAAGGCCGGCGCCTGGTACAGCTACAACGGCGACCGCATCGGTCAGGGCAAGGACAACGCGCGTGAATTCCTGCGCGAGAATCCGGACATCGCACGCGAGATCGAAAACAAGATCCGCGCATCGCTGGGTGTCGCCGCGTTGGGCGAAGCTGCTGTCGCAGGCGCTGCAACGGCCGACGACGAGTAAGCATCAGGCTTGAAGGACGATGCAGAAGCGTCGGTTCGGATCGAAGGCTGACACGGCGGATGATGGAACCGAGAGTGGTTCCGACTCTGCCGATCGCTACGAACGAAGCAGCGAGCGGCGTGGTGCATCGTCGAAGTCGAGCGGCTTCAAACGCAGTAACAAGCAGCGCGCCGAGGCGAAGTCATTTGCGTCGGCGCGTCGCGTTTTTGAGCCCGTGAACGACGGCGAAAGCAGCGAGGATGCGAGCGATCGCGCCGCGCGTCTGGAGCAAGCGCGCGCCTTGCTGAAGCAGGCGACCGAGCAGCCGAAGGCACGTCCCGTTGATCGCGCGTCGCAGCCGGCCACGCCCGCAAGCAAACCCTCCGAACCCGATCTCACCCCCTTCACGGACCCGTTCGAAGACGCCGATCCTTTCGAGCCCTTCGAGCAATGCGCGCCTGCCGGGCCGGCACCTGTCGAATCGGCCGAACCGGTCTACAGCCGCTCCAGTCAACGCGCCCGAAAGCCTTCGGCGAGCGAAGTCAACAATCCCAAACGCCCGCAGCGCTCGCTGAAAGGGCGTGCGCTCGCGTTTCTCTCGCGGCGCGAATACAGCCGGGCGGAGTTGTCGCGCAAGCTGCGCCCGTACGTCGATGAAGCCGATTTGCTCGAATCGCTGCTCGACAGCCTCGAACGCGATGGCTGGCTGTCGAACGAACGCTTTGTCGAGAGCGTCGTGCATCGGCGGGCGTCGCGAATGGGCGGCAGCAGGATCATCAACGAGCTGAAGCGCCATGCCGTCGGCGATGACCTCATCAGCGAAACCGCCGACAAACTCGCGCAATCCGAAACCGCGCGCGCCCAGGCCGTGTGGGAGAAGAAGTACGGCGTGCCGCCCGAGACGCCTGCGGAACGTGCGAAGCAGGCGCGCTTTCTGGCCGCTCGCGGCTTTTCGAGTGGCACCATCGGGAAGATACTGAAGGGCGGCGACGAGGAATGGAGCGAAGAGATCGTCGACGACTGAATGTCGGCCTGTCTCAGCCGAAACCGCACGCACGTTTCATTCGTGGAACGCATGTCCGGCTCCAAATACCCAATATGCTAAAATTCCACGGTTTCCCCCGTACCGGCTCACTTCCAGCATGCCTCTCTCGCCTCCCGCTCCCCGACAATTGCGCCACCGTCGCGCGATTCGGCTGGAAGCGTTCGAGCGTGACGACGGCCTCTGGGATATCGACGCCTGTCTAACCGATGAGAAGCCGCGCGACTTTCGCCTCGCCACGGGCGTCCGGCCACACGGCCTGCCGATCCATGAACTCTGGCTGCGCATCACCATCGACCGCAAGCTCACCATCGTCGACGTCGAAGCATCGTCGGACTGGTCGCCCTATGGCGCTCTGTGCGCCGAGTCCAATCCGGTCTATCGCAAGCTCATCGGGCTCAATCTGCTCCAAAGTTTTCGCCGCGAAGCCAACAGGCTCTTGCGCGGCGCGGCCGGCTGCACGCATCTCACCGAATTGTGCGGCGTCTTGCCGACCGCAGCCATTCAGGCATTCGCCGGCGACGTCTGGAAGATCGAAGACGGCAATCCGTTCAATCAATCCGACGCCGCCAATCCCTCCACGACCGCACCGCAGGACGAGCCGCCGTTTCAGCTCGGCCGATGTCACGCGTTGCGTTTCGACGGCCCCGCGGTCAAAGAGTATTACCCGCGCTGGTTCGGCCACGCACCCGCCGGTCAAACGGACACCGGCACAACGGTACAGGACAGGCCGGAGACAAAGTCCGCCTCGTAGCGCGCAGACAGCGCTTGCGCGCGCGCATGGAATTCAAACAAGAATCGAAAAATCAGCGGTTCAAGTACATAGAAGTTCACTCCAACTCTCAGACTGAAGGAATCACGCATGAAGATTCACGAGTACCAGGGTAAGGAAATCCTGCGGAAATTCGGCGTCGCGGTCCCGCGCGGCAAACCCGTGTTCTCGGTGGATGATGCGGTCAAGGCCGCGGAAGAGCTGGGCGGCCCGGTTTGGGTCGTCAAGGCGCAGATTCACGCCGGCGGCCGCGGTAAGGGCGGCGGCGTGAAGGTCGCGAAGTCGATCGAGCAGGTCCGCGAATACGCGAACCAGATCCTCGGCATGCAGCTCATTACGCACCAGACCGGCGCCGAAGGCCAGAAGGTGAATCGCCTGCTGATCGAAGAAGGCGCGGACATCAAGAAGGAACTGTACGTCGGCCTCGTGCTCGACCGCGTTTCGCAGAAAGTCGTCGTGATGGCGTCGAGCGAAGGCGGCATGGACATCGAAGAAGTCGCGGAAAAGACGCCCGAGCTGCTGCACAAGTTCGCCGTCGAGCCGTCGACCGGTCTGCAAGATGCAGACGCCGATGACCTCGCACGCAAGATCGGCATTCCGGACGCATCGATTCCGCAAGCGCGCGCGATCCTGCAAGGTCTGTACAAGGCGTTCTACGAAACCGACGCGTCGCTCGCGGAAATCAACCCGCTGATCCTGACCGGCGAAGGCAAGGTCATCGCGCTCGACGCCAAGTTCAACTTCGATTCGAACGCGCTCTTCCGTCACCCGGAAATCGTCGCTTACCGCGATCTGGACGAAGAAGATCCGGCTGAAGTCGAAGCGTCGAAGTTCGACCTCGCGTATATCTCGCTCGACGGCAACATCGGCTGTCTCGTGAACGGCGCGGGCCTCGCGATGGCGACGATGGACACCATCAAGCTGTTCGGCGGCGAGCCGGCCAACTTCCTCGACGTCGGCGGCGGCGCGACGACCGAGAAGGTGACCGAAGCGTTCAAGCTGATGCTGAAGAATCCGAACCTCAAGGCCATTCTCGTGAACATCTTCGGCGGCATCATGCGCTGCGACGTGATCGCGGAAGGCGTGATCGTGGCGTCGAAGGCCGTGGACCTGAAGGTGCCGCTCGTCGTGCGCATGAAGGGCACGAACGAAGACCTCGGCAAGAAGATGCTGGCCGACTCGGGCCTGCCGATCATCTCGGCGGACAGCATGGAAGAAGCCGCGCAGAAGGTCGTCGCGGCAGCCGAAGGCAAGTAAGCGGTTTCGCTTACCGAGCCTAAGAGAGCGTTCCACCAGATACGAATGGCGGTCGCCGAGCGCGAGCTTTGGCGACGCCAAACGAACAGAGGTCACTACATGTCGATTCTGATCAACAAAGACACGAAGGTCATCACGCAGGGCATCACCGGCAAGACCGGCCAGTTCCACACGCGCGCGTGCCGCGAATACGCGAACGGCCGTGAGGCTTATGTCGCGGGCGTGAACCCGAAGAAAGCCGGCGAAGACTTCGAAGGCATTCCCATCTACGCGTCCGTCAAGGAAGCGAAGGCTGAAACCGGCGCGACCGTTTCGGTCATCTACGTGCCGCCCGCGGGCGCAGCCGCCGCGATCTGGGAAGCCGTCGAGGCCGATCTCGATCTCGCGATCTGCATCACGGAAGGCATTCCGGTTCGCGACATGCTCGAAATCAAGGACCGCATGCGCCGCGAAAACCGCAAGACGCTGCTGCTCGGACCGAACTGCCCCGGCACGATCACGCCGGACGAGCTGAAGATCGGCATCATGCCGGGTCACATCCACAAGAAAGGCCGCATCGGCGTGGTATCGCGCTCGGGCACGCTGACGTATGAAGCAGTCGGTCAGCTCACGGCGCTCGGCCTCGGTCAGTCGTCGGCGGTGGGTATCGGCGGCGATCCGATCAACGGTCTCAAGCACATCGACGTGATGAAGATGTTCAACGACGATCCGGACACGGACGCCGTCATCATGATCGGCGAGATCGGCGGTCCGGACGAAGCGAACGCCGCTTACTGGATCAAGGACAACATGAAGAAGCCGGTCGTCGGCTTCATCGCGGGCGTGACGGCGCCCCCGGGCAAGCGCATGGGCCACGCTGGCGCGCTGATCTCGGGCGGTGCGGACACGGCGGACGCCAAGCTCGAAATCATGGACGCGTGCGGCATCAAGGTCACGAAGAATCCGTCGGAGATGGCGCGTCTCCTGAAGTCGGTTCTCTGACATCGAGCGGGCAAATTACGTGAGGGTTTGGTACTCTTACTGATTCCTTTCGTATATAAGCCAACAAAAAGCGAGGGAGCATTGCTTCCTCGCTTTTTTATTTCTGCCTCATGTTTGAATTCTTTTCGACGCTTCACTGGGGCGCGGTCGTCCAGATCATCGTGATCGACATCCTGCTCGGCGGCGACAACGCCGTCGTGATCGCGCTCGCGTGCCGTAACCTCCCGGATCAGCAGCGCACGCGAGGCATCGTGCTCGGTACGCTCGGCGCAATCATCCTGCGTGTCGTGCTGATCGCGTTCGCTGTGATGTTGCTCGACATTCCGTTCCTCAAGTTCGTGGGCGGCATGCTGCTTTTGTGGATCGGCGTGAAGCTGATGCAGCCGGATCACGACGAGCACGAGATCAACGCATCGGACCGTCTGTGGGCGGCGGTGAAGACGATCATCGTCGCTGATGCCGTGATGAGCCTCGACAACGTGATCGCGATCGCCGGCGCGGCCGAAGCCGCCGATCCGCGTCATCGGCTCGCATTGGTGATCTTCGGGCTGATCGTGAGCATTCCGCTCATCGTGTGGGGCAGCACGCTGGTGCTGAAGCTGCTCGACCGTTTTCCAGCGGTCGTGCTGGTCGGCGCGGGACTGCTCGGATGGATCGCGGGCGGACTCATCATTGACGATCCGTTCATCGACCGATGGCCCGCGCTCAATACCGAGTTCGCCGGATATGCGGCGCGCGTCGCCGGGGCGTTCCTGGTCGTCGCGCTGGGCTGGCTGCTCAAGCGCCGAGCGCTCGCCGAGGGCAATCGCGCGGCTGGCTGAGCGCTCGCGTGCACGAAATCTCTTAGGCCGTTCGGCCGACTGTTGCTCGTTGCGCTCCCTCAATACGATCGAAGCGTCCTGATCGCATCTCGCGGCAGGGCGCTTTTTGATTTCCTGGAGCAGCAATGACGACGATGGCTTGTGATTTGGACGCGCCGCGCGAACGGCGCGCATGGTGGTTCGGACGGCGCGCGGAAGAAGTGCAGACGCGCGGCTTCACGCTGATCGAACTGATGATCGTGCTTGCGATCGTCGGTGTGGTCGCAGCGTATGCGATACCCGCGTACCAGGATTATCTGGCGCGAAGTCGCGTGGGCGAGGGCATCACGCTCGCGGCGGCGGCGCGGCTCGGGGTGGCGGAGAACGCGGCGAGCGGCGCGGATCTCGCGGGCGGCTTTGCGTCGCCGCCGGGCACGCGCAACGTCGAGTCGATTCACGTCGACAGCGACACCGGGCAGATCACGATCGCCTACACGACGCGCGTCGCGCCCGAGGGTTCGAACACGCTCGTGCTCGTGCCTTCGACACCCGACAACGCCGATACCCCGACCGCGCGCATCGCGCTGAGCCGCGGCGTCGTGCAAGCGGGATCGGTGACATGGGAATGCTTCGCGGCGGCGAAAACGGATTCGTCGCTGCCCGCGCCGGGCGCCGGCCCATTGCCCGCGCAAGCGGCAACGCTCCGCGCGAACCTTGCCCCGCCGGAGTGCCGCGCGTAAGCGGTGCGAAAGATCGCGATGAATGGGAAAGCGCGGCGGCAGGATTTACGGCGCCGCCGCGTCGATGCAGCGTCGTTTTTGCGCGAAAAGCAGCGATTTCGTAGCAATTCCGGCCGTTCGACGGACAGCGGGGGCAAAGTTTTGTATAGTGCGCCGGTTGCCGACGTTCCCTGTCCCTATGCCTTCCCAATACGCACGCTTTCTCTGTTTTGCCGTCTTGTGTCTTGCGTTGACGATTCCCTTCGCGGTCGTCAACCACACGTATCCGATTCCGACTTTCTACGCCGAATACAGCGCGCTCGCGCTCTATCTGGCGCTCGGCGCGACGGTCGCGCTGCTCGTGCGCGTGTCCGAGCCGAAAGTGCCGTTCGCGTCGCCGGTCGTCGCGCTGATGCCGCTCGCGTTCGGCGTACTGCTCGTCGCGCAGACGCTGCTGTTGCCCGTCGCTCAGCCATCGATGAACTGGCTCGGCGGCGCGTATTTGCTCGCGTCGTTCGTCGCGGTGCATACGGGCTTCGGACTCGTGCGGGCGGGGCTCGCGGAGAAGGCGCTGAGAATCGGCGCGGCTGCGTTGATGGTCGGCGGACTGTTCGCGGTCTTCTGCCAGATCGTGCAGTTGCTGCATCTCGAAGTGAAGTTCACGCCGTTCGTGGTCGCGTACAACGTGATGGTCGAACGACGTCCCTTCGGCAACATGGCGCAGGCGAATCACCTCGCGACCGTGATCGCGTTCGCGCTGGCGGGGGCGCTGTATTTCGTGCAGGCGCGGCGGCTCCCGATCGTGCTGTGGCTGATTCTGTCGGCGGTGTATTCGCTCGGCCTCGCGCTCACGGTATCGCGCGGACCGTGGCTGCAGACAGCCGTGATCGTCGTCGCCGGATTCTGGATGGCCTTCGTGATCGGGCGCCCGGTCGCGTCGGAAGGTTTCGACGGGCCGGGCCGGCGCGACGTGCGCGCGTGGACCGTCCCGGTACTGCTTGCAATCGTCTTCTTCGCCGTGAACGCGGCGGTGCGCTGGGCGAACGTGCGCTACGACTTCGGTCTTGCGCAATCGGCGGCGGAGCGCATGCAGGAAGCCAGTCAGATCGCGCCGCGCCTCGCGCTCTGGAAATACGGCTGGACGATGTTCAAGACGCATCCGCTGCTGGGCGTCGGCTGGGGCGAGTTTCCGCGTTATCAGTTCGATCTCGTTCGCGATCTCGGCGGCGTGGAGATTGCGAACAACGCGCACGACATCTTCATCGACCTGCTCGCGAAAACGGGCGCGCTCGGCATGGCGATTCTCGTCGCGGGCATCGTGTTCTGGCTGATCCGCGTGCTGCGCGCGCCGCAGACGCCGGCGCGCATTTTCGCGCTGTCGCTGCTCGGCGTGCTGATGATGCACGCGCTTGTCGAGTATCCGCAGCAGTACATGTTCTTTCTGATGCCTGCGATGCTCGTCATCGGGCTCCTGGAGACGCGGCCGCTGCGGCTCGTCGCGCGTCCGCTGTCGTATGGCGTGTATGTCGTGCTCGTGCTCGGTGGCCTCGCGGCGCTTTATCCGACGCTGCGTGATTACAATCGCGCCGAAGTGCTCTATTACGGCTCCCGGCCCGCGGAGCAGTATCGCGACAATCCTTCGTTCCTGTTCACAGCGTGGGGCGAATACGGTGCGGCGACACTGCTGCCGATCAACGCGCAGAACGTCGAGGAGAAGCTCGCCGCGCATCGGAAGGCGATCGCGCTGTTGCCGGGCGAAACGGTGTTGCGCCGATACGCGGTGCTGCAAGCGCTCGCCGGACAACGCGCCGAAGCGCTCGACACGATGGCGCGCCTGAAGATTTTCGCGACGCAGCTACACGACTGGCCAAAGCAGCTTGCTGCCGTCTACGATCTGATCGATGAAGCCGGCACGTCGCTGGCTCCCTTCCGGGCGGATCTGGTGAAACTGTATGGGGTGCCGGCGCAGAGTCAGGTGCCGTCGGCGGAAGACGACGAGGAGTGAGGAAGGTCAGGGTGCCGGCGCTGTTTGATCCGCCGCCACCCAGTCGCCCGACTTCCCGCCGTGCTTCTCCATCACGCGCACGTTCGTGATGGTCATTCCGCGATCCACCGCCTTGCACATGTCGTAGATCGTCAGCAAGCCGACTTGCACGGCGGTCAGCGCTTCCATCTCCACACCGGTGCGCCCGACCGTCTCCACGCGCACTTCACAATGCACGCCGGGCAGCGCTTCATCGATCGTGAAATCCACCGCGACGCGCGTCAGCGCCAGCGGATGACAAAGCGGGATCAGATCGGCGGTGCGTTTCGCGCCCTGAATCGCGGCGATGCGCGCGACGCCGAGCACATCGCCTTTCTTCGCGCGGCCTTCGCGGATCAGCGCGAGCGTGCCGTCGAGCATCGCGATCGAGCCGCGCGCCACGGCGACCCGCCGCGTTTCGTTCTTCGCGCCGACATCGACCATGTGCGCCTCGCCGGCGGCATCGAAATGGGTGAGTCCGGACATAGCGTCTCCTTCGAATGGGCGCCTATCATACCAGCGTGATTTCGCGCGGTTTTTCGCGAAACGTCGCGCCGTCCACAGCCACGCACGGCCGACGCGAGACGCCCCACGCGCAACCCTTGATACGATAAGCTCGTTTTAGTTTTCGAGCCGACCATCGGCGCTTCGACCGTTTCGCGCCATGCATCCGACACGTCCGAGCCGCGTGCTCATCTCCCTGCTGTGCGTCGCCCTCGCCATGCCGCCCGCGGCGCTGGCGCAACCGGGCTCGCCTGCCGCGAACGCGACGGGCACGCTCGCGGCGTCGCAATTGCGGTCATCGCAGGAAAATGTCGGTAGCGACGTGCCGGCCAACGTCGCGGAAGGCGTTTTCGGCGTCTACGGCGGCGCCGAAAGTCGCTTCGCGAATCGCCCCGGCACCATGTCCGGCCTGCGTGCGCCGCTTTCGTCGGTGCAACTTCCGGATCTCGGCGATGGCTCCGGCGGCTCGCTCACCCCGCAGGCCGAGCGCAAGGTCGGGGAGCGGATGATGCGCGAAGTGCGCGCCGATCCCGACTATCTCGACGACTGGCTGCTGCGCGACTATCTCGATTCGATCTCGTCGAAGCTCTCCGCCGCCGCGGCCGTGCAGTATCTCGGTGGCTATCGGCCCGATTTCGACCTGTTCGCCGTGCGCGATTCGCAGATCAACGCGTTCTCGATGCCGGGCGGCTTCATCGGCGTGAATACGGGTTTGATCGCGGCGACGCAGACCGAATCGGAACTGGCGTCGGTGATCGGCCACGAAATGGGGCACGTGCTTCAGCGTCACATCGCGCGCATGCTCGGCACGCAGGAAAAGAGCACCTACGCGGCGCTCGCCGCGATGGTCGCCGGCATGCTCGCGGGTCTGCTCGCGCATAGCGGAGATCTGGGCATGGGCATCGCGATGGGCGGCCAGGCGTTCGCCGTCGACAACCAACTGCGCTTCTCGCGCGCGGCCGAGCACGAGGCCGATCGCGTCGGCTTCCAGATGCTCGCCGCCGCCGGTTACGACCCGTACGCGATGGTCGCGTTCTTCGAGCGCCTCGACCGTTATTCGATGGCCGATAACGGCGTGCCGCCCTACGTGCGTACGCATCCGCTCACGACCGATCGCATCGCCGACATGGAAGGCCGCGCGCGGCGCGTGCCGTACCGTCAGCCGCGTCAATCGGCGGAATATGCGTTCGTGCGCGCCCGCGCGCGCGTGCTGCAGGTTAATTACGCGAGCGACTATCGCGAGGTCGCGAGCCGGCTCAAATCGGAAATCGAGGATCAGACGGCGCTCAACCCGGCGTCGAACTGGTATGGGATCGCACTCGCGCAATCGCTGATGGGCAATTACGACGCCGCCAGCGACGCGCTCGCCAAAGCGCGCGAGCTGTTCGAGGGCGAGGAGGCGAGCACGGCGGCGGCATCGGCGCAGGTTCGGCAGGAGGATCGCGCGCGGCCATCGCAGGAAACGGTCGCGACCGCGCCGCCCGTGACGTCGCGCAAGGGCGGCGATCAATCGCTGCGCAACGCGGACCCTTCGATGACCGCGACGCCGCTCAACAACGCACGCGCGGCGCTGAATCTCGGCAACGCGCCGCAGCCCGACTCGACGCCAGCGAAGCCGTCTCGCGCGAGCAGCGACATCGCTCTGCCGCCGGTTCACGTCGAAGGCCGGTCGGCGTCGGTGTCGGCGACGAAAGCCCAGCCCGCGCCGCCAGCGCTACGCAGCACGCCGAGCCTCGACGTGCTGGCGGCCGACATCGCGCGCCGCGCGGGCCGCAACGACGACGCGATCCGTCTCGCGGACATCGCGCAGAAACGCTGGCCGGAATCGCACGCGGCCATCGACGTGCATTTGCAGGCGCTGCTTTCCGCACGCCGCTTCGCCGAAGCGCAGACGCTCGCACGCCGCGAGACGCGCGCCGAGCCGGCGCGGCCCGACTGGTGGTTCTATCTCGCGCAGGCGAGCGCCGGTCTCAACGATCCGCTGCAACAGCATCAGGCGATGGCCGAGAAGTTCGCGCTGGACGGCGCATGGCCATCCGCGATCCGGCAACTGAAGGAAGCGCGCGATGTGAAGACCGCCAGCTTCTACGATCTCTCGACGATTTCCGCGCGCCTGCGCGACTTCGAGACGCGCTACAAGGAAGAGCGCGAGCTGGAGAAGAACAGCTAGATCAGTCTTTCTTCGCGGCGGCGCGATCGGCGGGACTCGCAACGAAACCGAAGCGCGTCGCGACGTCGGCGCGCGCGATCGGCTGAACGGGCAGATCGACGCCATCGCGCCAATGGAACACGCCGCCCTTGCCCGCATCGTCGAGGGACGCGTGATTCGCGAACAGTTCTATATCGTGATCGTGCAGGGCGGCCACGCGCGCGGGCGATGCGTCGTCGGAAAAGAGGATGCCGCCTTCGTCGTCGATGAACGCGTGCGCAGGCCCGAACGACGCGCCGGCCTGATCGGTCAGGCGCAATGCGCCGTCCGCCGCGTGCAGGCGCACGATCCACGGCGTGTACGCCAGCTCGACGTACACGCGCTGCGGACCGTTCTGGAAGAACCACTGGCCGTCGGCATCGCTCTCGTAGTTGCGATTGATGAAGCCCAGCAGCGCTTCATGCCGGATCGGCGTGCCGAGTTCGCCAGCTGCCTGCGCGGCGTCGTCGCGCATGCGCCACTGGCCGCGCCGGTCGAGCAGCAGCCAGCCCGTGCAATGCGGAACGTTGGGCCATTTGGCGAGCGCCTGCCTGACGATTTCATCCATGATGATTCACGAAACGAAGTTCTCCAGATAACCGAACACCCGCAGCGACAGCCAGTCGATCCGGCCGGGAAACGGCCCCGTCATGAAGCCGACGTGCCCGCCGTGGTTCGGCTGGTCGAGCGTGACGCGCGCCGACACTTCGGCCACCGAAGGCAGCGCGAACTCGGGCAGGAACGGATCGTTGCGTGCGTTCAGTAGCAGCGCGGGCACTTCGATGTGCTTCAGATGCGCGCGGATGGTCGCCGTCGACCAATAGTGATTGGTGTCGCGAAAGCCGTGCAGCGGCGCGGTGACGACGTTGTCGAACTCGTATAGCGTGCGCGCGGCGAGCACGGCGTCGCGATCGTAAAGACCGGGATACTGGCCGAGCTTCGCGAGCGCCTTCTTCTTCAGCGACTTCAGGAAGCTGCGCGTGTAGACCATGCCGAAACCCTGCGAGATCGCGAGGCCGCCCGCATGGACGTCGAGCGGCGCGGAGATGGCCGCGGCGGCACTGACGATCGACGCATCCTTGCCGTTTTTGCACAGCCAGTGCAGCAGCACGTTGCCGCCGAGCGATACGCCCGCCGCGACGATCGGCCCGGGATGCGATTGCGCGAGCCGACGCAGGATCCAGTCGACTTCGGCGCTGTCGGCAAGATGATAGAAGCGCGGCAGCAGGTTGAGCGGGCCGCTGCAACTGCGAAAATGCGGCACGACGCCGTGCCAGCCGCGCGCGCGGGCGGCGGCCATCATCGTGCGGGCGTAGTGCGAGTCGGAATTGCCTTCGAGGCCGTGAAAGAGCACGAAGAGCGGGGCGTTCGCGGCGGGTTCGTCGCCGGGATCGTGCGTGAGGAAATCGAGATCGATGAAATCGCCATCAGGCGTGTTCCAGCGCTCGCGGCGATAACTCACGGCGGGCTTGCGGCCGAAGAGAGCTGGGACGATGGTCTGCGCATGGCTCGTCGGCAGCCAGCGCGGCGCGTTATAGAGCCAGTCCGCGCCTGGCAGGCCCGGCACGCGCGCGGTTGCCTTCAGTGCTACGGCAGGCGCTTTGTCCACGAATGACGAATCGTGTTTCAACAACGGATCGCGCTTCATGGCCCCTCCCCGACAGACGTCTTCTTCAGCGCTTCAAGTCTTCAGTGCAGCGGTCCCTGGCCGTGACGCAGCTTCGCCGCGAACTGGCCCGCCGTTTCCATCGGCATCTCGCTCGCGTGAATATGCGCGATGCGCCATTCGCCGCGCTCGTGAACCATCACGTAAGTCGTGTAGATCATGCGCGGTACGCTCGCCGGCGCGGCTGGCTGATGCGCCTCGGCGATCGCATAAACGACCGTGCCCAGGCTGTCGTACACGCGGATATCGAGCGGCTCGATGGTTACCGCCTGCGTTTCGAATTGCTTGCCGAGACCCGCGCGGATGCTTTCCAGCCCGTGCAGATGCGTGCCGTCCGCGCAGACGCAGGCGGCGAAATCCTCGTCGATCCACAACGACATCACACTGTCGATGCTGTTGTCCGCGACTGCCTGATAGTAAGCGTTGAGAGTATCGGCGGCGGCTTCGAAGAGGCGGGCGAAACGTGGCATGGCTCGTGGGTCTCTGGCATTCGGTGCTGCGCGCCGCTCGAAGCCGCTGATGGCGGCAGGCAACGGAACGGCGCGCTGCATCGGTCATTGGTCAAAGCATGCCCCCGTTCGGAGACATTCGCGTGTCCGCACCCGCACACACGGCTGGAAACCGTCTTGTTGGACACGCGTTTCGACGCGTGAGCGCAACATCAACGATGCGCGAGCAGCATCCCTCGCAGATCGCCGAAGACCTGTTCGGCCGAGAGTTCGCGCAAGCAGTTCAGATGGCCGAGCGGACACTCGCGGGCAAAGCACGGACTGCATTCAAGATGCAGCCATTGTACCTTTGCGAGATCGGACAAGGGCGGCGTGTGGCGCGGATCGGTCGAGCCGTAGACCGCGACGAGCGGCCGGCGCGACGCGGCCGCGACGTGCATCAGGCCGGAATCGTTGGTGACGACCGCGCTCGCCCGCGAAATGAGCGCGCACGCTTCGCCGAGCGAGGTCTGGCCGCACAGGTTGCGGACCATCGGCGCGCGCTCCGCGATGGCCTGCGCGATCGGCGCGTCCTTCTTCGAGCCGAGCGCGATGATGCGCGCATACGGGAACGACTGCGCGATGAACTGCGCGAGCGACGCAAAATGCTCCGGCGGCCAGCGCTTGGCCGGGCCGTACTCCGCGCCGGGGCAAAACACGACGAGCGGCGCGCGCGTGTCGAGATCGAAGCGCGTCGAGACGCGCGCGGCCTCGTTCGGATCGGATTCGAGACGCGGCACGGGAAGCGTCTGCGCGTCGGGCGCCGCGGCCGCTTCGGGCTGGGCGAATTTGTCGACGAACGGCAGCTTCGCGCCCGGCGTGTAGGCGAGCGCGGCGTAATGCGCGGTCATCGGCGGGCGCTCGGTCTTCGGCGGATTCGCGTGCCGCACGTTCAAGAGCCCGTAACGGCTCTCGCCCTTGTAGCCGATGCGCAAGTTGATGCCCGCCATCCACGGAATCAGCGCGGATTTGACGGAGTTGGGCAGCACGTAGGCGGCGTCGTAGCCGACATCGCGCAAATCGCTCGCGAGCTGCCAGCGACGCAGCAGTTGCAGCTTGCCGTGGGCGAGGTCCGTCGCGTAGACATCGCGGATCTCGGGCATGCGTTCCAGCACGGGCGCGACCCAGGTGGGCGCGACGGCATCGATCGCGATGCGCGGATGGAGCTTGCGCAAGAGCGTAAAGAGCGGCTGCGCCATCAATGCGTCACCGATCCAGTTCGGTGCTATAACCAGCGCACGGCGCATCTGTCGTTATCCGATCTCAAAATAAACGCGGCCCACCGCCTTGGGGCGGGCCGTCGATTGGTGTGGGTTGACGTGCGCCGATGCTGCGCGGCGCAAACGATCAGGGCGCGGCCGGCGCCCGGCGGCTTTCAGTGACCGCCCTTGAGCACTTCGCCGTCTTTCAGCTTGTAGCGCGTGCCGCAGTACGGGCAGCGCGCTTCGCCGTGCGTCACATCGATGAACACGCGTGGATGCGTGCTCCAGCGCTGCATCTTCGGGTTCGGGCAGAAGGCGGGCAGGTCCTTCGCCGACAATTCCACCAGCGGCATTTCCTTCAGGTCGCTCATTGCTATCTCTTGTCAGATGTCCAGCGCGCGGCGAGCGTTCGGCCCGCCGCGTCGCATGCGGTCGATTAAACCTTCGCGAGCCAGCTCGCGTACTTCTCGTTCTTGCCGCCGACGACGTCGAAGAACGCACTTTGCAGCTTTTCCGTGATCGGGCCGCGCGCGCCGGAGCCGATGGTGCGGTTGTCGAGCTCGCGGATCGGCGTGACTTCGGCGGCGGTGCCGGTGAAGAACGCTTCGTCGCAGGTGTAGACCTCGTCGCGGGTGATGCGCTTTTCGATGACCGGGATGCCGAAATCGCGCGCGAGCGTGATGACGGTGTCGCGCGTGATGCCGTCGAGGCACGACGCGAGATCAGGCGTGTAGATCTTGCCGTTGTTCACGAGGAAGAAGTTCTCGCCGGAGCCTTCCGAGACGTAACCGTCCACGTCCAGCAGCAGGGCTTCGTCGTAACCGTCGGCGACGGCTTCCTGATTCGCGAGAATCGAGTTCACGTACCAGCCGGACGCCTTCGCGCGCACCATCGACACGTTCACATGATGGCGCGTGAACGACGACGTCTTCACGCGGATGCCCTTCGCGAGGCCGTCTTCACCGAGGTACGCGCCCCATGGCCAAGCGGCGATGGCCACGTGGATCGTATTGCCCTTGGCCGAAACGCCGAGCTTTTCCGAGCCAACCCAGATGATCGGGCGGATGTAGCAGCTTTCCAGGTTGTTCGCCTTGACGACTTCCAGTTGCGCGGCTTCGAGCGTGGCGGCGTCGAACGGGACGTCCATCTGGAAGATCTTTGCCGAGTTCAGCAGGCGCTTCGTGTGTTCTTTCAGGCGGAAGATGGCCGTGCCCTGTGCGGTCTTGTACGCGCGCACGCCTTCGAAAACGCCCATGCCGTAGTGCAACGTGTGCGTCAGAACGTGGATCTTGGCATCACGCCAGTCGATCAGCTTGCCATCCATCCAGATCTTGCCGTCGCGGTCGGCCATTGACATACGGTTCTCCTAGCTGTCTCTGTTCAAGTGGGTTTCGGCAGGCCGCCCGCGTTCTGAAGGGCAGCGGCGCCCGACGCGCTTTCTTGCGTGGATTCCGTGGGGAAGACGCGCGGCGAGGGCGCAAAGGCAGCGAAAGACCGTCATTTTAGCGTCTTTTCGCGACGAAACCGATCTTGGAGCGCCTTTCACGACGCTATAATTTGCCTTTCGCCGTCCGCTGAAAAAATAGCGGAACGAAACGGCGAAGCTCACCATTCCCGATTTTCCCGGTTTTTCCCGATCCATCGCGCAATCGATCGAGGCCGCGCAATGGCATCACGGGTTGTCCTGTTCGCCTCGCATTCGCTCATGCTCGACCGGCTGTCAGACACGAATCGCCGCGCGTTTTTCGAGGGCGTGCGCACCTTCTCGCCCGCCGTCCTGGCGACGTTCTCGTGGGGTCTCGTGACCGGCATCGCGATGACGAAGTCCGTGCTGACCGTGCCGCAGGCGCTCGGCATGTCGTTCGCGGTGTACGCGGGCTCGTCTCAACTCGCGGTGCTGCCGCTCTTCGCCGCGAAGCTGCCGCTCTGGACCATTCTCCTGACCGCCGCGATGGTCAACCTGCGCTTCGTCATCTTCAGCGCGGGGCTCGCGCCGCATTTCGCCTATCTGCCGCTCAAGCGCCGTCTGCTGCTCGGCTATTTCAACGGCGACATCATCTATCTGATGTTTTCGAAGCGAAATTTCCCGGTCGGCTGGCAGCCCGGCAAGGAAGCGTTCTTCTGGGGGCTGGCGGTGTCGAGCTGGTTGTCGTGGCAGAGCTCGTCGGTGATCGGGATTCTGCTCGCGAGCCTGATTCCCGATAACTGGGGCCTCGAACTTGCCGGCACGCTCGCGCTGATTCCGCTCATCGTTTCGGCGATCGCCACGCGCTCGACGCTCGCGGCCGTCGCCGTCGCCAGTGTCGTCGCGCTGCTGGCGTTCGATCTGCCGTATCGCTTCGGCCTGCCGCTCGCGGTGTTCGCGGCGTTGCTCGCGGGTACGCTCGCGGACGTGATCGCGGAACGTACGGGGCCGAAGCCAGTCGCCGGTAACAAGGACGACAAGCCCGCCGCCACGAGGCCTCTCCGATGAGCGCGCTGCACGTCTGGCTCGCGATTCTCGGCATGGGCCTCGTCACCGCGGTGACGCGCGCGCTCTTTCTGATCGGCGGCGAGCGCATGGTGTTGCCGCCGCGCGTGCAGCGCGTGCTGCGCTACGCGCCGGCCGCGGCGCTCGCGGGCGTCGTCGTGCCGGATCTGCTGGAGACGTCCACGGGCCTTTCGCTCGCGCTGTCGAATCATGCGCTGTGGGCGTCGGCGGCCGGGCTCGCGTACTACCTGTGGCGGCGTGGCATGATGGGCACGATCGCCGTCGGCATGCTCGTGTTCACGCTGCTGCGCCTCGCGGCGTGAAGTCGCCGCGCGTGATGAATGCGTCGTCGCCAAATACGCGTCATCAACGATTGCCCGCTAAAAGCCGTCAAGGCGATCGGTTAAAATGATGGTCTTTCCCGAGTGAGCGAGGTCGAAAGTGTGTCCGGCAGTCACCGCGCTACGATTTTCCAATCCGCCGCTCCTGGCTGCGTGCACGCGCCCGAGCGTGTCTCGCGCGCATCTCCGGATTCATCTGTCCGATCCCTTTCTCCCGCTTCCGGCACGCGCGTTCGGCTTCACCGCGCGGCCTTCGCCTCCAGCCTGATCCGCGCGCGAGCCGTCCTGCCCGGCGGCCCGCACGCGGCGACTCCACGAACCGGCCGCCCCGACGGCCGTCCCCGCCCGAACCGCTTCTTTACCTACGTTGACTCCCATGACGAAAGTACTGCGTTTCACCGATCTGATCGCCGAAGGCAAAGTCTCCGGCAAGCGTGTGTTCATCCGCGCGGATCTCAACGTGCCGCAAGACGATAACGGCAACATCACCGAAGACACGCGCGTGCGCGCCTCCGTCCCGGCGATCAAGGCCGCCCTCGACGCGGGCGCGGCCGTGATGGTCACGTCCCACCTGGGCCGTCCGACCGAAGGCCAGTTCAAGCCGGAAGACTCGCTCGCGCCGGTCGCGGCGCGCCTGTCGGAACTGCTCGGCCGCGATGTGCCGCTCGTCGCCGACTGGGTCGACGGCGTTCAGGTCCAGCCGGGCAACGTCGTGCTGCTGGAAAACTGCCGCTGCAACAAGGGCGAGAAGAAGAACGACGACGGCCTCGCGCAGAAAATGGCGAAGCTCTGCGACGTCTACGTGAACGACGCGTTCGGCACCGCGCACCGCGCCGAAGCCACGACGCACGGCATCGCGAAGTACGCGCCGGTCGCGTGCGCGGGCCCGCTGCTCGCCGCCGAACTCGACGCGCTCGGCAAGGCGCTCGGCAACCCGAAGCGCCCGCTCGTCGCGATCGTCGCGGGCTCGAAGGTGTCGACCAAGCTCACCATTCTGAAGTCGCTCGCCGAGAAGGTCGATCAGTTGATCGTCGGCGGCGGCATCGCGAATACGTTCATGCTGGCGTCGGGTCTCAAGATCGGCAAGTCGCTCGCGGAAGCCGATCTCGTCGACGAAGCGAAGGAAATCATCGAGCAGGCGCGCACGCGCGGCGCATCGGTGCCGATTCCGAGCGACGTCGTGACGGCGAAGGAATTCGCGCCGACCGCGAAGGCGGAAATCAAGCCCGTCGCGGATGTCGCCGACGACGACCTGATCCTCGACATCGGCCCGGACACCGCCAAGGCGCTCGCGGCGCAGCTCGAAACGGCCGGCACGATCGTCTGGAACGGCCCGGTCGGCGTGTTCGAGTTCGACCAGTTCGGCAACGGCACGAAGACGCTCGCGCAGGCGATCGCCAGCTCGTCGGCGTTCTCGATCGCGGGCGGCGGCGACACGCTCGCGGCCATCGCGAAGTACAACATCGCCGACAAGGTGAGCTACATCTCGACCGGCGGCGGCGCGTTCCTGGAGTTCCTGGAAGGCAAGACGCTGCCCGCGGTGGAAGTGCTCGAGTCGCGGGCTTAAGGCGTTGACGGCCCGAGGCAATCCGGCGAAAGCAGGAAAGAAGGGCGCGCAAGCAGCCGGCGGCGCGCAAGACGAAGTGACGCAGGACGTGATCGACAGCGGCGCGCTCGATGCCGCCGCTGAAGCAGCGCTGGCGATCGCGGAAGCGGCTCAACCCGATCAGGCATCACCCGAAGGCGAAGACGCGGCCGCAGTACCGCCGACGCCTCCGGTCATCATCGGCGGCCTGCCCGCCCATGCACTGAAAGATATCGACAAAGCGACGCCGGCACGATCCGGCGCGCGCGCGCAACCGGTGAGCAACACCTCGCCGCAAGCGCAACGTGCTCGCAGCGTAGTTACGGGCGATCCTACTGAGACGAGGAATTCCATGCATCGCGCTACAAAGATTGTTGCCACCATCGGCCCGGCTTCCACGAGCCCTGACATCCTGCTGCAAATGCTGCAGGCGGGTCTCGACGTCGTACGTTTCAACTTCTCGCACGGCACCGCCGACGACCACCGCCAGCGCGCCGAAATCGTCCGCGACGCGGCGCGTCAGGTGGGCCGCGAAGTCGCGATCATGGCGGACCTGCAAGGCCCGAAGATCCGCGTCGGCAAGTTCGAGAACAACAAGACGATGCTCGTCGCGGGCAATCCGTTCATCCTCGACGCCAACTGCCCGCTCGGCAACAACGAACGCTGCGGCCTCGATTACAAGGATCTGCCGCGCGATCTGCGCGCCGGCGACGTGCTGCTGCTCAACGACGGTCTCATCGTGCTCGACGTGACGCGCGTGATCGGCGAGGAAATTCACACGACGGTGAAGGTCGGCGGCGAGCTCTCGAACAACAAGGGCATCAACCGCCAGGGCGGCGGCCTCACCGCGCCCGCGCTGACCGAGAAGGACATGGAGGACATCAAGACGGCGATGTCGCTCGGCGCGGACTTCGTGGCGGTGTCGTTCCCGAAGAACGCAACCGACATGGAAATGGCGCGTCAGCTCGCGAACATCGCGGGCGCGCCGTACGGCATCAAGCCGAAGATGATCGCGAAGATCGAGCGCGCCGAAGCGATTCCGGCGTTGCAGGGCATTCTCGACGCGTCGGACGGCATCATGGTCGCGCGCGGCGATCTCGCCGTGGAGGTGGGCAACGCGGCGGTGCCGGCGCTGCAAAAACGCATGATCCGCATGGCGCGCGAGTCGAACAAGCTCGTGATCACCGCCACGCAGATGATGGAATCGATGATCCACGCGCCCGTGCCGACGCGCGCGGAAGTGTCGGACGTGGCGAACGCCGTGCTCGACGGCACCGATGCCGTGATGCTCTCCGCCGAGACTGCAGCGGGCAAGTATCCGGTGACGACCATCGAAACGATGGCGGCCATCTGCGTCGAAGCGGAGAAGTCGGAGGAGTCGCAACTCGATCGCGATTTCCTCGACCGCACGTTCACGCGCATCGACCAGTCCATCGCGATGGGCGCGCTCTTCACCGCGTATCACCTGGGCGCGAAGGCCGTGGTCGCGTTGACCGAATCCGGCTCGACGGCGCTGTGGATGTCGCGTCACTGGACGCACGTGCCGATCTTCGCGCTGACGCCGCGCGTGTCGAGCGAGCGCACGATGTCGCTGTACCGCAACGTGACGCCGCTGCACGTCGATACCAACATGGACCGCGACACCGCGCTGAATCAGGCGCTCGAAGTGGTCGTGTCGAAGGGCTACGCGGCGCGCGGCGACATGGTCGTGCTCACCGTCGGCGAGCCGATGGGTCAGGCGGGCGGCACCAACACGCTGAAGATCGTGCGTGTGGGCGATCACTTCTAAGCGTTTTCGGGAAGTCCGGAGTGCCCGCCGCGCGAGCAGCGGCGGGCGCTCATCAAGCGCGCAAGACGACGCAGACCGATGCGTCAGTCCACGCAACGATAAAGCCGAAAACCGCCCGAGAGCGGAATCGAGCGCGCTGCAGAATTCGTTTCACATCATGGAGTTTCACCACAATGCCTCTCGTATCAATGCGTCAACTGCTGGATCACGCGGCCGAACACGGCTACGGCCTCCCGGCATTCAACGTCAACAATCTGGAACAAGTGCAGGCGATCATGTCGGCCGCGAACGAAGTGAACGCGCCCGTCATCATGCAGGCGTCCGCCGGCGCGCGTAAGTACGCGGGCGAAGCGTTCCTGCGCCATCTGATCGAAGCGGCCGTCGAGTCGTATCCGCATATTCCGGTCGTGATGCATCAGGATCACGGCCAGTCGCCGGCCGTGTGCATGGCCGCGATCCGCTCCGGCTTCACCAGCGTGATGATGGACGGCTCGCTCGAAGCCGACGGCAAGACCGTCGCGTCGTACGAATACAACGTCGCGGTGTCGAAGCAGGTCGTGGAGTTTTCGCATTCGATCGGCGTCACCGTCGAAGCGGAGCTGGGCGTGCTCGGCTCGCTCGAAACGATGAAGGGCGACAAGGAAGACGGCCACGGCGCCGAAGGCACGATGACGCGCGAGCAGCTTCTCACCGACGTCGAGCAGGCCGCCGACTTCGTGAAGCAGACGCAGTGCGATGCGCTGGCGATCGCGATCGGCACGTCGCACGGCGCGTACAAGTTCTCGAAGAAGCCGACGGGCGATATTCTCGCCATCGACCGTATCCGCGAAATCCACCAGCGCATTCCGAACACGCACCTCGTGATGCACGGGTCGTCGTCGGTGCCGCAGGAACTGCTGGCCGAAATCCGCGAGTTCGGCGGCGACATGAAGGAAACCTACGGCGTGCCGGTCGAAGAAATTCAGGAAGGCATCAAGCACGGCGTGCGCAAGGTGAACATCGATACCGATCTGCGCCTCGCGATCACCGGCGCGATTCGCCGCTATCTGTTCGAAAATCCGTCGAAGTTCGATCCGCGCGATTACCTCAAGCCCGCGCGCGAAGCGGCGAAGGAAATCTGCCGTCAGCGCTACATGCAGTTCGGTTGCGAAGGCATGGCGGGCAAGATCAAGCCGGTTTCGCTCGACAAGATCGCCGAGAAGTACAAGTCCGGCGCGCTCGCGCAGATCGTCAAATGAGCGCGAAATAAGCCTGATCTGAGCCAGGCGTTATTTGTAAAGTAAAATCAACGGGTTCCGGGTTCGGAGCCCGTTCGCTTTTTTTCTCTCTTTCCGCGCTCGAAGGCAAAGTGCGGCGTTCACCATTTCAGAACCCTTCCGGTACATGACGATGTCCACGCTATACGAATCCACGATCAAATCGCTGCCGCTGCTCGGCCGCGGCAAGGTCCGCGACAATTACGCAGTCGGTCAGGACAAGCTCCTGATCGTTACGACCGACCGCCTTTCCGCATTCGATGTCGTCATGGGCGAGCCGATTCCGAACAAGGGCCGCGTGCTGAACACGATGGCCGATTTCTGGTTCGAGAAGCTCGGTCACATCGTGCCGAACCACAACACGGGCATCGATCCTTCGACCGTCGTCGCCGCCGATGAAGTCGGGCAGGTGACGGGCCGCGCGGTCGTCGTGAAGCGGCTCGAACCGATTCTCGTCGAAGCGGTCGTGCGCGGTTATCTCGCGGGCAGCGGCTGGAAGGACTATCAGGCGACGGGCGCGGTGTGCGGCGTCGAGCTGCCGCCGGGCCTGCAGAATGCGCAGAATCTGCCCGAGCCGATTTTCACGCCCGCGGCGAAGGCGGAAATGGGTCATCACGACGAAAACATCACCTACGATGAGATGGAGCGCCGCATCGGCACCGAGCTGTCGGCGACGATCAAGCGCATCTCCATCCAGTTGTACAAGGAAGCCGCCGAGTACGCGGCGACGCGCGGCATCATCATCGCGGATACGAAGTTCGAGTTCGGCCTCGACAACAAGGGCGAGCTGTATCTGATGGACGAAGTGCTGACCGCGGATTCCTCGCGCTTCTGGCCCGCCGACGGTTATCAGGTCGGCACGAATCCGCCGTCCTTCGACAAGCAGTTCGTGCGCGACTGGCTCGAAACGCAACCGTGGAAGAAGGAGCCGCCCGCGCCGAAGCTGCCCGACGACGTGATCGCGAAGACGTCGGAAAAGTATCAGGAAGCATTGCAGCGTCTCACGGGCAAGACTTTGTCGTAATCCGATATGTGCCGCTTCCGGGAAGCGGCACGCGCATTTCAAGGGAAAAGGAATGAGCGAAGTACAGACCGGCGCCCACACGCACGAAGCGCCGCTCGTCGGCGTGTTGATGGGCTCCAGCTCCGACTGGGACGTGATGAAGCACGCCGTCGCGATGCTTCAGGAATTCGGCGTGCCGTACGAGGCGAAAGTCGTCTCTGCGCATCGCATGCCGGACGAGATGTTCGCCTACGCCGAAAGCGCGCGTGAGCGCGGCGTGCGCGCGATCATCGCGGGCGCGGGCGGCGCGGCGCATCTGCCGGGCATGCTGGCCGCGAAGACCACCGTGCCGGTGCTCGGCGTGCCGGTGGCGAGCAAGTATCTGAAGGGCGTCGATTCGTTGCACTCGATCGTGCAGATGCCCAAGGGCGTGCCGGTCGCGACCTTCGCCATCGGCGAGGCGGGCGCGGCGAACGCGGCGCTGTTCGCGGTGTCGATGCTGAGCGTCGCCGATGCGAAATACGCCGACGCGCTGGCCGCATTCCGTGTGAAGCAGAATCAGGCGGCGCGGGACATGGCGCTGCCGCCGCTTTGATGACCCCGCGCGCGGACCGCGCGCCGCGCAATCGCTGATGCCCACAGCCAGCCACCCAAGCCCACGATGAACCCACAAAATTCCCCGATCTCTCCCATCCTGCCGGGCGCATGGCTCGGCATGGTCGGCGGTGGCCAGCTCGGCCGCATGTTCTGCTTCGCCGCGCAATCGATGGGCTATCGCGTCGCCGTCCTCGATCCGGACGAGACGAGCCCCGCCGGCGCCGTCGCGGATCGCCACATCCGCGCCGCCTACGACGACCGCGCCGCGCTCACCGAACTCGGCCGCCTGTGCGCGGCGGTATCGACGGAATTCGAGAACGTGCCGTCCGCGAGCCTCGAATTTCTCGCGTCGTGCACATTCGTGAGTCCGGCCGCGGGCTGCGTGGCGATCGCGCAGGATCGCGTCGCGGAGAAGCGTTTCATCGCGGCAGCGGGCGTGCCGGTCGCGCCGCATGTCGTGATCGAATCGCCGCAGGCGCTCGCTGCGCTGCCCGACGAGAAGATCGCGGCGGTGCTGCCGGGCATTCTCAAGACCGCGCGTCTCGGCTACGACGGCAAGGGACAGGTCAGCGTGCGCAACGTCGCGGACGTGCGCAACGCGTATGCGTCGCTGTCGGGCGTGCCGTGCGTGCTCGAGAAGCGCATGCCGCTCAAGTACGAAGTGTCCGTGCTGATCGCGCGCGGCGGCGACGGCAAGTCGGCGGTGTTTCCGCTCGCGCAGAACGTGCACGTGAACGGCATTCTCGCGAAGACGGTCGTGCCCGCGCCCGATGCGTCGGCTTCGCTCGTCGCGCAGGCGCAGGACGCCGCGCTCACCATCGCCGCGAAGCTCGGTTATGTCGGCGTGCTGTGCGTCGAATTCTTCGTGCTGGAAGACGGCACGCTCATCGCCAACGAAATGGCGCCGCGTCCGCACAATTCCGGCCACTACACGGTCGATGCCTGCGCCACGAGCCAGTTCGAGCAACAGGTCCGCGCGATGACCGGCATGCCGCTCGGCGATACGCGCCAGCATTCGCCCGCCGCGATGCTGAACCTGCTCGGCGATATCTGGTTCGACGGCGACAAGGCCAGGTCGCCCGCATGGACGGAAGTCGCGGCGATGCCGGCCGCGCGGCTGCATCTGTACGGCAAGGAAGATGCACGCCGGGGCCGCAAGATGGGCCACATCAACTTCACGGCGGCCACGCTCGAGGAAGCGCGCACGGCGGCGCGTGACTGTGCGCGCATGCTGCATATCACGCTCGATTGAGCCTTTGTAGTAGAAGCAATGACCATCATCTATCCGAGCGCGGCGCAGATCGACGAAGCCGCCGCCTTGCTCGACGCGGGCGAACTCGTCGCGTTTCCGACCGAGACGGTCTACGGGCTCGGCGGCGACGCCGAAAATCCGGATGCCATCGCGCGTATTTATGCGGCGAAGGGCCGTCCGGCGAATCATCCGGTGATCGTGCACCTCGCGCCCGAAGCCGATCCGGGCTACTGGGTGCGCGAGTTGCCCGCCGACGCGCAGAAGCTCATCGATGCCTTCTGGCCCGGCCCGTTAACGTTGATTCTCAAGCGCGCGGCGCATATTCCGGCGGCGGTCAGCGGCGGCCAGGATTCGGTGGGCGTGCGATGCCCGTCGCATCCGGTGGCGCAGCAACTGCTCTCGGCGTTTCATGAGCGGCGGATGGGCACCGGCAAACAGGGCGGCGTCGCGGGGCCTTCGGCCAACCGCTTCGGTCATGTCAGTCCGACGACCGCGCAGCACGTGCGCGACGAGTTCGGCGGCGCGGTGCATGTGCTCGATGGCGGAGCGGCGGATGTCGGCATCGAATCGACGATTCTGGATCTGTCGCGCGGGTTTCCGGCGCTGCTGCGGCCGGGGCATGTGAGTCCGCGGCAGATCGCGGATGTGATCGGTATTGCGCCGAGGTTGCCGGATGGGTCGGATGCCACGGCGCCGCGCGCCTCGGGGACGCTGAAGGCGCATTACGCGCCGCGCACGCCGCTGGCGTTGCTGCCGTTCGCGTCGATCGAGCCATTGCTCGCGGCGTTCGATCGATCGCGTGGCGGACGAGTTGCGCTGGTGGCCCGGCCGTCGAGCGCGGGCGAATGGGCGCACGCGGGTCATGTGCATTTCGTCGCCGCGCCGGAAGATCCGCAGACTTATGCGCGCAACTTGTATGGCTTGTTGCGTGCGCTGGATCGGGCGAATGTCGAGCGGATTCTGATCGAGAAACTGCCGGAGACGGTGGAATGGGTCGCGGTGAACGATCGGCTGGGGAGGGCGGCGGCGGCGTTCGAAGAGGAAGCGTGACGCGTCGCTGAACGTTCTTTCGAAAGCGCCAAAACAAAACCGCTCGGTCGATTCGACCGAGCGGTTTGCTTTTCGCGCAGCGCTTCGTACGCTTACTTCCCCAACCCGGACTTCGCAACCACCTGCTCCGCCGCCTGCGCATAGAGCGCACCCAGATGCGTCGTCGGATGCACGGTGTCCGCGTACATATACGTCTGGTCCGCACCCGCGACGGTCAGGGTCTCCGGCGAGCAGAACAGCGAGGTGGCGAACGCTTGCGGATTCGGCTCGCCGAACTTCTGCGCCGCCGCAGCCATCGCTTGCAGATTACAGGCCGTCCCGGTGTTCGACACGGCGAAGCCGAACTGCTGGAAATTCGCCGTGACATTGGCGAGCACCGGCACGATGTCCAGATAGATCACCTTCGACATCAGTCCCGACTGCGTGAGCGCTGCCGCAAGCGCCTGATTGAAGCCAGCCGATGCCTGTGAGAGCAACGCGCGATTGGCGGCCGAACTCATCATGCCCTGCGGCGTGGTGCCGATGTCCGGCACGTTCGACACCAGTACATGCGTCGCGCCGCTCTGCAGGACTTTGCCGATTACGCCGGCGAGGTCGATTGCCGCCTTGCCGATCGCCGCGCTCGCCTGTGCCGGTGTGATCGCGCCGGCCACGGCCAGCTGGAAGTTATAGAGGATGTCGTTGCCACCGCCGTTGACGATCACGAGCTGATTCGAATTGAAGCTGCCGTGCGCGGTGAGATAGTTCTGCACCTGCTGAACGATCGGCACCGTGAGTGCGCCCGTGTAGTTCGCGGGATCGTTCGACACGTGATTGATCCCGATCGGATTCGTCACGAGCGAGCCGCCCTGCGCATAGCCGAGACCCGCTTGCGTGGCAGGCGGCGTGCCGAAGCCGCCCGTCATCGCGGGCGTGAGCGTATCGCCGTAATACTGCGCGACATTCTGCACCCAGACTTGACCCGGATTCGTCGTGAACCGGCCGCCGCCGAAGTTCGCCGCCGCGACCGGCGCATACGTGCCGACGTCGGAAAGGCTGTCGCCGAACGAAACGACCTGCAGCTTCACGCCGCCCGCTGGCGTGGAATTGTTGTCATCGCCGCCGCCACCGCACGCGGCGATCAGGGCAAAGGCCGCGCTGGCCGTCGCGACTTGGGCAAAGCGCACCAGTGCGGCGCGCGTCGAGCGTTGCTTCTTCATGGACCTCGTCTCCCTTCTTCGGTGTTTTCTAGTTCGATTGCGGCGCCTGACCTTGTGCGGTCCGCACGCCGCGTACCTGCGAGTTTAAGCGATGCCGCACGCCCGCCCCGATGCGCACCCGCACCGGGCCAGCGGCGTGCCCGACAGCGTACACGCCGCGCGCATCTTCCCGGGTGTCACTTCGTAGAAGAAATCTTCGGTCCCTTCGGGCGTTCGTGCCCGCGGGCGGCGTGCTCGGCCGATACCGCGAGCGCCGTTCAATCCGCCGCGCCCGGCTTGCGCGCGCCTTCGTAGACCCATTCGAGCAGCGCATCGTGCGCGGCGCGCGCGGCTTCGGCGCGCGGATCGTTGATGAAGCTCACGACAACATAGCTCTCGCCGTTCGCCGCGCCGACATAGCCCGCGATCGCCCGCACGTCGCGCAGCGTGCCGGTCTTGATGTGCGCATTGCCGAGCGCGCCCGCGTTGGTGAGACGGTTGCGCATCGTGCCGTCGACGCCCGCGACGGGCAGCGATTCGACGAACACCTGCGCGACCGGACTCGCGTTCGCCGCCATCAGCAAATCGGCGAGCGAGCTCGCGGAGATGTGCTCGTCGCGCGAAAGACCCGAGCCGTTGTCGAGCGTCAAGCCGCTCATCGGCAGGGCGCTGCGCTTCAGGAACGCCTGGATCGCCGTTGCCGATTTCGCGGTGGTCGCGGGCGGCTTCGCTTGCGCCGCGCCGATCGTGAGGAACAGGTTGCGCGCCATCACGTTGTTGCTGAACTTGTTGATGTCGCGCACGACGTCCGACAGCACCGGACTCCGATGCGTGCCGACGAGCCGCGCATTCGATGGCGTCGCGCCTTCGCGTGTCGCGCCCTGGAACGTGCCGCCCGCCTGCTTCCAGAGCGCGAGGAAGCCGCCCGCGAAGAACGTCGAGTGATCGAGCGCGGCGACGTTCACCGTGCGCGAGCCGCAACGCAACGGATAGTCGCCGATGAACGATGCCTGCACGAAGCCGCCCTGCGTCTGCGCGACGCTCGGCGACGCCGCCTGGAGCGAGCCGGTGCACGCGCCGCGCGTGACGCGCAGTTCGTTGTCGATCTGCAACTGCGCGAGTTGCGGCAGCACGTCGATGGAGACTTGTCCGTCGGGGCTCGGCGTCAGCGTGAAGGATAGCGACTTGAACGCGTACAGCAGCGGGTCCGGGCCGACGTTGTAGGGCGCGGAGTCATCGTTGTCGAAGGCGGGCAGATCGCGCGTGGAGGCGTCGAAGTAGCGCTTGTCGAGCACGAGCGCGCCATCGATGCCCGTGATGCCGTTCTTGCGCACCTGCTCGACGAGATCGATCAGTTCTTCCGGCACGAGCTTCGGATCGCCGGTGCCCTGGATATACAGATTGCCGTGCAGGACGCCCTGTGCATCGACTTCGCCGTCGGCATACGCGGTCGTCTTCCAGCGATAGTCCGGGCCGAGCATCGAGAGGCCGGCGTAGGTGGTGACGAGCTTCATCGTCGAGGCGGGCAGCATCGGCTCGTTCGCGTTGACGGAGACGAGCGGCAGCGGCGCGCCGACGCGCTGCACGACGACGCTCATCGACGAAAGCGGCACGTGCGCGTGCGCGAGCGCCGTCATCACCGATGCGGGCAGCGGACCGGCGGGCACGCTCGCCTTCGCGGCGCGCTCGGCCTTCGCGCGCTTCGACTTGGCCCCGCCGATTGCCGCGCGCTGGGGCGCGTGACCTTGCGAATCGGCCTTCGAGCCGCCACCGCGCGCATTTGCATCGGGAATATGACCGAGCGCGACGCAGGCGAAGGCTGCGGCGAGCGCGAAGGAAGAGAGACGGGAGGACACGGAACGAAAAACAGGCGGCATGGACGAGCGTTGTTATTGGGGCTGATGACGGGCGGCGGCGCGCGGGAAGCGGCTATTGTAGACAAGCTGCCTTGCGGAAATCGTACGGACGGAAAATCGCCGCCCGGCGATGCGGAATCGGGCGCGACACGTCGTTGTCTTCCGAAAGTGGACGATCCGCGCGGTTAAGTCCCGTTTAAGCCTGTGGCGAGCCTGCGCGGCTACAATGAGTCGCGGCTTTGAGGCTGCCCATGTAACCACGAACAGACATGTGCCATGCGAATCCTGCTTGTCGAAGATGACCGGATGATTGCCGAAGGCGTACGCAAGGCGCTGCGCGCGGACGGCTTCGCAGTCGACTGGGTGCAGGACGGCGAGGCCGCGCTGACCGCGGTCACGGGCGAGTCTTACGACCTGATGCTGCTCGACCTCGGTCTGCCCAAACGCGACGGCCTCGACGTGCTGAAGACATTGCGCGCGCGCGCCAACTCGCTGCCGGTGCTGATCGTGACGGCGCGCGACGCCATCGCGGACCGCGTGAAAGGGCTCGACGCCGGCGCGGACGATTACCTCGTCAAGCCCTTCGATCTCGACGAACTCGGCGCGCGCATGCGTGCGCTCATTCGCCGGCACGCGGGGAGGGGCGAGTCGCTCGTGCGGCACGGTGAGCTGACGCTCGATCCGGTCGGTCATCAGGTGACGCTCGCGGGCGCGCCGGTATCGCTGTCGGCGCGTGAGTTCGCGCTGCTCGAAGCGCTGATGGCGCGGCCCGGCGCGGTGCTGTCGAAGAGCCAGCTCGAAGAGAAGATCTACGGCTGGGGCGAGGAAATCGGCAGCAACACCGTCGAGGTGTATATCCATTCGCTGAGAAAGAAGCTCGGCGCCGATCTCATCCGCAACGTGCGTGGCCTCGGCTACATGGTCGCGAAGGACGCCTGATGCGGTCGATCCGCCGGCAATTGCTGATCTGGCTGCTTGCGCTCGTGATCGTCGGCGTGGGCTTTGCAGGATGGCTCATCTACCGGCAGGCGCTCGCGGAAGCCAACGAACTCTTCGATTACCAGTTGCAGCAGATCGCGGCCGCGCTGCCGTCCGAGGCGTTTTCTTCGGTGCTGAGTTCGCGCAGCGAGAGCGACGAGGGCGTCGTCATCCAGATCTGGAATCGCAACGGCGTGCTGATGTACTACTCGCATCCGCGCGTGCCGCTCGCGCCGCACGCCGAACTGGGTTTCTCCACCGAATCCACGCCGCGCGGCGAATGGCGTGTGTATAGCGCGATCGTCGGCGACAACGTCGTGCAGCTCGCGCAGCCGCTGTCGATCCGCAATCGCGTCGCGGCGGGCGTCGCGTGGCGCACGCTGTGGCCGCTCGTGCTGCTGCTGCCGCTGCTCGGGCTCGCGATCTGGGTGATCGTCGGGCTCGGCCTCGCGCCCTTGCAACGCGTGACGCGCGCACTCGATACGCGTCATCCCGAAGCGCTCGATCCGCTCTCCGATCAACGTCTGCCGCAGGAAGTGCGGCCGGTCGTGCGCGCGTTGAATGCGCTGCTTTCGCGGCTGTCGGCTGCGCTCGATACGCAAAAAGCCTTCGTCGCCGACGCCGCGCATGAACTGCGCACGCCGCTCGCGGCGGTGCAGATTCAGGCGCAGCTCGTCGCGCGCGCGCAGGACGATGAAACGCGCCGCGAAGCGCTCGGGGATCTGCATGAAGGCATCGCGCGCGCCACGCGGCTCGCGGAGCAATTGCTCGCGCTCGCGCGATCGGAGCCGGACGGCAAGGGCGTCGAGACGCAAGTCGATCTGCGGGAACTGCTCGAATCTTGCGTGCGCGGTTGCGTGCTGGTCGCGCAGGAGCGCGGCGTCGATCTCGGCATCGAGGCGAGCGAGCCGGCGACCGTGAAGGGCGATGCGGATTCGCTGCGCGTGATGTTCAACAATCTCATCGATAACGCAACGAAGTACACGCCCAAAGGCGGACGCGTGGACGTCTGCCTGATGATTCGGGACGGGCGTTCGGTCGTCGAAATCTCCGATACCGGGCCGGGCATTCCGCAAGAAGAACGCGAACGCGTGTTCGACCGGTTCTATCGCGTGGGGGAAGGCGCGAATCGCGCGCGCACCGACGTGGCGGGCAGCGGGCTCGGGCTCGCAATCGTGCGTCGCATTGCGGTTCAGCACGGTGCGGCGGTGTCGCTCGGACAATCGGAAGCGGGCGGGCTCAAGGTCATCGTGACGTTCTGATGCCGCGTTCGAACCGTTTCTCTTCGCGGCAGATCTTTCGGACTTATCTTCTTCGATCGAGCGTTCCCGATCACTAATATCGCTCTTGTTGTTTGAGTGGTCTGGAGCAGGAAGCAGCAGTTGGAAGGTCGCAGTAAAGACGTTGAAGTTGAAGTAGTAGCAACGCAGTTCGAAGTAATGCAGTGAGTTCTACGCAGTGCAGCAGTAGAAGCAAGCCGCAGTACCAGGGGCGTCTGTTCACAGACACCCTTTTTCGTTTTTTAAGAAAGGATTAAGCGACGCCCCGTAATCTTGCTCCATCGAATCAGCGCGCTCTCCAATAGCGCATCCCCTCGTCAGGAGCACACGATGAAAGCGAAGATCCTCACCCGCAGCGCCGTCGCAGCGGCCGTTGCAGTTGCCTTGTCGGCGGGCTATGTGGCTGGACACAACAACGTGCCGGCGCCGCAGGTCATCGCGCCAGCCGCGGCGGCGATGATGCCCGCCGAAGCCGCAGCAAAAACAGGCATTCCTGACTTTTCCGGGCTCGTCGAAACCTATGGTCCCGCTGTGGTGAACATCAGCGCGAAGCACGTCGTCAAGCAGACGTCGAATCGCCGCGGCCAGAATCAATTGCCGATGGATCCGGACGATCCCCTCTACCAGTTCTTCAAGCGCTTCGGCGGCATGCCCGGCTTCGGCGGCGGCGATGGCGGTCCCGGCGCGGATCGTCCGAGCGAAGGTCTCGGTTCGGGCTTCATCGTGAGCAGCGACGGCTACATCCTGACGAACGCGCATGTCGTCGACAACGCCAACGTCGTCACCGTGAAGCTGACGGACAAGCGCGAATATCGCGCGAAGGTCATCGGCGCCGACAAGCAATCGGATGTCGCCGTGCTGAAGATCGACGCGAAGGATCTGCCGACCGTGAAAATCGGTGATCCCAACGGCAGCAAGGTTGGTCAGTGGGTCGTCGCGATCGGCTCGCCTTACGGTTTCGACAACACCGTGACCTCGGGCATCATCAGCGCGAAGTCGCGCGCGCTGCCCAACGAAAACTACACGCCGTTCATCCAGACCGACGTGCCCGTGAATCCGGGCAACTCCGGCGGCCCGCTTTTCAATCTGCAGGGCGAAGTAATCGGCATCAACTCGATGATCTATTCGCAGACGGGCGGCTTCCAGGGCCTTTCGTTCGCCATCCCGATCAATGAGGCAATCAAGGTCAAGGACGCGCTCATCAAGACGGGTCACGTCGATCGCGGCCGTCTCGGCGTGACGGTGCAGGGCATGAACCAGACGCTCGCGAACTCGTTCGGCATGAAGTCGCCGCAAGGCGCGCTCGTGAGTTCGGTCGAGCCGGGCGGACCGGCCGCGAAGGGCGGGTTGCAGCCCGGCGACGTGATCACCGCGCTGAACGGCGTGCCGGTGACTGATTCGACCTCGCTGCCGTCGCAGGTCGCGGGCCTCTCGCCGGGCACCGCCGCGAAGGTGACGGTGTGGCGCGACAAGGGCGCGAAGGATCTCTCCGTGACGATCGGCGCGCTCAAGGATGCGAAGACCGCGAGCGCGAACACCGGCGGCGACGACAGCGCATCGGCGCAGGACGCGCGGCTGGGCGTCGCGGTGCGCCCGCTTACGCCGGAAGAGAAGCAGAACGACTCGCTCTCGCGCGGCCTGCTCGTGCAGCAGTCGAACGGCGCGGCGGCGAACGCGGGCATCCAGCCGGGCGATGTGATTCTCGCCGTGAACGGCCAGCCGGTCACGTCGGTGCAACAGTTGAAGTCGATGGTCCAGCGCGCGGGCGACAGCATCGCGCTGCTGATCCAGCGCGACGATGCCCAGATCTTCGTTCCGGTCGATCTCGGCTGACGCGCGTCCGCAGGCCTGTGCGATGCGGGCACGAACCATGCTCCACGGTTCCCTGGTGCCCCATCGCGTGAAATCGACGCATCGGGCGTGACGCCGCCGGCTCCCGGGCGCGGCGGCATCGGACAAAGGAGCAGAAACATGACGAGCAAGACCACGGGCAGGCTGGCGGCCGCAGTTCTCGTTGCGGCGATGAGCGCCGGCATGGCGGGCGGCGCCTGGGCGCAGGCATCGGGCGGCACGACGAGCGACATGTCGAGCGCGGGCAACACCAACGGCGGTGGCCTGCCGCAAATTCAGCAGCAAGGCGACGTCTCCTATACGTCCGGCGGCGTGGGGCTCGACGAGTCGCGTGCATTGTTGCGTGAACAGGCGCACTGGCCGCTGTCGCTGCGCTTCACGGGCCCGACCGCCGATTACCTCTCGGGTGTGCACGTACGCATCGTCGATGGCAAGGGCGGCGAGGCGCTTTCCACCGAGTCGATGGGACCATATATGCTCGTCAAGCTGCCGCCGGGCAGCTATACGGTCTACGCGAAGTACAAGGATCAGGAGAAAAAGCAGGCAGTGACGATCGCCGGGCCCGGCAAGGCCAAGGCGGCGTTCCACTGGAACATTCAGTAAGCGCGGGCGTCCAAAGGGGATACGCCCGGGGCATCGAAAGCGCTCACGCAGAATCGGAAGTTTGTCTCATAATTAAGCCGCGGGCGTCTCGATGACTCGTGGCTTTTTCTTGGGATGTCGGTTTTCACGCGGGAGGGGCAGCACGATGGGCACGGAACTGAACGACGGGCACCAGACGGCGCATCACATCGAGATCACGCTGAATGGCCGCCGCTGCCGCGTGATTCATCAGGGCGTGACCTACGCCGATACGCACGCGTCCCTCACGCTCATCGAGCCGGGTGCGGAAAACGTGCACTACTTCCCGCGCGCCGACGTGAACATGGCGCGTCTGGAACGCTCCATCCACACCACGGATTGTCCGATCAAGGGCCAGGCCACGCACTATCATTTGCTGACCGAAGACGGTCCGGTGGAGAACGCCGCGTGGAGCTACGAATCGCCGCTCGACGCCGCCGTGAAAATCAAGGGCTATCTCGCGTTTTACGTTTCGCGTGTCGATCGTATCGACGAAACGTCATAGGCGCGCAGCCGAACAGACACCTCACGCCCGCTCGGCCATAACGAACGCATGCGATCCTTTTGCCGGAGGCTCGAATGGAAGTCACCGATGCATTGTGCGTTCCGCTCGACCCGGCGCATGTCCGGGAGGCGCTCTCCGATCTCGCGTTGCTGCGCGCGAGCCTCGACAATTGCGAGTCGTTCACGCGCACGCCCGGCGGCGAGTATGTCCTCACGCTGACCGTGCCGCTCGGCGCGCTGCGGGCGCGCTACGAGATCCGCGCCCATGCCGCCGGGCGCACGCGTCAGGCGGGGCATGCGGAAAGCGAGATCGCCCAATCCGACGATGCCGTGTACGCCCGCACGTTGAGTTTCAAGGCGCGCGGCGAGGGCGTCGGCTCCTTGCGCGGGCAGATCGCGGTCGCGTTGAATCCGGACGACGATGGCGGCGCGACCTGGATTGAATACACCGTCTGGGCGACGGTATCGGGGCCGCTCGCCGGCCTGCCTGCACGTCAGATCGAAAACGCGCTGCGCGAAGGCGCCGACGAATTCTTCGCCGAATTCTGCGAAGTGGTGCGCGCGAAGCACGCCTTGCCGTCGATGCGCGCGGCGGGCGAGCGCGCCGAGCGCCGGCACGTGTTCCTGCGGCCGAGCGCGATGTCGGCGGCATTCTCGCGTCGCTCGGGCGCGATGCGCGCGCCGTCCGCCGATGCCCACGCGAGCGGCGTGCTGCGGCATCGTCTGCACGGGCATGCCTTCGGGCATCACGAGCGCGATCATTCCCACGATCCGCATCCGCTCGGCTTGCCCATCTGGGCCTGGGCGGCGATGCTGGTGTGCGTCGCGCTGTTCGCGTATCTCGCGCAGCACATCGGGCTGCAATGACCGGCTACGTTCCGCGAAACGCCCGTCGATAAGCCGACGGCGACGTCTTCAGCGTCTCTGCGAACTGCTGGCGCAGCGTCGCGCCGGTGCGAAAGCCGCTTCGTTCCGCGATGCGATCGATCGGCAGGTCCGTGTCTTCGAGCAAGCGCTGCGCGAGCGCGACACGTTGCCCGACGAGCCACGCGCCGACCGTCGCACCCGTCGTTTCCCGAAAGCGCCGCGTAAAGTTGCGACGGCTCATGGCCATGCGCGCGGCGAGCGCATCGAGCGAATGATCCGTTTGCAGATTGGCGCGCAGCCAGTCGAGCAGTCCGGCGAGCTTTTCGCCGTTCTGGCGCTCGGGAACCGGCTCGTCGATGAACTGCGCCTGCGAGCCCTGCCGATGCGGCGGCACGACGAGCCGCCGCGCGACCTGATTCGCTGCGTGCGAGCCCGCCAGCCTGCGCAGCACGTGCAGGCAGCAATCGAGTCCGGCTGCGGTGCCGGCCGAGGTCGTGATGTTTTCATCGTCGATATAGAGCACGTTCGGATCGAGCAGCACGCGCGGATAGCGCCGCGCGAAATCGTCGGCCCACGCCCAGTGCGTCGTGGCTGCGCGGCCGTCGAGCAGGCCCGCCGCCGCGAGCACATACGAGCCGAGGCACAGTCCGACGACATGCGCGCCGCGTGCGTGCGCCGAGCGAAGCGCATCGAGCAGCGCATCGGGCGGCGTCTCGTCCGGATCGCGCCACGACGGCACGATGATCACATCGGCGTCGGCGAGGGCATCGAGCGAATGCCGGGCCGCGATCGTGAAGCCGGCGGATGTCGCGAGCGCGTGCGGTTCGGCGGCGCAGACGCGAAAGTCGAACGACGGCACGCCGATCCCGCCGCGCTCCTCGCCGAACACGATGCACGGCACCGCGAGGTGAAACGGGCTGATGCGGTCGAACGCGACGACGGCGATCGAATGGCGGGTCATGCGCGGCTCCGGCAAAACATCGAATAGATGCATTTTGGCCCGATTCTAGCGAAAGTTGGCGATCGGGCCACTTCTGGACATCGCGCGGGCGCGGCGACAATGCTTCGACCATCCACGAAGGAGCTGACCATGCCGCGCCGCGCCCTGATCGTCATCGATGTGCAGAACGAGTACGTCGATGGCAACCTGCTGATCGAATATCCCGATGTGAACGTGTCGCTCGCGAATATCGCGCGCGCGATGGATGCCGCCGAAAAGCACGGCGTGCCGGTGGTCGTCGTGCAGAATTTCGCGCCGGCGAGCGCGCCGATCTTCGCGCGCGGCTCCGCGATGGCCGAGCTGCACGAAACGGTGGCGTCGCGGCCGCGCGCGCATTATGTCGAGAAATCGCTGCCGAGCGCGTTCGCCGGCACCGATCTCGCCGACTGGCTGACGGCGCACGACATCGACACGATCGTGATCGCGGGCTACATGACGCACAACTGCGACGACTCGACCGTCAAGCACGCGGTGCATGCCGGCCTCGCGGTGGAATTCCTCGTGGATGCGACGGGCGCCGTGCCCTACGAAAACAGCGCGGGCCGTGCGAGTGCGGAAGAGATTCACCGCGTGTTCACGGTGGTGATGCAGTCGCGTTTCGCCGCCGTGCTCGCTACGGACGACTGGATCAGCGCGCTGGAAAGCGGCGAGCCGCCCGCCCGCGACAACATCTACGCGTCGAACCAGCGAGCACGCGCCGCGAATTCAGGTCGTTAAGAGGAGGGCCGGGCTGCAACGCAGCGCGTCGAAGCACGCGTCGATGAGCGCTTCGGCATCGCGCTCCGGATGGACGAGGTCCGGCAGCATCAGCGAATCATGCAGGATGCCGGTGAACAGGCAGTGAAGCATGGTCGTCGCGCGGTTCGTGTCGAGCGTCGCGGGAAGCTGCTTTTTTTCGACGGCGTTGCGCAGCGCGCGCTCGATGCGCTCCATGCCGTCGCGCATGTTGTTCTGATGCCGTTCGCGCACCGGTCCCATTTCCTCGACGAACTCGCATTTCAGAAAGAGAATGTCGAAGACGCGGCGGCGCTGCTCGTCGGTCGTGATGTTGCGCATGCACCAGACGAACAGCTCCCGAAGGCGCGTGAGCGGGTCTTCTTCCTTGCCGTCGAGCGTGGTTGCGACGAGCTCGTCGAGCGGCAGCAGGCTGCGGTCGAACATCGCGTTGAAGAGATCGCCCTTGTTGGCGAAATGCCAGTAAATCGCGCCGCGCGTCACGCCCGCCGCCTGCGCGATATCCGCGAGCGTCGTGCGCGATACGCCTTTCTCATAGAAGACGCGCTCGGCCGCGTCGAGAACTCGATTGCGCGTCGCCTGCGCTTCTTCCTTGGTTCGTCTGACCATATCGTGCGGCCTTTTCGGGCCGTCTGCTCCTGCTCTTGCTGCCGTTGAACGGGCGCGTCGCGCGCCCCTTGTCTAAGGTTGGCCGACCGAAATCGGACGCCTGAACGAGTTGTTTCTCGCTTCAAATGGGGATAAACGTGTACGCGTTTATACATTCATCCACGAATGTATATACAATACCACCCGTCCACCGATATTCACAAATTTCAGCCGCGGGCGAGCAGATTCCGAATTAAGCTTTCGTTTCCATTGCGCGTTCGGCCTTCCTTGGGCCACTGGCGGCGCTTCAGAGCGTCGCGCACGTGCATGAAATGCCGGCCGCTGGCCGGCGTCGCCGCTCAATCGTCGGATAAGTTTTGTTTATTGGAAGCGTCCTGAAGGACGCTCGTGCGCGGCATTGCCCGGGGAAGGCCGCCGCGCACTTACTTCACTCTCAGTCTTAGACAGAGGTCGCTCCATGCGCGTCGAACGGATTCCACTCCGCTTACTCACCGCCGCGACGGCTGCCGTGTTCCTGGCAGCGTGCGGGCAAAAACAATCAGCGCCTCCGCCGCAAACGCCCGAAGTGGGCACCGTCACCGTGCAGCCGACGAGCGTGCCGGTCGTCGTCGATTTGCCGGGCCGCACCAACGCCTACCTCGTCGCGCAAGTGCGCGCCCGGGTCGATGGCATCGTGCTGCGCCGTGAATTCACGGAAGGCTCCGAGGTCAAGGCCGGCCAGCGGCTCTACAAGATCGATCCGGCGCCGTACATCGCCGCGCTGAACAACGCGAAGGCGACGCTGGCGAAGGCGCAGGCGAACGTCGCGTCGCAGAACGCGCTCGTGTCGCGCTACAAGATCCTCGTCGCGGCCAACGCGGTGTCGAAGCAGGACTACGACAACGCCGTGGCATCGCAAGGCCAGGCCGTGGCGGATGTCGCCGCGGGCAAGGCATCGGTCGATACCGCGCAGATCAACCTCGGCTACACCGATGTCGTCTCGCCGATCACCGGCCGCACCGGCCTGTCGCAGGTCACGCCGGGCGCGTATGTGCAGGCGAGCGCCGCGACGCTCTTGACCACCGTGCAGCAGCTCGATCCGATCTACGTCGACCTGACGCAATCGAGCGTCGAGGGCCTGCAACTGCGCAGGCAGATCCAGGAAGGCCGCCTGCAGACCGAAGGCATCCACGCCGCGAAGGTCACGCTCGTGCTCGAAGACGGCCGCACCTACACCGAGCAGGGCAAGCTGCAGTTCTCCGACGTGAGCGTCGATCAGAGCACCGGCTCCGTGACCGTGCGCGCGATCTTCCAGAACAAGGACCGCGTGCTCCTCCCGGGCATGTTCGTGCGCGCGCGCATTCAGGAAGGCGTGAACGATCACGCCCTCGTCGTGCCGCAGATCGGCGTCACGCATGACCAGAAGGGCACGCCGACCGCGCTCGTCGTCAACAAGGACGGCAAGGTCGAACTGCGCCAGCTCGTCACGAGCGCCACCTACGGCAACAACTGGGTGGTCGACAGCGGCCTGAACCCGGGCGATCGGGTGATCGTGAACGGCGTGGAAAAGGCGAAGCCCGGCATGCAGGTGAAGCCGGTCGACGCGAAATTCCCGTATCCGGCGTCGGACGCACAGGCAGCGCAGGCGCCGGGCGCATCGGGCGCGCAGGGCGCCGCCGCCGCTCCGGCGAACGCAAGCGGCGCGAGTGGTGCGCAGGCTGCATCGGCCGCTTCGGGCGCGCAATAAAAGGGAGCCTGTTACATGGCAAAGTTTTTTATCGATCGACCGATCTTCGCGTGGGTGATCGCGATCATCCTGATGCTGGCGGGGATGGCGTCGATCTTCACGCTGCCGGTCGCCCAGTATCCGACGATCGCGCCGCCTGCGATCCAGATCAGCGCGACGTATCCGGGCGCATCCGCGAGCACCGTCGAAAACACGGTGACGCAGGTGATCGAGCAGCAGATGACCGGTCTCGATCACTTGCTGTATCTGTCGTCGACATCGGATGACTCGGGCACGGCGACCGTCACGCTGACGTTCGCGGCGGGCACGAACCCCGACATCGCGCAGGTGCAGGTGCAGAACAAGCTGCAGCTCGCCACGCCACTCCTGCCGCAGGTCGTGCAGCAGCTCGGCACGAAGGTCACGAAATCGAGTTCGAGCTTCCTGCTCGTGCTCGCGTTCGTGTCCGAAGACGGCAGCATGAGCAAGTACGACCTCGCGAACTACGTGGCGTCGAACGTGGCGGATCCGCTCTCGCGTATCGACGGTGTCGGTACCACGACGCTGTTCGGCTCGCAGTACGCGATGCGCGTCTGGCTCGATGCGACCAAGCTCACGAACTACGCGCTCACGCCCGTGGACGTGAAGAACGCCATCAACAATCAGAACGTGCAGGTGGCGGCGGGCGGTCTCGGCGGCACGCCGGCGGTGGCGGGGCAGATGCTGCAGGCGACCATCACCGAAGCGACGCTGCTGCGCACGCCCGAGCAGTTCGGCAACATCCTGCTGAAGGTGAATCAGGACGGCTCGCAAGTGCGCCTGAAGGATGTCGCGAAGATCGACCTCGGCGGCGAAAACTACAACTTCGACACGAAGTACAACGGGCAGCCGACGGCGGGCTTCGGTATCCAGCTCGCGACGGGCGCGAACGCGCTCGCCACGGCGAAGGCGGTCCGGGCCAAGATCGACGACCTGTCGAAGTACTTCCCGCACGGCCTCGTCGTGAAGTATCCGTATGACACGACGCCGTTCGTGCGCCTGTCGATCGAGGAAGTGGTCAAGACGCTGATCGAAGGTATCGTGCTCGTGTTCCTCGTGATGTATCTGTTCCTGCAGAACCTGCGGGCGACGATCATCCCGACGATCGCGGTGCCGGTCGTTCTGCTCGGCACGTTCGCGATCATGTCGGCGGTGGGCTTCTCGATCAACGTGCTGTCGATGTTCGGCCTCGTGCTCGCGATCGGTCTGCTCGTGGACGATGCGATCGTGGTCGTGGAAAACGTCGAGCGGGTGATGTCCGAAGAGCATTTATCGCCGCGCGAGGCGACCCGCAAGGCGATGGACCAGATCACCGGCGCGCTGATCGGCGTGGCGCTCGTGCTGTCGGCGGTGTTCGTGCCGGTGGCGTTCTCGGGCGGCTCGGTCGGCGCCATTTACCGGCAGTTCTCGCTGACCATCGTCGCGGCGATGGTGCTGTCCGTGATGGTCGCGTTGATTCTCACGCCGGCGCTGTGCGCGACGATCCTGAAGCCGCATCCGGAAGGGCATCAGCCCGAGAAGAAGGGCTTTTTCGGCTGGTTCAACCGCACCTTCAACAAGAGCCAGGCGAAGTACCACAGCGGCGTGCAGCACGTGATCCGGCGCTCGGGCCGCTGGCTGATCATCTATATCGTGGTGATCGTCGCGGTGGGCATGCTGTTCCTTCGTCTGCCGAAGTCGTTCCTGCCTGACGAAGACCAGGGCACGATGTTCGTGCTCGTGCAGGCGCCGGCCGGTTCCACGCAGGAATACACGGCGCATGTGCTGAAGGACGTGCAGGAATATCTGCTGAAGGACGAGAAGGCGATCGTCGAATCGGTGTTCACGGTGAACGGCTTCTCGTTCGCGGGCCGCGGCCAGAACTCCGGTCTCGTGTTCGTGCGGATGAAGGAATATGCGGACCGGCAGCACAGCGACCAGAAGGTGCAGGCGCTCGTCGGGCGGATGTTCATGCACTTCGCGCCCTACAAGGACGCGATGATCTTCCCGGTCAATCCGCCTTCGATTCCCGAACTCGGCACCGCGGCGGGCTTCGACTTCGAGCTGCAGGATCGCGGGGGCCTCGGCCACGCGAAGCTGATGGAAGCGCGCAACATGCTGCTCGGCATGGCGTCTAAGGACGCGACGCTCGCGCAGGTGCGCCCGAACGGCCTGAACGACACGCCGCAGTTCAAGGTGAACATCGACCGCGAGAAGGCCAACGCGCTCGGCGTCGCGATTTCGGACATCGACCAGACGTTCTCGATCGCGTGGGCGTCGCAGTACGTGAACAACTTCCTCGACGTCGATAACCGGATCAAGAAGGTCTACGTGCAGGGCGACGGTCCGTTCCGCATGAATCCGGAAGACATCAACAAGTGGTACGTGCGCAATGGCGCCGGAACGATGGTGCCGTTCGGCGCGTTCGCGACCGGCAACTGGACCTTCGGGTCGCCGAAGCTCGAGCGTTACAACGGCATCTCGGCGGTGGAAATCCAGGGCGCGGCAGCTCCCGGCAAATCGACCGGCCAGGCGATGACGGCGATGGAAGCGATCGCGGCGAAACTGCCGGCGGGCATCGGCTACGAGTGGACGGGTCTGTCGTATCAGGAACGCCAGTCGGGTTCGCAGGCGCCGATCCTGTACGGCATCTCGATCCTCGTCGTGTTCCTGTGTCTCGCGGCGCTGTACGAAAGCTGGTCGATTCCGTTCTCGGTCATCATGGTCGTGCCGCTCGGCGTGCTCGGGGCGCTGCTCGCCGCGACACTGCGCGGTCTGGAGAACGACGTGTTCTTCCAGGTCGGTCTGTTGACGACGGTGGGCCTGTCGGCGAAAAACGCGATTCTGATCGTGGAATTCGCGCGCGAGTTGCGCATCCAGGGCATGTCGACCGTGGAAGCGGCGATGGAAGCGGCGCGCCTGCGGTTGCGCCCGATCCTGATGACGTCGCTCGCGTTCATTCTCGGCGTGATGCCGCTCGCGATCAGTAACGGCGCGGGCTCGGCGAGCCAGCACGCGATCGGCACCGGCGTGATCGGCGGCATGTTGACCGCGACCTTCCTTGCCATTTTCATGATCCCGATGTTCTTCGTCGTGATCTCGAAATTCAGCAAGAGCAAGGACGTGCCGTCGCCGGGTACATCGGGCGATATCGAAGGTCCGCATGGCGGCTCGCAGAATGGCTCCCGATAAGGAAGGACATAGAAATGCTTAAACATTCCTTGATCGCGGCCGCCGTAGCCGTATTCGCCGCGGGTTGCACGCTCCAGCCGAAATACGAGCAGCCGGCGGCGCCCGTCACGCAGACGTTTCCGGAGGGCGGCGTGTACGCGCACCAGCCGGACGCGTCGTCGTCGGCGAGCAATGGCCGCAGCGCGAACGGGCAGAGCGCGCCGGAGATCGGCTGGCGCGATTTCTTCGCCGATGCGCGTCTGCAAAAGATCGTCGAGCTCGCGCTGAAGAACAATCGCGACTTGCGCGTCTCGGTGCTCAACGTCGAGGCGGCGCGCGCGCAGTATCAGATCACGCGCGCCGGCCTGTTCCCGACGCTCGACGCAGCCGCGTCGCAGAGCAAGCAGCGCACGCCGCGCAATCTGTCGTTCTTCGACCAGACGATCTCGAACACGTACTCGGTCGGCCTGAACGCGTCGTGGGAAATCGACTTCTTCGGGCGCATCCGCAGCCTGAAGGATCAGGCGCTCGCGCAATATCTGTCGACTGCCGAATCGCGCAAGGCGGCGGAGATCGCGCTGGTGTCGTCGGTGGCGGATCAGTATCTGACGATGATCGCCTACGACGATCAGCTCACCGTCACGCTGAACACGCTGAAGACCGCGCAGGAGTCGTTCCGCATCACGAAGCTGCAGTACGACAACGGCACGGGCACCGAACTGGACTTGCGCCAGTCGGAAGGCGTTGTCGAAGAGGCGCAGGCGAATCTGCAAACGCAGTCGCGTTTGCGCGCGCAGGCGGAAAACGCGCTGGTGCTGCTCGTGGGTGAACCGTTGCCCGCGGACCTGCCGCCCGGCATGCCGCTCGACACGCAGAACCTGCTGTCGGACATTCCGGCGGGCCTGCCGTCCGATCTCCTGACGCGTCGCCCCGATATCGCGGCGGCGGAGCAGTCGCTGCTCGCGGCCAACGCGAACATCGGCGCGGCGCGTGCGGCGTTCTTCCCGCGCGTTTCGCTGACGGGCAGCTTCGGCACGCTGTCGCCGACGCTCGGCGGTCTGTTCAAGCCCGGTTCGGCTGCGTGGTCGTTCGCACCGCAGATCACGGTGCCGATCTTCGAGGGCGGCCAGAACAAGGCCAACCTCGATCTCGCGAACGTGCAGAAGCGCATCGAGATCGCCAACTACGAGAAGGCGATCCAGACCGCGTTCCGTGAAGTTGCGGACGGCCTCGCGGCACGCGGCACGTTCGACGAGCAGATCAAGTCCCTCGAGCGTTTCGTGAATTCGCAGAGCCGGCGTCTGGAGTTGTCGGACTTGCGCTATCGCAATGGCGTGGACAGCTATCTCGCGGTGCTGACCGCGCAGACGGCGCTGTACGAAGCGCAGCAGTTGCTGATCACGGCGCGGCTGAACCGCCTCACCAACCTCGTCGATCTGTATCAGTTCATGGGCGGCGGATGGATCGAGCGTGCCGGCGAAGCGCCGCGCCCCGCCGATGCGCCCGTCGACTACGGCTCGCAGAGCGCGCCGCCGCAGCCGGCCTCGGCGCCTGCGGCGAGTTGATCCGCCCGACGTGATGCAAATGAAGCCCGGCCACGCGCCGGGCTTTTTCTTGGTGCGCCGAGCATGCACAACAGCTTGGGGGTGCGAGTCCCCTGTCCAACCTGATGGTGGTGAAGGACTAGCGAAACGCAAGGGCGTCGTCGTGAGGCGGGGTCTGAAGGAAGCGTGTAGC